>Ga0101944_10000035_pt1 | contig 545892 bp, 498 predicted proteins | sample DewCreD2012metaG_FD_75245 | JGI IMG/M metagenome (GOLD analysis project Ga0101944, IMG submission 75245) | Hot spring sediment bacterial and archeal communities from British Columbia, Canada, to study Microbial Dark Matter (Phase II) - Dewar... ... | reverse complement strand
GGCGCTGGCGAAGGTCGCGCGGGAGGAGCGCGTGCGCGCCCGCCAGTACGTCTTCATGGAGGGCGATCCCGCCACGTGGTTCTGCCTCGTCGTCGAGGGGCGCGTGAAGATCTTCCGCCAGTCGAAGGCGGGCAAGGACGTCGTGCTGCACGCTCTTGAGGCTCTCGCGTGAGACTTGCTCATCGCGGGGCTGCGCCTCCACCACCAGCAAGGAAAGCGGACGATGATACCGCCGGCTGCGCGAGAATTCGGTTCTGATTTGTTCGTGGGCTTTGTCCAATTCAAGGGCGCGATGGGGAAACGTTCCCTTTGCCAGCGCGTCCATCAGCGATTCAGATTGGGCGATGCCCGTCGCCAGTTGGTAAGAAAGCCAGACGCCCACGCCCAGGATGACGATTTCGAGGACAATGACTTCCACGTCCATGGTCGCGGTCAACGTGCGGTCAATGAGTTGGAAGAGCGCAAAGTAAATCGCTCCCCAAAAAAACATCGGCAGCACGACCGAAACCTTATGAAGAGACGGCACAAATATCATCACCGGCACGAGGAAAATCGCCAGCAGGTAAAAATAAGAGGCGAAGTTAATCACCGGCGTATCGGCGCGGTCTAATTGGGCGAGCGCCAGGACTAAAATGAGGTAAAAGGCTATCCAAAAAAATGATTTCTTCAGGTTTGACACGTCAGCGCCCTTATTCAAAATTCCAAAAATTGCATATTAATTTCATATCAAATTACGTTTTTTGTATTGTAGCACAAAATGAGATGAAGAGCGTCTGAATTATAGGTCGAAAATACTCCCCCAAAAGGGTCTCCGCCTATGTAAGAGCGGCGGGCGCAGATTCATCTAATGACTTCAAAAGGAGAAAAAACATGGAATCGTCCAATCTTTTCAACCTGAAGCCGTCTATTACGGTCGTATACAGCGCCGCTTGGTGCCCGGACAGCAAACGGGCAATCAACTTTTTTAACGCGCATCGCATCGAATACGAAAACGTTGACATTGACGAAACGCCGCAAGCGGCTGATTTCGTGAAACGGCTCAATAACGGAAAACGCGTCGTCCCGACCATCGTCTTGCCAAACGGCGATTTGTTGGTTGAGCCTTCCGACGCGCAGCTGGCGGAAAAGTTTGGGGCGTAATCTTTCTCCTGGGGCGGGAGTATAATCGAAACATGAAAAAGATGCCCGCCCTGTTTGCCCTTGTCTTTTTCCTCAGCGCGTGCGACTCATTTTTGACAGCTCCCCAGCCAGCGGCGACTTGGATTGTTCCGCCCTCGCGCACGCCGAATATCGTCACCGCTACGCCGATAATCTTATCTCCCTTTCCTCCTGGAATCACGCAAATTGCGGCTGTTACCGTAACCGGCACGGAAATTCCGCCGCCCACACCGACGGAGACGCCGGTTACCCCTTCACCCTAACATTCCATGAACACACAAACACGCGCCGCCATCAAACCTGGCATGATCGTATGGATTGTGCTGAAACAGGATCAACGCACCGGAAGACTCACAAAAGGAGTGGTAAAAGAAATTCTCACCCAATCTCCGCACCATCCTCACGGCATCAAAGTCCGTCTCGAGAATGGACAGGTGGGACGCGTCAAGGAGATTGCCGGCGAATGAAAAATACCGGCGGAAGAATCCTGTTCTGGGGGGTGGGGCTTGTCCTGCTTCTGGCATGCACCCCCTCCATGGTCACGCCGGTTCCACCGCTCGACTCGGCAGCCATCAACACCTACATCGCGCAAACCGCGGCTGCCGCCTTCCTGCAGACACAGGCGGCAGTCCAGCCCAGTCCCACCATCACCCCCACGCTGCGAAGCACCTTCACGCCAGACCCCACATTCACGGCGGTTCCGGTCATCAATTTCCCCTCTCCAACGCCCCTGCGCCAGCTGTATTACTACCGGATAAAACACGATAGCCAGCTTGCCATGTTCAACTACAAATCCCGTACCGCCGCTCCGGATTGGATCGGGGTGGATAACTTTACCCCCGAGGTCGTTCCATTGTTCGTCCAACCGGCACTGGGAAGCGGCACCCACAGGACCAGGCTGACCGGCGATTGGGAGGCATACATCAACATGCTGAACAACAACAGCGAACGAAAACTGCTCTATCTGAAAGCCAACAACACCGCTTTGTTCAACAATTCGGGCTTCCCCAACATGGAAAGCCTGACAATGGGCGGAAATATCGTCACGCTGGCTGAGGTCAAGAACGGCTGGGGCAGGGTCAACACCATAAATTATTCCAATCCCGGACCTCTTAAAGACCTCAATTATGCGACCAGACCCGATCTTGTCCATAAATTTGTCGTGGTCGCCTGGAATAAAGAAACCAAAAGAACCTATTGGGTGGACCCGCCCGTGGGTGCGCTGTACTATCCTCTGGTATCCAGCCGCGATGTCTGGATACAGATGGAACGTCTGGAACCCTTCCCAACCCTGCCGGTAGTCGTAACCGCCAAACAATCACAGTCCATTCGCAAGACGCCCGCGGAAAACGGCGAAGAAACCCGCTTCAAGTTCTCGGAGGGCGATACGGCGCAGATTGTGGAATATTACCCGTCGGGGTCGAATGTCTGGGGCAGATTGTCAAACGGAGGCTGGATCGCCCTGGCATTGGGCGCGAGGTTCATGACCGATTGGTCCATGGCGACCGTGCCCCCTCCGCCTTGATATTGAAATCCCGGAGAGATCAAGAAAACGCCGCATCATGGGCGCCCTCTACGCGTTTTCGTGAAGCCCTGAATATACGTTTGTGCGTGCTACAGGGGATCGCGTTCTAAATCCAAAAAATAAAAGAGCCTTCCGGGGCGGAAGGCTCCAACGCATCCGGCAATTGCCTACTCGCCTGACAATTTGGAGACAGAGGCGGACTCACGCCTTGCAAGTTCCTCTTTCAACAGCCTGACGCCGTTGGCAACCTGGTTCGAAATCCGCGTCAATTCGTCCTGGAGTTGCAACAGGCTGTTCATTGCATATTCGTCCGCATCGGCGCGGATGTTCTCCGCCTCGGTGCGCGCCTGGGCAACGATCTGCTCGGCGCGGCGGGCGGCTTCCTGCATCACCACATCCTTCATCACCATTTGGTCGGCTTTCTGACGGGCAAGTTCCAGGGTGCGGTTCGCCTCTTCCTGCGCCTGGGCAAGAACGCGGTCGCGTTGACCCAGCAGCTGTTGTGCCTTCTTCACCTCTTCGGGAATGGCGATGCGCATCTGATCGATGATATCGAGCATGCGGTCTTCATCCACCATCACGTTGCGGGTGAGGGGGATGGACTTGCTCTCGTTGAAGAGTTCCTCGAGGCGGTCAATGAGTTGCAGGATGTCCATGGCTCTCTCCTTCGGCCGAAGGAATGTTAATGCAATTCTAGCACAGATTAATCGCGGAGCGAGTTGGGGAAGGAGTGCTGATCGCCCTGCTCCGTGATTTTCTTGCGGAAAGCCTCCTGCACAAACGGCGGAACCATGCTGGAAATGTCGCCGTTCAACATGGCAATTTCGCGCACGGTTGTGGAGGAAAGGAAGGTGTGTTCCTCGGCGGTGATAAGCGCCACAATCTCGATGTCGGGCGCAAGGCGGTGATTTGCCAGCGCCATGCGGAATTCGAATTCAAAGTCCGAAAAGACGCGCAGCCCCCGCACAATGACCTGCGCGCCAATCTTGCGGGCATATTCGACAGTCAATCCGCTGTACCCCGTCACTTTGACTTTGGGATTGTCCTTGAACGCTTCCGCAACCAGCGCCATGCGTTCTCCGGGAGAAAACATCAGGGATTTCAGGGGCTTGTCATATACCGCCATCACCACTTCGTCGAAAAGACGCGCGGCGCGGGCGGCAATATCAATATGACCGTAATGAATGGGATCGAATGTTCCCGGAAATAAGGCTCTGACCATGTAGTCTTAAGTCTCCAGTCTGATCGTCGTCAGGTTGATCATCTCGAGTCGAAGAGAGGCAATCCATCGTCCTCGATCGCTGATGCGATGCGCCGCATCAATGATCGCCGTGAATCCGCGAAGGGCCTTGCCGGTTCCAAAGGGTTTTCCAGAGGGCGGCGGCGCTTTCGGAATGCTCCGGTATTAACTCACGTCCCCCCTGCCCTCGCCCCAAAATCTGCCGAGGGTTTCGGCGAGCAGGGCGTGTTCAGGCCGGGTCAGGTCGGGGTCCTTTTCGAACACGGTTTGCGCTTGAAGGCGCGCTTTTTCAATCAGCGCCACATCGGTGATGCTTGCCATCCGCAGGCTCGAAGCATACCCCGCCTGGCGCGTCCCCAGGAATTCGCCGGGACCGCGTTGCCGCAGGTCGCGTTCTGCAAGCATGAAACCGTCGTTCGATTCGGCCATGGCTTGCAGACGTTCGTTTTCGGTCTGGTCTTCGCGGGTGGGAACAAGCAGACAATAGGATGGGGCGGCGCCGCGCCCGACGCGCCCGCGTAATTGATGCAATTGCGCCAGCCCGAAGCGGTCGGCGCCCTCGATCAGCATGACGGTCGCATTCGGCACATCCACGCCCACTTCCACAACGGTCGTCGAAACGAGGATGTCGAATTGCCGGTCACGGAATTTGCGCATGACTTCGTCTTTTTCATCGGGGCGCATGCGTCCGTGCAACAGACCCAGTTTCAGGTTGGGAAAGACCTCCTTCGAGAGGATTTCGTAATCGTCCACGGCGGCGCGGGCTTCGATTTTTTCGCTCTCCTCGATGAGGGGATAGATGACGAACGCCTGTTTGCCGTCCTCGATCTGACCGCGCAGGAGGGTAAAGGCGCGCTCGCGTTCCTGCGGACGCAGCACGAAGGTATTGACCGGCTTGCGTCCCTTCGGCATCTCATCCATGACGGAAAGGTCAAGGTCGCCGTAGAGAGTGAGGGCAAGGGAGCGCGGAATCGGGGTGGCGGTCATCACCAGCAGGTGTGGCTGAGTGCCCTTGCTTCGCAATTCGGCGCGCTGTTCGACTCCGAAACGATGCTGTTCGTCAATGACGACGAATTGCAGGTCTGCAAAATGGATGTTCGGCTCGATGATCGCGTGTGTGCCGATGACGATCTTGACCGAGCCGTCCGCCAGTCCATTGCGGATTTCTTCCTTTTCCGCATCAGGCGTATCGCTGACCAGCAGGCGGATTTCCCCGGGTTGCAATGCGTCGTTGAGAAGCCCGCTGAAACTGCGATAATGCTGTTCCGCCAGAATGGTTGTGGGAGCCATGACCGCGGCTTGGGCGCGATGGTCGGTGACGATCGAGGCGGCTAAAGCGGCAACCACCGTTTTTCCCGAACCCACATCGCCCTGCAGAAGGCGGTTCATGGGTTTGCCCGAGTCGAGGTCGGCGCGGATTTCGGAGAGGGCGCGTTGCTGCGCGGCGGTCAGGGCAAAGGGCAGGCCTGCCACGCGCGCGCCCAGCCGCTCGTCTGGAATGGCGAAGCGCTTGGCTTCCACAGATTTCCACTCGCGCCGCTGTCGGAGAACGCCCATTTGCAGGTAAAAGATTTCGTCGAAGGCAAGTCGCTCACGCGCGGCTTTGAGTTTTTCCTGCGAATCGGGAAAGTGAATTTGCAACAAGGCTTCGCTCAACGGCACCAGATGCGCGGCGCGGCGGACGTCTTCGGGCAGGGCGTCGGGAACCGCAGGCGCCCAATAGGTGACGACCTGCTTCATCTGGTTACGCAGCCATTTCTGGGTGATGCGTTCGGTAAGCGAATAGACCGGCACAATACGGTTGGTGTTGAGGTTTTCGGTTTCGACAGGCTCCCAATCGGGGCTGTTCATTACGAAACGTCCGAGATATTGCTCGACCTTGCCCGAGACGGAAATGGCGTCGCCTTTCTTGAAGCGGTTCGCAAGCCAGGGTTGGTTGAAGTAACTCAAGCGCAGTGCGCCCGTGCCGTCGCCAAGAACGACCTCGACGAGCGAAGCCTTGCCGCCGCGCAGGGGGCGCGAATGTACGCTCTGGATCGTGCCGATGACCGTCACCTGCTCGCCATAGAGCAAATCCCTGATGGGTTTGAGTTGCGAGTAATCGTCGTAGCGCCGCGGGAAGTAGTAGAGCATGTCGCCGAGCGTATGCATGCCGAGGCGCGCAAGCGATTCGGCATTACGCGGTCCAACGCCCTGCAGGACGGTCAGTTTTGCATCGAGCGCGGCGGGCGTGGCGGAGGTCTTTGCGCCTGCGACCGATTCCGAACGCGGCGGAGCCGGCGGGCGCGGTTTGTACTCATGCGGTTCACGCTCACGGGATTCCCGGCGCGGCGCTTCCTGTTTTTCGGCTGATTCGGATTGTCCCTGCGGCTGCGGCGGAGACGTTGGACGCGGCTTTGGCTGCGATTTCTGCTGCGCTTCAGGATAGGTCTCCCCGATCCTTTTCCACAACCCTTTCAGCGCGTCGGCGCGGGACTGGGGGCTGAGTCCGCCATAGGAGCGGAGTCTCTGCACGACAGCCTGAATCACCTCCTCCTGAATTCCGTCGGCGCGGGCTTCGCCTTCCCAGTAATCGAGCATTTTGGCAAGTCCGCCGATGATGGCGGTGTCTTGGTATCCGTTTCCGTGTTCGAGACGGAAGTAGTTTCGTAATTTCTCCAGTGAGGTCTGCATGGGAGGTATTTTATCATGGGGGCATCCACTCCGACATTTGATACAATTCTCCGTTGTGGCGCGCATTCTTTCATGTGCGCCCGAGGACGCGCACGACTCACCCGAGGCAATAATGACAAAAGCAACCTTCAAATGGGACGATCCCTTTTTGCTCGACGAGCAACTGACCGGCGAGGAACGCATGATCCGCGACACGGCGCGCAGATACTGCCGGGACAAGTTGATGCCGCGGATTCTGGAGGCAAACCGCCGGGAGATCTTTCACCGCGAGATCATGGATGAAATGGGGCAGATGGGGTTCCTGGGCTCCACCATTCCCGAGGACTATGGCGGCGCGGGGCTGAACCACGTCGCCTATGGATTGATTGCCCGCGAAGTCGAGCGCGTGGACAGCGGTTACCGTTCCGCCATGTCGGTGCAGAGTTCGCTGGTGATGTATCCGATCCACGCTTACGGCACGGAGGAACAACGCAGGAAATACCTGCCCAAACTCGCCCGCGGAGAATGGATTGGCTGTTTCGGGCTGACCGAGCCGAACCACGGCAGTGATCCGGCCGGCATGGAATCCCGCGCCCAAAAAGTGGACGGCGGCTATATCCTGCAAGGCAACAAGATGTGGATCACCAATTCGCCGATTGCAGATGTCTTCATCGTGTGGGCGAAACTGGAGGGTGAGATCCGCGGCTTTATCCTGGAAAAAGGGATGAAAGGTTTATCCGCTCCGAAGATCGAGGGCAAGTTCAGTCTGCGCGCCAGTTCCACGGGCGAGATCGTGATGAACGAGGTCTTTGTACCGGAGGAGAACATTTTCCCCGAGATCAAGGGGTTAAAGGGTCCGTTTGGGTGTTTGAACAAGGCGCGCTATGGCATCGCCTGGGGCGCTCTGGGCGCGGCGGAGTTCTGCTGGCACGCGGCGCGGCAATACACGCTGGACCGTCCGCAGTTCGGGCGTCCATTGGCGGCAAATCAGATCATTCAACTGAAACTGGCAAATATGATGACGGAGATCGCGCTGGGGTTGCAGGGCGCGTTACGGGTGGGACGCCTGATCGACGAGGACAAAGCCACCCCTGAAATGATCTCGCTGGTCAAACGTAATTCATGCGGCAAGGCGCTCGAGATCGCCCGCATGGCGCGCGATATGCACGGCGGCAATGGCATCTCGGACGAGTTCCATGTGATCCGTCACGTGATGAATTTGGAGGCGGTCAACACCTATGAGGGAACACACGACATCCACGCGCTGATTCTCGGGCGGGCGCAGACAGGGATACAGGCGTTTTCGTAACTCGAAAAAGAAATTAAAAGTCATCTCAAAAATGTCACCCTGAGCGCAGCGAAGGGTCTTTGCTGCCAAAAACAAGAGACTCTTCGGTCACAACAACCGCTCCATCAGAGCGACCCGACACTTTTCAAAATCGCGAGTCCTTCGCCTGCTCTTGTCGTCATCGCCAGCGGATAAATCCGCTGGCTACGCCTACAAAGTCGGCTAAAACCGACCGCCAGCCCGCTTCAGCGGGCTTTGTGGGCATCCGCCCGACGATAAATCGTCGGGCGGTGGGGCGGAAAATGAAACTGTCAGGTGACTAGAAAGAAATACCGTCTTTCACGGATCACGTTTGCCAGGGGATTGCTTCGCTTCGCTCGCCATGACAGTCGGATTACTTTCTCACCGCGGCGAAGCCCAAGCCGTTGGAACCGACATGCGTGCCGATGACCGTGGTTACATTGACCATGAGGATCTCGCGCGGCACAAAGCGGCTGGCGTTTTGCATGAGGGCATCGAGAAATTCCTTTGCACGCGGTTCCGCGCCGGTGTGCAGGATTGCCAACCGTTCAAGTTCGCCGCCTTCGAGCAGCAGGTTCAGCATCCGTTCGTTGGCTTGTTTGGTGGTGCGGACCGCGCCGATGGGTTTGACCTCTCCCTCGATCAGTTCGATCAAGGGTTTGATGTTGAGCATACTGCCGAAAAACGTGATCAAACCGGGAACGCGTCCGCTCCGTTTGAGATTTTTCATCGTGTCCAACGCGGCGTGCACCTTGAGCCGCCGGCGCGTCGATTCGACGGCGTATAGCGCGGCATCGAGTCCGTTTTCGGCGGCTTCGGCGGCGGCTAATACTTGAAATCCAAGCCCCAGCGAAAGGGAGCCGCTGTCGAGGGGGATGATTCGATCGGGAAAATCCTGCGCGGCTTGGCGGGCAGAGTTGACGATGGTGGTCAAAGTTCCGGCAGCGTGGATGGAGAGGATACGGTCACAGCCGCGCGCGAGGAGGGAATCGTAGCGGGCAGCGAAATCGCCTATCGAGGGCGCGGCAGTGGTCGGCGGGGTGTGAAGCGAGGGCAGTCGGTTGTAGAAGTCATCGCGCGAAATGCCGTTTCCGTCGGCATATTCCCTCCCGTCCAGGATCAGGATGGTCGGGATGACTTCGATTCCGTATTGTTCCGCAATGAAGTTCGGCAGGTCGGCGGTGGAGTCGGTGATAATGCCTATTTTCATGTTTTCTGCTCCCGGTCGAGCCAGAGTTCACGGTATTTGCGGTTCCAGTCCATCAGGAAGCGGAAGGCGATGATCAAGCCGCAGGCGAGGGCGATCCAGAATTCGACGCCGCGCAGGTTCCATAGCCAGAACCACGGCGCAATGAAAATGCCGGTGAAAACGCTGGCACGCGCGCTGTGACGGATGAGGAGGGTTAGTACAAGCAACAGTCCAAGCCCAATGACAAAGGCGAACCCGTCCACTGCCAGGAGCGCGCCGCCAAAGGTTGCCAGCCCCATGCCGCCGCGAAATTGGGCAAAGAGGGTCCAGCAATGACCGATGACCGCGCCGGCGGCGGTCAGGGGAACGATGTAGGGCAGGAGATCCTGCCGCCCGACCCGCATGGCAAGATAGGTCGGGAGGAATCCTTTGGCAATGTCAAGGATCAACACGAGCGCGCCCCAGCCAAAGCCCGCCTGGCGGATGGTGTTGGTGGTGGTCGCGTGACCGGAACCCGCCTCGCGCACATCCACGTTTTTGGCGTAGCGCGTCACCCAAATGGAAAAGGGCAAAGAGCCGGAGAGGTATCCCAGAACGGGAAGCAGAAACGAAAGCAGGTTCATGAGTTGTCTTGTACTCCCGTCAATTGCAGACTGGATGCGCCATATTCCATCAACTCGATCCGGTTACCGTCGGGGTCGCTGATCCACGCCTGACGGGAATGGTCCATTCCCATTGTGATGTCGCTGACCTCCAAGCCGCGGCTTTTGAGAAGCCGGCAGTATTCCTCCAGCCCGGTTACTTCGAGGCAAAAGTGTTTGTAGCGCGTTCCGACGGTCAACTCCTTGATCATGCCTCCCCAGACCTGGCTTGCCATTTTTTGATCGAAGAATTCGAGGAAAGTGGAATTGCCGCATTCAAAATAGTAGCCGAAGGGTTGTCCGTGCGCGTGATTAAGGGTAAATTTGACCTTCATGCCCAGTTTATTCACATAAAAATCAACGATCTGCGAGAGATTGTCCGTGACGAAATTCAGATGCGCCAGTTGTCGTATCATGCTCGTGTCTCCATCCGTGCTTTGAATAGGAATAACCCCCATTCTACCCCGGTGTTGCCGCCGTTGAATTTCCGCGTTTCCGGTACAATCATGCCCATGTTACACATCAATCCGGTTTTCGACGCCGCTGGTCGGAATTACCAGCAAACCCGTATCGCCCACTGGGACGCCATCGCCCGCAAACGAGACACGTGGCAGGGACTGGGCAAATGGTATCACCGCCGCCTGGCAGAGGTCTACCGCTTCCACGTGCCGCCCAATTTGCGCGTTCTCGAACTCGGCTGCGCCGATGGGCGCCTGCTTGCCGAACTTCAGCCGGCGCGCGGCGTGGGCGTTGATTTTTCCGCAGAGATGATCCGGCGCGCCCAGGCGCGTCACCCGGAACTTATTTTCATCCATGCCGATACGCACGACCTGTCCATGCTCGAGGAAACCTTCGACATTATCATTCTCTCCGATCTGGTCAACGACCTGTGGGATGTGCAGCGCGTGCTCGAGGAGGTCAAACGGCTCTGCACGCCGCGCACCCGCATCATTCTGAACTTTTACAGCCGGCTCTGGCAGGTCATTCTCGGCGCGGCGCAGGCGCTCAACCTCGCCACACCCAACCTGTTTCAAAACTGGCTTACACGTGAAGACGTCGGTTCGTTGCTGAATCTGGCGGGTTTCGAGATCATCCGCGCCACACAGGAGGTGCTTTTGCCCCTGCCGTTCGGCGGGCTGGCAAACCGTTTCCTCGTGCGGTTTTGGCCCTTCAATCATTTCGCGTTGTCCAATTTTGTCGTTGCGCGCCCGATTCCCGTTCGCGCGGAGGAGCCGAAAGTGTCTGTCGTCGTTGCGGCGAGGAACGAAGCGGGGAACATCAAAGCCATTTTCGAGCGCGTCCCGCCAATGGGGCGCGAGACCGAGATCGTCTTCGTCGAAGGACATTCGAAGGACGACACTTACGCGGCGATCCAACGCGAGATCGCTGCGCATCCTTCGACCCCCAGCCTGTTGCTCAAACAACCGGGCATCGGCAAAGCCGACGCCATCCGCGCCGGATTCGAACAGGCAACCGGCGATGTCCTCATGATTCTCGATGCGGATCTCACCGTCCCGCCCGAGGATTTGCCGCGTTTCTATGAGGCGCTGGTCTCCGGCAAAGGCGAGTTCATCAACGGTGTGCGGCTTGTCTACCCGATGGAAAAGGAAGCGATGCGGACGCTGAATTTCATCGGCAACAAGTTCTTCAGCATGGCGTTCTCCTGGCTGTTGGGACAGTCCATCAAGGATACGTTGTGCGGCACGAAGGTTCTCTACAAGAGGGATTATGAACAGATCGCGGCGAATCGTTCGTACTTCGGCGACTTCGACCCCTTCGGCGACTTCGACCTGATCTTCGGCGCGGCAAAACTCAACCTGAAGATCGTGGACCTGCCCATCCGTTACCGCGAACGCACCTACGGCGTCACCAATATCTCGCGCTGGAAGCACGGACTGTTGCTCCTGCGCATGGTCGCCTTCGCGGCACGGCGCATCAAGTTTGTATAAGCGAAACGACCATGAAAGCTCAAAAAACGGGGGGGCTTTTCTGATCGGAAGCGCGGCAATGGCGACTTCGCAATAAGTCAGCCGACGTTACACTTGCCCTCCCGCTCCGCTTTGCTTCGGGGATGCTTCGCCATGGCGGGCAAGTGCCAGGGGGAACGTCTCTTACGCGAAGGCGTACTGTGCGCCCTCTGGCGCTTTGCAAGAGGGCGAATGCAAAAAACCCCAACCGTTTGCGACGAAATCATGGACATTGCTGCCCGCCTTCCCGCGGCACGTAGAGGGCGATCTCATCCTCGGGAAAGATCACCTCGGCACGGTAATTACAAAGAATGGGACGGACGGCGTATTTGACCCAAACGTTGTTCTCCTCCGCAAAACTGCGGTCGCCTGCCAGATAGTTGTAATTCAACGGGTCCACGACGATAAGATCGAAGCGTTGGGAATCCATCTCATGCTGAAATCTGCCCAGATAAGCCAGATGGTTCGCCATCGCCATCTCCATCAGATCTTCGCGTTCGTATTCGGGGACGAGGGATACACCCTCCAGCATCTTCATCGAAAGCAGATGACGTTGGGTGATGAACAACACCTCCCCGCCCTGCGCACGGACTTGATCCACCCGTTCCTGCAAGGCGGAGAGGACGGGGCGCGTCCGCTCGGCGTCGTAGGATACGAACCTCGTGCCGACCCTCCACTGCGACCAGACCGGCATGAGCGTCAACAGAATCAACATCGTCCAATGGATCGGGACGGGCGGGTCGAACGCTCCATCTTCACGGCGATAACGGGCAAACGCCAGATAGCCGGTCACGATGAGCAAGAGGATGAAATACGCGTCCATGTTGTGAAGGTCGGTGCCGCCGCCGATTTTCAGACTCACGACCAGTCCGCCGAGGAACAGCGTGAACAGGGCGGCGAAGAGTAAAGCCAGGCGGATCGAACTCCACCCTTCGCCGCGATGACGCAAAGCGGTATACATCACCAGCCACATGGGCGCCGAAGCCAGCAATGCCGCAGGCAGCAAGCCGAGAAAATAGGAGGCGTTTGGCAACAGCCTGTGCCACAACAGCGCCGAGGACAGGCTGGTATAGAAGAGTTCAGAGGGAACGCCCGCAATCGCCACATACGCTTTTTGAAAAACGAATGCGGTAAGCGTTCCAACCAAAAACCACAGCGCGGGCTTGAACAGGTATGCCCGCAGGTTTTTTCCTTGCTGTGGAACTTCCAGCAGGTATAGGACCGCCGCGAGCATTCCCGGCACGGGATACCAGTTGACGCGGCTCCATCCGCACCAGAGGGAAGCCAGCAGGACGGCGATCCATGTTTTCCGGTCGTCCTCGCCAGAATATCCGTATAGGACGAGGATGATCGGGACAGCAAGATGAAAATACAGGGGACCCATGAAGAGATACAGGAATATCCCCAAGCCGATCAGCCAGCGGAGTTCACGTCCCTGCACCGACAGACGCTTCAACATCGCCGGGACGATTGCTCCCACCAGCGCAAGCCTGATCAGCGCCTGCCATAATCGGTGCACCCAAATCGGCGCCTCGAACAGGTAGGGAGGCGCAAGGAGCAGGTGTAATGTGGGATGCAAAATGGGCAACGGATATTTCTGCCCGTATACGATCTCGGACAAAAAGAGGGAGGGGTAATAATAGCGGCTGGTCTCGGACCACCCCAACGCAAACGGATAATCGGTCACTCGCGAGAAGTTGACGACGATCAAATGCGCCGCCGCCTGAGCCAGGATCACTCCCAGCAGAGAGGGAAACCAGGGAGCGTCGCGCCGGATGAGTTTGAACGCAATCGTTCCCGCCAGAGCCAGCAACCAGAACACCAATAATTTGAACCATCCCTCGTCCCCCAACAAGCCGCGGATGTAGGGGAGGGAAAAGAGAGCCGTGTATCCAAACAGGGAAATGGTGAGGAGCGCCCACCCCGCCCAGCGCATGCCTGCCGGAGCGCGCTCGGGGAATTCCGCCAGGGCGAGGATGCGCTCGCGATGGCGCGACCAGGTCAGGGTCCACGCGAGAAGCGGGAGGACTCCCAGAAGGGACAACCCTGCGACAAGTCCCATCCAGGACGGGCGGAGGAGGATGTCCACTTCCAATGCGCGCCCCAGTGCAATCACCTGCCCAATGGACAGGAAAGGCAATGCCGCGCTGCCCCCCAGCACGAACCGCCAAAATGCGAGGCGCGAGGGCTGGACGACGTTCATCTATCGAACGGAAAATTCTTTGAGCGCTTCGATGACGCGCCGCTGGTCTTCTTCGGTCATGTTGGTGTAGAAGGGAAGGCGCAGGAGTTGGTCGCTGATCGTTTCGGTGACGGGGCAATCGCCGGGTTTGCCGCCGTATTTTTCGCCCATCGGGGAAAGATGCAGGGGCAGGTAATGAAAGACCGCCTGAATGCCGCGTTCCTTGAGGTGGGCAATCGCCGCCTGGCGGTTTTCGAGGTTTGGGAACAGCAGGTAGAACATGTGATAGGTCTGTTCACAGTGCGCGGGCACGAACGGCATTTGGACGTGATTTTCCTCTGCCCACGCCTCGAGTTCCTTGTAATACGTTTCCCAGATGTTGCGGCGTTTGGCTTGAATTTGGTCACGCTCCTCGAGTTGCGCCACCAGGAATGCGGCCAGCATGTCCGATGGCAGATAACTGGAGCCGATGTTGACCCATGTGTATTTATCCACCTGACCGCGGAAGAAACGGCTGCGGTTGGTGCCTTTCTCGCGCAGGATTTCGGCGTCTTCGATGTATTTCGGGTCATTGATGAGCAATGCGCCGCCTTCGCCGGAGGTGAAGTTCTTGGTTTCGTGGAAACTCTGCGTCGCCATCACGCCAAACGTGCCAAGTTGCCTGCCCTTGTATGTGCCGAACAAACCGTGGGCATTGTCTTCGACCACCGGGATGTGGTGCCGGTTGGCAATCTCCAGGATGGCGTCCATTTCACAGCCGACGCCGGCGTAATGGACGACGGCAATGGCGCGCGTGCGGGGGGTGATCAACGATTCGAGTTTGGTCTCGTCCAGGTTGAGGGTATCGGGACGGATGTCCGCAAAGATCGGCGTGGCGTTGCGCAGGGCAAAGGCGTTGACGGTCGAGACAAATGTGAAGGAAGGGACGATGACTTCGTCGCCCTCTTTCAGATCCAGCAGCAACGCGGACATTTCCAGCGCGTGTGTGCAGGAGGTGGTCAACAATGCCTTGGGGACGCCGATGACCTCCTCCAGCAGGGCGTGCGCCCTTTTGGTGAAGGGACCGTCGCCTGCCAGGTGATTTTTTTGCAGGGCTTGCGCCATGTATTCGGCTTCCCTGCCGACCTGAGTGGGTTTGTTGAAGGGTATGGACATTGCGGTTTCCCTGTACATTATTCCGGTATCCACACGGTGGCGGAACCGGCAAGACACATTTCGCCTTTCTCGTTCAGAACGTTCGTGTCCAGAACGAGACGGCGTTTTTCGAAAAGCACTTCAACCACCTTGACCTCCACTCGGACAGTTGTATCCACATACACCGGGCGTTTGAAGGCGGACTGCTGAGCGATATACACAGTGCCTTGCCCGGGAAAGTCCATGCCGAGGACTTTCGAGATCAAGCCGTTTAGAAAGGCTCCGTGGACGATGCGGTGCTTGAAGAACGAGTTGGCGGCAAACGCCTCGTCCAGGTGAATCGGGTTCAGGTCGCCGACAATTTGCGCGAATCGCCGCACGTCTTCGGCGGAGACGTATCGCTCGAAGGAAAACCCGTCGCCGGGGCGATAGGGAAACTCGGCGCTCATCGTCCGCTCACCTGCCGTTTGCCAGATCGAGAATATATTTACCGTAACTGTTTCCGGAAAGTTGCTGCCCCAACTTGAGCAGTTGCGCCCGATCGATGAATTTCATGCGGTAGGCGATTTCCTCGGGGCACGAGATCATCAGTCCCTGCCGCTCCTGCACGGTTTGGATGAAAGCGCCCGCCTGCAACAGGGATTCGTGCGTACCGGCATCCAGCCATGCCACCCCGCGTCCGAACAGTTTTGCCTTGAGCTGTTTTCTTTCGAGGTAGATATTGTTCAAGTCCGTAATCTCGATTTCGCCGCGCGGAGAGGGCTTGAGCGATTCGGCAAACTTGACCACCTGATTGTCGTAAAAATAGATTCCCGGAACGGCAAAACTGGATTTGGGATTCTTCGGTTTCTCTTCGATACTCAACACGTTTTCGTTCTCGTCGAACTCGACGATGCCGTACCGTTCGGGGTCGCTGACCTTGTAACCGAAGATGATGGCGCCTTCTGTCAGCCTTGCGCAGCTTTGCAGTAACGACATCATCCCTTCGCCGTAAAAGATGTTATCCCCCAGCGTCAGGCAAACCGGGCTGTCGCCGATGAAGTCGCGTCCCACCAAAAAGGCGTCGGCAAGACCGCGCGGTTCGGATTGTGCGGCATATTCGAATTTCAATCCCCACTGCAACCCGTCCTTCAACAGGTCACGAAACAGAGGCAGGGCTTCGGGCGTGCTGATCACCAGGATCTCGCGTATCCCTGCCAGCATCAACATCGAAAGCGGATAGTAGATCATCGGCTTGTCGAAGACCGGCAGGATTTGTTTGCTGATGGCGATCGTCAGGGGGTACAGACGCGTCCCTCTGCCGCCCGCCAGGATAATTCCCTTCACTTGACCTCCTTTGCCTCACGCCAGGCATAATTCTTTCGGATCCATTCACCGTAGGAACCGCGGCTGACCTGATCCACCCATTCGGGATGATGCAGATACCAGTCAATCGTGCGGCGCAAGCCCGCCTCAAACCCGACTTCAGGCTGCCAGCCCAACTCACGCCGAATCTTCGCCGCATCAATCGCGTAGCGCTTGTCGTGGCCGGGGCGGTCGGTCACGAAACGAATCAACTCGCGGTAACTCTTCAAGCCCTGTTCGCGCAGTTGCGGCACCTCTACCGGCGGCGCAATCTCGTCAAGGATATCGCAGATTTTGTGGACAAGGTTGATGTTCTTCTGTTCGTTGTTCCCGCCGATGACATACACCTGACCGGGCGCTCCCTTCTCGAACGCCAGTTGCACCGCCTTGCAGTGATCCTCCACGTACAGCCAGTCGCGCACGTTGGAGCCGTCGCCATACACGGGCAGGGGGTTGCCGGAGAGGGCATTGAGGATCATCAACGGGATCATCTTTTCGGGGAATTGATACGGTCCGTAGTTGTTGGAGCAGTTGGTGATGATGGCAGGCAAGCCGTAGGTATGATAAAAGGCGCGCACGAAGTGGTCGCTGGCGGCTTTGGAGGCGGAGTAGGGCGAGTTCGGAGCGTAGGGCGTTTCTTCGGTGAACCAGCCTTCGGGTCCGAGAGAGCCGAAGACTTCGTCAGTGGAAACGTGCAGGAAGCGGAACGTCTGTTTGCGCTCCTGCGGCAGGCGGCTCCAGTAAGCGCGCGCGGCTTCGAGCAAGGTGTAGGTGCCGACGACGTTGGTCTGCACGAAGTCTTCGGCGTTCACAATGGAGCGATCCACGTGCGACTCGGCGGCAAAATGGAAGATGCCTGCCGGCTGGTATTTCTCGAACAACGAGTCGACCAGGGCGCGGTCGGTGATGGTGCCTTTGACGAAGGTGTAATCCGGGCGACCTTCCAAATCTACCAGAGAAAGAGGGTTGGCGGCGTACGTGAGGGCATCCAGATTGACGACGCGGTATGCGCCGTTTTGAATCAGGAGGCGGACAAAGTTGGCGCCGATGAATCCGCATCCGCCGGTGACGATAACAGTTGGTTTGTTGCTCATGCCGATTCCTTGAGTTGGATTATATCTTTAGGATTTACGCCAAAACTTGGTGGAGCGCGTTCTCGAACGCGCGAGGCGCGGCATCGACGTGAAAGAACGTCAATTACGCGCAAGTCCTAAACTTGCTATTTTCCAGACGCACAATTCGCCGTTTGGGTACGCGGGCGGCAGGTCCCACACCGGGCGCCATTTGCCTCCATGGTGACTGCGGATCGGCAACCACACAGACAAGATGCAGGGCGGAATGACGGCGTTCCATGAGCATCCTCTACCACAGGCAGGTTATTTCTTTTCGAGGTAAAACACATTGAGAAAACAAATATTGGGGAATCCCAAGAGACGATTGTAAAGCCTGTGCATCCAAACGACCCTGGACGGATAATGCAGGGTAAGAAGAGAAAGAAGGGGAAATGTTGGGAAAAGCCCCACGCGACGGCGGATCTTGAAGTGTTTCTTAAACAATTGAATATATTCCCAGACCGGGCGGTCACCCGGATGCCTGTCCGCGCCCGACGTGCGGATCAATTTACCGGTGACGAGGAAAGACAACCGGGACGCAAGGTGGGCCAGATTGGGTACCGTCATCAAGGCGCGCCCGCCGGCTTTGAGAATGCGCGCAAATTCGGCAATTGCCTTCTCCTGGTCGGAATATATAAGGTGTTCGAGAACATCCAAACATACGATTACATCCACCGAATTGGCATCGAGCCCGGAATTCAGGAAACTGCGCTGTATCACAGTCGCCGAGGCGTAATTTGCATCCATGCCGGTAATGTTATATCCCGCCTTTCGATACTCATCCACCAGCACCCCCTCGCCGCACCCCATATCATAGATGACCTCCTGCCTGGAACACTCGTCTAAAAAGGCGCGCGCCAGTTTGATCTTTTCCAGATACACAGGCAGGTAGGGCCAGTCTTGTTCGAGTCTCACGTGGTAATCACCGCGCCGGGCATATTCACCAGATCTGTTCTCCATATTCCCTTCTTTTCCGTATGTTACGGCAATGGACAATCTTCGTTCACTTGAGGCGTAAAGATCTGAATTCGCCTCAACTCCGTCTCGATTTCGCGTACGGGTTCGTAATAGCATAAAATGTAAGGCGCGATCTTTGAATTCCAGGCATTGTTTTCTTCAAAAAATACGCCATCCGTCTTGATGCCAACATTTTGCCTGCCCGCGACAATGGCTGCAAAGCGATGGGCTTTCAGATCATCATAAAAACGCTGAAGATACATTTCGTTTCCCGACATCGCCATCTCCATAAGGAGAATCACCTCGTAGTCAGGGATAAGCGGAATGTCCACATCGCCAAAAGCGATCAGTTGACGCTCGGAAATGAACAGCACCGGACCAGACCGCGCCGCCTCGTCAACCGACTGGACCAGTTGCCGATGGGATTCACGAGCAGCATCCGCCTGATAAACGGGATAGGGCGATAGAGCAGGGATCAAAAATAAGATCGGGATGACCACGCCAAAGGCAATCACAGGCGGCGCAAGGATTCCCCACTCCCCCGCTTCCGCCTCATCGGACCGTATCCTGTCTCCGGCAAAATAAGCCGCCACCACACCCAAAAGGACCGCGTAGGTATCTGTATTATGCAGATCGCCGCCGCCTCCGATCTTGACGCTGACGACCATGCTCCCGGCGAACAGTCCCAGGATCATGATGAATATACCCATCCAGCGAAACGGATGCAGCCTCCTCCAGTGTCTGCTGGCAACGATGACCAATCCAGCCAGGAGGGGGCTGGATACGAAAAGGATCCCGGGAACGATCCCCAGCGGGAACGAGGCGTTCGGCCACAGCCGGTACCACAGCAAATCGGAGGTGAAACTTGACGTAAAAGCCCTTGCATTGGCGGTATTTCCGGACAGAAACACATAAGCGGATTGCGAAATAAATGCCGATACAATGCCTATCACGAACCAAACCAGCGGGCGCGAAACATACGTCAGGAATTGCCGGAAGGAGTGGAATTTTCCCCCCGTCACAGGTGTTTCAAGGAGATAGAGGGCAATCGCCATCATGGCGGGCATCGGAAACCAGTTTACCCGGCTGATTCCCGCCCATAAGGACGCGACGACAATGACCAGGACCGTCCTCCAGGGGTGTTTGTCCGAAACGCCCAACAAGACCAGGAGTACCATGACCTGCAGGTGATAATAAACGCCGATCTGTAAAAAGAACAGGAAGAACCATGCCGCCAGCAATAAACGAAGCCATTTCTTCTCCGGGGCAATGACTCGGAAGGACAATGCCAGCGAAGCGCCCGATGTCATCCCAACCCACAAAAGGAATTGCCACAGCCTGTGTTCGAATATGCCCAGCCCCGGGAACAGGAACGGTATGGACTGCAACAGATATCGTGAGGCATGATAAGGAGATAATGGAACGAACTCTCCATAGAGTGCCCGGGAAAACCACAGGGATGCGTAATAGTAACGACTCCCTTCGGACCATCCCAACGAAAACGGATATGCCGTCACTACATTATAACGTGCCATGACCTCATAGGTTAGTCCGAGCAATAAAAGAGAGACGGCAAATCCACCCATCCAACTGATTCGAAAAGTTATCTTGAGAGACGCCATCCCCAGCAAGATTAAACACCAGCACACCCAATAATAGAACAATAATAACAATACCGGGTCGTAGACCGGCTGTTTGACTTCCTGCCCGATGCGGTAGGTAAACTTGATGTAGGGGATGACGAAAAGGATGCCGAGAAAGACGATTCCGCCGAGGAGCCTCAGGGGGAGCGAGTCGAAGGCAAGGCACTCGGCACGTTCGACGAAGTTGGAACGGTTCGCGGCGATGCGGATAAAAAGCCAGATGCAAACCGCCGCGATTGCCAGGAATAAGATCAGCATCCCGCCCCAGGCGGCGCGCACCAGGTCCACGCCCAGTTCGATCAGCCTCAGGCGGGTAAAGTGGAACATCGCCAGATTGGCGGCTATGTTAAATAGCAGAATGGTGAGCCAGAAGGAACGGACGGCATTGAGGGGTTTATCCATCGAAGCCCAATTTTACAGCAGGATTTCGCCGGATGACGGATCCTTTTTTTGCCCAGCCAGAGTCGCTGTGATGGATGGAAGGAAGTAGGCGCCCGGCAGGCTCGATAGAATCAGGTAGGCGCGAATCAACACCGCCACGCTCAAACTGGCGGCGGAGGAAAGCCCCGCCACGTTGGAGAGAAAAAAGGTGAAGGATAATTCCTGCAAGCCATAGCCGTTGATGGAGATGGGAATCTGGGTGATGAAATAGGTCAGGCTCCAAAGCCCGGCGATCATCCAGAAGGGGATGCGGGTTTCGAGGTCGCCTGTCAAAAGGGAAATGGAGCCGAACAGGCACAGCATGTGAACCCACGTGAAGGCGAGGGATGCAAGCAGGGAAGCAGGTTGGCGAAGCCACAGGTTGAAGACGGAAAGCGTCCGTTTGAGGAAGGTCAGGGGTTTAGCAAACCAGGCGAAGGTCAGGGAGGAGGCGGGGGCGGCGCCGAGGAGTTTCCAGGCATGAACAAGGCCGAGGGGGAGAGTCATGCTCATCCCCAGCATGCCGATCAGCCGGTCGGCAGCGATGGAGGCGAGGCAAACGGCGCGGTCGAAGCCCATGCGCATGACGCCCGCCAGGCGCACCATGTCGCCGCCGATGGTGGTGGGGAGGAAGTTGGAGGCAAATAAGCCCGTGAAGGTGAGGGCGAGGCTGTCTTTGTAGCGGATGTTCACGCCGCCGGCGCGCAGAAGAACGTGCCACCTCGCTGCGGTGGCAAGGCGTGAAATAATAAACAGGAACGCCACCCAGAGCAGGTCGGCAGGTTTGCTCTTTGCGAAAGCCGCCAGGATTTCGTTCCAACCTTCCTCCCGCAGCAGCACGATCAACAGGATGACCGCCAGAAGCGTCCCTGCCAGTTGCAGGATCAGTCGGCGGTTTTTCGACCACCCGGCAGACATGTTAGCGCTTCTTCCCCAACACGGCGCGAATGGTGTAGGTGGGCTTGCTCTGCGATTCGTGATAGGTGCGCGCCAGCAGTTCGGCAATCAGTCCCATCAGGATGGATTGAAACCCAAGGATGAGAAGCATGACGCCGATTTGAAAGAACGGCGAGGTCAGCACCGGAACGAAAAAGAACACCTTGCGGATGAAGAGGTAGGCAAGCAGGAACATGCTCACGGCAATCAGGCTGACGCCCGTACCTCCAAACAAACGCATGGGCTTGTGGGAATAATCAAGCAGGAATTTGACGGTGAAGAGGTCGAGGATGACCTTGACGGTTCGTTCCAGACCGTATTTTGCCACGCCAAATTTGCGGGGGTGGTGGCGGACGGGGAGTTCCGTAATCTTCGCTCCCACCGAGTGCGCGAAGACCGGGATGAAGCGGTGCATTTCGCCGTAGAGACGGAAGCCTTCGAGCGCTTCGCGGCGGTAGGCTTTGAGCGTGCAGCCGTAATCGTGCAGGCGCACGCCCGTCACCCACGAGATGAGTCCATTGGCAAGGTTGGAGGGAATGGTGCGGGTGAGGCGGTTGTCCTTGCGGTCTTTGCGCCAGCCGCTGACCAGGTCGTAGCCTTCGTCCAGTTTGGCGAGCAGCATGGGGATGTCGGCAGGGTCGTTCTGAAGGTCGGCGTCGAGCAGGACAATGATGCTGCCCTCGGCGTGATCAATGCCGGCGGCAATGGCGGCGGTCTGACCGAAGTTGCGGCGGAAGACTACTACGCGGACGTGTTCGGGATGCCTTTCTGCCAGTTCGGTCAAAACCTCCAGGCTTCCATCTGTCGAACCGTCATCCACCAGAATGACCTCCCAGGTGCGGTTGAGGGGAGTCAGCGCCGATGTGACGGCGTCCATCAACAAAGGCAGGTTGTCCTTTTCGTTGTAAACGGGGATGACAAGCGAGAGGTCGGTCATGGCTTACTTCTTCGCGGCGAGACGTTCCAGGTCGGCATCCACCATCATCTTGACCAGTTCCTTGAAAGAGACCGACGGCTCCCAGCCAAGTTGCGTGCGCGCCTTGGAGGGGTCGGAGATGAGCAGGTCCACTTCGGCGGGGCGGTAGAAACGTTCGTCCTGAACGACGAAGTCGCGGTAATCCAGCCCCAGGTGGGCGAAGGCGATCTCGCAAAACTCGCGCACCGAATGGGTCTCGCCCATACCGATGACGTAACTATCGGGTTTATCCTGCTGCAGCATCCGCCACATGGCTTCCACATAATCGCCGGCAAAGCCCCAGTCGCGCTGTGCCTCCAGGTTGCCGAGGCGCAATTCCTTTGCCAGCCCCAGTTTGATCCTTGCCGCGCCGTCCGAAATCTTGCGGGTGACGAACTCCAGCCCGCGGCGCGGACTCTCGTGATTGAACAGAATCCCTGAAGCCGCAAACATATTGAACGACTCACGATAATTCACGGTAATCCAATGCCCGTACACTTTTGCTACTCCATACGGGCTGCGCGGATAGAACGGCGTACTCTCGCGCTGCGGCACTTCCACAACCTTTCCGAACATTTCGCTCGAGGATGCCTGATAAAACCGAATTTTGGGGTTTACGAAGCGGATCGCCTCGAGGATGCGCGTCACACCCAGGGCAGTGATGTCGCCCGTCAGCGCGGGCTGGTTCCACGAGGTCGGCACGAACGACTGCGCGGCAAGGTTATACACTTCCGTCGGTTCATATTCCTCGAGCAGCGACAGAAGAGAACCCTGATCGTGCAGATCGCCCTGCACCACTGTCATATCATCCAGCAGATGATTGATGCGTTCGTACGTCACCGTACTGGAACGGCGCGCAACCCCAATGACCCGGTAACCTTTCGAAAGCAATAATTCCGCCAGATATGACCCATCCTGACCCGTGATCCCTGTAATTAATGCGGTAGGCATTGAAACTCCTTGGTTCAAAATTCAGCGGCTGAATTATAACCTACATTCGAGGTCTGGCAATGCGCCGTTTATCCAGCCACCACCCCAGCCCCAGGATGATCCCCCACACCGCCACAATCAGCCCCACCATAAGCGGGAATGGCAATTGACCGCCCCAATGAAGATAACGCGTGGCATACCAATGCGTAAAAACCAGCAGGAGAGCGGCTTCACACCACAGCACGCGCTTCCCCCAGGCGTTGCGCGTTTCCCGCCACCAAACCCACACCCCCCCCGCCATTACGGCCTGCCAGGCAAACAGAATCGCCCGGTAACGCGGATTATCCCACGAGTCGCCGCCGCCTCGTAACGCGGCAAGCAGGATCCAGGTCCAGACAAGAAGCGACAGCCACAGGAGGACATTCCGCTTCTGACTTGACCCTTGTCCTGCCGCGGCTCCAAAAGACAGAATCAACGCCGGAAGCAGTGCATACCATCCCGCCGCGCGGACGATATAGATTGCCTGCCACAGGGCATTCGTCGGCTCGAAGAGCGCCGCCGGCAGGACCGGTTGCAGAACGCCATAGACCGCCACAAAAGGCAGGCGCATCCACTCGGGCATTTCATCGAAGAGTTTTTGCACCCAGCCCGAGCCGCGCTCGAGTTGATAGGCATCCCACTGGACGGTCAGTTTCAGCCAGTCGTTGACCACGCGTAAGGGGGACAAGGAATCGAACTGCCCAGAACGGTTGAGCGCGGCGGAAAGGGCGAACAAACCCACCGCAAAAATGAGCAGGAAAATGAAAACAGACTTCCACGAAAGGCTGCGGCTTTCGTTCATGAAGAAGACCCACCCTGCAAAAATGATGAGATGCGCAAGCGCAATTGCCGGAGAAACCAGCAACATGCCAAGCAAACCAATAACTGTCGCGCTGAGCGGAGCACGAAGCGAAGCGGAGTGCGTAGTCGAAGCGCCCCGCCATTTCACAAATCCCCAAAACGCCATGGCGCTGAACGTCAGCAAATATGGCTCGCGCATGGCGGAGGAACCGAGCAGAACGCTTTCGGGATACAAGGCAAAGACCCACGCCGCGGGGTAGGCAATCTTTTCACCAAAGACCTGCCGCGCTCCCAGCCACAAAAACGGGACGCCGGACGCCGCAACCAGCGCCGAGAGCAGAATGAGCAACAGCGGACGCTGGGCATCCGGCGAGAAATAGCGGTAGACGAAGGCGCTGAACGCCAGCAGACCGCCATACTGGTCGGAGGAGAATTTGCGGCTGAAGGCATCCCAAATGGGACGGTCGGAACCGGCGAGTTTCCACGCCTGGTCGTCGCGGATGTGTGCGTCGGTGAAGACGTAACCCGCCTGATCCTCCACAGAGTTGTCGTGACCATAGAGGGGCAGACCGAGATGGAGGGAAACGCCGACAAGGAGACGCGCCGCGAAGGCGAGAATGACAATCCAGAACAGTTTGTTTTTGAGAAACATACGGGGGGATTTTACACTACTTGGGTTGATTGCCTTGCCTGGCAAAAAGTGATGCGACATTAATGTCGCCCTGCCTTTTTACACAAAATTCGCATACCACCCACAAAGCACGCTGGATGCGCTCTCCAGTGTATTCTGTGGCGGTAGAGAACGGAAATTCCGCGGCGTTTTCGTGATTTACTGATTACCCCATCCCCTCATAATCTTCTCCGCCCGCGCCCGCCAGGTGTAGCCCTGCACATCATTCCCAGCCTGCCTGCCCAACGCTAATCTGCGCGGCTTGTCGGCAAGTAATTTTCCAATTTTCGATTTCCAATCTTCCACATCATCTGGTTCACAAAACACCGCGTTCTTCTCATTCAACACCTCGCGGATCACCGGCAAATCTGCCGTGACAATCGCCCGTCCCGCCGCCATGTATTCGAACATTTTCATCGGGCTGGCAACGCTGGCAGAGTCGGCGCTTCCGCTCGAGCCCATGATGAAGCGGCTGTAAGGCATGAGCAGAAGATCCGCCGCCGCCTGCCAGAGAGGTAACTCCTGGTTGGGGACGAAGCCGGTAAATGTGATGTTGTCTGATTCGGCGCGCGCTTTCCATGCTTCCACGTCTGCAGGGCGACCGCCAACCCAGATGAAGTGCGCCTGCGGGATTTCCCTGGCGAGCGCGAGGAACAGGTCCGCGCCGCGTCCCGCATACAAGTGACCGGTGCACATCACGATCGGGGCGGAGGGAAGGTTCAGGGTCTGGCGGGCAGGTTCAGGAGTAGAGGGAAGCGAGGCGAAGCGTTCCAGGTCCACGCCATTGGGGGCGATCACCACCTCGTCCGGTTTGAAGCGGATGTGGCGGCGTCGTTCCAGCACGTCCACCAATGCCTGCGTGATGGAGGCGAGTCGCTTGCGTCCGCGTAGCATGGCGAAGGCGCGGTGCCAGGCGGGACCGAGCGTGCCGGTGGGCTGGATGTGAATTTCGAACACAGTGGGAAATTTGAACAGCAGACCAAAGACCGCGGACTGTATCATCCACGAGTAGATGAGGTCGGGTTGGAGGGCGCGGGCGCGCTGCACAGACTGCCAGGTGAAGAGGCGGCGGTTGGAGGACGGGAGCCATTCGATGGGAAAGTCGGTTTGGAGACCGTAGTGGGATTTTAGGTTTACGATTTCAGATTTACGATTGAGGATCGAGGAATTTTCGGGGACGATGAGCGTGAGATCGTGACCGAGCTGCACGAGGGCAGAACAGGCTTTCATGACCTGCAAACTATTGGCAGTGTCGGAGGGGATTTGCGAACCGGCGAGGGCGGCGATTTTCATCCGTTTACTTCCCTGTCTGCCGACCTGCGCCGGATCTCATCCAACCCCCGCCAGACGATGACGCCGATGGAGGCGATGAAATATCCGGTCATCAGCCACGACATGCCGATGTAACCGAAGCGCGGGACGAGGAGAAAGACCAGCGCAATCTGCCCCGCGCCGACCACGGCAGAGACGATCAGCGGAAAGGAAGGCTTGCCAAACGCAAGCAGGAGCGGGCGGTTCCAATGCAGGATGTTGGCAAAACCAAAGCCGAGGGCAAGGATGAGCGCGGCGGGATACGCCGGGGCGGAATCCGCGCCGTAGAGCAGGGGGATGATCCACCAGCCAAATGCGGCAAGCCCGCCGCCCGCCGCGAGAGTCCAAGCGGCGGCAATGGCGGAGACGCGGCGCAGGAGACGGCGGGTGGCGTCCCATTGGGCGTTGGAGACGGTTTCGGCAATCTCGGCATACGTGGTCCAGATGAACGGCTCGATGGGAAGCATCACCAGGCTGATGACGAGCGAGTGCGCCAGTTTGAAATAACCGACCTCGACCTGTGAAGCGAACGCGCCAAGGAAAAGGGGCGCCGAATCGCGCACGATCAGGTTGACGGTCCCGTTGAGATTGGTGTTGAGCGAAAAGCCGAGGAGGGCGCGCCAGTCGGAGATCATGGACGAGGCGGGACGCATCCGCATCCAGCCCGGACCGAGAGCCTGATTCAACTCCCGCGCCGCGAAGACGACGATGAGGAAGCCCGCCAGCAGTTTCCCGGCAAGATACGCCGCGAGGACGTGAGTCAGGCTCCCCTCAAGAACGAACGCTGCGACGATGGCGGCGGCGGTGAGAATTGTCCCACTGATCTGCACCGTCGAGATGCGGTCGAAGCGTTTGAAGGTCTGCAAAACGCCTGTGGAGGTTTCGAAGACCAGGTTGCCAAGCAGGTAGATGCCGTACACTTGAAACAGCAGCACGGCGGACAGGTCTTTGGCAAAGGTCTGCGAAGCCCAGGGCGAGAGCAGGAAGAGGACGAGATAGGTGAGGAGGGACGTGGCGATCTCGATCAACCCCATGCCTTTCACGAGCGCGGCGGCGCGCATTCTGTCGTTGTCGGCCAGCGCCTTGGAGAGGTACTTCACCGCCACCTCGCTCATACGGAAGGACAACAGGCGGTTGACGTTGGTTGTAAAGACGAAAACCGTCCCCGCCAGCAAGCCGTAGCCCTCGATGCCAATCAGCCGGACAACGAGGATGCCTTGCAGGAATCCCAGCGTGGCAGAGACCACGTTACCGCTGAACAGGAATCCGCTGTTGCGCAGGACGCGCTTCAGGAGGTTATCGTCTCTCCACGAAAGGGACATGGAACTCCGCACGCTCTACCCGGATCCAGGCTTGTCGGCGACAAACTCGAACGAACCCGTGAAATGCCGGAGCCGCGTGTTCTCCAATGGGCGGCGCGTCACCAGACCGGCAACGCGCCACCAGAGTTTATGGAGCAATTCAACCGGAAACACGATGGATTGCGCCAGCCCGAGCGGCAGGCGGAAGAACATGCCCATGCTGGCTTGCGCCTTCAACCCCGACCATGCTTTGCTGGGCGCGAGTCGTTCCACACGGAACCCGCCGAATTGCAACAGGCTGTACGCGCCCAGATGCGTATGATGATAAAAACTGGTTCCGTGCGAGGGTTCGAGGAACGCCACCGTGCCGATCAGCCTTCCGCCCGGTTTCAAAACCCGATGAATCTCCCGGATCGCCACAAACGGATAACGGACATATTGCAGAACCGAGACGCACAATACAAAGTCGAGCGTTTCGTCCCTGAACGGCAGGGATTGCGCGTCGCCCAACAGCGGGGCATGCGGCGAGTCGTAATCCAAGCCCGCCCACTCGAAGCCCGCCGCCTCGCACAACTCCTTGTGAATTCCCCTGCCGCAGCCGAGGTCGAGCATCAGGCTTCCCGGCGATTTTGCTTTAGGAAAGTAACTCACCAGTTCGCGCGTGAGATGGCGCGGAACGCTCCTGCCCGAAAGATTTACTTCCGGCGCGGGATTCATCGTCAACGGCTCGAAGGCGAGGTCCCCGCCCGGCAGTTGGGACGGAGGAATCTCAAATGCAAGCAGATATGGTTTGGGGTGTCTCAGGCGCAGGTCGAGCGCGCCGGAAGCGGTGTACGGAAATTTCGAACCGCAGGCGCGGCAGTTCGCGCCCGCCTCCGTGAATTCCAAGCCGTTCCCGCAGTGACTGCATGCCAGGGCTTGCCTTAAGTTGCCCGAGAGTTGTCGTGTCATGTAGAAATTCATTTGTCTGCGCGCTGATAGACGTGGATGACAGACTGCCAGCGGCATTTTTCCGCCTTGGGAGCGGAAAACACCTTGACATACTGCCCGGATTCGAGCGCCTGCTTGTTCAAATGGAACATCTCGGTCTCCTGCACGAGAATGTAATCGGCTTCCGAAAGCCATGTTTCCGCGAGTTCGTCGTTCCAGCGGTTGAAGCGCAGGAGCGTTTCCGCGTCGCCGCCCCGGGAGTAATAATGCAGGTGATTCAACTGCGGACCGTACACCCGCACGCCGGGCACATACAGAAAGATGGCGGGGATGCGTCCCTCCCAATAAATCTTCGAGCCGGGTTCGAGGATAGCGCGCAATTCACTTCCAGCCTTTTCATAGGACGCGAACACATCCGTGCCGTCGCAGTTGAAGAAATCGTTGCCGTTGCCCAGGATTTTCGTCGGCGACAGGACGAAACCGGCGACGAGCAACGCGTGGATGGCGACCAGCCCGATCCTTCCACCGTCAGCCTGTTTCCGCCGTAATTGACCGTACCTCACGCCGAGGGCGGCTCCGCCCAAAAGCAAAACAAGCAGGCTCACTGTCAGCACGAACGAGAGACGAAACAACAGCAGGGGCGGAAGAGCCGTCACGTATAACAGCACGTTCCACACACGGACGGTATCCAGCCGCTCGATCATCGTCTTGGAAAAATCCGCGCTCAGATCCTCGTGCGTACTGAAACCGATGCCGACGATCAAGATGGCAATGACCGCGAAGATCACAATCAACCTTGCGCGTGATATTTCCCTTGTCAGGATCGGCGCGGCGACGACCAACAGCATCAGCCCGATGAAATTGCAATACCCGATATACAGCAGAATGCACGAAATGCAATACTCCCCGAAGAACGACGCCTGCATGTGCGCGACGAATAACACCAGAAAAAGCGCGCTCAGGAAGACGGAGGCGCGCACCCGTTCGGTCATCGGTCTGGCGGCACGCGGAGACCACAACAACCAGACGACGACCGCGCTGACAAGGGAAACGAAGTGCAGGCGAAACGTCAGGAAGAAATACAACACCATCCTGTACAGGTTGCTCTCCTCGAACTCGCCCAGTCCCTCCCCCTTTGCGAATGGTGGCAGGCGCCACGCGTCGAGGAACGGCGAGAGGACTCTCGGCACGCGCATCGCCCAAAACGTCAGGTTATCCGGGTAATAAAACAGGTTCCCGCCGAAGAAGAACACCGCCGAACACAGCATGGCATACAGCCCGGTCTTCCAGCCGTGCTGCCAGAAGATGTAAAGAAAAAGAATCGGCGGGACGAATGCCATGGTCTCACGCGTCAGCACCAGGGCGGAAGTGAGAGCCGAACCGAGTAACACCTCCCCAAGGCGACGTTTTTCACCGATGGTCAGAATCAGTATCCAGACCAGAATCGCCGCCACCGGTCCCTCCGAGATCGCCAGTGTGTAGAGTTTGATCTCCGCCGGGTTCAGCGCCATCACCCAGACGATACCCGCCGCCCACCAGTCGCTGCCCCAGCGCCGCGCGAATACCCACAGTCCCAGCAGGGTGAACAGGCTGAGGAAGATCATGAAATATCGCCCGGTATCCAGCCCCGGACCAAACAAGACCTGCGACACACCCGGAATCAAATACGAAAGGATCGAGTGATTGGTCTGCACCCCGTATTCCGCATAGGGAGTTGCCTGTCCGCTGACGAACAGCCAGCCCTTGTACAGGTACATGCCCTCGTCAAGAAAGGAGGTCTTCGTACGGGCAATCGCCAGCGCATGCAACACATAGAGTACGCCGCCGCACAATGCAAGGAAATGCGGCAGCCAGGAAAGCGAAGCGATTCGTTTCAACGGGTCGGTTATTCTTTGCATGGCGGCGGTCCGTTCTTACGGCGTCAGAATATCCTTTGCCCACTCGCGCTCGGCGTTATACCATTCGACCAGTTTTTCGATGCCGGCACGCATATCGTATTCGGGTTTCCAACCGAGCAATTGACCGGCTTTGGTCACATCCGCCCAGTTGGAACGCATGTCGGCAAGGTTGGGCGGACCGTAGATCACTTCCGCCTTTTTGCCGACCACAGTTTCCACCAGCTTGACCAGGTTGTTGATGGTAATCACCTCATGTCCGCCCAGGTTGACGATTTCGTAGCCGAGAGGTTTGAGCGCGAGAACGGTGCCGCGCGCGATATCGTCAATATAGGTGAAGCCGCGCGATTGTTCGCCGTCCCCGTTGATGCGCACGGGGCGTCCCTCGCTGATCCATTGCACAAAGCGGAAGAGAGCCAGGTCCGGTCTGCCCGCGGGACCGTAGACGGTGAAATAACGAACCACGCTCACGTCCATTCCATACAGATGATGGTAGGCATGCGCCATCGCCTCCGCCCCCTTTTTGCTTGCCGCGTAGGGTTGAAGCGGCTCACTGCTGGAAGCCGTCTCCGGGGTGGGATAGGGGGGATTCTCCCCGTAGATGCTCGAGGTGGAGGCAAGGATGAATTTCTTCACGCCGTTACGCCGGCATAATTCCAGCATGTTCAGCGTGCCGACCATGTTGGTTTGCACGAAGACCCAGGGGTCATTCACGCTGTACCGCACACCCGCCCGCGCCGCCAAGTTGATCACACCGTCGAAGGCGCGCCCCTTGAAATGCTCAATGACGGATTTCTCCGAAATATCCAGTTTATGAAAATCGAAGCTGCCCATCGCTTGCAAACGCCGCAAACGATATTCCTTCATGCGGACATCGTAAGCGTCGTTCATATTGTCAATGCCGGTAACGGCATGTCCATCTTGTATCAGAACTTCCGAGGTGCGCGCGCCGATAAACCCTGCCGCTCCGGTGACTAAATAATGTCCCATGTTCCAAGTTCCATGTTCCAAGTTTCGGTTGTCATGTCGCCCAAGTTCAAGGCTTGGAACCTGACACCTGAAACGTGAAACCTAAAGCCTCACAACCTTCTCACCGCTATTTTTGACCCTGCCCGTCGCGTTGCGGCTATCGAAGACGAATTTCGCTTCTCGGACAATCGCCTCGTAATCGTAGACTTTGTGGTTGGTAATGATCACCACCGCATCCGCCTCGCTCACGGCTTTCATCAAATCCGTCACGCTGTCCATGTGCCAGCCGTCGTGTTCGTGATGGATGTGGGGAATGTACGGATCATGATATTCGACCCGCGCGCCCTTTTTCTGCAGCAACCCGATGACATCCAGCGCGGGCGATTCGCGCACGTCGTCAATATCGGGTTTGTACGCCGCGCCCAAGACAAGCACCCTCGAACCTTTCAGGGGCTTGCCGCGGTCGTTCATGGCATCGAGCACGCGGCTGACCACGTAACGCGGCATGTTCGTGTTGATCTCGGACGCCAGTTCGATGAAGCGCGCATTGTAATTGAACGACTTCATCTTCCACGAGAGATACAACGGGTCAATGGGAATGCAGTGACCGCCCAGACCGGGTCCCGGCGTGAATTTCATGAACCCGAACGGCTTGGTGGCGGCGGCGTCTATCACCTCCCATACATCCACGCCCAGGCGCTCGCACATGATCGCCAGTTCGTTGACCAGACCGATATTGATCATGCGGAAGGTATTCTCCAGCAGTTTCGACATCTCCGCCGCCTCCGCCGAGGAAACAGGATGCACAGTCCGAATCGCGCCTTCGTACCAGGCGGTCGCCACCTCACTGCACGATGGCGTAATCCCGCCCATCACCTTGGGAGTGTTGACTGTGGTCCAGTCCTCACGGCCCGGATCCACGCGCTCGGGAGAGAAGGCGAGAAACCAATCCCTGCCGACGGTCAATCCGCGCTCGATGCCCAATTTGGGCAGAAGCAGTTCGCGCGTGGTGCCGGGGTAGGTGGTCGATTCGAGAACGACGACCATGCCCTTGTGCATATACTTTCCCAGTTCCTCGGTGGCAGCAATGATGTAAGACATATCCGGGTCACCGGTCTGGCGGAGCGGCGTCGGCACACAGATGCTGACCGCGTCCATGTCTTTCAGGATGGAGAAATCGGTTGTGGCAGTGAGATGACCCGAACGTACGATCGTTGCGACCGCATCGGTCTTCACATCCGGGATGTAGGAGACGCCCTTGGCGAGCGAATTGACCTTCCGTGAGTCAGGGTCGAAACCCGTCACGCGGAACCCGGCTTCGGCGAAAACAACCGCCAGGGGCAGTCCCACATAGCCAAGTCCCAAAATGCCGACGCGGGCGGTCTTATCCCTGAGTTTTTTGATGAGCGTTTCTTTGGTAGACATAGTTTCCTTAACTTCCCTCTCCTTCAAGGAGAAGGGACGGGGGAGATCTTCCATCAAGTTTTGAAACGATCCAGAGTGCTCAACACCATCAGGATCGCGTCTTCATTCGTATCCTTGTAATATCGTTTCCTGCGCCCGACAACCTGATAACCGAATTGGCGGTAAAGTTCCTGCGCGGGCAGGTTGCCCTCGCGCACCTCCAAAAACGAACCGACCGCGCCCTCCTTCGACATCTGACGCAGCGCACAGGTCAACAGGTTCCGGGCAATGCCCTGCCTGCGATAGGCGGGATGTATGGCAAGCGTGGCAATGTGCGCCTCATCCGCCAACAGCCAGGCGACAATCATCCCCACGATCTTTTCCTCCGCCACCGCCACCCAGCAACGCGAAACGGGATTGTCCGTCAATTCGAACCGAAACGACCTCTCGCTCCACGGCAGGCTGAACGAAAGCGCATCCAGCTCCACGACAGCCGGCAGATCCTCCAGCGTCATCCTGCGCACCTCCACGCTCATGCAGATGGCGATGCCTCCGTATGAAGATAGAACGGTGCAAGCGAAGCCTCATCGTCCGCCTCTTTCGCCTGCCAGCGCATCCACGCCAGTTCCGCCAGCACGGCAGGTCTCCTGAGGGATTGCCACGGCGGGACCAGGCGAATCCGACGATCGTTCATCTCCCGGACTTCCTCCGCCAAAAACTCGCCGCATACCTGAGAAGGATTCTGGCGCGCCTCTTCCATCAACGCCTGGAACGTCACGACTCTCGCCCGACCCTGAGCCTGCCAGCCCTTCCTCGAACCTTTATACACACCGAGAGCAAACCTGCCCCGCCCGGCTTGAATGGCGCAGAATAAAAGACCTCTGGACACAGGTTGCGCATGAGCAAGAATATCCAGGGTCGGAATTCCAATCAACGGAATGTGCCGCGAAAATGCCAACCCCTTCGCCAAAGCCAGCCCCACTCTCAAACTTGTGAACGAGCCCGGTCCCAACGCAACACCCAGGGCACCGACATCGTCCATCGTCTTGCCGCAGCGCGCAAATAGGTCGAGTATAGCGGGGGCAAGTTCCACCGTATGCCGGCGACCGCTGAGCCACGCGCATTCCGCAATGACCTGCACCCCGTCGTATAACGCCAGCCCCACCCGCGCGGTGGATGTATCCACAGCCAGCAGCATATTAATCTCCTCCAACAATCGAATGGCGGATGAATTCAAGCAAGTCATCGTACCGCTTGCCGGAGGACCTGAATTCCATTTCCCGTTCCTCGCCTCCCATATGTTCCAGCCGCACCCATAAACGCTCGGACGGCACCAATGGGTCTATGCGTTCGGGCCATTCGATCAGCAGGGCGCCTTCCATCAGCATCGAGTCGAGGTCGATTTCCTCAGCCTCCTGCATGGAGTCGAGGCGATAGGCATCCATATGAAAGAGTTTGCCTCCTTCGGCGCGGCGGTATTCATTGACAATGACAAAGGTCGGGCTGGAAACCGAGTCCAGCGAACCCCAGCCGCGGGTGATTCCTTGTACAAAGGTGGTCTTTCCCGCGCCGAGATCGCCCTGCAGGCAGATGACGTCGCCAGCCTGCAATGCGCCGCCCAAACGCGCTCCAATGCGGCGCGTCTGTTCGGGACTGCGGCTGAAAAAATCCATCGAGTGCGAATCCAAAACCGGCATCGCAGGGATTATATCAGGGGATGACGCGCCCGAACCGCGTTGGACTCACGCCCTGCTTTGAGTTAAGATACCCAAAACCAGACGAGGAGACGCATGATGGAAAATTATCTCGATACGTTCATTGACAATCTGATCGGGAGTATTCCCAATCTGCTGACAGCGTTGACCATCTTCATCGTCAGCGCCTATTTTGCCCGGCTCTTGAGCCGGCTGGTGGCGCGGGTTCTTTCTGCGAGAGACGCTCCCCTGGGGGTTACCCGCCTTCTTGCGGATCTGATACGCGTGACCGTAACGACATTCGGCGTCATCACAGCCCTGCAAAGATTCTTCGATGTGACCGCCTTTCTCGCCGGTTTGGGGATTATCGGTTTTACCATCGGTTTTGCCTTGCAGGATGTGATGAAGAATTTCGCCTCGGGCGTCATCCTGTTGATTCAGCAACCCTTTCATGTGGGTGACTCAATCGGCGTGACGGATTTCGATGGCGTCGTGCAGGCGATTGATTTGCGCTCCACCGAAATCCGTGCCTCGGACGGACGAATCGTGATACTTCCCAATGCCAGTGTGCTGGCGGGTCCCATCGTCAACTACAGCCGCGCGGATCGCAGGCTTGTCGAAGTGCCGGTGCAGGTCGGCCGCGGGACGAATACGGAAACCGCCCGCGTCACAGTGCTGGAGGCGATACGCGGCGTACCGGGATCAATCGCCGACCCGGCGCCCATGGCGGGGTTTTCCAATTTTCACGACTCTTCACTGGAACTCAACGCCCTGTTCTGGATCGACACCGCCCAGACAAACCCCGTCGCCGCAAAGGACGCGGCGCTCTCGCGGATCAAGGAGGCGCTCGACGCGCGGGGGATCGAAATCCCATACCCCGTTCGCACGGTGTATATGCATACGCACAATTAAATCTCCCTTTACACAGCCACGCAAGATTCATCGTGCATTTTCAACCTTGCCATGATCAATCTGTTAGAACCTGTCTCAAAACTACCCTGTCCCTCTGAGGAAGCGGTTGTTGCGACCGACGAGTCTCTTGTTTTTGGCAGTAGCGACCTTTCGCTGCGCTCAGGGTGACATTTTCGAGACGACTTGTAGAATAGTCAGCGTGAACCCGGCGTTCTCTTGCCCCGAGAGAACGCTCGGGAACACCCTCTACCCATCTGCAAATAACGATCTCCGAGGCTTTCGATCGCCTCGGAGATCGTTTTCTTTCAAGCGAATACAGGCTGGCGCACGTCCTTTGAAAAGGCAGATTACGGTTCGCTGATCTTCACCCAGTCCACATCCACAACCACCGGCAGGGTATCGAACGAGGAGACCGAAACGCCAATCAGCCCTTTGGTGTATCCCACCTTGTTTTCGGTGACCGTGCGGGCTTCCGTGCCATTGATATACAGGGACAGGGTACGATCATTACAGATGATCGAGTATTCGTTGGTTGCCTTGCCCGATTTGATCTTGGTTGAACCGCCGCTGTAGATTTCGCGGTAGCCTACCTCGCCGTTTGAATCGACAATTGCCGCAAAAATCCAATATAAACCGTTGTTGGCAATATTGAACTCGTACCAGCCGTCCTCGGTGTAACGGCAGATCAGGCTTACATTGTTGTTATTGACCCCGCGATTATTCACACGCATATCCAAACGAACGTTTTCGTATTCATACGGCTCGTAGGTTACGTAGACCCACAAATTGTTGTCGTTGAGATCGAAGGTCAACAGACTGTTCTCGGTGTACAGATCCATCTTTGGATTGTCTTCGTCGGTAATGGTGCTCGAACTGCCGTTTACCACGAAGTACGTCCAGTTATCGTTGACCACGAATTCCTCGGTAAAATACTGCTCGGCAACGGGCGCCTCCGTGGGAGGAATTTCGGTGGGCAGGGCGGTGTTGGTTGGCTGTTGCTGCGGCTGGCTGGGCTGTTGCGGCTGGCTGGGCTGTTGCGGCTGGCTGGGTTGTGACGGCGTATCGTTCGAAAACGCGTTGCACGCCAACCCGACCAGGAGCATAAGCGCTGCAAAAAGAAACAATGGACGAAAATTTTTCATGACAATCTCCTTTTTTAAATGCTGAACTTACGCAACGATCTTCCGCTGAGGTCATGAGCGCCGCAGTGACGACCCGTAATAAAGCGGTGTTGGATGGGGATGCGTAAGCCTTGGATTTATCTGCCAAGTATAAAACATGAGCGATTCAAGCACAATATCTGGAAGGGAGTTTGATTCGCGTTCACCAAGGGGTGAAATCTAGCCGAAACATATGTGTTTTATTAGACGAATGCGGAAAAGCGTTGACCCTCGTTCCCGGGTACTGTACAATCTAAATTATCGGTATTGCCATTCTGCATCGAATTACGCGTATTGTAGGATTAATGCTTGAAAATTCGCTGTTGAAGTCGTCGCTTGAACCTCATTCGACGCGCAGGGGACGTTCTCCAACGTCCCCGTCGGCGCAAGAGAACACCGACTGTGCCCATGGAGTTCTAAAACCATACGAGTGAACGCTTAAAAAGACATTTTGCCTGTTTCGGATCAAGTCGAATCATCGAGGTGTCAGGGAGTAGCGCCTGTCCGGAACGTGACGGGACAGGCAACCGTCAAGCCGGAGCGGAAGGTCCGACCCATGCTCCCGGTTGTCTGTGCGTAGATGCTCCTACGTTTGCGAGACTGCCCATGCGGCGGTTTCGCGTTCTTGGTTTTGGCGCAAGGAGAAAGAGATGAAACTTCATATATTTTTCATATTGATTGACATTATGATCCTGCTGGTTTACCCGTTCATTTTCGTTGCATCGAAACTTCGCAAGTTCTTCCATTTTAAGAGATAATAGCCTCATTCATCGCACATTCGCAATGCAGAGGAGGCTCTTATGAAGTCAATGAACGATGTCCTGGGGGTTATCATGGGAGGAGGCAAAGGGACGCGCTTGCACCCGCTGACCCAGATGAGGTCTAAGCCTGCCGTCCCGATTGCGGGCAAATATCGTCTCATTGACATTCCCATCAGCAACTGCATCAACTCGGGGATCTATCGCGTGGCGGTTCTGACTCAATTCAATTCTGTGTCGCTTCACCGACACATTTCCCAAACCTATAACTTCGATGTGTTTCACACCGGCTGGGTGCAGATTTGGGCGGCGGAACAGACCCCTCAGAGTGCGGACTGGTATCAGGGCACGGCGGATGCCGTCCGCAAGCAGTTGTTCGAGATCCAGGCAACGGGGGCGGAGTATGTGCTGATTTTGGCAGGCGACCATCTCTACCGCATGGACTACCACGAGATGGCAGAATTCCACTGGGAGAAAAATGCCGATATCACCGTGGCAGTTCAACCCGTCGCGCGAGGCGAAGCGTCCCGTTTCGGGTTGCTCAAGGTCGAAGCGGACGGACACATCACCTCGTTTGTCGAAAAGCCCAAGGACCCAGAAGTCCAGAAAAGATATGTCAGCCGCGACGATCCGGAGCGGCCGTTCCTCGGCTCGATGGGTATTTATATCTTCAAGACAAAGGTGCTGGCGGAATTGCTGACGTATCATCTGCGGCACGATGATTTTGGCGGCGATATCATCCCCGAATCCATTCAATCGCACGAGGTGTATGGGTTTAATTTCGACGGATACTGGGAGGACATTGGAACCATCCGCTCGTTCTATGAGACCAATCTGAAGCTGACCAGTTCGGAGCCGCCGTTCAATTTTTACGATGTGAAGGCGCCGATTTATACCCATGCGCGCTTCCTGCCCGGCTCGACTGTGGAGGACAGCGCTCTGCAAAACGTTCTGCTGGCAGAGGGATGCCGCATCCGCAGAGCGGAGATCACGCACTCGGTCATCGGACTGCGCAGTCAGATCGCGGAAGGGACGGTCGTCAAGGACAGCATTGTCATGGGCGCCGACTATTACGATGCCGGGAAGCCGGGCGGGAATCTCCCGATCGGCATCGGCAGGAATTGCCGCATCGAGTCGGCGATCCTCGACAAGAACGTGCGCATCGGCGACGGCGTGCAAATTCTGCCGTTCCCGCGCGGACACAAGGATGTGGACGGCGGTCTCTATTATGTTCGCGATGGGATCGTGGTGATCGCCAAGGACACCGAGATCCCCACCGGAACACGCATCGCGCCGGAATGAGCAACCACGATCATCCGCGCAGATTCAACGCGTAGCACCCCCCCGACGCCGTTCATCCGCCCGTTTCTCCTCCCGCATATTCGCCTTCCCCCTCATGAGTAGGGTAAAATCAACACATGGCAGACGATGTTCTCTTTCGTGAAGCGGTGGATACCCTGCGCGACGGCAACAAAGCCCGCGCCCGCGAACTGCTGACCGATCTCATCAAGAACAACCAGAACAACGCGGAATACTGGATCTGGCTGAGCGCAACCATGGAAACGCCCAAGGAGCGCATCTACTGCCTCCAAACGGCGCTCAAACTGGACCCCGAAAATGCCGCCGCCAAACGGGGCTTGATCCTTCACGGCGCCCTCCCCGCCGACGAAACCATCCAGCCTTTCCAAATGAACCGCCCGCGCAGCTGGGAGGAGAAACTACTGCTCGCACACGAAAAACCGAAACCCAAGGGATGGGCGGCTGTCAGGGCAAGCCCGGTCTTCAGGCTGGGTATCGTCCTCCTGATCGTTGCCGCAATTGCAAGCGGCATCGGGTTCGGCTATGTCATCCCCGCCATGAATGAACGCAACCTAAGCCGCCCGAGCCGTACGCCCGGTCCGTCCCCCACCTACACCCTGACTGTAACGGTCATCGGCGGCAAGCCGCAAGGGCAGGTCGTCAACACGCCCGGCGGAATTGCCGAATCGCTGGGCGTGCAATATACAGCCACACCGCTATACGTGCCTCTCGAACGCTCGCCGCAGACATCGGATTACCTGATCCAATTCAATACGGCATATGGCAAAGGCGATTGGGATGGCGCCATCTCCGCCCTCCTGAACGTCATCCAACTCGAGCCGAATGCAACCTATGCCTACTATTACCTGGGCGAAGCCAGCCGCTTCAAAGGCGATATTGGCGGCGCACTGCAATACTACAGCGCCGCCATTGACCGGAATGAGAACTTTGGTCCCGCCTATGTGGGATTGGCGCGCGCACGCCTGCTCGCCGACCCGAACGCCAATGTTCTGCCGATCCTCGACGATGCCGTGCGCCTCGACCCCAATTTCGGCGAAGCCTTCATCGAACGCGCACGCGTCAAGATCCGCGACGGCAATGTGCAGGGAGCGGTGCTAGACCTTGGCGAAGCCAACAAACTCCTGCCGGGATCACCGCTGGTGTATTACTATCTTGCCCTGGCGCGCCTGCAGGAAGGGGAATACGACCTTGCCTTGGCTGCGGCAAAAACCGCAAACGAATTGGACCTCACCAACCTGCCCACCTACCTGTTGATGGGCCAGATCTACGCGGCGATGGGAGATGACGAAGAAGCCGTCAAATATTTCGGCCTTTACCTGCAATATGCCCCGGATGATCTGACGGCATACCTTACACTCGGAAAAATACAATTCGAAAGAGGCAACTACGAGGAAACCGTTCGGTTGATGGACCAGGTGATTTCACAGGATCGGAACCGCCGCGAAGCGTATCTTTACCGTTTCCTCTCGCACGTGGAATTGAATCGGGGCGAATCCGCCGATGTGGATATTGACCGGATCATCTCGTTCTACCCCGACCTATTCGAAGCCAATCTGGCGATCCTGCGACTGCACCTGCTCCGCGAACGCTACGGGAGTGCCCTCCTGGCGCTGAACAAAACCCTGCCGCTTGCCGAAACGGATGAACAAAAGGCGTTAACTTATTATTGGGGCGCGATCACCTACGAACGGCGCGAAGAACCGCGCAAAGCCGCCGAATACTGGGCGCTTCTGCTCGACCTGCCCGCCCAAGCAATGACCTCCGCCATGCGTGAGGAGGCGCAAACAAAACTCGCATCCCTGATCACCCCAACCCGCACGCCCACCCCAACCCGTACCCCCGCCTCAAACCGCACCCCCACCGCCACCCCCACGCAGACACCCACCTCTACCCAAACCCCCGCCGCTACGTCAACACCCAAGCCTTAAGCGACCTGCGGCTGAGAGTTCAGCCGCAGGTTTCTTTATCTATCCCGTCCCATACTTCTTCCGGTCTTCCCCGCACGGGCACAGCGCCCGCAGATAATGCCAGTTGAAGATGCCGTAGTCGTGACCGTCCTCCCAAACGATAGTCAGCGCGTAAGAGCCGACAGCAACCACGTTGGCAATGCGCGTGGCAGGCGAATCCCCCAGCCGCTTCTCGAACACGTCTGCATCAGGTTCAGACTTCATGTTCTCGTGCCCGCCGCGGCACGAGGCGCACGGACACGCCGCCCTCAGCAGTTCAAACGGGTAGACGCTCACATGTCCATCACTCCATGTGACTTGAAATTCCTTTGATTTCTTATGCACCGTAATACCGGTTGGTTTCTCGTTCATCAATACCTCTTCTTCATCGTCATCTAATCCTTATACGGATCGAACTCATGCTCGCCCGCCATTGCCACACCGATGGGCTTGAGGGTGTGCAAAATGCGGATGGTAGGCGCATGGAAGCCCAGCACCTCTGGCAGACGTTTGTAACAGTGCGGCGACTCGTCCGTGCCGGCGCCTCGCAACTCGACCCCCTGCTTGCGCACCCACTCCATCATCATCTCGCGCGAGACCGCTCCCGGCGAAATGACCTTACCTGTGCGGCGGTTGATCTTGCCGCGCGCCGCGTTGCGGCTCATCACCCGTCCCGCCCCATGGACGGTGGAATACAGCGCGTGCTTCGACTCTTCTGACTCCACCCCCTCGAGAATCACCGAAATATCGCCCATCGAGCCGCCCACAAACCCTTTCTGACCGGGGAAGGCTGGCGTTGCTCCTTTGCGCACCACCCACAATTCCTCGCCGCCGTGTGTTTCGCGCCAGGCGTAATTGTGGTGATTATGGACTTCCTCCAAAATATGCGCCCCCAACATGCGCGCCACCTCAGTGCACACCCAATCGCGCCCGGTATAGGCATACCGCCCCGCCAACTGCATACAGGCAAGATAATCTGCCCCCAGGCTCGACCGCACCGGGATGACCAGCGGGTCCACATCCATACCGTCTTTTGCGCCGCCGGCATGCAGGAAAAACGTCGCCGTCTTATATCCCAGCCCGCGCGAGCCAAAGTGGACGCCCACCCACACGCGCCCCTGCTCGTCCTCCAACAGGTCCACGTAATGATTGCCGGAACCAATGGTCCCCAGTTGGGCGCGCGCCATGTCTTTCAGGCTGCGCATCATCGGAAGCGTCCAGGCAGGGTCGTCGAAGAGTTCATGATCCACCCGCTGTTTGTTCTTCAAGCCGATGCCAAACGAGAGATTGCCCCAGATGTCATCCATAATTTTGCGGATGTTGGCGCGTACCTCCGCAGCGGGAATGTCGAGACGCACCGCCTTGTTTCCGCAGGCGATATCGAATCCGACTCCCGAGGGGCTGATGCTGTCCTTATAAGCCACCACCCCGCCGATGGGAACGGCGTAGCCCTTGTGATGATCTGCCATCAGCGCGGCGGCATCGGCGGTGCGGACGCAGTTTTTGATTTGCGCCAGCGCGCTTTGGTCCACCGGCTCGCCCCAGACGGGAATGTTGTCAATCCATCTCATATGATTCTTTTACCACAAATTGGGGTTCGGTGCAGGGACGTTACACCTGCCCTGGCGGGCGGTGCCAGGGGAGAACGCGTTCCCCACGCGCTTTTGTGCAGCAGACACCCTTTTGCGCAGCAGACGCTCTCTAGCGTCGGTTTGAGGGGCGTGCCATCACGGTGCAGGGATGAAGGTCAAAAAATCTGCCGCCGCCCAGCCGGCACGCGCTTCATCGTAGGGCGCTGCGATATACCACCACACGTACCCATCCGCCTCGCGCGGACCGTCTTTCACGAGGAACACTTCCGAATCCAAGCCGAGGAAGACCGGCTCGCCGCTCAAGCCAGGAGCAGAGCGGATGCGCAAACCCTCGCCGCCGGTGCCGGTGATTTGGGCGTAGCCGCCCACGGTGAGTCCGGTCGGTGTGGGAGAGGGGGCAAAGGGGTCAAGGGTCGCTGTCGGCGTGACGTTGGGGGTGGCGGTTGAGGCGGGGATAATGGTCAGGTAGGCGGGAGCAAACCCCACGTCGGGGGATTGAGGCGAATGGATCCATCCAATAGAAAGAAAGGTCACGAGAAGCAAAAGTCCTGCCAGCGACAATGCGCCGAGGATGACCCATTTGTTGAACAGTTGACGAACGTCCATGTTTACCTGTATTTCAAAAGTTCCATGCCGCACGGAGGCATGAGCATCCGCAGGGCGCGGGCGTGGATTGTGATTTCGGCGCTTTGGGCGGAGCCGCGCGGCTCGCCGTCGGTTTGAATCCAAAACGGCGTGTCGCTTTCGATGCGCAGGCGGTTGAACGTGATGCGGCGCACATCCGCAGCGCTGATGTGGCGCCCGCGCCACATCTTGTACGCATGACGCAAAGCGTCGCCTAAACTGTTCCCGCTGAAGAGCCAAATATCGAGCAAACCGTCGTCGAGGTAGGCATCGGGCGAGAGTTCTGCCAAACCGCCCAGGTAGTGGCGGATGTTGGTGGCAACCGCCACAATGTAATGCCCCTCCACTTCAGCGCCGTCTGCCCACAGGCGCAATTGCACGCCGTTCCACTGCGCCGCCTGCCAGATGGTCTTTGCGGCATATTCGGGCAGGGTGAAGAACTTTTCGAGGCGGACGCGCGGTTCGAGGTTGTGAACGGTCAGCGCGTCCAACCCAATGCCCGCCCACATCATGAACGAATACTGGTTGCATGTGCCGACGTCAATCGAGCAGATGGGGGCATTGGCAAGCAGGGCGGCGTTTTTTCGCAGCGCCCACGGACGAGTCCACGCAAAGGGGCGCAGACCCAGTTCGATGCTCCACACGTTTGCGGTGCCAGCCGGCAGGACTCCCAGCGCGGTCTGTGAGCCGATCAAACCGTTGACGACGTTGCCAATCGTGCCATCGCCGCCGACGGCAAAGACCGCCTCCTTCTTCTCCGCCGAAGCCTGCTTCGCCAACTCGATGGTGTGTGCGCCGCTGCGGGTTTCCGCCGCACCCACCCGCCAGCCGGCGGCTTCCAGCTCCCGCACCGCCGATTTGATGAACGGCTTGACGTTGAAACGTCCTGCCGCAGGGTTATAGATGATGACTGCGTTTCGCATGTGAGGGATTATAACCGCCTCCCATCCTGCGCCGCCCGCACAATAAAATGCAAATCGGCAAAATGATGACTCCACTGCAAAAACCCTGAAGATTCACCACGAAGACACGGAGTCACAGGGTTTCCCTTTCATTAATGATTCTCCGTATCTCCGTGACTCAGTGGTTCGATTTTCACCTTTTTGCAGTAGGCTCAATGATATAATTTTTTACATGGATGACCGCCAACCCGCTCGCATCAACCGAGGTACCTTCCTCATATTTTCTTCCTTTGAAGAAGCCGACAGGGAAGAAAAGGCGTACTGGCTTTCTCAAAGCCCCTACGAACGCCTTCAACATGTCGAACTTCTGCGGAGAATCAACTATGGCGCCAACGCTACCGCCCGACTTCAAAGAGTTCTTGAAATTACTGAAAGAACATGACGTCCGTTATCTCTTAATCGGGGCTATGCGGTCGGTTATCACGGATACGCCCGAGCCACCGAGGATATGGATATTTGGGTTGCCGTTCATCCGCAAAACGCGCAAAAACTCATCGCCGCCCTGAAAGACTTTGGCTTCGACGACCCCGCCCTGACCCCCGAATTATTCCTCCAAAAACCGAAAGTCGTTCGCATGGGGCTTCCGCCCATGCGGCTGGAAATCGTCACAGCCATCTCGGGCGTCGAATTCGATGAATGCTATCAGGCGCGAGTCGTTGATTATCTGGACGGGGTGGAAGTCAACTTGATCGATCTGGAGAATCTCAAAAAGAACAAGCAGGCAAGCGGAAGAGCAAAAGACATTGCCGCATCGAAAGACTGCCCTGAAGCATCGCTCATTCCCCCTCGATGATATAATCCTCCCCATCATGGAAGAAGGCGCAGTCCTCAACAACCGCTACCAACTGCTCGAGCGCATCGGCACCGGCGGCATGGCAGACGTATTCCGTGCCCGCGACCTGATGCTCGAACGCACCGTCGCCATCAAAATCCTGCACGAACACTACTCCAACGAACATGGCTTCCAGGAACGCTTCAAGCAGGAAGCGCGCGCCGCGGCGAACCTCTCGCACCCCAACATCGTCACCGTCCACGACTTCGGCTTCGACAACGACCAGCTCTACATCGTCATGGAGCACATCCCCGGCAAGGACCTCAAAACCGTCCTGCGCCAGCGCGGGCGTTATGCAGTAGATGAAGCCATTCCCCTCATCGTCCAGGCTTGCGCCGGCATCGGCTACGCCCACCGCGCCGGGCTCGTCCACTGCGACGTGAAACCTCACAACATGATCGTCACCCCCGACGGACGTCTTAAAGTCACCGACTTCGGCATCGCCCGCGCCCTCTCCACCATCATGCCCGACGAACGCGCCGATGTGGTCTGGGGTTCCCCGCAATACTTCTCGCCGGAGCAAGCCGCCGGCGAAGCCCCCTCGCCCGCCTCCGACGTGTATTCCCTCGGCATCGTCCTTTACGAAATGATCACCGGCGCGCTGCCCTTCAACGCCCCCACCAGCCAGGAACTCGCCCGCTTGCATCTCGAACATTACCCCATCCCCCCGCGCGAATACATCCCCGACATCCCCCCCGCCCTCGAAGAAATCATTCTCAAAGTCCTTTCCAAGGAACCCTCCGCCCGCTACCGCACTGCCGATCAACTCGGACGCGTCCTCCTGCGCTTCGGCACCCAGCGCGAAACCCCGCCCGTCCCGGCGCTCAGCCTGACGCCCGAGGCTGTCTCCACCTACAAAGAGCCTGTCTCCCAGCCCCCGCCTGCTCCCGGCAACGCCAAACCCTCCATCAACCTGCCCGAAATCGAAATCCCCGAAGTGTACATCCCCGAAATTGACTGGGCGACCATCGGTCTGAGCCTGCTGGCGCTCATCGCTGTGCTCGGCTTGATTCCCTTCTGGATTTGGATCTTCATCCTCTACAACCCCCGCTGACCTCCCGTTTCTTTCATGACCTCCGCCATTATCGCCCCCTCCATCCTCTCCGCCGACTTTGCAAAACTCGGCGAAGAGATTCACGCCTGCGAAAGCGGCGGCGCAGATTGGATTCACATTGACGTGATGGACGGGCACTTCGTCCCCAACATCACCATGGGACCGTTCATCGTCGAGACCTGCAAGCGCATCACCCGCCTCCCGCTCGACGTTCACCTGATGATCGAACAGCCGGAACGTCACCTCGATGCGTTTGCCAACGCCGGCGCCACCACCCTCACCGTTCATGTGGAAACCTGCCCGCACCTGCACCGTACCCTGCAACAGATCAAATCGCTGGGCTGCAAAGCCGGCGTGGTATTGAACCCGGGCACCCCGCTTGGGTCGCTGGAAGCGGTTTTGGGTGAAGCAGATTTGGTGTTGGTGATGAGCGTCAACCCGGGGTTTTCGGGGCAGGCATTCATCCCACAGTCTGTAGCGCGGGTGGCAGAAATCCGCCGCCGGCTGGATGCCATCGGCTCCTCCGCCTGGCTGGAGGTGGACGGCGGCGTCACCGCAGAGAACGCCGGTCGGTTACGGAAAGCCGGCGCAACCGCCTTCGTGGCGGCAACCGCCGTTTTCAAATACCCGCAGGGGATAGCGGAGGGAATCAGAGCCTTGCGGAACGCAATAAACAAGTAATTAGGATGGCGGGCAGTTAAATAAAAATCACGGCATACGCCGTGACTCTTGGTGGGACGTGAAATCCTTACGCGACGGATTTCGCCATCGCCTTGATGCACTTGGCGCAGAGCAGTTTATGCATCTTGCGCCCCTTTTCGACCACCAGTGTCTTTTGCAGGTTCGGTTTGAACGTGCGGTTGGTGGCGCGTTGGGAAAAGGAGCGATAGTGCCCAAAGGTGGTGGTCTTTCCGCAATTTGCGCATTTAGCCATTGTGATAACTTCCTTTCTTGCTATAATTCCGGTACGATCGTCTCGCCCAAAGGCACGACATTTTATCACGTGACCTTTTGGCAGGCAAGATGTTAAAATAGAACAAGGACTGTCTGCGCGGGCGAAACCGCCTGCCAAAAGGACCGCAGTGAAAGCAACTTGAAGAGGAAACCATGGGCGAAGAAACGACAACTCTGGGCGGGATTCACGTCTCCCCGCATGCCGTGGCGACCATTGCCTATCATGCCGTGCTCGAATCGTACGGGGTGGTGGGTCTGGCGCCGATGAACCTGGCGGATGGCATCGTCAAATCCATCACGCGCGAGCCGTCCAAGGGCGTCAAAGTGGAATACGACAGCGAGGATATCAACATCGAAGTGCATATCATCGTCGAGTATGGGACGCGCATCAACAGCGTGGCGGAAAGCGTAAAGAACACCGTGCGCTATCATGTGGAAAAGGCGCTGGGGCTCAAGGTAAACCGCGTGGATGTGCACGTGGCGGGATTGCGAATCAGCAACAACGATTAGGAGCCGAGAAAACAGATGGCAGTAGATCCCGCACGCGTGGAAAAACTCCGCAAGGTAAGAATTGACGGTCAATCGCTGAAACGGCTGGTGGAGGCAGGCATGCTCTGGCTGCGCACCAACCAGCAGATTGTAAACTCACTCAACGTGTTTCCCGTCCCCGACGGGGATACCGGCACCAACATGCTCCTCACGCTGACTTCGGCGTACAACGAGATCAAAGATTCGGGCGAGAAGCATTTTGGGAAGATGGCAGGCATGGTCGCCAAAGGCGCGCTGATGGGCGCGCGCGGCAACTCAGGCGTCATCCTTTCGCAGTTGTGGCGCGGCTTTGCGCGCGGCGTGCAGGATCATGAGACGCTCGACGCCGAGACGATGGTGAAGGCGTTTGCCGAAGCGCGCGATACCGCCTATAAAGGCGTGGTCAAGCCGGTGGAGGGGACGATTTTAACCGTCGCCAAGGGAGCGGCGGCGGGAGCGGAAGCAGGTTTCAGGTCCAGTAAAGACGCGATCGGTATTCTGGAAGATGTCGTGCAGGCGGCTGATGAAACCGTCGCCCAAACGCCGGAGTTGCTCCCCATCCTGAAACAGGCAGGCGTGGTGGATTCGGGCGGCAAGGGGCTGTTTTTCATCCTGGAGGGGATGCTCAGGCACGTCTATGGAGAACCGCTGGATACGCCACTGGCAAGCGTTCAGCCGCTTTCGGCGATGAAACTGGAAAGCGCCTTGCAGGAAGTGGAAGAAGGACAGGATTACGAAGTGGTGGTGGATTTCTTCCCGAATGAGCGCTTCGAACTGCAATCGTTCTACCGCCGGCTGGAGGAGATGGGCACGTCCATTCAAGTGGGCGAAGGTGAGGGGATGTATCGCATGCACATTCACGTGCCGCTGGAGAAGCGTTACGAGCCGATTGATTACATCATGGGCATCGGCACGATCACCAAAGTGGCAATGGAAAACCTGCTGGCGCAAATGGACGACATCCAAAAGAGCAAGCAGCAGACCGTCAATTTTTCGGCGGTGGAGCCCGGGCAGATTGCGGTGGTGGTCGTTTCACCGGGCAACGGCCTGAGCCGTATCTTTGCCAGCCTGGGTGCGGCGGCGGTGGTGGCAGGCGGACAGACGATGAACCCCTCCACGCAGGACATTCTCGCCGCCTTCGAAAACCTGCCCACCGACAAGGTCATCATTCTGCCGAACAACAAGAACATTATCATGGCGGCAACTCAGGCAAAGGAAGTGACGGTGAAGCAGGTGGCGGTGGTGCCGAGCAAGACCGTCCCGCAGGGACTCGCCGCCATGCTCTCGCTTCAACCCGACGGGGAGGTGGAGGCGGTTGCCGAAAAGATGACCAAAGCCCTGAGCATGGTCAAGAGCGGCGAAATCACTGTCGCCGTGCGAAATGTGGAAATTGACGGCGTGAATGTGAAGGAAGGGCAGGTCATTGCCCTGCTGGATGGGAAGTTGGTGGCTGCGGCTGAAACCGTGGAAGAAGGCGTGCTCAACCTGCTCGAAAAGGCGCAGGCAGGCGAGCATGAACTCATCACGCTGTTCTACGGTCAGGATATGCCGCACGCTGAGGCAAACCGAATCGCCGATGTGGTGCGTGAACAATATGCCTCCGTGGAAGTGGAAGTGCAGGAAGGCGGACAGCCCCATTATCAATTTATCGTTTCTGTGGAGTAAGAGCAGCCCGTCACAGCTTCTGTACGGCTGGGCACAGGAAAACAGCGCAAGTGATCATTGACCACACCGCTGTTTTTTGTTTCGTGCAACAAAACCGATCTGTTTTTACCGGGTTGCTCCGATATCCGTATCCCAATCGGCGGGTCTTCTTGTAATGCCGCCGCGCCCGATCATTTCCCCCTCGTACCGACCATAACATTCGATGATTTCGAACAGAATCCTGTCGGACGCCTCGACGTATTGACGGATGCCGGAGAATATCTCTTCGAGGGTCTTTGCCGTCAGACCATGCTTGAGGTTGATCAGCCATTTCCCTTTCCAGGAGGGGGCGGATCGTTCGATCCGGCGGTTCAGCCTTCTCCTCGGCATTAAAGCCAGGTCCACGATCGAAAAGAAACTGTACAATCCCCGCAGATTATCCCTGATGACTACGCCGCTCCTTGGCGCATAAGCCAGGCATTTTCGCACGGTCAGGTCGTCCAAAATGAACAGGTCCGGCTCGTCAATGTACCGGGGCCAGTTCTTCATATTGTAGGCTTGCCTTTTTTCCTTGACCTCGAGATGGAAATAGGGACTGCCATTGAGCAGGATCGTAAAATCGGGATGCCTGAAAGAATCGGATTTGTCTAGGAACGAAACGCCTTTATCCGCAAGGCACTGTTTCACTTCTTGCTCGAAAGATGGTTTGGTCATCCTGACTTCTCACCCGCCAATGTGCGACATCTCCACTTTGGGCAGGTTGATCGTATTTTCGGAACGGAGTTCCGAATAGCGGTCGCTGCGCCTGGACCAGAGATGAGCGATTGTTTGTGAAATCTCTTCGTCGCTGGCGCCGGCGCGCAACATACTCTTGAGGTCGTATCCCTTGATGGCAAAAAGGCAGGTGTAAAGTTTACCCTCGGCGGATAATCGCGCACGATTGCAGTCGCGGCAGAAGGGCTGGGTCACTGAAGCAATCACGCCGATCTCGCCGCTTCCATCCTTATAGCGCCAGCGTTCCGCCACCTCACCCTTGTAATTCGGGTCGAGCGGTTCGAGCGGCAGTTCAGCATTGATGATGTTGACGATTTCTCTCGCCGAAACCACATCGTCCATCCGCCAGCCGTTGGTGGAACCCACATCCATGTACTCGATGAAGCGCAGGATATATCCCTTCTCGCGGAAGAAACGCGCCATCGGCAGGATGCTGGATTCGTTCAGCCCGCGTTTCACCACCATATTGACCTTGATCGGCTCCAGCCCGACTTTTTGGGCGGCTTCCATTCCCTCCAAAACCTTTGCCACAGGGAAATCCACATCGTTCATGGCTTTGAAGACAGCGTCATCCAGCGAATCGAGACTGATCGAAACCCTCTTCAAACCGGCGTCTTTCAGCGCCCGGGCACTACGGGCAAGCAGAGAAGCGTTGGTCGTCATGGTCAGATCGAGATTCGGGATCTGCGACAACATGCCAACCAGCACAGGCAGATCCCTGCGGACGAGCGGTTCGCCGCCGGTGAGACGGATCTTCTGCACCCCATGCGAAACAAAGATGCGCGCCAGGCGCGTGATCTCCTCAAAGGTCAACACCTGGTTGTGCGGCAGGAAGGGGTGATCGAAGCCGAATTTCTCCTTCGGCATACAGTACACACAACGAAAATTGCATCGGTCGGTGACCGAAATGCGCAAATCGCGCAAGGGGCGGTGGTGGGTATCGCGGAGGGGGATGGGCTCGGGCATGGTAAAGGTTTCCCAGGGGAGAGCGGCGCTTTCTGTCGCAGGCATCGCAGTATTGCGATTATAACAAGAGTGTATGAACTTTCGATAAGCAATTGACTAGGCTTTTCGGTCATGCTATGATACATGCATTATTTCGCACTTTACCAAGGAGTTCTTTATGAAACAGAGCAGTTATTCCTTTCGTATCATTGAATTTATCATCCGTTTCATTGGCTTGTTCATTTTTGCAATCCTGGGGTTCTCTTTCGGAGGGGCGATAGCCAATTGGCTCGGTCCAACCGATACGGCTGAGGTCTTCCTCTATCAGACGGTATTTTCTCTGTTGGGGGGTCTATCGGGTTTCATTTTGATCCCCTACTTCACCACGCGACCTGCCCGCGCCATCCGCAGATCGCTCGGGCATCTTTCCGCGGAAACACTCTTCGCGGGTCTAATCGGTTTGATTGTGGGGCTTCTCACCGCCGCCCTGCTGGCTTTCCCGCTCTCGCTGCTCCCCACCCCGCTGGGCGAGATCCTGCCGTTCATCGGTGTGGCGGCTTTCTCGTATCTTGGAATATCCCTGTTTGTCATGCGGCAGGGCGACTTGCTCGGTCTCATTGCCGCTCTGAGCGGACGCGGCGGAGAGAGCGGTTCATCCTCATCGTGGACCAATCTCAATCGCAACATCCTGCTGGATACCAGTGTGATCATTGACGGACGCGTCGCCGACATCGCCAAAACCGGCTTCCTGCCCGGCACGCTTCTCATTCCGCGCTTCGTGCTGAACGAACTGCAATATATCGCGGATTCGCCCGACGGTCTGCGCCGTCAGCGCGGACGCCGCGGCATGGAAGTGCTTGCCGAACTGCAAAAACTTCCCAACGTGCTGGTGCGCATCAGCGACATCAACGCCGAGGGCGTGCGCGAAGTGGACGATAAACTCGTCATCCTTGCCCGCCAGTTGAAATGCCCCATCCTGACCAACGATTACAACCTGAACCGCATCGCCGAATTGCAGGGCGTGACCATCCTCAACATCAACGAACTCGCCAATGCCGTCAAGTCGGTTGTCCTGCCGAGCGAGCGCATGACCATCAACATCTTCCAGGAGGGCAAGGAATACGGTCAGGGCGTGGGCTATATGGACGATGGCACGATGGTGGTGGTGGAGAACGGCAAGGATTACATCGGCGAATACAAGGAAGTCGTCGTCACCAAAGTATTGCAAACCGCCGCCGGGCGCATGATCTTTGCCCGCGTGGACGAGGAGAACGGAAAGAAGAAGAAATAGCCTGATAGCCGTTGGTCAAATAGTCGTTAGTCGGAACGCAGTTACCAAACCAGGAGACTAAAGACTATCAGACTGAAAGACTAAAACCATGATTCGACTTTACAACACTCTCACCCGCAAAAAAGAAGAATTCCAAACCCTCGAACCGGGCGTCGTCAAAATGTACGTCTGCGGCGTGACGGTTTATAACGATGCGCATGTCGGTCACGCCATGTCGGCACTGGTCTTCGACATCCTCCGCCGCTACCTCGAATATCGCGGCTACACGGTCAAACACGTCATGAACTACACCGACGTGGACGACAAAATCATCAACCGCGCGCGGCAACTGGGCGAAGACCCGCTCAAACTATCCCAGCGCTACATCGAAGACTATGCCAACGACCTGCGGAATCTCAACGTCCTGCCGCCCACCTCCACACCGCAGGTCAGCAAGACCATGCCGCACATCATCCAGTTCATTCAGGGACTCATCGAAAAAGGCTACGCCTACGCCGCCCCCAACGGCGACGTGTACTTCCGCGTCACCAAAGACGACGACTACGGCAAACTCTCCGGGCGCAAACTGGACGACATGCAAGCCGGCGCCCGCATCGAAATCGGCGAAGCCAAAGAACACCCCATGGACTTTGCCCTCTGGAAAGCTGCCAAACCCGGCGAAATCTCGTGGGACAGCCCATGGGGCAAAGGGCGCCCCGGCTGGCACATCGAATGCTCCGCCATGAATCTCGTCGAACTCGGCGAACAAATTGACATTCACGGCGGCGGCAACGACCTCATCTTCCCCCACCACGAAAACGAAATCGCCCAAAGCGAAAGTTACACCGGCAAACCCTTCGCCCGCTACTGGGTGCACAACGGCATGCTCCAACTCGGCGGCGAGAAAATGTCCAAATCGCTGGGCAACATCGTTCCCATCAAAGAATTCCTCAAACAACGCGACGCCGATGTCATGCGAATGCTTGTATTGATGGGATCGTACCGCGCCCCCCTCATTTTCAGCGACGAAACGCAAGACGCCGCAGAAAAATCGCTCGAACGCCTCAAAACCGCCCTGCGGCCCGCCTCCCCCTCCGCAAGCGGACTCTCCCCTGAATCCGCCTCTGCCCTCCCCGCCCAGGCACAATCCACCAAACAAGCCTTCATCGAAGCGATGGACGACGACTTCAACACTCCCCTTGCCCTTGCCGCCCTCTACGAACTGGTCAAAGCCATCAACACCGCCCGCGCAGACGGCGCGACCGACGAACAACTCAAACCCGCCCAAGCCACCCTCCGCGAATTGACCGGCGTCCTCGGCTTGCGTCTGCAGGAAAAGACAGGCTCCGGCGAGATGGAGGCGCAGGTCCGTGCCTTGATCGAGGAACGTAACGAAGCGCGCAGACAAAAGAATTGGGCGCGCTCGGATGAAATCCGCGGGCAACTCAAAGAGATGGGCGTAATCATCGAAGACAGCAGGGATGGCACCAAGTGGAGATGGGGGTAGTCTGGTGAGTGGTCATTGGCAAAGGCACCGCTTCATAAAAGGATGGCCGGAAAAGAACAGAATCTTGTAATTCTGGTTGATGCCCCAATGCCATCACGAATTATACGGGACCTGCCGCGCAATACCGATCGCCGTTCACCATGTCGCTGATTACCGTCTCCTCCCTCTCCAAATCCTTCGGCGCGGACGATCTGTTGTCCGGCGTCACGTTTTCGGTTGCGAAGGGCGCGCGGCTTGCCGTCGTCGGACCCAACGGCATCGGCAAGACGACGCTTCTGCGCATTCTCATCGGGCAGGAAGAACCTTCGTCGGGAACGGTGACGCGCGCGAAAAATCTGCGTATCGGTTATCTCTCGCAGGAGGCAGATTTCGAACTCCAGGGGGTGCTGTGGGATGTATGCCTCGAACCGTTCGCCGACCTGATCCGCATGCAGGGCGAGTTGGAAAAACTCGAAGCGGAAATGTCCGACCTCTCGAAGCGGGAGCGCTCTGAAGAACATCTTCGACAGGCTTTGGTCCGGTATGGAAGCGTACAGCAGGAGTTCGAGCGACGCGGCGGGTACGCGTATCCGGTCAAAATCAGGCAGGTCCTCACAGGCTTGGGGTTCGACGAATCCGATTTTCACATGTCGCTCGAGCATCTCTCCGGCGGACAGCGCACGCGCGCACATCTGGCACGCTTGTTGCTATCGAACCCCGATGTGCTCCTGCTCGATGAGCCGACCAATCATCTCGACATCCAGGCGGTGGAATGGCTGGAAGGGTACCTCTCGCAGTGGGACGGCGCGGCAATCATCGTCTCGCACGACCGCTACTTTCTGGATCATACCTGCAACGCGCTGCTCGAGATGGCAGTCAGCGGTTCGGAATATTACCGCGGCAATTACACCACCTACCTGAACGAGCGTGAGATTCGCTGGGCGCACCGCTTCGAACTGTTCGAGAGCGAAAAAGAGAAATTGCTCAAAGAGGTGGAATACATCAAGAAAAACATTTCGGGACAAAACACCCTGCAGGCAAAGGGCAAACTCAAACGGCTGACGCGCATCGTGCAGGCAATCGAACAGGTGGGGCTGGAGGCGGTCCACCAAAACTGGTCGCAGCTGGATGTGGAGACCACCACCAGCCCGTTCAGCGTGGAGGAAGCCGAGCGCCGCGTGCGCGCCCTGCGTCCGCCGCAGCGCACCACGCCCGACCTGCACCTGCATCTGCGCACGGCGAGCCGCTCCGGCGACCTGGTGCTGCGCACGAAAAACCTGGTGGTGGGCTACCCGCCCGAAAACGGATTACCCGAAAAGGTTTTGTTCTCCTGCCCCGACATCGAATTGAGACGCCTGGACTGCGCCGCCCTGATCGGACCGAACGGCGCCGGCAAATCCACCTTCCTCAAGACCATTCTCGGCTCTCTCTCCCCTCTGGCTGGCGAGGTGATTCTGGGAGCGAGCCTTCACATTGGCTATTTTGCTCAGGCGCATGAAGGTCTCGACCCCAACAAAACGATACTCGAGGAAATCACCGCCGTCTCGGGGATGCTCCCCTATCAGGCGCGCGACTACCTCGGCAAATACCTCTTCTCCGGCGATGATGTCTTCAAGCGGGTTTCCATGCTCTCCGGCGGCGAACGCGGACGGCTCGCCCTCGCCAAACTTGCCCTGCAGGATACCAACCTGCTCCTGCTCGACGAACCCACCAACCACCTCGACATCCCCTCGCAAGAAGTTCTGCAAGCCGTGCTGGATTCGTACCAGGGCACCATCCTGCTCGTCAGCCACGACCGCTATCTCATTGATGCGCTTGCCACACAAATCTGGGAAATCAACCCGGACGAATCGCAATTAACCGTTTTCAACGGAACCTACTCACAGATGAAAGAGGAGAGAGAGAAAGAAGCGGCGAGGGCTGCGGAACAACAGGAGGCTTCCGCAAAAGCGACATCCAACGTTAAACGTTCAACATCCAACGCCAGGGCAAAAGAAGAAAGACGCAGGCTCGCCCAATTGCAGGAACTCGAAAACACCATCGCCGCACTCGAAGAGACGCTCGCAAACCTCACCGCGCAGTTGGAGAGTCCCTTTGTGAAGCCGCAGGAGGCTGCCAAACTGGGAACGGAATACGAACGCGTGCAAAGGGAGATGGACGCAAAATTGAGCGAGTGGGAACGGATGCAGAACTGAGTTTTTATCCCTCAGCCACCACCCATTGGTCGCGCCCGCCGTCCTTGGCTTGGTACATGGCGGTGTCGGCGCGGTGAAGCAAGCCCTCCCAGTTTTCCCGCCCGACCCGGAATTGCGCAATCCCAACACTGATCGTCACAGACAGGACATGGTTGTTTGCCTCGATCTGTGAGGATCGAATTCTTTGGCACAACCGCGAAGCCTGCTCGGCGGCGGCTTTCGCCTCGCTGTTCGGCAGGACAATCAGAAATTCCTCGCCTCCATAACGACCGATCACATCAGGGTGGCGGATATGTTCCCGCAGGCGCGCCGCCACGGTTCGAAGGGTTTCGTCGCCGGTGACATGTCCATAGGTATCGTTGATTCGCTTGAAATGATCGATATCCAGGATGGAAATGGAAAGCGGCGTGCCATAACGGGTGGCGCGGATGACCTCCTCCTGCAGTTCTACAATGATCTTGCGGCGATTCGGCAAAAAGGTCAGCACGTCAATATTTGCCAATTCGTGCGCTTGAATCAGGATGGACTTGACCTCGATTTCCCTGATCTCCAGGGCGCGTTTCGTTCTTTGGTATTCCGCATCCAACTTTCGGTAATCGTCCAAGAGCTTTCTGTACTTTTTGACCAGGTCTCGATCAGCGTGCACCGCGCCTCCCAAACTGACGTTCCAACATGTCCACCGAGAGATGAATCATCGTCGGTCTCCCATGCGGACAAGTACGCGGCGAGTCGCAGGCTTCCAGGTCGTTGAGCAGGGCGCGTTGCTCCTCGCTGGAGAGCGCCTGCCCGCCCTTGACTGCCATCCGCTTGCAGATGCGCGCCGCAAGTTTCGCCTCGATCTCACCTTGCAGCGGCGTTTCATCCTCTTCAAAATCTTCCACCACTGCCCGCAGGGCGGCGGCCGGGTCGCTCCCCAGGAACAACACGGGCATCGCCCGCACCTGAAACGTGTTCGGACCGAATTCTTCCACGTCGAAACCAAAACGGCTCAAAAAGGGTAATTGGTGAAGCAGCAAGCGGGCTGCCCCCGGCGGAATCGTGACGACTTCGGGGTTCAACAGCGCCTGCGAGGGGATATGCTTCATTGCATGTTGAGTCATCAGTTTCTCGAATAACACCCGTTCATGTGCGGCATGCTGATCGATGAGATACAGACCGTCGGGTCCCTCCGCCACCAGATATGTCCCGCCGATCTGACCGATGAGCCGCAGGAGAGGGACATGTTCCGTCTGAGGAAGTTGGGGTGAAGGTTGGTAATTAGCGATTGGTAATTGAGTGTTCGCAGACGGTATGTCAGCCGTTGAGACGCCGGAATGACCATTTACCAATGACTCCTCGTCATGAGCGATGCTCCAATCAATGCCAACACGCTCCGCCTGCTCTGCTGGCGCCGTCCTCGTCGTCCCCCACAAACTGGGCGCCACATGCGGCACCGGCGAATACGCCAGCAGCGCCTTCCGCACCGAACGCTGTACAAAACTGAAGACCTTGTCCGAATCTCTGAAACGCACCTCGGCTTTGGCGGGATGCACATTCACATCCACATCCTTCGGGTTCATGTCGAGGAAGAGCGCCGTCAGCGGGTAACGTCCCACCATCAACAGGGTGTGATACGCCTGCAGCAACGCCGTGTTGAGCGAGATTTCATGCACCCAGCGTCCGTTAATGAAAAATGTGATTTCCTTGCGGTTGGAACGCGTCAAGGACGTGGGGCTGATAAAACCGCTCAAGGAATATCCATCCTCCTCCGCCGTCACCTCGAGCATCTGCTTTGCCACATCCACGCCGTAGAGCGCGGCAAGGATCGCGCGCCGGTCGCCGTCGCCCGCCGTTTGCAGAATGACGTTCCTTCCCTCGGAAAGTTTGAAGCGTTTCGCCGGATACGCCAGCGCGTAACGCGTCACCAGTGAGTCGATTGCCCGCCGTTCGGTCACATCCGTTTTCAGGAATTTCAAACGCGCCGGCACGTTGTAGAACAGGTCGTCCACCCGTACCGTTGTGCCCACCATCGTTCCCACCTTCGCCGGCTTGCCGGCTGTCCCGCCTTCCACACGAATACGCGCCCCCTCCCTCTCCTCTTCCACCCGCGAGGTGATGGTCATCCGCGAGACAGAGCCGATGGAAGCCAGCGCCTCCCCGCGGAACCCCAGTGTGGAGATGGAAAAAAGATCCTCGGAGCGGACCAGTTTCGAGGTCGCATGGCGCGAGACGGCAAGTTCCAGTTCGTGCGAGGGAATGCCGGCACCGTCGTCCGCCACTTCGATCAGTTTCCTCCCCGCGTCCTCAATCGTAATCGTAATCGTTCGCGCGCCGGCATCCAGCGAATTTTCCAGCAGTTCCTTCACCACCGAGGCGGGGCGTTCGATCACCTCGCCGGCGGCGATTTGCGAGGCGACCTCCGGAGAGAGCAAACGGATGGGCATGAGACGATTATAATCTCCCCATGCGATTTACAACCATTTTCTTTGACCTGGACGACACGCTCTACCCCAGTTCCAGTGGGCTGTGGCATGCCATCAAGGAGCGCATGAACCGTTACATGACCGAGCGCATGGATCTGCCCGCCGACCAGGTGCCCGCCCTGCGCGAGCACTACTACAAAACCTACGGCACCACCCTGCGCGGCTTGCAAGCGCATCATCACGTGGATACACAGGATTACCTGGCTTATGTGCATGACCTGCCGCTGGAAGATTACCTGACTCCCGACCCCTTCCAACGCCGCATCATCGCTTCGCTCCCGACCCGCAACCTGATTTTCACCAACGCCGACGTTCACCACGCCCGGCGCGTCCTCACCGTCCTGCAACTGGACGATCTTTTCGAAACCATCATTGACGTAAACGCCGTCTCTCCCTACTGCAAACCGATGCCCGAATCCTTCGCCATCGCCCAGGACCTCGCCGACGAACCCGACCCGCGCAAATGCGTGGTGATAGACGACCTGCCGCGCACCACCCGCGCCGCCCTGAACGTGGGCATGGCGAGCATTCTCTACGGCACCGAGGAACCCACCGCCGATGCCAGCGGCGTCTTCAAGGACTGGAATCACCTGCCCATTCTGCTGGGCGATTAAATCGCCGTTTCAATAACTTACGCGTACCGACAACCAATGCGCAAGCGACAACCTGCGCGTGAGCGACGTTCTCTAACGTCGCCAGAGCACATTTGGAACAACGGCAAAAACTTTTCAGGCGCGTGCTAACGTTCCATCGGCGTAAGAGAACGCCGACTGCACACGTTGGGAACAAGAGAACGCCAGAGCACATTTTTGAGCACTTCGAGAGCACTTCCCAAAGTCATTCCGAACGTGAGCGAAAACACTCAAAGATCATTGGGAAGACCCTTCGCTCCCGCTCAAGGTGACACTCGCTGGAGGACCTACATGGAAAACGATCGTATCATGCTTGGAGCCTTGATCTTCATTCTGCTTGTCGTCGGCGCAAATCTCGTCATGTATGGCATCGCGCGCGGTATGGCGAGAGGCGGCGAGTCAACATGGATCAGGGCATTGCGCAATTCTCTCGGCAAATCGCTGGACGGCTCCGCAAACAAATCCATGGATGAATTACGGAAAAAAGTGGAGGAATTGCGGGGAAACGATGAGAAAAAGACGGGATGACGGCGTTAACGCTTCTCATACGGCAAAATTCATTCTTCTCTAATGACCGCATAGTATCGTTCGTTGATGGTCGCTGATCGTGACCCTCAATTTACCGGAGGCATTTGTGGATAAAACAACCAAAACCATCCTTGGCATCTTCGCGGCGCTCATCCTTTTGACAGGATCTTTTGCCGGCGGCTTCGTGACCAGACACGCGCTGGCGCAGACCGACCTCTTCCCGGGTTTTAGCGACAACCCGCATTCCGAAATTCTTGTCCCCCCAACACCTGTTGCGCCTACCTCCGAACAGGATGCCGCCACGCCGCAGGACCTGGAGACACTCTTCGTCCCCTTCTGGGAGGCGTGGAACATTGTCCATGAACAATATGTCAATCAACCCGTGGACGATACCCTGCTCATGCAAGGCGCCATCCGCGGGATGATGGCGGCAGTGGGCGACGATTACACCTACTACATGGACCCCAAAGTCTATGAAGTGGAGTCCACCTCCCTCTCCGGCGAATATGAGGGCATCGGCGCTTATGTGGATACCCAGGGCGAATATCTGACCATCGTCAGCCCCATCGAAGGTTCGCCCGCCGCCGCCGCCGGACTGCGCCCCGGCGACCAGATCATCGCCATTGACGGCGAAGACATGACCGGCGTCACCCCGGAGGAAGCCCGTCAGAAGGTGCTGGGACCGGCGGGTACCACGGTCGTTTTGACGGTATCACGCGAAGGGGAGTCTGAACCGCTGGAATTCACCATCGTGCGCGCCAAGATCACCGTTCCCAGCGTCACCGGCGAGATGCGTGAGGATGGCATCGCGTATATTGACATCAATCAATTTGGCGACAACACCACATCCCAACTGCGCGACAAACTGGACGAATTACTGGCGCAAAACCCGAAGGGTATCCTCCTCGACCTGCGCTTCAATCCCGGCGGGTATCTGATCACCTCGGTCGAAGTCATGTCGGAGTTCATTGACGAGGGCGTGGTGCTAATCGAAGAATACGGCGACGGCTCGCGCGATACTTACAAGGCTCTCGGCAACGGCAAGGCAACCGACATTCCCCTGGTGGTGCTCGTGAACGAAGGTTCCGCTTCCGCCTCTGAAATTGTGGCGGGCGCCCTGCAGGATTATGGACGCGCCAAACTGGTCGGTGTGCAAACCTTTGGCAAGGGTTCTGTACAGACTTTCAACCCGCTCTCGAACAACCAGGGGGCGGCGCGCGTCACCATTGCCCGATGGCTGACCCCCAAGGAACGGTTGATTCAGGATGTGGGCCTCACGCCCGATTACATCGTCGAAATGACCGATGAAGATTATGCCAACAACCGCGACCCGCAACTGGATAAAGCCGTAGAAGTATTGCTGGAATTGATTGCCCAAGAATAGTGAAAGACCGCCTTTCGCTGCGGCTCGACAGCGAAAACAAGAAAGGAGATGAGCATGTTCTTCTTTGACCCCACCTACCTGATTTTCATGATCCCTGCCTTCATCCTGATGAGTATCACCTCCTGGTATGTAAGGCATGCCTACAACAAATGGAGCCAGGTCCGCGCCACCAGCGGGTTGACCGGCGCCCAAGCCGCCCAGCAACTGGTCTCGCGCGCGGTCTATTCAGGCTTTGAGGGCGGCGCCGAACTGCGCAGCGTCCGCGTGCTGGGCGTGGGAGGCAACCTCACCGATCACTACGACCCGCGCGATAAGACCCTCTACCTCTCGCCCGGCGTGGCAAACGTTCCCTCGGTGGCGGCGGTTGCCATTGCCGCGCACGAACTCGGTCACGCCATGCAAGACGCGGAGAATTACTTCCCGCTTCGCTTCCGCTCGGCGCTGGTTCCTCTGGTGAACATCGGCTCCAACCTGGGCTGGATCCTGATCATGGCAGGCTTGTTCCTGCGCTGGCTCGACCTTGCCTGGCTGGGCGTGCTCTTCTTTGCAGGCGGCGCAGTCTTTGCCCTCGCCACCCTGCCGGTGGAATTCAACGCCTCCGCCCGCGCCAAAGCCATGCTCACGGCAAGCGGCATTATCCGCACTGAGGAAGAGGCGCGCGGGGTCAACCAGGTGCTGAACGCCGCTGCGCTTACCTACGTCGCCGCCCTTGTCACCGCAGTCCTGCAAGTCCTTTACTATGTCTTCCTGCTTGGCGGCAGGCGCAGGAATTGACAGGAAGCAAATCGAAACGCACACTTCGGAAGTCTTCGAGCCTCGCCAGGCGGAGACTTCCGAAGTCTTTTTTATGGGGGTGTCCGTGTATAATCCTCCCAACATGCGGAAATTTCTCTTCATCCTTGCGCTATTTCTGGGCGCGGCATTCGTTTATTCGAGCTTTGGAGAGATCGAAACGATTATACAAACCCTCCAACGGGGAAACGTCTGGTTTGTCCTTCTGGCTGTCCTCATTCAGTGCGCGTGGTTCGTGGTTTCCGGCATGACCTACCTTTCGCTCTACCGCCTGCTCGGCACAGACGGTAGTCTGTACGAATTTGCGCTCATGTCCACCGCTGCCAACTTCGTCAACACCATCGCCCCCAGCGCGGGCATGGGCGGCATGGCGGTTTTCATCAGCAATGCCAGCCGCAACGATCAAACCCCGGGCAAAGCGACCGTTGCCAGCATGGTCGTCCTCTTCCTCGATTACGTTGCCTTCCTCATTGTCCTGACAATGGGCTTGATCGTCCTCTTCCGCCGCAACGACCTCGACCCCAGCGAAATTGCCGCCTCTGCCATCATGTTTGCCATCGCCGCCGCCCTCGGCATTTTGCTCTACCTGGGATCGCGTTCCGCCAGGGCGCTCGGCGGCGCCCTGGCATGGATGGCGCGCCTCGTCAACCGTATCGTACACCCCTTCCTCCATCGCCCCTACCTGAGCGAAGCACGCGCCCATCAATTCGCCAGCGAAATGGCGGCAGACCTGCAATCCCTGCCCGGACGTATGCACGGTCTGCTCCAGCCCATGATGCTTGCTCTCCTGAACAAATCGCTCCTGATGGGCGTCCTGATAGCGGCATTTCTTGCGTTTCAAGTCCCTTTTTCTGCCGGCACCATCATCGGCGGCTTTGCCATCTCTTACCTTTTCCTCATCGTTTCTCCCACGCCCTCGGGCATTGGCATTGTCGAGGGGGTCATGCCTCTTGCCCTCTCCTCTTTGCGCGTGCCGTGGAGTCAGGCAGTCGTCATCACCCTCGCTTATCGCGGCATCACCTTCTGGTTTCCGCTGGCAGTAGGCGCCATGGCTCTCCGCATCCTCAACCGCCAAAAAACATGAGGCTTCGTGTCCCTTCGTGACCTTCGTGGAGAAAAAATGCCCCTCGCCTCCCTTCTGGACTTCTGGAAACGCGACCCCGCCACCGCCCCCAACCTCGCCGCCTGGCAGATCCTTCCCCCGCGCCCCGCGCAGACGCATCCCTTCCCCGACGACCTGCCTACTCCCCTCTCCCAAGCCTTGATTGCCGCCGGTATTCACTTCCTCTACTCTCACCAACTCGAAGCCTGGACCCACACCCGCGCCGGCGAAAACATCCTCCTCTCCACCGGCACCGCATCCGGCAAGACGCTCGCCTACAACCTGCCGGTCTTTGCCTCTCTCCTGCAAGATGAGAACGCCCGCGCCCTCTATCTCTTCCCCACCAAAGCGCTGGCGCAAGACCAATTATCTGCCCTGAGCAATTATTTATCGATCCTCCATCCACTGGCTCCTGAACGACGTCCACTCATCCCATCCATCTACGATGGTGATACACCCGCCGCAAACCGTCCTGCCATCCGGGCAAAATCCCGCATTCTCCTCACCAACCCCGACATGCTCCACACCGGCATCCTGCCGCACCATACCAACTGGCTGGACTTCTTCACGAACCTCAAATTCGTCGTCATAGACGAGGCACACACCTACCGCGGAGTCTTTGGCTCGCACGTCGCCAACGTCATCCGCAGGCTCAAACGCCTGGCAAAACATTATGAAAGTGCCCCAAAATTCATTTTGGCTTCCGCCACCATCGGCAACCCGGTGGAACTTGCCGAAAGACTCATCGAAGAACCTGTCCACCTCATTGACCACGACGGCTCCGCCCGCGGACCGCGTCACTTCCTCCTCTACAACCCGCCCCTCGTGGACGAATCCCTCGGCTTGCGAAAATCCTCTTTACTGGAAAGCGTGAGACTTGCACAAGAACTGCTGATACACAACGTACAAACTATCGTTTTTGCGCGCTCACGCCGAAGCGTCGAAATCATCCTCACCTACCTCCAACAGACCCCCACCCTTCCCCTTCCCCCCTTTTCAGGAAAAATGGGGGAGGGATGGGGAGGGGGGATTCGTGGTTATCGCTCCGGCTACCTCCCTCACCAGCGCCGCGAAATCGAAAAAGGACTGCGCGACGGCACGGTCAAAATCGTCGTCGCCACCAATGCCCTCGAACTGGGCATAGACATCGGCGGGCTGGGCGCGGCAATCCTCGTCGGTTACCCGGGCACCGTCGCTTCAGCGAGACAGCAGGCGGGTCGGGCGGGACGCGGGCTTGAATCCGCTGTCAGCGTGCTGGTCGCATCCGCCAATCCCATTGACCAGTTCCTCGCCCACCATCCCGAATACTTCTTCGAGCGCTCTCCCGAACAGGCGCTCGTCAACCCTGACCATTTGCTCATCCTGCTCGAACACTTGCGCTGTGCCATGTTCGAACTGCCCTTCCAAAAAGGCGAAGGCTTCGGCGCTCTGCCCGGCGAGATCATCGAGGAATATCTCCACTTTCTGCTTTCAAACAACGAGGCGCATTTTTCCAACGAAAAATATTTTTGGATGGCAGACCAGTACCCCGCTGCGAACATCTCGTTGCGCTCCGCCTCGCCGCAAAGCGTGGGGTTGCAAACGACCATAGACGACAGACCCTTGACCATCGGCACAGTGGACGGCGAAAGCGCCCCCTGGATGGTTCACCCCGGCGCCATCTACCTGCACGAAGCGGGGCAATACCTTGTCGAAGATTTGAACCTTGCCGAAGGCATTGCGCGCCTCAAACCCACCGCCAGCGACTACTACACCGAACCGCTGCGGCAAACAACCGTCGAGGTCTTAGCGGTTGCGGCAAAATCCCCCTCTCCCGCTGGGCGAGGGGGGAGGGGTGATGGCTGTGTCAAAGCCTGGGGCGAACTCCAGGTCACCACACAAGTGACCGGCTTCCGCAAACGGCGCTGGTACACCCACGAAAACCTGGGCGAGGAACCGCTCGACCTGCCTCCCTCCGAACTGCAGACCACCGGCTACTGGCTGACTCTCACCGAAGAGACGGTGACGCATCTGCGCGACGCCGGAGCCTGGTCCAACGACCCGAACGACTACGGATCCGGCTGGGGCAAAATCCGCGAACATGTCCGTGCGCGCGACGGGTACAAATGCCAGGTGTGCGGAACGCCCGAGTCGGGGCGTCAACATCACGTGCATCACAAAATCCCCTTCCGCGCCTTCGCCTCGCGTGAGGAGGCAAACCGCCTCGAAAATCTCGTCACGCTCTGCCCCTCCTGCCACAAAAAAGCCGAGGAGAACGTCCGCATTCGCAGCGGGCTGGCGGGGCTGGCGTATGTGCTGGGCAACCTCGCCCCGCTCTTCCTGATGTGCGACACCAGCGACTTGGGAACGCACATCGAGCCACTCGAAAACCAGACCTTTGGCGGACCGACCGTCGTCCTGTACGATTCCATCCCCGCGGGCATCGGCTTCAGCGAAAAACTCTTCGAACTGCACGACGAACTCATCGCCCGCGCCCTCGAACTCGTGAGTGCCTGCCCCTGCGCAGACGGCTGTCCCTCGTGCGTCGGTCCCGGCGGCGAGAACGGCTACGGCGGCAAACAGGAGGCGCGGGCGATTCTGAAAATTCTCTGCGGAACATAGGATTACAGCGCAAGGTTGGGCGGACATTACACTTGCCCTCACGCTTTGCTTCGGCGATGTTTCGCGATAGCGGGCAGCGCGAAGAGAGAACATCCGCCTGCGCCGAAGCCTAAGAAAGTGTTTTGAAATTCGTTCTAAACCACAGATGAACACAGACGAACACAGATCAATAAGATTTGAGAGCATTTTCACGGTTGCTTTCTCAAAAAATCAGTGTCCATCTGTGTGTATCTGTGTGTATCTGTGGTGAATGTTGAGTTTCAAAACGCTCTCTAGCGTCGGGCTTTGCTCTGTAACAAAACAGTTCGCGGAAACAATATCCTCTCATCCTGCGTTCTATTCAAGAACATCTACAAAAAACAGTACACATGAATCGAACCCCCTTTTGTTTGTCAGCCTGATCGTGCTGACTGCCTCGACTGCAACGTGACCTTCCTCTTCGGCGTCTCCCACTGCTCACTGATTACTGATTATTTTTTATCACTCCTCCCTCATCCACCTTTTCACCGCCTGATGCGGATGCTCATACTCCGCCATCGCGTCCAGGAGTTTGTCGGGGTCAGAGTCGCAAAACAGGCTGTCGCGGTGTTCCCTGAAAATGAAACCCTCCGCCACGGCATGATCGATCGCCGCGAGCAGAGGGGCGTAGTAATTCCTCACGTTCAACAAGCCGACCGGTTTCTCGTGCGCGCCGGTCTGCGCCCAGGTGACGGTTTCGAACAATTCATCGAACGTGCCGAACCCGCCGGGCAGGGCAACATAGGCGTCGGCGAGTTCGTGCATGCGGGCTTTGCGGGCGTGCATATCGGGGGTAACATCCATGCGCGTGAGCCCGTCATGTGCAAGGGATTTGGTGTTCATGGAGGGGATGATCACACCGATGGCGCTGCCGCCCGTCTCGAGCGCCCCCTCTGCCACGGCGCCCATGAGACCGGTCTTCCCTCCGCCGTAGACGAGTTGCATCCCTCTTTCCGCGAGGACTCTGCCCATCGTCCGCGCGGCAATCAGATAGTCCGGGTGAATCGAGTCGGAAGAGCCGCAAAAAACACAAACCGATTTCATACGTCTTTCCTTATAGGGTAAGAATATCCGTGACGATTGTAACAGGCTCGTGAATAAATTCTAATTATTTTCCTACGCGGAGTCCGGCGCCTTTTTGGTAGAATAATCGTACCTTTCAGGAGAAACTTATGGCAGGAATGGAACGTTTTACACAGCGGGCAAGGCGTGTTCTCAGCCTCGCGCATCAGGAGGCGGAACGCGCTCGCAATCATAATATCGGTACGGAACACCTATTACTCGGATTGATGGATGAGGAGGGCGGTGTGGCGGGCCGTGTCCTGCGCGAACTCGGGATGACCTCAGACCGTGTGCGTGAGGTGGTCAGGCGCGTCTCCGGCTCGTCCAGCAATTTCGACGCCAACCGCGTGGAACTTTCGGTGGAAACACAGCAGGTGCTCGAACATGCGGTGGAGGAGGCGCGTCGACTCGGGCATCATTACATCGGCACGGAACACATTCTTCTCGGTCTTGTGCGCGTGGAAGGCGTTGCAATGGAAGTGCTGCGGCGGCTGGGCGTAACCGCCGAACAAATTCGCCGGCAGACACGGCGCGTATTGAACGAGTCCGCGTCTCCCTCTGCCCCGACGCCCGCCGGCGCGGGCCCCGCGCGCGGCGCCCAGCCCGGGCAGAAAACCCCGCTGGTGGATCAACTCGCCACCGATCTGACATCGAAAGCCGAAGAGAAAAAACTCGACCCGGTTATTGGTCGCCAGATGGAGATCGAACGGGTCATTCAAATCCTAGCGCGCCGCACGAAGAACAACCCGGCATTGATCGGAGAACCCGGTGTCGGCAAGACCGCCATCGTGGAAGGACTTGCCCAGCGCATCGTCGAGGGCGACGTGCCGGCGCCCTTGATGAACAAACGGCTTTTACAGCTGGATGTCGGTTCGCTGGTGGCTGGCACGATGTATCGCGGTCAGTTCGAAGAACGCCTCAAGCGCGTCATTGACGAACTGAAGCAATCGGGCGCGATCCTGTTCATTGACGAGGTGCACATGCTCGTCGGAGCGGGAGCCGCAGGTTCCTCCGTGGACGCGGCGAACATCCTCAAACCCGCGCTCTCGCGCGGCGAGTTGCAGGTCATCGGCGCGACGACGATGGACGAATACCGCAAGCACATCGAATCGGACGCCGCGCTCGAACGCCGCTTCCAGCCCATTCAGGTGGACGAACCGTCGGAAGATGAAACCATCGAAATCCTCAAGGGCATCCGCCCGGCGTATGAGGAGCATCACCACCTGGTCATCTCCGACGAGGCGCTCGAAGCCGCCGCCCACCTTTCCTCGCGGTATGTCACCGAGCGCTTTCTGCCCGATAAAGCGATAGATTTGATTGACGAATCCGCCTCGCGCGTGCGCATGTATAAAAGTCCTGCCGCGAAACAGGCAAAGGACCTGTTCGGTCAATTGCGGCAGGCACGCCAGAACCGCTCACTGGCGCAGGAGGAAGGTAACAGCGAGGATGTGCGCGAATGGGAGGAGCGTGAAATCGAATTGAGCGAACAGATCGAACGCATCCGCACCGGCTGGGACCGTGCCAACAGCCCGGTCGTTTCCGCCGAGGATATCGCCGAAGTGGTCTCGATGTGGACGGGTGTGCCGCTCATGCAATTGGCGGAGGAAGAATCCCAGCGCCTGCTCAAGATGGAAGACGAACTGCGCAAGAGCATCATCGGGCAGGATGACGCCATCGTGGCGATCAGCCGCGCCGTGCGCCGCGCACGTGCCGGTTTGAAAGACCCGAAACGCCCGATCGGCTCGTTCATGTTCCTGGGACCCACCGGCGTCGGCAAGACGGAACTCACCAAGGCGCTTGCCAAGTTCATGTTCGGAAGCGAGGACGCGGCGATCCAATTGGACATGTCCGAGTTCATGGAGCGTCATACCGCCTCCCGCCTGGTGGGCGCCCCGCCCGGTTACATCGGTTACGAGGAAGCCGGTCAACTGACCGAGGCGCTTCGCCGCCGTCCCTACTCCATCGTGGTCTTCGACGAGGTCGAAAAGGCGCACCCCGAAGTTCACAACATGCTCCTGCAAATCATGGAAGAGGGTCACCTCTCCGACGCCAAGGGGCGCAAGGTGGATTTCCGCAATGCGATCATCGTCATGACCTCCAACATCGGCGCGGACGTCATCAAGCGGCAATCTGCGCTCGGCTTTGCACTCAAGCGCGATGAAGCCACCGAAGAACGCCTCTCCTACGAAGACATGCGCAAGAAGTTGAACGAATCGCTCAAGCGCGCTTTCCGTCCCGAATTCATCAACCGTCTCGATGCGACCGTCATCTTCCGCGCGCTCAACAAGGAAGACATCCAGAAGATCGTCTCGCTCGAACTCTCGAAGGTGGCTGAACGCCTCAAGGAACACGACCTGACCCTGACCGCCACCCCCGAAGCCCTCGCCGCCCTGGCAGAGTTGGGCTACGACGCGGAATTCGGCGCCCGTCCGCTGCGCCGGATCATCCAGCAGAAGGTGGAAGACCCGCTCTCCGACAAACTCTTGAGCGGCGAATTCCAGCACGGCGACTCGATCCTCGTCACGCTCGACCCCGATCAGGAGATCATCCTGGAACGGGTGAGCGAAGGCGAAAAGGATAGAGAAGAAGCGCCGGCGGTGTAGAAAAATATCGAGTTTTTCCCGTGAGGGGCAAGTCTGAGACTTGCCCCTAATTTTTGTTTTATCACCGTTTATTAATGTATTTTTGCAGTTCTGTGTTGTCTATTGGATGCAGGTCATACGTTTTGGAAAAGGAGAATTTATCATGAACCACAATCTTCAAACTGCGACACTGGCGGGGGGCTGTTTCTGGTGTCTGGAAGCCGTTTTTGACGAGATCAAGGGAGTTCACTCGGTTGAATCCGGCTACGCCGGCGGGCATGTGCCCAACCCTACCTACCGCCAGGTCTGCAATGGCGACACGGGTCATGCCGAGGTTGTACAAATTCGCTTCGACCCGAACATCGTTTCCTACCGCGACCTGTTGAACGTGTTCTTCGCCATCCACGACCCCACCACCCTCAACCGTCAGGGCGCAGACGTGGGCACGCAGTACCGCTCCGCCATCTTCTATCACGACGAAGAGCAGAAGCGCACCGCCGAGGAACTCATCCGCGAACTCGGCGCACAAAAAATCTGGGACGATCCCATCGTCACCGAAGTGACCCAACTCGACCAGTTCTACATGGCGGAGAATTACCATCAGGAATATTTCGCGCGCAACCCCTACCAGCCTTATTGCATGGCGGTCATGGCGCCAAAGGTGGCGAAATTCCGCAAGCACTTCCTTGGGATGCTGAAGAAGGAAGCAGCTTAAGAGGGGGTAGACTTCGGAAGTCTTCGAGACTTCCGAGGTCGTTTAATCACACCCTGTCACTTCATAGACCGCCGTTTTTGGCATCGAGAGCAGGGGGCGATACCATGCCGGGCGCAAGTCCAGCGATGCCCGGTCGAAGGTCTGCCCTTTTTCACCCACAAAAAGATGACTGACCCTCGCCCGGCATAAAAGATCGAGACTGGCTGGCTGGCTGAAATCCACATCGAACGGGAGCAGGACCGTCCCGCGCCCGGCGAGGGGGGCAATCCAGAGTCCCGCATCGGCACCCACCTCCCCCTCGAATGTCGCATCCGGCAGGACTTTGAGTTGCATGGATGCAATTCCGACTCTCGCCTCGGCCGGCAGTTGCTTCGCCGCCCAAGCTATTGCCAACACATCATCACTTCCGGCGATCACGCAACAATCGGAGGGATACGGTTTATACCCCAATACCGCTTGCGTCACCACGAACCCCGCCGCCAGCAGAGCGGCAAACCGCCCCAGCCTGGTTCGTTCCAAGCCAGCCACCCCCACCCCTCCCAACAGGGACAACGGCAGGAAGAGAAACATTTCCACAAAAGGACGGTCGAGCAGGGTCAAATACGGTCGTGAGAGAAGCACTCCCTGAACCGGGACAAACAGCCCGGCAAACAGGAGATTCACAAAAAGCAGGGCGGCAAAAGTAAAGCGGGGATAGAGTTTGTGCGCAAACACGGCTGACAAAGCAACAAGCAACGTCGTCCAAACCCCTTCGCCCAGGTACGGGTCGAGGAGCAGGGATAATACCTCGCGCCGTAAAACGACGGTCACTTCGAAAACCAGCCCAGCCAGCGCCATGAGCAGAACCAGATTCCGCAACCACAGCCGCAGACCGCTCCAGCGCGTTGCGGCGCCCCACGATAGCAGGAGCATCCCAAACACGACCAGCGCCCTGCTGTGGGCAAGGATAGATGCGAGAACTCCAAAACCCGCCAGGACAGGTATCCAGCGCATCCTGCCAGATAGGGGTTTTCCGTAAAATAACACAACCACTTCGAGCGTGTACAAGATCAGTAGGATACCCAGCAACGCCGGATACTTCCCCCAATTCACGGCATGAGCAGGCATATACCAGCCAAAAGCGGAAAGCGCAGCGGAGCACCAAGCCGCCGGGGTCGAACCGGTTGTCTGTTTCACGATGAAAAACAGCGGCAACGGCAAGAGGACCAGAATGACCTGCCCGGCGATCAGCATGGTGATGGCGATCCCCTCCCGAAAAATCGAGACGAGAAACGCCGCGAGGAAATGGAATCCCATGTGATAAAAATCCGCGCGCAGCATCTCGAACGTTTGCGAAAAATCGTCGGCGAGAATGCGCGCGATGAGCGCGTAATGCTGTGCCGAATCGAAATAGGAGGGAAGAACGACTCTCGCCACGAATGCCAGCCTGAGCAGCAGTGTGAGACAAAGGAACAGGACAAGGAAAAAGCCCGTCGAAGCGGATACAGACTTCGGGCTTCGGGTTGAAGCGTTCGACAAATCAGAAGGAAGACGCAGAAAAAAAGGCAAAGCGGAGAGGGCGGCGAATCCCAACATCCCCATGGTTAATCGCCAGTGATCCATGAAGACCGATAGTCCCTCTCCCAGCGCGTTCATGGATAGGACGGTTTGGTTGGAAGGGTCGGGAAGGGGGGAGGCGGAGGCAATGCTTCCGAAGGGGTTGGAAGCAGAAAGGCCGGTTCCTCTGTAAATGTCGGCGGGACAACGGGTTCTGTCGGCGTGTGTGGAGGAGTCGAGACAACGACCCCCACCGTTGGAAGCGCCAGCCCGATGATCGGCAGGTGTCCCTCCGCCAGCAGGGTATCGTCCTTCGAAGCATAAATCCTCAGGCGCAAAGACTCGCCCGGGGGCAATCGTTTACCGGCGCAATAGGCGGTATTGACTGCCGTGCTGAGGCGCTGGCAGGTATAGACGGTTTCTCCGACGCTGTGCAAAATCTTCATGTAAAAACCGGGGAAGGACAGATCGGGCAGCAGAATATTGATCAACATATTGTCGAACGCGTCCGTGCCGAAGGATACGATACAAGGCTTGACCTGTTCCCCGCCGCAATATCCCAGGGGGGCAACCGGCAGTTTGGCAACCGTCTGTTCCAACGTCCTTGTGTCGTCGTTTCCGCGAAAAAACGCAGCGCCAACGACGAGCGCGAGGACGATGACAATGCCCGCAAGGATCCAAGATGTGTGCTTCACAAATGCCTCTTCCTTAAGGGACGAAGGGTTCGCCCGCTTTGGGTTCTTTCCTGCTGTTAGAGCGTCAAACCAATCGACTCTTTTCTGGTAACGAGGATCGCGCGTCCGCTTTGCATATGGCACAACGTCTCGGCGCAAATGCGTCCGATGGTTTTGAGAGCCTGAATGTCTTGAGGTGAGTCGGCGGTCATGGGTTGAGTTTCTCCATAATGGCTTTCCTCAATTCTGCCTGTACAATATCCCACTCGCGCTCGGCATTCACCACCACCCAGCGGTGCGGTTCGGTTTTCGCCATGTTCAAATAACCGGTGCGGACGCGCCGGTGAAATTCCACGGTATAGGCGTCGAGGCGATTCCATTCTTCGCCTTTTTTCTTCCGACTCAACCCGATTTCGACATCCAGATCGAGCAACACCGTCAGGTGCGGGACAAGTCCGTCTGTGGCGTATTGAACCAGGCGACGAATCTGCTCCAAATCCTGGCGATGACCGTAACCTTGATAGGCGATGGTGGAGTCGGAGTATCGGTCGGAGATGACGATTTCCCCGTCCGCGAGACGCGGTTTGATGACCTGTTCCACAATTTGGGAGCGTGCGGCTTGATAGAGCAGGGTCTCGGTACGCGGATGCATCTCCGCATTCTTCAAATCGTGGAGGATCTCTCGAATTTGCTCGCCGATCGATGTGCCGCCCGGTTCGCGCGTCGGGAAAACGGCATAGCCATGTCCGCGCAGATATTCCACAAGAGGGGGAATGTGAGAAGTCTTGCCTGAGCCTTCGGGGCCTTCGAGTGTAATGAACATGGGCAGAAGTATAAAGGAAATGAGCGTGCCGGTAAACGGGTGGAAATGCGTAAGATCATCCGCGATGTTGCCCGCCTCTCAAACCTGCGGAGGGCGCTACCGCATCATCGAGTCTCCCGTTTCTGACCGGACAAGAGTTGACAAATCCTTTTTGCTGCCAATCACATGGAAACTTGCCGATTCTTTTCTTCTCCGATCCGTGCCAATTCGTGACATGACCCTTGAAGCGTAAACCCATGTTGAGATTTCAGGACCTGCCGTTAAAAAACGGCAACCCGGATTTTCCTACGAGACGGTTAGAATTTTCATATACTTTTTACACAATTCCTTAATTTTGTCGTCATACACCAATACTAGAATTTTTCCGGAACGATCACAAGGAGTTGCGTATGAGTTTGAAACGCTTGTTGTCCATCTTTCTCGTTTTGGCGTTCGGCGGCATGTCGGCGTTTCTCGGCGCCGTGGCAGGCGGTTTCGCCGTCTATCGGGCAATCCAGCAAAGGAACAGCCTGCCCGCGCCCATTCGGGAAATCCTGCCGGCAAACGGCGCCAGCCCCGCGCCCGCGCTGGTGCTCGACAATACCGACATCGAAACCGCCATTACACGATCTGTTCAACGGGTGGCGCCGGCGGTCGTGACCGTGGTAGGCACGATTCCCGGGCAGGTGACCATTTTCGGTTTTATCAGCGACCAGACCGTAAGCGGAAGCGGAGTCTTCATCAGTGACCAGGGATACCTTCTGACCAATAACCATGTTGTCGAGGGCACACAGGAAGTGAAAATCATCCTTTCCGATGGGACGGAACAGACGGCTCGTATCGTTGGCGCCGATATTTTTTCCGACATTGCCGTACTGAAAACGGACGGGAAGGTTCCGGCAGTGGCGGTACTGGGAAATTCCGACGCGCTCGACCCGGGCGAATCGGTCATCGCCATCGGCTCGCCTCTCGGCAACTTCAAAAATACCGTCACCGTAGGGGTAATCAGCGCGACGGGTCGCTCCATTGACACCGGCAAGGGCTATCAGATCGAGGATTTGATCCAGACCGACGCGGCGATCAACCAGGGCAATTCCGGCGGACCGCTGGTCAATCTTGCCGGAGAGGTGGTCGGAATCAATACGCTGGTTGTCCGCAATACCAACAGCGGCACCGTCGCCGAGGGACTTGGTTTTGCCGTTCCGGTTAACACGGCGGCAGCCATCGCAAGACAAATCATCGAGCGGGGATATTTTGCCCGCCCGTATATCGGCATCAATTTTCAACCCATCAATCCCGTCATTGCCGCCCGGTATAATCTGCCCGCCTCATGGGGCGTTTATGTCACGGAGGTTTCCAGCAACAGTCCCGCCAGCAAAGCGGGCTTGCAACGGGGGGATATCATCACAAAGATCGGCGATGTGGCGCTCGACGAGTCCCATTCCTACGTCAATACGCTGTTCACATTCGACCCCGGCGAAACCATCTCATTGACCGTGATGCGCGGCAAAAACGAAATGCAAGTGCAGGTCACATTGGGGGAAGCGAAACACGAATAAACAGACGGACCCATATCCGGCGACGTGCCAGCCAAAGAAGGAAACCCAGACCCGATGGCGGGTTGGGTTTCCTTTCTCGAGCCTCTATGCCATCCCGATATGACGCCGGCGCTTGTACCGAATGCAAGTACGGTGTGAACGCAGATTTTTCAGCTCGGCCGTTTTTAGGCGCAAGGGTTTGCGACCCAATGGGTTCCCCCGCATTCAGGTTAAGATGCATGCAGTCGTGAATGCTCGTGGACGGTTTATCCTGCCCACACACCGATTTACGAACTTTGCGCTGTAATACCCATGCGCGCACGCAAATGCCCTGAGCAGGAATCGAACCTGCATCTAAGCCTTAGGAGTGCCTTGTTCTATCCATTGAACTATCAGGGCGCGGGAGGAATTATATCACTCATGGTACACAGCGCCGCGAGGTTTTGCAAATTTACACATTAGGCTGGCGTCAATTCTATGCGAGATTGATCTCCCCTTCAACGCAGGCGCGCCGGATATGGGGGCGGCATGAACGTTATGACTATGCCCCGTCATCCTTGGGCGGCGCGGCGGGACCATAATCCAGCACTTGCCGCATTTGCGTTCCTCCTTCCGGCGGACCGACGATGCCCCGGTCCTCCATCATATCCACAAGGCGCGCGGCGCGGGTGTAGCCGATGCGCAAACGCCTCTGCAACATGGACACCGAACCGCGCCCCTCCTTACGGACGAGATCAATCGCCTCCGCCAGCAAGGGGTCTACACCCGTATCCACGGCTTCCATCTCCTCGAACATGGCGGCTTGTTTGAGAGGAACATCCGATTTGGGGATATCGGCGGGGGCGGCGGGGGCGGCGTAAGGGCTCCCTCCGCCCAATTGAGCACGCCAAAATTCCACCAGGTTGTTGATCTCGCGGTCAGATACGAACACGCCCTGCAAACGGACCGGCGCGGGCGCATCCGGCGCCTGAAAGAGCATGTCGCCGCGTCCGAGCAGGCGTTCGGCGCCCGGCTGGTCCAGGATGACGCGGCTATCGGTGTTGGAGGCAACCGCAAAGGCGATGCGCGCCGGAAAGTTTGCCTTGATGAGACCCGTCACCACATCCACAGAGGGGCGCTGGGTGGCGAGAATCATGTGAATGCCAGTGGCGCGCGCCAGTTGCGCCAGGCGGGTGATGGTCTGTTCCGTTTCGGTGGGGGCAATCATCATCAAGTCGGCAAGTTCGTCAATCACGATGACGAGCAGGGGAAGCCGTTTTTGCCCCTGCAGTTTCATCTTGGCATTGTAATCGTTGATGTTGCGCGAACCGACCTGCGCAAAAAGGTGATAGCGGCGGTCCATTTCGCGGGTCATCCATTGCAGCGCGCCGATGACGCGCTCCACCTCCACCACCACAGGCGCCAGAAGATGCGGGATGCCGTTGTAGCCGGTCAATTCCACACGCTTGGGGTCTACAAGAATCAATTTCAATTCATCAGGCGTATTGTGCAGAAGCAGGCAGGTCAGAATCGAGTTGACACAGACCGATTTACCCGAGCCGGTGGTGCCGGCAATCAACATGTGCGGCATGTTTTCCAGCGTGGTGCTTACGGGTCGTCCGGTCACATCCTTGCCGAGGGCAAACTTGAGCGGGTTGAGGTTGCGTTTGAACGCCTCGCTTTCGACAATATCGCGCAGCGCCACCAGGGTCATCTCGTCGTTCGGCACCTCGATCCCCACATAACTGTGACCGGGCACCGGTGCCTGAATGCGGATGCGCGGCGCGGCAAGCGCCAGGGCGAGATCGTCCGCCAGCGAGGCAATCTTATTGACACGCACTTTCGTGCGCCCGGTTCTGGTCTCGACATACAGCGGTTCCACCCCAAATTGCGTGATCGCCGGTCCGCGATTGATCTCCACCACCTGCACCGGCGCGCCGAAGGACGCCAGCGTTTCCTGAATTAATCGGGCGCGCTGTTGGATGAACTCTTCGTTCACTTCCGGCGCCGACCCCGCCTCGAGGATGTTCTTCACATCCGGCAACTGCCACTGGATGACCGCCTCCGCCGGGCGGACGCTGGTGATCGGTGCACCGACAGGGACATGCTCCGGCACGAGGGGTTCGGGGCGATGCAGAGGGGTGAATCCGTTCGCGGCGACCTCGCCAGGCTCCGGGGAGACGGAGGCGGGTTTGGACATCCGCTGGCGAATCCGGGCAAGCAGGGATCTCGCCAGCGGGGGCGCCCAGCCGAACAAGTACGGGATTTCGATGTCGAAGGTCAGGATGATGGCAATCAGAAGCCAGGCGATCAATAAGACGACGGAACTGCCCATGCCGAAGGCATTGACCATGAATTTCTGGATGAAACTTCCGACGAAGCCGCCTCCGTCGCTGTTCAGAGCGGCTTCATCCGCCCTGGAGGGTGCGGCAATGATAAAGTGCATCGCCGCCAACAGCCACAGGAACAGGAGAATGATTCCTGTGGCGCGCTCCAGTGTGAGCGGCGGGAGTTTTTCGATGCGGCGCAGGATGAGCCAGACACCCATTAGAATCAGCCCGAGAGGCAGAATGTAAATGCCCCAGCCGAGCGCCTGGCTCAGGCGGAGCATCAGATAGGCAGTGACGGTACCGCGTTGTGCAGAGAAAAGAATGAGGGTGGTGAGGACGCCCACCACCGCCATGACCGCGCCGATCACGTCCAGTTTGCGTTCGGCGGAGAGGGAATCCCACCAGGAGGCGGGAACGGGCGCAGGCGGCGCAGGCTTGCCCCGTTTGGGCGGCGCGCTCCCTTTCTCCTTTCCGGCAGATTTCCCCCTCGACCCGGCTTTGGATTCTCGAGAAGAGGAAAAGAACGGCAGTTTCAACGGCATAGTGCGTCTTGGAGTATAGCACAAATGGTCTGGTTTTCATTTAGGGTAAAATTATGCCATCGTGTAATGCAATGGATTCGCCACAGAGAGATCGCAGAGGCTCCGAGAATCATTCCCCGAACTCTGTGCTTTCTGTGGCAGATTTTGTCCGCTTAAGGATCAACCTTGTTCGAAATTCTCTTTCTCGGCACATCGGCATCGGCGCCTTCGGCAAAGCGCGGGCTTTCGGCACAGATCGTCAAACACGACGAATATCGCTTCCTGGTGGATTGCGGCGAAGGCACACAACGGCAGATTTTGCAATCGGGCACGGGCTTCAAGAACCTGACCAACATCCTGCTGACGCATGGACATCTCGATCATATCCTCGGGCTGGGAGGGTTGCTCAGCACGTTCCTGCGCTGGGAAGCCATCGAGGAACTCAACATCTTCGGCGGACGCGCCACGCTCGACCGCGTTCATGCGCTGATCTATGACGTGGTGTTGCGCGGCAACCAGCCTCCCATGCCGCTTACCCTGCACGAAATCAAGCCGGGCACGTTCTTCGAGGCCGATCATTTCACCATCACCGCCTTTCCGGTCACCCATCGCGGACCGGACTGCCTGGGGTACGTCTTCGAGGGGAAGGCGCGCCGTCCCTTCCTGCCCGAGAAAGCGGACGCCCTCGGTGTGCCGTTCGGTCCCGAAAGACGGGAACTGGTGGCTGGCAACACCATCACCCTGCCCGACGGCAGGCGCGTCACCCCGGACGAGGTGCTGGGTCCGCTGACAAGGGGGGCGAAACTGGTTGTTGTGGGGGATACCGGTCGGATAGATAACCTGGTCGAGGCGGCGCGCGAGGCGGATGCGCTGGTCATCGAGGCGACGTATCTGGAGGAGGAGGCGGAGATGGCGAGTCAATTCTCGCACATGACGGCGCGCCGGGCGGCGGAACTGGCTCTCACGGCAAACGTCAAAAAGTTGATTCTGACTCACATCTCGCGCCGCTACCGTGAAAAGGATGTGTTGAAAGAGGCGCAGGCGGTGTTCCCCAATGCCGTGGTGGCGCGGGATTTCGACGCTTATCAGGTCAGGCGAGAAGACCATGAAATTCAACCTCGGGCATAACGACCGCGTCCATTCCCTGGACCTGACGCCGGTGGGCGGGTCTTACCTTGTCGTCTCGGCAGACCGCTCCGCGGAGGTCAAAGTCGTGAGCGTAAGCGATGGACGGCTGGAATTGCTCATGGACGGCGAGCGCGTAATTGCCCATATCTCGGTGGACAATGCCAGATACTGGGTGACAATCAAGGGACGAACCTTTGCGTTGACCCAATCTTCGGGCGCGCGCAAAGGCGGAGGCGCGCATCACCACGCCGCCGGCGAACTCACCGCTCCCATGCCGGGGCAGGTGCGTGCGGTGAACGTCAGCGAAGGAGATGCGGTGACGAAGGGACAAACGTTGTTGATCCTGGAGGCGATGAAAATGGAGATTCGCATCCAGGCGCCGATGGATGGAATCGTGAAGAAATTATTGGTTAAACAGGGAGAGACCGTCGAGCGTGAACAAATGTTGGTGGAAATCGTTGACAGACTGGAAAGTTAAAACGTTTCAACGTTCAAACCCGTCAACTTTCAAACGGAGGTTGTATGACCGGCAAATATTTCGACGAACTCGAGGTGGGGATGAAATTCAAGCACGGCGGGCGCACCGTCACCGAAATGGACAATGTGCTCTTTTCCGCGCTGACGATGAACTCACAGCCGCTTCACCTCAACGAGGATTTCGCTTCGAAAACCGAGTTCGGTCAACGGCTGGTGAACGGGGTGTTCACGTTTGGGCTGGTCGTCGGGCTCACCGTCCCGGACCTGACCGAAGGAACCATCGTCGCCAACCTCGGCTACGACAAGGTCATTCACCCAAATCCCGTCTTTCACGGCGACACCCTCTACGCCGAGAGCGAAATCATCGAAAAGCGCGAATCGAAATCAAGACCCAACGCCGGCATTGTGCGAATCAAGTGTTGGGGCAAGAAGCCCGACGGTACAATTGTGGTCGAATTCGAGCGAACGGCGATGTTCCTCAAGCGTTTGAACGTTTGAAAGGTGGAACGCTCAAACGTTATTTTGCCAACGTTCCACCTTTCAACGTGATAACGGAGAATTTATGCACTCACGACGCGCACTGCTCTACATGCCCGGCGACGACCGCCGTAAAATCGAAAAAGCCGCCACCCTCGGCGTGGACTGTATTTGCATGGACCTGGAGGATGGAACCGCCCTGAGCAAAAAAGCCGAGGCGCGGATGGTCATTGCCCAGGCGATGAAGGAATTACACTTCGGCAGTTCCGAACGCTGTATCCGCATCAACAGCATCGGGTCGGGGTTCGAGAAGGACGATCTTGCCTCCGCGTTGGCAGCAAAGCCTGATTCGATTGTCGTGCCAAAGATCGAATCGGCTGAACAGGTGAAGTGGGTTAGCGATCAAATTGAGTCTTTTGAATTATCGAATCAATTGCATCTCGGAAACATCCGTTTGTTGATCGGCGTCGAAACCGCAAAAGGGATTTTGAATCTCAAAGAGATCGCCGAAGCGGACAAGCGTCTCGAAGCCATCATCTTCGGCGGGGAGGATTACGCCGCCTCCATCGGCGCCACGCGCACCCGTGAAGCGACCGAATTGCTCTACGCGCGGCAGGCGGTCATCGCTGCCTGCGCCGCAAACGACCTGCAGGCAATTGACATCGTGTACATTGACTTCAAAGACCTCGAAGGGCTGCGGCTCGAATCCGAACAGGGAGCCGGATTCGGCTTCAGCGGCAAACAGGTCATTCACCCGAATCAGGTTCCGGTGGTGCAGGAGGCGTTCACTCCATCCAATGAGGCAATTGCATACGCCAAACGGGTGGTCGAGTCGTTCGAGTCCAGTCAACAGGAAGGGAAAGGCGCCTACGCGCTCAACGGCAGGATGATTGACATGCCGCTCCTGAAAAACGCTCAAAAGGTGCTCGAGAGGGCGCGCGCGGCGGGCAGGATATAATCCAATCGGCAATCGCGGAGACGCGGAGAGCACGGAGAAATTAAACTCGGCGTTCTCCGCGTCTCCGCGGTGAACCTGGGAGACGGATTTTGATTTCCCTATTCTACGGCGTTCTCTCCGCCTTCCTGTGGGGCGCGGCGGGGATCATCGTTCTCTTTATCCAGCATGCCGCTTTGCGGCTTTACGGTGAATCATGATAGACATCAAACCCGTCCAAACCAACAGGGAAAAGCGTGTCTTTCTCACCTTTCCATGGGGCATTTACAAGAATGATCCGTTATGGGTGCCGCCTCTTCTTTCCGAACGCGCCAGAGTCATGGACCCGGCGCGGAGCATGTTCTTCAGGGATGGCGTTGCCGAATTCTTCCTTGCCTGGAGGGACGGCAAACCGGCGGGAACGCTCTGCCTTGCAGAGGATAAAAATGCCACCCGCGCCAAAGGGTACGCCGAATGCATGTACGGATTTGTAGAGTGCCTCGAGGATTACGAAGTCTTCAAATCCATGTTCGACTTCGCCGAAGGCTGGGCGCGCGCCCGCGACATGAAATCCCTGTATGGACCCTACAACCTGGACCGGGAAGACTCACGCGGCATCCTCATCGAAGGCAGGGAGCGACCGCCCGCAATCCTGTGCGGGCATCATCCCCCCTACTATCAAACCTTCTTCGAGCGGTATGGCTTTCGAAAAATGGGCGAAGACGGTCTCGCCTATGCGATTGATATTGATCTCGACAATCCCAAAGTTCAGCGAATGATGCGGCTGGCAGACAGGGTCCGTCGTAAACATCCCGAATTCAAGGTGCGCGGCGCACGGATCGAAGACATGGACAATGAAATAGACCGCATCGTATTTCTCCAGAACGAGGGGTTGAAACATTTCCCGGATCACATTCCCTATACGCGCAAGGATATCGAGACCATGATCCTGCCTTTGATCCCCCTTGTGGACATGGAACTTGTCCTCTTCGCCGAAGCGGATGGCAAGCCTGCCGGTTTTTTCCCCGGCATACCGAACTTCAACGAAACGCTCATCCACCTCAACGGCTTGCGTCATCCGTGGGATTATGCGCGTTATTTGAGACACAAAAACACGAAACCGAAGTGCCTTGCGATCAAAAGTGTGGTCGTTCCTCCCGAATACCGGGATACGGGCGTGGCAATCCTGCTGTTCGATGAGATGGCAAAACGCGCCGCTCACCGCGGCTATCAATGGGCGGATTTATCCCTGACAGGCGAAAGCAATGCGGATACGTTTCCGCTTGCCCATCACATGGGGGCGCGTATCTATAAACGTTACAGATTCTATAAAAAGGAACTGGAACCCCCGTATGAGGCGTGAGGGAATTTGCCAAACATCAGCCGCAGATTTCACAAATTGGCATTCTGTGAAATCTGCGGCATACATTCCAACCACCTTGGGAAATTGATCCTGCCTTGCTCTGTTGCAAACAATGGCAAAACCTCACAATGATCAGCGCTCGCCCTCTCCCAACATTGGGAGAGGGGTAAGGGCAAAAGCAGGACGAATATCCTTGCAACAGAGCAATCCTGTATCAAAAATGAAGACAGAGGCGGAACATCGGGAACCCGTTTCGGGCTTACACCTTTTTTCTGCGCAGGAGGGCGCCTAAACCCAGCAGGGCAAGGAGGGCGGCGATGACGCCAATCAAGGTGAGGGGATTGTTCGATGGAGGCGCTTCGGCAGGGGTCGATTCGACCGGCGTTTCGGGCGCCGGCTTGGCTCTTTCGATGACGAAGACGGCGGTGGTGCGCCCAGGGATGTTGAACGCGCCGCCGGTGTAGGTTGCCTGCTTTACCGCCTCATCTGCCGAGGTTTGCTGGATGGGATGCAGGGTGTATTCGCCCGTCAGTGCGCCATCGCTGAAGGTTATCGTTTCGGTGCGGGCGTTGAAGAGGACGACGATTTCGCTGTAGTTCGGGTCTGTGCTGTCGGTGTCGGTCAGGCGCATGACGATGAGACCAGGCGTTGCCTCCGGTCCGTTGTTGAGGAAGGAAACGACGCGCTCGATCTGGTCGGCGGTTTGCAGGCGGAAGAGCGGGGAACTCTTGCGGATTTGCAGGAATTCGCGGAAAACGGCTGAGGCGAAGGTGATGTCTGTTTGGGAGAGGACAAGTTTCGGGTCTGCCAGAAGCGGTTTGTAGATGTCCCATTGACCGCTGCCTTTGATGGGTAATCCGACGCCGAAGTTGTTCGTTTCGTAGGTCCAATCGAGTTTGTTGTACCAGTCGCCGGAGTTGTAGGAGTTGGGGTCGAAGGATTTGGAGCGCAGGATGTCGTCGCCCGCGTGGAAGAATGGCACGCCCTGGCTGAGCATGACGATGCTGACGGCGAGGTTGTTCATGCGCACGCGGTCTTGCAGGGTTGCCTCGGCAGGGGCTTTGACTTGTATCGCGTCGAAGAGGGTGTGGTTGTCGTGGGCGGAAACGTAGACGATGTTTTCCTGCGGGTCGGCGGTGTAGCCGGCAGGCGAGCCGTTGTAGGAGATGAGGCGCCCGGGGACTTTGCTGCCATCGGCGCGGATGAGTTCGTAGCCGGCGAGGTTGCCTGCCAGACCCAGGCGAATCCAGTCGGTGTAATTGTTGAGGGTGATTTGCTGGTCTTCGGCGCTGCGTTTTTCGCTGGCGTTGTTGGTGAGGACGAGCCCGGTGGCGAAGCCCTGCAGGCGCACGTCGTCGAAGGGGTTGCCGCCGCGCACGGCGTCGCGCAGGCGGTCGTTGAAGACGCCGATGCCGGTGCCGCCGATGTTGAGTTGGGTGGCGTTTTTGCCGCGCGCGTTGTTGGCAACTTCGCCAAAGTTCCAGCCTTCGCCGTAGAGGTAGATGGATTTTCCATCTAAGCCGTCTTTTTCGAGGGTGAGGGAATCGAGGGCGGCGCGGACGGCAAGCATGTCTTCGAGCATGTGGTGTCCCATCAGGTCGAAGCGGAAGCCGTCCACTTTGTATTCTTTTGCCCAGGTGACGACGGAATCCACCATGAGTTTGCGCATCATGTTGTGTTCGGTGGCGGTGTTTTCGCAGCAGGTGGATTTTTCCACGTTGCCGTCGGCGTTGAGGCGGTGATAGTAACCCGGCACGACGCGGTCGAGCACGGAGTTGTCGCTCTGCCCGCTGGCGTTGGTGTGGTTGTACACCACGTCCATCACCACGCGCAGCCCGCTTTGGTTGAGCGCCTGCACCATCTCGCGGAATTCGACGATGCGCGGTGTGCCGTTCGGGTCGGTGGCGTAACTGCCTTCAGGCGTGGTGTAGTGGAGCGGGTCGTAGCCCCAGTTGAAGCCGTCTGTGCCGGTGATGGCGCTGACGGCGATGGATTGTCCGTCTGAATCGGGCGGGAGGGCTTTGAGGGCGGCTTCGTCCACGCTCTTCCAGGTGGATCTGTCTTCGTTGACGCTGGCGATGTCGAAGGCGGGGAGCAGGTGGATGTGCGTCAGCCCCGCTTCTGCCAGACCTGCAAGATGCTTCATCCCATTCGAGTCTTTCACGGTGAAGGCTTTGTAGGTGCCGCGCCATTCTTCGGGAACGGTGGCGTCGCCGATGCTGAAGTCGCGGATGTGCAGTTCGTAGAGGACGATGTCTTCGGGGGTGGCGAGAGGCGGTTTGACGAGTGAATCCCAGCCGTGGGGTTTGAGGGAGGCGTCGTTCAGGTCCACGATCTGGCTGCGTTTGCTGTTCATCGAGAGGCTGACCGAGTAGGGGTCGGTGACGAGGTTGGTCTCGATTTTGCCGGTGGAGGGGGCGAAGACTTTTACTTCGTAGAGATAATATTTCCCCTTCCAATCTGCCTCACCGGTGACGCTCCACACGCCGCTGGAGGCGTCCCATTGCAGCGGGATTTTGTTTGCGTAGGAGGCTTTTTCGGAGTCGTACAGGAACAGCGTGACCGATTGGGCGGTGGGCGCCCACAGGCGCAGGGTGGGAACGCCGCCCTCAAAGGTCACGCCGAGTGGACCATCGTAGGGGTACAGGTCATCCAGCACGCCGGGGATTTGGAGTCCGGTTGCGTCCACGTCTTTGCCTGCCTGCGTGCGCGCCACCACAGCCGCCTGCCCTTTGAGGATTTCCGCGAGGCGGGAGGTGTCGGTCACCTTGAAGACGGCGTAGTCGCGTACGTGCGGGTACTTGCGCAGGATTTCGACATCCGGCTTGTCTGAAACGAAGGTCAGCGGGATTTCGCTGCCGTTCAAAATGCCCTGTGGGCTGAGTTGCAGGGCGGCTTCGGGCGAATAGACGAGGGCATATTTCAGCCCGCTCCCGCCGCTGATGCGCCACAGGATGGTGTCTTTGTTGATCCAGATGGCGCGCTGCTTGGTCAGGTTGCCGACTGGGGCGCCGCTGGCGCTGATGGTGAATTGATTTTTCACGGTGTCATATCCAAAGTACACTGCATCGCCTTCTTTGGCGACGGTGAATTGCTGCGGTTCGCCGATGACATGGTTTGCATCCTCGTTGAGCGTAAAGGTGACGGTGTAGTCGCCGGGCTTGATTCCGCGCAGGGTGACGTCGTACAGCCCGTCGCCGTCGGGGTCTTGCAGCCAGGCGCGCAGGCAGGTGGCGTCATTTTCCTTGAAACAGCCGATTTGTTTTTGGAAGTTGCCCATTGCCACAATGATTTGCTTGTTGAAGTTATCGGCAATCCAGTGAGTCTTGTGGTCGTAGTAGAACTTGACGAGTGTCGGTTCGCTGACGACGAGCGGAATGTCGGGTCCGTTTTGCGTGGCGTTGAGTCCGTAGTTTTCGCCCCATCCGCCGTTGAGCGCCACCTTGTAGCGCGGTCCCTTTTTGTCGTCGTCGTTGGCAGGTTGAATTTCGTACGTACCCTGCCAGACATCATCTTCAATGTCGTAGGTCAGCAGGGTGGCTTCGCAGGCCGGCTGCCATTCGCCGGGGCATCCCAGTTCGTCTTGATGGGTGCCGGGGATGTTGACAATGGTCGGGTTGGATCCCTGCGCCCGGGCAACAGACGCCTGAGCGGAAACGATGGAGGCGAACAGTATCGCCAGAAGCAGTGAAATGGAAACGCAGTGTCTTTGCATGGGGCTTATCTCCAATGATTGTCGTCTGAAGGAAACCAGGATTTTATTTTTCGGAACGATAAACGCACGCGATGGCATTACATGCCGTCCGGGAGTCGCCGCCCGGGTCCCCTCGTCCGTTGCCGCAATGCCTCAAAGAGCAGCACCGATCCCGCCACGCCGGCGTTGAGCGATTCGACTTTCCCTGCCATCGGGATACCAATCAGCCAATTGGCAGAATTGCCCATTCGCTCGCTTGCCAGTTTCCGCGCTTGATCGCCGGCTCCTTCCGCCTCGCCGCCAACGACCAGGGCAAGCGGTTTGCGCAGGTCGGTCTCCCAGCAAGGGGTTCCTTCCATATCGGCGATAAGAACCTGCAATTCTGCCGACCGGCAAACTTCCCCGATCTCCTCCCATCCCATCTCGCGGATGGGCACGCGGAAGTGCGCGCCCATCCCCGCCCGCAGGGCTTTCGGCGCGAAGGCGTCGGTCGTTTCGGGAGGGATCAGGACAGCCTGCACACCGGTTGCGGCGGCGGAGCGTAACAGCGTGCCGAGATTGCCCGGGTCGCGGATTTGGTCGGGGATGAGGATGAGGTTCGGGTGATTGGTCATTGGTAATTGAGTGAACTCCAAAACCGCAAGGATTCCCTGCGGAGTTTCGGTGTCGCTGAGTTTTTGCAACAGGTCGCCTGAAACCTCGTCCACATCAACGCGGTTTGCCTTCAGCCTATTGAGCAGGTGACTGCCTCGCTCGCTCAGTCCGTCGCTGTATAAGGCGAATTGGAATTTCCACCCGGCATTGACCGCCTCCTCCACCAGGCGCACGCCTTCTGCCGCGAAGGCGTGCGCCTCGCGGCGTTCTTTTGCCCGTCCCATCAACGCGCGGACGAATTTGAGTTTGGGGTTTTGCGGTGAGGTGATCACGACGTACCCGCCTGTTTGGATAAAGCCGCTTTGATGAAGACCTCGGCTGTTTCCTGATCGAACAAGACCAGTCTGACGGTCTCTAGTGCAGACGGGCGGCTTTCTAAATATCCTTCAATGGCGGCAAGAATGATCTGCGAGGCGCGGTCTTTGGGAAATCCAAAGATGCCGGTGGAGATGGCAGGCAGGGCGAGCGTTTTACATTGGAGCTCATCGGCAAGGCGCAAAGAAGCGGTCACCGCCTCCCATAATTTTGTTTCCTCGTCGCCTTCGCCCCACACCGGCCCGACAGCGTGGATCACGTATTTCGCAGGCAGGCGCCCGCCTGAGGTCCAGGCAGGAGCCGAGTGGGAGACGGGTCCGTGCTTGCGAATCCACGCATCCGATTCTTCCTGAATTGCCGCTCCGCCTTTTTTTGAAATTGCCCATGCCACGCCGCCCCCGTGCTGAAGATATTGATTTGCCGCGTTGACGACGGCATCCACGCGCTCATTTGTAATGTCACCCTTTACAATCTGGATGGTTTGTCCCATCGGCAAAACGCGCTGGACCAGGATGGAGTTCATACCACAATTCTACAACAAAACATCCGGCGAGACTTGTGTCCCGCCGGATGTCATCTTATCCTTTTGCCGATTTGCTTATTTTGCTTTCGCCACCACTGCGGCAAACGCCTGCGGGTCGCGCACAGCCATATCGGCAAGCATCTTGCGATTGAGTTCGATATTTGCCTTCTTGAGCGCCGCCACCAGTCTGCTGTAGGTGGTGCCGTTCAGGCGCGCCGCAGCGTTGATGCGGGCGATCCACAACTTGCGCAGATCGCGCTTGCGCACGCGCCGATCACGCGTGGCGTACCAAAGGCTTTTGAGCATCGCCTCATTGGCTCGCTTGAACAGGCGATTCTTTGCGCCGCGCTGTCCCTTGGTGATCTTCAAAACTTTCTTGTGACGTCGGTGACCCTGAGGTCCGCCTTTTACACGCATTTCTATTTACCTCCTGCACACTCGCGGGCGTCGGCGGCGTTGCAGCGCCGTCAGTTGCGTACACCCGAAAGCCGCAATTAAGCTCGAATACGACGATGGGGCGAAGAACTTCGCCTTATCCTTCCATGTTGGGCGCAAGGCGCTTGATACGCTTGATGATCTTGCGTCCGCGCACTTCGTGCATTTCCGGCAACTGTGCCTTGGTACGCTTGGACGTGTTGCGGCGCAGGTGGCTCTTGCCGCCTTTGGTGCGCACAACCTTGCCGGAACCCGTCAGGCGAAATCGCTTGGATGTTGCCTTGTGGGTCTTCAATTTGATTTTGCCAGATTTGGCTTTACGAGGCATTGACTTGCTCCTTTCAGACAAAATAAACCGCGGGACTTGACTCGCATGCCCGCGGATACTCAGCATCTTTGGGACTTTCTCCAGGCTCAGTCTTCCGCTTCTTTCTCCGCCGAAGCCTGACCTGTTTTCTCTTTCTTCTTTCCTGCTCCTTTGATGGGCGCCAGTACCACCAGCATGGTTCTGCCTTCCATCTGCGGAGCCTGTTCCACCGCGCTGACATCCGCCAGCGATTCGGCGATCTCCTTCAGATCTTCGAGCGCAATTTCAGGATAATCCATCTCGCGCCCGCGAAATTTGATCGTCACACGGACCTTGTTGCCCTGCAACAGCCAGCGGCGGGCATCGTCCACTTTGAAGCCGCGGTGCGCCTCGTTGGTCTTCGGGCGCAGGCGGATTTCCTTGACCTCGATCTTGGTCTGCGCCTTGCGCGCCTCGCGCTCCTTTTTGGCGCGCTCGAAAATGAACTTGCCGTAATCCACCACACGGCAGACAGGCGGATTGGCGGTGGGGGAGACCTCCACAAGGTCCATCCCTGCATCGCGGGCAATTTGCAAGGCTTGTTTGATGGGAACGACACCGACATTATTGCCATCCGCCCCGATCAAACGGACTTCCGAAACCCGGATGCCCTCATTGACTCGAAATTCTGAAGCGCTGATAAGACTCTCCTTTTTCAAAACAGTTGACCAGCACTTGGCTGGTTTTTGGCGGGCTGATGATACCATGAAGGCGCGCGAGTCGTCAACGAAAATGCTGAAGCGGCGCAGAAATACCTACCAGGCGAAACCTGCCTGCCTGATGCACCTTTCGCCGGTGCCTTGACAAAATCCGTTCTCAGGCTATAATTTCTCTAGTATTATACCTAAAGAATAATAGTAAAGGACGCTGCGCGATGACCGAACTCGACCGCCTGCTCGAAAACTGGGAGAGTGTGTACAAAAAGGGACTGCTCACCTTTTGGTTGCTCCTGCTGTTGAATGAGAAAGCCTGTTATCCCTACGAGATGAGCGCCGAGGTGATTCGCCTCAGCGAGGGGATGATCTCCGCCGATGACAACAGCATCTACCGTGCCGTCAGTCGCTTCGAGGAAATGGGGCTGGTCGTCAGCGAGCGCGGCGAATCGCAACTCGGTCCGCCGCGCAAGTATTATCGTCTCACCGATGACGGGTGCGAATTGCTGCGCCGCTTCATCGAGCGCAACATCCTGATCTTTCAGCATCCTGCGGTGGCGGAACGGATTCAAAATGTGATGAACGGAGGCAACAATGGACGGTAATCTCGCTGAAAAAATCGAAAAACTCGAAGCGCAACTTCCGCTCTGGGAGAAGGGTTTGTTCGCCGCCTATGGAGCAGCCATCACCATGCTCGCCAATTCAATTGCCAGAGGGTTCGAAAAATCCTATTTGACGAGCGCTTTCTTCAAATCCCTTGAAAATATTGATCCTGCCGCCTTCACAGAGAATGCGCCTCCTATCATACTCACAGACCCGGTGGCTCTCAATCTTCAACGGGCGCTCTTTGTCCCTTATTGGCAAGTGCTTGGTTTCTTTCTCTTGATTGTCATTTTGATGCCCGGGGCTTGGTTAGTTTTTCACTCCACCTGGCGGCAGGTCTCTTTGGCAAAGCGACAAAGCCTGATCTTCGGCTATCTGCTGGCGGATTGGATCGTTTTGCTTTCACTCGGCGCGCAAGACCCGCTCAATATGAGCGATGGTTACAATATACTGGTCATCTTCTACCTTCTCGCCCTCGGGCTGGGATACGGGTGGCTGCGCCGCAAAAAAGACAGGGCAGAGGAAGTGTTTCCGTAATCCCCTTACACAGTCCTGCAACATTCATGTTGTCCGCAAAGGCAAGATAAAACTTGCGGTGCTGTTACAGAGCGCGAATTTCCAAACAAAACCAGGCGGAGATCTTCACGTCCTACGCCTGGTCTCTACTTTTCTTACAACTCTTTCGCCCGCTTCGCGATCCGATCCTTTGCCCGGGCGATGAACTCCGCCAGCGGGATGTCCTTCTGCTGGCTTCCGTCACGCACGCGCAACGAAACCAGCCCCGCCTGCATCTCCTTATCGCCGACGACAAGCATGTACGGAACTTTCATCATCTGCGCGTCACGGATTTTGGCGTTCATGCGCTGGGAGGAAACATCGGCGCGGGCGCGGATGCCGCTCGCGCGTAACTGCCGGGCGATATTTTCGGCATACTCATTCTGCCCGTCCGTGATGGGGATGACGCGTACCTGTTCCGGCGAGAGCCAGACGGGGAAGTTGCCCGCGTAATGTTCGAGCAAAAAGCCAACCAGGCGCTCATGCGTGGATAGCGGGGCGCGGTGAATGCATAACGGCACTTCGTCATGTCCGTCTTTGTTCGTGAACTTCAAGTCGAAACGTTCCGGCACGGCAAAATCCACCTGATTCGTCGCCAGCGAGAACTCGCGTCCGATGGCAGACCAGATTTGCACGTCGATTTTGGGACCGTAGAAGGCGGCTTCGTCCTCACGTTCCACGTAGGGGACGCCGCCGTTGTCCATCGCGCGGCGCACCATGTCCTCCGTTTTCAACCATAGACGTTCGTTGTCCACATACTTCTTGCCGAGCCCAGCCCTGGCATGAAGCGACAGGCGCATCACATACTTCTCGATGCCGAACAGCTCAAAGTACTTGTGATACAGGTCAATCACGCCCATGAACTCCTGCTCGAACTGGTCTTCACTGCAATAGATGTGGGCGTCGTTCATTTGCATCGAGCGGACGCGCATCAAGCCAAACAACTCGCCCGATTTCTCGTAACGGTAACACGTACCGTATTCCGCCAGGCGAATGGGCAGGTCGCGGTAGGAGCGCAGTTTCGAGCCGAAGATCTTGTGGTGCATCGGGCAATTCATCGGCTTGACGTAATACTTTACGCCTTCCAATTCCATCGGCGGGTACATGGATTCGGCATAATAAGGCAGATGCCCTGAACGGATGAACAAGTCTTCCTTCGTCAGGTTCGGCGTGCGGACACGGTCATAGCCTGCCGCCTCTTCCATTTCCTTGGCAAGCTTTTCCAACTCCTCAATCATCACACCGCCGTTGGGAAGCCACAACGGCAAACCGGGACCCACCTCTTCCTCGAAGATGAAGATCTCCAGTTCCCTGCCCAGTTTGCGGTGATCGCGCTTCTTCGCTTCCTCCAACTGGTGGAGATATTCCTCGAGTTGTTTCTTGTTTTCCCATGCCGTGCCATAGATACGCTGCAACTGTTTGTTGTTCTCGTCGCCGCGCCAATATGCGCCGGCAACGGACATTAACTTGAACGCGTCCGGCTTGATTTCGCGCGTGTTCTCGACATGCGGACCGCGGCACAGGTCAACGAACGTATCGTGCTGATAGATGGAAATCTCCGGCTTTTCCTCGAGCGGATTCCCGTACTCGTCGAAACCGCCCGTTTCGAGGCCTTCGATCAATTCCAGTTTGTAGGGCTGGTCGGCAAAGATCTTCTTCGCCTCGTTCGCGGAAACGACCGTTTTCCGAAATTCATGTTTACCTTGCACGATCTGGCGCATCCGCTTTTCGATGGCTTCCAAATCTTCGGGCGTCAGGTTGCGAGGCAGGTCGAAATCGTAGTAAAAGCCGTTCTCCACCGGGGGACCGATGGTGTATTTCGCCTCTGGGAACATTTCGACCACAGCCTGCGCCATGACATGCGCTGCCGAGTGACGAATCCTATAAAGATGGGACTCTTCGTATTTTTCCTGAACTTGTTGCGACATTTTCGCTTCCTTTCTTGACTGATAGGGGTTCCTGCTTCACGGGCATTCTCGCGTCTCGAAGGGAAGCAGTTACAAACCTCCGAGGCGCCGACGAGTGACGGTGATCATGGCAACCTCCTATAAAACAAAAATCCTCGCCCGAACACGGGGCGAGAATTCAATTCACGCGGTTCCACCCGATTTGTACGTCAAAAAAATTAATTTGGCGTACACCTCTTCAGCCTGTAACGGAGCCATCCGTTCCACTTACTTGTTGTTCAGTTTCACGCTCGTGAGGGGTTTTCTGTGATATTCCCAGAAAGAGACTCTCAATCGTCGGTCTCTTCTCCCTGTCGGGGATTGGATCACATACTCGTCTCAGTCAACACGTCATATTGAATTTTCCGGATTATACACACGAGAGCGAAAAAACGCAATGAAGCGCCCGCAAAAAGAACAAGGCGCGCTGCAAGACATGCAACGCGCCTTTTATTCCATTATTGTAAGGAAGGCATTATGCCTCGTAATCCGCGGCTTCCTCTTCGACGGTCATCATGGGTTCGTCGCTGGGCTTGCGATCGAGCATCTGCATGGCAAGGGCAACCACTTTCGTAAAATACCTCGTCTCCCCCTTGTCTTCGTAGATCTCGGTCTTCAAACGTCCTTCAAGATAAACCAGACTGCCCTTCTTAAGATACTCCTGACAGATTTCACCGAGCCGCCCCCACGCTTCGATATTGATCCATTCGGTGTATTCCTTCGCCTCGCCCTCCTTGGATCTCCAGCGATTATTGACGGCAAGCCGGAAATGGGCAACCCGCTTGCCTGTAGGCGTAAACTTGGTTTCGGGATCTTTACCCAAATTACCAATCAATTGCACGCGATTCAGTGCTGGCATGTCTTCCTCGCTTTCCGCTTACAGTTCTTTTAGGCAATGAGACAGGTCATAGGATGATCTAAAAGCGCAGTCTTGGTTTTCACCAAGCCGTCGGTACCGACGACGTACAATAAACTGGATTATACTTCGCTAGGATTGACTTTGGTCAGGTGCCTCTGAAACAGAAGCCGCTTCGACCTTTTTCAAGGCAAGCATCCCTGTTTTCATCTCCACAACGGTATAACCGGCAGGCACATTATCGAGCGCACCCTCCTTGACTTCCTTGGAGAAGAAAAACATCTTGCCCTTGGAATGCAGATAATAGGTGGTTCCTTTGGAATTGGTATGTGCGTAAGCCATTTTTTCTCCTTGTCTGAATTGGTTGGAAGTTTAGTCTAGCACATATTTTCTATATCTGTCAACACCGAAGGAAGGTCTATGCGAAGCATTACGACACTGGATGAGCTGCGCGCCGCCCGCCTCTCGCTCGACGGGACGGTTGGATTCGTCCCAACCATGGGTTTCCTGCACGAAGGGCATCTCTCCCTTATTCGCCGGGCAAAAGAGGAATGCACTCACGTTGTCGTCTCCATCTTCGTCAACCCAACCCAGTTCGGACCCCAAGAGGATCTGTTCAGGTATCCACGCGATATTGAACGCGACTTAAAACTGATCGCTCCCCTCGGCGTGGATCTGGTCTGGATGCCCACCACGGAGATCATGTATCCGCAGGGGTATCAAACCTGGGTGGAGGTTGAAGCGATGACGCGTCCACTGGAAGGCGCCGTGAGACCCGGTCACTTTCGCGGCGTGACCACAGTCGTCACCAAATTGTTCAACGCCGTTCAGCCGCACAAATCGTATTTTGGGCAAAAGGATGCACAGCAGGCGGCAGTCATCCGTCAAATGGTAAAAGACTTGAATTTTCCCATCGAGATCGTGGTCTGTCCCACCATGCGGGAACCGGATGGTCTGGCAATGTCCAGCCGTAATGTCTATCTCGATCCCGAACAACGCAAAGCCGCGACGATTCTGTTTCGGTCCCTGAGCGCGGCAAAGGAACTTTACGAGACGGGAGAGAGGAATGCCGAAACACTGAGGAAAAGAATGAAAGAAATTCTGGCAAGCGAGCCCCTGGCCCAGGTGCAGTATGTGTCCTGCGCTGACTATGACTCATTGGAAGAATTGACCGAAATCAAAAGCAAAACCCTGCTTTCGATGGCGGTTTTCATCGGCGGGACAAGACTTATTGACAATTTTGTATTGGAGTAGGCGGCGTTCCGCCCGCACGTCATTCCTCTGCCAGCGGGTTGAATCCGCGCCCCAGCACTTCTTGCGCGGGGGAGACGATGACGAACGCCTGGGGGTCTTCTTTTGCCACTGCCGCTTTGAGGTTATGCACTTCGGTGACAGTTAACGCGCACATCAGAATGAAACGGTCGGCGCCGGTGTACATGCCTTTGCCTGAAACGGCGGTCACACCGCGTCCCAGGTCGTTCAGGATGCGTTGGGCGACGGCTTCGGCTTTGGTGGTGATGATGTGCGCCAGCAGTTGTTTGCGGTGGTGGCGCGGCGCAAGCCAGGCGCGCAAGCCTTTCGGTTTTGCCGAGCCAGCCAAAGGGATGGAGGCAGTTTCCTCACCAAAGCGCGGTAACACTTCGCCTGTTGCCTGAGTCATGCCAATTGTTCCAATGGCAACCAGAAAGAGAAAACTGTAGTAGATGGCGCCGAGCGTGAGCATCAAGTGACCGGGGATGGGTCCCACACTTCCGCGCTGGATGAATTCTGCCAGGCTGACGGCAGGCTGTGGAAAGAGGTAACTTTTTGCCAGCCAGGAAGCGCCCAGGATGCCGTAAATCCACAAGTAGTTGCGCCGCAGCCGCCTGCCGAATGCCTCCCACATCGAGATGGGGAATTTGGGCATGAGCAGGTTTTCTGCCAGGCTTTCTGCCCATTCTGGTGAGGGGTGAAACGGCGGCACGAGCATGGCGGCGTAGAAATCGGTTTCCATGAGGCGGATGCGATAACTCCATAGCTCGTAGTAACGATACCGCCTTGCTTCCATGTAGAGAAACCAGGTAATCAGCAGCGTGTTGAGGATGATCACGCCGTGATGCACAGTTGGCTGGCTGAAGGCAATGGACAGGGCTGCGCCTGTGGAAACCACCGCCCAATTGGTGGTTGTATCTAATCGCTGCCGCCAGACGTTGGCGCGCTGAATTTCAGCGCGGAAAAAATGCACCATCGCCGTGACGAACTCGCTGGTTTTGAGGTGATAGCCGCGATACGTCCAGACCGGTTCTTCAGGTTCCTGCCCGGCAGATGCAGTTCCTTTGGGCTTCGATTTTTTTTCTGCAGCCATTGTTTTATCCTATCGGTTTGATGAACGGCAGAAGTGCCATTAAAACCACAACGAGTAAAATCGTGAGCGGGATGCCGACGCGCGCATAGTCCTTGAAGGTGTATCCGCCCGCGCCCATCACCATGACGTTGACAGAATGTCCAAGCGGCGACATGAACGCCATCGAAGAAGCCACAGCCACAGCCAGGGCTACGCTTCTCGGCTCCATCCCGACCTGCTGGGCGGTGGCAATCGCAATCGGCGCGATGACCGTTACCGCTGCCGCGCCATTGATAATTTGAGTCAGCGCAACGGTGAGCAGGACAAACCCCGCCAGCAGCGCCAGATGCCCTGAATTTTTAAACGCGGCGACGATGCCCTCTGCAAACATAAGCGACGCTCCGGTTTTGTTCAGTGCCACGCCCACCGGCAGCATCCCCGCCACGAGGAACAGACTTCGCCAGTCAACGGCGCGGTATGCCTGATCCATGCTCATCATGCCAATCAACACCATGACCACCGCGCCGCTGAGCATAATTTCGGCGATCAAAGATGGGAAGATGACAGCCAACCCCAGTGTCAAAAGCATAACCAAGCCGGTGATCCAGCCCCGCAGCGACACCCGCCCTGACGGGACGGATTCAGCCAGAAGTATCAAGCCAGGTTCCGTCTGCAACAGGCTCAGGCTTTTTTCGGTCCCTTGCAGAAGAAGCCCGTCGCCGAACTCCAGCGGCAAGTCTGCCAGCCGCGTGCGGATGGAACGTCCACGCCGCCAGATTGCCAGTACCTTTGCGCCGAATTTTTGCTCGAAGCGAATCTCGCGCAGCGTCTGCGAAGCCAGATGCGAACGCGGCGCAACGGCGGCTTCGATCAGTTTCACATTGGGCGTGGCAAGATAATCCTGCTGCCATTCGCCGGCGGGTAAAATTTCCAGCATATCCTTCAACGCCTCTGGCAGACTGTCTTCAGGGCGTGCCACAATCAACAAGACATCGCCGCCTCTGAGCACGGTTTGCGCTTCGATAGGCAGGGTGGAACGTCCGCGCTGAATGGCAATGACATTGAGATTATGCTTCTCGCGTAGTCCGCTTGTTGCCAGCGTTACACCATCCAGGCTGCCGCCCCTGCACACTGCTGCCCGTACAAGCCGCTCCGAAAGCTGGTAGGTATTCAGCAAATCAGCGGATTCCGGGCTCTCTTCATGTCGTTCGGCTGGAGATTGTGCCGGCAGCAGTTTCTGCCCCCAGAACACCATGTACAACATACCCGCAAGCGTCAAAGGGAGACCGATAGGCACAAACTCGGTCAATGTAAACCCGGGCAAATTCACATCTCGCAGCAAACCGCTGACCACAATGTTGGTTGTCGTCAGCAAAGTTGCCATCCCACCGAGGATTGTCCCAAACGCCAACGGCATCAACAATTTTGACGAAGACACCTTCGAGCGCCGCGCCATTCCTGAAATCGATGGAAAGAGTAAAGATGCTGCGGCAATATTGTTCATGAACAATGACAACATCCCTGCCGCCGCCATCACTCCGAAGATCAACCGCCGTTCACCGGCGCCGAACACTCTGATGATGGCTCGCCCAATCCGCTCGGTCAAACCCGACCGGCGCAGTCCCTCTGCCAGGATAAACGCCGCCATCATGATGATGACCGCTGAACGGCTGAACCCCGAAAAGGCTTCCTGCGGCGTCAGGATTCCGCTTAATCCCAACGCCAGCATTAGCATCAACGCAACAATGTCCGCCCGCAAAATATTCCCCAGGAGCAACAACACGGCAACGCCGAGGAACAACAGTGTTAGATCGAGTTGTGACATTTACAAAAAATTCGCTTTTCCTTTTTGGATTTAAATCCATCCTTCGACCTGTTCTGGAAGCCGCTTCGGGACTCGCCCAAGGCTGATTCTGTTTCGAAGGAATTTTCCTTCGCTTCCACACCGCGCGGGGATGAACCCCCGCGCTATTCCTGCGAAGTTCGTTCATGGTTTTAAATAATCGCGTAAATTGCGCAGGGCGCGTTCTCTTGCGCGTCTGTTGGCGTTAGAGAACGCCAACTATGCTATTTCGGCAATTTATACGCCTCTTTCGTCGGCTTGAGAGGGCGCGCCAGCCAGTAGGGTCGGCGCGTGCCATCGGGGCTGAATTTGTCCGCAGGGCGGGTCATCGCCAGCCATTCACGATAGACCTGCATGGACTTGTTCGTATCCACGAACAGGTCGCCCGCTTTTTCGCCCGCTTCGGCTTTGCTGACCTTGTACACTTTTTGCAGCCAGCAATGCACCCCGCTGACGGGGTCGGGGTGAACGCCGTGCGCGAGGTTCTGGTTCACGCCCACGTTGCTCCACCAGATGCGGCTGGTATCGGGGTCGGAGGATTCCCAGGCTTTCGCGCCGTGAATGACGCGCATGAGGAAGCCGCCTTTGCCGTCTTCGTGCAGTTCCACGAGGTTGGACGAGCCTTTGTTCACGCCCGAGTCTTCGTTCAAACGCCAGCGTCCGAGATGGTGGCTGATGGCGATGATGCCAGGCTTGATTCCCTCCGTGACCCAAACGGAATCAACGAAGTAACCGATTTCCGTTTCCACTTTGGCGAGGTCGCCTGTGTCGAGTCCAAGGCGTTGCGCGTCTTCGGGATTCATCCAGATGGGATTCTTGTGCGAGATTTCATACAGCCATTTGGCGTTTGCGCTGCGCGTGTGAATGAGCGTGGGCAGGCGGAAGTTGGGCAGCAGAATCATCTCGCCTTTTTCGCGGTCAATGGTATCAGGGCTGACGTGGCTCTTCAGCGCCCAGGGGATGACATACTCTTTTTCTTTCCAGCCCCAGTCGTGGAGCGTTTGGCTGAAGAATTCGAGTTTTTTGCTGGGAGTGTCGAAGCCTGCTTTGACCTCATCGTCAATTTTTACGCCGACAACCTGACCATCTTTGAAAACGCGGTCGTGGTCATCTACTTGGTAATTAGAGATTGGAGATTGCGCTGAAGAATTACCAATCTCCAATTTGCCAATCTCCTTTTCAAACGGAACATAATTCTCTTTCTTAACCTCAAAGACCCCATACTTGCGCATGTACTCCAGCGGAGTCAAGCCTTCTTTTGCGGCGGCTTCGGGCAGACCAGGCACGGAGTTCTCGAAAATCCATTGATAGTATTCGTCCACGGTAATGATCTCGCCAGGGCGGTATGGCGACTCGAACCATTGACGAATGCCAAGCGAGCCGTCGGGGTCCATCTTTGCCGAGAGTTGAATCCAGAATTCGTTTTCTTCCCACACTTCGCCGGGGTTGGCTTGATAGGTGAAATCCACCTTCATGCCCGCGCGTTCCATCGCCACGCGGCGCACGGGCTGACGAAAGGCGATCCACTGACCCGCGTGCGTTTCCTGACTCATCAGGTCGTGACGTTCGGGTCCATGACCCGTGGGCAGGACATAATCCGCGAACCACGCGGTCTCGTTCCATGTGGGCGTGAGCGCAACATAGCATTTGATTTTGGTTTCGTCTTTGAGCGCCTTGAGCCACATGAAGCCGTCGGGGTTGACCCACATCGGGTTATAGACGCGTGTGAAGTATACGTCAATGTCGCCGCGCCCTTCTTCGAGCATGTGCGGCAAAAGGATGGACATTTCATAATGCGCGAGCGGATATTCGATGGGGTAGTGCAGTTCGTTCCATGTTTCGGGGCTGGGCGCGCCTTTGAACGGCTTTGGCACGAATTTGTTCCAGCCCGTCATCGAAGTGCCGCCCTTGTTGCCGATACTGCCCGTCAACACATTGAGGAAGAACAGGCAGCGCGCCACCTGCCATCCGCCGAGGTTGCCCACGCTGGCAGAACGCCAGACGTGCGCGGCGAGTTTGCCGTCACAGTTGGCGACGAGGCGCGCGGTCTCTTGGATGCGCTCGATGGGCGCTTCGGATTCCTGCGCGGCGCGTTCGAAGGTGTATTCGGAATAAAGAGTCTTCAAAACTTTGTCGAATACTTCGAAGGTAATTGGTGATTGGTAATTGGTAATTATTTGGCGGGCAGAGTCCCATTCGGAAGAGGTGGAGGATTGAACGAATAGAAGGAATTCTTTCCAGTTCACCCACTTGCGGACGAAGTCTTTATCGTAGAGGTCGTTTTGGATGAGGTGATTGGCGATGGCAAGCAAGACGGTGTTCTCGCTGCCAGGGTAGGTGGGCAGCCAGACGTCGCTCATGGAGGCGGTGTTGGAGAGGCGCGGGTCGAAGGTGATGAGTTTCGCGCCATCGGTTTTGGCTTCGATGATGCGCTGGGCGTGCGGGTTGAAGTAATGTCCCGTTTCGAGATGACTTGAAATGAGAAGAATGACTCGCGCGTTGGCGTAATCGGGACTGGGACGATCCTGCCCTATCCAAAAGTTGTAGCCCGCGCGCGCAGACGAGGAGCAGATGTTGGTGTGGCTGTTGTGACCGTCCATACCCCAGGTCTGCACGACGCGGTTGGTGTATCCGTCTTCGCCAGGGCGACCGACGTGATAGACGATTCCGTTCGGGCGGCGCAGTTTGCTCTCGCGCATTTTCTCGGCAATTTCGCTGAGGGCTTGTTCCCACGAGACGCGCTCCCATTTGCCTTCGCCGCGCTTGCCGACTCGCCTCAGCGGATACAAAATCCGTTCAGGATCATAGACCTGATTGTGGGTGGCGGGACCCTTGGCACAGTTGCGTCCGCGCGAGCCGGGGTGGACGGGGTTGCCTTCGAATTTGCGAATCTCGTAGGTGTCTTTGTCCACGTAGGCGAGAAGCCCGCACGCGGATTCACAGTTGAAGCACACGGTCGGCACAAGGGTGTACCGCCGCGCCACTTTGCGGGGCCATTCCTTGCCGTCCCATTCGACCCAGTCATCCCACACTTCGGGAGGCGGGTACTGGCTGATGCGCCCGTCGGGGTGGACGACTTCGGTCAGTTTAATGGGGGCGCGGTCGGAGGTCGAGAAGTGAGGCGGGGTGAGTCCTGCGGAGGTTTGAGGGATTTTGGTCATAGGATGTCAGGTTCCATGTGTTAGGTTACGGGTTGCAAGTTACAAATTACGGGATTGATGTTGAATACAAAAATCGGTATAATGTAACCATAAAAGTCGAAAGACTTTCCTGCCTCGCGAAAAGTCGCCTACTGTGGCGACCTGCCCCCATCTATAATGTGATGGTCGGGATAGCGAGGCGGGTTGGGTTTTTAAGAACCATAGATTATCAATTGTCTGATCTTTCCTTCAATCAATTCAAATGCGCCTGTGTCGTTATGGGTATCACGCCGCCAGATTGCGCCTGCGATGAGATCGGCAATTTGTATCAGCGGCTCGCTCTTCGAGCGTCGAATCGAAATGCGGCGAAAACCATGCTTGATATTTTGAGCGCTTTCAAAATGCGTTTCAGTTCATTTTTTGTTTGGTTGGGGTATCCAAATTCATCCAGGATCAATGTTCCGTCAAAGCGTTTTTCTTCGGGAATGCAGCGAATCAGTTCCGCCACAAAAAATAAATATCGTTCCAGTCCAGTCATGGCTCTAAAAGATTTTCCGAGAGTGGTTTTGTCCACAAGAATCGCCCAAGCTTCAAAATCCATCTGCGATAAAGATACGAAAATTTTTTGGCGCAGTTTTTCTGAATGAAGTTTATGAAAGCCAAACTCATATCTCTCTGCCAGATTTAGTTCCTTTCGAGTTTTCTCCAGCATGGCGCGCAAATTGTCTGGAGATGAAGTGGCAATCATCGCAATCACAAAATGCCTTGATGCGCCTTTTCCGAAATCAAAACTTGCGTCGCCAGATTCGTCGCCAGCAAAGGTAAATGTGAGCATTTGGCGATCCTTTGTTACGAATTCGGAATATACTGCGGCGACATGATGAAGGCATATTCATAGAAGAACAGACCAACAACGGAACACGCAACAGCGACGGGGGCAAGGGGGCTGAACGCAAGAAGCAATGCCAATGGTACGACATGCCCCAGCGCGATGCCGCCCCACCAATAGTGATTGCGGAAGCGTCCGTTCGTCATTTCGCGGTAGCCCAGCAGCGCCACTTCGGAGGCGAAGGAGTTGAATCTGCCCGCGAAGGTCATCAGCAGGTTGAGGGCGATGCTGGCGGGGAAGAGGCGGAAAAGAAGGCTGCTCAACGATTCGGGAAAAGGCACGAACAGGTTCAGGACGATGAACACGCCGCTTGCGACCATGGCGGATTGCGAAAGCAATTGAAACGGAAGCAGGTTGCTCTGCCACATGTCTCGCCCTTCGGCTTGACCGAGCAGGAAGGCGGTGTAGATGACGGTGAACAACGCCAGCGGGAAGACGATCCACGCGGCAAACGTGCGGACGGCTGATACCGTTTCGAGGGGCAGTATCCCCGCCTGAGCCGCGCCCTCAAGCAGCCACCACAAGCCAGCAGCGGCAGTGAATCCAACCAGAATGAACGCGCCGCGCGCCACCCATGACTTCCACTGCGGACGGAGCAAAATATTCAAGAAACGTTTGGGCTGCGACAAGTCCTTGAGGAGCAGAATGACCGTGATGAGCATGAAGACCATCGCGGTGAAGCCTGCGGCGAGAAAGGCGGCGGAATCGAAGGTGAAGATGTTGAACATCGCGCCGAGACTCAAGAGCATGAAGAGTCCGCCTGCGATGTTTTTGGTGACAAGATACGCAGGTAATTCCCAATGCCAGTTGATCTTGTGTTGCGCGGTGTAGGCGGTTTGCACCATGTGTTCGGCGATGCGCCCGCCGATTTGGATGGGACCGTTGAGGGGGCGTCCCTGTTCGCGCGGGGTGCGGATGGGCGTGCCCGATTTGGATTTCTTCATCATATCCGCTGGTCTCGATACGGCGGCGGCGGTCGAGTAAGACGAAGTCTGTATCGAGACCCCGCCGCCTACTCGACCAGCGTTAGATAACACGGGCAGCGCATACGCGGCGACATTCTGCTCGGTGACTTTGTCCGCCCACAGGTACGAATCATGCGCGGGCGCGGCGGTGGGATGCAGCGACCAGTCGTTTCCGTTGATGTAGAAGAGTTTGGGGGCGGTTCCCTGCTCGGGCTTGCGAACGGTCACTTGCGCAGTGGACAACTTTCGGCTGATTTCCGAAGCGGGGTCGTTCAAGTCACCAGCGAGAATGGCGTGTTCGGGGCAGACGACGACGCAGGCGGGTTCGAGTCCCACATCCAAACGATGCGCGCAGAAGTGGCATTTTGCGGCGGTGTTCGTTTCAGGGTCGAGATAGATCGAGTCGTAGGGGCAGGCTTGCATACAGGATTTACACCCGATACAGATGGACGGATCGAACTCGACGATGCCGTCATCGCGCTGATACATTGCCGTGACGGGACAGATGCGCACGCAGGGCGGGTTGGCGCAATGGTTGCAGCGCGTCACCTGGAAGCGGCGGCGCACGTCAGGGTACGCGCCCGTTTCGACATACTTGACCCATGTGCGGTACACGCCCAGCGGAACCTGATTTTCGGATTTACATGCCGTACTGCACGCATGACAGCCGATGCATTTACTTTGGTCTACCAAGAATCCATAATTCTTCATAAGGGTTTTCACCACGGAGACACTGAGTCACGGAGAGTATACAAACTCTGTGTCTCCGTGTCTCAGTGGTAAGTTTGTTAGGCAGGTTGAGGCGGAGTAACCGCATTCATGATGGCGGTTGTGAAATCGGCAGGCGTGACGCCAGGGGATTGAATCTGCAAACGATAATACGCTTCTTCGATTTTCGATTTGAGCGTTTCGGGCGTGGCGGCAACCCCGCGCAGCGATTGTTCGAGCGCGCCGACGGCGAAGACGGGCAGCAGGGTGAAATCGCCAGAGATGGAGACATCGTCAATGCGCCCTTCGCGCAAACGGGCGATGACTCGGATCAGACCGCCCTGTGACTTGAATGCCGCTTCGACGAGATGTACGTCCTGATGAATTTTCACGCCGGGCTGCTGCAGTCTGCCCTTCTGATAGAGCCACTCGTCCGAGGCGAAGCGCGCGTCAATCTCCTGCGCCATGGCTTCTTCTTCGGCGGTCCATTCGCCTTCGTAAATTTCCGCGCCCAGCGCTTCGGAAACTTTCTTGAGGTACAGGTCTTTGACCATGGCGCGGTCGGGGGTGGAGCCGAGTTGTTCGGTCATGGTGGTCATGTAGGCTTCGAGCGATTCGAAAATCTTGTCGCGCATTTTCTCCGAAGGGACTTTCAACACCTGCGACATGGTCTTCTTGTCGAAGGTGTACATCAGGCTGCCGACGAGAATTTCCGCAATGCCCATCTGCGCCGCGCCTGTGCCGCCGATTTTCTTGCCGTTGACGTGGATGTCGTTGATGGGGCGGTAGTTGGCGTTGATGCCCAGGTCCTTGTAGGTTTGCACGATGGGGTCAATGTAGAGCGCGAAGCGTTCTTCGAGTGTGGCGGGCAAATCTTCCTTGTGGAAAATCCACTGCGTGAAGAGTTGACCGCTGTCGAGATACACCGCGCCGCCGCCGACCTCACGCCGATAGACGGGAAGTCCGTGCGCCGCGCAGTACTCCAGGTCAACTTCCTTTTGCATATCCTGATGGTAGCCGATGGACACATACGGCGCGTTTGGCGAGACCAGAATGATGGTGTTGGGCGTGTCCTGTTTCATCGCGTATCCGACCGCGTGATAAACGGTCTGCGAGCGGAGGGGCGAGACGCCTTCCATGTAAAGCAAGCGGATTTTTTTGGACATTGGGTTCTCCTCTAAGTTGGTTTGGATAATGGACGATGGACGGTGGACAGTGGACCATCGTCCATTGTCTATCGTCCATCGTCTAATCAATACACCTCAAACAATTGACCTTCAATTCCTTGATTCTCTCCTTGTATCTCGCCATCGCCGCTTCGCCCGTGACAAGGTGACTGGATTCCGCTTCGAGATTCGTTGGCCTCACCCTGACGAACCAGCCCGCGCCATAGGGGTCTTTGTTGGCGAGAAGGATGTTTTCGGCAAAGCCTCTCTCGTTCGTCTCCACGATCTCGCACGAGAACGGAGCGGGGAACGGTCCCACCCACTTGGCGGATTCAATCGTCGCCAGCGCTTTGCCCTGTGCCACCTTCTTGCCAACCTCTCGAAAACTGAGCGCGGCGATCTTGCCGCAGCGGGTCTGCGCGACATCGGTCATGCCGAGCGTGGCGACCTCGCCATCGAAGCGAATCCACACATCGCGCTCGATGTCGTAGATCAGGTCTTCGGGGATGTCGCAGGCGTAGTAAATCATTGGTAAAGGGTAATTGGAGATTGGTAATTGCCAATTACCAATTACCCATCTCCATTCAGCTCTACTTTCTCTTGCTCTGGACGGCTACCGTGTAGATTTTGAGGTTTAGCACGATAAACCGCCAGAGTTGATAGAGTTTGAAATTCATCCAGAACTTTTCGGCTTTTGAAAATTCCTGTTGCATGTCGGCCTCCTTGTTAGGCAAAATGATTTTGCCGTATTGCTATTCGGGGATCAATGTCCAGCCGGGGCGGGCTTTGAATTTCCACATAAAGGTATGATGAAGCATGAACTTCATCCACGCGCCGCTCAAACCCATTTCAAGGTGGGAAATGAAAAGGTCGCGTCCATATTCGTTGTGGAATTTTTTGCGGTCTGGCACGACGGGACGCATGACGATGGTCACTGCGCTGCCATCCCAAAGCGAATCGCCCATGCTGGCGACACAAGCCGCCACCATCTCGGTCATGGATTCGTGGTGAGATGGTTCGCGCCCGTTAACGGCGTCAATGATGTTCATTGCCACCACGCGCCCGATCGTGCCGCTGACCATGCCTGTGCGCGGCGGCGCGGGAGCAATGGCGAGGTTGTTCTTGTTGGTAAATGGCTTGGAGATCGGTCCTGGAGGGGCAAAGGCGATGCCTGCGGCGTAGATGTTGGGGTAGGAAGGATTCTGATATTTGGCAGGCCAGGCTTCGGGTGTTTGCGCAAGTTCAGGGTAGGGCAGACCGTATTTTCCATCCACGAGAACAAAGCCCGCTGGGTTGACGATCTTTGACGCGATGTCAGAACCATCTTTGCCAATATATTTGAAGGGTTGTCCTTTGAATTGCGGGATGAGCATGGCGAAGTCGAATTCGGTCACGCCTTCCTCGCCTTCGTAGTTTTGCCAGTGGATTTTGCCTTCTTCCACTTTTGTCACGCCCGTCTGAATTTGATAGCGGATGCCGTGATCGTTGAAGACCGATTTGATGAATTCTTCGCTTCGCAACATGTGACCGTTGCGTTTGATCTGCACGCCGTTGACGCCGAAATCTCCGAGCGCCGGCTCGTTCGAGAGCCATAAGATATCGGCTTTGTCGCGCAGTCCCTTCTTCACCAAATCTTTGTGGACGTTGACGATGTACTCGAACGCCGCGCCCTGACAGGTTGCCATGGGGTGTCCCGTGCCGATGACAATCTTTACCTTCTCGCCTTTTTTCATGCGCTCACATAGAGCAAGGTAGGCGTCGCGGGTTTTGATGGCATGAGGGTAAGAGCAGATCGAGTGGGTGAACCCGTTTTCGGGTCCGAGACCGGGCGTGCCGGCAAAATTGAGCAGGGGTCCTGGCGCGATGACAAGATAGTCGTAATCGAGCCGTGTCTCCCTGCCGCTTCCCACTTCGTCAGCCAGCACATACTGATCGCCCGCGTCAGGATGAATTTCCTTGACCGCCGCGTGAACAAAGCGGATGTTTTTGCGGTCATAGACGGGTTTGAGTTTGAAGACCGTTTTTTCGGGCTTCATGTGACCCACGCCGACCCATACCCAGGAAGGCAGGTAACTGAAGACATCGCGGTTGCTGACCACCGTGACTTCATGTTTCCTGCCGATTTTGCTTCCCAGGTAAAGAGCGGCAGTGTGTCCTGCAAAACCTGCGCCGATTATAAGAATTTTAGCCATTGTCTCTCTCCTTTTGTGATAAAAACTTTTTTGCCCGCTGCAATCGGGCTTTTACTCGAAGTTCAAGTTTTGCTCTTCCATAAACTTCCGATACGCCTCTACCGCCGCTTCGCCTGTGACGAGTGAAGCGGATTCGCCCGCCCAGTCGGTCGGCTTGATTTTGACGAACCAGCCTGCGCCGTAGGGGTCTTCGTTGATGAGCGACGGCTTCGCCTTCGCCGCTTCGTTGACTTCCACGATTTCGCCCGTGACAGGGGATGTTACGGGTCCCACCCATTTACCGCTTTCGAGCGTCCCAGCGGATTTGCCCTTCTGCACGGTGCGCCCCGCTTCCTTCGGCGTGACGTTGACGATGCCCTTCGCCAGATTCTGCGCCACGTCGGTGATGCCGATTTTCACCGTGCCGTCCGCTTCGAGCGTCGCCCAGGCGTGCTTCTCCACCCAGTAGTAGCGGTCTTCAGGAATGTTACATCCACGAACTGTTGCCATTTTATTCTCCTTTTGCGTTGGGTAGCAGGCGGTCTCTACCGCCGTTTTTATGCCGTATCCAAAACCGACGTTACACCTGCCCTGGCGGGCGGCGCCAGAGGAGAACATCGGTTACGCGCGCGTAGCGCGTATTCGGCGCTCTCTTGTGCCGTGTGCGGACGTTAGAGAACGTCCTTTACGCGCCAAGTTGATGTTCACCTTGCAGGTGATACAACAGCAAATCGAAAACAACCAGCCGAATCTCGTGTTCATATTCTGACACAAAACTCGGGTCGCGGCGCGCTTTTTTTGTGACCTGTTCACAACTCGCGCCGCACACAGGACAGGTAATCACATAAAACGTGTGCTTCGTAAATTCATCCACGCGCACGCCCAGCGTATCGCCGTGATTCTCTGCAAGGTGATTGTGGACTTCGGAACGCTTGCCGCTAAACGAGCAATAGGGACATTTCCACATATTTTTTGTCTTTGCGTAGCCGACGTTCTCTAACGTCGGCGGCGGGTAGGTGTAATCGGCGCTCTCTTGCGCCGAATGTGGACGCTAGAGAGCGTCCACTACGCGTCGGGTAAAAACATCCAATCCTTGTCAATCTCAATCAATGTGTTGTCATTGAACTCGTAATTCCGATAACTCGAATACGGATATTTTGCTGGCTCATCCACCAACCCCGCGCGGACAGGATTCATGTGGATGTAATTCAACTTTTCGGTCAGGAATTTTTCAGTGAAGATGAACTGCTCCCAAAACGAATCCTGCCAAACCTTTTTCTCGGCTCGCTTGGTCTCTTCACCCGACTCTTGGAAATGAGCGGTCCATTTGGTTTTGCCTTCCAATTCCGCTTGCCGCGCAATCCTGCCCGATGTAAACCGTTTGAAATCGCGCATGAAATCGGACACGACGGAAGAGTCGCCCGTTGGGTAAATCAGCAGGTGCAGGTGGTCAAGCATGATGACGTAACCGAGAAGTTTGCATTTGAATTGGTAACGATAGAAATTCAGGCTGTCCAGAATCGGTATGATGAAGGACGGTGTGGCGAAAATTTTCAAACGTCCGTACACGTTTGTTGTGATGTAGTACACCGATCCTTCCATGCGGATTCTTGGATACATGTTTTTTTATCCTTCTGCGTACTAGGCGCTCTCGCGCGCCGAATGTGGACGCTAGAGAGCGTCCACTACGCGTTCTCCTTCTTCCACACCAACCGCCTCTGCTACCAACTGAATGATGTCGCGGACTTCGATCTTGCCTTCGTTGCCAGTGGTCTTGACCGCATCTGAATACATGATCATGTCTTTGGGACAGGTGACGATGAAGAGTTGCGTCTTGGTATTCGCGCCTTCACCGAAAGTGGACAACGCCTCCTTGATGCGGTTCTCAGCGGGACGCTCGCCTGGCGCGACCTTGCCCATCCAGATCTGACCGCCGCCCGCGCCGCAGCAGAACGAGTTCTCGCAGTTGCGCGGCATTTCGTGGAATTCCACGCCGAGCAGTTCGAGCAACTTGCGCGGGGCGGTGAAGCCGCCGTTGTAGCGACCGAGATAGCACGGGTCGTGGAAGGTGACTTTGTAATGCGAGAGTTTGTTCTTGACCGTGAGTTTGCCTTCTTCCAACAGTTTCAACAGCACGACGGTGTAATGCTTCACGTCGAATTTGCCGCCGAATTGCGGATACTCGTTCTTGAGCGTGTTGAACGAGTGCGGGTCGGTGGTGACGATGCGCTGGAACTGCGCTTTGCCGAAGGCTTGCATGTTTTGCTCGACGAGTTGCTCGAACAGACCTTCTTCGCCCACGCGGCGCACGTCGTTGCCTGCGTTGGATTCGTTCTGGTAGAGAATGCCGAAGTCCAAGCCTGCGGCGTTGAAAATCCGCGCGACCATTTTGGTGTTCGGGATGACGCGCTCATCGAACGAAGCCGTATCGCCGACAAACCAGAGATACTCCACAGCCTCTTCGGTCGCGTTCTTGACGGGGAATTCCATCTCCTTCGCCCAGCGTCCGCGCAGACGTTTGCCTTTGCTCATCCAGTTGCCGTTGGTGGCGAGAGACTGCAACGCGTTCTGCACGCCGCTGTCAATCTCGAAGCCGTCAATCAACATGCGGCGGCGGATGTCCACGATGTCTGCCATCGGTTCATTGCCGACAGGACACACGCGGACGCACGCATAGCAGGTTGTGCAGGACCAAACCGCTTCGGGGGAGATCACTGTCTCAGTAAGCGGAGCCAGCCATCGGTCGGGGTGAGAGCCGAAGGTCGCTTCTTTGAGGAGATACCGCTTGTTCACCTCCAATGCCGAAGGCGAGAGCGGACGTCCGTAGAAATTCGCAGGGCAGACATCCTGACAGCGGTTGCATTGCACGCAGGCATAGGCGTCCATGATGCGCGTCCAGGCAAGATCGGTGATGACCTTCGCGCCAGGCTCGAACTTTTGACCGTCAATGACCTTGAGCGGAATGGCGGGGTCGAGCTGCCCGCGCGGATTTTGTTTCGCCAAACCGAGATTGATGGGCGCCATGAAGAAATGCGTGTGCTTCGAGCGCAAGAGATACGGGATGATGAACATCACCCAGCCGAGACTGATCCACCACGCCACATGCACGCCCGTTTGCGACGCGCCGAAGATGGAGTTGAGAAAACTGGCGATGGGCATGAACGGGTCGGCGCCGTCGGTGAGGCGGTATGCCTGACTCATCAGGTGCGCGCTGACGTGCATGATGACGAACACGCCGACGATGAGCGAATCTTTTGCCTGCCCGCCCGCTTTGACTTTAGGATGAAGCAGAACGTTCTCGCGGTATTCGAGCGCCTTGTCTTTGACGATGAAGCGGCGCACGAGAAAGACTGTGATGGCAACGAGCAGGAAGCCGCTCATCACATCGGAAATCAAGTTGTAGGCGTTGACGAGTCCCGTCGGCGCATTCGGCACGTGCCTGCCGCTGTACACCAAATCAAAGCCAGGGACGAGTCCTTCGAGTACGTCTATCAGGTTGACGAAGGCATAGGTGATGAGACCGAAGAACAACCCCATGTGAATTGCGCTCAAGGCTTTGCGCGCTTTGAAGATGGTCTGCTGGAAGAGAACCGTAACCGCCGCCTTGACCAGACTCAACGGAACGTTCTTCAACTCAGGCGCGGGTCGTCCCTTGCGGATGGAGTCAATGATGGTTTTGAATCCGTGAATCGTGAATCCCGCCGAGACCAGCGCGAGAAGGATGAAGATGATTTTTTCGACAGGTGTGAGCAACGCGCCCTCCAGAAGAGATTCAACCACGAAGGACACAAAGGTCACGAAGGTTTGATATGTGGCGCAACATGACGACTTTTCCCAGACATTGATTTGTGAAAGTCATAAACAAAGAGCCACCATCGTCACTCAACACAACTTTGTGTACTTCGTGTCCTTCGTGGTTAAAAGATTTACAACAACTCCAACATCGCCTCCGCCACTTCAAACAGATCCGCCGTCGCGCCGTAATGCGCCACGTTGAAGATCGGCGCTTTCTTGTCGGTGTTGATGGCGATGATCAACTCGGCGCTTTTCATGCCTTCGAGATGTTCGGGCGCGCCAGAGATTCCAAGCATGAGATACAACTTCGGTTTGACCTTCAGCCCCGACTTGCCGACCTGTCGCGTGCGCGGCAGCCAGCCCGCGTCCACCACAGGACGTGAAGCGGAGACCACCGCCCCCAGTTTTTGCGCCAACTCTTCGGCGAGTTCGATGTTCTCCTTGCCGCCGATTCCGCGCCCCACCGAAACCAACTTGGTCTGCGCGGTGATGTCCACGTCGCCGCCCGCAGGCTTGACCATCTCGATGAACTTCATCTTCAGCCCGCTCAGGTCAACGGGCGAAGCGATGACCGTTGCCGCCGTCGAGCCTTGTCCCGCCTCCGCGGGGAACGAGCCTGCCAGACACGCCACGATTGCCATCTCCGCTCCGCTTCGACCTTCGGGCGCAACCTCCGCCGTCAACTTGCCGCCATACGCCTGACAACTCACCACGAGCGAGCTGCCTTCGACACGCACATCCTTGACATACGCCGCGCACGGCGCGCCCGTCCGCGCAGAAAGCCACGCCGCAAGGTCCATGCCTGTCACTGTCCAGCCGAACATCACCACGCGCGGCGACTTCTCCTTGACCAACGCCTCGATCACTTTGCCGTACGCTTCGGGATTGAACTGACTCAGCGCCGCGTCGTCCACATGGATCGTGGAATCGGAGGCGAAGACATTCGGATTCACCCCGCCTCCGACCACGACCGCAACTGCCTGCCCTCCCAAAGCGGACGCCAACTCTCTGGCTTTTCCCACCAACTCGAACGACACATCGGAGAACTTGCCATCCATGTGTTCGGTGATTACAAAGACATCGTTACTCATATTATCTCCACATTATGAACCGCTGGTCGAGTAGCGAGCGCTCTTTGCGAGCGTATCGAGACCAGAACGTTTCAAAGAAGTAAATGTTTTCATGTTACCTGTGGTCTCGATACGGGCTTCGCCCTACTCGACCACCGAGTTACGCCAGCCCCTTACTCTTCAACAACTCCACGATCTTCGCCGCCACTTCCTTCGGCGAACCTTCGATCATCTCGGCGTGACCCGTCGCCACAGGCGGCGCCATCTTCTTGAACGCCAACCCCGCGCTTGCCTCACCCGTCGGTGCGACCTTTTCAACCGTCGCGGTCTGCGCCATCTGGCGGACTTTGCTCACGGGCGCATAACGCGGCGGCTTGGGCGCGGATTGCACGCCCGCCACGAACGGCAGCGTCACTTCGTATTTCATCCCCACGCCGCCAGGGAATTCCTTCAAGACCATCGCCGCGCCATTTGCGGCTTCAATCGAACTTGTCCCGCCGATGTAAGGCATATCGAGATAGGCGGCGATCATCGGTCCGATTTGACCGTCCAGGTCGTTGGAAGCCTGCACCCCCGCGAAGACCAAATCGGGCGACATGCCTTTGATGGCTTCCGCCAGCCATTTGGCTTGCATGTGCGAATCGGCGGCGGGGTCGTCGGCGGTGATTTTGACCACTTTGTCGGCGCCCTTTGCCAGCGCGAGATGAAGCGCATTGTCCAACTCGCCGATCAAATCCACACCGATCACGGTCACCGTCCCGCCGACGGCTTCCTTGATCAACACCGCCTGCTCGATGGAATGCTCGTCCCATTCGTTGAGGACGTAATCCACCGAGTCGAAATCCACGTTATTGCCTTTGACGGGCAGGTCATCGGCAATGCTGGGGATGTGTTTGATTGCGACAACAATGTTCATGAAGACTCCTGTTTAGATTTACTCGGTGGTCGAGTAGCCCCGAGTGCTCTTCAAGGGGCGTATCGAGACCACCAGTGACAGATATGCTTCTTTCAAGTTTGCTCTTCAATGTTGGTCTCGGTACGAACTTCGCTATCACTCAGTTCTACTCGACCAACGGTTACTTCTTTATTCTTTTCAAATTTCTTCTTCGCCAGCGCTGGCAACAATTCAGGAGTTCCTTTTATCAATGCTTCGCGCTTTGCTCGACTCCAATTTTGAACTTGCTTTTCTCTATTGAAGGCGTCTACTACTCGTTCGTATTCTTCACTGTACACAAGTTTTACAGGCAATCGTCTTGCTGTATATCTTGCGCCTTTGCCTTCTTGATGTTGTGCCAAACGAAGTTCCAGGTTTTTCGTTGATCCGACATAGTAAGAACCGTCCGCACATTGAAGAATATACATCCATGCCATATAAACTCTTGTTTCATCCTTACTCGGTGGTCGAGCTATCAACGTTGGTCGAGTAGACGAGTGTTCTTCTCGCTCGTATCGAGACCAAATCCATACAGAGACCACCATTAACAAAAATAACACCTGCTACAAGATTTCTCCTATAAACTGATGGTCTCGGTACAGCGGCGGAGACGAGATAACTTGCACAGGTAAATTACCTCCCGCCGCCTACTCGACCATCGAGTCACTCACCACGCATAGACTTGTCTAAAAGCTCCAAAATATCCAGCACGCCGACATGCTCATTGCCCGTGGACTTGACCGCGTCTTCGAAGCGCGAGACTTCAAACGGGCAGGCAACAGCCAGCACGTCCGCGCCTGTGGAGGCGGCTTCCATGGCGCGTTTTTCGGAGAGGCGCATGGTGGTGTGTTTGGCGGTGAACGAGTCCATCCACATCCCGCCGCCGCCCCCGCCGCAGCAATACCCGTTCTCGCGGTTGCGTCCCATCTCGACCAGTTCCACGCCAGGGATGGCTTGCAGCAGTTTGCGCGGCGCCTCATATTCGCCGTTGTGCCGCCCCAGATAGCACGGATCGTGATAGGTGATCTTCTTATTGACGGGATGTTTGAGCAGCGGCTTGAGTTGATCGAGATGACGCGCAAGGAAGGTGGTGTAGTGAACGACGGGGCGCTCGAAACCATACTTCGGGTACACGTTCTTGAAGGCGTTCAATTCATGCGGACCCGTGACCACCATTTCCTTCCACTCGTATTTGTTGAAAGTTGCGATGTTGTACTCGGTCATCATCTCGAACAGACCCTTCTCGCCAGCGAGTCGCTGCGAGTCGGCGTCGTCTTTTTCTTCCTTGCCGAGAATGGCGAAATCAATTCCCAGCGCGGTGAAGATGCGCGCCGCCGCTGACGCCGCATCAATGCCGCGCGGATGATAGGACGGATACGAACCGACATACCACAGCACATCCACAGGGCGGCTCAAATCCTTGATAATCGGCACAGGGACGCCCGCGTTTTGAATCCACGCGTCGCGTTTGCGCTGGGGCTGACCGAGCGGGTTGCCCGATTTGGCGGTGTTCTCGAATGCCTGTTGTAATTCGGGCGGCACGAACTTGCCGTCCAAAATTGCCTGCTCGCGCGCGGCGGGCATGATCTTGACCATGTTCACTTCTTTGGGGCAGACGCGCAGGCAGTTGGCGCAGGTGGTGCAAAGCCATAATTCGGGCGCTTCGGTCAAATCCATGCCTGTTTGGGCGTAGCGGTACAACTTGCGCGGACCGTAATTCCCGACCACATCCACAGGGCAGACGGCGACGCACTTGGCGCACTGATAACAATTCGCAAACGACTCGCCGCCTGGGATGTCTGCGATCTTTTCGATCAGTTCGGGTGTGTACTCGAAGATCGTCCGCTGTTCGAACATGCGGTTCCAGTGACCCGAAACGTCAATGCCGTCCACAACGATATTTTCTTTTTCGATCGCTTTTGCTTTTTCGTATTTAGCCATGAAGGATGGTCTCCTGTTGTAACGTAATTCCTAATGCCTAATTCCTAAATTAAGAATTACAAATTAGGGATTAGGAATGTTTCGTTTTTAGTAAACCTAACAGCCGTCTCGCCATATTCGGCAGGGATGGCAGCAACTCGTTGAAGTCGCGGCTCAAACGCCAGCTTGTTGTGCCGTACATGTACACGGCGTAGGCGCACGCCAGAAACGCGCTGTTGGCAAACGGAGCGCGCTTCTCATCGCTCGCCAACTCGTCCGTCCACAAGCCTGTGCCTTCCGCGAACTTCATGCTCATCGCATTGACCGCGCCCACGCGGGCGTATCCATCCGCGAGATTGTCCGCCAGCAGGTTGTGAGCGCTGCCCGCCAGCAACGGCAGAATGCCCGTGCCTGTGGTCGGGTCCCACAGCCAGCGAGTCCACAGCCAGTGTTGGGAAGGGAAGGTGTTGTGTAAAAGTCCAGTGGCGAGTTCGAGCGCGAGTCTCGTATCGAGTGCGTTCAACTTTTCAACGAAGGCGGCCACCCGCACAGGCGCGGGCGCGTCGCCATGTAGTAATTGATCGAAGATGACGTAATCACTTTGAGAAAAGGTATTGGTAATTGCGCGTGCGTTCGCTTTGGTGTGCGCGACAGCGGAAGCGATGTCGGCGAAGGAAGAGGCAAATTTGGCGGAAGCAGGCTCAAGGTCAAGAAAGAGGCGGGCGTGACGTTCCGCCAGTTCGTCTGCTATCGCAATCACATCCTCAGGCGAGACCTGCGCCAGCGCTTCCTGCAAATTGGCTTGCAGTTCGGGGTCGTCGGGTCCCGTCTTTTGTTTGATGATGTGGCTCTGTCTTTGTGGCAATGTCATTTGTTATCTCGTTGGTCGAGTAGGCGGCGGGGTCTCGATACGGGTTTCGGTACGCTTCGCTACTCAACCCTACTCGACCGCCGCCGTATCGAGACCTACGCCCTCACTAACGCCATCGCCCGCGCCGCCGCGAGACCCGCCGACGAAATCGAATCGTTCAAATCCGCAGGACCCGCCGCCGCGCCCGCGACGAAAATGCCTGGCACAGATGTTGCCACCGTATCGAGACCGCCTTCGCCGCCCGCTTCGATGAAGCCGTATTTGTTTTGCTTCACGCCCAGCAGCTGCGCGATGGCGCGCGTGCCTGCGCTCGGCTCCATGCCAACGGACAAGACAACCATGTCCATCGTCACTTCCATCGGGCGGCTCATCGTCGTGTCTTCGCCGCGAATGAGCAACTGATCGCCCTTCTTCAGCACTTCGCTGATGACGCCCTTGACGTAATTGACTTTGTGCTGCTCCTGCGCCTTCCAGTAAATTTCATTTTCCCAATAGCCGTACATGCGCATGTCAATGTAAAAAATCATCACCTTGCTGTCGGGCAGCTGCTCGCGCAACTCAATCGCCTGTTTGCTGGCAATGCCGCAGCACACCTTCGAGCAATATTCGTTTCCGATCTGTCGGTCGCGCGAACCCACGCATTGAATGAACGCGATCTTCTTCGGCGGCTGTCCGTTCGACGGGCGCACGACGTTGTGTTCCTTCAACATCTTTTCGAGATCGGTCAGCGTGATGACATCGGGGAACGAGTAGTAGTTGTAGTATTGCGTGGCGCGGCCTGGATCGAAATGCTGGAAGCCTGTGGCGATGATGATGGAACCGACGTTGAGGGATTCGGCGACCCCGCCCGCTTCAATCTGGACCTCGAAATTGCCCGCGCTCCCAGACATTCCCTTCACTTCGGCTTGGTACTTCACCTGCACGCGCGGGTGGTTCGTGACCGACGCCGCCAGTTCCGCCATCGCTTCCGACGCGTCGCGCCAGTGATGGGTGAGTTTGGCGTAGTTCTCGCGGTCGGGCGTGCCGCCAAGACGTTCGCGCTTTTCGAGCAGAATGACCTCCCCGCCCAGTTCCGCCGCAGACCGAGCCGCTTCCAACCCTGCAGGTCCGCCGCCGATGACTAACACTTTGTTGGATGACATTGATGTTCCTCCGAATAATTTTGCGTAGATTGGCGTTCTCTAACGCCAACGTGGACGCTAGAGAGCGTCCACTACGCAAATTGTGTTTATGCCGTCAATTGGATTGGCTTATCCGCGTCTTCCCACGTAATGCCAGACTTCTGCCCAGAACGAATCAATTCAAGGTCGCCCTGGAATTCGTCCCAATATTTCTGCCAGTCAATGCCGAGTTTCTCCAGGAACGGACGCCAATCCGTCGAGTGCCAGTGAAACTGCACCACGCGGAAGGGATGGGCTCCCATCGCCAGAGCCGCAACCTGCGCGTCTGAAAGAACGGGGATTCCCACCTTGCGGTCATGCGCCTTCGCGGCGAATTGACTCTTATCCAGCGTGGTCACACAGCCCGTGTCGTGAGTCACGGTCAGGTCGGGGTTGACTTCGTTCTTCATCGTCTCGATCTTGCGCAGCACCGCGAACGAACGGGTGAAATCGCGCTGCACCAGCACATGACGGAAGCCGAAGCCGCAGCAGTCGAACCAGGTCGAGTAATCCGCGACGTTGATGCCGAGCGATTCGAGCAGGGCGGTGACAACCGCCGTGCGCTGTCCGCCGTAGATTTCGGGGTCGTAGATGGCGTCTTCGGCGACGATTTTGTAGTAATGGCAGGCGGGGTGAACGGTGGCGGTGATCATGCTCATGTCCACGAGTTGACGCTCCTTGAAGCGCTCGCGCATGGCATACACCCATTCGCTGTAATGGACGATCTCTTCGGGGATGACGAGCGGTTTGCCCATCTTATCCAGAATGCGGCGGACTTCGTCGCGCAGTTCCTTGTGATGGACGAGCTGCTCGCGGATTTCCTTGTAATGTCCGAAGGATGTGCCGCAGTGGATCAACGGAAAGTAGCCCGTCTCATACGCCGCCGCAAAGTTGCGGCTCATCACGGCGGCTTGTCCCACCGCGTTGGATGCGGCGGAGGCGTAGTAGTTCCAGCCTGTGCAGGAGGTCTGGTCGGTGGGGTCGTGGTAATCGAGATTGAACTGGCGGTGCAGCCAGAGGATGGACGAAGCGTAGCCTGGGATATGCCCGCAGTGACCGCAGGATTTGTGATGCCAGGTATGCTCGATCGGAATCTTTTTCTTGCGTCCGTATTTGGTGGGAAACTCGACGTAATCGCCTTTGATTCGCTGAAGAACAATCTCGCCCTTCGCTTCGAGTTCGAGCAGGCATTCGTGCATATCGTCGGTCGGCGCAGCGGACGCGTCGCGCACGACGGGATGTGATTTGCGTTCCAGGATTTGTTCGACGGTTGTTGTCATGGATTCTCCAATTCATTCTTGGCGTAGCGGACGTTCTCTAACGTCCGCCCGTCGGCGTAAGAGAACGCCGACTACGCGTCTTCCAACTCTTCCTGCATCACCTCAACCAACAGGTCGTACAAACTCTCATCCAGTTCCTTGATGATGTCCATGTTGCCAGACTCAAACCAGATGGTATAGAGTTCGAGCAGGGTCTTGCGTTCGACACGCCAGGCGACATCGGTCAGCCCGCGAATCGAATCCATCGGAATCGCCTTGCGCCAGACGTGCATGTTCTGCGAGAAGTTCTGCACCCACGGACCCCAATCGGGGAAGAAATCGGGCTGGAGCATATCGGGCGAGACCTGGTTGCCTTTGAGCATCACCTTGTAGATGACGCGGCTGTAGCCTTGCAGGGCGTCCTTCGATTCCTGCAATCCGTTTTTGAGCGAGACTTCGCGCAGGATGGTGATCAAACCGCCAGGGTTGTTCTGGCGTGGACAGCGCACGCACGAGAAACATTGCGCGCAGTTCCAGATGTCTTCCGTGAGGATGTCGTAGATGCGCTCGACATCTTCGCGCGCCATCGCCTGCGCAATCACGCGCGGACTGAAGTCATAGAAGCGAGCCGAAGGGCAGGCAGAAACGCAAATGCCGCACTCGTAACATCCGTAGAGGAAGTCATGGTAGCGCACATCGTTTTTGACTTCGAGAAAGAGCCGTTCCTTTTCCTCGTAAGTCGCTTCGGGATGACGGTTTGCCGCCTTGCCAGGGTTCCAGTTTTCTTGTGTGGTGGGCATGTGCCTCCTGATTCATTCACCGCAGATGAACACGGATGAACGGGATAAGGTTGATGAATGTTTATTAACCATCTGTGTCAATCTGTGTTCATCTGTGGTTCAAAATCCAATCACCGCGTCCGCGTCGCAAGCCATGTCGTTGAACGCCGCGCCGCCGATCATTTCCACGCCTTCGATCATGTCGTCCATGGTGTAACCGTGCAGATCGAGCGAAGGCTGGCAGACGAGCAGGCGCACGCCTATCTCAACCGCCTGGTCAATGAAGAACTTCAGTTCCCTGCCGTTGCCGCCCTTGCGCGGAATGACGATCTTCTCGCCGTTGCCCTTCGCCACGCACTGCGGACCGTTCATCGTGAAATAAATGGCGACTTCGTTGTCCATCGCCGCGGCGGCGGTGGCAAGAAAAAACGGCGTTGCCGTTCTTTCGGGGTCTTTCTCTCCATGCGTTTGGATGTAGAGAATCTTTTTTACCTCAGGGTCGTTGGTCTTCCACACGCTCATACTGCCCTCTCCAAAATATATCTTCAGCGCTTCATAACAGTGCGTATTTAGCGGTCTCTATATGCTGACAAAGAACGCACACTACACACGATTTCTTTGAAACAAAGGCATGCCGCCCGCACGCACATTAGAGAATGCGCTCTACGCGTCTTGCGCTATTGTTTCATGCGTTTGATCTTGCTATATAAACAACTGCACGTCCGCGTCCGCGGCGTATTCGAGGAAGGTGGCCGCGCCGCCGATCTCGCATTCCTTGATGAAGTCCTCGCGCTTGAAGCCGAAGACATCCATCGTCATCTGACAGCCGATCATGCGGACATCCAGGTCAATTGCCATCTGGCGCAGTTCTTCAATGGAGGCGACGCCTTTGTTCTCGAAAGTCTGTTTCATCAAGGTAGTCGCAAGCGCGTTGAAACCAGGCACGTTTGCCATGATGAGTTGCGGAATGGGCCAGTTGATATTCTGAAAGCCTTCGGGACCAAACGGCATTTTCATCGGCATGGCAGGGTTGCCCACCGGGGTCACGGCGGCGGTTAGTTTGGGCTTGAGCAGGGTGAGACCGTAGAAGGTAAAGAAAACACCCACCTCCCATCCCATGGCGCCTGCGGCGGTGGCAAGGATGAAGGGTGGGTATGCCCAGTCTAAGGTCCCTTTGGAAGCGATCAGCGCGAGTCGCTTCGGGGCGTTCGGGTCGGATTTGGACATGTCAGCCTCCAGTCTATTTCGAACGTCGGATATAAAAAACGAACTTACCGTCTTCCTGCGTGGAGCGGAGCAATTCGTTCCCCGTCTGGCGGCTCCACGCTTCCATATCGGGCGGCGCGCCGGGGTCGGTGGCGATCATTTTCAACACCTGTCCCACTTCGAGCGTCTTGATCGCCTTCGACGTTTTGACGACGGGCATCGGGCAAAGCATGCCGCTGCAATCGAGAACCTGATCTTCCTTTAGTACATCCATCTGTGCCTCCTTTGAGCGACTCCTATCATACTGAATTCCCATCCTGCCGACCATTCCCTCCGCAGGGGATTTTGCCTCCCCCGCGCGGGGGATGAGCGTACAAGCCACGCTTTCTTGCGCTATGCGACGTTACACTTGCCCTGGCGGGCAGTGCCAGGGGAGAACGTCGCTACGCGCTTTTATACAGCGGAGATTGGGAATATAATTCGCCTCATGCTCTCCAAATTGGAGCGTCTCTTCGAGTCGAGCCGCATCTTCCCGTTTCTGGTGGCATTTCGCTGGGCGGCGCTTCTTCCCCCGCTGTTGATTCTGCCGCAGGAACGCAGTCTCTTTCTGCCTCCATTGTGGACCTTCCTGCTGGTCTTCCTTGCCAACGCGGTGATTTCCATTTTCAACCGTCCGCTCAACCGCCTGGTGACCGAACGCCCGCTGGTGATGGGAATTGACCTGCTTTTCTGCGCGGGCATCCTGGCGGTCAGCGGCGGCTCGAACAGCCCCTACTATCTCTACGCGCTCAGTCCGCTCTTGGCTGGCGCGTTTTTCTTTCAAATGCGCGGCGCGCTCGCAACCGCGTCCTCCTTCACGCTTCTGTATCTTCTGGCGGATTTCGCCGCGCATCGGTTGAACAGCCTGCCGCCTTCCGAAAACACCGCCCTCATCATGCAGTTGGCGGGCATCTGGCTGTTGCCCATCCTGCTGGCGTATCCCTCGATATTGATCAAGGAAATCAACCGCGCCCGCGACGAACTCTCGGCGGCGCGCGATGAACTGGCGGAAAAACATGAAAATCTTGCCGCGGCTCACAAACAACTGCGCGTCATCCACGACCTGACCGTGCTCCTGCAAGCCGCGCCCGACCTCATCTCGGTGCAGCAGCGCGTGCTCGGTGCAGTGACCACAGGCTTGGGCTTTCGCAGGGCAATCGTCGGTGTGGTGGACCCCGCCCGCGCGGAAATGGGCGGCTGGATGTTGTATCCCGTCAATTCGTCCTTTCCCGACGCCGCCCCGCTTCCCTTGCAGCCCGAAAGCGGCGCGCTCTTCCAGGCGCTTCTCGACCGCAAAATCTTCACCACCTCTTCCGACGATGTCCTCGTCGCCCACCCCGTGCTGAACTCGTGGCTGAAGACCTGTCAGTGGTACGTCTATCCGCTCTCCCTGCGTGAACATGCGGTGGGAATCTTGATGGTGGAACTGGAAAAAGGGAAGGAATTGACACGCCAGCGCGAGGAAGTCATTAGGATGGTGGCGAATCAAGCCGCCCTGGCGCTTGGCACCACCATCCTGTGCATTGACCGCGCCCGACGCCTCGCCGTCGAAACCGAACGCAACCGCATCGCCCGCGACATCCACGACACGGTGGCGCAATCGCTCTTTGGCATCGTCTATTCCCTCGACGCCTGCATCTCCATGCTCCCCGCCCAGGCGGACGAAGTCAAGCGCGAACTGACCGACCTGCGCGCCCTCGCCAGCAGCGCCCACGACGAAGTGCGCCGCTCCATCTTCGACCTGTGGCCCTCCGCGCTGACCCTCGAACTTTTCCAGGCTGACCTGCGGAACTACGTTACCAGTTGCTGCCGCCCGCGTCCCTTTGAAATCGTCTTCGACCACAACGGCGATTTCGACCATCTGCCTGCGGGCTTGCGCCGCACGCTCTACCGCCTGGCGCAGGAGGCGCTGGCAAATTCCGCGCGGCATTCGGGCGCGGACACCGCCAAACTTTGTCTCACGGTATCGGACGGTGAAGTCTACCTGGTGGTAACGGATAAGGGACGGGGCTTCGATCCTGAGGCGGCTTTGTCGCGAAGCGTCAACCGTGAGCATTTTGGCTTGCACGGCATTCAGGAACGCGCCCGCGCCCTGGGCGGCGATTGCGAAATCCACAGCCAGCCCGGCGCAGGCGCGCGCATCATGATCAACCTGCCCATCAACGGACATCATGTCTGATCCCATCCGCATCCTCATCGTGGACGACCATGCCGTGGTCCGCAAAGGGTTGGCGATGGTCCTTCGTCAGGAACCAGATTTCGAGGTCGTGGGCGAAGCGCAGAACGGACGTGAAGGCTTGGAAGCCGCAGCGCGCCTCCAGCCTGATCTTGTCCTGCTGGATTTGGTCATGCCCGAAATGGACGGTCAGGCAATGGCGCTGACATTACGGCGCGCCCATCCCCACATCAAAATCATGATGCTGACCGGCACCGAAGTGGACGACCGCGTGTTCGATTTGATTGCGGCGGGCGTCGAGGGCTATGTGCTGAAGAACATCGAGCCCGCCGAATTGGTGGGGGCGATCCGCTCGGTGATGCGCGGCGAGGCGTACCTCCATCCCGATGTGATGAGAAAGGTTATGAGGCGAATTCAGCCGCAAAGCACGCCGCCCGTTTCGCTGACGCCGCGCGAGCACGAAATTCTCGAATGGATGGCGACGCCGAACACCTACAAGCAGATCGCCGCGCAATTGAGCATTGGCGAAGAAACCGTGCGCAGCCACGCCAAGAGCATTCTGGAAAAATTGAAACAGCCCAACCGCGCCCAGGCGGTGTTGACAGCCTTAAAAATGGGACTGATCCGCCTGAACAAGCCCTGAATTCTCCACCTCCAATGGATATTCGGGCGCACGCCTGCGGTAAAGACGGGGAAAACGCCGGTTTCGCCCGGTTTTCAACCAGCCTCGCCGCAAGCCGCCAGATAATCATCGAGCACCCCTCTCACCTTCAGCGCGACCACCTGGGCGGCAGTCAGACCGGTCTCCCCCACAAACTGACTCAACAGCGAATACGGCAGAATGCCGTCACCCAGATTCATCATCAATCGTTCCAATGCGTTCCGCACCGCCGGCTGAACCCAATAATATCGCACGCGGTCGCTCAGGCTGTATTTGCGTTTGAACGCCTGCTCGCGCTCATCGCCGCGGTAATACTTCTTCCAATGTTCGGGATGCTTCACCATCACATCGTCCAAAACCTGAACGATGTTCGAGCGTTCGTCCTTTGCAATCAACTCGTTCTCCATCATCGCCAGCGCAAAGACCGCCTCGCGGAAGGCAAACGTCAACGCGGGACCAACCTTGAGAATTGCAAAATGATCGCGCACCAGATTCTTCAACGCCTCCCGCGTCTGATAATCGGTGGAATGCGCTTCATAAATCATCGGTTGTGTTTCGATGAATTTCGACAACGCCTGCGCGGCTGGGGGATGGTAGGGCAGGATAAACTCATCGCCAAATTCCACGCCCGCCTGTACCACCACTCCCACGACTCGCTCCCACGATTCCGCCAAGCCCGCCCTCAAAAACGCCCCGCGCGTGACCTCGAGGCTCTGCTTCACATCTTCCACCTTCGTCACACCGACGCCTTCTTCGTGCATTGTTGCGCCGCCAGGCATGGGAACTTCAGTGCCGATAATGTAACGCAATCTGCCCTCCCCTCCAGCCCCTCTCCCAGTGGAAGAGGGGAGCATTTGCTCCGCCGCTTTTGCCAGCCTTGCCGCGCGTTGCGCTATCACGTCAACGCTCAATGCCCCCGCAGGATCGTCAGCCAGTCTCATACTGCAATCGAGATGAATCTTCGTGAAGCCCGCTCCCACGTATTGACGGATCATCTCCTCCGCTTTTTGCATGGCAGATTCGGCGGGTTCGTTCTGCCAGACGTTCGGTCCCAGGTGATCGCCGCCCAAAATAATTTTCTCAAACGGAAAGTTGACTTGCTCCGCAATCCCGCGCACAAACGCGACAAAATCCTTCGGCGTCATGCCGGTATATCCGCCGAATTGATTCACTTGATTGCATGTTGCTTCAATCAGAGGAGAAACCCTAAAATTCTCAGAGACCCTTAGGGTTTGTTTGATGACAAACGGATGCGCCGAACAAACAGAAGTGATTCCCCTCGCCTCCCCCCGTTTTTGCGCCGCGACAACTTCATCCAGATACATGCTTCATCGCCTCTTCGAGGGTCGGTTGACCGTTCGTGCCGCCTGCTTGTTGTGTGGAGAGCGCGCCGCACACGCACGCCAGCCGCAGGGACTTTTCCAAATCCCAGTGGCGCAAATATCCGTAGATGAACCCCGCATCGAACGAGTCGCCGGCGCCGACGGTATCCACCACGTTTACGGGAATACTTTCAACGCGGACGTTCTGACTCCGCGAGATTCCCAACGCCCCATCCTTTCCCAACTTAATCGCCGCCGCTTCCACCTTTGACGTTAGCCTGCTCGCTGCTTCTTCGACATTCCCTGCGCCTGTGAGCGACTTCGCTTCGGCTTCGTTCGGGAGGAAGACATTCGTCACGGCGAGCAGATCGTCGAATCCGCGCCATGCTCCGGAAGGGTCATAATTGGTATCGAGGGAAGTGGTCAATCCCAGCGAACGGGCGCGTTGGAATAATGAAGGCAAATCGGGCTGGAGTTTGGTTTGGAGAAAGTAACTTGCCACGTGCAGGTGGCGCGCCTGGCGCAGCAAACCGTCCGTGACGTCAGAGGCTCGGAGTTCGGGGATCAAGCCAGGATGAGTCAGAATCGCCCTGTCACCCTGAGCGGAGGGTTGGTTGAGGATGACACTGAGTCCGGTTTGTCCATCCTTGCGAACCATCACATGACTCACCTCCACATTTCTTTTTTGCATTTCAGCGAGCATGAAGCGGCCGAAGACATCATCGCCGCACACGCCGATGAAACCCACCCTGAGCCCCAGCCGCGCCGCGCCACAGGCAAAGATGGCGGAGGAGGAACCGATGGCGAGCGTTGCCGTATCAACGATTTTTTCGACCTGACCAAACTCAGGAACGACATTGCCGGTGAGGATGAGGTCGGGGTTGATTTCGCCAGCGACGAGGATGTCGTATGGAGTTTCGGGTTTCATGTTTCAGGTTTCAAGTGACGGCGGACGACCGACCGTAGACCGCGTTATCGTCTGCCGTCAGCGGTCGGCGGTCAATAGGTCTTGTACCAATCGAACGGCGCGGCGGCTTGGTAGAAATCGGTATAGGGTTTGGCGAGCGCATGACATAACGAGGTGAGCCGCGAGAGACGGTACTTGGCGGTGGTACGCAGGAAGTTGATGCGTTCATCGCCGTTCATTGTGACCGCTTCCTGCCAGACTGCGCGACCGACAGCGACACCACTGGCGCCCGCATTGCAGGCAACAGTCGCCTGACGAAGATAGGTTTCGTAATTGACAGCCGCCGAAAGAAGTATCCATGGCGCGTTGGAAGCGGAGGAGATTTCCCTGCAGGCGTCCGTCCATTTGGATTCGTCGGGTTCATCGAGGTCGAGGGGAAACTCGGCTTTCAGTATATCCACGTCGAGCGGAGTGAGGCGTCTGGCGGTTTCGACCACGACATGACGTTTTTCTTCGGAGGAGAGTTTTTTGTTTTCCTCCAGCGAGTACGAAAGCGGTTCGAGCATGAGGACCAAATCCTGCCTGATACACTCTTCGGCAATGGTTGCAGTAAAGTCTTCTATCTCTCCGGCGGTGGGAGAATCGGGATGATAATAGACCAGCAATTTGACCGCGGAGGCGCCCATGCGTTTGGCTTTTTCGACGCTCCAGCCTGGGATGATTTGCGCTTTGCGGGCGGTCGCTTCGCCGGTATAGCCCGTGGATTCCAGCGCCACAACCAAGCCGACATTGGGGATGGCGCGTGAGGCGATGGCTTGCGCGGCGGAAACTTCGGGGTCGAGCAGAACAGCCGTCGCCCGATGCGCGAGCGCCCGGGTGATTTCCAGTTTGAAGCGGCTGAGTTCGGCGTCATCCCCAAAAGCGGGATTCGCTTTGCGCAAATTTTGGCGGTGATCGAGAGCGAGAGCGGTTATGGTGCCGCGTTTGGAGGAGATTTGTTGCAGTCCGCGCAGTTTGCCGATGGTGAGAGGTTTCATGAGTCAGGTTCCAAGTTTCAGGTTCAAGGTTTTAGGTTGAAGGTTGAAAAATTCTCCCTCACCCCTGCCCTCTCCCAGAGGTGGAGGGGTTCATCATTGATATTCGGGGAGCATGTCGCCGTGGGCTGTGATGAGTTCATCCACGAGAGACCAGATTTCGTCGAGGCTGAGTTCGGCGGCGGTGTGCGGGTCGAGCATGGCGGCGTGGTAAATGTGTTCACGTTTACGGGTGAGGGCGGCTTCGACGACGAGCGATTGCACGTTGATGTTGGTCTGCTGGAGGGCGGCGAGGTGCGGGGGCATCATGCCAATTTTGGTCGGTTGAATTCCGTTCTTATCCACAAGACAGGGGACTTCGACGCAACATCCCTGGGGCAGGTTGTCAATGAGTCCGTGATTGGGAACGTTGCCATAGACGACGCGCGGCGCGCCCGTTTCGAGCGAGTGGATGATGAGCGAGCCGTATTCCTGACTGCGCTCGTAGGATTCGTTCAGTTCGCCGCGTTCGAGGGCGGCTTTGTCGGCTTCCCATTCGGCGATTTGAAGTTCACAGCGGGTGATGTATTCGTCGAGAGGAATCTCATATTGCTCGATGAGGTCGGGGCGGTCGCGTTTGATGAACCACGGGACGTATTCGCTGAAATGTTCGCTGGACTCGGTGACGAAATAGCCCGTGCGCTTGAAGACTTCATAGCGGACATGGTTGGCAAGGTTGCGGTAGCCGCGCGCGTAGGATTTGGCTTCTGCGACTTCGCGAATCTTTGGGTACAGATCTTCGCCGTTCCGTTCGAATCTGAGATAGAACGCCATGTGGTTGATGCCCGCGCAGAGATAGTTGATTTCGGTGATGGGTACGCCGATGTCTTCGGCGAGGACTTCGGCCGTGCCTTGCACGCTGTGGCACAAGCCGACGGTCTTGATTTTGCTGGCGCGGTGAATCGCCCAGGTGTTCATCGCCATCGGGTTGACATATTGCAGGAAGGTCACATCGGGGCAGACCTCTTCCATGTCTTTGCAGATGTCGAGGAAAACGGGGATGGTGCGCAGTCCGCGCATGATGCCGCCGATGCCGAGCGTATCGGCAATGGTCTGGCGGATGCTATATTTCTTGGGAATCTCGAAGTCAATGACGGTGCTGGGTTTGTAGCCGCCGATCTGGAACATGCTGATGGCATAATCCGCGCCATCGAGGGCGGCGCGGCGGTCGAGGGTGGCTTCGATTTTCGGTTTTGCGCCGAAGAATTCCGCGACCCTGTGGGCGACGATTTCGGATGTCCGCAGGCGTTCGGGGTCAATGTCCATCAGGCTGATGGTGGACTCGGCCAGTTCGGGGAAGCTCAAAATATCGCCGAGCAGGTTCTTGGCGAAGACGGTGCTGCCTGCGCCGATGAAGGTGATTTTGGGCATGGGGGGCTCCTTGTTTTCAGTTTTCAAGTTCCAAGTTTCAGGTTTCAAGTGCCAAGTGTCAAGTGTCGGGGGGCAGGCGTCAGGGAGACGGGGAAGTCCCGACCGACCATTCTTCCACCGTCATGAAGCCGGTGCGTTTGTAACTGCCTGTCACGGATGCGTCCACTTCGACTGTGCCGAGGATGTTGCAGCCTGTGGATTCATCCCAGACGCCTTCGTTTGCAAATTGAACAGCGTAGAGCGGATTCGCTTGCAGAGTCTCCGCTTCATCGGGAAGCCAAAGCGCGAGTTGATATTCGCCTTCATCCATTTTGTAGGGCAGGCGGATGGAGGCGGTGAACGAGGAAGCGCCTGGCTGCCACGCGCGCGGGTCGAGTTCGAGTTGGACTGTGAATTCGCCCTCACCCCTCGCCCCCTTCGACAGGCTCAGGGCATCGCCTCTCCCAGCGGGAGAAGGGGATAGGACAACGAACAACGGACGCGGGTTCATCAGGGAGGCAAATCCGCTGTTGGTGATGTTCACCATCAGGTTGAGCAAACCGCCTGGGCGCGCTTGTTCGTTGAAGTCTGCGGAGATCAACGCGAGGCGATAGCCGAGGCGGTTCGTGATTTCTGCGAGACAGCCGCCTGTTTCCCAAGAGCGGAGAATGCCTTTGTGATACGCTTCGTTGAGGGCGGAGAAGTGCAGGAGTTCCATTTCTCGAATGGCATTCGCACATTCCGAGCGCGGTGGGAAAGGGGCGCAGGTTTCGCCAGACATCGGCGTAAAACGAGTGAGTTCGGCAAGATATGCCTGGTCGCGCGCGATGGTGTTGACGCCGTCCCGTTCGTAGGTGCCAACGTCGGTCTCGCTGGAGAGAAAACAATCGTTATGATGCGCGACCTGCGCTTGGGCGGCATCCAGCGGGTCGGGGTACATCTCGATGATGTTGGCGGGGTAGCGCACTTGCACGTAGCGGTTGGGGATGGCGGCGAGCAGGGCGTTGAGGATGTCGCGCTTGTCGGCGAGGTTGTCGAGTCCGTTCGTGGAGGTGTGCCACTCGCCCCACGCGCCGATGAAGCCCGCTTCGAGCCATGCAATCACGTCGGCGTTCTTTTGCAGGAGCGGGGTCAACTGCTCGATGTGCCGCAGAATTTGGGATTTGGAGGCGTCCGGCTCCGAGTCGGGATACGGTCCCTCATTATAAGCAAAGCGGACGATGGCTTTGACGCCCGCTTCTCGGATATCGTCGAAGTTGGTCTGCAGTCCGTTCAGCAGTTCCTCAGGGAGGTCGGATTCGCGGTAGTCGTCGAGGCGGATGTTGAGATGAACCAGGGTGTTGCCCGTGATGCGCACGGAACTGAATCCCGCTGGGCCGGGGAGTTCGTACGGGGTGAAGAAGCCGCGCTCGGGGTTGAGGAGGGGGGCGTCAGAGTAGACGTAGGTATGGGAAACAGAATCAGGTTCGGGCGAGGAAGAGGCGGGTGCACATCCGAAGAGGAAAGAGGAAAGGAGGAAGAGGGTCAAAAGGAGTTTCAAGTTCCAGAGCCTGCCCTGAGCTGGTCGAAGGGTTTCAAGTTTCATGTTCATTTGAACGCGCTTTGTGTCGCCTGGTCCACGATCCAGCGCTGGAGGAAGATATAGACGAAGAAGATGGGCAGAAGCGTGAGGATGGAGGCGGCGAGGATGAGCCCCTGGTTGGAGGAATGCTGTGTTTGGAACCAGACCACGAGCAGGGGAATGGTGCGTTTTTCGGGCGAGGTGAGGACGATGAGGGGCCAGAGATAATCGTTCCAGGTTGCCATGAAGGTGAAAATGCCGAGCGAGGCAAGCGGAGGTCCCATTTGCGGGAGGACGATGCGGCTGTAGATGCCGAATTCGGTGGCGCCATCTATGCGGGCGGCGTCCATCAGTTCGCCAGGCATGGATTCGATGAACTGTTTCATCATGAAGATGCCGTAGGCGTCCACCATCGAGGGGATGATGAGCGCCCAGAGCGAGTCGATCAGCCCCAGTTTGACGACCAACAGGTAGTTGGGAATCATGACCACCTGGAAGGGAATCATGATCTGGATGAGGATGACGCCGAAGGCAAGGTTTTTGCCCCTGAAGTGATATTTGGCAAAGATGTATCCCGCATAGGAACTGGTGAAGAGCGTGATGCCGACGCGCATCAGCGAGACGAAGACGCTGTTCATCACGTTGCGTTCGATGGGGATGCGCTCGTCCGTGAGGATGGTGATGTAGTGTTTGAGGGTCGGTTCCTGGGGGAAGAAATCGGGCGGGGTCTTGCGGAGTTCGGCTTCGTTTTTGAGGGAGGAGACCATGATGTAGAAGAACGGCAATAACGTGGCAACCAATCCGAGGAGGAGGACGGCGTAGGCGCCTGATTTGCCGAGAAGCCAGAGGGGTGAGCGTTTCGTTTTAGGCATGTGTCGCTCCGAAATGACGGCGGACGATTGACCGCAGACTGCGCTCTATCGTGTGCCGTCGGCGGTCCTTAGTATTCCCATTCCGTTCTCAAGATGCGGAATTGAATCACGGTCAGCGTCAGAATGATAATGAACAACACCATGGACATCGCCGAGGCGAGACCGAGGTTGTTGGCAAAACGGAAGGCGTTTTCGTAGATGGAAAGCAGCATCGTCTGCGTCTGGTTTTTGGGTCCGCCGCGCGTGAGGAGTTGGAAGATGACGAACACTTGCAGGGAGGAGATCACGGTCAGCACACTGGTCAGCAACACGGTCCGACGGAGAAGCGGGACGACCACGAGCCAGAATTCCTGCCAGACGTTGGCGCCGTCCACGCGGGCGGCTTCGCGCAGGGTTTTGGGAATTCCCTGCAGGGCGGCGACGAAGATGACGAGGTTGTAGCCGAAGTCCTGCCAGACATGCGCCACGACCACGCAGATCATCGCCAGCGGAACGCCGAAGTAAATCGTGTTCGGGTCCTGGAGCCACGATTTCGGCGGGACAAGCCCAATGGATTTGAAGATGATGCTGAGCAAGCCCCAACCCGGCGCGTACATGTATGCCCAGATGATGACGAGCGCGACCGAGGAGGAAATGGTGGGCAGAAAATAGATGGCGCGGAAGAGGGTCTTGAATCTTTCGTTGACGGTTTCGAGAATCACCGCCAGCGGAAGCGTGATGAGCAGGTTGAGCGGGAGAACGAGCGCGGTGAAGAGGAAGGTGTTTTTGACGGCGAGACGAAACACTTCGGCGGGCTTGCTTGTGCCTGTGAAGAGTTCGATATAGTTGTCGATTCCAACGAATGGGTTCGCGCCTCCAAGCCCAAGAAACCAACTTCCTTCACGAATGGGCGTGTAACTGAAGAAACTCATCACCATGGCGAAGACGATGGGGAACAGCGTGAACAATCCCATGTAAAACAGGATGGGCGTGAGACTCGTATACGCGAAACGGCGCTGTTTCGCCGTGAGTTTGCCTCCCTCACTGCCGCCTTCCTGTTTGAAGAGGGATGAAAACACTGTCATGGGTTTCTCCAGATTTTTTACCACGGAGACGCTACGTCACGGAGTTTGAATTGGACTTACGCAGGATCGTTTGTTTCTTCATCCGTTGACCGCCGATAGCAGACCGCGCGATCGGCGGTCAAATTTGGGGGGGGGGTGCGTCAGTCCCGTTTAATTTTTTTCTCCGTGTCTCCGCGTCTCCGTGGTTCAATTGACGAACAGACTAACGAACCCGAAGGCTGGCTGACTACTGTGCCGCGTCCACCATGGCGTTTGCCGCTTCATGGATGTTATTCGCGGCTTCCTCCGCCGTAAGATTGCCCTGGATGGCATCGAGGATGGTCGGGTAGACGATCTCATACGCCAGTTGATCGGGGTCGGTCAGGTTGCCCTGATACGCGCCCGCGTCCAGGATCGGCAGGACCGCCGCGGCAAATGGGACGGCTTCCACATACTTCGGATCAGCCGCAACCGATTTCATGCCCGGGATGGTGGCAGACTTGGTGTTGAAGAACAACACATTCGCCTCGTCCGCGCCGAGAAAGGCGGCGAGTTTCCAGGCAATATCGGGATGCTGGGTGTTCTTGCCCACCACATACCCCCAGCCGCCCACCGAGACGAATTTATGTTCCGAGCCCATCATGGGAGGCAGTGTAACATAGTCGAACACCAGATCGGGATACGCCAGTTTCGCATCGCCCGCATACCACGAACCCAGCACGCCGATGGCGTTGTGACCCTGCGCGAACGAATCGCCCACCCACTCGCTATCGGCGTTGAAGATGATGGGATCCACGATGCCGTCCTTTTGCGCCATATCCATCAGTTTCTGGATGGTTGCAACCGCTTCGGGCGAGTTGAAGTTGAAGTGTTTGCCGTCTTCGGCGAAGTAAGTGCCGCCCTGCTCCAAAATGCCTGCAAGGAAGTAGGTGAACAATTGATCGCTGTTGGTGTAGTGCATGCCCGCCACGGTCATCACGCCGTCGGAGCCCACCTGCGTCAACTTCTTCGCATCGGCAACGACTTCATCCCAATTGTTCCATTTGGGCGGGTACGGCACGCCAGCCGCTTCGAACAAGGCGGGATTCACATACGCGCCGCCGTATTCGAGATTGTATTCCGCAGGAAAACCGTACAATTTGCCGTCGCAGGTCTGACCGCCGAGCGGCGCATCGAAGAAGATTTCCTTTGCCTGAGCGAGCGTCATCACATCCGCAGGCACTTCCAGCAGCTGACCGCCCGAAGCATAACGGCAGGTATATCCGCCTGGAATCAAAATCACATCGGCGGTATTGCCCGCAGGCAGCGAAGTCTGAATCGTCTGAATGAACACATCCCACGGGAAGGTCTCATACTTGATGGTCACATTCGGGTTTTGCGCCATGAACTCATCGAACTTCGCCTGATTGGCTTCGTTGAAGGCGGGCGCCTGATGCCCCCAGAATCGAATCTCGATCTTCTCGGCGGCTGCGGGCGCATCGGTCGCGGCGGGTTGCGTCGCGCCGGAACCGCCCCCGCATGCGGCAAGCAACAGGCTCGCCATCACAAAAACGAACAGGGACTTTTTCATGCTTCTCTCCTTTTGGTTTTTCCCTCTCCCGATGGGAAAGGGTTGGGGCGAGGGTTAAAAATCCAATTTCACGACCGCCGTCAAATTGTTCGGACGGTCGGGATTCAACCCTTTCGCCAACGAACGATAAAACGCCATCAACTGCAAAACGGGAAGATACAGGACGCCGCGCACCTCCTCGGGAAGACTGGATTCGAAACACACATCCGCTTCTTTCTCACCGATACCTGCTGCGGTCCCCCCAAGCATTTTCATCTCTGCCAGCACCTTCGCTTCGTGCCGACGGTTGACCGCCGACAACAGACCGCAGACGAGGGTGGATGCTCCAACCATGGACATCGGTCCGTGGCGAAACTCCAAAAAATGGAATGGCTCGCTGTGGGTCAGCGTCATCTCTTTCATTTTGAGGCTCACTTCGCAGGCGAGACCGTATCGAATCCCCGAACCGAGAAAATAAAATCTATCGAAACCCAAATTCCCGCCAAGAGATTTCGCCCACGCCTCATATTTACCAATGACCAATTTTCCAATTCTTGGCAACTCCTTCATCGCTTCTACAAAATCATTCCTCCCCGCCATTTTTGCGCATAAGGCAGTAGCCGCCACATACATCGAAGCGAACGAACGGGTCTGCGCAACGGATTGTTCCTGTCCTTTGTCGATCACGAAATTGAAGTTTGCCATGCGCGAAAGGATTTCTTCGCAGTTGGTGATGACCGCGACATCCCCGCGTTTTTCCGCTTTGAATTTCTCCACCGCTTTGACGGTTTCGGTCGTCGTCCCCGAACGGCTGACGGCGACCAGCAAGTACCGCGAACTTCCAGTTTGTGCCAAAACAGTTTTTGAATTCAACAACAACTCCCCGCCAGGGACAGCCCGCGCCGAGCGCCCCGTCAACTGCTGGTATAAAGCCGCCGCCGCCAGCGCGAGATAATAGGTCGAGCCGCAGCCGGTGAACAGGACCCGGTCGTAGTCCTCAGCCCGAGGGAGGGAAGAGGCGTTCACCACCTCCAATGCCTGCGCCCACGCCTCTGTTTGCGATTGGATTTCGTTGTAGGTGTGGTGGTTGGTTGGTTGCATAGGTGATGGATCCGTGTCCTGACCGTTGACCGCTGACCATTGCACGCAGCAAAATCTCGGTCGGCGGTCGGTCGCCTGCGGTCAAATTTTCAAAACCTTCATGGCATTCTCTCGATACACTTTCTTCAACACCTCCTCGGGCAGATACAAGCCGCACACATACCAGCGTCCCTGCCCCGGCACTTCACTGGTGTTGTAATTGAAATACTCATCGTCGGTTTCCAGAAAGCGATAATACAGACGGTACGCGTCCAGATCGGGGCTCATATCCGAACCGAATAAAATACGATCCTGATACTGAATAAAAAATTTCCGCGCGGTATAGGGCTGTCTTCCCAGCTCGCCCAAGCGCGCGGAAATGTCAATGTAATAGTTCGGGCACTCGTCCAGCATCTGCCCCACCCAACTCAAATTCTCGCCGTAACACCCCACGTGCGCGCCGATGAACGTCGTATTCGCGTGCCGTTTCACCAGATTCCTGAATCCGGTCATGATCTCCATAAACGGCGGAAACGGCGGACTGGTGAACGCCCAATCGGAATGCTTGCCCAACTCCTCCCAGCGTTCGTTCGTCTCGTCAACCGGGTCGAAGAACGCCACCGGGTCGGCGACGTGAATCAAGACCGGCAAGCCCAACTCGCCCGCCGCTTCCCAAATGGGGACAAGGCGCGCATCGTCCACTTTGACCAATTGCCCTTTGTCGTCTTTGACGTGCAGACCGAACGGCTTCCAGATCTTCAAGCCCTGCGCGCCCGCCTCCTTCTGGACCTTGAGCCTGCCCGCCGCCCATTCAGGGAACGCGTCGCCCATGCTTTCCCACTTCGACCAATCCACCCCGCCAAAGATTTGAAACCGTTCAGGCGCGCCTTCCTTGAAATGTTTCAAGTGCGCATACAAAACCTCTTCGCCCCAACCGCCGTCCAAATCCACGTAATGAGTCACGCCCGCCTCATCGAGCAAATCAAGGAGTTCGTTCAACGGTTTCGTATCCCACCCGCCGCCGAATGGACTGCCGAGATGATTGTGCGCGTCGACGACGGAGAACTTCGGCTTGTTCACCAAAGTTGTTTTGGTCACGAGTTTTGATTGCGGACGAAAATCTTTGAGAAGCATGGTTTCCTTTTTTGACCTCAGAGAGTATTTTTAAAATCCTATTTTGTTCTCTCCATGTGCGTAGGATGCGCTCTCTAGCGCATCCAGCGACGTTAGAGAACATCGCTTACGCGCAAAGCAAGTAATTTTAAAAAACATTCTCTCAGATCATAGACCGCTAACCGCTTCATACGGTCTGTCGTCCATGGTCTGCGGTCAACCTTCACGTAATCACAACTTGAATCCCCTGTTTCTTCAACACCTGCACAAACTTCTTATCCGCCTTGGAATCGGTGACAAATATATTCATCACGTCCAGCGGCGCAAGCAAAACCGTCGAAACCCGGTTCACCTTCGTATGGTCGGCAACGATGATGACCTCCCGTCCGATTTTGAGGATGGCGCGGTCGGTGAGCGTTTCCTGCAAATAGTCGTTGGTGAGTCCGTGTTCGAGACTGATGCCGCGCGTGCCCATCACCACTTTATCCACGCGGACTTCAGCCAGGGCTTGCTCGGTGATGTGACCGATGAAAGAAAGCTCGCTGTCGCGCAGCATCCCGCCCAACGAAATGACCGTGATCTCCCTGAGTCCCGCCAGCGCATTCAACACTGGCAGGGAATTGGTGATCACGGTCAGCCGCTTGCGGTCGCGCAGGTTTTTCGCCACCTCGAGCACGGTTGTGCCGGAGCCGAGAAAAACGGATTCGTTATCGGCGATCAAGCCCGCCGTCACAGACCCGATGCGGGCTTTTTCATCCGCCTGCTCGCTCTCACGTTCGAGAATCGGCAACTCGGGCGGAGCCTGCTCAACGGCAATCGCGCCGCCGTGAACTCTCTGCACCTTCCCCTCGGAGGCAAGCGATTCAAGGTCGCGCCGCGCTGTCGCCTCGCTAATGGAGAACTGTTCGACGATCTCGCTCACGCTGAGACGCCCCTGTTTCGAGAGCAGGGAAAGGATCTGTTTCTGCCGTTCGGGGGTGGGCGTAAAATCAGTCATAATCGCTCAAAAATCAATCATAAACAATCATAACACGTTTGGAAGAAATTGCAAGGGATGATTCAAGCTTTCCATTCCCAGCACTGCGAGAGTCGTCTTTTCAATACGCTCTGTTATCGAGTTCAAATGATACAATGACCGCCGAAAGGCTCCGCCCCTTCTCAGACACGCATGACAAACCTGAACCTCATCGACCGCATCTCGACCATGTACCGCGCAACCTTCGGCGACCTCCCCGCTCATATTGTCCGTGCGCCGGGGCGCGTCAACCTGCTCGGCGAGCATGTGGATTACAATGATGGATTCGTCCTGCCCGCCGCAATTGACCGCGCCACCTATCTCGCCTTCTCCTCCGTGAATGCGCGTCATTCCACGCTTGCGGCTGTGGACTTCGACCAGCAAGCCTCCTTCTCCGCCGATTCCGTTCCGACCAAAACCCAAGCCGACTCCTCGCCCCTGCCCGAGTGGGCGCTCTACCCTGCGGGCGTGATGTGGGCGCTGATGGAGGAAGGGCTGCCCGTCCCTTCCATGAACGCGGTCTTCGGCTCCGATGTGCCGCGCGGCTCGGGCCTGAGTTCCTCCGCCTCGGTGGAAATGGCGTTCGTGCTCGCCTGGCAGACCCTCGGCGGCTGGAACCTGCCGCCCCTGCGGCGCGCCCTGCTCGGTCAAAAAGCCGAGAATCGTTATGTCGGCGTCAACTGCGGCATCATGGATCAGTTCGCCTCCGCCTGCGGTGTGGAAAACCGACTGCTTCTGCTCGACTGCCGCTCGCTCGAATGGAAGACCATCCCTTTGCCAGAGGCTGTGTCCATCGTCATTGCCGATACCACCATACGCCGCAAACTAACCAGCGGTGAGTACAACAAACGCCGCGCCGCGTGCGAAGAGGCGGGGCGCTTGCTCAAACAGGATTTGCCGAATATTCAATCGCTGAGAGACGTCAGCGTGGAACAATTCAACCGGCTGGCTGATAAACTCCCACCCGAGATAGAAAAGAGAGCGCGTCACGTGGTGGAGGAGATCGGGAGGACGAGGCAGGCAAAGGCGTTGTTGGAGGCGGGCGATGTCCGGAACTTTGGCAGGCTGATGAACGAATGTCACGTCAGTTTGCGCGATCTGTACGAAGTCTCGTGTCCCGAATTGAACGTGATGGTAAACATCGCGCAAACGCTCGAGGGCTGTTACGGGGCGCGTCTCACAGGGGCGGGCTTCGGCGGATGCACCGTGAATCTGGTCGCCAGAGAACATGCCCCCGCGTTTGCCCAAGAACTTGCCCGCCGATACGAATCACAAACCGGCTTGCATCCCGAAATCTACATCACCCGCGCCTCCAAGGGGGTGGAGTTACTCAAATAAGTTTTAGCGCAATATCGCCCTGCGCACATCTCTTGAAGCCGCCCGGATCTTGGGTAAGATGCTTGTATGTCTGGAACCGACAACATCATGTAAAATATCTTCATGCTCGCCCGAATATTTTCCTGCGCCGTGGTCGGACTCGATGGCGTGATTGTCGAAGTCGAGGTGGATTACACCAGCGGCCTGCCCGGCATGACCATCGTCGGTCTGCCGGATGCGGCGGTGCAAGAAAGCCGCGAGCGCGTCCAGACGGCCATTCGCAACGCCGGTCTGGAATTTCCCCGTAAACGGGTGGTGGTCAATCTCGCCCCTGCCTCGGTCCGCAAGGAGGGTCCCGCGTATGATTTGCCCATTGCGCTGGGGGTGATTGTGCTTTCGGGTTATTTACCGCATCACGCCGTCAAGAATATGCTGGTGGTGGGTGAACTCTCCCTCGACGGGCTGGTGCGTCACACGCGCGGTGTGCTGCCCATGGCGGCGACGGCGCGGGCGCAGGGGTATCAAAGGATGGTCGTGGCGGAGGTGGACGCGGCGGAAGCGGCTCTCATCCCCGACCTTGAAGTCATTCCGGTAAAAACACTCGCAGCCCTCTTCGACCATCTATCGGGTCGCAAACCGATCCCGCCTTATGTGCCTTCCAAAGATGAACCTGCGCCTGCGTTCGTGCCGACCGATTTTGCGGAAATCAAGGGACAGGAACACGTCAAGCGCGCCCTGGAGGTTGCGGCGGCCGGAGGTCACAATTGTCTTCTCATCGGCTCGCCGGGTTCGGGCAAGACCCTGTTGGCGCGCGCGTTGCCCGGTATTCTGCCGGAGATGACGCTGGAGGAATCGTTGGAGGTCACGAGGATTTATTCCATTGCCGATCAGCTTCCGCCTGGCATGCCGCTGATCCGTCACCGCCCCTTTCGCGCGCCGCATCACACGATCAGCCACGCCGGTCTGGTGGGGGGCGGCAACATTCCTCAACCCGGCGAGATTTCACTGGCGCACCGCGGCGTGTTATTTCTCGATGAGTTTCTCGAGTTTGGCACCCGCGTTCTGGAAGTCATGCGCCAGCCAATGGAGGACAAAGTGGTGACCATCAGCCGCGCCCAGGGCTCGCTGACTTTCAACGCCAACTTTCAATTAATCAGCGCGACCAATCCCTGTCCTTGCGGCTGGTATGGCGATCCCGTGAAGCCTTGCACCTGCGCGCCTTCCGTAGTGACGAAGTACCAGAAGCGGCTTTCGGGTCCCCTGCTCGACCGGATTGACATTCACATCGAGGTGCCGCGTGTGGATTACGAGAAACTTTCCAGCGACCGGCTCGGTGAACCGTCGGCGGTCATTCGACAGAGGGTGGAGACTGCGCGCCAGCGGCAAAGGGAACGTTTCGCCGCTCCGGTTCATTCGGATGGCTCACAAGCGTATACCATTACTTGCAATGCCGACATGCGCATCACAGAAATTCGTAAATTCTGTAAATTGGATGAAGCCAGCGAAAGGCTTATGCGTTCGGCGATGACCCAGATGAACCTGTCGGCGCGCGCCTATCATCGCATCCTCAAACTGGCGCGCACCATCGCAGACATGGCGGGAAGCGAGGACATCCAATCCGCGCATCTGGCGGAGGCGCTGCAATACCGCCCCAGGCTGATGCACAACATGATGTGAGCGGCAGCGGTTCTGACACCTACATCTTCTGGAAGAACAACAACACACCCTTCGGCGCAGACCAGGAGGCGTACGTCACCCTCTCCCAGCTGGACGGAAACAGCCCGGAGCACAGCCTCCTGCTCAAGTCGCAGAGCAATGACTCGTATGGCAACGGCGTGATCGAAGTGCTGTACGATGCAAACAACGGGCTCGTCCAGGTCTGGACCTACGCCCTCTCCAACGGCTGGGTGCAGCACGGCGCCGACATCCCCGTCACCTTCGCCAACGGCGACCAATTCGGCGCGCGCCAAAGCCAACGGCGACGTCGAAGTCTACAAAAACGGCTCCCTGATCGCCCCCGCAACGTGAGCTCATGGCAATACTACGCTGACGGCGGCTACATCGGCTTGTGGTTTGTGAATGCCACCGACGCCCTGCTCGATGACTTTGGCGGCGGAAACGTGACCTCCGCTCCCTCCCCGACCCCAGCCGCTTCTGCCACGCCCACCCACACCGCAACGCCTCACACTCCGACCGCAACTGCTTCGCCCACACCAACCTTACCCTCCACCCCGACCGCGACAAAAACCCCAACGCAGACCCCCTCCGCGACCGTTACGCCAAGCTCGACTGCTTCTCCAACCTTCACTCCGACGCCGACCTTCACACCCACACCTACAGCGCCCCCACCTTCCCTCACCGAGGCATCCTTCCTCTACGACGGCGACGGACACCGCGTCGCACAGACGATTAACGGCGTGACCACCTACTTCGTGGGCAACTACTATATCATCCCCGTAGCGGGACGAATTGACAGGTTCTCAGGTCACGAAGTATTATGGAGTTTATCCTGAGCCTGTCGAAGGACCGGGCGACTCGCATTGCGACACCTGCACTTGCGCCAGGTGCAAGTGTGCGCAAATCCACCATTCCCCAATCCATGACCGTCGAATACTTCCTCGGCGACCATCCTTCGCCTCCGCTCAGGACAAGTCTGGGAAGCACGAGCCTCACCACTGACGCCAACGGAGCCAAGGTCTCAGAGATGCGCTACAAGCCCTGCCCCCTTCGTTACACTTCAGGGGTGCTGCGCAAGGGTGAAGTCCGCTACACCTGGACCTCCGCTCCCGCCGCCACGCCTGCTTACCAACTGCCGAACTACACCTTTACAGGTCAGTATGCGTATATGGACGACCCGACGACGACGGCGGTCACAGAGGGATTCGGGTTGTAACAGACACAACTGTACTCGATTTGCCCATTTCACTGACCTGATTTTGGCGAAGGTATCGAGAGGGATCAAAACAAAAAATCCTCCGCCGGGAGGATTTTCCAGTGAGCGCGCAGAGATTCGAACTCTGAACCAATGGCTTAAAAGGCCACTGCTCTGCCATTGAGCTACGCGCCCCTGTTCACGAAACAAAGCGGAGGGCATTCTATCACGGTAAATATTCATCGTCAACGTAAGAGGCTTGCCAGACAAGGCGTCCACCTCTACTGGAGGTAACAATGACAGGCGTATTACATGTTGACGAAGGCACGTTTCAAAGCGAAGTGATGGATGCGACCGAGCCCGTGCTGGTGGATTTCAGCGCGGTCTGGTGCCAACCCTGCAAAATGCTCGATCCTGTCGTCGAACAACTGGCTGGCGAGTGGGCTGGCAGGGTCAAGGTCGTGAAAATCGATGCAGACGAGAATCCCAATCTCGTCATGAAATTCGGCGTGATGGGAATACCCACCCTGCTGTTCATGAAGGGTGGCGAGGTCAAGGAACGCGTAACCGGCTTCATGCCCAGGGAAAAACTGATTGCAAAATTCGACCCACACTTCAATCAATGAATCCCGGCTCCGCGCGGCGCCATCTTCATAGCGTGTTGTTGCGTAAGGTGCGGTGTCTAACCTTTTCGCATCAACGTATCGAGTTCGTCAAAATTCACCCGGGAGGTCAGGTCGAGGCTGAGAGGAGAAACGGAGACCCAGCGTTTCTTTCGCAACACGAACACATCGGTGTCTTCCGGTTCGGCGTCCAGCATGCCCGCTTCACGATAACCGACCAGACCCGGCTCATCCCACGACTTTCTCTTCGGCGCAATCGGCTCGTAATACCTCTGACGCGAAACGCGGGTTAATTGCCAGGGGGTATCAAAATTCGCATTCCAGGGCACGTCTACTTTCAACAGATCCACATCGGGGGGAAATTTCCTTTCGAGCGCCAGGCGGGCAAATCGTTTTGCAAAATCCGCCGCGACCGTAAAATTCACCTCGTTGGAATAGGAAAGGTGATATTTCGAATCGGTTTCCAGGGAAACAGCCAAAGCGGGAATGCCCAGCGAAGCGGCCTCCATCGCCGCTCCCACCGTACCGGAGATGGTCACACCCGAAGCGACATTTTCCCCATAATTGATGCCCGAAACGACCAGATCCGGTTTGAATTTCAGGACTTCCAAGATGCCATACAAGACCGCTTGAGCGGGACTTCCCCCGATCGCATACACGTTCCATGCCTGACCGTTGACCTGTACCTGTTCCAGCCGGATGATCCCATCCGAGGTATTCGGCAGACTGCGTCCCATGCCCGAGGATTGGTCGCGCGGGGCGGCGACGGTAACAAACCCAATGTCCGAGAGAGAAGCGGCGGCGGCCCACAAGCCGGGCGAACGAATCCCATCGTCGTTTGTCAGGAGGATTTGCGGTTTGGAATGTGACATATTGCTTTATTTCGAATAAAAAGGAGCGGTTAAACCGCTCCCGTCTTGATTCTGGCGCCCTCGGCGCGACTCGAACACGCGACCTATTGCTCCGCAAGCAAGCGCTCTAATCCACTGAGCTACGAGGGCATGCAGGGAGCTATTCTATCGCGGTTACAGGGCAGGGTCAAGGATTTGCCGCCGAGGGAGGCAGTTTTCGAACCGACCATGACAGCCGTGTACCGACGCAACCACAGCCATCGAAATCCGTAAAGTTCATGGAACAAAAATCGAGATTCATCGTCTTGTATAAGAACTTTTCAAGTTTGAAATCTCATCCCTTTTCAGACCATCAACAGTACTGTTAGGGGATACAACCTTCGCAATAAATCAAGGTTAATGAGTGTAGATCCATAAGAAAGGAGGCGCCCGTATGTTTGTCGTTGCTGTCGTAATCTGTTTGCTCGTGTTCGCCGTCATTGCCGGCGCGGACCTGCTCGTCGCGCACCTGAATTCCGACGAGCTGAGCAACATGGGTGTCGAGAGGAAACCATGATAGAGGACACCCACATTCCATAAGCCCGATGCTGAAGAACATCACAGCATCGGGCGTTTTTTTATCCCGCGAACATTGTGAAGGCGCCGGGGAAACCGGGACGACAGTTCCATGATTGTAAGATCGGGAACAAGAACGGGAGGAGAAACAAAACGACGCACAAAATCAACCGCCTGGTTGATTTCCAGGCGGGAGTTGCACACAGGGACGAATGTCAACAAGGTATAATTACAATGTCGAATTGCCGCAAGGAGATTCATGGACATCCAGCCTCTTCACACGAAAATCGAGAAGACCATCCAGACCTCGTACGGTGTGGTGGTGATGGAACATTACTCCGGCTTTCCGCGCGGCGAGTCCAACATTTACTGTGTCGCTCCTGGCGGCAAAATCTTGTGGTTTGCCGAAAAACCCGACCCGTACACGCTCTTCTCCCGCCTGCGCTTCAACGAGGACGGCTGGACGCTTTCCACGTACACCGTCCACGGTCATGCCTGTGACCTGGATCTGGAAACCGGCAAAATCCTGAGCAAAACCAGCATCCAATAACGTGTGAACGTTTTCACGTTCGAACCTGCCAACGAACATGCAACCTTCTCTCGGATTCGTCGTCGCCTTCCTGCTCTTCAGCCTGTTATTTTTTTCCAATTCGTACAAACTCTGGTTCAAAACGGATGAATACTACCGATCCGTGTACGAAAGCCTGACCAGGGAACCGTCCATTTACCCTTTTAGAGACTTTTTCCTCACGCGGCTGGAGAATAAACAAAGATGGATCCTCTGGCAAAAGATATTCAGCCTATTCGGGGCGGCGGCGGTTCTAGCCGTGGATGTGTTGGTGGTGGCGGCTTTTGTGAGTGGTAAAAAATAATGGACACTCCGGGTAATGAAACAGGGACACAGAAAAAATCTGCATTTCCCGCATTTACACCGCGCTGGCGTTCGGTAGCAGTCTCGGCATCCGCATGTGTCAATCTGATGCGTATCCCGAACCGACAAGAATAGGGCTTGGGCGTCATTGACGTTCTCCTCTGGCGCTTGCCCGCCATTGCGAAGCATCCCCGAAGCGGAGCGGAGCGGGAGGGCAGGTGTAACGTCAATTGCATAGCCTGCGCGTTAGAAAACGCGCTCTACGCAAGGTTTTGCGTAAGGTTTAATGAATAGAGATAAACAAAACTTGTTTGCCAGGACTATTGCAACTTCACGGAGGTAGCCTTGAAAATCATCGCATGCATCAAACAAGTCCCGGACTCGGAGGCGAAGGTACGCGCCGAGGGCGGGCAGGTGACGTGGGGGGACGCGCCGCTGGTCATTAACCCGTTCGACGAATACGCCGTCGAAGGCGCGCTTCAGCAGAAGGAAGCGCACGGAGGGACGGTCACGGCGCTGTGCATCGGACCCGAATCGGCAAGGGAGGCGCTCAAGCATGCCCTCGCCATGGGCGCAGACGAAGCCGTCCTCGTCTCGGACCCTGCGCTGAATGAAATCGACTCGCTCGGGGCGGCGCGTGTCCTTGCGGCGGCAATCCAAAAGATCGGCGGCGCCGACATGGTCGTCTTCGGGCGGCAGACGCTCGACAACGGCTCGGGTCTCACCACCGCGCAGGTGGCGAGAGTCCTCGGTCTGCCCCTGCTTGGGCTGGCGGGTCAGATCAAGGTCCAGGATGGAAGCGTGACCATCGAGCGGGTGGTGGAGGAGGGCAGGGTCACTCTCAGCGCAAAGATGCCCGTCGTGTTGAGCGTCGTCCAAAGTATTGGCGAGCCGCGTTATCCGTCGTTCATGGGCATCCGCAAAGCGTCGAAGGCGAACATTCCCGTCTGGTCGTTGGCTGATCTGGGCATCGAAGCGCCCGCCGCGGTGGTGAAGCGCATCGAGTTGATGAACCCGCCTGTGAACGAAGTCAAAATCGAGATGATTACGGGTGAGACGCCCGAGGAAATCGCCAAAGCGCTGGTGGATAAAATCATTGCGGAGAAGGTGCTATGAAGACCTTTGTGTACATTGACCATTTCAAGGGTGAAATTCAGCCTGCCTCGTGGGAGGCGATTGGGCTGGGCAAGACATTTGGCACGGTGAGCGCGGTGGTGTTTGGCTCGGGTGTGGATGCGGTGGCGAAGGCGGCGTTCGAATATGGCGCCGACGAGGTCTTTGTGGCAGACGACCCGGCACTGGAAGATTTCCGCGCCGAGACGTATGCTTCTACTCTTTCGGCGCTCGCTTCTTCTCAAAGCCCGGACCTGATTCTGTTCCCCATTACTGCCCGCACCCGCGAACTTGCCGCTATGTCGGCAGTGGATTTGAATACAGGCGTGCTGACCGACATCTTTGCGCTCGAGGCAGCAGACGGCACGCTGGTGGCGACGCGCCCTATCTACGAGGGCAAGGTGCTGGAGAAGGCGGTTTGTTCTGCCAAACCGGTGATGGCGAGCATCCGCCCGCGTTTCTTCCCCAAGCCGCCGAGGGATGAGAGCCGCTCCGGGACGCCGATCAGGGTGGAGGTCAGGGGTGATGTGCTGACGAAGGTGGAGGGTTACTCCGCTTCGGAGAGTGCGGTCAATTTGGGCGATGCACCGGTTATCGTTTCCGGTGGGCGCGGCGTCTCGAACAACCCTTCCCTCGTCCCGCCTGCAGGCATGGATGAAAAACAAGCCGAGATCTGGCGCGCTCAGCAGGGGTTTGCCTTGCTCGGCGAACTTGCGGCGGTGCTTGGCGGCGCCGTGGGCGCTTCGCGCGCCGCCGTGGACGGGGGATACATCCCCTATTCGCATCAGGTCGGGCAGACGGGCAAGGTCGTCACGCCTGATTTGTACATCGCGTGCGGCATCTCCGGCGCGATTCAGCATCTGGTGGGGATGCGCAACTCGAAAGTGGTTGTCGCCATCAACAAAGACTCCGATGCCCCCATCTTTACGCAGGCGCGGTATGGGGTGGTGGGCGACTTGTTCCAGATTGTGCCGGCGCTGACCGCAGAGTTCAAGAAGAGACTGGGGAAGTAAAAGAAGGCAGTTTGGTAAGTGAAAGACCTCCTCGCTGAAAAGGCGGGGAGGTCTTTTGTTGAAGTCTAGTGGTGGTGACTTGCCGTCCCAAAGGCATGTTCATAAATCAACAGGGCGTAATATTTCCATGCAAAGGCAGGACGGTAATCCACGGCGGCGCCTGTATTGTTCGATGACGATCCGCTGTTAAGCGTTTGCTCGAGGAAGGTGAGCATCTCATTCCACGCTTCCGCCTGTGCGCCGCCTGCTTGAATGCCCTCGGCGTCCTGCACGAAGGCGTGCGGCTGACCGTCATACACCGTGATTTGATGCGGGATGCCTGCCGCTTCCAGTCCCTTTTCGAAGGCTGTCACCTGCGTCAGCGGGATGGATTGATCGGCGCTGCCGAAAATTCCCAGCACAGGACCCGGCAGATTTGCCAGGACAGCCGGGTCGGTCTCGGGAGAGCCGTAAAAGATAACCGTTGCCGCCAGCCGGTTGTTGTGCAGGCTGTAAGTCAGCGATGTACGCCCGCCGTAGCAAAATCCTGCAATGGCGATGCGGTTGATGGCTGTATCAGGCTGCGTCTCCAGCCACGCATAGACGGAGTCCAGGTCGGCGTTGATATTCTCCTGCCTGGCGGTAATGACCTGATAGATGGCGCGCGGAATCCAGGCGGTGGTCGAACCGCGGAAGGTATCCGGCGCAACGACCAGATATCCATCCTGCGCCAGCAAATCCGCCTTGCTCACGATAGACTCATTCAAGCCGAAGAACTCGTGGATCATAATTACTGCCGGGAACGGCCCCTCGCCTTCGGGCTTTGCCACATAGGCGCGGACGTCCGGTTCGCCGTTCACGCCGGGAATAACGGTGTTGGTCACTGCATCCAGGCGTCCGCCGTCCAACAGCGCATCCACAGCGACGGAGAAGACCAAAAACAGCGCCAGCCCGCCGAGCAAGCTCAGAAAGCCCACTAAAATTCTCTTGATGATTTTCATTTGTACCTCCGCAGAGTAGATGCAAAGTCCCCCCTGGTTTTTACTTTCAAATCCTATCCGGTAAAGGAAGAGAGCCTTATGCCGTTTTCGGTTTTACCAGCCACCCGCCAATGAGTGCCGCAAAAATCACGAACACCAGCACGCCCAGCCCGCCGCAAATACCGGCGGCTGTAAAAGAGGCGGCAATTCCCTTCAACCCCACCTCTTCATTCGGGAAAAAACCCTTTGAGAACCGTCACTGTAGGTACACGTCAATTCCGTGTAATGACCTGTACCGCGATTTGGGCTGCTGGTGGTCGGTTGACCGAAGCCATAGTCACGGTACGAATAGCGCACCGCCTCGGGGCAAAGGACGTAAGCCGTAAGCCGGTCAAAGAGGGGCGGAGTGGCGGTGATCATTGCTCTGCCAAAGGGATAAGGAAAAATAATAAGCTTCCTCCGATCAACAGCGCAAGAAATGCGCCAATGCACGAACCCTGCCAGCGTTTTATGGGCAACTCCTTCAAAATAGGATAAATCACATCGAAATTATAGCCATTAAAACAAAACGCGCGGAGGTAAATTCCGCGCGAGGCAAAGCCGGCAGGCATCCCCTTCAGGCCGATGCCATCAATTCCTGCTGGTAGAATGCCGGCAACAGGCTCTGATACGAGCGTAACGACTGGCGGATCTGCATGCGCGCGCGCGCCAGGCGGCTTTTCACCGTTCCCACCGGCACCCGCGCCGTCTGCGCCGCTTCCTCATAAGACATACCTTCCATGTCCACCAGCATGACCATCAAACGGTAATCGGGCGTCAGAGATTTGATGCAGCGATGCAGCGCCCTCTGCAACTCGGACATTTCGGCTCTTTCCTCTGGACCTTTGGCGGGGTCCCGCATCCATTGCGGGGACTCAATCTCCTCGCCTTCCGTGGTGAACTGTTCCAACGGCAATCCCAGGTGGCGTTTGCCGCGCCGCAGTTCATCGTAACTGGCGTTGATCGTCACCCGCGCCAGCCAGCTCTTGAAATTCCCGCCGCGGAACGAGCGGATGTTCTGGAAGGCATGGATGACTGCCTCCTGGACGGCGTCTTCCGCCAGATATTCATCGTGGACGATGCGCAGGGCGATGCGGTAGAGCATATCCTGATACGGTTGGACAAGCACGTTGAAAGCGTCCAAATCACCCCGCTGTGCCGAAAGGATGAGGGAGGTCTCGGAAGGTTTCATACCTCCATCTTACTTCCCCGCTGTTACAAGCCCGTCGCGAAGATGTTACAGTTCTGTAACACGCGAACCCACCCCCCAGCCCCGCCTCCCGCAGAAAGAGGTTATCTTCTGGGCAGCCTGAGCGTGAAAACCGTGCCGCGCGGGTCAGTCTGACTGGAACGCACCCCCACGCCGCCGCCGTGCAAAGCCGCAATGCGGTTGACGAGCGCCAGCCCCAGCCCGCTGCCCTCCGTGCTGCGGGCGTTCGAGCCGCGATACAACTCCTCGAAGATTTTCGGCAGGTCTTCGGGCGGGATGCCCGGTCCCGTATCTGCCACTTCGATGATGATTGCCCGCCCATCCTCCAGTAAGCGGACTTCGATCGAATCGTTCTCCGACGTGAACTTGAGCGCGTTTTCGACGAGGTTATACACCGCCAGCAGCAGAAGATCCGGGTCGCCGGTGATAAGCGGAAACGGCGAGGGGACTTTGGGAATCAACAGGTTGATTTCGCGCTTCTCGTACGCCGGGTTGACGCGTGCGGCGGTCGCCACGTCCTCCAGCAGTTCGGGGACGTTGACGGGATAGCGCTCAATGGTGCGTTCTTCCAGTTCCGATAGCTTGCGCAGGTCGGTCAACAGGCGAATGAGACGCCCCACAGCGCGATTGGCGTTCCCCACCGCCTGCAGACGCTCCTCCTCCGTCTTCCCTTCTTTGAGATTCACCAGCGCCGCCCGCAGACCCGTGAGCGGATTTTTGATCTCGTGGTCGAGCCGACGCATGAAGTCCCGGCGATTCTCGCGTTCCTTTTGCAGGTAATCGGCGTACAGCGTTTGTGTCTGTGCGATGTGACGCCTGTCCCACCAGCGGAGGGATAGAATCAACAAGGTCGCAAAGAAGCCGAAAAGGAACCCAACAAGCCAGGGGTTTCGAATGCTCATGCCAAACACGATTCCGGAAAAGCCCATATCAATGGAAATCAGGAAGGGGAAGTTGACCGGCAGAAGGAACCTGGCAAGAAAGGCAACGATCAAACCGCCCCCCATGGGAAGCCCAACCCACACCAGCCAGTTGCGCAATGCTCTCAGTGTAAACAAATCATCCCTCCCCGCGCACAGTCGCAATAAAACGATAGCCTTCGCCCGAAATGGTTTCGATGAAACGCGGCTCGGCGGGATCGTCATTCAGGGCGCGGCGCAGTTCGGCGACGCGCGTATCCACGGTGCGGGTGCCGGCGGGATATTCCCATCCCCACACCACTTCCAGCAGGTGGTCGCGGGAAACGGCTTCGTTGGGGTGGGTCATCAGGTGTTCGAGGACTGCCAGTGCCTTGGGGGTGAGTTCGAGTGGTTTGCCGTCGAGCGCGGCGCGGCGGGCGCGCCGATCGAGGACGAGGTTCTCGGCGGTCAACAACCAGGCGGTGGAGAGGGACCGTTCGCCGGGGCGGGCGCGCCTCAGCACAGCCCGCACCCGCGCCAGCAGTTCGTGCGGGTCGAAGGGTTTGTTGAGGTAGTCGTCGGCGCCTTCTTCGAGGGCGAGCGCGCGTTCGGAGGCTTCACCCACCTGGGTGAGTAGAATGGTTGGAGTCCACAGCCCGGCTTTACGCAGGCGGCGCAGGGTTTCGCGCCCGTCCATGCGGGGCATGAGCACGTCGAGGATGATGAGGTCGGGGCGGTGTTTTTGGGCTTTGTCGAGGGCGCTTGCACCGTCGGAGACGACCAGCACATGGAAGCCGGCGCGCTCGAGGAAGGGCGCGAGGCTGTCTGCGATGGTGGGGTCGTCGTCGGCGAGGAGGAGGGTGGGGCGGTCGTGAGACATGGAATTTTCCCTCACCCACGCCCTCTCCCGGCGGGAGGGGCGGTAAAGTGAGAGAAAAGCCTGGTCGGGCGGACCAGGCTTTCGGTCAGGGTGGAAGCGGGCGTCAGCCGGTCCAGTCGAAGGTGTTGATGATAAGGTCGAATACTGCCGCCTCAGCCGCTTTGTTGAACTCCGGCGGCGGGGTGGTAAAGTTGCCGGGATTGAGCGAGTGCAGCACGAAGGTCAAACTTACGCAGTTGTTGTTCGACATGCTGGAGTAGGCAACGTAGTCGTAGAGGTTGCCCGCCGCAGCGCCCGTACCGGACTCTTTGAGAAACTGTATGCCGTTGATGGTGACGGTTTGGGAGGCGGCTGGCGTTCCACCGATATCCGGCGATTTGCAGGTAGCGGCGTTTTCCAGGATGCTCAGGTCGAGATATTTTTCGGACAAGGTAGTCCCTGAGACAATGGGGAAGTTAAAGCGGGCATGAATATCCGATTGATTGGAGAGGGTTGTTTCTTTGGGATATTTGAATTCGAAGCCGTATTTTTCGCTGAAGTATTTCTCCCAGCCGCTGGTGGGGTTCGAGGTAGGCGAGGGGGTGATGGTCGTCGAGGAACCGCCTTCGGCTCGGAAGATGCGGGGACCGACCCACAGGGCGCGGTCGCCGGTGGGCGAACCCGCCGCGATGGTGGTCAGGATGAATTTGACGTCCTTGCCCGCCAGCGGTGTCAAATCAACATCTACATTGTACACTCCGCCTTCATGCCGCTCCAGGAACGGACCCCAGAAGGTTTTGATGGGGTCGGAGCCGGTCTGGTAGTCGAGGCGGAAGACGACGTAGCAATTGGTCGCTCCATAGGCGCAGTTGATGGTGGACTGGAAGCGGTCGCCGCTTTGGACTTTGAAGGGAGGGTAGATGCCCTGGAGGTAGCCATCCTGCTTGTTTTGCGGGAAGGTGATAAGCCCCTGACGCGGGTCGGTTGTCCCGTTTTCGAGTTTGGGGGTGGTGACTTTGAGGACGAAGCCTTTGGCGTCGCCGTCGGCGCCGGGGCAGGGGAGGGCGCCGGTCTGTGCGCCGCTGAACCAGGAGGCGGCGCAGGCGTTGGCGGCAAAGTCATAGGCGGTGCCAGTCAGCGGTGTGGGGGTGACGGGCGGCGTGACGGTCGGTCCGCCCGGGGTGGGGCTGGCAGTGGCGGGGGCGGGGGTGACGGTTGGTCCGCCGGTCACTTTGATTTCGACCCACCAGGGTTTGTTGGCTTGCGCGCCGATGCCGAAGAGGGCGCCGGAGGCGTTTTTGAACATCCAGTAGCCGCGGTAGGTGCCGGGCGAGGCGGGGGCAACAAGATTGATGGAAATGTCCACGGTCTCGCCGACGGCTACGTCTTTGGTGAAGGCGGCGGAGGAGGCTCCGCTCATTTTTTCGCCGCTGAAGAAGACGAGCTGGTAGGTGTCCTTCTTCCAGGCGCAGGTGCCGACGTTCTTGAGCCGCCAGGTCTTGGTGAAGTGGGCGCCAGGCTGGACGACGGTGCCATCGGGGAAGTTGACATCGGCGACGAATTGCACTTTGTCACAAGCCGAAGGCGGGACGGTGGGGGTGAGGGGGGCGGGCGTTTTGCTTGGTGTGGCGGTGGGAGGCGTGCCGGTCACGGTGGGCGGTGGGGGAACGATTCCCTTGCGCGTAATGACGGGGTTGCCCCACAGGGCGCGGTCATCGGCGGGTGAACCGCTGGCGGAAATGTAGAGGATGAATTTGACCTCCTGCCCTGCCAGCGGCGCGAGGCTGATGTTGGCGTTATAGGTCAGCCCTTCGAAGCGTTCGCGAAAGGTCCAGAAGGTTTTGATGGTGTTGCCGACTTTGTAATCGAGACGGTAGGTGACGTAGCAGGAGGTCGCGCCGAATTCACAGCCGACGGTGGTCTGGAAGGTATCGCCGGGGTCCACTTTGTAGGCGGGGTATTCTGCCTGGATGAAGCCGTTGGTGATGTTTTGCGGGGCAAAGAGCAGGCTGGGTTTGGAAAGTTCGACGCCGCTTTCGAACTTGGGCTTATCTTTGAGCAATGCAAAGCCTTTGGCGTCGCCGTCGGTGCCGGGGAAGGTGAGTCCGCCGGCGCCGCTCGACCAGACGGCGTTCTTTGCGCTGGCGGCGAAGTCGAATACGACGCTGCCGCCGGGAGCGGAACTGGTGACGTTGATTTCGACCCACCAGGATTTGTTGGCGGCGGCGCCGATTCCGAAGAGGACGCCGGAGGCGTTTTTGAACTTCCAGTAGCCGATGTAACGCCCGGCGGCGGTGGGGGCGGTCATGTCCACGCTGAGGTCAATGGTCTGACCGGGTTTCACTTCGGAGGGGAATTTGACCGAGGCGGGCGCGCCCATCTGCGCGCCGGAGTCGAACACCAGCGAGTAGGAGGTGGTCCATGTGCAGGTGCCGATGTTCTTCAAACGCCAGGTTTTCTTGAAGGCGGCGCCGGGGTCGAATTTCGTGCCGTCGGGTACGGTTACGTCGGTGACGAATTGGGCCTGGTCACAGGTGGCAGCCGAGGCGCTCGAAGGCAGCGTCAACGCGGGGAGCAGTGAAACCACAAGCGCAGCCAGCAGCATGCCGGAGGTGATTTTCATTCGTGAAGTCATTGCATTCTCCTCTTTCCATCTGTCGTAAATGGACGTGAAAAACGAGCCAAAAGTTCCGCAGAATGGAGTATAACGTTTCTTGAGTGATTGTTCAACGTCATAATCATGACTCTTTTTCCTTATACCCATAATACCCATACGGGCATTCTCAGTATTTCACGAAAGCGCCTAATTGGCGCTGCCGAAGGCGTCTAACGCCAGTTTTGCGCTAGAGAGCGCACACGACGCGAGGTTTTCGTGATCGACTGACTATATAATGGGAGTATGCCGCGTACGATTCTGCACCTCGACCTGGATGCCTTCTTCTGCGCTGTAGAGGAGATTCAAACCCCTTCTTTGCGCGGCAAGGCATTTGCCGTGGGCGGCAAGCCGAATGAGCGCGGCGTGGTCGCTTCGTGTTCGTATGCGGCGCGGAGAATGGGCGTGCGGAGCGCCATGCCGATGAGCCGCGCCGTGCGTCTGTGCCCGGGGTTGACTATCGTTCCCGGGCGGCACCGGCTGTATGGTGAAGTCTCTCAAAAGGTGATGGATATTCTTCACGAGCAGAGCGGGCTGGTGGAACAGATTTCGATTGACGAAGCCTTTCTCGATATTTCGGACGTTCGGGACGACCCCGAACGCTTCGCCCGCGAACTGCAAGCCCGCATCCGCGACGAGTTGCATTTGCCCTGCTCGATCGGGATCGCCTCGAACAAACTCGTGGCGAAGATCGCCACCGAAGTGGGTAAAGCCGCCGCTCTTCAGCGGATCAAAGCACAGGGGTTGGCGGAGCCTCCCAACGCGGTGACCGTTGTCCCGTATGGAGAGGAAGCGGCTTTTCTATCCCCGTTGCCCGCCGAAATGCTGTGGGGCGTCGGTCCGAAAACATCCCAGCGATTGTCGGAATGGGGCATCCACACGATTGGCGATATTGCAAAGTGGCCCGAGGGTGAGTTGGTGCGCCTGTTTGGAGAGAATGGGCGCGATCTGGCGCGTCATGCAAAGGGCATTGACGACCGTCCAATCGTGACGCAGCGTGAGACGAAGTCGGTCAGTCAGGAGACGACGTTTGCGGTGGATATGACGAGCGATAAGACGCTGGAAAAGACTCTGCGCGAGCAGTCGGCGGAGGTGGCGCGGCAGTTGCGCCGCGAACACCTGGCGGGCAGGACAATCAAGTTGAAGATTCGCTGGCCCGATTTCACGACGCTGACACGTCAGACGACCCTGTCCAACCCCACCGACCTGGAGGAGGAGATCGCGAAGACTGCGCTGTCGTTGATGCGGCAGGTGCGTAAGCCCAATCAAGCGGTACGGTTGATTGGTGTGGGCGTAAGCGGCTTGGGAGCGCCCATCCGTCAATTGGGGTTGTGGGACCTGGACAGTGAGAAGTCGCGCAAGTTGCAATCGGCGCTGGATGCCTTGCAGGAGAAGTATGGGCGGGAGGTCATCCAGCGCGGCGGTGATGTGTGAGGTGAAACGATGAGTGTGAAGACAGCGACCCTTCAAATCCATACCCGCGGCGATGCAGATATTCACGATATCACCGAGCGAGTTGCCGCGGTGGTTTCGCAAAGCGGACTGAGAGCGGGCACGGTGACGGTGTTTTGCCCGTCCTCCACCAGCGCGCTGACGACCCTCGAGTACGAAAGCGGGGCGTTGAGCGATCTGCGGAGGCTGTTCGATGAGATTGTTCCGCAAAACCGCGAATATGCCCACAACGCCCGCTGGCACGATGGCAACGGGCACAGCCACATCCGCGCCGCTCTGCTTGGTCCATCGCTGACGGTTCCGTTCGTGGAGGGACAATTGACTCTGGGAACGTGGCAGCAGGTCATTTACGTGGATTTCGACAACAAACCAAGACGAAGGGAATTGATCGTGCAGGTGATTGGCGAATAATCGGGTTTGCAACTTCTTTCATCCCCCTGCGTATGTCCCTGTAGAAATCATCGAAAGGAGCGCAGACATGAACACCGAATACAAGCAACTGACCCGCAGTACGTCCAACCGCATGATCGCGGGCGTGTGCGCGGGCTTGGGCGAATACCTCGGCATTGACCCGACCATCGTCCGTTTGTTGACCCTGCTGGCATTCTTCACCGGCTTCGGCGGGATCGCCCTGGTTTATCTGATCATGGCGCTGGTCGTTCCCGAACAGACGACCGTACAGCCGCAGTAAAAGCAGAGACGACTCGGACGGGTCGTCTCATTTTTTCTTTGGGCGGGGTGCGGCTTTGGGCTTTATATCGGCAATCAATTCGCCCAGTTGATCCGCCTGGTCGAAATATAACGTTTTGACCAAATGGTTTTGGGCTTCCCTCAATTCACGTACAGGATTCTTCCCCAGAAACCGTTTCGTTTCTGCAAATTTACGGTTGGCATATGCCATGCGGCTGTTTTTCTTGGCCCTGTAATGCGCCAGCAAACCGAACAGGTCGGCAACGAATTCAACCGGCAGAGGCGCAGGCTGCCGGAGCGCCAGCGAGGTGAGTTTATCCAGCGCGGCGACCGCCACAAAATCATGTCCCGCCTGGGCGGCGCAGATCCCGATTTCGAACAACGCCTGACTGACTTCCGTAAGCATATGCGGTCTTGCCAGCGCAAATTCGAGCGCGTCCACATAGGAGAGAATGACGTTATCCCCTTCCACCGATTGGAAGTTGACAATCAGGGTTCTTCCCAGACGACTGATGGCGTGAACGGCGCGCCGGTCGTCGTCGTCCGCCTCTGTGGATGAGTTTGCCGCAAGGATGGCGGAAAGTATCTCCTCGGCGATCTTGTAGTTGTACAAATCCTTCGCCTCGGGATTGGACCCCAGCATGTGAACCAATTCCTCGATGAGCGCCTCGAACGAATCCCCTTTGTACCTTGGGTCGGACAGCACGTCTTTGACGATTTTCATGAAAGCGGTGATTACCATCTCCCGTTCCTGACCGGCTTCACAATGCTTGCCCAGGCTTGCCAGATCGGTGAAGGTGCCGCCGCTGACGCGCATCCTCTTCTGCGACTCGGTCAGAACATCACGCGTGAGTCGTTCAACGATCTTTTCCCTGCGCCCGTACTGCTCGGGAATTTGCTGGGAAATGACCCAGGCGAGATAGAAGAGGGAGCCGAACACGATCACCCAGATCAACTGACTCACCGTGTCCTGCAGAGTTGGCTCAAGCCGCAACAAATTAACAAACAGGATTTCCGCCACGATGCCGATGCCGATGATCCAAAGCGCTCTCCTCAAAAAATTGCGGACGTCAAGACGTCCGTTTTTTAGAACCGCGCGGCGCTCGGTAGAGGAGATCAATTGCAAGATCAAGGCGGGGATGCCGACCAAAAAGATCAACAGGGTCAACAGCCCATCGAAGGGAATTTGCATCCGAATCTCCTCATCCCCTGTCGGAAGCCTGTTCCTGCAAAATTCTCATGATGATGTCTATGAGGATGGTATCCGCGAGACCGGCGGTTTTATGCTGAAACACCCGGATGCCCAGTTCATCGAGCCGGGCGTGCAGATCGGCGTCGTTTTCCACGGTGAACACGCCAACATGATACTGCCTGACCCACGCGGGAGGCGTAAAAGGGAATTTGGCACGCCCGTTGAACATCCAGTTTGCCAGTTCCAACCCCAGGCGGGCGTCCGCCTTATCTTCGCCCCTGTCTTGATAGACCCTGATCCAGTAATCGTCAATTCCGGGCGGCAGGCGCATATCCAGGATGATCGCGTCATACACCTGGGATTGCAAATAGCGGACTGCGCTCGTGGCATCCTCGGCAAGATTCATGTGATAATCGCCGCTGATGTAAATTGGACCGGTAAGGTTGCGCAATTCCAAACGCGCGCTGTCCTCCACCCATAATACTTTCGTCTTCTCCGTCTTCACCACAGCACCTCCCATCCGTTATTTTGCGCCATCCGCCAGAGGCAGGATCATCGTGACCTTTGTAAGAAAAGGTTGACTGTAATACTGCGCGCTTTTCTCATCCTGCAAACCGCGAAAAGCGGGATGGCTCTCCACCTCCACGCGCCCGCCGTGCGCCTCCGCCACCCGGCGCGCGTCCGTCAAGCCGATGCCGGTCCCCAGGCGGCCGCGATCCTTCGATAACTCTCCGCGATACCCCAGTTCGAAGACCTTTCCCCGTTCGATCTCCTCCCGTTTGATCGGCACACCCCAGTTCTCGAACTCGATATGCACCTGCTTCTCTCTGACAAAGGTGCGCACAGAAACCCAGGCGGGTTTCGTTCGCTCGGGATCGCGGCGCCAGGAATACTTGATGGCGTTGTGCAGCAAATTCGACAATGCGCGCAGCAAGTCCCTTTCGTTCCCCATGATGAACAGTTCTCCCACATCCCTGCGGTCAATGTCGATCTTCAAACTGCGGGCGTACTCCGCCATGCGCTTGGCGCATTCGTCAATCAGCGATTTGACGTTCAAATGCCTGAAGGGTATTTGCTCGCGTTTATCCGTTGTGACAAACTCGCGCAGGCTGTGGATGGTGTAATCCATCTGAATGACCGCCGCGCGCGTTTCGAGGACTTCCACAAGATTGGCGAACCTTTCCAACTGCCAGGCTGTGTTTTGCACTTCGCGCACCGTCTCGCGCGCCAGATTGCCCGGCACGATCGCCGCATGGATGCGCCCGATGTCGTTTGCCAGTTTCCTCAATGTGGCGGGAAAGGATTCCGGAGTGGGGATTCGTTCCTTATACTCGCGCAAAAACGAGACATACCCCTGCAGTTTTTTCCAATCGGCGGCGGTCAACGCCTGAAGGCGTCGTTGTTCGTCTGCGCTTCGCATCAGTCTTTCGATGGCGTTCGCCAGCAGGTTGGCATACTCCGTCAACGCGGTTTCCACCTCCTGGGCGTGAGGAACCGACATGTCGCGATAGGGTTTCGGTTCGAACGCCTCGATGACGGCATCCAGAGTCTGCTTGACCATGACAAGCGTGGTGGTATTCGCATGCAGAATACGACCGATATCGAATCGTAATTCGTCAACCCGTTCGCGTAATTCCTGCTCGTGCCGCCGGGATTCGTAGGATTGTGTGATATCCACCATACATCCCACAAAGCCGATGACCTGTCCCTCGGCATCTTGCAGGATTTTGCAATAATCTTCCACAAACAAATCCTTGCCTGCCACCTTCAAGCGCAAGATTCCGCGGTCCACATGTTTTCCCTCCGCCGCAAGCCGCTTCGCCTCGGCGATTGCCGCATCACGATCAGCCGGGTTGGCATAATACTGCAAAATGTTTGCATCCAACCGCCCTTCCAGCGGCAGTTTCAACATCTCGCGTACGATCCGATTGGCGACAATGAACCGCCCATCCAGGGAGGTCATATAAACCCCGATGGGCAGTTCGCGGAAGTCGAAGTTCGTAAACTGTTCAAGCAATGGAGGGGTATTTGACATAAATCCGACCCAGCATCAAAGCCATATGAAATCGGTTACATATACCAGTATAGGACTATTTTTGACCTTGTCAAGCCGAAACAGATTGGTCTTATCGTTTTTCCTCCCACCCAAACCCGTTGGCGAAACAGAACCGAAAAGTCCATCCGGGTGGACAAGAATTCATGTTATGCCCCCTCATCTCTATTCGTCGAAAGATCAGGAGGAAGAAGAAGAATACGCGGTTTCAAGGAAAACCGTGACATCCGTCATTACCCCTGTTACGCAGTACAGCATCTCGCCTTTTCGGGCAATTTGGCGGCGTGGGATAAGGATCAAATCATCCGCATTGAACGCCTGCATGTGCGTACCGTGCAAGGAGCGCGTACACACAGATTTTTTCGAACGTTTGCAACAGAGCCACGTTGGAACAAAAAGCGGACGAGTTTCCTCGTCCGCTTTCTATTCTGTAACCCGCTTGCTTTTCTAACATTCCGAGTAGCCGCAGGCATAGCACTTGCGGCAACCCTCCTCGTTGACCACGGCGGCTTCGCCGCACTCGGGGCACAAGTCGCCGATGCGCATTTTTTGCGTCAACGCTTCTTCTTCGATGGTCTTGTGACTGCCGCCGTTGGTCTTTTCTTCCAGCACGGGCAGGGCGCCTGCTTTTTCGCGCAGGTACATGTCGAAGACCTGACCGATGCCGTCGGGCAGAGAGCGGACGCGGTTGGGTCCCAGCCCCAGCGAGCGCCCGCCGCCGATGCCCATCAACTGACGCACCACTTCGCGCAGACGGTCGGTCGGTTTGATGGGCGAGGTCATGCGCAGAATGTAGGAGATGAGACGCCCGATTGCCTCGGAGACGGCGGCGGTTTCTGAGCCAGCCTTGGCGGTGTTGATGAATGCTTCGAAGGGTTGCTCGCCGCCGTTTTCGTTGATGGTCACGAATGCCTTGCCGACGGGGGTTTCGATGCTGTAGGTCTTGCCGGTCAGCGCGCGGGGGCGCGGCTTCTTCGGGTCGTGGAAGAAGGCGGGGGCGAGTTCCGGCTTGGCGGCAGGGGCAGGCTGAGGCGGAGTCTGAGGCGCCTCTTTCTTTTCAGCGGTGGCTTTCGTCTCCAGCACCACTTTTTCGCGCGAGCCGGTCACGTACACGGTAATCCCCTTGCAGCCGAGTTCCCAGGCGAGCATGTAGGCGGTGGCAACGTCTTCCACTGTGGCGCCTTCGGGGAAGTTGATGGTCTTCGAGAGGGAGTTGTCCACAAACGCCTGCAACGCGCCCTGCATGCGGACATGCTCTTCGGCGGTGACGTCGCCGGAGACGACGAAGGTGTCGCGGATGCGCTGGGGCAGTTCCATGATGTGCTGGCAGGTGCCTTCGCGCATGACCTGCTCGACGATTTCCTGCCGCTTCTCCTCGCCAAGACCGAGTTTTTTGAGCGCCTCGTCGAAGCGCGGGCTGGCGTAGGTGAGTTGGAGGTCTTTGCCGTTGTCGTTGACGTGGCGAATGTAGGCGAGAGCGAAGACGGGTTCACAGCCGTAGCCTTCACAGCCTGCGACGGTGGCGATGGTGCCGGTTGGCGCGACGGTGGTCTGCGCGGCGTTGCGGATGCCGTGCTGGCGGATGCCTTCCACCACCGCTTCCCACTGGACCTCGGGTCTGCCCCAGTTATGCTCGTACCTGATCAAACTCTGAGGCGGAGCCCAGGTCATGTTGTTCATGTCGTAGAGGGAGCCTTCGATGGCGGGGAAGGGTCCGCGCTCCTTGGCGAGTTCGATGCTGGTGAGCATGGCGTGGTAGCGGACGAATTCCATGACTTGCGCGCCGAACTCCTGCCCTTCCTTCGAGCCGTAGCGCACGCCGACATGGTACATCAGGTCTGCAAGCCCCATGATGCCCAGCCCGATGCGGCGGGCGCGGTGGGCGGCTTCCTTCAGTTGCGGCACGGCGGGAACGTAGGCATTGGCTTCGACGACATCGTCGAGGAAGCGGGTGGCGGTGACGACGCTCTGGCGGAGCAGTTCCCAATCCACTGTGCCGTCGGGTCTGCAGTGTTCGTTGAGGTTGACCGAGCCGAGACAGCAGTTTTCGTAAGGTCCGAGCCATTGCTCGCCGCATGGATTTGTCGCCTCGAGCGGATACAGGTGCGGGACGGGGTTGCTGCGGTTGGCGGCATCCAGGAAGAGCACACCCGGCTCGCCGTTGTGATGCGCTTGTTTGACGATTTTGTCGAAAATATCGCGCGCCCGCACTTTACCATAGGTATTGATTCTGACGCCTGCGGCTTCCGCCTGTTCGAGTGTGCCGTTGAAGCCTTTGGCTTTGGCGTCTTTCGGGTCGGGGAAGCGCAGTTCCCATTCCTTGTCTTCTTTGACGGCGCGCATGAAGGCGTCGGTGATGCCGACGGAGATGTTGAAGTTGGTGATGGAGTTTTCGTCCGTCTTGCAGGTGATGAATTCTTCCACATCGGGATGGTCCACGCGCAGAACAGCCATGTTGGCGCCGCGCCTTGTTCCGCCCTGCGCAATTTCGCCAAACGCATGGTCGTAGACGCGCAGAAAACCGACCGGTCCCGTTGCCTGGCCGGCGGAGGTGTGCACCATGGCTCCCTTGGGGCGCAGGCGCGAGAAGGAGAAGCCGTTGCCGCCGCCGGTTTGCTGGATGAGCGCGGCGTCGCGCAGGGTTTGAAAGATGCCCGCAGAATCGCGTCCCATATCGTCGGTGATGGGGAGGACAAAACAGGCCGCCAGTTGTCCCAGCGGCGTACCAGCGCCGGTAAAGGTCGGGGAATTGGGAAAGAATTTTTTGCTGGAAAGCAAATGATAATACTCAACCGTACGCACAAGAACATCTGCCCCCCATTGCTCCTCCACTCTGGCAATGTGATAGGCAACGCGCCAGAACATCTCTTCGACAGTTTCTACGGGTTTGCCATCCTCCCCGCGGCGGACATAACGCCGCATCAACACTTGACGGGCATTGTCGGTCAACTGCGCTTTGGGCAGTCCATCCGGCATGGGCGGCGTGGGAAGCAGCCCATGTTTTGATTGGTCGGTTTTGGTGGCGGTTTTGCCTGCCATGATATACACTCCTCTAAATGGTTTTGAGAAATTGCCTGAAAAAACTGATCGTCTGCGGATACCGAGAGAGGGCATCCTACACTATCGAGGAAGATGAAAAGGTTTTTCGGACATTTTTTGAGACAAAAAGCGGCAGTGACCTCCTCCCCGCCCTGGGAGGAAGAGTCACTGCCGGTGAATTAGCCTTCGAGCAGACGGTTGATTTCGTCACGCACAGAGTGGAGGTCGTCCAGCCCCAGGTACACGATGGCATAGCGGATGTATGCCACCTGGTCGGTCTCTTTCAAGACCTGCATAACCAGATCGCCCACCACGCGGGAGGAGACTTCCGCCTTGCCCATCGTCTGTAACTGTGCCTCCACCTGCCCGATCATGCGTTCGATATCTGCGGCGGAAACGGGGCGTTTCGCACAGGAAATGCGGATGCCCCTCGCCATTTTTTCGCGGTCGAACTCTTCGCGGGTGCCATCCTGCTTGATGATGAGCGGCGTCGCCAGGATGGGACGCTCGTAGGTGCTGAAGCGCTGACCGCAGTTAAAGCACTCGCGGCGACGACGTATTCCGCCGTGGCTGTCGTGAGAGGTATCGAGTACTTTAGAGTCGTGATGCTGGCAGTACGGGCACCGCATGAGGAAAAGATTTACTCCGTTTTTAGAACATTTGTGTCCGCCATCTGTGGGCGTTGGCGCACTGCATCCCCGTACATCTGGCTGTTTGTGGAGGGCATTGTAGCACGGAGGCGCGCCTGCCTCAAGAGGACGCAAGGGGGATTTATCTTAAAATATCCGCGCAAGTGTGACAACGCGTCCTTTCAAACATATTCGAGGACGTTAGAGAACGTCCCTTACGCGTATTAGAGGTACGCGTCCACACGCGCCTCCCGTTTGAGATCCGGAAGGACGTCCCCTACGCTTTCGGCACAGCGAATTCTATGTGTTCTGGTCGAGCCGGCGCAGGAAGTCCAGGACAAGGGCGTTGAATTCCTCCGCGTTCGATTGGTGCGGCACATGCCCGGCAAGGAGAGGTTCGCCTTGGGCATGGGGCATGGCATTCACCATCTTTGGGAAGGAGGCGGGCGCCAGAGTCTGGTCATGGTCACCCCACACCACGAGAGTCGGTATGGAGAGAGACGGCAGGTAGTCTGTGAGGTCGGAGATGACGTTTGGGATGTTGTAAACGCCCGGCGCGGTGCGGGTGTAGTCGAAGGCGGTTTGGGCGCGGATGTGTTCGGGCAGGGCGTGCAGGGCGCCGGCGCTGTGTCCCATGGCGCGGCTGGTGATGTCTATGATGATGCGGAACATCCATTGAGGGGTGCGTTGGGCAATGATGCCTCGCAGGTTGCGGTTGCTGTAGGAGCGGCGCAGGAGAGGAGGAAGCTGCAGGCGTGAGTAAAAGGGGCTGACGAGGATCAAGCCGCGGGTCCGGGCAGAGAAGCGGCGGGCGTATTCCAGCGCCAGGTATCCGCCCAGGGAATGTCCAATGAGAACGGCAGGCTCGGTCAGGCGCAGGGAGGTGATCCAGCGCAGGAAGTGTTCGAACAGCCATTCGATGTGGTAGGCGCGCGAGGCGGGCTTGGGACTGTCGCCGTGACCGAGCAGGTCGAGGGCGTAGGAGGCGTATCCGTTTTTGGTGAGTTCGGGGATGAGGTCGTTCCAGTCGTGCAGGGAGGCGGCGATGCCGTGAATCATGACGACAGGTTTGCCGTTCCCCTGTTGAATGAAGTTTGCCGTTGTAGGGAGGACGAGTTCATTTGTCGTACTTTTCATATCGTCTGACTAACTCTCTTCTCAAAACTTTGCCGATGAAGGTGCGCGGGAACTCGTCGAGGAAGAAAACGAAGCGCGGAACGAGGTAGGCGGGCAGGCGGCGTTTACAGTAGGCAATGACAGCGGTGGGCGAGGGAGCGTCTTTGCCGGCGATGATAAAGGCAAAGGGATGCCCAGCCACTGCGGTAACCGCCACTTCCTTGACCTGTGGAATTTCGTAGATGACTTCTTCCACGTCGCGCGGGAAGGCAGGCTTTTTGACTTTGGTGGGATACCACATATCGGCTTTGCGGGCAATGATGCGGACATAGCCGTCTTCATCTGCCTGGGCGATGTCGCCTGTGAGGAGCCATCCATCTTCGGTGAGAACTTCTGCGGTCGCTTGGGGATTTCTCCAATACCCCATCATGACTTGAGGACCGCGCACTGCCAGTTCGCCAATTTGCCCGGCTTTGACTTCTTTATTGCGGCGCGTCAAATCTACGATACGGCTTTCGGTGGAGGGAAGGGGGATTCCGATAGTGCCAACTTTGCGGTTGCCATTGAGTGGGTTGGCATGTGTGACGGGGGAGGCTTCGGTCAAGCCGTAGCCTTCGATCAGTTTGCCTTTGGTCAATTTCTCGAAGGCTTCCTGCACTTCCACCGGTAAAGGCGCAGAGCCGCTGATGCAGGCTTTGATGGATTGGATGCCATACTTGCGCACGCCGCGGAAGTTGTTGATGGCAACGAACATGTTCGGTGAGCCGGGGAAGATGGTGGGTTTGTATTTTTTGATGGTTTTCAACACATCGAGCGTTTGAAACTGCGTTTTCAGAATCATCGCCGCACCCACCGAAACCGGGACGCTCATGGCAGTCGTCAGACCGTAACTGTGAAAGATCGGTACGACACATAAAAATCGTTCGCGCCCTTCCACCGCATCCGGCAGCCAATGGCGGGTTTGCAGGGCGTTCGCCACCAGATTGCGGTGCGATAACATCACGCCTTTCGATTGGGCAGTGGTTCCGCCCGTATATTGGATGACGGCAAGGTCTTCCGGCACCACGTCCACGGTGGGCGACTTGGGACTGTTGCCGCCCAAAAAATCACCCCAGCGGACGGCGTTGCGAAGTCCATAGGCACGGTTGCGCCAGTGCGAAAGCAGATACTTCGGCAGGGAAAGATACTCTGCCGGATCGGTCAGGACGATATGAGGGATACCACAGGCATCCTGGATTTGCTTTGCCAGCCCCGCCCACATCGAAAGCGTCACCAGGGCACTCGGCTCCGAATCCCGTACCTGTCGCACAATCTCCTCCGGTTCGATGACCGGCGGCACAAAGACCGCCACCGCCCCTGCTTTCATCGTTCCAAAGAAGCCAATCGCCATTTGCGGCACGTTCGGTAACAGCAACACCACCCGCGCCCCCTTCCCCACTCCCAGCGAAATCAGCGCGTTGGCAAAACGGTTCGCCTCACGGTTCAGGCGGCGATACGACATGCGGCTCCCCTCGAAATAAATCGCCGGGCGGGAGGGAAACCGCCGCACGGCTGAACGCAGCAGATGATGAAGCGGGATGTTCGGCACGCCCACCGTGTATGGCACGCCCGCTTCATAATGTTCCAGCCACGGACGTTCCCGGCGCAGGGCATCACGTCCGCCTTTTTTCTTTTTAGGAGCGCTATCTGATTCGCGCCACGAACGTTGACTTTCGCCAGAGAGGAATCGCTCAATCGAACGGTTCACCGCCTCCCGCCGCTCCAGCATGACCATGTGACCGGACACGCCAATATCCGCCTCTTCCGCTCCCGGAATGGATTCGGTCACCTTCTCGAACAATGGTCGCTCAAACACCAGATCGCGGTGGCCGCGAATCACCAGCGTCGGCACTTCGAGTTGGACAAACCGTTCCCACCCCCGCCAGCGGGACATGTTCTCGCTGTAAAACCTCTTGAGGGCGTGCGGCGGCGCATGCAGCCAGGAGCGCGTGAAAGAACCAATCAATCTCAACAGCCAGACCGGCAAACTCAACCCCAGCCGAAAGAACGGATTGAGTTTGAACTCGCCTGCCGTTGCAATCAGAATCAATCGCTCGATGCGCTCGGGATGTTTCAGCGCGTATTCGGTAACAATTGCCCCGCCGAAGGAATGCCCCACCAGCACAATCCTTCCCTTGACCTTCAACAGCGTCAGCGCCGTTTCCAGATCCTCGACCATCTGAGACATCTCATAACCGCGCCCCGGTTTGTCGGAGAGACCATGCCCGCGCAGGTCCAGGGCAATGACGCGGTTCTCCACCGTAAATTCCTGCAGTTGATACTGCCACTGCTCCGCCTTACCGCCAAAGCCATGCAGGAAAACGAACGTTCGCTGAGGGCGATCCGGTGCAACATCAATCGCCGAAAGCCTCACCAACGGATTTGTCGAAACGCGAACTTCATGCCGGTAGAGGTCGAGGTCTATGTCCATGTAAAGAGTGTACAGGAGGTGACACTAATTGTCAATTTTGTTATACTGTCAAAATCATGGGAAACAAACTCTGCCCCAAGATCATCCTCGAAGGCACGCGGCTGACCTTCAAAACCGAGATCGCCTTCGAACTCAACGAACACCCGCGCATCGTGGGACCGCGCAAGTATCGCTATCACTCGCCGCTGATCTCGGCGGAGTGGTGTTCGTTCACCAATTATCCCTGGGGGCGTGGACCGATCAACTTCGAGCCGCAGGAGGAAGCGCTGGCCATGGAAGTGTATGCCGCCTGGGCAAGAATGTTCGAACTGCAACAATACTATTCCTGGATCGTGGACCGTTTCCACATCTCCACACAGGCATATCAGAAGCGAACCCATGCCAAAGAGTACGATTTCCGCTGGCTGGAGGAACGACTCCTGCCGCTGAATTTCCGCATCGTGTTTTGCACCCGCTCTCCGGAGAGTTTCGAAGCGGCGCGGGAGGAGAGATTGAAGGTTTCGGGCAACCCATCCCAATACAACGACTTGAATCTCTTCCTCCGCGAGCAGGAATTGATGCGGGAACTGGTTGCCAGATCCCTGTTGCCGAGCCTGACTCTGGATGTTTCGGAGAACGACATCCCCGCCGCAGTCGAACGGGTCGCGGACTGGCTCGAACAAACCAACGGTTTGTATATGCCCGATCAGGTGAAGTATGAACTTCGATAAACTGGTCGAATCCATCATCCAGGAGGCAATGGAGCGCGGCGAGTTCGACAACCTGCCCGGCAAAGGCAAGCCCATTGACCTGAGTGCCTATTTCGACACGCCGGAGGATATGCGTATGGCGTATTCGGTGCTGAAAAACGCCGGGATGACCTCGCGCGAGGTCGAATTACTGAAGGAAATCGGCGAACTGAGCCAAATCCGCGCCGCGGCGCTCGACGACAAAAGGAGGCGAGAACTTCACAAGGAAATCGAGAAGAGACAGATCGAGTTCAGTTTGATGATGGAAAGACAAAGACGTCGGCGTAAGCAAAAATAGTTCGAGTAGAGACAGGCAAAGGCGGGCAATGAAGCGTACGGGGCTCAACGTCCCGTGAGGTCCTGCGCGTCAGGCGTGGTCCTTCCCCGCCTCCTCCGAAACATCCTGTCGGCAGTCATGGCAAACCCTCGCACAACGGAGTTGGATATGAAAGTCCATTCGTACAACAAAGAAGCATGGAACAAACAAGTGGAAACGGGCAATCGTTGGACTCAACCTGTCAGCCCGGAGACGATCGCAAAGGCACGGCAGGGAGAGTTCAGCATCGTGCTTACGGAAAATATTCCCGTACCGAAACACTGGTTTCCCACACTGGCGGGGGCGGATGTGTTATGCCTTGCGTCGGGCGGCGGGCAGCAGGGACCCATCCTTGCCGCGGCGGGTGCACGGGTAACCGTCTTCGACAATTCGCCCAGCCAGTTGAAGCAGGATCGTTTCGTGGCGGAACGAGAGGGGCTGACCTTGAAAACCATCGAAGGCGATGCGGCGGATCTTTCCCCGCTGGAGGCTGAATCCTTCGACATGATTTTCAATCCCTGCTCGACCGTATTCATGGAGGACGTGCGCGCCGTCTGGCGGGAATGTCATCGCGTGCTGCGTCCCGGCGGCATCCTCATGACCGGTTCGATGAACCCGGTGCATTACATCTTTGACCTGTTCAAGATGGATGAGGGCATTCTCGAGGTCGCCCATGCCATTCCCTACTCCGACCTGACGAGCCTGCCGAAGGAGGACCTGGACGAGCAACTCGAAAAGGGACTGCCCATCGAATTCGGTCATTCGCTGACCGACCTGCTGGGCGGGCAATTGGACGCCGGATTCGTCATCACCGATCTGTACGAGGATTACATGCTGGAATCGCCCCTGCACAATTATCATCCCAGTTTTATCGCAACCCGCGCGATCAAACGATGAGGAGAGACGATCGACTCTGGGGCTTGTGTATCCCTCGAACGCTGAGGAGAACATGGCGGCTCAAAATTTGCTGAAAGACATATGGAGGATACAATGCTTGCAACGGACATCCGATAGGCATGAGAGGCGCATTCTCCAACCCATCCTTCGCCCCTGAGACCATCCCTATGACCAAAGGAGAAAAGATGTATACGACCGACCAATACGAGGGAATCATTGCCGAGACCGTACCCCTCCCCGGCGCAAACGGCGACTGGATCAACGCCTTCTTTGCCCGTCCGCTTGGCAGGGGTCCCTTCCCCGGGCTGGTGCTGGCACACCACATGCCCGGGTGGGACGAATGGTACCGCGAAACAACCTTCAAGTTTGCGCTTCACGGTTACGCGACCCTCACGCCCAACCTGTACTTTCGCGCCGGGCATGGCGCGCCGGAAGATGTTGCCGCCAAAGTCCGCGCGGACGGCGGCGTGCCGGATGAGCAGGCAGTGGGCGACCTGGCAGGCACCATGACCTACCTGCGCTCGCTCCCGTACATCAACGGCAAAGTGGGCATCTTTGGAACCTGTTCCGGCGGGAGGCACGCCTATCTCGCCGCCTGCCGCGTGCAGGGCTTTGATGCCATCGTGGACTGCTGGGGCGGCAACGTGGTCATGCCGCCCGAAGCGTTGAACGAAAAACGCCCTGTCGCGCCGATTGACTACACCAAAGACCTGTCCTGCCCCATCCTGGGCTTGTTTGGCAACGACGATACCAGCCCCAGCCCGGAACAGGTGGACCAGCACGAAGCCGAATTGAAAAAATACGGCAAAGACTACGAATTTCACCGCTACGACGGCGCCGGGCATGGCTTCTTTTACTACATCTACAAAGCCTACCGCCAGGAGCAAGCCATGGACGGCTGGAAGAAGGTCTTCGCGTTTCTGGAAAAACACCTGCAAAAACCTGTGTAGTTTACACTCTCTATGCGATGCGTTCTTGCGCATTTACACGAGGAGCTTTCATGTGCACCATGATCGTGGAAAAAGTAAAAATCGAAGGGAGCGGCAAAGGGACGAACGGCTGGTTCAAACTGGAGGGCGCCAACGTCTCCTACGACCATCCCTTCGACGCCCCCTACGAACACGCCCTCAACATTGACTTCGTCAACGAAGCGCTCGGACCTTCCGCCCGTGTGGCTGTCGAATTGAGCGAAGCGGCGGCAAGGGAGTTGATCAGAACCATCCAGGCGGTGCTGGACAAGGCAGGCGAAGGCGGTCATCTCGACAGCCAGAGACATCATCACTGATTCAAACGTCCCGAAGGTTTTCAACATCAACCTTCGGGACGTTTGATCAATACGGAAGATCGCTTCACGGCTCCCACTGGAAATGGATCAACGAAAAGAGATGCGGCTTTCCGCCGGAAAATTCGACCCCAACCAGCCAGGTGCGCCAGTCCAGCCCACCGTAAGTTTCGCTTCCCGGTTTGTGAACGGCATAAAAATTGATGTTGGCATATTCGGGGGGCCAGGGATCAAGGGAAAATGTCGCCAGGTCCAGGGGATCGTTGCAGTGAAGTTGATAATCCGAACCGAAGACCTCGATCAATTTGGGCAAAACGACCTGCGAGAACGAACCGAGCGTATCTTCGCCGCTTCCCGGCGCGGGACCCCAATTGACCTGAAACGCGCTGTCGAAAAGGAATTTTGCCTGTTCGCGGTTATAGTTGACCAGCGTCCCATACCGCCAGAAGCGCACATCCATTCCATGCGCGGGGCTGGGCAGGGCAGACAGAGCGCTTCCGTTCGAATTCAACACCGCCATGCGCAGGTCGTTCAGCAGGGAGGTGACCTGCATGTTCGCGCAAAAAGCGGAGGCGGCAACGTACTCGGTCAGAAAATTGGAGTTGACCCAGCCGGTTCCTCCGCCGGGTTTTTGCACCTCCACCCAAAGCGCATCGCCAACCCTTGCAGAGGGACCCGTGCGAATCACCTCTCTGGAGGTTGGGGTAAAACTGCCCACCACCGGCTGACTCACCCCGGCAGCGGAACGAATATTGAGCACATCGCCGGGTTGTACAAGGATGACGGCGTAAGGTCCGGAGGGTGAACCGGGTGTAACTTGTAAAACCGGCGCGGAGGTCAAGACAACCGTTGGAGGAAAGATATCCGAAGTCGGAGACGGACTTGCCGGAGGGACGGTTTCGGTCGGCGCGGAGGTCGGAGGCGGAGACGTGACAGTGGCAGGGATGACGGCCGGCATGGTGACGGTCACCGGCGGGTTGAATGAAAATGAAACGGCGCAACCGAGCGAGGCGAAAGCAAGCGTCAATGGCAATAGGATTAAAGCGGATTTTCTTTCGAACATTTTGTACCTCGTAACTTAATCGCGACCCCCACCAAGGTGGTACGCGTGGAAACAGGTTTGATTTATAATGAACCGCACCGGTCTTTGCAGAAAAAGTCCTTTTCTTTATAACGATTGAACACGACGAATGGTTCCGTCTGCTCCAACACTCCGGGCAGATCCTTTCACCCAAGGAGAATATCATGTTGAATGAAATCAGCGCGAACCGCGAAACAAGATACGGCATGCCTGCCGCCGACCAGATCGTGGTCAACCGGCATTACACACTCGGCTATTCTTATTACTTCCGGCAGGCAAAATGGGCATTGGAAATCATAGACCCGGATCGCTCGGAGGATGTGGACCGTTTCGACAACTTCCGCCCGGATCTGCGTATTCCCGAACTGTTCCGCGCCGACCTGGCGGACTACGAAGGCTCCGGCTTCGACAGGGGTCACCTTGTGGCAAGCGCCAACCAGGCGGAAACCGAGATACAAAACAGCGAAACGTTCCTGCTCTCGAATATGTCGCCGCAGGTGCCATCCTTCAATCGGGGCATCTGGAAAAACCTGGAGGATGCCGTACGCGAACTGGACGCCCAGAAAAGCGTGCTGGAAACCTATGTAATCTGCGGACCGATCTTCAACTTCGATGTGCCGGTCTTGACCATCAAACCCAAGGGCAACAAAGGCGTCACGCTTCCCATCCCGCACGCCTTCTTCAAATCCGTGCTGACGGAGGACAACAAAGGCAGGCTTCACATGTGGTCTTTCATGATCCCAAACGAAGCGTCGGACAAGCCCTTGGAGGAGTTTCTCGTCCCGACCAAAAAGGTGGAGCGCTATTCGGGTCTCGACCTGTGGCACAAACTTGTGGGCAGCGAGATCGAAAAGGAAAAAACCAAAATCCGCCCGATGTGGAAGTTCTAATGCCCTTCCGCAACGAGGCGGGCTCGCGCGCGTCCCCGTCACAAAACGAAGAAATCCCCTGTGAATCACGGCAGACCCAATCGCCGGATTCCGAATAAAAGGAGCAGGCAATGACAATCAAGGCAATCGTCGAACTGCACGCCAGGCGAGGGAAACGGGAGCAACTCATCCAGGCGCTGGAGGAATTGCACAAAGCCCAAACAAACACTCCCGGTTTCATCGGCTATGAACGTTACGAGATGATTGACGATCCCGAAAAACTGATCGAGATCGTGGAGTGGGAAACCCGCGAAGCGCGCCAAGCCTGGCTGGAAAAAAGCACCGGTACGGGAGAGTTAAACCGCGTGGTGGCTACACTCAGAAAGTCGTACACCGCGATCACGGTCAGGCGAATTCAATAACCCAACCGGGCAAAGATTTGCGGCGGGCGTGTCGAAGGTCGCATTCCCGACAAGATTCTTCGGAGAATTCCCCGGCTGGGTTACAGAATGCAAACAGACCACGGCAGGCGTAAACGAATGAAACAAACAGCCCATGTCCGTTTTCGACGCGCCGCGATAATCTCGCTTGCCGGTCTCGTGCTCATTGGGTGCGGCGCCCCATACGCCCCCCCAGCCGCCACGACAACGCCGCCGACATCCGCGCCGCGTCCTACACTCGCCGGCGAAAAAATTGATGTGGGCGGCTACAACCTGTATCTCGATTGCAAAGGCGAAGGAAGCCCAACGGTCATCCTCGAATCCGGGCTGGAAGGGGATGTTACCACGTGGAAAGACGTTCATCCCGAAGCGGCGAAAATGACGCGCGTCTGCCGGTACGACCGAGCCGGTCTCGCGCACAGCGATTACGGTCCCACGCCGCGCAATGCCGAACTGACCGCCCAGGATCTGCACACCCTGCTCGACCTGGCGGACATCGCCCCCCCCTACATTCTCGTCGGGCACTCCTTCGGCGGACTCCTGATCCGCCGTTACGCCTTCGACTTCCCCGGCGAGGTGACCGGCATGATCTTCGTGGATGCGCTTCATGAAGACTGGTGGGAAGAAGCCCTCGCCCTCCTGCCGCCCGCCTCTCCCGACGACCCAGCCCGCCTCGCCTCCTTCCGCCTTTACCTCACCGAAGGCTGGCGCGACCCCTCCGGCAACTTCGAAGCCATGGATATCCCCGCCGTGGTCGAACAGGTTCGCGAAACGGGCAGCCTCGGCAACCTGCCCGTCACCGTCCTCACCGCGGAAAATTTCACCGTCCTCCACCCGGGTCTCCCCGCCGACCTGGAAACCGCACTCGCCAACCTGTTCCAGGAACAGCAAACCCGCCTGGCGGCGCTTTCCACCCATGGCAAACAGATCATCGTGCCGGCGACGGGGCACAACATTCCAAGGCAGAATCCGATCGTCGTCGTGGAGGCGATCCGTGAAATGATCGAGGGACGGTGAAAGGTCCGGGCGCGGCGTCCAAAATATGTTTTAATGTTCGCACAGGTAAAACTCCATGAGCGATACGACCATCATCATTATCAGTATTCTTGCTTTCTTCCTCATTCTGTTCGGCGGGACGGCATGGTTGATTTTCGTCTACTTCCCCAACAAGACCCTCGCCGTCGCGAAGGAATTGGCGGCAACGGTCAGGAATACATTCGGGCTGACCCCGCAGGTGACCATCAATCAGAAAATCATCTACAAGCGCACCCATGAAATTCTGCAACTGGCGATGATCGAGCAGGATTTCGACGTGGAATACGAAACCAGTGACACCCTGTTAGGAAGCGTGAAACGCATCCATTTGCGCGGCGCGTATCGCGCCAAAATCGGTTTCGACCTGCAAAAAGGGTTCAACATCGAGGTCCATCGCGGCAGTTTCTTCAAACCGGGGCAGATCGTCCTGCAACTGCCGCGCGCCGAGATCCTTTCCGTCGAACCGCTGGACATCGAAAAAAACACGTTTTCGGGATTGATCAACTGGGTGACGAACAAAGACATCGAAAACGCCTTGCAGGAACTCGCGGCGCTGGCGCAGAACAAAGCGTCCAAACTCGATATGCTCGCAGACGCCGAAAAGCGCATCGAGAACCGCCTGAACGATGCCCTGTTGCCGAGACTGGTCAACGATCGCTTCACCCATGTTGTAAAATTTCTCGAAGCGCCCGGAAAAAGCGTGTCCATTCAAGATGACGCTCCGAAACTGACACCGGGATGACGAAGCCTCACAAACGAAACCCTTAAACCACTGACGGAGGAGGAGCACGATGTCCAATGAAGTGTTCTCGGCATTGATCGGCGCATTGGTCGGTGCGTTCATGACCGGCATCTTTAGCTGGTGGATCCAAAAAGTCGAACAAAACCGCAACAAGCGGGAGGAATTGCGGAACATCGTCATGCAACTCATCGAACTGCGCGACAGGTTCAACAACGAAGTATCCGCCCTGCCGGATGCGGGAAAAAGAGAGACGGCTTCCATCTCACTCAATAACAAGCGGCAGATCTATTTGGAGGCGGCGATCAACATCACGGAACAACTCCCCAGCCAGATCGCATCCTCCGAATACACCTTTTTGGCTTTTGAATTCTCTGCGGATTCCAACTTCAAACAGGCGGAGAAGTTCTATCAAAAAGCGGTGCGCGCCGCGAGATTTCCCCTCGCCCGGATCGTCGCGTTGAGAGCCATGGCTGTTTTCTATTTTGCACAGAGTCCGCTCCGCAACTTTGAATTGGGAAGGAAATATTTCAAAGAGGCAATTGACCTGCTCCCCAACCCATCAGACGCTTACTCCATTTACACGCAGGGATACAGTTATGAAACCTGGGGATTGCAGGAACTTGCCAATGGCTTCGAACTGGAGGGAAGATCCAAAATAGACAGTGCCCGCAAATACTACCTCGACCTGCCCAAAAACTACCCGCTCAGGGCTTCCGCTTTGGAGGTGTTGGAATCGAAAGTCCGGCAGGCGGTTGGAGGTTCATCCCCGGTTTCGAACCCGGGCGCCGATCCCTCCGGGCATTCCGCAACCCAGTAAACCGCTGGGGCGATCATGATCCGGCAGAGCCGGGCACAGACCGACTCACAAAAAATCATCAAGGTCGCGGAAGGATAACACCGTAAAACAAAAACGTCCAACGCCAGCCGCGTTACATTGAAAACATCGTGCAGAAGGCAGCATAGCCCTCGAATGTCCGCATCGTTTCTCCGCTCCGTATATCAAAGCCTGCCAAAACGCCGCCCCGGCATCTTGTTTTCAGGCAACATCTCCCGCCCGGAGATCGCGCTGACGTTCGACGACGGTCCACATCCGCGTGATACACCGCGGGTTTTGGACGTGCTGGCACGACACAACGTCTGCGCGACATTCTTTCTGATCGGGATGAGCGCCGAACAATATCCGCAACTGGTGAGACAAATCCACCAAGGCAGACATCAACTCGCTTTGCACTGCTATCGTCATCTCCCCTTCCCGCTGGAAAGCGCCTCGACTCTTAAGGGACAGCTGGATCACTCTCGAATCGCCATTGCCCGCGCCTGCGGCATCTCCCCCGAAACGATTCGGCACGTCCGTCCGCCGTACGGATTCTTCACTGCAAAGACCCTGTCTCTGCTGGAAGAATGGGGATACCGCCTCGTGTTGTGGGATAACATGCCCCTGCATTTCCTCCAGCCCGCCCGGCGGACCATTGCCCAAATCCTCGAGCGCACCGCTCCCGGCTCGGTCATCGTCCTGCACGACGGCAAAGGACATGGCGCAAAGGTCGCGCACATTCTCGAAATTGTCCTTCCGCGACTCAAGGCGAAGGGATTTGAGTTTGTTACAATTGAGCAGATGCAGTCATCAAGTCCAGGAGGAGGCGCAGAATGAAAGACGGAAAATGTATCAAATGCGGCGCAGAGACGGTTCACATGCAGGAGAACGGCATCGGCGGCTTGTACGGTCTGGATGTGTTCGACGGCAGATCGAGCGAAAAAGGTAAAGCGCTCACCTATGCCTGCGTCACATGCGGATACTTCGAGAATTACATCATTGACCCGAAGAAGGTCAAAACGATCTCGGAGAAATGGAAGAAGGTTTAATCAATGCAGATTACCAGCATCAACGTCGGCAGGGAACGGCAACAACAAAGAAAAGAGTATATCGAAACCACAGGCATCTACAAAATGCCTGTGGACGGTCCCGTTGAGATCAAGTCGCTGGGTATCGAAGACGACGCCATCTGCGACAAGAAGAATCACGGCGGACCCGACCAGGCGCTCTACCTCTACGGCGGCGCAGACTATGCCTGGTGGGAAGAAGAACTGGGGCAAAAACTCGCCCCCGGCACCTTCGGCGAAAATCTGACCATCGGCGAGCTCGAAAGCGCGGCGTTCAACGTCGGTGATTACCTGCACATCGGCGAAGTGATTTTGCAAGTCACCGCGCCGCGCATCCCGTGCGGCACCTTCGCCACGCGCATGGGCGATCCGCAGTGGGTGAAGAAGTTTCGCGCGGCGGAGCGTCCCGGTTTGTATGTCCGCGTCATCAGGGAAGGGGTAATCAAAGCGGGCGATTCCGTCACCGTCGAAAAATACGCAGGCGAAACAATCTCCATCGTGGAAATGTACCGCGAGCATTACAACAAGGACAAAAGCGAAGCCTCCCTGCGCCGCCATCTCAACGCACCCATTGCTCTTCGGGCACGGAAAGACCTGGAAGAAGAACTTCAGACATGGACTGTAAAAGGGTAAACGGGAAGCAAAAACAGGACTGCCGCCTCATGGGCGGCAGTCTAATTTTATATTGCCTGTAACAGCGCTTTGACCTGCTGTAAAGCAGACTGAGCATCTTTGAAATGGATGCCCTGCATGCCAATCTTTTTGCAGGCTTCGATGTTTCCGATGAAATCGTCCACAAACACCGCTTCTTTTGCCTTGACCTGAGCCTGCTCCAACGCAATGTGATAGATCTTCGGGTCGGGCTTTGCCACCCCCACCTCCGCCGAGATGACCATGTGGTGGAAGGCGTCGTCGAACTTTTCGCGCACGATGTAATCGCGCAGCCCGCTCCAGGCGTTGCTGATGAGACCCGTTTTGACCTTCGGTTTGAGTGAACGCAGGAAATCGAGCAGTTCGCGGTCAATCACGTCGCCTGCGAAAAACTCATCGCGGATGCGTTCGTATTTGGAGGCGGGAAGTTTGAGGGTTTTCATCACGCTGCGCCAGTGTTCTTCTTCGGTAATCTCACCGATGGAGGCGCGGGAGGCGGAGGCGCCGCCGAAGACGATCTTTTCGATGTCGTCATACTCCATGCCGAGGCGTTCGGCAAGGCGCTGACGGGGGGCTTGAAATTCGGTGCGGACGATGACTCCGCCCAGGTCGAAGAAGACGGCTTTGATGGTCATTTGCTTTTGGGGGCGGTTGCCCTTGGTTGTTTGGCAGGTTTCTCTGCCGCAGGTTTTTCCTTTGCGGGCTTCTCTGCCGTCGTCTTTTTCTTTGCCGGTTTTTCTTTGGCAGGCTTTTCGGGGGCGGGAGGCGGCTGTGCCGGTTTGCCAGCCCGTTTTCGATGCTCAGGCCTGGCAGCGGCTTGGGGAAGAGGAGCAGGTTCGGGCGCGGGAAGAGGCGCTTCTTTTTGAGGGTGGGCTGTCATTTCCTGTTCCAGTTCTTTGAGGGCTTCGCGCCAGTTGGGCATGGTCATTTCCAGTTTTTGCCTGGGGACCGGTGTGGCGCGACGGCAGCGAGGGCAGTGTGCGTCGTAATGATTGAGGTTCCTGGCGTATATTTCCTGCAGGGCGTCCAGTTTTTCAAGGCGCCCGAGGGTGAAGGGGGTTTGGCAGTAGGAACAACGCAGGTTCATGTCAGTCTCCTTTGTTGACCGTCCCGAAGGATATGCCTTCGGGACGATTTGTTTGTTAAAGTGATTGTACACTGATTTCTTTGCCGGCTCTGATCTCTTTTTCGAACTGATCGAAGGTGCGATGGACGTGCATGCCGGCGGCTTCGTAGAGCCGCAAGGCGCCGGTCAGACTTTCCGCATCCACACCGAGACCTGCCATGCGTTTGCCGCGCCGATAGAGTTCGCCAAAGGAGTGGTGAAGCAAGGCAAGACCAATGCCACGCTTGCGCCAAGGGCGGCGGACACCGAGTGTGCTGACCCAGCCAATATCGGGATTTTCGAAGGACTGTTCGCGGCACAGGCTGACGCCGGCGATTTCATCTCCGTCCATGGCGAGGAACCAGAGGGCAGGGTCGAAGTTTTCATCGGCGGTCATGAAGTGTTTGAAGCGCGCAAAGCCTTCTTCAAAGGGAGCGTCCACATGCCCAAAGTGGTCGCGGAAAGATTCGTCTGTGGCGCGGTAAACGGCTTCGAGGTCGGTTTCGGGGTTGCAGGTGCAGATGGTGATGCCGGCGGGGAGTTGTGGGGCAGGAGGCGGCGCGTCCATGTTGATGCGCATGGTGTAGAAACTGCGAATATGGCGGTAGCCCGTGTCTTCGAATAATTTGCGGGCGGAAGTTGCTTCGCGGGGTATCCCAACGCGAGGCGCAAAACGCAGATCAGGGGCGAGTTCATCTAGGGCTTTCATGGCGCGCGCTTCCGCCCAGGCGAGCAGGGATGCGCCAATGCCGCGGCCTTCATAGCGCGTGTCCACGCGTCCCCAGATCCACGGGTGAACAGGCGGTTTGCTGGTCGTCCACACCTCGATGTAACCGACCAATTCGCCCTGAGGCGAAAAGACCAGGCGGATGTCCTCCGCGGGGTCAAACCCCGGCGAGACCCATTCGGTACGCAGCACCGCCGCGTCCGACAGGTCATCCTCGTGGATGACCTCCTGCGACCAGCGGTTGAACAAAGTCAACGCCCTGTCCACATCTTCCAGAGCAGCGCCGCGGGCGGTGAAGCCCTCGGGCAGAGCCACCGTCTGGGGCAGATCTAATTTTGCTTTCATTTCATTCTCCTTCTTGTTGTTGCATCCATTCTTCGCGCAGGATTCCCATGACGAGGATGTCCCAGCGCCTGCCTTCTTTATTCAATGCTCCGCGCATCCGTCCCTCATGGCGGAAGCCCGCCTTTTCATAGGAGCGGATAGCGCGCGGGTTGTACTCGAACACGGTCAGGGTGACGCGGTGTAAATTGACCTCCGTAAAAGCATACCGCAGGAGGACACGCATCACGTCGGTGCCATAGCCCCTGCCCCAGAACTCGCGCTCGCCGATCCCCAGCCCCACGAACGCGTCGCGGGCAGACCAGTTGTAGACATTCAGGTCAATATCGCCGAGCAGCTGGTTGTCGTCCAGTTTACGAATGCTGAACCAGTACTGACGGATGGAGTCCTCTTCCAATTCCTTTTCGAGCCAGGTTTGCGCGGCTTTCGAGGAGGTGAGCGAGGAAATGCCGCTATCCAGCAGGCGGCGAAATTCGGAGTCACGGCTCCAGCGGGCGAATGCCTTGCCTGCCTCCTCAGCGTCCATTGCGCTCAAGCGAACCAGGTTGCCTTTGTAAATGTCTCTCATACCTTCTCTCCACCTTGCATTGCCAGCCATTCCTCGCGCAGGATTCCCATCCACAGGGAATCGTGACGCCTGCCGGCACGCTGCACATCACCGCGCGTGCGTCCTTCCAGCCGAAAGCCAGCTTTCTCGTAAGAGCGCAGCGCGCGCGGGTTATAGTCCATCAAGCCGAGCGACACGCGATGCATATTCAACTCGGAAAAGGCATATTGCAGGCACAATTTCATCATATCGGTGCCATAGCCTTTGCCCCACACCTCGCGCTCGCCAATGCCGATACCCACCCAGGCTTCGCGGTGAACCAGGTCCACCCACAGGCTGAAGAAGCCGATCAATTTATCCTCCGCCAGGGTTCGGGCAGAGAAAACATAACGGCTTGGACTGAAACCTTCTTCCGTTCGTTTTTCGAACCAGTCCTTCAACCACTTTTCAGATACTACCATTGCCGGTTCGGCGTCCAGAAACCTGCGGTATTCCGAGTCTCTTTGCCAATGGACCTCGATTTTTGCACTGACTTCCGGATCTTCCGCCGTAAGGCGGACCAACTCTCCTCGAAACAGATTTCTCATCGCTTCCTCCTACGCCTGAGCCTGATTCGCCCATTCATCCTTCAACAAGCCGAAAACGAGCAGATCCCAGCGGCGACCGTCCCGTTCCAGCGCCTGGCGTCTGCGCACTTCTTGGGTAAAGCCGAACTTCTTCAACAGAGCAATCGCCGCCTCGTTATATTCCGGTACACGCGCCGTGACGCGGAACAGGTTCAACTCGGCGAAAGCAAACCTCAATAACATCTGCAGGGCTTGGGCGCCATAACCTTTGCGGCGGTCGTCTGCCGAGCCAATGCCAAGCTCGATCCAGCCGTTGCCGTTCGACCATTCGATGCGGTTGATCAGGGCTTTGCCGATCAGGCGGTCATCCTCACGAGCGCGGATGGCAAAATAGAAGAGGTTCTTTGCCTCCTCGATTTCCTTTTCGAGTTTTTCGTACCTCTTCTTTACCATCGCCGGCGACATAGGACGGGCTGGCTCAATATCATACAGGCGCACAAAATCGGAATCATGCGTCCATCTGGATTCGACCTGTGGGTCCTTTTCATAGTCAATGGAACCGAAGCGGATGTCGCGTCCTTCGAACAATTGGGTTTGAATATCGAACATAGTTTGCTCCATTTCTCCTCTCCTTGAAGGAGAGCGGGATAAAAAACAGCCACAGGCTTGCGCCCATGGCTGGCAGGATGAAAAAAAACAGCCACGGGCAAGTGCGCCGCGGCTGTCATTTACAAAATTGCGTGTAAATTAACGACAAGCAGGCGCACTACGACAAGGAACGAAACCAGAACCGCCTTTTTCCATGCGGAAAGGCTTCACGATGAGTGCTGCAGTGTTCATTGCCATTTTTAGTGCGTCTCCTTTCGTTGAATTTTTCTTACTAATTCGAGTGTAACATGCAGATTTATTTCCCGTCAAGTAAATGAGCAGCGGAAAGGTTTATTCGTATGGCTACCTGGAAAACCGATATTGACACGATCCCTCTCCACACGGTACTGATCGCCTCTGATCAAGCAGAGAACATTTCCGCGTTGGAAATGCTTTTTCAGCAAAGAAACTGCATTGTTCTTTCTGAAACAACCGTTGCCAACGCCCTGCAAACGGCTCGGCTGGTCGGTCCCTCGCTGATGCTCGTGGATATGAAACTCTCCAGGAGCAAACGAGAGTCCCTGTTGAAGGAATTACGCCTCGCCAGCCGCGGTCCCATCATCCTGCTGGCTTCCGCCAATACCATGGAGGAAGTTCTCGAAGCCAACCGGGCGGGTGCGGATGAATGTCTGATCAAGCCCGTCAACCCGGCGGTTTTAATCGTGAAGGCAATGGCTTGGCTGGGGCATGGTCAGCGCACGTCCATGCCGTTGAACTTCAACGTAACTGTTTAGAACACTACACCCCAGCAAAGCAGCCGGATCAGTGGATCCGGCTGCTTTGATTCCATGCAAGTTTGGGTTCGTAAATTGGGATACGGAAAATGCTGTTTTACGGATTGTGTAGCACAAGTGACTAACGTCAATTTGGGATAAGAACTTTCCCACCGCCGAGGCGCAAAGAATGTCGGGAAAATCGAAAATTCTCTGCTCTGCTGCAAACACCCTCAAAGTCGGCTGCTGCGAGCGAAGCGTACCCGAAGGGTAAGCAATCTCTCAGCCGGCGAGAGGATTGCTTCGCAATGACCTCCTTGCAACAGAGCATATCGGTATCCTGAACCGGGGTCTATTGGTCTGGGAGCGAGTTCAACGGGAGCGCAGTGAGGTTCTCACAATAGATCACCGCTGCCTGTTTATCGGTGTGATATTCGAAAACCCTCTCCCGGGCTTGCAAACGAATTAAGTAGCCGGGCGTCACTACCTGGAGATAGGACATGGAAGGGGAGGGGCATCCGAGGCTCGAATCGTTCCAAGACATTTCGAACGCCTCTTTGAATTGAATCTCATCGGACGGGATGGAGAAACGCTTTGACAGATCGTTGGAGGCAGCGGCAATCAATTTCTGAATCTGGGGATCGGTTGGAGCGGGCATGGGAATTTCTCCGTTGGGTAAATCAGGCTGAGGGGGTAAGAGAGGCGTAACCTCGACCAGTTGGGTGGGACGGGGGGATGTATCTTCGGATGGAGAGGCGGGTTCCCTCAAAGACGGCGGCATCTCCGGTTCATCCGGCGCCGAAATGCCTTGGGCACACCCCGTCAACACGAAAACCAGCAGGATGATAATCGTCAAAAACCTGTAGATTTTCATACAGTCTCCTTGGGTTTGAAATTTACACAATCTTCCGGCATTACTTTCATGACGACTATGCGGGGGTAAATGTTCCGGGCGCCTTCCCGGGGATATCCTCAATTCCTGGAACTGAACGGCTTTGATAGGTATCTTGCGCGATAAAAGCGTTTTCGAATGGGCAGACGGTAAGGTTCTCTTATGTTCCTACTATATGGGACTATCCCTTTTCTTACATTCCCTGACTACACTGGGGGCAATTCAACGATCAACTCCCAGGAGACAAGATATGACCTTCTATTTGCAAACTTACCCTTATGACCGCATCTACCGCCGCATGATCCGCCGCCAGGTTGACGACGACCGACGAGCGCTTGGCGTCAATATTCGCGAAGAGGAGGAAGCGTATGTGCTTTCCGCGCTCGTGCCGGGACTTAATGCCGAGGATTTGAACATCCAGGTGTTGGATGACGTTGTCCGCATCGAAGGCGCTTACCGGCAGGACGAAAAGCAATACCTGATACAGGAACTGCCCCGCGGCTCGTTTTACCGCACCCTGCGCCTGCCCGCCGCCCTGGACGCGGAACGCGTCGAGGCAAAGATTGCAGACGGTATCCTGACATTGATCCTGCCCAAAGCCGAATCTGCCAAGCCGAAGAAAATCAAGATCAAAGTCAAATAGCGGGCGCCTTCCTGCCATATTGAAGACCGCGTTCGGCGCGGTCTTTCTGTTTAATATCTCAATAACATCAAGCTACAAAATTCTTGCCGCGGATTTACCTTTTCGGGCATCGTGTCACCGATTTACATAAATTGAAAAAAACACCTTGACAATGATTTAGATTTAGATTATTATCTAATTAGATACTTATCTAAAACAGTCATTTGCCTAATGGTCAGTCTTATTCGAGGAGAGAGCAGCCATGACTACAAATCAGGTGATAGAAGAAATGACCCAGACATTTACCGAATACAACGGGCAAACCAGGCAAACGTCCTTCACCCGCCAGACCGGGCAAGTGCTGGTAGCGTTTGGGATTCTGTTCAAGCACGTCCCTCCTTTCAACGAAACCATTGACGAAAACACGGGCGAGACGCTCATTTCCATTGGAAGAAAACTTCTTTCCGAGTAAGCCCAGAAACGATAGGTAATTCATGGATACCTCGACTGACAAGCAACCCTTCTCCCCCGCCATCGAATGGGACTACGGCACAGCCTATGAGTTGTTCATCAGTCTGCACGTGCTGATCGAGCCGGAATATTTCGGCATCCGTCCGGCGTATGCGGCGGGCGTCCGCGCCCGCATCCCGCAGGCGGAGCGTAAACTGCTGGAAGATTTGTACTCCATCCTGGGTGTGCCGCTCAAGTGGATTCACTCTCTGCCGGCGCCCAAGGATGCCATCAGCGCACTGTGGGCGCTCAAGCAGGTTCAGCCTGCCGAGCGGATGATGCTGTTGTACGGCGTCAACGAACCCTATGAAAGCGATGGCTCGCCGGAGTCGGAAAGCCATAAAAGGTTCAAGGAAAGCCTGCGCCGGATTGCCGAATCAGGTTCATGGTCGAGGGAAGATGCGGATTTCTTCCAGAAGATGCTCAGCAAAAAGAATAAAGTGGTCAAGCGCGAGGCTGTTGAGTACGCGTTGGATTGGTGGAGCCGCCCGGCGGAATTGGGTGAGGCGTATCTGCAGGCGTTCCAGTCCTACTATCAGGCATTTTTCGAGGAGGAGGAAAAGCGGGTCGCACCTGTCTTGCAGTCTGCACTGGAACACGCCCGCGCGCTTTCTACCGTTGTGAACTTCGAGGAATTTTTCACCGAAATTACGCAGGGTTTGCAACGGGGGGATGAGTTTAACGCCTCGCGCTTCATCATTGCGCCCGCCTTTTGGATCACGCCGCTGGTCTTTTTTGAAAAGTTCGACAATGAGACCATATTGCTGGCGTTTGGCGCACGCCCGGCGGATATGTCTGTCATCCCCGGTGAGGTGGTGCCTGATGCGCTCGTCCGTTCGCTCAAGGCGCTCGCCGATCCGACGCGGTTGAAGATTCTGCGGTACCTGAGCAGCGAAAGCCTTACCCCTTCCGAAATTGCCCGCCGTCTGCAACTTCGTCCGCCCACAGTGACCCACCACCTGAAGGAATTACGCCTCGCCAGCCTGGTGGAACTTTCTCTTTTGCACGAGGAAAACCGCTACACCGTCCGCAAACAGGCGCTCGATGCCCTCTTTGGAAGCCTGCAATCCTTTTTGGAAAACACCTCAACAAACGAATGAACGCCTTCTTCTTTCGTCCGTTTCGCCTGATTGGCGACTACGCCTCCCACGTTCGCGCCTTCACGCCCAACGCGCGGCTGTATCTGCTCAACGTCATCCTGACCGGCGCAGTGATGGGCGGTTTTCGCCTGATTTTCAATTTTTACGTGTTGAGTCTCGGCTTCGACGAGGCTTTGCTGGGCAGTCTCATCACCGCCAGCAGTTTTGTGGCTCTGCTCGCCGCCCTGCCCATGGGTTACCTGGCAGACCTGCTCGGGCGCAAAGGGGCGCTGGTTCTCTCCGGTGCGCTTTTGAGCCTGTCCATTTTGGTGATGGCGCTCTGGCAAACCGAAACAGCCTTCTACTCGATGAACATTCTCTCCGGCATCGCCCAAAGTCTGGCGGGCGTGACCATGTCGCCCTTTTTGATGGAAAACAGCGGCGAAAAGGAGCGCACCTATCTCTTCAGTTTCGGTCAGGGTTTGCAGATGACGATGGCATCCGTCGGCAACTGGATCGGCGGTTACCTGCCCACCTGGATGGGACAGGCGCAGGGCGCATCGCCTACCAGCAGCCTGGCATACGGGAATGCGGTGCTGACCATCGGCATCGGCGCGGGGCTGGCGGTCTTGCCGCTTCTCTTTTTGCGGACCCCGAAACTGGGTCGCAGTCAACGTGCGGTTTTCGCCCCCTTTCAGTATGCCGCCCAACAACCCATCCTGTTGACGAAACTCATCCTACCCATGTTGTTGACTTCCCTCGGGGCGGGGCTGATCATGCCGTTCATGAACGTCTTTTTCCGCGTGGTACATCACCAGCCAGATCCGGTCATCGGGACGCTGTTCGCCTGGGGTTCGCTGGCAATGGGCGTCGGTCTGTTGATTGCGCCTCCGCTTGCCGAACGCACCGGCAAGATACAACTGGTGGTCATCTCACAGGCGCTCTCGATTCCCTTCCTCATCCTGCTGGGCTTTTCGCCGCTCTTCTGGGTCGGCGCGGCAACCTACTACATCCGCCTGGCGCTGATGAACATGAGTTCACCCGTGTATCAAACCTTCATCATGGAGCACGTGGACTCATCTGCGCGGGCGACCGTTGCCAGCCTGACCAGCATGGCATGGAATTTTGGCTGGGCGTTCAGCCCCACCATCAGCGGCTGGCTTCAGGTTCGCTACGGGTTTGGTCCGCCCTTCATTGGGACAATCATCCTCTACACGATTTCAGTAGTAATGTATTGGGTTTTCTTCTGGCGCGGACAGCCCAAGCCCGTCCCCGTACACGCCGCCACAGACTGAGCCATTACCGGAGCGGTATCCCCCTCCTTTTTTCCCCTTCCCCGGCGCGGGAAGGGGAAAAGATTTAATGGCAGAACCAACCTTCGGTCAGGAACCCGAAGCGCATGAGGTTCGGACTATAATAAGCGCGACAGCATCCGCCCCAATCAAAGGAGAGAGATATGCTTGTCATCATCAGCGACCTGCATCTGGGCGACGGCACAACTGCCGCGTCCATCCCTGCCAGCGCCTTTTATCTGTTCGCCAAACGCCTGCGCCAGGATGCCCACTTTGCCTCCCTGCGGCGGGGCAAATACCGCCCCATCGAAGAGCTGGATGTCATTCTGATGGGCGACATCATTGACCCGCTTCATTCGACGAAATGGCTGTTCCCGCCCCAAGGGCAGGAGCAATACATCGAGGTGAACGGGCAAAAACACATCCGCATCACCGAGGAAGGCGAACCCGGCTACATCCGCCCGTGGAGCGACCCTTCGCACCCGCTGTTTGCGCCCAAACTGCTCGAAGTGACGCGAGCCATCCTTGAACACAACCGCGAATCCCTCGATGTCATGCGCAAACTGGCAAACGGCGAATTCATAGAATTCGACCCTGCCACCGAAAACGGAGAGCGCAACGCCGCCAGCCAGACCAAGATCCCCCTCAAGGTGCGCTTTCATTACATGGTCGGCAATCACGACTGGTACTATCACCTCCCCGGCGACACCTTCGACCCCATCCGCCGGGAACTTATCGAAGCGATGGGCTTGAGCAACCCGCCCGGTCCCTTCCCCTACGACCTGCGGAAAATTGACCCCAGCCGCGAGTGGAAACAGGACGAAGCCCCCCAAATCGAGCGGCTCTTCAACGAATACAAAGTTTTTTGCCGCCACGGCGATTGTTTCGACTCTTTCAACTTCAACCCCCTGCTCGGGCGCGACCACGCCACCCTCGGCGACGCCTTCACCATGGAAGTCTGCAACCGCTACCCGGAGGAACTCAAACGCAGACCCGAGCTGAACCCCGAAATCGTGGACAACCTGCGCAACATCACCAACGTCCGCCCGGCGCTGGCAACCCCGCTGTGGATTTCGGGGCAGATCACCAGGCTCGCCCAGGAACACAGGATCACGGGCGTGAACGAACGCGAACTCAAAAAAGTCTGGGATGACCTTTCCGACAAATTCATCAACCTGAAATTCGTCCGCAGCAAGGACATCCCCTTCAAACTCGACATCGTGGATAAGATGCAGGCGGCGATCAAAATCTCCAAACTCATCTCCCTCGACACCCTCGACAAACTGATCTACAAACTGCAAAACAGAAGGCTGTTCGGCGGCGAGGGTTCCTTTACCCAATTCGCCCTGAACGAACCCGCCTTTCAGGATGACACGGCACGCTACATCCTCTACGGTCATACCCACCACCAGGAAACCGTCCCCCTCGATTACGACGAGCGCGGCGGCAATCAAATCTACTTCAATGCCGGCACCTGGCACACCTATTTCGACCTCGCCCGCAAAGACCCAACTGAAAAGAAATTCGTCCCCTACAAAGCCCTCAGTTACACCACCTTCTACCGGGACGACGAACACGATGAGCGTCACTTCGAAACCTGGACAGGCGCCTACGCATAACCCCGCATGCACCGTGACACGCGCAAGCACGATGTCCTCATCATCGGCGGAGGCCCCAGCGGACTCTCCACCGCCCTGCATGTCCAGCGGATCGCTCCGCATCTCACTTCCCGCATCCTGCTCCTCGAAAAGGAATATTATCCGCGCCTGAAACTCTGCGCCGGTGGACTCACCCTCGACGCCGAAATCCTGCTCGAACGTCTCGGGCTGGACGTGAACGAAGTCCCGCACGTCCTCGCCGACGAACTCCGCTTCGACTTCGAATCCAGCGGGCTGAGAATCCGCAACCCCAAACGGCACGCCCTGCGCGTCATCCGCCGCGATGAATTCGATCACTGGCTGGCAAAACAGGCACAAAGCCGAGGCATAGAAATTCGCCAGGGGGTGACGGTGAAAAACGTCCTTGCGCAGGCAGATGGCGTGATCGTGGAAACCGACCAGGGAACCTTGCATGCGCAAGTCGTCGTCGGCGCAGACGGCTCGAACGGCGTGACCCGCCGTTGTATCTTCCCAAGCGACCCGCTCCACACCGCAAGGGTGCTGGAGGTCTTGACCCCCACCCACCACTCCCCCATCCCGCCATCACGGAATGGGGGCGCATACTTCGAATTCTCCCCCGTGCCAGAGAACATTGCCGGCTACATTTGGGACTTCCCCACACAGGTCAAAGGCAAGCCAATGCGCTGTTGGGGCATCTACGATACCAACCTGCTGGCAAATGGCAAACGCCCGCCGCTCAAAGCGCCGCTTGCAAAAGAGATGATGCGCCTGGGCTTCAACCTGAACGACTACGAAATCAAGGGGCATCCCATCCGCTGGTTCAGCCCGGCGCATCGCCTGTCTGCGCCGAGGGTTTTGCTCGTGGGCGATGCCGCCGGCGCAGACCCGATCTTCGGCGAGGGCATCAGCATTGCGCTCGGATACGGCGCCCTCGCGGCGCGCGAAATCAGCGAGGCGTTTCAGCGTGGCGAATTTTCGTTTCGCAGTTTCAAGCGTCGGGTGGTGCGAAGCGCCCTCGGTCAAACGCTCCTCGCACGCTGGCTCATCGCCAACGTCATCTATTCGCTCAAGTGGCGCTGGTTCCAAATCCTGTTATGGCGGATGGTGAAACCGTTTGTTCTGCTCATCGCCTGGATGTTCGTTTTGAATTGGGGGAAACGGATGCCTACTCGCTGATCTTTCGCAGGAAACCCGGCGTGTTCAACTCGCGCTCGAGCAGGTAGGTGAAGTAACCCTGCATGAGACTTTCCGCCTCTTTCTGGACCTCGAGGCTGGGACGCGCGCGAGCGGCTTCGGCATAACTCGAACGCTGAAAGTGCCGCAGGTATTTGAGCGCTTCCACCGAGATGGGGTGCAGATGTTTCAACCCCTGCCCGCAGCGCGGACAGATGACGCCGCCCCCGCTGAATGAGAAGAACTGATCTTCAGGCTGGATGGCGCGCCCACAGTTGGCGCATTCGAAGAGTTGCGGGCGGAAGCCAGCCTGGTCGAGCAGGCGCATCTCGTAGTAGCGGATGACCAGCCAGGGGTCGTTGCCTGAGGCGAGGCGGGAGAGGGTGTCGGTGAGCAGGCGGAAGAGGTTGGGGTTTTCGATCTGGTCTTCGTAGGAGAAGCGGTCGAGCAGTTCGAGAACGTAGGCGGCATGCGCGGTAAGGGTCAGGTCGTCGCGCAAAGGCAGGTAGGCGTCCACTGTGTCGGCTTGGGTGACGATGAACAGGTCGCGTCCGTGGGCAAGTTGCAGTTTGACGTGGGTGAACGGCTCGATGTGACCCGCTTTGCGTGAGGCGATCTTGCGCGCGCCTTTGGCGATGGCGCGTGTTTTGCCGAGCTGGCGCGTGAAGAGGGTGAGCAGCCGGTCGGCTTCGCCGTAGTCACTGTGACGCAGCACAACGGCATCTACACGGAAGGAATGGAACTTGGGTTCGGGCATGGCAGCCGCCCTATGGTTTTAGTTTCTCCGGTGTGAATGCGCCCGGCAGCAGGTCGCGCACGGTGGTTTCCTGGAGGATGTTGCCCTGTCCATCGGCTAAGATGACGAGGGTATCCAGTCCAAACTCTGCCATGACCTGACGGCATCCGCCGCAGGGCGAGCCGCCGTTGTCGGTGACAAGCGTGATGACTTCGAAATCGGTCTCGCCTTCGGAAACGGCTTTGAAGATGGCAATCCGTTCGGCGCACATGGTCTGCGGGTAGGCGGCATTTTCCACGTTGACGCCGGTGAAGATGCGTCCCGAGCGTGTACGAAGGGAGGAGCCGACGGGGTAGTTGGAGTAGGGAGCATAGGCGTGCCGGCGGGCAGTGTTAGCAAGTTCAATGAGGGCTTGTTTTTCCTGTTTTGTGAGGGTCATGGGTTTCACCTGTCGGTGCGGGGAGGGCAAGGGTCAGGGGAGAACGTCTCTTCCGCAACGCGTATTGTGCGCTCTCTGACGCACCTTTGCAACAGCATGATCATCCTTTTTTCTTCCGCTCCAATTTTCGGATCGCGCGCGCCGGCATACCGACGACCAGCGTATCTTCCGGCACATCCTTCGTGACAACGGCACCCGCACCGGTGCGTGCGCCGTCGCCCAGGGTGAGGGGGGCAACCAGCATGGTATCCGAGCCGATGAACACATCCCTGCCAATGGTGGTGGGATGTTTTTTCTCGCCGTCGTAGTTGCAGGTGATTGTGCCGGCGCCGATGTTGGTGTTGGCGCCGATGACGGCGTTGCCGATGTAGGAGAAGTGACCCATTTTGACGCCTTCGTGCAGGACAGAGTCTTTGACTTCGCCAAAGTTGCCCATATGAACATGGCTTTTCAGGTGTGCGCCCTTCCGCAGGCGGGCAAAGGGACCTATATCCACTTCGTCTTCCAGCACCGCACCTTCCAGCACGGAGGCAAGGATTTTGCACCCGTTGCCGATGGTTGTATCGCGGATGATGGTGTTCGGTCCGATGACGTTCCGTTCGCCGATGACCGTATTGCCATGAATGAAGGTGTTGGGCATGAGGATCGTATCACGCCCGATCTTCACGCCGGCGTCAATGTAGGTGGAGGCAGGGTCCCTCATACTGACGCCGTTCAGCATGAGGTCGCGGTTGAGGCGCGCCCGCATGGCGGCTTCGGCTTCGCTGAGATGAACGCGAGTGTTGATGCCGATGGTTTCGATGAAATCATCATGCAAAACCGCCTGCACGGGCAGGTTATCCCGCACTGCAATTTCGACTACATCCGTCAGGTAATATTCGCCTTTCTTCGGGTTTTTCTCGATGCGCTTGAGCGCTTCCCACAGCCATTCGGCGTTGAAGCAGTACGCGCCGACGTTCAACTCCTTGATTTTCTGCTGTTCGGGCGTGGCGACATATTCCTCGACGATTGCCTGCACGGTCCCGTCGGGTTTTCGGACGATGCGCCCAAAGCCGCGCGGGTCGTCGGCGATGACGGTGAGCAGGCTCAACGGTCCGGGGTTGAGGCGCTGGGCATCCACAAGCCGCCGGAAGGTTTCGCCGCGCAGGAGGGGCATGTCGGCATACGTCAAAATGACCAGATCGGTTTTGCCCCTGAGGAGAGATTCTGCCTGCATGGCGGCGTGCGCCGTGCCGAGTTGCGGCTTCTGCAGAACGGTGCGGGCGGAATCGCCGAGGTACTCCGTCACCGCTCCCGCGCCGTGCCCCACCACGACGACAGGCGGTTCGGTGGCTGCCTCCTTCAGCGCCTCCAGCACATGCCAGATCATCGGCTTGCCGCACAGGGGATGCAGCACCTTGGGCAAATCCGATTTCATGCGGGTCCCCTGTCCCGCCGCGAGTAAGACTGCGGTGATTTTCATAACGTCTCCTGCTGCCCTCTCCTTTTTAGGAGAGGGTTGGGGTGAGGTTAACAAAAAACAGGCTCCCACATTGCGAAGCCTGTCTTGAAAATAAGCCCCGCAAAAGCGGGAATTTGCTGGGGCACCTGGATTCGAACCAAGATCCACGGCTCCAAAGGCCGGTGTGCTGCCATTGCACCATGCCCCAATGCGGACGATATTTTATCACAAGAAAGGGACTATTTCTTCTTCAGCCCGCCTGTACCCAGCGGACCTGTGGTTTTGATGGGCGCTTCACCGGGTTTCAATCCCAATTTTTGCGCTTCGGCGAAGGTAATGACATCGGGATTAATCGGAATATTGCCCGCTTTTTCGACGGCTTCTTCCCAAAAGGCATCCACATCCTGAGCGAGTTTTTTCTTGCTCGCCGCCGAAAGCAAGGCTTCCACATCCACTTCCGGTTCGGGAGCAGGCTGCGACGTCAATACAAACGGCGGGACAGGCAATTCCGCTTCCTCCTCAGGGGCGGCTGGTTCTGCGCCCGCTTCCATTGGCGCCACTCCAAGCGACTTCAAGATGTTCTCCAGGTCGCCGCGCACGAAGAGCATGCCATCCACCGTTTGCAGGATGCGGTTCGAATCGGCAAGTCCCCTCCCCGCCAGCAGGAGCGCGTGCGAACTATCCACGGGAATGAGGATCAGGTCATGGTCGCCGCCGCGGAACACGTGGAAGTTATCGAGATGTTCCTGGCGGATGATGCGCGAGACTTTGAACGCGGCGGAATAGATTCCCATCAGTGCCGCCAGCAGGGAGACCTCCATACTGCTGTCGTAGAGATCGCCCGCCCGCGCCAGGACGCGTCCGCGGTCATTGATGAGGAAGACCGCATCTGCCTTGATCTTCTGACGGAAACCGCCCAGCAATTCCGAAAGCGATTGTCGGGGTTCGTCATTTTCGCTGGATGACGCCATGGGGAAGATCGTGCGCACCAGACCAAGCCCGCGCTCCACGGCGTCCAGAAAATCGGCAAGCGGAATGGGCTTATCGAAGATGGCAAGCGCCCCGGCATGCAACATTTCGTCGCGCGCCCTGCGTTCCGTCATGCCGGAAATGAAGATGACCCGTAATTCCGGGTTGCGCGCCTTGATCTTGCGCATTAATTCCACACCGGAGATGCCCGGCAGGAGATAGTCCGCCACCAGCAAATCCACTTTGCGGCGAGACGCCTCAAGCAAAGCCTCCTCGCCGGAGGGCGCGTCCACGATGTCGAGCGCATGACCCAGCGACTGCAGGGTGGAATGGAGCAAGCGAACAATATCGCGCTGGTCGTCAACGAGAAGAATGCAAGGGTTTGGCATAAGTACAATCTGGTGCTCTCAAAGATTTCCCTCCGCCACCCAGCATGCCACCCAATGTTCCGGAGCAAGTTCCTTGAATTGCGGTTCTTCCTGGGAACATTTCTCCACCGCCGCCGGGCAGCGCGGATGAAAACGGCATCCCTTGGGAGGATTGAGCGGACTCGGCACATCGCCTTTGAGGATGATCCGTTGGCGCTTCATGCGCGGATTGGGGATGGGAATGGCGGACATCAATGCCTTGGTGTAAGGATGCAAAGGATTGCGGAATAATTCTTCGCGCGTAGTCAACTCGACCATCTTGCCGAGATACATCACCGCCACACGGTCGGAAACGTGCTCGACCACGGAAAGATTGTGCGCAATGAACAGGTAGGTGAGGCCGAATTCCTGCTGGAGGTCCTTGAGGATGTTCAAAACCTGCGACTGGATGGAAACGTCCAGCGCGGAAACCGGTTCGTCGCAGATGATGAAACTTGGGCGTAAGGCCAGGGCGCGGGCAATGCCTATGCGCTGGCGCTGTCCGCCGGAGAATTCGTGAGGATAGCGGCGGGCGTGGTAGTCTTCCAGCCCCACCCGCTTCATCGTCTCCCGCATGATTTCGTAGCGTTCCTTTGGTGTGCCCACCTTGTGAATATGCAAGCCCTCCATGATGGACTCGCCGATCGGCACGCGCGGGTCGAGCGAGGCGTAAGGGTCCTGGAAGATGATCTGCATTTCCCGGCGAATGGGTTTCAATCCGCCTGGCTTCATGGAAAATACATTCTGTCCGTTAAACATCACCGATCCGGAGGTCGGTTCGATCAGGCGGAGCATGGTACGTCCCACGGTGGTCTTTCCACACCCCGATTCTCCCACCAAGCCCAGCGTTTCGCCCTTTCGGACAAAGAAGGAGACGTCGTCCACCGCCTTTACGTGATTCACCACACGCTGAAGCAACCCGGCGCGTACGGGAAAATATTTGACCAGGTTTCTGACCTCCACGAGGATCTCCCCTTTACGGGTGTTATCGTTTGACATTTTGCGCGCTCCAATGTGGGGATGGTTAACCGGTTTTCAACGGAGGGATATGATTTTCCGCGCTCTGATACAACCAGCATCGCACCTTATGCCCGGCTTTGATCTCCTCCAATGCAGGTTCCCGCTCGGTGCAGATGGCGAGGTGATGTTTGAGGCGCGCCTGACAGCGCGGGGCAAAACGACAACCGGGCGGCAGATTCACCAGGTTGGGTACGGAACCGGGAATCACATCCAGCCGTTCCTTGATTTCGCCGAGGACGGGGATGGAACCGATCAAGCCTTGTGTGTAGGGGTGCAGGGGTTCGTCAAAGAGCGTGTTGACATCGGTTTGTTCGACAATTTCGCCCGCGTACATAACCGCCACGCGTTCCGCCATTTCCGCCACGACGCCCAGGTCATGCGTGATGAGGATGACGGAGGTGCCCATCTCCCCGCGCATGTCGCGGATCAGGTCGAGGATTTGCGCCTGGATGGTTACATCCAGCGCGGTGGTGGGCTCGTCTGCGATGAGAAGTTCGGGAACGCACGCCAGCGCCATGGCGATCATCACGCGCTGCGCCATGCCTCCCGATAGTTCATGCGGGTATGCTTCGACACGGCGTTCGGGGTCTGGCACGCCCACCATTTTGAGCAGGGAAATGGCGCGCTGCCATCCGGCTTCCTTGCCGAGGTCCTGATGGACATCGAGCACTTCCGCCAGCTGGTCGCCCACTTTGAAGACGGGGTTCAAGGCGGTTTGCGGCTGCTGGAAAATCATGGAAATGCGGTTGCCGCGTACTTTGATCATTTCCTCTTCGGGGAATTTGAGCAGGTCTTCGCCGTCCAAGAGGATTTCGCCGGCAACGATTTTGCCGGGTTTGGAGATGAGCCGCATGATGGACAGGGAGGTGACGCTCTTTCCGCATCCCGATTCGCCGACCAAGCCCAGCACCTCGCCGGGATAAACTTCAAAGTCCACGCCGTCCACCGCGCGCACAACGCCATCTTCGGTGTAGAAATATGTTTTAAGTCCTTTGACTTCCAACAGCGGTTTTCCGTTATTCATGGAGGGAGGCTCCCAGGTTCAGGAATGAGGGCATTATAGCAAAGATTTGTGCCGGCTTGCGATAAAACCGCCGGCGGGACGTGAGTGGAATGTCTTATCGGCAATCCGGTCCGTAATCGAAGGCTTCGATCGCCGCCAGGGTGTATTGGGAAGAGGGGTCGAGCGTAAAACCGCAAAGATCGTACCGCGTCGCGGCGACTCTGAGACGCATGTACAGCGGAATGGAGGGAAGTTCAAACGCGAAGTATTCCTGTGCGCGCTGGTGGGAGGTGTATTCCGGTTCGTTGGGCAGGGCTTGGCGCGCGCTTTCGCATGCCTGGTCGTATTCGGCGTCGGAGTAGCCGCTGATGTTGACTCCAACCCAGTTGTTGGAGGCGCTGGGGATCTGATCTGTGGCAAACCAATTGCACTGCGGTTCCAGCGTACTGACGCCGATGGCATATTGAGCCAGGTCGAATTGACGCCCGAAGAGCGGACCGGCCGGACCCTGGGCGTACAGGTCTGATGCGGTTTCGTAGACGACGCTCAACCCGATGCCGCATTCCGCCAGCGAAGCGGTTAGAATCTCGACGACCTGGCGTCTTTGGGTTGCCCACGTGGTGTAATAGTTCAGGACGAGAGGCGTTCCATTGGGAACTCTGGTGACGCCCAATGCCTGGCGCGGCGTGGCGGGGTTGTTATCGTGATCCACCCAGCCGACCTGTTCGAGGATGTCACGTCCTGCGACGGGGTTATATTCGTAGGTTTGCAGATTTCCGTTATGAATGGGATGGTTGTAGGAAAGGTAACTGTCGGGAACTCGCGAAAGACCAAAGAGGACGGTATCCACAACCCTTTGCCGGTCGAGACAATAGGCGACCGCCTTGCGAACGCGTACATCGCCGAACAGGTCGGGGCGGTCGGGGTTCAAACCGGCGGCACGGAAACCGTCGTCGTAGGAGGCGGGGCGAATGCCGAAGGCGAGCCATTCCATGGTATCCGTCTGGGCGGTAAGCAGACGCGCCTGTTTTTCCTTTTCCATTTGCCGGAGCAGGGGAACCTGCCCGTCCAGGTTGATGGATGGGTCGAGAATGTCACATTCACCGTTGATGAAGGCTGTCATGGCAACGACGGCGTCGGTCATGAAGAGGAAGGTCAGTTCGTCGAATTTGGGCAGCCCGCCTTCGGCGCGGAAGTAGTTCAGGTTTTTGATGAGCCGTATGTCTTCGCCGGGTTTCCAACTTTGAACGATATACGGTCCCCATCCGAGCGGCGCGCGCGTGGATACGTCCACCTCCAGAAGCTGGGCGGGTGAGAATGCGTTCCATTCATGCTGCGGCAGGGGCATCCAAAAGTTGGCGTAGTATTCGGGGTCAATGTAACCGGGCAATCCCCACCATTGTGTTGTGATTTCATCGGCGGCTTCATAGGTTTGGGTGCGTTCGATCAGGAATTTGTTTCCGGGCGTGGCGTCATTGGAGGCGAGGTCGAACGAGTAAATGGAATCCTGTGCGGTGAGCGGTTCTCCGTCGGACCACTTCAGTCCTTCGAGCAGGGTGAACGTGACCACCATCTGATCCATTTCGATGCGACTGGAGCCGTCGTAGGTGATGGCGCAGGAATCGCTTCGGCAACCGCTCGGGCGAATGCGCACGCCCGTATCGAGTGTAACCACTTCGCCGCCCGAGGCGACGACCCGATCGCCCGCGCCGACTGTGACTTGGCTGATCTGGGCGTCGCCGTCTTCAAGACGGGGGATTTTTTGCAGGATGACCGCTTCGTATTCGTAATCGGAAATGTCCATTGGTCCATCGTAGAGGGCGGAGAGGACGCTTCGAGCGGCGGCGTTCAAGTCGCCATAGGCATACAGGGTGGTCGGTTCCTCGCCCAGGCAGACAGTCAGGGAACGAGGCGCAGGAGTCGGGGAGGGGGAAGCGGGGGGTGGGGAAACGCTTGCGGGGGTGACAGGGACCATCGGAATTTCCGTCACGGACGGCCCGCAGGCGGAAAGAATCAAAACGAACGGCAAAAGAAGAATGAGAGGATGATGTCGCTTCATAGCCATGCTCCAAAAAAAGATAGGACTCAGGTATTCCCTGAATCCTATCCCATACTCCCAATTCGGGCAATGTTTATTGCGTGCCGCGCATGCGGGGATCGAGCGCATCACGCAGCCCGTCGCCGAGGAAGGTGAAGGCAAGCACGACAAGAGCGACACAAACGGCGGGGGCAAGCAACAGGAAAGGCTGGGAGTTGATGGCGGTCTGACCGTCCAGCATGAGCGCGCCCCAACTGGTGATGAAGAAATCCGCGCTGTTGGTGGATGGACGCAGTCCCACACCCAGGTATCCCAGGATGGCTTCGGTGATGATCAAACCGGGGATGCTGAACGCCGCCCATACGATCAGAGGACCGAGGCTGTTGGGCAGGATATGGCGAAGCATAATACGGGAATTCTTGACGCCAATGCAGCGCGCGGCTTCGATGAACTCTTTTTGCTTGATGGAGAGCACCTGCCCGCGTATGAGACGCGCCACGCCGACCCAGTTGACGATGGCAAGAGCGGCGAAAAGCAGAACCAGGCCGTTCATGAATTGCCCGATGAAACTGTCGCGCAGGGCGACCATGACGATGATGAAGAACAGCAGGTCGGGAAAGGCATATACCACGTCTGTCAGGCGCATCAACAGATTATCCGCCCATCCTCCCAAATAACCCGAGATCATCCCCACGGTGGTGCCGACCAACAGGATGATCAGGGTGGGCAGGAAGCCCACCACCATCGAAACGCGCGCCCCGTAGATCACGCGGCTGAGGACATCGCGACCCAGCGAATCGGTGCCAAGCAAAAATTCTGGTTCGGATTTGATGTTCGTGGTGCCTTTGTAAAACGGGGGAGGCAGATAACGTTTGCCGGCATTCAATTCGAGCGGATCTTTGGGCGCGATGACGGAGGCGAACACGGCCAGGAAAATGAAAAAGGCGATGATGAACATGCCCAGTACGGAGGCTTTATTGCGTATCAGGCGCGACCAGGCTTCCTGTCCGAGACTTTTGCTGGGGCGGAATATGTCGTTGAGATCAACCACACGGTTGGATGCGGGGGCTTGAGGGGTTGCCATGCGTTTTCCATGCTCCTATTCTTCGAGACGAATACGCGGGTCAATAAACACATAGATGATGTCCACGCTCAGGTTGGCGACCGCCACCAGCAAGGCATAGATGACTGTGGTGCCCATGATCATGGAGTAATCCCTTTGACCGATGGCTTGCACATAGGCGCGCCCCATTCCGGGAAAACTGAACATGGTTTCGATGATGAATGAACCGGTGACCAAACCCGCCAGCGCCGGACCGAGGATGGTGATGACGGGGATGAGGGCGTTCTTGAGCATGTGGATGAAAATGACCACGCGTTCCGCCAGTCCCTTGGCGCGCGCCGTGCGAACGTAGTCCTGCCGCATCACTTCCAGCATGGCTGAACGGGTCAGGCGGGCGGTGTACGCCATGGTGCCGAACCCGAGCACGATCATCGGCATGAACCAGTATTTGATTTGCGTCCAATCGTCCACTACGATGTCCACCCAGTGTAGCCAGGAGCCGAAGATGATGATGAGGAAGATCGCTAGCACAAAACTTGGGAAGGATATACCGCTGGTGGCGATGAACAGGGCGGTGTAGTCAATGAGGGTATTTTGTTTCAATGCGGCGAGAATGCCCAGCGGTATGCCGATGAATACCGCCATGCTGAGCGCCAGAACACCCAAACGCATCGAATAACCGAACCGGCTTTGCCAGAAATTCTTGCCTTCGGGTGGCGCAAACAGAATATCTTGCACCGTTCGCCCGCGCTGGCGGTAGGAAGGACCGAGATTGCCGCAGATCATGCCGCAGACCCATTCCTTGGTTTGGCTGTTGGTATCGCCAATGATGTAGGCGTAAAACTGCCGCCACATCGGCTTGTCCAACCCATAATAGGCGTTCAGCGACTTTTCGGTCGCCGCGTCCACCTGTCTGCGTTCCGGGTCTGTATCCCAGGGTCCTCCCGGCGCGCTGCGCATGATGATAAAAGTCACCGCAGAAACGGTAATCAGAACCGGGACGAGCCAAAGCAATCTTCGAACAAGATAGTTGACCATGGTAATCTCTTTCGAATTCGGTTTCTCGTGTCCATCTGAGGGGAACGAAGAATGGCAAGGATTCTTCGCTTCGCTCAGAGTAACAGGGAGGAAGGTGCGAGTGGGCTGGGGAGTTGCCTCCCCAGCCCAACTATCAAACCAAGAATATCCGGGACTACGGGATCATGGAAGTGTCAATGGTGATGGTCCACGGGGTGACGTCGCCGGGGAAGCCGGCATCCTGCGGGGTGGTCAGGTAACCCTTCACCCACGGCTTGACGAGATAGTGGTTGAGGGTGTTGTACCCGAAGGCGGCAGGAATGTCGTTGAGCAGAACCTGTTGCGCCTTGGCATAGAGTTCCATGCGCTTGGCGGGATCAACGGTCTGGTCGGCTTCGTCCACGAGCGCGTCGAACTCGGGATTGGCATAGCCCGGACGTGAGGCAAAGGTGGTGTTGGAGCGCCAGTACACGCTCAGCCAGTTCTGGGGATCGGGATAGTCCGCGCACCAACCGCCGCGGGAAAGAAGCGGGAAGGTGTTGGGATCCTTCTGCAGAGCGGTGGCTGTGGTCGGATCCACCGGGTCGAGCGCGATATCCACGCCGAGGATGTTCTTATAGTTCGCAACGATCCACTCGGAGCGCTGGCGGTTGCGGGGGGTGTCGCCGAAGTTCAGCTTGAGTCCGAGAGCGTTCAGTTTCTCGGGGGAATTGAAGGGTTCGGAAGCCTCGGAAAGAGCCTTCTTGGCGGCTTCGGGGTCGAAGCGCAGCGGCGAGTTGGGGTCATATCCAGGATATCCGGGCGGGATCCAGGTCCACGTCGGGAGGCTCAAGTTGCCGTCCACATCACGCGTCCAACCTTCGGCATCGAACGCCAGGGCAAAGGCTTCGCGAACCTTCTTGTCGGTGAAGGGATTGGGCTTATCGTACCAGGTGGGCTGGAGGTTGAACTGGATCTTGATGGTGCAGGAACCGGCGTAGGTCACATGCTGAGCCGAGAGATCCGGATCTGCTTCGATGACCGGAAGATCTTCCGCGGCGGAGCCGATCACATCGAATTCGTTATTGCGATAGGCTTCGAAGGCAACGGCAGAGTCGGTGATATAGCGAAATTCCAGTTTGTAGGTGGGAATGCCCGCGCCCGCGAAGTTGGGGTTCGGGACAAAGACAGACTTGACGAACGGATCCACGCTTTCCCAGATGAAGGGACCGTTACCGACCTGGAACTTGGAGCTGGTCCACCAGATCTCGCCGCCTTCAGCGATGTTCTCTTCCTTGGCAGGATAGCCGACCCAGATACCGGCGATGGTTGCGAAGTAGGGGGCGGGCTTCGAGAAGGTCAGCGTGAGCGTATCGCAGGCGGTGTCTTCGTAACCTTCGCATTCGGAACCGTCGGCATGCGAGGCTTTGACGCCCAAAGCGGCTTTGTATGCCTCGGGATCGTAATCCGCCGCGGAGGTGTCGGCTGCACGCCATTCGGGCGCGCCGACAATTTCATCGGTGATGGAGGCGTATTGACCGGCGGTGGCGGGGTCAATGTTGCGCTGGAAGGCAAATTCGAAGCGCTTGGCGTTCAGTACGGAACCATCGCTGTAAACCAGATTGGGTTTGAGTTTAAAGACCAACTGGGTGGCGTCATCGTTGAACTCCCAGGATTCAGCGGCGCCGGGAACGGTTTCGAGCTTCTCGTTCAACGTGGTCAAGCCCATGTACACCTTGTTCAGATGGGCGATTTCATTGACGAAGGAGGACTTCTGCGGGTCAATGATATCGGGATAGGTGCCAAGATTGACGCGCAGAACCGCTTCTTTTTCCGGCTCGCTGGGGGCAACTGTCACTTCGACCACCTGTGGGGTGCCTTCGACGATGACGGTCTGGACAACGGTCTGCGGTTCGGTGGATCCACCGCCGCAGGCGGTGAGCACCATGCTGGCGACAACCAGCAGGCTCAAGACAAGAAACATCTTACGCATACTTTCTTCTCCTCACAAATTTTGTTTATGTAGTGGTTGATACGATGGACAAACAGGCGTCTTTCTTTGGGCGGCTCGAACCACCTCCTTTCGATCGTGGACTTACGATGTCACCCTGAGCGGAAACGAAGAGGCTGGCGCATCAGCGGCAGGTTTCGTCGTTCCGCTCGGAATGGCATCACCCGGAAATCAAGAAACCAAATGACAAGCCACAAAATGCCCGGGTTTTACCTCACGAAACTCGGGTCGGCTTTCCGCGCAGAGGGATTGCGCGATCGGGCAGCGGGTCCGGAAGCGACACCCCGAGGGCGGGTTGGCAGGGGAGGGTACATCGCCCACCAAAATGGTGCGCTTACGATTAACCTCCGCCACCGGGTCGGGGATGGGTACGGCGGACAGCAATGCCTGCGAATACGGGTGCAACGGATTGAGATAGAGTTCGTCGCGCGACGTCAATTCCACCACAACTCCCAGGTACATCACGGCCACCCGGTTACTGATATGTCGGACCATCGAAAGGTCGTGAGCGATGAAAAGGTAGGTGAGTCCAAATTGTTCCTGGAGTTCCTCCAGCAGATTCACCACCTGAGCCTGAATGGAAACGTCCAACGCGGAAATCGGTTCGTCGCAGACGATGAACGAGGGCTGCAAAGCCAGGGCGCGTGCAATGCCGATGCGCTGGCGCTGGCCGCCCGAGAATTCGTGCGGGTAACGCGTGGAAAATGCCGGGTTCATGCGAACCAGTTCGAGCAATTGTTTGACGCGCTCATTGGCTTCGGATTCGCTGGCGAGGTTGTGAACCAGTAGAGGCTCGCGGATGATCTCGCCAACGGTCATTCTGGGATTCAGGCTTGCGTAGGGGTCCTGGAAGATCATTTGCATCTTCCGGCGCATCATCCGCAATTCCTCCCCTTTGAGCTTGGTCAGGTCAACGCCATCGAAATACACATTGCCGGAGGTTGGACGATACAATTGCAAGACTGCGCGTCCTGTGGTGGATTTGCCGCAACCGGATTCGCCCACCAGTCCCAGCGTTTCGCCGCGTTTCACGTCGAAGGAAATGCCATCCACCGCGCGAACCGCCCCGACCTGCCTTTGAAAGATACCCCGCATGATCGGAAAATGTTTTACCAGGTTGTCAACGCGAAGAAGAACATTGTTGTCGTTCATATTAGCGCGGCGTCCCTTTCTTCACGTCCACCCAACAGGCTACGCGGTGTTCGGGTCCAATGGATTCAAGGGTGGGGTTTTCATTCCAGCATCGTTCGATCGCCCACCCACAACGCGGCGCAAAGGGACAATGTACGGGTTTCTCCAGCAGCAGGGGAGGCACACCTTCAATGGAAAACAGGCGTTTATGTTCGGTTTCGTCCACGCGCGGCAGGCTTCCGATCAACCCGATGGTGTAGGGATGCGACGGGTTGGCATATAGTTCGTTCACGCGGGCTTCCTCGATGATGTAGCCGCCGTACATGACGATCACGCGCTGCGCCAAGCCTGCCACCACGCCGAGGTCGTGCGTGATCCAGATGATCGCCATGCCAAGTTCTTCGCGCAGGCGCTTGACGAGGTCGGTGATCTGTGCCTGGATGGTGACATCGAGTGCGGTGGTCGGTTCGTCGGCGATCAACAATTGCGGCGAGCAGGATAACGCCATGGCGATCATGACGCGCTGGCGCATACCGCCCGAAAACTGGTGAGGATAATCGGACAGTCTTTCTTTTGCCCTGGGAATGTTCACCATTTCCAGCAATTCAGCCGCGCGTTCTTCCGCCTGTTTTCGAGTCATGGCGAGGTGAAGCATCAGGGGTTCCGTCAATTGCCGCCCGACTGTCAGAACGGGATTGAGCGAGGTCATGGGGTCCTGAAAGACCATGCTGATCTGCGCGCCGCGGATATGCCGGAGTTCTTCAGCGGATAGTTTGAGGAGGTCCCGCCCGTCGAACATGGCGCTGCCGGAAACAATCTTTCCCGGAGGGGATGGGATCAACCCGAGAATGGAGAGCATGGTGACGCTTTTACCGCACCCGCTTTCGCCAACCACGCCCAGGGTTTCCCCCTCCATCAATTCGAATGACACACCATTTACCGCGTGGACAATGCCGTCGGGGGTTTTGAAAGTAGTTTCCAGCCCTCGTACATCAAGGATGGTATCGGGCATTATTTGAGATCCTTTGCGTGTGTGGGGTGTTGGATCATGCAGTTCAAGGGAACCGGGGAGGAATTATACCTAATTATATAGTTGAGTCAACGAGAGGGCGCGGGTGAGACCGTCGGAAATCGCTACATTCGACAAAAACCATACCAGGGTGTGGATTCGAAGAATACCGCAGAGGGGAGAGAAAAACAATTTTGCGGGGGAGGAATCGGCGGGAAAAGAGGCGAGCGAGGGATTCCTTCTTGGCAAAACCGCCCGGCAGTCATCATTTGCGCGGGCGATTGTAAGCAGTGGTTTGCGCCGTACAAGGTTTGAACTTTCGCAGTGAATTATGTTGAGGAGGCAAATTACGTCCAATTTTTCAAACCATCGGTGTCAGCCGCGTTGGGAAGCGGGTCAAGATTTGCAGGGAGGCGAGTTCGAATTTATTCTGCTTTCCAACAAGCCACCCAATGTCCGGGGGATTTTTCTTTGAATTCCGGTTCCTGCTGCGAGCAGATATCCACCGCAATCGGGCAGCGCGGGTGGAAGCGGCATCCTTTCGGCGGGTTGAGCGGGCTGGGCACATCCCCTTTGAGGATGATGCGTTCACGTTTGAGGGTGGGGTCGGGAATGGGGATCGCCGACATCAACGCCTTGGTATAAGGGTGCAGAGGGTTTCTGTAGAGTTCGTCACGATCGGCGAGTTCGACCACCTTGCCGAGATACATGACGGCGACGCGGTCAGAAATGTGTTCGACAACGCTCAAGTTGTGCGCGATGAAGAGATACGTCAAGCCCAGTTCCTGCTGAAGGTCTTTGAGAATGTTCAATACCTGTGACTGGATGGATACATCGAGGGCGGAGACGGGTTCGTCGCAAAGGATGAATTTGGGTTGTAACGCCAGGGCGCGCGCAATGCCGATGCGTTGGCGCTGTCCGCCGGAAAATTCGTGCGGATAACGGCGGGAATGATAATCTTCAAGACCGACCTTTTTGAGGTTATCGAGCATGATTTCGAAGCGTTCCTTGCGCGTGCCGATCTTGTGAATGTCGAGTCCCTGCATGACCGATTCGCCGATGGGCATACGCGGATCGAGCGAGGCGTACGGGTCCTGGAAGATGATTTGCATATGACGGCGGAGTTCCTTGAGTTCTCTGCCATTCATGGTGAATACGTTGCGTCCCTCGAAGAAGACTTCGCCCGCCGTGGGTTCGATGAGGCGAAGCATGGTGCGCCCGACGGTTGTTTTTCCGCAACCCGATTCGCCGACCAGTCCCACCGTTTCGCCTTCCTGGATGGAGAATGTCACTCCATCGACAGCCTGCACCTGCGCGACCACACGCTGTAATAACCCGGCGCGAACCGGGAAGTATTTGACGAGGTTTTTCACCTCGATCAGATTTTTTTTGCCGTCCGAAGTTCCGTTGCTCATTCAGTTGCTCCAGTTGCCAGTTGATACGTTTCCGCCAGTCACGCGGCATTATTTTCCATGTTCCTGATACAGCCAGCAGCGCACGAGATGCCCCTGTGTCGCATGGATCAGATCGGGTTCTTTTTCGGTGCAAATCGCAAGGTTGTTCTCGATACGCGCCCGGCAGCGGGAGGCGAAGCGGCAACCCGGGGGCATGTTAATCAGGTTGGGCACCGAGCCGGGGATTACATCCAGGCGCTCCTTGAGTTTCCCCAGGATCGGTATGGAGCCAATCAGCCCCTGTGTGTATGGATGAAGGGGTTCCTTGAAAAGGGTCCTGACGTCGGTCTGTTCGACGATCTGTCCCGCGTACATGACCGCGATACGTTCCGCCATTTCGGCGACCACTCCCAGGTCATGTGTGATGAGAATGATAGAGGTTCCGATGTTTTCTCGAAGGTTTCGCATCAGATCGAGAATCTGCGCTTGAATGGTCACATCCAGGGCGGTGGTGGGTTCATCGGCAATCAGAAGGTCGGGAACACAAGCCAGCGCCATGGCGATCATGACGCGTTGGGCTTGTCCGCCCGAAAGTTCGTGGGGATAGGCTTCGGCGCGCCGTTCGGGTTCCGGGATACCAACCATCTTCAATAGCTCGATGGCGCGTTTACGACCCGCCTCTTTGCCAAGGTCCTGGTGAATGTTGAGAACTTCACCGATTTGTTCGCCGGCGCGAAAGACCGGATTCAAAGCGGATTGCGGCTGTTGAAAGATCATGGAAATGCTGTTGCCGCGTACTTTGACCATTTCCGATTCGGGAATCTTGAGGAGATCGGTGCCGTTGAAAATCACTTCGCCTTCGACGATCTTTCCGGGTTGTCCAATGAGGCGCATGATGGAAAGGGACGTTACGCTCTTTCCACAGCCCGATTCTCCCACAATCCCGAGCACTTCACCGGGGTATACCTCGAAATCCACACCGTCCACGGCTTTCACCACGCCGGCTTCGGTGTAGAAGTAGGTGCGCAGATTTTTCACTTGAAGCAGAGGTTTCTTATTCTCAGCCACGGGTCGTCCATCTCCTGGGGGATGATTTCATTTCAAGGTTTGTTGCACAAGCCGTTACTTTCAATATAGGTCCTCACCGGCTCAAAGGATACAACATGAAAAGAGCCGCCGGAGGGTTTTCCATTTCTCAGCGCGAACATGATGTTCTGGTTCGAATAGCGTCCATCCAGGGGAATCAGCAACGATGTAAAGCCCGAAAAGAAGGGGCTTTGGGAGTGGATGCGCTGAGGTTCGTCGTAGAATAACTCCAAGATCATCATTTTTTCGGTTGACTGGTAATCCCGATAGGTTGGATCGGTCAGGTTCAATTCGTCCCATCGTTTGTCACCGGAAATTTGCCCGTTTACCATGCTGTAGATGGGCGCAAAATACTCCGAGTCTGATTGCAGGACCACATCTCGGCCGTAACAATTGATTTCGATCAGGGCTGGCACGGAATCGAATACGGGGTAAAACCACAGGGCATCTTTGGTGTACGCCATTACGCTAAAGTAAATCAGGAAGAGACTCGCCAGAACGATTGTGACGATAAAATTCATAACCGATGCGGTTCTTCCCGGACTGCGATCAGACACATGACTCACCGTTCGAATCTTTCTATTTGCCGATCACTGTAATCAAGACCCGCACATTATCGCTTTCGGGAATGGACTGTACGGTAACGGAGATGTTTTTGTCGGGTTTGGAACGCAGGAGTGTGATCGCACCTCCCAGGGGTTGTTCGGGGTTGTTCCCTTTCTTTTCCCATCCAAGCGTCAACAATTCAGAGCGGTAGAACTCGACAATCTCTTCGACCGTTCCCGGAACTTCATAGGTGATATAGGTGTTGCCTGCCGCAAATTTAAGGTTGAGGGCGCCTTCGGCAATCGGCACATCATCGGGAAGGGCATCCACATTCGCTTGAACAGTTGCCGTCGAAGCTGCGACCTGCTCATCGGTTTGGGCTTGCTCTCCGGGCTTTGCACAGCCGTAAACGCCCAGTAAAACCACAATCAGGATAAGGATCATTCTCTTTTTCATTTCTAAAACTCCAACAACAGAAGGATGTTATAACTTCAAACGAGGATCCAGGGCGTCGCGCAGACCATCGCCGATGTAATTGAACGACAGCGACGTGAGAAAGATGCACAACCCGGGGTAAAAAGCCAGCCAGGGCTGTTGCCACATGCGTTCCTGCACGTTCTGCAACATGTTGCCCCAGGTGGGAACCGGAGGAGTAATGCCAAACCCAAGGAAGGACAGAGCCGCCTCCAGTACGATCACACCGCCTAATCCCAGGGTGAGGTTTACAATCACGGGCGCCATGGCGTTGGGGATCATATGGCGGGCGATGATCGTCCAGCTATTGGCGCCAAGCGCGCGCGCCGCCTGGGCGAAGTCCTGTTCACGCAGACTCAGAACCATACCGCGCACCAGGCGGGTGGAACCAAGCCACCCAAACGCGATCAGCACCCCGGAAATAATGATTGCCTTCGACCATTCATCGGGAAGTCCGGGAATGGTTACGCCGCGCAGCATCGCTGAGAAAAACAGGAGCAGAGGGAGGGTCGGTAGAGTGAGCAGGAACTCGACGGTGCGCTGGATGAGCGAATCCACCCATTTGCCGAAATATCCCGAGGTTGCGCCGACCAAAACCCCGATGGTTTCGGATATGAAGTTGACCGTAACCGTTACAAACAGAGAGAGGCGCGCGGCATATAAAAGGCGGCTGAATACATCCCGCCCCAGTTCATCGGTACCGAGAATATGCTCTGCCGACGGGTTGGCATAGGAATTTCCCAGGTTTTGTTCGTAGGGGTCATAGGGAGCAATGAGCGGGGCAAAGAGCGCCATCAAGACGAACAGAAAGGCAACGATCATTCCCACCACCGCCAGTTTATGGCGCAAGAAACGCCTGAGAATAATCAAAAACCACGATTCTTCCTTGATGGTCGCAAGGGATTCGGATTGAAGTTCTGCGACTGCCATAAAAGTTTCTCCAGACGTTCTAACTGAATCGGATGCGCGGATCCACAATGGTGTAGAGAATATCGCCCAGCAGAGAGGCAATCACGACCAGCACGGCGCTGATGAACAGGAATGCCATGGCGACGGGATAGTCGTTTGCACCCAGCGCAAATACATACAGGAAGCCCATTCCGGGCCAGTTGAAGACCGTTTCGGTAATGGTGGCGCCGCCGAAGATGCCTGGTATTTGGAAGACCACGATCGTGATCAAAGGTATCAAGGCATTCCGCATGGCATGTTTGATGATGACCAATCGTTCACGCAGTCCCTTGGCTCGCGCCGTACGAACGTAATCCTGCCGCAGCACCTCCAGCATCGAGGAACGCATGAAGCGGCTCCATCCCGCCATGTACAGCAGCGACAAAACCAACGTAGGGAGAATGGCGTGAATGGCAATATCCATGGTGGAGCCCGCCTGTACATTCAACAGGGCGGCCAGGCTGCCAGCCTGCGGCGGGCGCACATAGGTTACATTTCCGGTCGGGAGGTACGGGAAGCCGAAAGCCTTATACAGCGGCGATTGGTTTCCCCCGAATAAGATGATCATCATCAGACCAAACCAGAATACCGGCATGGCGGTCCCAAAAAAGGAGAAGGAAGTGACCACATAATCCAGGCGTGAATACTGCTTCACCGCGGAAATGATGCCGATGGGGATGGCGATTGCAAGGGAAATGACCGTTGCAGAGATCATGAGGATCAGGGTATTTCTCAAACGGGAAGCCAGAACGGTGGAAACCGGCGAACCGCGAGCCACCTGCCAGGAAGTGCCAAAGTCGCCGCGCAAGACACCCTTGCTGCACGTGTTTTCCGCTGCGCGGCAGGTGGAGGTTTGTAAATCCGACCTTCCAATCGAATCGAACCAGTCCTCACCGGTCAGCCATGCCACATATCCCCAAAGCGGACCGCGGTGCAAGCCAAGATACTCGGCTATTCTTTGTATCTGTTCTTCGGTGAAACCCTGGTTTGCCCTGCCGCCCGCTCCCGCCAGTTTAAGTTCATCCAGCGGTCCTCCGGGCGCAAGCCACAACAAAAAGTAGATTGCCATGGAGGAAACAATCACCACCAGGGTCATTTGTATAAACCGACGGATCAAATAATTGGTCATTTGAACTCCTCACAACAAGACGGTCTGGAATCTCTGCCAATAATGCATTAATAAAAATGGAAAAAAAGCGTAATCAATTATCGAAGAGGGAGATGAAATGAATTGAATCGCAATAAAGAGATGAGAGGATGGCGGCGGTTTCTGCCGCCATCCTCTATTTCCTTGCTATCGTGTGCTCTTACTCACTGAAGTCGAAATTTTCGACGTTCCAGAATTCGCTGTTCGCGGTCGGATCCATCACGACGCCCACAACCTCGGGGCGGGTCACGACGATCTTGGCGCGGGCAAACAGAGGCAGGCTGGGCAGGAATTCGGTGAAGATCTTTTGCGCCTCAGCATGCTTGGCCGCTTTGGTCTCGGGATCGAGAGCCTGTGTTGCGGCATTGCACGCGGCGTCAAAATCGGCGTTCTGGAAGCCGACGTTGTTGCTGTTGCCCCAACCCAGTTCTTCGCTCGGCAACTGCGACGAGATATAGAGGGTGCAGGGGGGCTCGACGCCGGTCAACCAGGCGAATTCGCCCAGGTCATACTGGCGGCCAAAGACCAGACCGTCGGGACCATCGGCAAAGTATTCGCCGCCGTACAGTTCGATCTTGGTTTCGATGCCGCAGTTATCCTTGAGTTGTCCCTGAATAATCTGGGTCACTTTTTCGCGAAGCGCATTGCGGCGTGTGCTGTGAATGAAGGAAAGTTTGACGCCGGCGCCGTTATCCAGAATGCCGTCGCCGTCGGTGTCAGACCAGCCGAGGGACGCAAGAATCTCCTTGCCCTTGGCGGCATCGAACGGGTACAGCGTGACGTTTTCATCGCCGGCATAGAGCGGGTGATCGGAGGCGGTGTAGGTGTTCTGAACAACAGCCGCACCGTTGGTCGCGCCGTCCACCACCGCCTGGCGGTCGATACAATAGGCAATTGCCTGGCGGAATTCCTTCTTGGCAAACAGGCGTTCGCCATCCGAAGCCAGCAAAGTCGCGGCTGCGCCCTGGTAGGATTCAACCGGCGTGGTGTTGAAATCGAGGTGTTCGAACACGGTACCCGCCACCACCTGCGGAACCATCAGACCCTCGGCTTCGAACTGGCGGATCAGGGGCAGGGAGCCTTCGAAGGCGGCGTCCTGCGTACCAAAGTCACATTCGCCGGAAGCCAATTGGGCGATCAACTGGTTGGTATCCGGGATGAAGCGGTAGATCAGCGTATCAATCTTCGGCAAGCCTTCGCTGGCGCGCCAGTAGGTCGGATTCTTTTCGAGGGTGATGTGATCGCCGGCGACCCATTCAACCAGGCGGAACGGCCCGTAGGCGAGCGGATCGCGGTTGACTTCCTCATCCGCCAGCATTTCAGCCGGGGTCAGCGGGCGGGAACCCCCCTCGCCATAGACGTGCTTGGGCAAAGGCTGGATCATGCCATCCACAAAGTAGGTGCCGCTGGTGTAACCGGGCATGAAGTAATACTTGTAGGTGGACGCATCCACCACTTCGATTTTCTGGGTTTGAGTTTCCCAGAAATACTTGCTGGTGGGGGTATCGGGGGATTTGGCTACTTCAGCCGAGAAAAGGACATCGTCTGTGGTAACCGGTGTGCCGTCTTCCCAGGTCGCGCCGGCGGCAATGGTATGCTGGGTGATAATCTGAACGATGGGGTACTTCTTGCCATCTTCAACGGTCACTTCAACCGGATCGCCTTCCGCCTGGTTCATGGAAATGGTCATGCCGGCTTCAAGGACGACAGCGGCATCCTGAGCGGGATCATAGACCGTATCGCCAACGCCCACCTCGATGGTGGTCTTCTCTGCCGTATCATCGAACTTGGACAGGTTATACAGCACGGGCTGATATTCGTAGGTGCGCTGATCAAAGAGGCTGTCGTAGAGGGCGTCGAGCACAAAGGTCTTGACCAGAGCGGCTTCGCTAAAAGCATACAGCGTCTGCGGCTCCTGCGCCAAACACGCGACCATCACCTTGGGCTCGGGGGGAGCCGGGGGCTCGGTCGGTTGTGGCGCGGGGGCGGCGGGTTCTGCTGGCGCGGGAGCGGCGGGTTCCTCGGGGGCTTGTGTAGCGCCACCGCAAGCGGAAAGAATCATGCTCGCGGCAACGAGCAGACCCAATACCAGCATTAAACGGTTTCGTAACATGGTTTTTCTCCTCCAGAAATTTTTTTGGGAAACTGAACGAACTTACATAAACTGGCTCTTGATGTGTTTATTTGTCGCCGACCAATTCACCTCCTTTCAAATCACTGGTACTAGAGGGTGATACGAGGTGTGAGAATTATACCTAAATACCCACAAGCGTCAACACGAAGACGATGGAATCGCCCCATATATAGACAAATTTTGCAGAAAACAGTTCTCTAGAACTATATGAAACCATCCCCCGGCATGGATGCCGTGTCGGTCATCCACGAATATACGAGAATCGCATGTCTTCAAACGACGTGGTATCATCGCCCCATGGCAACGTCCAGCGCTCTTGCCCATCCCAACATTGCCTTCATCAAATATTGGGGAAACCGCGACAACGGTCTGCGGCTTCCCATGAACGGTTCGATTTCGATGAATCTCGACGGCTTGTTCACGCGCACGACGGTCAGTTTTCAGCCCTCCCTGCCTTTCGACGAACTCATCATCAACGGGCGCGAAGTGACCGGCGCCGCCTTGGATCGCGTTGCATATCTGCTCGACATCATTCGCGGCATGGCGGACATTCATGAACGCGCCGAAGTACTCACCGAAAACAACTTCCCCTCCGGCACGGGGATCGCCTCCTCCGCGTCGGCGTTTGCCGCGCTTGCCCTGGCGGGCAGCAAAGCCGCAGGGTTGGATTTGAACGAGCGCGAACTCTCGCGTCTCGCGCGACGCGGGTCGGGGTCTGCATCAAGATCAATTCCAGGCGGATTCGTGGAATGGGCAATGGGAACCTCGGACGAGGATTCCTTTGCCTTCTCCATCGCCAGCCCCGATCATTGGCGGCTTGCAGACTGTATTGCCATCGTCAGCGCCTCGCACAAACAGACCGGTTCCACCGAGGGGCACGCCCTCGCGCTGACAAGCCCGCTTCAGGCGGCGCGTGTGGCGGATGGTCCGCGCCGGCTCGAGATTTGCAGAAACGCCATCCTGAATCGCGATTTCGAACTGTTCGCCTCCATCGTGGAACTCGACTCGGACATGATGCACGCCGTGATGATGACCTCCACACCGGCGCTGCATTACTGGAAACCCGCTTCACTCGGTGTGATGAACGCCGTGCGTCAATGGAGAGGCGCAGGGCTTCCCGTCTGCTATACCGTGGATGCGGGACCGAATGTGCATGTCATGTGCCCCGAGTCCGAAATCCAGACGGTGGAAACCAAACTACGGGCAATTGACGGCGTCAGCGACGTGCTTGTCGCCCGCGCCGGTGGGGCGGCAAAGATCGTAACCAACGGAGAGTAGCGCAACAAAAACAACCCGCAGGGAGGAGAACGCCGGGGACGCAAAAGGGTATTCGCAGCAATCAGCCGACGCGAGAGAACATCTCTTGCACAATGCGTATGGCGCGCGCTTGCCAGAGGTCTATTGTTGAAGGGCGGCAAGGAGAGATTCAAGAGTGGCGTGTTCGCTTTGTCCGTGCGGGGTGGTGAGCCGCCAGCGACCCGGGTCCATCACGTCCACATGCACAGGGCGGCGAATGCCATTGTCATGTACTTCGTAGCCGATGCGTTCGAGGGCGCGCCAGGTCCAGGCGGCGGTGACGCCGTCTTTGTCGCCGTGCAGGCTGATGGGTCCGCAGACGGTCTGGTGGACTTTGAACGCGCCGCTGGCATGGTCGAAATCCACGCCTTCGCTTTGGAAGAGCCGCGCCACCGCGCCGTTGAGGGCAAGTTCTTCGGGAATGCCCGTCGTGAGGTTGCCGCTGGAGGCAAGCAGCCACAGGCGGTCGGCGATGCGCAGGGCAAGGTCAAGGTCGTGGGTGGAGAGCAGGATGGCACAGCCGGTCTCGCGGGCAAGGCGCTTGAGCAGTTGAAGCATGTCCACGCGGCGGGGAAGGTCAAGGAAGGCGGTGGGTTCGTCGAGGAGTAAAACGTTGGAACGCTGGAACGTTGGAACGTTGGAAGGTTGGTAATTGGAGATTGGTAATTGGGCTTTTGCCCTTCCCCCCAGTCCCTCTCCCGGCGGGAGAGGGGAGTCCGGGAGGATTTGAGCGAGGGCGCGGGCGATCATCACGCGTTGGCGTTCGCCGTCGCTCAATTCGTGGATGGGACGTTCCGCAAAGACGAGGGTGTCGGTCAGACGCATGGCGCGCTCGATTGCCGCTTCATCCCGGACCGTGAGCCTGCCCAGCCAATCGGTGTAGGGATGCCGCCCCAGCGAGACCAGCGCCCAGGCAGAGAGGTTGCCGGCATCCACGCGCCCGGTCAGGACGACGGCGAGGCGTTTCGCCAGTTCGAGGGAGGGCATGAGGTGCAGGTTCCCGCCGTCCAGCCAGACCGCGCCCGCCAGCGGTTTTTCCATCCCTGCCAGGGTGCGCAGCAGGGTGGATTTGCCGACTCCGTTCGGACCGATGAGGCAAGCCAGTTCGGCAGGACGCAGTTCGAGGTCCAGGTTCGAGGCGAGCGGGGTCTTGTATCCGATGGAGAGGGAGGAGGCAGTGAGCATGGGGTTGGTGGTTGGGAATTGGAGATTAGGAGGCGAAGGATTGGCGGAGTTGTTTTTGGCGCAAGATGACCCACAAGATAATCGGCACGCCGAAGAGGGACATGACGACGTTAAGCGGCAGGGTGTGCTGGCTGCCCGGCGACTGGGCGATGACATCCGCAATGAGGGCGAAGGCCGCGCCCATCAGCATGGAGGCGGGGAGCAGGGCGCGGTGGTCGGCGCTGTTGAGCAGGGAACGCGCCACGTGCGGCACAGCGACGCCGATGAACCAGATGGGTCCGCAAAAGGCGGTGGAGACGCCCGCCAGAAGCGAGGCGCTGACGATAATCCAGAAGCGGGCGCGGCGCACGTTGAGTCCGAGCGAACGGGCGTAGTCGTCGCCGAGCAGCAGGGCGTTGAGCGGTTTCATCATCACGAAGCCGAGCAGTAAACCGAGCAGTGCGGCGGGCGCGAAAACGCGCATCTGGCTCCAGGTCACGCCGCCGAAACTGCCCGCCGTCCACAGGCTGAAGACCAGCACGCGCTCCGGCTGGCTGAAGTAGATGAGCAGGGTAACCACCGCACTGGCGAGGTAGCCGAACATCAAGCCGACGACCAGCAGGGTGAGGGTGTTTTGCACGCGCCGCGAGAGGAGCAAGACCGCGCCCAGCACCATCCCCGCGCCGAGGCTGGCGGCAATGGCAAGCGTGAAATCGCCAAAGACGCCCAGCCCGGCAATGAAGGTCAGCGCGCCGCCCGCGCCTATTCCGAGAATGACCAGCGCCACGCCCAGACTCGCCCCGGAACTGACGCCCAGGATGAACGGGTCTGCCAGCGGGTTGCGGAAGAGGGTCTGCATCTGCAAGCCTGCCGTCGAGAGCGCCGCGCCGACGAGGACGGCGGTGATGGCTTTGGGGAGACGGAATTTGAAGAGGATGTCTGCCCAACTGGCTTTGTCGGGTTCGCCGCCCAGCAGGATGTGGGCGACCTGTTCGAGAGGAATTTCCACCGAGCCGAGGGTAAGGCTGAGGGCGAAGGCGAGCAGGAGGAGCAGCAGGAGAGCGAAGAACAGCCAGGGGCGGAGGGGAGGGCGGGGCATGGGGGAGGTTGGTGAGTTGGTGAGTGGTGATTGAGGATTGGAGGTCGAAAGTCAAAGGTCTGGTCAGAACGTCCCGAAGGGTGTATCGAAGAATTGTGTTTAGCCAATCAACCCTTCGGGACGGTGCATAACCGTTATTTCAACTGCCGATAGTACACCAACTCGTGGTCGGGCAGCAGGTCGGGGTGGAAGATTTTGATGAGGTCAGCCAGCACCAGTTCGGGGTGGGCGACGGCGCTTTCGTAATAGTCGTTGCCGCCGTTGGGCGAAGCCTTCGCATCGTTGTTCCAGACGCTGCCATTCTGGAAGGCGGCGAAATCGGCATAGCGGGCGTCCATGGCCTGGAGGTCGCCGAGCGAGCCGACAAAACCGACATTCAGCCAGAAGTCGGCATCCTTGGCTTTTTCAAAGACGGCTTCAAAGGCGAGGGGCAGACTGCCGGTGGAGGCCTCATCTGCCCAGAGGTAGGCGGCGCCCGCGTCGGTCAGGAAGGCGGCGGCAAAACTCTTTCCGCCGGGGACGTTCCAGGTTCCCTGGTAGGCGCTGGCGGTGAAGACGGTCGGTTTTTCGGTCAGGCTGGCGGTGAGCGCCTTCAGTTCGTTGTAGCGGGCGGCTTTTTCAGCGAAGAGGGCTTCGGCGCCAGCTTCTTTGTTGAAGAAGGCGGCGATGAACTTGCCCCATTCGGCGCGGCCAAGCGGGGAGGTATCCAGCCATTCGGCGTTGATTGCCACCTTCAGCCCGGCTTGAATCAGCACGGGGTGAGCGTCATATTCCGGCGCGCCGGAGCCGTAGGTCATAATCAAATCGGGTTTGATCTCGAGCGCCTTTTCCACATTCACAGCGGAGCCGTAGCCGAGCATGGTCAGTGTGTCTTCCTCCGCCATTTTCAGCACGGTGGGGTTGCTGACGTAGGTGGCGTCGTCCAAGCCGACGAGTCTATCGAGCACGCCGAGTTCGTCGAGGAAGGGCAGGTAGGAAGTGGACATGGTGACGATGCTCTTAACGGGGACTTCGATGATTTGCTCATCAAGGAAACCTTCGGGAGCGGGCGCGCCGCACTGGACGAGCGCATATTGCAGGGATTCCGCCGCGCCGGGCCAGGGGGTCTTGACGGTGAGGACTTTGTAAGAGTTGTGGTACTCAATCGAAAAGCCGTCGGTGTATTGCAGGCTGGCTTTTTCGGGGAAGTAATCCACCTCAGCGCTGAATTGACCTTCAGGGATGCAGCCGTCGGTGAGGTTGTGTTCGAGGGCAGCGACAACCGGTGCTTCGGGGGTGGGCGCTTCCGTCGGGACCTCGAGCGTGGGCTGCGGTTCGACGGCTTCTGTCGCAGGGGTGGCGGGAGCGCACGCCGCGAGCAGGGTGATGAGCAATGCCAAAATCAGTGTCTTGCGAAACATTTTATTTCTCCAGGATTTTATTTTGCGTGGGAGGCGTTCTCTAACGTCCCATTGGCGTTAGAGAACGCCAAGTACACAATGGGTGGAATCAAAATCCCCAGCGCAGGGCTGGGGAGGTAGGAGAGTCAATCCGGGCTGGACTTGTTCTCCACCTCCTTTCCGCGAGAAGTGGTTGAACCGACCAGGGCGGGCGACCTGACTTAGTTAGTCTTATAGTTAGGACTTCGCGTAATTGACGTTTTCTAACGTCGCTTACACACGCCGCGCGTTAGAGAACGCGCTCTACGCACTTTTGCGTAAGTCTTTTTGGGTAATGGAACTACTGTGCGGCTATGAGACTAACATCACAGTTGCGGGACAGCGCCGGATTTGCACCGGACTTCGCCGCTGACTGGTCGTCTTTAATTGTTTCTATTGTACGATGGGGTAACAGGTACGTCAATGCCGATGCGCCTCACGCGCAGAGAAAACACAAACATGAGGAGGAGGGTCGCCATATTCAGCGTGAGATTCCCCCCGCGCCCATAGACGATGATGGCAAGCGAAGGGACGAGATAACAAAAAGCCGCGACGATCTTGTCCATGCGGGAGGAGGCGCCAAGGGCGGCAAACGGGACGAGCAGTAAAATGAAATCGTAGTTGTAAAGATAGGGGCTGACCAACAAAGTAACCAGCAATACAGAAACGACCAAAATTTCGGGGGATTGCACCAGCCGTTTTCGAGCCGTCCACAACAGCGCCGCCAAGATGACCAGCAATCCCAGCGCGATTCCCGAAGCCTGCCTGAGCGAACCGTCGAACCACCAGCGCGAGACCAGCACCGGCACGCTGGCGCATTCCGAACAGGAGGTTACATTGCCTTCGCCCCGGTAATCGAACAGCATCTTCGGATAATTGACGAACCACAACGGGTCTGCAATCAGGCTGACGACAAAAAGCGCAAAACCTGCGACAACAATGGAACGCATCGCGCGGCGCCCCAACCTGCCGCCATGGAACCACAACCACCCCAACACCGAGAGCAACACCAACCCGCCGATGTGCGGCTTGAACGTGAGCAGGACGACGCCCAGCGCTATCCGTGAGGCATTCCCGTTTCGCAGGGAATGGATCAACAGCGCAATGCCCAGCAGGACAGGAAAGTCGTATTGTCCCACCGACAGCGCACCAAGCGTCGGCAAAAAAAACAAAGCCAGCGGGAAGGCAAGCAGGCGGGCGCGCCCGTTCCATCCGTCCGTCAGGACCCCTACCGACAGGAACAGCATGACGAGATTCAGTTGAAACCACAACGCCCCCGCCGACTGGATGGGAAGCAGTCCCAGATAGAAGGTGGCGAGCATGTACCACGGCGGATACGGAAAACGCGGCATGAAGAAATGTTCGGGCGGAATAGCCGAGCGAGCCAGCGCAAGCGCCTCCATGCGGGGGATGTCGTATACGCGTATCCCGTTGACCAGCGCCAGATCGGCAAAATACAAGGCGCTGAAATCCGAGCCGACAGGGAGGGAATGGGGAACCAGCACGGCAACAGCAAGCATGAAACCTGCAAGGACCAACACGATCAGCGAGAGGAGAAAGATGCGTTTCATGATTTTTCCAGCATTAAGCAATGAAACCGCAGGCGGTGAAACGGGTAAAGCAGATACCAGTAAAGGAAACCCGGCAACCCGCGCGGGTAAAAAAAGAGCGTGCAGGACAAATTTCCAATGCGGTCCCTTTGCCGTTCGATCCACATTTCGCCGAAGATGGAGCGGTGACTTTTCCTCCCCCCCGCCCCCTCTCCCGCTGACAGCGGAAGATCTTTGTAAAGAATAAAACATCCTTCGTGTTTGAGGAACTTCAAGCCGGGCTTACCGTCCACCCAGATACGTTCGATGTAGTCGGGATGCGTCTTCTGGAGGGCGTCCCTCACGGCGGCGTCGAATCCAATCAATCCGACTTCGGGAAAGACCTGCAGGGCTTCGGGATGTTTGACGATACTATCGGAGGACAAACCGCCAATCAAGGCATGGGCAATGGGATACGGAACCGGCGTCATCAACCCCACGCCGAACGCCATGAACCAGACGGGAATGCCGGGCAGCAGGAGCATGGCGCGCCGGAGTCCGCGCAGGCGGGCATAACGAAGCATCAATTCACGATAGGTGTAGATTTCGGGACCGCCGATTTCAAAGATGCCGCCGCGTCCGCCGGGATTGGTCAATGCCGCAAGCAGATAATCCACCACGTTCTGGATGGCAATCGGCTGGGATTTGTTCTCCAGCCACGACGGTCCGGGCACAAGGGGAAACAGCTCGGTCATGAAGCGAATCATTTCGAAAGAGATGCTTCCCGAACCGGCGATCACGCCGGCGCGGAATTCAGTGACCGGCACCCTGCCCTCACGCAAGACTTTGCCCGTCTCGATGCGCGAACGCATATGCGGCGCGAGATGTTGTTCGGGGTCGGCTAACCCGCCCAGATAGATGATATGTTCCACGCCCGCCCGCTCGGCGGCGGATGCGAAGGCGCGGGCAGACGCCACTTCCAGCGCGGTATAGCCGCGCCCATGGGACATGTTGTGCACCAGATAGTAGGCGGTATGGACACCTGCGAAGGCGTGCCGAAGAGTTTCGGGCGAGGCGACGTCCGCCCGGACAATTTCGATTTGGTCGAACCAGGCACGCCCTTTGAGTCGAAGCGGATCGCGCGCAAGGGCGCGGACGCGGTAGCCCGCATCCAACAGGCGCGGAATCAACCTGCTGGCAATATATCCCGTTGCGCCGGTGACGAGGATGAGAGAAGAGATCATGGACAGTGAAAGCGGATCAATGCGCCAATACCCTGGCGCGTGAAGCGAGCCTGCGCGTCAACCCGTCGAAAATGAAGCGATGGGGAAGCCACATGGCATACCAGTAGAGAAAACCCAACAGACCGTGCGGCGCAAAATAGGCGGTGACAGTAAAGAGGGTCTGGTCGCCTCGAGGTTCTGATTTAAATTCGAGCCACGCCTTACCGGGCAGTTTCATTTCGGCGCGCAGGCGCAGAAGGCGGTTTGTTTCCACCGCCTCGACGCGCCAAAAATCCAGCGATTCTCCGACTCGCACCTCATCGGGATGACGCCGTCCGCGCCGCAAGCCCACCCCGCCCACCGCCTTATCGAGCCAGCCGCGAATGCCCCAAGCCCAATCCATGTAGAGCCAGCCGCGCTCTCCGCCGATCCCCGTGTACGAACGAAAGACGCTCTCCGGTTCGAGATCGAGGAGCATTTGGCGCGTTTCGATAAACATGCCCTGCTCGACAGTGAACGTATAGGGCTTGAGATCCCCCGCCACGGTGACCAGCGCGTCGGACCAACTGGTTTCCACGTTGTCTCTCTGGATGCGTCCCAGCGCGAGGCGGACAGCCGTGCGAAAGTCCATCGGTTTGATCTGCGGGAAATATTTCCTCGCCGCTTCATCCCGGACGATGAGTTGGGCGCGTAACCCTTCGATCAACGGCAGCACCAGACGCCAATGGATGGGAGTGACCATATGCACCCAATACGCCGAAAGACGCGGCGCATGAAACGGCGTGCGGATGAGGAGGCGCGTGAGTCCGCGTTCCCTTGCGTATTCGAGCAACATCTCCGCATATGTGAGACGGGTGGGGCCGCCGATTTCGATCAACCGACCGGCGGATTCCGGCGCGTCCAGGGCGGCAATGAGATAGGCGAGCACGTCCCGTATCGCAATCGGCTGCGCATGCGAGAAGAACCACGCCGGGCAAATGAGCACCGGTTCACGTTCGGAGAGATAACGGATCATTTCGAACAAGACCGAACCGGAGCCGACAATCATGCCGGCGCGAAATTCCGTGACCGGAACGCCGCCATGACGGAGAATGTAACCCGTTTCGTGCCTTGCGCGCAAATAAGGGGAGAGATCGGATGCCGGGTCAACCAGTTCGCCAAGATAGATGATGCGTTCCACTTTCATTTGTTCGGCGGCATGAGCAAAATTGCGCGCCGCTCGCATATCGCGCTCTGCGCTGTCCTTGCCGCCCTGCCTGCCGTGGATGAGATAGTAGGCGACCGAAACGCCCTTCAATGCCTCGGTCAATGCGTCTTCGATGAGGGCGTCGCCGCCGAAGATCTCCACCTTATCCAGCCATGTTCGTCCGCGCAGGCGCGCCGGGTCGCGGACGAGGACGCGCACGCGATACCCGGCTTCGAGCAGGCGCGGCACGAGACGTCCGCCCACATAGCCGGTCGCGCCGGTGACGAGGATGAGTTTGCACGCAGACATTTTTATCGCCGGGATGCCTGAAATACGAAGCTACCTTTCTTTCGGGGTTCGAGAGTCTCCGCCTCTTCGAACATCAGGCTGAACAAAATGGGGTTCGATCGTTTCTAACGGAACACCAAATTCCTGATTTGAATTCTATCCTGTCCATCGAATTCCATGCTATGATAAACGACATTCATGCAGGCGGCGAATCCTCCTTCATCCCCCTGGGAACGATTGACTGCACAGCCTCCGCTGATGTGGTTTTCGCTTTTCTGTCTCGCGGGAATTGTGCTGGGAAAGTCGGTTTCACTTCCCTGGTGGGTGTGGGCGGTATTGGCTCTGGCGTTCATCGCCCTTGCCATCCTTGGACGCATCGCTCAGCGTTCCTCTTTTCTTCCCGGTTCGTTTTCGTTCGCCCCTGCATGGTTGAGAGCCAGCCTGCAACCTTTTCCCTTCCTTCTTGCCTCCGCCCTCCTGCTCGGCGCGGCGCGCTTCCAACTTTCCGTTCCCTCCTTCGACGCCTTTCACGCCGCCTTTTATAACGACCGGGAATACGACCTGCTCGTGACCGGTTTCCTCACCGAACCCGCCGACTATCGCGACTCCTACACCAACCTGCGCGTGCAGGTGGAAAAAGTAGACACCGGCGACGGCGATCTCGAAGTACATGGACTGGTGCTCGTTCGCGTCTCGAACAACCAGATCTTCGAATACGGTCAGAGGATCCGCCTGCGCGGCAGGTTGCAGACCCCTCCGGAGAACGAGGATTTTTCCTATCGCGAATATCTTGCCGCGCAAGGCATCCACTCTTACATGTCCTCCGCAAGCGTCACCATCCTTCCGGGATACGCGGGAAACCCGGTCTTCAGAGTACTCTACGCGTTCAAGGAAAGATCGCTCGAAAATATCCACCGCCTCTTCCCCGACCCGGAATCGTCCCTGCTGGCGGGCATCCTGCTGGGCGTGGATACGGGTCTCACCCGGGAACTGCAAGAGGCGTTCAAGAATACGGGCACGGCGCACATCATCGCCATTTCGGGCTTCAATATCAGCATCATTGCGGCGTTGTTCGTCGAATTTTTCAGCCGTTTTTTGGGCGAACGGCGCGGACGCTTGTTTGCCATTTTGGGAATCGCGCTGTACACCTTTCTGGTCGGCGCGGACGCGGCGGTGGTCCGCGCCGCCATCATGGGCACGCTGGCGCTGCTGGCGCGGCAGGTGGGACGCAGGCAGGTGGCGCTTAACACCCTGCTGGCGGTTGCGTTGATCATGTGTCTCGTAAATCCGCGCTACATCTGGGATGTCGGTTTTCAATTGTCGTTTTTCGCCACGCTGGGGCTTATCCTGTACGCCGAACCGTTTTCGGAATTTGCGAATCGAATCATCACCAGACGCCTTCCCGACTCCACGGGCGAGAAAGCCGCAAAATTGTTTTCCGAGTTCGTCCTGCTCACCCTTGCCGCGCAGTTAACCACCATCCCGATCATGGCATATCACTTCCAGCGTATTTCTCTCGTGTCGTTCATCGCCAACCCGTTCATCCTGCCTGCGCAACCGGCGGTGATGATCCTCGGCGGGCTGGCGGTGCTGTTGAGTCATGTCTGGTTCGCGCTTGGGCAACTCGCCGCGTGGGTTGCGTGGCCCTTCGTCGTGTATACCATCCGCGTCGTGGAATTGTTCGACCGCGTGCCGCACGGGACGCTCTTTCTTGGGGAGTTCTCGGGCTGGTTCGTGATTCTGTCCTACGCGACGCTTTTCTCGGCAACTTTCTTCATTTCGCAAGGCGGCGGTCTTGGCTGGTCCAATTTCAAAGACCGAATTCGCTCCCTGGGGCAGAAGGCAGGCTTGGTCGGCGCGGGAGGCGCCATGGTCCTTCTGTTGATCGCCCTCCTGCTGGTTTGGCGCGCGGCGGTCGCCATCCCCGACGGTCTCCTTCACGTGACATTCCTGGACATCGGATCGGCGGACGGCATCCTGATTCGAACGCCTTCGGGCAGGACGATCCTGATCAACGGCGGTGAAAGTGTCACCGCGCTGTCCGACGAACTGGGCAGGCGTATTTCCTCGTTCGACAGGCGGCTGGATTGGCTGATCGTCGCTTCGACAATCGAAGAACAGGTGGCGGCGTTGCCGCGCGTGCTGGAACGTTATCCGCCGGACAAGGCGTTATGGAGCGGCAATCGGCAGGCGTCCTTCTCCTCGCGCTTTCTGAACGAATACCTTTCACTGAAAGGTATTCCCATTACCGAGGCAAAAAAAGACCAGGTGCTCGACCTGGGCGACGGCGCAACCCTGACGGTGCTTTCGACGAGTCCGCGCGGGGCGGTGCTGTTGTTGGAATACGGAAATTTTCGGGCGATGCTGCCGGTGGGCATGAGTTTCGACGCGCTGGACGAATTGGGATATGGCGAAAATATCGCGCCGGTCAGCATATTGTTGCTGGCAGATTCGGGTTACGCCGCATCGAATCCGGAGGATTGGGTTGTAAATTTAAACCCGGAAGTGGTGGTGTTGAGCGTAGGCGCGGCGAATGAGAACGGACTGCCCGACGATGACACGCTCGAAATCGTAAAAGATTACGCCCTGCTGCGCACCGACTGGAATGGCTGGATCGAAATCGCCACAAACGGCGCGCAAATGTGGGTGAATGTGGAAAGAACAACGACACCCGCGCCCTGACCAGCCCGTTTGTTTTCGATCGGTCTGGTACCCCTCGGAGGAGAAAGATGAACGAATTGACCATTCGCGCGTCCAACGTACAGGGGAAATCATCCGTGACCATCCTGCACTTGAAAGGTCATCTTCACGGACCGACGGAAGCCGAACTGCTCGACCGCGCCCGCCAGGCGCACGAAGACGGAATCCGGTATCTGCTGCTCGACATGTCCGAGTTGGAGGTGCTTGCCAGCGCGGGGCTGCGCGCCATCCAGAACATCTTCAAGTTGTTCACCCCGCAAAGCGATATAGAATCAATGAAACAGCGCAGAAGCGAGCCTTACAAATCCCCATACCTGAAATTGGTCTGCCCGAACCCGCAACTCTACTACGTATTGAGCATCACAGGCTTTCTGCAGACCATTCCGATCTTCAACAACATCGAGGAGGCGATCGGCTCATTTGCCGGTTAGCGCATTCAACGCCGCGACGAACGCCGCGACCATTCTTTCGATATTGATCTCCTCCTTCACGATCCGATAGGATGCCTCTCCCATCCTCCGCAAACGCGCCGGATCCGAGAGGGCTTCTTGCATGGCAGAGAGCAGCGCGTCGAAGTCGTCCGGCTGGACCTGCCAGCCGTTTTCCGTGCGGACAAGGTCGTCCTGCGTCCCATCCCCCTTTGCAACAATGACAGGGAGGCCATGACTCATCGCCTGATGAACGGCAAGGCCTCCGGTTCCCGGCAGGACAAAGAGATCGGCTTGCGAAAAATATTCCCTGATCTCCTCCCCGCGCTTTTCCCCCGCAAACTCCGCTTCGGGAAAAATCTTCTCCGCAAGCGACTGCAACGCTCCACGTTCCGGTCCGTCGCCCACAATGACCAGACGCACGTTTTGAAGTCTGGCGCAGACGTGCAACAAGGCATCCACCCGTTTCCTTGCCTGCAACCTGCCGACAAAGAGGACGACAGGTCGAACGCCAAAGGAAGAAGGTCTGGACGGGAAAGGCTGGAGAGGCGCGTGCGCCACTGCATTATGCGCCAAAAAAATCCTCTCCTGCGGAAAACCGAGCGCGGCATACTCCCCCGCGCCGCGGCGGCTGTAGGCGATCATCGCATCGAACTGCCGGACGAAGTGTTTCCACAACACGCCGCCGCTGCCCGCCCCCAGCCCCCAGCCAAGAACCGGCTTCCCGCGGCGGCGCATCCACCGCACGGCGGCGGGTGTGGAAATGCAGCGCGGATTGGCTTCCACGATCAGGGCATCGGGGTTGACTTCCTGCAACCAGGTCAACAGCGCCTGTTGATGGCATAGGTAGAACGCGCCGCCAAAAAGATGGAGGTTTCTGCCCAATCGGTATTCGGCAGTGTGAAATTGGCTGGCGGTTGTGATGCCCTCCGACGGGCGCGGCAGACCGGCAAACAGACTCATCCCCCTATCGCAGGCAGAGGCGAGCAGGTCGAAGAAAGGGACGCGGTAGTGCGGAAGGACGCGTTGTTGCAGGGCGAGTTTGCCGGGAAAACGATTCATACGGGAATATGCGGCGCCTGCCAGGCGGGGGATTTATGTACGTGGACGACCTTCCAGGCGCCGTTCAACTTCACCATCACACGGCTCTCGTTATGGGAGACGACCTTCACGCCTTCAGGCGCGACAGCGCTGATCAAGAGTGTGAAACTGGCGATTGCAGTATCTCCGTATCGCTGGATGTGCAAATTCGAAAGATCGAATCGCACGGCATCGTTGCCCCGTCCCTCCGCGCCGAAAACCGCGCCGCGCTCGGCATTGGCTTTCATCATGAACTCATGAAAGGGCCGTCCGTCAATGCGGTGAGGCGTGACCCACCATTCATACAGCGTCAGATCCTCGGCGGTGGTCTCATGATAAGTTTGCACATCGTTGTCCCGAATGGCTTGCAAATGTTTTTTTAGAAATTCGACGATTTCATGGTCAGACATGGCAACTCCTAACCCAGCAAAACCTCCAGATATTTTTCTACCATTCGATCCAGCCCCAGGTTTTTCTCCGCCTGTTCACGCGCCGCTCTTCGAAAACGGGGCTGGTTACGCAAAATCTCGACCGCGGCATCTGCCAGCGAAGGAATATCGGGCGGCTCGATCTTCCAGGGATCGCCCCCATACGGCACCACGCGTCCCGAATCGCCCAGGACCAGTTCCTTCAACGCGCCGGTATCGAACGCCAACACCGGCAGACCGCATGCCAGAGCTTCGATGACGGAATTGGGACAGGCGGCGTTCAAGTCGGCGGAAAAGAGCAAATGCGCGGAACGGTCTATTTCGGGAATGCGCTCGCGCGGCACACTCCCCGTCCAGCGGATTGGAATTCGGGCGTTCGCCCCGACGCGCTGCCGATATTCATCCTCGATCCTGCCGACGACGATGAGTTCCGTCGGCAAGGTGTGCTTGTCCTGCAGGGTTTCTGCGAGACGGACCGCATTCTCGAGACCCATTTCGTACCCGCCGCCGAGGCTCCCCTCCACGAGCAGGAGTTTGTATCTGTCTTCGGCGGGGATGTCGTTCCGACCGGCGGAATACACCTTCAAATCTACGCCGTTATGGATGATGCACGCAGGGACACGCGCCGCGCTGTACCAATCCTCCCACCACCGGCGAGAAAATTCCGATTGATACACAAGCCGGGTCGCCATGCGGGCGCGAATGAACGACAAAATGAAATTGCCATATTCCGCGCGCAGGAAATGCCGGATACCCGTCTTTCGTTTTCTGTGCACCCAGTTGATGCCGTCGAGGCGTTGCACGATTCGCCGTCCGCGGGAATGCGCTCTCCACAGCGGGAGCAGATGTTTTGTCCCGGCGAGAACGAGGATGGCATCGGCGGGCGCGGAAAGGTCGTGAGTCACGTCCACACCGCGGGCGCGCAATCCCTCCTCCAGCTTGAGACGAAAAGAAGCAGGCCCGGCAAGTCCCTCCACGCGCGGAAAAATGCAGATTTGAGGCATGGGGGTATTATAGCCGTTTGTATCACAGCCGACTCTGTGGTTAAATAGCCCCGGAGGCAAGATGCAAACCGATCCTGAATTTGTGGCGTTCTTGAGAGAGTTTCCCACTTACCCCACCACCCATCTCATTGACGATCTGCGCGCCGTGGAATACGCCCGTCTCGACCTGGGCGGTCATATCTATCTGGATTACACGGGCGGCGGTCTGTATGCCGAGTCGCAGTTGCGGCGTCATCACCGCCTGCTTGCCGAGCATGTCTTCGGCAACCCGCACTCCAGCAACCCCACCTCGCAAGCCGCCACGCAACTGGTCGAACATACGCGCGAATACATCCTCAAATTCTTCAACGCCGATCCCGGGGAATACCTCGCCATCTTCACCTCGAACGCCAGCGGCGCGCTGAAACTCATCGGCGAATCGTATCCCTTCGCAAACGGACGCTACCTGTTGACCTTCGACAACCACAATTCGGTGAACGGGATCCGCGAATTTGCCCACCCACGCGGCGGTGAGGTGACCTACATTCCGGTTGCCCTGCCCGATATGCGCGTGGACGCCTCCCAACTCGACCGTGAACTTGCCCAGCCTTCCCCAAGCGGGCACAACCTTTTTGCCTATCCCGCCCAATCGAACTTTTCCTCCGTCAAACATCCGCTCGAATGGATCGAAAAGGCGCACGCCCACGGCTGGGATGTCCTGCTCGACGCCGCCGCGTTCGTCCCCACCAACCAACTCGATTTGAGCAAGGTCAAGCCTGATTTTGTTCCTCTCTCCTTCTACAAAATGTTCGGCTACCCCACCGGAATCGGCGCTTTGCTGGCGCGCAAACCCGCCCTCGAAAAACTGCACCGTCCCTGGTTTGCCGGAGGCACCATCACCGTCGCTTCGGTGCAGGGCGGCAAGTATTACCTTGCCGAGGGCGCCGCCGCGTTCGAAGACGGCACACTCGACTACCTCAACATCCCTGCCATTGAAATCGGGTTGAAACACATCGAATCCATTGGTTACGATGTCATCAGCGAACGCGTCCACTGTCTGACCGGCTGGCTGTTGAAAAACCTGACCGAGATGAAACACAGCAACGGCGTGCCGCTGGTGCGGGTCTACGGACCCACCCGAATGGAGGGAAGAGGCGGGGCGGTCACCGTCAACTTCTACGACAGGGACAACAAGGCTTTCGACCACCGCTTCATCGAAGAACAGGCAAACAAAATCAATATTTCCCTGCGGACGGGGTGTTTCTGCAACCCCGGTGCAGGAGAAGTGGCGCTCGGCATCTCCCGCGTGGAACTGGACGTCTGTTTCACCCAGCCCGGTCACGAAAACCGCCTGACCATCGAAGACTTTCGTCACTGCATTGACGGCAAATCCAGCGGCGCCGTGCGTATTTCGGTCGGCATGGTCACCAATTTCAAGGATGTGCAGGGACTCCTGGCGTTCGCGAGAGGTTTGCTCTCGTAAAATCTCGATTTTCCCTGCGAATCGGACGGAAAATTCCTTGACTCCCCAACCTTTCTGCGTATAATTCACCTGTTGGATGAAATTGGATGATTAAACACCGCAAGCGCTTGAGGAAACCCCTCGAAGCGCTTGCCTTTGTTTGTCTCTTGTACAGGACGCCTATACGCCGTCCCCGATTTTGTTGATAGACTTATTTCCAAGGAGAGGAACCAGTGGAAACCAAAGGACTGACCGCACTCCGCATCAGCCTCGCATCGCCCCAGACCATTCTGTCATGGTCGTATGGCGAGGTGCTCAAACCCGAAACCATCAACTACCGCCGTCTGCGCCCCGAAAAGGATGGCTTGTTTTGCGAAGCCATCTTTGGTCCCCAAAGGGACTGGCAGTGCTACTGCGGCAAATACAAAAACCCCCGTTATAAAGGAATTGTCTGTGACAAGTGCGGCGTCGAGGTCACCCGTTCCTCCGTCCGCCGCGAACGCATGGGACACATCGCCCTGGCGACTCCGGTGGCTCACATCTGGTACACCCGCCGCATCCCCTCCTACCTGGGCATGCTGCTGGATATTTCCCGCCGCAATCTGGACCGTGTGCTTTACTTCGCCCAATACATCGTTACCTACGTGGACGAGGAAGCCCGCAACAAGGCGCTCAAACGCCTCGAAGACGAAATCTCCGTTTCCGAACGCGAACAGGCGGCGGAAATCAACGCCAAAATCGCCGAAATCAAAACCAAGCGCGACCACACCATCACCGAAATCAACCAGAAGCGCGCCAATCTCGAACAAAACTACGATGAGGTCATCGCCGAAAAACTCGACCCGATCATCAAGGAAGGGCAGAAACTCGAAAAACTGCTCCAGGATCAAATGGGTGAACCCGCTAAAAAAGCGGTTGTCTTTGAACTGACGGGCGAAAAGATTCTCGACGCCGGCGACAAGGTTGCCGCCAAACACATTTCCCAGGTGCAGAAGATCGTCAAGAGCAAACTCGAAGCGCTCGAAAACGAACTGAAAGACCGGCGCGCCAAAGAGATCGAAGAACTCAAAATGGAAGCCGCGCGCGTCAAGGCGGATGCCGATATGCAGATGGAAGCCCTGCGTTCGCAACTCGAGGAACAAACCTCCGCGTCCTCCAACCAGTCGTCCCGTCAGCGCGATGAACTGCTCGAACTGCGCCCCTTCACCTTCCTGAGCGAAATTCGCTATCGTGAACTCAAACAGCGCTGGGGGCAGGTCTTCCGCGCCGACATGGGCGCCGAAGCCTTCTACGACATCCTCGAACGCCTCGACCTCGACAAACTGGCGGATGAACTCTGGCACGAAGTCAAAACCACCAAATCCAAGCAGAAGCGCAAGAAAGCCACCACCCGCCTCAAAGTGGTGGAAGCCTTCCGGCGTTCCGGCAACCGCCCCGAATGGATGATCCTGACCATCCTGCCGGTCATCCCACCCGACCTGCGCCCGATGGTGCAACTGGACGGCGGGCGCTTCGCCACCTCGGACCTCAACGACCTGTATCGCCGCGTCATCAACCGCAACAACCGTCTCAAGCGCCTGCTCGAACTCGGCGCGCCGGATGTCATCATCCGCAACGAAAAGCGCATGCTGCAGGAAGCCGTGGACAGCCTGATTGACAACAGCCAGCGCGGCAAAGCGCTCTCACGCCGCGGACGCCGCGAACTCAAATCCCTGAGCGACATGCTCAAAGGCAAAAAGGGACGCTTCCGCCGCAACCTGCTCGGCAAGCGCGTGGACTATTCCGGGCGCTCGGTCATCGTCGTCGGTCCGCAATTGAAACTCAACCAGTGCGGCCTTCCCAAAAGCATGGCGCTGGAGTTATACCGCCCCTTCGTCATTGCGCGATTGGTTCAAAATGGTTACGCCGCCAATGTGAAGGGCGCGCGCCGTCTCATCGAACGCAACCGTCCCGAAGTATGGGAGGCGTTGGAAGGTGTGATCGGCGAACGCCCCGTCCTGTTGAACCGTGCGCCTACCCTGCACCGTCTGGGTATCCAGGCATTCGAGCCGATCCTGATCGAGGGTTCAGCCATCCAGTTGCATCCGCTGGTCACCACCGCTTTCAACGCGGACTTTGACGGCGACCAGATGGCGGTTCACGTTCCGCTTTCGCAGAAGGCGGTGCAGGAGGCGCGTCAACTGATGCTTGCTTCACGCAACCTGCTCAAACCTGCGGACGGCGAACCGATTATTTCCCCCTCCAAAGACATGGTTCTCGGCGTGTACTACCTGACCATGCTGCAGAAAGCCGCCCACAAGGGCGATGGCCGCGCCTTTGCCAGCATGGATGAGGTCGAAATGGCGTACGCGCTGGAGCAGGTGGAGGTTCATACCGAGATCAAACTGCGCACCAAGACCTGGTACAACGACAAAGGCGACCGCCTGCCCGAACCAGAGACCCGCATCATCAATACGACCGTAGGACGCGTGCTCTTCAACCGCGTCCTGCCCGAGGAGGTCCAATTCGTCAACGAGAAATTGGATAAAGGCGGTGTGAAGGATTTAATCGCCGATGTGTACGAACTGTGCGGACAGGAAAAGACCACCGACGTAGCCGATAAGATCAAGGCGATCGGCTTCGAGTATGCCATGAAGTCCGGCACGACGCTTGCCGTAGCCGATATTTCCATTCCTCCGGAACGTAAAACGATTATTGACGAGGCGCTCAAGCAGGTGGAACTGGTCCAGCGCGATTTCCGCCGCGGGCTGTTGACCGAGCAGGAAAAGAACGAGCGCGAGATCGAAGTGTGGCAACAGACCACCGACAAGGTGGCAGATGCCGTGAAAAAACACATGGACCCGGATGGCAACCTGTCCACGATGGCGACCTCGGGCGCCACGAAAGGCGGCTTCTCCACCATCTCGCAATTGGCGGGCATGCGCGGTCTGATGGCGGACCCGTCCGGGCGCATCATCCCCATGCCCATTCGCTCGAACTTCCGCGAAGGGCTCACCGCCCAGGAATACTTCATCTCCACGCACGGAGCGCGCAAAGGTCTGGCGGATACAGCCCTGCGCACGGCAGACGCAGGCTACCTGACCCGCCGCCTGGTGGATATCGCGCAGGACATCATCATCAACGAATACGATTGCGGCACGACTGACGGCGTCGTCATCCGCCGCAGGGACGATGTGGCGGGACAGTCCATGTCCAGCCGCCTGTACAGCCGCGTGCTGGCTGAAAACGTGATGGATCCGCAGACCGGCGAAGTGATTGCCGAGAGCGGCGACATCATCAATTACGAAGTAGCGCGCAAGATCGCCGCTTCGGGCGCGGCGGAGGTCAAAGTCCGCTCGCCGCTGACGTGCGAACTTCAGCACGGCATCTGTTCCAAGTGCTACGGCATTGACCTGGGACGCGGCACCATGGTAGAACTCGGCTCCGCGGTCGGCATCGTTGCGGCGCAGTCCATCGGCGAACCCGGCACACAGTTGACGCTCCGCACCTTCCACACCGGCGGCGTTGCCGCCGGAGGCGCAGACATCACCACCGGTCTGCCGCGCGTGGAGGAACTGTTCGAAGCGCGCAAACAGCCGAAGGGCGAAGCCATCATCGCGGAAATCAGCGGCACCCTGCATGTGGACCAGTCCGAAAAATATGCCGACCTGCGGGAAGTGATCATCGAAAACAGCCAGCTGGTCAGCGACGAATACTCCCTTCCCGATGACTGGAAGATCGAAGTCAAGGACGAGGCGGAGGTCAAGGCTGGCGATGTGCTGGCAACCCTGGGCGACGCGAAGATCGCCGCCCAGCATGGCGGGCGCGTCCGTGTGGAGAAAAAAGAGCGGAAGGTCATCGTCTCCTATGATCAGAAAGAATCCGTTTCGTACGAGATTCCAACCACTTCGCGCCTGTTGGTGAAGAACAACGAGCGCGTGGAGGCGGGTCAACCGCTGACGGAGGGTTCGCTCAACCCGCACCGGGTGCTGAAAATTCAGGGACGCGAGGCGTGTCAGATGTACCTGTTGACCGAAGTGCAAAAGGTCTATCGCTCCCAGGGTCAGAACATCCACGACAAACACTTCGAGACCATCATCCGCAAGATGCTGAGCAAGGTGCAAGTGACCCGTCCCGGCGACGCCAAGTACCTGCCCGGAGATGTAGTGGACCGCCTCGAAATCCGCAAGGTCAATGAACAATTGCTGGCGGAGGGCAAGCAACCCGCCAAATTCTCCGAGGTCCTGCTCGGCGTGACGAAAGCCTCGCTCAGCACCGATTCGTTCCTCTCCGCATCCTCCTTCCAGCACACCATCAAAGTGCTGGCGGGCGCAGCCATCGGCTCGACTACCGACCCGCTCATCGGCTTGAAGGAGAATGTGATCATCGGCAAACTGATCCCTGCGGGCACCGGCTTTACGCACGGGCGCTTTACCGCCGAAGCCGAAGGAACGCCGGGAACCGACACCGAACAATTACCGGATGCAGAAGCAGGCGACTGAAACAACCTGGAACAAACATAAGGGCGACCGTGAAAGTCGCCCTTATGTTTGTTGATGGAGAGGCTTATGAAACGATATAAAATCATTCCATCCCTGATGCTGGCTCTCGCGCTGCTCCTGCAGGCATGCAATATGCCAAGAAGCGCGGCAGATCGAACCCCCACCCCAGACGCCCTGCTTGCCGCCCAACTGACCATCACCGCCCTCTCCGGTCCGTACACAGCAACACCCGCGCTTCCCACCTTCACAGCGCCTCCCGCATTTACGCCGACGCCTGTATTCACCCCCACACTCGCCTTCACGCCGACGCCTTCCTTCCCCTACGTCACACTGTCGCAGGCGACCAATTGCCGCGTAGGCCCCGCCGTGGAGTTTGTCCTTGTGGACACGTTTCAGCCGGGACAAACCATCGAGGTCGTCGGCAGGCATCCCTTCGACAATTACTGGTTCGTCCGCAGTCCGAACAACCCCAATGTGACCTGCTGGTTGTGGGGCTTTTACGCCACGGGCGCCAACCTCGGCAATGTCCCCGTCCTTGCCCCGCCACCAACATATACCCCCGCGCCCCAGCCCTCCTTCGATGCCGCTTACGTCAACTCGGGCAAATGTCTCAGTTGGTGGACGCGCATTTTCCTCAAAAACACAGGAGCGCTCGCTTTCAAGTCCATCTCCATCGCCATCACGGATACGGTCACAAGCGAAACCCGCGCCGCATCCCTGGACGGTTTCCAGGATGTGAACGCCTGCATTCTCACCGCCGTCACACCAACGCTGGGACCGGGTGAAACCTACACAGTCGTCGCCCCGTCGCTCAGCGCGGATCCGACCGGGCATAAGGTGTCTGCCACCGTGAAACTCTGCACCGAGATCGGTCAGGGCGGTGCATGTACATCGAAAACCATCGAATTCACGCCGTAGCCGTGCGGCATGGTCTGGCATCTTGAATGCGGCGTCAAGCGGTTCTCCAGGTTGCATGTGATTCCGCGTCGAGTAATCGCCTGAAATAAAGACGGTGACGGGGTTTATCCTTAACCCACACCGCCTGAGGGGAGGGCAGGCGAAAATCAAAAACATGACCCCTCCTTATGATTGGAGTGGGTCATGTTGTGGGCGAGATAGGGCTCGAACCTACGACCTCTGCTATGTCAAAGCAGTGCTCTAACCAACTGAGCTACCCGCCCGGAGGACTGACATTATAACGAGAAGGGTTGGATTTGACAATATCAAGGATGACTCGCGCCAATCGGTACATCAGCCGGGGGATTCATCCAGAAATCCAAATCCAAAGTTGCAGGGTCCAGCCACTCCCAATTTGTAATGCGTATCGTTTCGAACAAGTTACCATCCTTATCCGACACAACTCTTTCGATCAAAATGTTGGGCGGCTCCACTCTGACAAGGGCTGTGATGGTTTGACCGGTTTGTGGGTCTGTTTTTCGAATCGAGACCACCTTTCCCCATGGCGCCTGTTGAAACTGATTGACTTGTTCCGCCTTATTCGTTTCAACATCTTCAACCAGTTTTTTGCCGCTTCGCGAGAATATCTCAAGGAAAGCGTCCAAATTGGGCAGAGCGAATGGAGTCTGACCATCATCGTATACAACCTGGGGGATACCCCGGGCTAAATCCACCTGCCACCATCCATTACTGCCATTTGAACCATCCGCGGCAACAATATGAGGACCATCTTCCAGCCACTCGGTTGTAACACGGCGGACTTGTTGTAAATTGTCAACATTAACCCACCATTCGTACGATGTAGTTAAGGACTGAAATTCGCCGCCTCCCTGAACAATCGAGAGTCCCATTTGAGCCTGATGATATTCGCTTCTAATATAGAGGACACCATGATCTTGCAGGAAAACGGGAGTTGGGGAAACTATCATGGTTGCGTTGATCCTTTCTGTTCCATTTTCATTCGACTGACATGAAATCAATAAGGCAAATGAAAAGGCTAAAAACAGTGCCATTTTTGATCGCATAATGTTCATCCACCTCCATCGCTGCACGAACACGGGTTACAATAAGAACACGCACATCCACAATTTGGCGTAATAGTATCGCAGGCATAGCCGCATGTCTCGCATGTGCATGTACAACAACACCATCCAGTTCTACAAGAGGAACCGCACCCACAATAGCATGACTCACATGTACGTCGCCAGACATGATGGCGTCTGTAGGGGAACGAACAGCCGCTTGTATAACAATAGGGTTCCCAATGGCTATAAGTTTGGTTGCAACAACATCGGGGTGGCGGGGAGCATGATAATGCATATGCAGTCTCTATCCCCAAAGCATTCACTAGAAATGCCCCCAATGCGCCAAGTCCAATCTTCAGGAAGTCTCGTCGAGATATAGTACTAGATTTTGGTGAAAATTGAGCGCGAACAGGGTTATCAACCGTGCGCTTCAAAGAAGTGTGAACTGCAGACAATCTTTGAATTCCCGCCAAAATCAAAATTCCAATTACCAATATTATTGATATCGGCAGGGGATTCCAAGTTTCACCTGGCGTGAACAAGATAAACAAGGATAGGGACAAAAAAATGAGATTCCGGACTATAGTGAACAGATTAACTTTATCGTTTTTCGAATTACCAAAACAACCACACCCTTCAGTTTCACCTTTGATAAGCCGCGCAGATAATAGGGTAGTGAAGATTAGTAACAGCCCGATCCCAAAAGTTGCCCCAATCTTTGGGTAAATATTCAATAGCAATGTAATGCCTATAGTTGCCTCTAGACCTGGAACTCCTCTTGCGATAATGGCAGACCATTCTGGTCGTCCAATATGCCATCGAATAATAACGCGTTGAAAGCTTGACAAATCGAACCATTTTGTTAATGCGGCTAACAAGAAAATAGATCCCAGAATCCAGCGCGCTATGGAAACGAGAATAAACCAAGTGTCCATGCAAAGATACTTGCCTATGTAGGGTTTGAATCAGGGAAGCAACAAAACACAACTTCGAACAAGCTCACTCATAATTGAATTAAGTTTTGAGCTATCAGTTTTTGCACGTCACACTGACTTATTCTCCCACAGAAAATAGCCGTTTGTGAATTATGTGCTTGTTTTGTCTATAACGATTCTAGCACTTGGAAGCAGGTCTGTCAACTATAGCGCGGTATAATTCCTCCGCGATGGCTCGAAGAAAATCCCCGGAAGATTTGTCTGTGGAGGAATTACGCCGTTTATTGATCGAGAAACGGCGCGGCGCCCGGCGTGAACGCCTGGAACACTTCAAACGGACGGGCCGCGTGGTGACTGTGGAGCCGGAGTCCTTCGCTCCGGTGGTGGATACGCCCGAAGGGGCTGGCGACCCGCCTCAAGTCCAAGTTTCGACGCGCCGGCGGGTCTTCGACCGCCTCCTTTTGGCGGTGGAAGTTCTCGCGGTGATGGGGCTTGTCGGCGTTCTCGTCAGCGGTTTTGGCATCCTGCGCGAGTTGAATGAGGAGGTTGCCTCCGCCCTCATTCAGGAGACGTTCACCCCCACACCGCTGGTGATGGCAGTGGTTCTGCCCTCGGGACACACGCCGCCCGACGCCTTTGGCAATACCCGCCCGAACGACGCCGAGATTCCGGAACATTTGCGCCCGATGGTGCAATCGCTGGCAAATCTCCCCATCCCGACGCCCGCGCCCGACCAGGCGATCCGCATTCAGATCCCTGCCATCAACGTGGACGCGCCCATCGTGCAGGGCGACGGCTGGGAACAGTTGAAGAAGGGCGTGGGGCAGAATGTCGGTTCGGCAAACCCGGGGCAGAACGGCAACCTGGTGCTTTCGGCGCACAACGACGTGTACGGCGAGATCTTCCGTCACCTCGACCGGCTCGTACCCGGCGATCAGGTGATCATTTACACACAACAGAGACAATACGTGTACGTGGTTGACCGCACCGCCATCGTCGAGCCGACTGCAGTGGAGGTGATGGCATCCACGGGCAGTCCGACGGCGACTTTGATCTCGTGTTATCCGTATCTTGTGAACAAACAGCGCATTGTTGTCTTTGCGCGGTTGCAAAATTAAGGAGTAAAAATGGCAAAAAACAGCAAACGAACCACAGCAGTCAGTACATCGTACACAACCAGCCGCAGCGAGTTCAACCCCGATTACTCGGATGTCAAAAAAGACCTGACCCGCATCGGCACGCTCGCCGGATTCTTCATCCTCGTCCTGATCGTCATCTCGTTCTTCCTGAAATAAGAGCAGAGTGATCATGGCACGCATGTTCGTCCCCGGTCCCGTGGACGTTGCCGACGAAGTCCTACAGGCGCAAACCGCGCCTATGCTCCCGCATCGCAGCAAGGAATTCGAAGCCGTCTATCGCCGCGCCTCTGAAAAGGCTCGGCAGATTTTCTACACACAATATCGCGTCTTTCTTACCGCCTCCTCCGGCACAGGACTACAGGAAGCCGCCATTCGCAACTTTGTCAATCGGCGCGTATTATCGGTGGTCAACGGCGCGTTCGCCGACCGCTGGTACGAGGTCGCCGTATCGAACGGAAAAGAAGCGGAGAAACTGTCCTTCGAATGGGACACGCCCGCCTCTCCCGAACGGATAGCGGATACCGTCCGAAAAGGCGGATTCGAAGCCCTGACCCTTGTCCACAACGAGACCTCGACCGGGATGCAGAATCCGGTTAGGGAGGTTGCCGAGGCGGTGCGGGCCGTCTCCCCCGACACGCTCATCCTTGTGGATGCCGTCTCCTCGCTGGGCGGCGCCAAAATCGAAATGGACGCCTGGGGGTTGGATATGGTGCTGACCTCCTCACAGAAATGCCTTGCGCTTCCTCCGGGGTTGGGGTTGGGAGCCGTATCCGACCGCGCCCTGGAAAAAGCCAAATCGGTGGAACACCGCGGCTGGTACTTCGACCTCGTCCGCATGGAGAAACACCGCCTGAAGGATTCCTCGCCCGCCACACCCGCCATGTCTCTCATCTACGCACTCGACTTCCAACTCGATCGCATCCTCGCCGAGGGACTGGAAAACCGTTTTGCGCGTCACTCGGCAATGGCGAAGCGCGTGCAGGAATGGGCGGAGGCGCACGACCTTGCCATCTATGCCCCGCCGGGCTACCGCTCGCAGACGGTTACCACCATCCGGAACGAACGCGGCATTAGCGTCTCCGAACTCAACGCCTTCCTCAAACAGCGCGAGATGCGCATTGCGGGCGGTTATGGTCCCATCAAGGAGACAACCTTCCGCATCGCGCATATGGGGGAGATCCAGATGGCGGATATCGAAAAACTGCTCTCCGCAATGGAAGAGTATTTGAAGCAATAGTCGAAAACTGCAAGTCGAAGAATTGAAAGCGAAGAGCCTGATCGCTTGTTCCGTTCAGGCTCTTTGTGCAGGATTCTTGCACAATACGCTCCGCGTAAGAGACGTTCTCGAACGCCGGCGGACTTATGCGAGAGATCGTATTTATAATTCCCCCCATGAGCCTTTCACCCGACCATTCGACCAACGCCAGGCAGACCTTTGACCTGCAGCTTGAAAAACTCGCCTATGGCGGTGACGCGCTGGGACGCCTGCCCGATTCGCGCGCGGTCTTCGTCCCGTTTGGGCTGCCGGGGGAACGGGTCCGCGTGAGACTGGTGGAAGAGAAAAAGAATTTTGTCCGCGGGGAGATTGTTGAACTCCTTGAACCTTCACCGCACCGAATCGCTCCAAAATGCAAACATTTCGGCGAATGCGGCGGATGTCATTATCAACATCTTTCTTACGAACAACAATTGCAGGCAAAGACGAACATCCTGATCGATCAACTCCAACGCATCGGCAAGATCGAGAATCCGCCCGTCCAGCCAATGCTCGCCTGTCCCAATCCGTGGAATTATCGTAATCACGTGCAGTTCCATTTGACCGAGGAGGGGAAATTAGGCTACATTTCCCCTCTCTCCGCGGGAGAGAGGGAAGGGGTGAGGACAATCACCGAATGCCACCTCCCCGAACCTTCCATCAACGACCTCTGGCCTCAACTCGAATTCGAGCCGGGAACAGACATCGAACGCGTCTCCCTGCGCCTCGGCATGGACGATGATTTGATGCTCGTCCTCGAATCGGACTCTCCCGAGCCGCCCGAAGTGAAAATCGAAGCGGGGGTTTTGGTCGTGCATGTGTACGAAGGGGATGCGGTCGTCCTGGCGGGCAGTGACCACATCCTCATGCGAGTGCTGGGACGCGATTTCAAAGTCTCTGCTACGTCGTTCTTTCAGGTCAATACAGTCATGGCGGGAAAGATGGTCAAGTACCTGACGACGAAATTACCCATTTCCCCCTCCATCACCCTGCTGGATGTCTACTGCGGCGTCGGTCTCTTCAGCGCCTTCCTCGCGCCCCAATGCGGACGGGTTATTGGCATCGAGTCTTCCGAGTCTGCGTGCAAGGATTTCGCGTTCAATCTGGATGAATTCGACAACGTGGAACTTTACGAGGGAGAGGCTGAGGCGGTGATTCCGCATCTCGAAGCGCACCCGGATATCGTCCTGATTGACCCGCCGCGCGCGGGGCTGGACAAGGCTGTCGTGGATGGACTCCTGAAGCTGAGCCCGCGCCTCGTTGCGTACGTCTCTTGCGACCCATCCACGCTGGCGCGCGACGCGGCGCGGCTGATCAAAGGGGGATACAGGCTGAAGGATGTCACACCGTTGGACATGTTCCCGCAGACGTATCACATCGAGAGCATTTCCATTTTCGAACGTTAATTCTCGCAACCGAAAACCTCCCGCGTTCCTGCATACCCTATCGCCGCAGGGCTACACCTGCCCGCTCCGGGGACGATGTACCGGGCGGTCCCAAGGCAGGCCTTCGGGCTATAGAGTGAGCGGCTCTTAACCGACTTCCACAAACTGAGGCAGGACTTTACGTGTATTCTTGAGCGTAGTCTCCCAAATCATTTCAACGCATCCGCAAAACTCCTCGCAAATTCTCTCGCCGCTTCAACGGGATTCTCACTTCCCCCAATCGCCTTTACGCACGCCGAACCGACAATGACCCCATCCGCCAGCCTGCCGACCTCTCTGGCTTGTTCGGGTGTGCTGATTCCAAAGCCCACGCACACCGGCGCGGAGGTGTGTTCGCGCACTTGAGCGATCAACCCTCCCAGCCCCTCCGCCAGGGATTTCCGTTCGCCTGTGATCCCCGTCACCGACACGAGATAGATAAATCCCTGCGCGTTGCGGGCGATCATTTCCATGCGCTCGGGGGATGATGTTGGGGCGAGCATTCGAATCAACGGCGCTTCGACTGCGTTCATCTGGTCCCGATAAGACGGCGGTGATTGAGTAGCGTTCGTTGCGTATCGAGATCCATCGCCGTCTACTCGACCAGCGATTAACATGGACTGAAACTCCTCCGCCTCTTCCATCGGCAGATCAGGGATGATGAAGCCGTCCGCGCCTGCCTCTGTCGCATCATGGACAAATTTCTCCAGTCCATACGCCAGCATGGGATTGTAGTAGCCCATCAAGATCAACGGAATCTCCACGCCGCGGCGACGCAATTCCTTCACGGCTTTCAGCGACTTCCTGACCGTGATGCCTTTTTCCAGGGCGATTTGCGTCGCCTGCTGAATCATGGGGCCATCCGCGAGCGGATCGGAGAACGACAGCCCCACCTCGATCAGGTCCGCGCCGTTTTGGGCAAGCGCTTCAATTGCGTCAACGGATGTTTCAAGGTCAGGGTATCCCAAAGGGAAATAAGGCATGAAAATAGGTTTATTGGCAAAAGCAGATTCAAGTCTGTTCATAATTTCCTCTTAATAGACCGCCGACGGCAGACGACCAACCCCGATCTGCGGTCAATGGTCAGCGTTCGGATAGTTCCTTTATCACCGTATTCAAATCCTTATCCCCCCGCCCCGACAAATTGACCAAAATCACCTGATCTTTTCTCATCTTCGGCGCGCGTTTCAGCGCCTCCGCCACCGCATGGGACGACTCCAGCGCGGGGATGATCCCTTCGGTATGGCACAACGTTTGGAAGGCGCTCAACGCTTCCTCATCCGTCGCGGAGGTGTAAAAGGCGCGTTCGGTATCGCGCAGGAACGCGTGTTCGGGTCCGACCGCCGCGTAATCCAGCCCCGCCGAGACGGAATGCGTCTCCGCAATCTGACCGTCTTCATCCTGCAAGACATACGTGCGCGTGCCGTGAATGACCCCCACACGCCCCTTCGACGGGTCACCAAAACGCGCCGCGTGTTTGCCCGATTCGATTCCGCTGCCGCCCGCTTCCACACCGATCAACTCCACGCTTTCATCGTTCACAAATCCGCTGAAAACGCCGATGGCATTCGACCCGCCGCCCACGCAGGCGATGACCGTATCGGGCAGACGTCCCACCTCCATCAGAATCTGTTCGCGCGCCTCCATCCCGATCACCGACTGAAACTCACGCACGATCGTTGGATATGGATGCGGTCCCAGCGCCGAACCGAGCAGGTAATGCGTATCGCGCACATTCGTCACCCAATCGCGGATCGCTTCGTTGATGGCGTCCTTCAACGTTTGCGTGCCCGATGTCACTGGTCGCACCTCTGCGCCGAGCAACTTCATGCGAAACACATTCGGCTCCTGCCGCGCAATATCCACCACGCCCATGTACACCACACAGTCGAGCCCCAACAACGCCGCCGCCGTCGCCGACGCCACGCCATGCTGTCCCGCGCCCGTCTCCGCAACGATGCGCCGCTTCCCCATCCGCTTCACGAGCAGCGCCTGTCCCAGCGCGTTATTGATCTTATGCGCGCCTGTATGCGCCAGGTCTTCGCGCTTCAAATAGATTTGCGCGCCGCCCAGTTTTTCCGAGAGTCGTTTTGCGTAGGTCAACGGTGTCGGTCGCCCCACGAACGACGCCATCAATTTGTTGAACTCTTTTTGAAATTTAACATCTGCCCTCGCGGAGACGAACGCTTCTTCCAGCTCGATCAACGCGGGCATCAACGTTTCGGGGACGAACTGTCCGCCGTAGGGACCGAATTTTGAGGAGAGTAAAGTAGTGGTCATGTGGTTTCCTTCATTTGACCGCGGACAGCCGACCGTTGACCATGAGGAGGTCTGCCGTCGGTGGTCTGCGGTCATTTTTGATTACCTCGTATTGCTTGAACAAAAGCGGACATCTTTCCCGCATCCTTCTCCCCTGGGGCTGATTCCACGCCCGAAGCCACGTCCACACCCCAGGGCTTGACTCTGCCCACCGCCTCGGCGACATTCTCTGGAGCCAACCCACCCGCCAACAACAGAGGATACTTCTTCGCCAACTCTGCCGCGCCGTTCCAATTGGCGGTGACTCCGCTGCCGCCATAAACGCCCTGGACGGCGGCGTCTATCAACATGGCAGGCGCTTCGCCTCTTTCATAGCCAGCAACTGATTTGGGGATTCCGCGAAAGGCACGGAAGGCATACGGAGCGAGTTGGGCGAAGATCTCTGGCGTTTCGTCGCCGTGCAGTTGGGCAAGGTCAAGGCGGCAGGTTTGCAGGATGTCTTCGATTTCGTCCACGAGCGAGTTGACAAACACGCCAACGAGCTTGATGTGCGGATGTTCTCGCTTCAAGACGGAGGTGATTTCGGCGCAGGAGGATTTTTCGATGAAGCGGACGCTCCTGGGGTAGAAGTTGAATCCCAGATAGTCCGCGCCTGCTTCGATGGCGGCGAGGGCGTCGGGGAGGGTCTTGATTCCGCAGATTTTGATGTGAGTCATAAGGTTTGAAAGTTGGAAAGTTGGCAGGTTGAATCCTTCGACAGGCTCAGGACAGGCGTTCAAACATTCAAACCTGTAAACCTGCCAACTCCCTCACTTTTGCAGGGATGTCTTCGGCTGTCATCAGCGCCTCGCCGACCAGGATGGCGTCCACGTTGGCTTGAGCCAGGCGTTCTACATCTTGCGCCGTGAAAATTCCAGACTCGGCGACGACGGTGATTTCGGCGGGAATCATTGGGCGCAGGCGTTCGGTGGTTTCGAGAGTCACGGCGAAGGTGGCGAGGTCCCGATTGTTGATGCCGATGAGTTGGATGTTCGGGATTTTCAAGGCGCGTTCGGTTTCGGCTTCGTCGTGGACTTCGACCAATACGCTCAATCCCAAACTTTGGGCACAGGCGTGGAGGTCGGCGAAGAGGGCGTCGTCGGAGAGGGCGGCGGCAATGAGGAGAACCGCGTCGGCGCCGCTGGCGCGGGATTCGTAGAGTTGGGTTTCGTGGAGGATAAAATCTTTTCTTAAGAGCGGTAATGGGTGATTGAAGATTGGAGATTGGTAATTGGCCATTCGTAACTGGCACAGTGTTTCAAGACTGCCTTGAAAGAATTTTTCATCGGTGAGGACGGATATTGCGGCGGCGCCGTTTTGGGTGTAGATATCCGCAACCTGGAAGAGGTCGAGGTGCGGGGCGAGGAGTCCCTTCGAGGGGGAGGCACGCTTGAGTTCAGCGATCAGGCTTACCCTCCCCCCTTGCCCCTCTCCCTGGGGAAGAAGGGTTGGGGTGAGGAAGGCAAGAAAATCTCTGGGCGGTGGACTCTGTTCGGCGGCGCGACGTAAGGCTCCGGCGTCGAGCGCCGCGATTTCCAACTTTTTGTGTTCGATGATTTGGGCAAGAATGTCCATAATGAAGCGCGTCTTTATGTTGGCGTTAGAGAACGCCAGTTACGCCACAGATTGGGTGAAGGCGATGAGCGCGTTGAGTTTGGCGAGGGCGGCGCCGCTATCGAGCGAGGCTTGGGATTCAACGAGTGCGGATTTGAAATCGCCCGACTCGGCGGCGAGGGCGGCGGCGGCGTTGAGCAGGACGGCATCGCGTCGCGCGCCGTTCAAGTTGCCACTCAATAACTGACGCATCATCTCTGCCGATTCATCGGGCGTGCCGCCGCGCAGATCCGCAACGGTGGATTGCGCGAGACCGAGTTCAACGGGGTCGAGATCGTAGGTTTCGACCGCGCCGTTCTTGAGATGGCTGACGCGGTTGACGCCAGTGGGGTTGAGCTCATCGAGTCCGCTCGCGCCATGAATAACGAGGGCAGCTTTGGAGCCGAGTTCGTTGAGGACATGCGCCAGCGGCTCGGTGAGTTTGGGGTCGAAGACGCCCGTGAGTTGGATGTGCGCGCCCGCAGGGTTGGTGAGCGGACCGAGGATGTTGAAGATGGTGCGCTGACCCATCTCCTTGCGAGGTCCGACGGCGTGTTTCATGGCGGGATGAAATTTGGGGGCGAACATGAAGCCGATGCCAACCTGTTCGATGGCTTGGGCAACCTGTTCGGCGGTGAGGTCGAGATTGACGCCGAGCGCGGAGAGGACATCCGCGCTGCCGCATTGTGAGGAGGCGGCGCGGTTGCCGTGCTTGGCGACTTTACGTCCCGTGCCTGCAAGGACGAACGCGGCGGCGGTGGAAATGTTGAAGGTGTGCGCGCCGTCGCCGCCTGTGCCGACGATATCGTAAATTGCTTCGTCGGTGTTGAGTTTGACTTTCACCGCGTTGGCACGCATGGCGCGGACGGAGCCTGTAATTTCGGGGATGGTCTCGCCTTTCATACGCAGGGCGGTGAGGTACGAACCGATCTGCGCGGGCGTGGCTTGACCCGTCATGATGATGTTCATGGCTTGCTCGGCTTCGTCGGCGGTGAGGTCGGTACGATTAATGGTTTTAGCAATAAAAGGTTTGAGCATGGAAAATTCTCCTTTCGCGGCAGGAGCGGGATTCAAATCAAGAAAATTTTTGAGCAGTTGCTTGCCGTGTTCGGTGAGGATGGATTCGGGATGGAATTGCACACCGTAGGTGTGATGTTCTTTGTGTTTCAATCCCATGATTTCTTCTTCGGGGGTGACGGCGGTGACTTCGAGTTCGGCGGGGACGGGGTCGTAGACGACAAGGGAGTGATAGCGCATCGCCTCGAACGGGGAGGGGATGCCTTTGAAGATGCCCTGTCCGTTGTGGGTCACTTTGGAGGTCTTGCCGTGCATGAGACGCTGGGCGCGGTCTACTTTGCCGCCGAAGACCGCGGCGAGGGCCTGGTGCCCGAGACAAACACCCAGCACAGGGATTTTCCCGTCGAAGTATTTGATGGCGTCTGAGGAAATACCATCATCTTTGATGGGTTCGCCTGGACCGGGTGAGATGACGAGATGCGAGGGATCGAGGGCGATGAGTTGATTCAGCGTGACCTGGTCGTTGCGGAAGACTTTGATATCCGCACCGAGTTCGCCGAAGTATTGAACGAGGTTGTAGGTAAAGGAGTCGTAGTTGTCTATGAGGACGAGCATGGGTTAGTTCCTTTGCTGAATAACCGCCGACCGCCGACGGTAGACCGAGAGTTATCAGTGACCAGTAATCAGTGGTCGGCGGTCGGTCGTCTGCGGTCGTTTGTCGTTAGCCTTCATTCCCGAAAATATCCACCTGATCCACGAACAAATCCAGTGAATAGGACAGCCCCGTTCGTTCGCGGACGAGTTCCATGGTGGCTTTGGCTTCGGCTTGCATGCGGCTGATGCCTTGCGCCAGCACGTCATTCGGAATGAGCGGGTGGGCGAGGAAGTAGGCGCGCTTCTCGCGGATCGGCTCGAGGAAGTTGTTGATGGCGCGGGCAAGTTTTTCTTTAACTTCCACGTCGCCGACTTTGCCAGCGCGATAACGCTCCTTGAGGTCATCCACTTCGGCTTTGGAGGGGTTGAAGGCGTCGTGGTAGATGAAGACGGGGTTGCCCTCCACAGTGCCAGGGTCGGTGGCGCGGAGGCGTTTGGGGTCGGTGTACATGTTCATCACTTTTTGTTTGACCGTCTCGGCTTCGTCGGAAAGATAAATGGCGTTGTTGAGCGACTTGCTCATCTTGTTCTGTCCGTCCGTGCCGACCAAAAGCGGAACGTCGCCGATGATGGGTTCGGGTTCGGGGAAGGTTTCGCCGTAGAGGTTGTTGAAGCGGCGCGCCATCTCGCGGGCGAGTTCCACGTGCGATTGGTTGTCGCGTCCCACGGGGACGACCTGTGCGCGGGGCAACAAAATGTCTACGGCTTGGAGGACAGGATAGCCAAGCAGACCGAAGGGCATCGAGTCGATGTTGGCGTCGCGCGCCATGTCTTTGAGGGTGGGCATCCGTTCGAGGCGCGGCACGGTGACGAGCATCTCGAAGAGCAGGTTCAACTGGTAGGTTTCAGGGATTGCCGATTGAACAAAGATGGTGCTGACGTTCGGGTCAATGCCAACGGCGAGGTAATCTAACACGGTTTCTTTGATGTAGGTGGGAATCTCTTTGATGTGTTGGGGTTCGGGCTTGGTGGTGAGGGTGTGCAGGTCTGCGATGATGAAGAAGGATTCGTATTGATATTGCAGACGCACACGGTTCGAGAGCGAGCCGACGTAGTGACCGAGATGCAGTCGTCCCGTTGGGCGGTCGCCGGTGAGGAGGCGGGGTTTGGAGGTCATGGGTAGTTTCCTTTCAAATGATGAAGGATGAATTATGAAGGATGAAAAAAGGGCAGGGGCAAAAGACGAAAGGCGAATGGGGTTTTATTCATTCCTCATCCTTTATCCTTCATTCTTGCTCTGCTGTATCGATCGCACGCAACATTGCGCCCGCCTTGTTCACCGTCTCTTGAAACTCGGTGTTCGGGTTTGAATCCGCGACGATGCCTGCACCAGATTGAACACTAAAAGTATTCCCGCATCCAACCATGGTGCGGATGGCGAGACAGGTGTCCATGTTGCCGTCGAAGCCGAAGTAACCGACCATGCCCGCGTACGCGCCGCGCGCATCGGGTTCGAGTTCGGAGATGATCTCCAGCGCTCTCACTTTCGGCGCGCCGCTGACGGTCCCTGCGGGGAAGGAGGCGCGGACCAAATCGAAGGCGGTCAGGTCTGGCTTCAACTTCCCCTCCACGTGCGAGACGATGTGCATGACGTGCGAATATTTTTCGATGGTGAAGAAATCCGAAACGCGCACCGTGCCATATTCGCAGACGCGCCCCAGGTCGTTGCGTCCCAGGTCCACGAGCATCACATGCTCGGCGCGTTCCTTGGGATCAGCCAACAACTCTTGCGCGAGCGCGGCGTCGGCGTTGGAGTCGGCGCCGCGAGGGCGCGTCCCTGCTATCGGTCGGAGTGAGGCGGTTCGGTCTTCGAGGCGCACGAACATTTCAGGCGACGATCCCACCAGAAAGAGCGGCTCGCCATCCACCATCCCGAAATCGAAAAAGAACATGTAGGGAGAGGGGTTGAGGCGGCGCACGGCGCGGTAGACGTCGAACGGCTCGACATCCGTTTCGCGCGTGAAGCGCTGTGAAAGCACTACCTGAAAAATGTCGCCCGCGGCGATGAACTCTTTGGCGTCGCGCACCATGTCTTCGAAGCGTCCCTGCGTCATGTTTGAGCGCGTCTTCGATGATTTCGCTTCGCGCGGCGGGGACGGTGGTAACGCTCGATGAATACGCGATTCGATTTCATCGAGTTTGCGGTTTGCTGTGTCAACGTCGCCGTCGAGGACGTTTGCGATGAGCGACAGACTGCGGCGCGCGTGGTCGAAGGCGATGACGGTATCGGCGAGGAGGAAGATGCCGTCGGGGAGCGCCGCCCGCTTCATGCTGGACTTTAGAGTTGGTTCAAAAAACCGAACGGCCTCGAAGCCCAGATATCCCACCAGCCCGCCGATGAAACGCGGCGCGCCAGCCTGCGATTTGAAGTTGAAGCGGCTCATTTCCTCTTGCAGGAAATAGGTGGGGTCGTTGTGGTAATTGGTAATTTGTGATTGGGACTTCTCTTTGATTTCAATTTCATCTCCACGCAGGATGTACTGCGCTTTGGGCTGAACGCCGATAAACGAGTAGCGCGCGATCCGCTCGCCGCCTTCGACGGATTCGAGCAGGAAGGATGCGCCCTCGCCGCGCAGTTTCATGTACACGCTGATGGGCGTTTCGAGGTCCGCGGAGATTTCGCGGATGATGGTTTGAGTTGATGTGGATTCGAGTAACATAAAACTCCTTAGTATTCATGTCACTCTGAGGGAGCGTTCGTTGTGACCGAAGAGTCTTGCTGGTCGTGACGGAGATTCTTCGTTGCCCTTCGGGCTCCTCAGAATGACATAGTAGCGATTAAATTAAAATCCCCTCCTGTCCATTGGGACGAGAGGGGAGTCTCGTGGTGCCACCCAAATTACGCTTGCCTGAAATAAAAAACCCTGTCGGTGATGCAACAGGGTAAGGAAGCCAGCGTCACTCTTGTAGTTAGCTAGTCAGATAGTCTTATAGTCTCATGGACTTATAAGCGCTATCGTCCTAAGTAACTCTGCGGGGTAACGGGTGCAGTTCCCGTCTCTGGTACTCGCCCCAGGGGCTTTCTCTTCACACTCGGAGGTCCATTCTGTTTCTGCGCTTTTGCCTTGCTCGCACCACGTTGGTCTCGATACTTTGGCACTCGACCAACGGCTCGGCTCTCTGAAAACCGCTTTGAAACGTACTCGTCCTCGTCAGCGTCTTGGATATTTTGCTGATGGATACTTGCCGAACGCGAATTGCAGTCGCATGGGCGGGAGATCGCTCGAAGCAACCGGGCGCCCGCCCTAATAGCCGGTATTATAACGAAAAGAGGCGGTTTTTACAATGTCCATGGAGTAGTTGCTATGGCCTTTCGATATTAGTTTTTGCCCTAGATGCACCGTTTCGGGCGCCATGCGTCAACATAACAGGTATGGGATATAATCACCTCCAGAGGCAGGCATGAAGATACTCGTACTCGACAACGACATGATGGAACGCTCCGTCGTTCAACAGGTACTGCAACACAATGGGCACGAGATCGTTACCGCCCAAAACAGCGATGAGGCGATGCTGGCACTTCAAGAGGGCGATATCCGCTTTGTGATCGTTGACCAGGTCACGACGGATGCGAACGAAAAACAATTCATCAAACGTCTGCGGGACGCCCGTCCCCCCTATTACATTTATATCCTATTGATCGCGTCCAAAGCGCAAGATACGGATATCACCCAGCCCCGCAACGGAGCAGACGATTATCTTCACAAACCCATCGTGCCGCTCGAATTGAAGTCCCGCGTTCACATTGGCGAGCGCATTCTCGGACTGGGTGACAACCTCGTCAACGCAAAAGATACACTCGAAAAAACAGCCCTGTTCGATCCCCTGACCAGGACCCTGAACGAAACGGCATTCCTTGCGCTTTCACGCGGGGAGCTCGAACGCGCCCGCCGCGGCCAGTCTCCGCTCAGTTTGATTGCCATCGAGATAGAAAATCTCGGTGAAATCCAAATGAAATACGGTTCGCAAATTGTCGAAGAGATATTCATTTTGATCGCCCAGGCAATCCATGAAAAAAGCCGCCCATACGATGGCGTGGGACGATATGAGAAAAGCACCTTCCTGCTTCCCCTTCCCGGTGTGATCGGTCAGGATGCGGAAAAGATCGCCACACGCATCGCCAGCGGCATTCTGAATGCAAACATCTCCCTGCTCGATGGCACACCGATACAACTCAAACTCGGAATGGGCATCGTCTCGTCTGCCAGAATCACTGCGGCAACCGAAATGAACACCCTGATCGAAAAGGCAAGGGAGGCGGCCACCCGTTCACTTCAGGATAAAACAGGCGGGGTGTATACGATCTTTCTTTAGAGTACAACGCCGGGTCTCGGTCTTGCCCTCAAAGGAATGCGGCTGTCTGCCAGCCACGTCCATCGCCGCGAGCCGTTTGCAGCCATGGGCGCAGATGGATTGACGTTGACAAGCCCCGCGCCGCAATCTAAACCTCTCAACGAAAATATTGCAAAAGAAACAACACGACCCCTCCGGCAACGATCGTGAACAGGGTATTTTTACTGAGCCACGCCGCAAACACAGCCGCCAGCCCCGCCATCAGGCGCGTATTATCCAGCGAAAGATCCGGCACCCCGTTACGGAAAAACAACTCGGGAAAGACGATCGCAGACAACACCGCAGGGGGAACGTAATGCAGCGCCCGGCGCATCGTCTCCGGGACCTGAAAACTGCCGAACAGGTAAATCAAGGAAAACCTCATTCCGAAGGTCATCAGCCCGCCCAGCAACATAATCAGCCAGATATTCACATTTCCTCCCGTTGCGCGTTTCTTCCCTCCAGAGAGGTTCCAAGTCCGATCCCCGTCAACGCGGCAAGGATCAGCCCCAATTTGAATGGCAGCGAATAGGCAGCCAGCGCCACCGCGCCAGCCGACAACGCCGCAGCAACATACGGGCGTCCCTTCAAGACCGGCACAACCATGGCGATGAAAGTCAACGGCAGTGCAAAATCGAGCGACCATGAATCGGGAATTGCCGCGCCAAGGAAAATTCCCAGCGCGGTGCTCGCCTGCCAGGTGGACCAAAGAGCCAGACCCGCGCCCAATAGGAACCAATGACCGGAAGGCTGAACGCCTGTACGTTCATACTTGAGGATGGTGGGCGCATACGCCTCATCCGTCAACAGATAACCCAGCAGGGCTTTCCATCGAAGAGGCAAATGCCCCAGGTACGGCGCCAGCGAAGCGGAATACAACACATGCCGTAGATTCACCACGGCAATCGTCAGGATGATCACAAAGCCCGGCGCCGCCTCATGCACCAGTTGGACGATCACAAATTGCGCCGACCCGGCAAACACAATCGCAGACATCATTTGCGCCGCGAACTGCTCCAGCCCGGCGTTCAACGCCAGGGCGCCATAGATCATGCCAAAGGGAAATACACCGATCAAAATCGGAAGTTCGGCGCGCACCCCCGCCCAGAATTGTCCTGTTTGTACGCTCATGATCACCTCTGTGTTCGTTCGAAAACCTCGTGAAAGCGGCTCAAAAACCGGTCGAGCGCATCGCCTTCGAGGAGAAAGGCATTCTGTCATATCAACCCGTTCCATGGCGAATAGTTGCCGCCCTATAGGCGGAATGTGACGCCTTGGATGCCGGGTTTTTGAAGTACAATCCAGCGCGAAATTCGACCCGCCATAGGATGATCTTCCGACGATGCCGCCGTGCATCTCACGGCGTTTTCCGGCATGGCTTTCAGCATTGAATGTATGTCTTCCGTTTTTCGGAACGACGCGCAACACCACTTCACTTATTCGGCAGGACACAATGACAAAACGAATCGGAATACTCACCAGCGGCGGCGACGCCCAGGGCATGAACGCCGCCGTCCGCTCGGTGGTGCGAACCGCATTGGACAGAGGTCTCGAAGTCTACGCCATCTACGAAGGTTTTCAAGGCATGGTGGACGACGGCAATTTCATCCGCAAAATGGACTGGGATTCGGTGGGGGGCATCATCCAGTTGGGCGGAACCATTATCGGGACCGCACGATGCGAAGCCTTCCGTACCCGCCAGGGCCGCCGCACCGCCGCAAAAAATCTCATCAAAGCGGGCATTGACGGACTGATCGTCATCGGCGGCGACGGCTCGCTCACCGGCGCGAACGTCTTCCGTCAGGAATGGCGGGAACTGATCTCGGAACTGGCGGAAGGCGGCGAAATCACCGCCAAAGAAGCCGCCGCCTGTCCAAGCCTTTCCCTGGTGGGCTTGGTCGGCTCGATTGACAACGACTTCACCGGCACCGACATGACCATCGGCACCGATTCCGCCCTGCACCGCATCACCGAAGCGGTGGACGCCATCACCAGCACAGCGGCAAGCCACCAGCGCACCTTCGTCGTCAAGGTGATGGGACGTAACTGCGGTTACCTTGCCCTGATGGGCGCACTGGCAACCGGCGCAGACTGGGTGCTCATCCCCGAATCCCCGCCGGATGTGGAGAACTGGCAGGATGTGCTCGCTGAACGCCTCAAAGCCGGACGAAAAGCGGGGCGCCGCGACAGCATCGTCATCCTCGCCGAGGGCGCCCGCGACAGAGACGGCAAATACATCGGCTCCAGCGACGTACAGCGCGCCCTCGAAGAACGGCTGGGCGAGGAAGTGCGCGTGACCGTATTGGGACACGTCCAGCGCGGCGGTCGCCCCAGCGCCTACGACCGCATCCTCGGCACCATGATGGGATACGAGGCGGTCAACGCCCTGCTCTCCATCAAGCCGGACGACGAACCGATCGTCATCGGCATCCGCAACAACCGCATGACGCGCCTGCCCCTCATGGAAAGCGTGAAGAACACCCAGGCGGTTGCCGAGGCGGTCGAAGCCAGGGATTTCGAACGCGCCATGTCGCTCAGGAGCGGCTCTTTCAAAGACGCCTTCCTCACCTTCAAGACGATGGTGCGCGCCCTGCCCCACCCCGTGGACCCGACCAAGAAACGTTTCCGCATTGCCGTCATGCACGCGGGCGCCCCGTCGCCGGGCATGAACACCGCCGCCCGCGCCGCCATTCGCCTCGGGCTCGATCAGGGACATGTGATGCTCGGCGTGCATAACGGTTTCGAAGGATTGATCGAAGGCGAAGTGGAGGCAATGGACTGGATGCGGGTAAGCGGCTGGGCAACGCGCGGCGGCTCGACGCTGGGCACCACGCGCCGCATCCCCAAAGGACGCGACTTGTACGCCATCGCCCGCGTCATCGAGGATCACCATATTGATGCGCTGCTCGTCATCGGCGGCTGGACCGCCTATGAAACGGTCTTCAACCTGCTCAAGGAACGACCGAATTTCCCGTCGTTCAACATCCCCATGGTTTGCCTGCCCGCCTCCATCAACAACAATCTGCCCGGCTCCGAATTCAGCATCGGCGCGGATACCGCCCTCAACAGCATCGTGGATGCCGTGGACAAGATCAAACAGTCGGCGGTTGCCACGCGGCGTTGTTTCGTTGTGGAAGTGATGGGGCATTACTGCGGCTATCTTGCCCTCATGGGCGGCATTGCCACCGGCGCGGAACGCGTCTATCTGCACGAGGAAGGGGTGAAACTGCGCGACTTGCAATCGGACGTGGAAAAATTGCTCGATGGGTTCAACTCCGGCAAGCGGCTGGGGTTGATGATCCGCAACGAATACGCCAACCCGGTCTACACCACCGAGTTCATGTGTTCGCTCTTCGAGGAGGAAGGCAGGGACGTGTTCGATGTGCGACCCGCCATCCTGGGGCATCTCCAGCAGGGCGGCGACCCCTCCCCCTTTGACCGCATCCAGGCAACGCGGCTGGCGGGCATGTGTCTCGATTATCTGCTCGATCAGTGTCAAAAAGGCGAACACAACAGCGCCTTCATCGGCATGCAGAACGGACAAATCCGTTTTCACGACATGCGCGATTTTGACCGCATGATTGACGCCGAGTTCCAGCGCCCCAAGGAGCAGTGGTGGCTGGGGCTGAAAGGTATCGCCAGCCTGCTCGCCAAATCGGGCCCCAACGACGAGCAGGGCGGCTGAACGGAAACACTGCGGCATTGCCCGCCGCATCCAACCGGCTCTTTATAATCGGACCATGCCTCGCTCCTTGAAACCGCTGGGACAGCCCACACGCGGAAAAACCGCCTCCAACCGACTCCGCCGGGTTGATAACTTCATCCTGCTGTACGAACCCTCGCTTCTTACGCGGACCGACGGACCGTTCGCCGATTCCCTCTTCGTTGACCTCGGCTACGGCTTCGACCCGCGCACCACCATGGAAGCGGCGCGGCGTTTTCGGCGGCTCAATCCGAACCTGAAAATTCTCGGCGTGGAAATTGATCACGAGAGGGTCGAAGCCGCCTCGCCCTACCGGGACGAAAAAACCTTCTTTCGTTTGGGCGGATTCAATCTACCGTTACAAACCGGCGAACACATCCGCCTGTTACGCGCGTTCAATGTCCTGCGGCAGTATGAAGAGAAGCAATTCGCCCGGGCGTATGAAACCCTTGTTACATACCTCCTGCCGGACGGACTGATGATCGAGGGCACATCGAATCCGTTTGGGAGCGTCTGGTGCGCGAACCTGGTCAGGCGGGAGAAATCCGCGAACTGGCGTTTCGAAGCCCTGGTGTTCAGCACCAACTTTCGGCTGGGATTCGACCCGGCAGAGTTTCAGACCGTCCTGCCCAAGAATCTGATACACCGTGTTGTGCCGGGCGAACCGATCCATGAGTTCTTCGAATCATGGAAACGGTCCGCCGCCGAAACGGCATCCGTAAAAACGTATGGGGTTCGGCAATGGTTTGCCGCCGCCGCAGAACGACTGGCGGAGCGCGGATACGATCTTTCCCTGCAACGTAAATGGCTTTCGCGCGGATACCTGCTCTGGAAACCAACCGGTCTCGGGAAGACCTTCATCCACACCGGGTGAAGAGCGCATAACGACGAACGCCTCCGCGTGCATTCTTCGGCATGCCGCTCGAAAGCCGTTTTTCGGATTATGATTGAGTGGAACGGAAGGAGAGCCATGTCGAAACCCTATCATCTTCTCGTGTCTGTGAGCCTTCTTGTCATCGCCGCACTGGCATGCAGTCAGACAACGCCCGGCGCGTCGCCGGACCCCCATGCCGTCAACACGTCCATCGCGCAAACAATCGCCGTCCGCCAGACGGAAGCCGCGCGGGCAAATCCCGCGACCGCAACATTCACCGCTCCCGCCTCGCTTACGCCATCCATCGAGCCGACACTCTCCACCACGCCGACCTTTACGCCCACGTTCGAGCCTGCCCGTCTCACCGTCTCCGTGGATACGAACTGCCGGTCGGGTCCTGGCGCGATATTCGAAAGGGTAGGAGTATTGTCGGTGGGCGAAACAGCCGAAATCGTCGGGCGGGAACCGAAAGGAGAATATTGGTACATTCGCAATCCGGGAGGAAATCCAGAATTTTGCTGGGTATGGGGACAATACGCCGCCGTCAGCGGTAATCTCCTGACGTTGGTCTACATGACTCCTCCCCAGCCGCCCGAATCGGCGTTTCAGGCGGCTTTCCAAAAGATGGAATCGTGCGACAAGACGTGGTGGGTGGAATTCACCTTCAAGAATTCGAGCGGCGCCGCGTTCGAATCATGGTCGCTCACCCTCAACGATGCGGAAACCAGTTTCGTGGGCAGCCTGAACGCCGACAATTTTACGAACCGCGACGGGTGCGATACGGTCAACACATCCGAGGCGGCGAAACCGGGCGAAACGCTCACCGTCAGCGCGCCGCCTTTTGGGTACAACCCCAAGGGACACAGTTTGACCGCCCAGATGACCATTTGCACGGAAGACAAATTGAAAGGCACGTGCCTCACGCGGGAACTGACGTTCAGCCCCTGAACCCGGAGGGTCGAACTCCTCCAATCGAACCGCCCCTGGCGCGAACTCCCTTTCGACACCGGAGCCGATTCACGCAGAAAGCGGGGGGTGGGGAGACCGCGCCCCGAATGATGACCCGCCTCCTACGGACAAAGACCTTTGCATGCCCTGTCTGTTCGGTAGATGCCGGAACATGCCCGCGGGATTTTCCGTCTTGAAAAGTGATAAGATGAATACAGCGACAAAAAGGAGCGATATGTTCAAGCCAATTTCCGCCTTCGCTTTTGTTGCCGTTCTGGCGGTCCTCGCCTCCGCCTGCGGACCAACCTGCGTTACCGCGCCGGATCCCAATCTTATTCATACGGCAGTCGCGCAGACTCTTTCTGCAATCCACATTCAGACCGCCCGCGCAGGAACGGATACTCCCCTTCCTTCGCCTCTTCCGCCCACCCTTACACCCACCGTCACCCTCTCGCCCACCCCGTTCTTTACCGAAACCCCTTCCGCGCCGATGATCAGCGTCTCCGTCAACACAAACTGCCGGGTCGGCCCGGGAAAAGTCTATGACCGGGTGGGTGCCCTGCTGGTCGGCGAGACCACGGAAATCTTCGGACGCGACCGAACCGGCGCCTATTGGTATGTCGCCAACCCAGATGCCCCCGGCGGCTATTGCTGGTTGTGGGGCGAGTATGCTTCGCTCGTCGGCAACACCGAGACATTGCCGGTCTTCACGCCTCCTCCCACGCCGACGCCTGTTCCCGCCTTCGAAGTGGAATACGACAACCTGGAATCCTGCTCCGGCAAATGGTGGGTCGAGTTCAAACTGAAGAACACCGGCGGCATCACATTCAGATCCATCTCCCTGCAAGTGGCGGATGCGGATACCAACGCCCTGGTCGCCATCAGCGACGACGATTTCATCAACTACAACGGCTGTACCGCATCGGAATCCCGCAAAGCCCTGGGCGCCGGCGAAACGCTCATCCTGAGCGCGCCGTCCTTTGTCTACGATCCAAGCGGTCATAAATTACGCGCGTCGATGACGTTATGCTCCGACGATGGCGTCAAAGGTATCTGCCTGACAAAAGCCCTCGAATTCAAACCCTGAAACGAACGGACAGGGAAGCCTGACCCGCGGAAACGTGCTGGATCCGATATCTTCAATATTCTCTTTGTGCTCGGCTTGACGCCTCGTCTCTTTCCCCGTAAGATTGTCCCCGCTATAGAACATACATTCGCCGCCAAGTCACGGAGACACCGAGAACATAAAAAGCCTCTGTGTTCTCCGTGTCTTTGCGGTTGGCATCTGGAGACTCCATGGATCTTGGAACCGTACGCAAAATAGACATTGACCGCGAAATGCAGCAATCCTACCTCGATTACGCCATGAGCGTGATCGTGGCGCGCGCCCTGCCCGATGCCCGCGACGGACTCAAACCCGTCCAGCGCCGCATCCTCTATGCCATGTACGACATGGGCATCCGCGCCGACTCGGCGTACAAAAAGTCCGCCCGTATCGTCGGCGAAGTGCTCGGTAAATATCACCCGCACGGCGACGCCGCCGTCTACGAAGCCATGGCGCGCATGGCGCAGGACTTTTCCATGCGCAACCTGCTCATAGATGGGCAGGGCAACTTCGGCTCGGTGGACGGCGACCCGCCCGCCGCCATGCGCTACACCGAAGCCCGCCTCACCCCTGCCGCCCTCGACATCCTCTCCGACCTCAACAAAAACACCGTTGACTTTGTCCCCAACTTCGACGACACCCTCACCGAACCGGGCGTGCTCCCCGCCGCACTGCCCAACCTGCTGGTCAACGGCGCGACAGGCATCGCCGTCGGCATGGCAACCTCCATCCCGCCGCACAACCTCGGCGAGGTGATCGACGCCATCGTCTACATGCTCGAAAAATGGGAAAAACTCGACGACATTGACGTGGAAACCCTGATGAAGTTCGTGCAGGGACCCGACTTCCCCACCGGCGGCATCATCCTGCTCGACGACAAAGAAGAGAACCCCATCGAAGCGGCGTACGGCTCGGGGCGCGGACGCATCACCGTGCAGGCAAAGGCGCACGTCGAAGAGATGGAGCGCGGCAAGAATCGCATCATCGTCACCGAACTGCCCTACACCGTCAACAAATCCAGCCTCATCGAGCGCATCGCCGACCTCGCCCGCGAAGGCTACCTCGAAGGTCTCTCCGACCTGCGCGACGAATCGGACCGGCAGGGCATGCGTATCGTCCTCGAACTGACCAAAAATGCCGACCCCGACGCCGTGCTGCGAGAACTCTACAAGCGCACGCCCATGCAAACCACCTTCAGCATCAACCTGCTGGCGCTGGTGGATGGCGAGCCGCGCACACTCACCCTCAAGCAGGCATTGCGCGTCTATGTGGAACACAGGCTGACGGTCATCAAAAGACGCGCCGAATTCGATCTGGAAAAGGCAAAGGCGCGGGCGCACATCCTGGAGGGATACCTCGTCGCCCTGAAGAATCTGGACGAGATCATCGAACTCATCCGCTCCGCCTCAGACGTGGACACCGCCCGTGCCCGCCTGATAAAGCGCTACAAACTGACAGAGTTGCAGGCAACCGCCATCCTCGACATGCAATTGCGCAGACTTGCCGCGCTCGAACGCAAAAAAATCGAAACCGAATACAAGGAAGTCACCGCACTCATCAAAGAGTTGACCACCCTGCTCAAATCGCCCAAACTGATGCGCGGCGTGGTGGCAGACGAACTGCTCAAAGTCAAAGCCCAATACGCCGACCGCCGCCGCACCCAAATTGTGGATGTGACCAAACGCGGCAAAGCCGCCAAAGCCCTCACCGCCTCCGACATCCTGCCCCAACAGCAGGTGTGGATTGGCGTGACCGCCGACGGGCTGGTCTCACGCACTGCGGACGAGAAAGAACCCAAACACTCCGGCAACGACGCGCCGCGCTGGCTCGTCAAAGCCTCCACCACCGACACAATCTATTTCGTCGCCAAATCCGGACGCGCCGCGGCTGTGGCGGTGCATGTCATCCCGCAAGCCGAAAAGTTGACGCAAGGCTCGCTGTTCTACAAGGTCACGCCTCTGCAGGAAACGGATTCGCTGGCGGCAGTGTTCGCTCTGCCCTCGCGTAAAACCGCCCTGCCCGAAGAGACGTGCGTCGTCACTTGCACACGCTTCGGCATGATCAAGAAGAGCCTGATCAGCGAACTGCCCGGTCCCTCGGCGCAGACGTTCATGCTGGTCAAGGTCAACGAAGGCGATAGACTAATCTCCGTTGGCTTGACCGACAACAAAACCAAACACATCCTGCTCGTTACCGCCGGCGGCATGGCAATCCGCTTCAAAGAAGACGATGTGCGTCCGATGGGGCTTGTCGCTGCTGGCGTCAACGGCATGAAACTGGACGACAAGGACGAAGTCGTGGGCATGGAAATTCTCCCCGCCGCCGGCGAACTCTTCCTGCTCACCAATGACGGAAAAGCCAAGCGTGTGGAGGAGAAGGACTTTCCCCTTCAGGGACGCTACGGCAAGGGCGTCATCGCCTGGGAATTGACCGGGAAGATGTGGCTTGCCGGCGTTGTCAGCGACAAACCCAATCACATGGCGACCATTCATCTGAGCAAGGGCGCGCCCAAATCCACGCGGCTGGATGCGGCGGGTCTGCGCAAGCGCGCCGCTTCGAAGGGCGATGCGGTGGTGGACGTGAAACCGGGCGAAGAGGCGGTCTCGGTCAATGTGGCGTGGACGGTGGAGAGGTTTGTGGGAGGCGGGAAGAAGGAAGAAAGAGGAAAGAAGGCGAGTTTGCGCAAGGAAAAAACGCCCTCCGGGAAAAAACCTTCGAAAGCAACAAAGACTTCAAAACCTGTAAAGAAGGCAAAGACGAAACTGTCCGCGAGGAAGAAATGAGCGGCTTTTTTACCTCGATACCTTCCGGATCCCCCGTCGGAATGATGTCCGCCAGGGTTTCGACCGCTTCGCGTGGCGTGAAATCCGGCGTGTCCCTGCAAAATTATTGCCGCTGAATATTCCCTTCCAGTCCCAGTTCCGGCGCGATCCTTCGCATGGCTTGGATGACGTTGCCCACATGCTCCCATAATTCGATGCCGAACTCCTGCGCGGCGTGTTCCATTTCCGTTCGTGAAGTCCCGGCGGCGAAGGCTTTATCCTTCCACTTCTTTTTGACGGAGGCGGGCTCGAGGTCGTAAAGCGAACGCGAGGGACGCACCAACGCGACGGCGGTGATCAACCCCGTGATCTCGTCGCAGGCGGCGATGGCTTTGCGGACCAGCGTATCACGCGGCATTTGCAGGTGATCGGCGTGGCTCAAGATGTCCTGAATAATATCCTCAGGCACGCCGCGTTCGCGCAAGATCGGCGCGCCAGCCTGCGGATGCTGTTCGAGCGTGGGATGTATCTCCCAATCGAAGTCGTGGAGCAGACCGATCAGCCCCCAGCGCTCCACATCCTCGCCGAATTTCTCGGCGTAGAAACGCATGGCGGCTTCCACCGAAAGCATGTGGCGCACGAGTCCTTCGTTCTTCACGTATTCACGAACAAGAGATAAGGCTTCGTTGCGGGTCATTTATTCCTTTCATGTCGTTGCGAAGAGCGTTTTTGCGACGAAGCAGCCCATGTTATCAGGAGATTGCTTCAGGATTTCGGTGCTGCCGCGCCTCGACCTTCGCAATGACATTTATATTGATGTCGAAGTCTCCAAACCGTATTGCGCGGCAAGTTCATCGAGCAGGGCTTCCACTTCATCGAGAAAATGGTCGAGCGCCTCCACGCGCTCTCCCATGCCGGCCGCCGTCAAGCCAAGGTGACCGCAGACGGCGCGCCACGGGCTGGCAGACAGTTCGGGCAACACCTCCACGGCAAGCGTCCACGTATGCAGCAGAGACCATAAAGCGGCAACGGGTTTTTCCCCTTCGAGCATCGCCCGTATCGCCTTCTCGTAATAGTTCAAACGCGCAGGGTGAATGCGCGCATCCACACGGCTGCTTTCGGAAGCCGACTCGAAGGCAACTCTCCATTCGGGAATCCACGAGCGCAGCAGGGACGGCTCCAGCGCGGACGCGCCCATCAGACCGACCAGCGCCGCATCCATGCCCGGACGTTGGGCGGTCTCCGCACGGGAGGCGAATTCCAGCATCAGACGTCTCTCCTGCAACGGCGGACCCGACAACTCCGCCACCGCGTTGATGGCGTGATAAAGCGACTTCATGTACTTCGCCACATCCCTCGGCGTGGTCGTACCGCTAATCTCGAGCAGGTCGCGCCAGATCTGGCGTCCGTGTGAGAGCAGGGAGCGCGAACGCTGAAGGGCGGGCGCGGGCGCGTTGAATTCGAAGCCCGCCCGCAAGCCAGCCTGCACGAATTCGAAGAACTTCTCGCGCTCGTAGAGCAGCATCGGGTCGTACATCTCCCATCCCAGCCACGGATCGAGGCGCAATTCGCGCGGACGTTTGAACTCGGCTTTGGCGCGGTGACTGATGTCCACGTGGAAGTCGGGGGTCAGTTTGACGAACTCGCGGCGGTGTTTCGGCTCTTCCCTGTGGACAAAGATGATGTCAATGTCCGCCGCGCCGCCGAGCATGGGATCAAGGCTATCGTCCACGAGGGAACCCGTCAGATACGCGGCGATGATGCCGGCGTCGTTGTAGGCGCGTTCCTGCGCGGTCTCGCGGGCGATCTTGATCAGTGATTCACGGGTGACTCGCATAACATTTCCTCAAAATACGCACAGGACACGTTCTCTTCCGTGTCTGTCGGCGTTGGAGAACGCCAACTACGCATTCCTCAAATCGTGCGCAGGATACGTTCTCTTCCGTATCTGTCGGCGTTGGAGAACGCCAACTATTCACAAGGTCAGGGCAGAGGCAGACTCTGTTGAAACGGAGTCAGGTTCAGGCTTTGTCGGATGCGGTTCTCGATCAGTTTCAAATGCTCGGGGTTGCGGACGATATCCAGGTTGTTCGTGTCAATCGTCAAGACGGGCGTATGGTCGAAAGGCTTCGAGAAGAATTCCTCGTAGGCAAGGTTGAGTTCGTGAATGTAGGAACGTTCCATCTGGCGTTCATAGGGACGGTCACGCAGAGCGATGCGCTGCATGAGGGTGTCGGTGCTGGCTTGCAGATAGACCAGCAGATCGGGTTTTTGGATCTTTTCGGCGAGCGCCTCGTGCACTTTGTAGTACATGTCGAGTTCGTCGCCCTTGAGATTGATGCGGGCAAAGAGGGCATCCTTGGCGAAGGTGTAGTCGGCGATGAGGGTTTTACCCGTGGCAAGTAGTTCGTTCACAGTGCGGCGCTGCTGATGATAACGGCTCAACAAAAAGAAAATCTGGGTTTGAAAGGCGTATCGCTGACGATCGCTGTAGAAATCGGAAAGGAATGGGTTTTCTTCGAAGACTTCGAGAAGAATCTCGGCGTCGAAGGCGGGCTGCAACAGGCGGGCGAGGGTGGTCTTACCGACTCCGATCACCCCTTCGATGGCTACGTACATGGACTGCGCTCCAGAGGGTAAGTTGGCTCAAGGATACCATAACTTCAGTTTCAAGCGCCACGTTCCAAATGCCAAGCGGCAAGTTGTGGAGAGCAGAAAGAGGAAGGCTTGCCCGACCTTCCTCTTTCGATCCTCGCCAATTTCCAAACCGGCGCCTGGGAACGCAAAGCACGCAGGTTTCTATGTCATTACCACTTCAAGTTCTTCCATCTTCTCGAACTGGCTGTTGTACAACTCGGCGTAGAAGCCGCCTTTCGCCAGCAATTCCTCGTGTGTGCCTTGTTCGACGATGTTGCCGTCGCGCATCACCAGAATCAGGTCGGCGTTTTGGATGGTGGACAGGCGGTGGGCAATGATGAAACTCGTCCGCCCGCGCATGAGTTTGTCCATCGCTTTCTGGATGAGAATTTCCGTGTGGGTGTCCACCGAGCTGGTGGCTTCGTCCAGAATCAGCATGGGCGAATTGGCCAGGAAGGCGCGGGCGATCGTCAGCAGCTGCTTTTGTCCCTGCGAGATGTTGGTCACTTCCTCGTTGAGGACGAAGTGGTAGCCGTCGGGCAGGGTGTGGATGAAGTGATCCACGTGGGCGGCTTGCGCAGCGGCGATGACTTCATCCTCCGTCGCCTCCTCGCGCCCGTAGCGGATGTTATCCAGAATCGTGCCGTTGAACAGCCAGGTATCCTGCAGCACCATGCCAAAGAGGGCGCGCAGGTCGGCGCGGGTGAACTCACGCACGTCGTGACCGTCAATGCGGATGGAGCCGCTGTCCACGTCGTAGAAGCGCATCAGCAGTTTGACGATGGTCGTTTTGCCGGCTCCGGTCGGACCGACAATTGCCACCCGCTGCCCGGGCTGAATCTCCGCTGAAAACCCTTTGATGACGGGCGTACCGGGGGTGTAGCCGAAGTGGACATCGCGGAATTCGACATGTCCGCGCACGCGCTCCAGTTTGACGGGCGAGGCGGTTTCGGGAGTCTCTTCTTCCTTTTCGAGGAACTCAAAGACGCGCTCCGCTGCCGCCACCGTGCTTTGCAGCACGTTGGAGATGTTCGCCAGCTGGGTGATGGGCTGGGTGAACGAGTTGATGTACTGAATGAACGCCTGAATATCGCCGACGGTGATGGCTTTCCGAATGGTCAGCCAGCCGCCGAGGATGACCACCGCCACATAGCCCAGGTTGCCCACCAGGCGCATGACGGGCATCATGATGCTGGAAAAGAACTGCGCTTTCCAGGCGGAGCCGTAGAGGGTGGTGTTGTACTCGTTGAATTTGGCGATGCTCTTGTCTTCGCCGTTGAAGGCTTTGACGATGAGATGCCCGCCGAACATTTCCTCCACATGTCCGTTGACGTGACCGAGGTAGTCCTGCTGTTCTTTGAAGAAGCGCTGTGACTGTTTGATGACCAGCATCACCAAAATCATCGAGAGGGGGACAATCGTCAGCGCGACGAGCGTCATCTGCCAGGAGATGGTCAGCATCATTGCCAGAATACCCACCACCGTCACCAGCGAGGTGATGATCTGCGTCAGGCTCTGGTTGAGGGTCTGGTTGATGGTATCCACGTCGTTGGTCAGCAGGGAAAGCACCTCGCCGTGCGGCGTGCCGTCGAAGGTGCGGAACGGCATACGGTTGATCTTTTCCATCATCTGCCTGCGGAGTTTGTAAGTGACCTCGATGGCGACATCGGTCATCAGCCAGCCCTGACCGTAACTCAACCCCGCCGAGAGCGCGTACAACCCGAGCGCGGTCAGCAGGATGCGCCCGATGACATCGAAAGGCACATCGCCCGTTCCTGCGATCTTTGCCAGAATGCCGTTGAACAGTTCGGTGGTGGCGTTGCCCAAAATTTTCGGTCCAACGATGGCGAACGCCGTCGAGCCGATGGCGAGGAGGAAGACGACGATGATCTTCCAGCGGTAGGGAGCGAGATAGGCGGTCAGTTTGCGCAGTGTGCCGCTGAAGTCGCGCGCCTTCTGGACGGGTCCGCCGATCATGTGTCCGATGGGACCGCCGCCCATCGGTCCGCGCGGCGCGGCGGATTGGGGTTTGGGTTCTTTACCGTTGGAGCCGTTCATGCCAGCGCCTCCTGTTTGAGTTGCGAGAGGGCAATCTCGCGGTAAATTTCGTTGGTTTTCATTAATTCCTCGTGTGTGCCTTGACCGATCAGCCTGCCTTCATCCAGCACTAAAATCTGGTCGGCGTTTTTGATGGTGGCGATGCGCTGTGAGACGATCAGCACGGTGCTGTGACGCAGCTGCTTGAGCAATGCCTGACGCAGACGCGCGTCGGTGCGGTAATCGAGGGCGGAGAAACTGTCGTCGAAGATGAAAATCGGGGCGCGCTTGACCAGGGCGCGGGCGATGCTCAGACGCTGTTTCTGCCCACCCGAATAGTTCACGCCTCCCTGCGAGACCTCAGCCTGTAACCCCTCGCTTCGCTCCTGAACGAAATCTGCCGCCTGGGCAATTTCGAGGGCGAGTTTCAGGGTTTCCTCGTCGGCGTTTTCGTCGGCATAGCGCAGGTTGCTTGCGATGGTGCCTGTGAACAGGTTGCTGCGCTGAGGGATGTAGCCGATTTTGTCGCGCAGTTCCTTGAGGGGCACCTCGCGGATGTCCACGCCGCTGACAAGGACCGCGCCGCCCGTCACGTCGAAGAAGCGCGGAATCAGATTGACGACGGTGGATTTGCCCGAACCCGTCGTCCCCATGAGTCCGACCGTTTGTCCCGCTTCGATGCGGAAGGTCAGGTTGCGGAGCACGTCATCGTCCGCGCCGGGATAGCGGAAGGAGACATCCCGAAATTCGATGGTCGGCTGGAAGTTTTCAGGGAAGCGTTTCGGCTCGGCGGGGTCGAGGACAGTGATGGGTATTTCCAGCACGTCGGCGACGCGGTGCGCGGAGACGTCGGCGCGCGGGAACATGATGAAGAGCATGGAGAGCATCAGGAAGGCGAAGACGATTTGCATGGCGTATTGCATGAACGCCATCATGTCGCCCACTTCCATTTGCGCCTGCGCCACCTGATTGGAGCCGACCCACAAAATGAGCATGGTCGCGCCGTTCATGATGAGCATCATGAAGGGCATCATGATGACGAACAGACGGTTGACGAACAGGTTGGTGTCCGTCAGTTCGCGGTTGGCGCGGTCGAAGCGGGCTTCCTCGTGCTTTTCGCGGTCAAAGGAGCGGACCACCATCATGCCGCTCAGGTTTTCGCGCGCCACCAGGTTGAGTTTATCCACCAGCGACTGGATGACGCGGAACTTGGGCAGGGCAATGGAGAAGACGGTGATGATCATCGCCAGCAGAATGCCCACCGCCAGGGCAATCGTCCACCACATGGAGGGGCTTTTATCCACCGCGCGGACGATGCCGCCGATGCCGATGATGGGCGCGTAGAAGACCATGCGCACCAAAATCCCCATCACCGATTGAACCTGGGTGATGTCGTTGGTGGCGCGGGTGATGAGCGAGGCGGTGGAGAAGTGCTCGAACTCCGCGCCCGAAAAGTGCATCACCTTCTCGAACAGGAAGCGGCGCAGGTCGCGCGCCAGCCCGGCGGCGATGCGCGAGCCGAGCAGACCGACCAGGATGGTGGCAACCGCCGAAAGGAGGGCGATGAGCAGCATTTGCCCGCCGACCTTGAAGAGATAACTGTTCTGCACTTTGGCGATGTCCACGCCGAGCGCTTCGTACTCCGCGACGACGGCGCGCGCCGCGCCCTGCCGCAGGGCTTTTTCGCCGCCCAGGGCGTCGAAGCGCGCCTCCACCGAGTCCAGCAGTTGGACGCGCTGCGCGGCGGGCATAAGTTTCAGCGCGTCGAAGGCGTCCATGCCAGGCGGCAGTTTGGAGAGGTCGAATCCGCCGCTTCCGAACATGACAGCCGCCTGGTCCGGGTTTTGAAGCGCCTGTTCGATGCCGAAGACGACCAGCAGCGGCTTGGCGAGAATCGCTTCCAGTTGGGAGCGCGCCGCCGGGTCGGTCGTCTGCAAGACGTAGATGGGCGCGTCCGCCAGGGCAGGGTACTGCTTGAGGTAGGTTTCATAGTCCGGCGAAGATGAATCAACCAGTTTGTACTGCGCCAGGACAATGTCTTTGTCTTCGGCGGTCAGGAAGATGCCGAGCCGTTCCATCGTGACCTGACGCAGGGCGTCTGGCACGGGGCTTTCGACTCCGCTTTGCTGAAGGCCGACGTTGACGATGCGCGACATGTAGTCGGGCAGCGCCAAGTCGGCGTTGGCTTGGGCAAACAGTAAAGCGATTGCCACGACCAGTAAAAGGGTAAAGGGTTTGAGATATTTGAGAATACGGGACATGGGGACTCCAGCGGGAAGTGTCAGGTGTTGAGTGAAATGACGGAGAGTTTTATGGTTTATGTTTCCACGCTTTGCGCGGCGCGCGTCAAAATCTCCAGCGCCTCGCTCACTTTGGCTTGTTCTTCGGGCGAGAGGGTCTTGATCAGGTCATCCATCCAGCGGTAGCGCTCGGCGATGCCCTGCTCGATGAGGCGCGCGCCGCTGGGGGAGAGACTCAGCAATTTGGCGCGCCGGTCGGAGGGGTCTTCGGTGCGCTCGAGGTAGCCCGCCTGGACGAGTTTTTCCACCAGCTGGCTGGCGGCGGCGGGAGTCACCTCGAAGCGCTCGCTGATCTCGGACATGCCGCACGGACCTTTGTGGTGTAACTGCATCAGCACGCTGAACTGCGGCATGGTCAGCCCGGTGGATTTGGCGAAGCGTCCCCACTCGCGCATGGAACGGTGCATGAAAGCGTCCATCCACGCGCGCAGGGATTGGGAAATTTGGAGCGTTTTGGGCATAGTTAAGCCTACTGTTTGATTAAGCGGGCTTAAATTTATGCAAAAATGAAGTTTTCGTCAAGGTGTGAGAGATAAGAGGTGTGTTAGAAAACAACCAAAGCCCCAGCCTGCAATCATCCCCAAAATCTGCCATGCAATGGTATTATGCAAGGCAGGCACGGAACACAATCATAGAACCAAACGTTGGGAAAATATGGAAAAGGTCTTCATCAGCTATTCGCGCAAAGACATGGACTTCGTCCGCAAACTGGCAGGCGACCTCGAGACCGCCGGCTACGACGTATGGTGGGATATCACCGACCTGCGCGGCGGCGACGACTGGGTGCGCAACATCCCCGAAGCCATCAAATCCAGTCGTTACTTCATCGTCATCCTCACCCCCAACTCCATCGAGTCCGAATGGGTGCGCAAGGAATACACCCAGGCGCTCTCCCTGCGCAAGAAGATCATCCCTATCATGCTCGCCCCGTGCGAAGTCCCGTTCGCGCTCAACACCATCAACTTTGTCAATTTTTCCACAGGCGAATACCCCGACAACTTCAAAAAACTCCTCGTCCCTCTGGGCTACACTGGCGAACCACCCATCGTGACGCCGTACAGGAAAACATTTCCCCCGGCGCTTCTCAAATTCGGGATTCCCGGACTGATTGGGCTGATCCTCCTTCTGATCTTTGCCCTGGCTCCCCGCGACAACCCGCCTCAGGAGACACCGACGGTCACTCCCACGCCGACGATTGCCGCGTCGCCCACCGCCACCGCCACGCCGAAACCGACTGATTCCCCCACCCCCACCGCGTCTCTAACGCCGACTGCAACCGCCACAAAACCGACCGTCACCCCCACCGCCACTCTGCCGGCCGAATTTTCGCTTCCCATCTGCATTTACATTTACGATGGTCCCCCGGTCAACGTCCGCGAAGGTCCGGGGACGGTCTATAACACCCTGGGAAAACTCGAACCGGACGGGAACAACTGTCCCTTCTTCAGCGCGCGCATCGAGAATAACAACCAGGAGATTTGGTTCCGGTTTGCGTCCAACCAAACGGCTGATTTCGATCAATTCGCCGACGGATGGATCTCGGCAGATGTGCTTGCGGTGGTGGAGTTGCGCTGGCTCCCCATGCCCATTTGCATCTACGACCGTCAGGGACGCGAAGCCAGCGTTCATGAACTTCCCAGCGACAACGAAGCGCGTCAGGGAGAACCATTAAAGGCGGACGGAAACAATTGTCCGTTTTTCACCACGCGCAAAGAGAACAGCGAAGGAATCTGGTATCGGTTTGCGATTGACCAAAAGGGAAAGACGGAATTCCAGCCCTACGCCGGGGGATGGATCCGCAGTGAGTTTCTCGTGGTCAATGCGTTCGAACTGCCTACCGCCGCCCTGCCCCCCACCCCCACACGAACTCCGACCATTACGCCTTCCTTTACACCAACCTTCACGCCGACGGCGACCGGCACATACACATTCACTCCCACGGAAACGCCCACACCAACCGCCGGGCCATGAGAAGCGGCAGAGAACGCTTCCGGCATGGAAACGAACTCACTCAGGCGACCACCTACATCCTGAACACGCCAAACCCCTGTTCGTCCACCGGTGAATTCAGCACCACCGACAGCGCCAACCCCAATACCTGACGCGTATCCACAGGATCAATCACGCCGTCATCCCAGAGCCGCGCGGTGGAGTGATAGGGGTTGCCTTCGGTTTCGTATTTTTCGAGGATGGGGCGTTTGAATTCTTCGGCTTCAGCCTGGCTGAGGGGAGTTTTGCCTTCGCGGGCGAGTTGGTCCTGTTTGATGGTGAGCAGGACGTTGGCGGCTTGTTCGCCGCCCATAACGGAGATGCGCGCGTTGGGCCACATCCACAGGAAGCGCGAGCCGTAGGCGCGCCCGGACATGGCGTAGTTACCCGCGCCGAACGAGCCGCCGATGACCACGGTCAGTTTGGGGACTCGGGTAGTGGCAACCGCGTGAACCATCTTTGCGCCGTCTTTGGCGATGCCGCCGGCTTCGTAGTCACGCCCGACCATGAAGCCGGTGATGTTTTGCAGGAAGAGGAGCGGGATGCCGCGCTGGTCGCACAATTCGATGAAGTGAGTGGCTTTGAGAGCGGACTCGCTGAACAGCACTCCGTTGTTGGCGATGACGCCGACGGGATAGCCGTGAATGCGGGCGAACCCGCAGACGATGGTTGTGCCGTAGCGGGCTTTGAACTCTCGGAATTTGCTGCCGTCCACGAGACGGGCGATGATCTCGCGCACGTCGTAGGTCTCGCGGAAGGTCGCGGGGAGGATGCCGTAGATTTCTTCGGCGGGGTAGAGGGGTTCTTCGGGGGGAGACCACAGACTGTTGACCGCCGACCATAACGGTCTGCCGTCTATCGTCTGCGGTCGGGGAAGCGTTTCCATGATGCCGCGCAAAATTTCTATGGCGTGGTCGTCGTCTTCGGCGAAGTGATCGGCAACGCCGCTGAGCCGCGTGTGGACATCCGCTCCGCCGAGGTCTTCTGCTGAAACATCCTCTCCCGTCGCGGCTTTCACGAGCGGAGGTCCGCCGAGGAAGATGGTGCCTGTGCCTTTGACGATGACGGCTTCGTCGCTCATGGCAGGGACGTAGGCGCCGCCCGCCGTGCAACTGCCCATCACCGCCGCGATCTGCGGAATCTTTTTGGCGCTCATGCGCGCCTGATTGTAGAAGATACGCCCGAAGTGATTGACATCGGGGAAGACTTCATCTTGAAGCGGCAAAAACGCCCCGCCCGAATCGACGAGATACAGACAGGGCAGGCGATTCTCTTCGGCGATCTGCTGGGCGCGCAGGTGTTTCTTGACCGTCATCGGGAAGTAGGAGCCGCCTTTGACGGTGGCGTCGTTGGCGATGATCATCACTTCGCGCCCGCTGACGCGCCCGATGCCGGTGACAATGCCCGCGCCGGGCGCTTCGAGATCGTACATGCCAACCGCCGCGAGCGGGGAAAGTTCGAGGAACGGCGAGCCGGGGTCGAGCAGGCGTTCAATGCGGTCGCGCACGAAGAGTTTGCCCTGCGCCTCGTGCCGCTTGCGATACTTCTCGCCGCCGCCCTGGCGCACTTCGGCGAGGCGCTCGCGCAGGGTGTGGGCGAGTCCGCGGTGGTGTTTTTGGTTGGCGAGGAATTGGGGATCGGAGGGAGAAATGGAGGTTTCGAGGATGTCCATGCGCCGAGTCTAGCATAGTTTTTTGCCGCGGATTGCACGGATGGACGCGGATTCATGGATGAGGTTTCTTCGTTCTTAGAGAGCGTTTTAAAAGTCGTTTTTTGTCCTCTCAAGGCGCGCAGGATGCGCTCTCTTGCGCATCCAGCGACGGCAGAGAACATTGCTTACGCGCAAAGCAAGTAGTTTTAAACACTCTCTTATCGTGTCTCGCGATGACAGAAACACGATGAATGTCAGTTGTATTTCGATTCGATTTCTGCAAAGATAATATCATCTTCATCCAAAGGAGGTTTGCAGATGAGACCTGTGTACGCAATCTCGGGCGGGGTATCGAAGTTTGCGAAGGCAAGACCAGACAAGACATTTCAGGCGATTATCAAAGAAGCCTATGACTATGCCATCGCCGACATCGGATTGGATTTCCCCACGTTCACCCGCATCGTGGACGGATCCGTCGCCTCGTATTTCTCGGATCACTTCACCCGACAACTGATGGCTGGCATCATGGCGCAGGACTACCTCGGGCTGTGCCCCAAGCCCGGTCACCGCGTGGAGGGCGGCGGTGCGACCGGCGGACTGTGCTTCCAAGAAGCGTGGAAGTCCGTCGCTTCGGGTCACATGGACGTGTGTGTGGCGTACGGCTTCGAGACCATGTCCCACGTGGAAACGTGGAAGGGAAACGAATTCATCGCGCTTGCCTCCGACGTGTCGTTCGACTATCCCGTCGGAGGTTTTTATTCGGGCTACTACGCCATGATGGTGACGCGCCACATGAAGGAATTCGGCACCACCGTCGAGCAGATGGCTCATGTCAGCGTGAAGAACCACATCAACGCCTTCCACAACCCCTACGCGCAGAAGCGTCACCGCTACACCATTGACGATGTCCGCAGCGCGCCGATGGTCGCCTGGCCGCTCACGCGCCTCGACATCTGCGTCATGTCCGACGGCGCGGCGGCGACGATTCTTTGTTCGGAAGAGGGCTTGAAGAAACTGGAAGCCGCAGGCGCGCAGATTCCCCGTCCGCTGGTCAAAGTGACGGGCATTGGCCGCGGCACCGATATGATGCGCATGGCGGATCGTCCCCATGTGGACTATGACTACTTCATGGAAAACTACGCCACCGAGCAGGAGAAGTCCTCCGACGAGACGCGCGCCTACTACAAGAAACTATGGAAGCACGGCACGCGCTATCCCGGCGTCCATTCGTTCCGTGCAGGGCGGGCAGCGGGTAACATGGCATGGAAACATGCGGACATCAAAGACCCGTTTCGTGAACTGGACTTCATCGAACTACACGACGCCTACACCTCCAGCGAAATCCAGACCTACGAAGACCTCGGTCTGTGCCGCTACGGCGAGGGCGGTCCGTTTGCGGCTTCGGGCAAAGCCTTTTTGCCGAACATGGACTACGGCTTGAAACTGCCCGAAAAGTCCGAGTGCGCGGTCAACCCCTCGGGCGGGCTCATCGCCTGCGGACATCCCGTCGGCGCGACGGGGCTGATGCAAGCCGTGTTCGCCATCTGGCAACTGCAAGGGACGATCAAGAAACATTTCAAGGCCGACCAACTCCAGGTCAAGGAGGCGAAGCGGGGCGCTATCCACAGTCACGCGGGGACGGGCACCTACGTCACGGTGACGGTAATGGAGAGAGAGAACTAATTACCAAGTACGAATTACCAATAACCTGTAATGGGTAAAGGGTAATTGGCAAGGAGACCACCATGAGCAAACTACCTACCCAACGCGAAGAAACCCTGGGCGGCTACATCGTTCACGGGATTCCGTTCCCGACCAGCACGGACGAAGAGGCGCTGGAATTTTTGAAGAAGATGACGCCCATTCAAATCGAACAGGAATATAAGATTACCTACCTGCATTCCTACGGACAGGACAGCCCTTGGTTCGCGGCGCTGACGAACAAACGCCTGCTCGCTTCGCGCGACCCCGAAAGCGGCTACACCTACGCCAACCCGCGCGGCGCCGATGTCTATTCGGGCCGCGAAACGAAGTGGATTGACATTACCCACGCGCCCGCCAAAGTCCATGCCTTCACGGTCTGCTACTTCGGCTCGGAGGAGTTCCTGCCCGAAACGCCCTTCGTGCTGGCGCTCATCGAATTCGAGGGCGTGAACACGCTGTTGCTGACGCGCTTGATGGGCGTGGACCCCGCCGCCCCGTCGCTGGATTGGATCGGCATGGAGGTGCGCCCGCGCTTCCTGCGCAATTCCAAGTTGAAGCCGACGGATGTGTATTTTGTGCCGAAGGGCAGTGGTGAGTGAACAGTTTTCAGTGACCAGCGATCAGTGAGTGAAAAAAGGACCCGGCGATGGGCTGGGTCCTTTTTTGTTTGAAGGTTGAAACGCTGGCAGGCTGGCACGTTAACGTTCCAACGTTTAAGCGTTCAAACTTGCCAACAGCCTTTCGGCTTCATCACCCATGGCACCGCCTTGTAATAATATGGCGGGTGGGTTGATCAGGGCGCATTTGAACGGCGTCCCACTGCGGTGACGATGACCCGTTTCGCGCCCGCGTTCATCAGGGACGAGGCAACGGAGTCCGCCTTTTCCGGTTCGACCAGCGCGATCATGTTGCCGCCGCGTCCGCCGCCGCTGAGTTTTGCGCCCAGCGCCCCAGCAGTCCGCGCGGTTTCCACCAGCCTGTCCAATTCAGGCGAGGAGACGGTCATCTCCTGAAGAAGGACGTGATTCTGATTCATCAACCCGCCCAGTTCCTTCGTCCTGCCCCTTTCGATGGCGTTCCTCGCCTGCTTTGCAATTTCGCCAATCTCATCGAATACGCCCTCCCACCTTTCCTTCTCTGCCTCCCATAGTTTTCTTACATCACCCACGGAGTCCCTCGTCGGCGCGGGGAGGCCGGTATCGCCGATGACGATGGTGAACGGCGTGCCGACCGTAAATGTTTCGACCTCACCCCCAGCCCCTCCCCTGGCAGGAGAGGGGGGACTCTTGACAAAATACACCGGCTTCCCATACGTGACCACCGTATTGTCTATCCCCGAAGGTGTGCCGTGATGGAGTTTTTCGATCTCGTAGGCGAAGGCGTTGACCTCCTCGTCGGACATGGGGTAATCGAGATGTGACGATAACGCGCGGACGAGGGCAACGGTCACTGCCGCGCCGGAGCCGAGTCCCGATGCGACGGGGATGGTGGAGGTGATTTTGATGGAGAGGTTTGGGAAACTGCCCTCCTCCTCAGCCCCTCTCCCGGCGGGAGAGAAGGACGTGCGCGAGAGGAATAAAAAGTTGTGGATGACCGCGGCAATCGGATGGTCGGAGGGAAGCGAGTTGAGGTCGGAGTGGAGGGCGATGTCTGGGGCGGCGATCCAGATGCCGGGGCGGTCTGAAGCGAGGATTTCCACATCCGCATGCACCTGTGTGACCGGCACCGCCAGCGCGGGGCGTCCATAGACGACGGCATGTTCGCCGAAGAGGATGATCTTGCCAGGGGCGGAGGAGACGGTCATATCGGCAAATTGAAATTTGCCCTACGAAAGATAGAACACCGCGATGACAGCCAACCCCCACAAGATCACTGTGGCTTGCAGGGGGCGGTCCTTGAGCGCCACTTCCTCGGGCGAACCCGCCGCGTGACCGGTTTGGATGAGTTGCAGATAGCGGAAGATGCCGTACACCACGAACGGGATGGTCAACATCATGCTGTGGTTTTCGGGCAGGTTCTCGGCGGAGAAGGAGTACAGCGAGTAGGTGACGATGGTCATGCCCGAGACGATGGTGATGTACTGGTCGAGCAGCGGGATGGTGTATCCGTCCAGCACTTTGCGGTGCGAACCGGCGCCCTTTTCGAGCAGGCTCATTTCGGCGCGGCGTTTGCCGAAACCGAGGTAGAGCGAGAACAACACCGTGATCACGTACAGCCAGGGCGAGAAGCGCTCCACGGTGATGAGCGTCACGCCGCCCGCCACGCGCAGGACAAAGCCCGCAGAGATGATCAGCACATCGAGGACCGGCACGTGCTTCAGCCAGCGCGAGTACAGCAGGTTGATGACGAAATAAACGGCGACCGCCGCCGCGAACCACGGCTCCAGCAGGTAACCGAGCGCCAGCGCGAACACGGCAAGGATGACCGCCGCCGCCGTCGCCACACCGACGGGCAGTTCACCCGAAGCCAGCGGGCGGTGTTTCTTTTCCGGGTGTCTGCGGTCGGCTTCGATGTCGGCGATGTCGTTGAACAAATACACCGAACTGGAGATCAGACAGAACAAAAAGAACCCCTCCAGCGTCCGCAGGAACGGCTCGGGCAGGAATAATTGCTTGTCGAAGATCAACCCGAAAAAGACGAAGCCGTTCTTCGTCCATTGGCGGGGGCGCATGGCTTTGAACAGGTGTTTGAGCATGGGACAATTTTACCTTTTTTATTCCCGGGAAGTACAATAGAACCATGACGAAGGTTCGATTGGATGTATTGCTCGTGGAACGCGGACTTGCCGACTCGCGCGCCAAGGCACAGGCGCTCATCATGGCGGGACAGGTGCGGGTCGCCGGTCAGACCGCCCTCAAGCCTGCCGCCACCGTGGACGCCTCTGCTCCGCTGACAGTGGAGTCCGGTCCGCGCTTTGTTTCGAGAGGCGGCGAAAAACTGGAGGCCGCGCTCGAAGCCTTCGCCCTCGACGTGAACGGCCTCGTCTGCGCCGATGTGGGCGCGTCCACCGGCGGCTTCACGGACTGCCTCTTGCAGCGCGGCGCGGCGAAGGTCTACGCCATTGACGTGGGCAAGGGCATCCTGCACTGGAAACTGCGCAACGACCCGCGCGTGGTCATGATGGAGGAAACGAACGCGCGGTACGTTGAGGCTCTGCCGGAACCTGTATCGCTGACCACGATCGACGCGTCGTTCATTTCCCTGAAGATACTCTTGCCGGTGGTGAAGAAGTGGCTCTTTCCCCCTCCCCCATCTCCTCTCCCGCCGGGAGAGGGGAATATCATTGCCCTCATCAAGCCTCAGTTCGAAGCGGGCAAAAAGGACGTCTCGCGCGGGGACGGGGTGATCCGCGACCCGGAGATCCACAGGCAGGTATTGCTCGAAGTGTTGAGTTTTGCGCAAAAGGAGGGGTTTTCTATTCGCGGGCTGATCAAGAGTCCGTTGTTGGGACCGAAGGGGAATGCCGAGTTCCTCGCATGGCTGAATCAGGCTGAGGTCGAGGGAGGAGGCGAGGATGTCGGTCAGATGGTGAAACGGGTATTGTCCTGACCAGACTTCGGAAGTTTCCAAAACTTCCGAAGTCTTGGCTCTGGTAAAATTCGTTCATGTCCCCATCATCCACTGATTCAGAATTCAACCTCCACCATCCGCAACCGCTGTTGATCGTGATTTCAGGTCCGTCGGGGGCGGGCAAGGATACCGTGATGCAGAGAATGAAGGAGCGCGGACTGCCGTTCCATTTTGTGGTGACGGCGACGACGCGCGCAAAGCGCGCCAACGAAATCCACGGCAAGGATTACTTCTTTGTGACGAAGGAGGAGTTTGCCCGCATGATCGACGAAGATGAGTTGATCGAGCATGCGATTGTATACGGCGATTACAAGGGCATTCCCAAACAGCAGGTGCGCGAGGCGCTCGCCAGCGGCAAGGACGTGGTGATGCGTATTGACGTGCAGGGCGCCGAGACGGTGCGGCGGATGGCGCCTGAGGCGTTGTTGATTTTCATCACCACCGAAAGCGAGGAGGAATTGGTGCACCGCCTCGAAACGCGCAAAACCGAGACCGCCGACACGCTTGCCATTCGCATTGCCACGGCGCGCAAGGAACTGAAACGCGTGGAGGCGTTCGACTACGTGATCGTCAACCGTGATTTTCATCTCGATGAAACGGTGGATGCCATCCGCGCCATCATCACGGCGGAGCATCACCGCGTGAAACCGAGAAAGGTTTCCCTGTGAAATACGAAACACCCCCTGCTGCGCCTGTTCCTGCCCAACAGCCCGTCCGCGTGGCTTTGCCGCAAGCCGTTCCGTACGTGACGTATGCGATCCTGGGCGTGACCGTCGTCTTCTATCTTTTGCAGGTTGCCAGCGTGTTTTTCTCTGGTTATCCGACGACCTTTTCGAACATCGGCTGGCTGGAATTGTACGGGGCGCGCATCAACGAATTCATCCGCGCCGGACAGCTCTGGCGTTTGCTGACGCCCGTCCTGTTGCATGGTTCGCCGACACATATCTTTTTCAACATGTATGCCCTGCTTTCGTTCGGCACAAGCCTCGAACGGTATTTTGGGCACGGCAGATTTCTTACGCTTTATATCCTGGGGGCGTTTGCCGGGAATGTGACCTCCTTCCTGTTCTCGGATGGGTACTCCATCGGCGCGTCGACCGCGGTGTTCGGTCTGATCGGCGCGGAGGCGGTCTTTCTGTATCGGAACCGCGAGCTGCTGGCGGGTCATTTCAAGAGCGCCATCGGGAACGTGCTTTTCATCATTGCGATCAACTTGTTTCTGGTGGGGTCCCTGCCCGGCATTGATAATTGGGGGCACATCGGCGGCTTGGTGGGCGGAACGATGTTTGCATGGTTTGCCAGCCCGCTGTGGGAGATCGAAGGGATACATCCTTTCCTGTATCTATCAGACAGACGTTCGGCGCGCCAAGCATTCACGGGAGCGGTTTTGGTGTTCATCGTGTTCGGCGCGCTGGCGCTGTGGGGATTCGTGAGATAGAAAGACTTGACAGGGGTAACAAGCAAGTCGTGGGGGGTATTTACCCCGATGTCACGCGCGATGGACCTGCCTCTGCATTTCGACGGCAGACGGCTGACCGCCGTGCCGATTCACGAGTCAGTCGTTGGCGGTCAGCCGTCGAATTAACCTGGAAACCGAGGCGCAGCCTGGCAACTGCGTAACGTCAGTTAGTTAATTCTCCCTCACCAACTCCCGCGCCTTTTCCACATAGGCCAGGCTTTGATGCCTGAAATAGGTATTATAGAGCGTCGCGTAATGCCCCCCTTGCGCGAGCAAACCTTCGTGATTCCCCTGTTCGATGATGCCTCCTTTTTCCATCACCACAATCCGGTCTGCCGCCTTCACGGTGGACAAACGGTGCGCGATCAGAATGCTCGTCGAATTCTTCAGGATGAGGTTCAACGCCTGCTGGATCTGCCATTCGGTGAACGGGTCAATGCTGGCGGTGGCTTCGTCCAGGATGAAAATGGCGGGCTTTTGCATCAACACGCGCATCAGCGCCACGAGTTGACGCTGTCCCATCGAGAGACGCCCGCCTCGTTCCCCGACCTGGGTCTGAATCCCGTTCGGGAGCGTTTCCAACCATTCGCCATCTCCGATCTCCCGCGCCATCTTGAGTATTTCCTCATCGGACACTTCCGGCGCGGCGTAGCGAATATTATCCGCCACCGTCCCCGAAAACAGGAACGGCGCCTGCGAGACAATGCCCAACTGTTTGCGATACTGCGAGAGATCGAACGTGCGTACATCGTGACCATCCACGAGCAGGCGTCCCTGTTGGAATTCGTAGAAGCGCGCAATCAACTTGGCGATGGACGATTTCCCCGCGCCGGTGTGTCCGACCAGGGCAAGAGTCTCTCCGGGTTGGATGAGCAGGTTGAAGTGGGTCAGAACCGGTTCGTTCTCCGTGTAGCGAAAATGAACATCGTCGAAGTGGATATGCCCCCGGAGGCGCGGCACATCCTTTGAAGCGATCTGCACCACGTTCGGGTCGGCGTCTATCAAGGCGAAGGCGCGCTCGGCAGCCGACAGCCCCGCCTGGATCTGCGCCCAAAAGGCTGAGAGGTTCAAGACCGGAAAGAAGAACTGATCGAGGCTCATGATGAAGAGATACCACGCCCCGGCTGAAATAACACCCTGCGCCGCGTTGAGCCCGCCCACATAGACGAGAATGGCAACGAAGATGCCGCCCAGCGCGTTGAGGGTGGGGAACACCAGCGAGAGGATGAAACCGCGCTGCACGTTGACCTTGTAGGATTGCTGGTTCGATTCGTCGAACGACTTGAAGATGCTTTCCTCCTGGCGGAAGTTCTTGGCGATCGAAATCCCGCTGATGGTCTCCTTGATGGCGGCATTGACGTCTGCCATGGCTTTCATGCCGCGCTTGGTGACCCGGCGAGCCAGCACGCGGAAACCCGAGGCGGCGGCAAGAATGAACGGCAGGAATGCCATCAACAGCCATGCCATGCGCGCCTCGGTGTGGAAAAGCACCGCGCCGAGGAGGACCGCTTGTACGATCTGCGCCACCACATCGGTGACGATGATAACCAGCTGACCGAAATCGTTCGTGTCGGAGGTGATGCGCGAGACGATACGCCCGGAGGAGAATTGGTCGTAGAATGAAAGATCGTGTTCCGCCGCGGCGCGGAAGGCGCGCGTGCGAAGGTCCAGCACCACATCGCCCACGGCGCGGATCACCAGACTGCGCCGCGCCCAATTCAAGCCCCATAAACCGATTCCGATCAGCAATACCGCCAGCCCCACCAGGCTGATGGCGGTCAGGGTTGGCTTGCTTTTCAGCAAATCTACCATGCGCGCCACCACCACGGGCAGCGCCGCGCCGATGCCCGCGATGATGACAACCAATATCGAGACCATTGCCAGGCGTTTGGTCTGCGGTTTGAAGTAACCGAGTATGCGCCGTAGCAGGTCGCTGTCTTTGTACTGACGGTCGTATTTTTCGTCGTTGAGTCCGGCAAAGAAGCCCATAAGTAGCCTTTAGCGGTTAGCGGTCAGCAATTAGCAAACAGCTTTTAACCTTCAGAGTTAACGGCTAACCGCTGATTGCTGGTCGCTGTCCTTATTCCCGAAATATCCTCGAATATGCCTCGGAGGTCTGCATCAGTTCGTCGTGCGTGCCGATGGCGGCGATGCGTCCCTTGCGGAGGACGATGATCAGGTCCGCCCAGCGGATTTGCGAGAGACGGTGGGTGATGATGAAGGTGGTGCGTCCGCGGGCGGCATTGGCGATGGCGCGCTGGATTTTATCCTCGGTGGCGGAATCGATGGCGGAGGTCGAGTCGTCCAGAATCAGAATATGCGGGTCGGTGAGAAAGGCGCGCGCCAATGCGATACGCTGGCGTTGACCTCCCGAAAGCGTGACGCCGCGCTCGCCGACAACGGTATCGTACCCTTGATCGAACGCGCGGATGAACTCATCCGCCTGCGCCGATTTTGCCGCCGCCTCGATCTCACTTGGGGTTGCTCCCGGTTTCCCAAACGCGATGTTATCGCTGACGCTGCGCGAGAAGAGGAAGATATCCTGCTCGATCATGGAGATCTGCGAACGAAGCGCAGCCAGGTTCCAGTCGCGTACATCCACGCCGTCCACAAGCACCTGCCCTCGCGTAACGTCGTAGGTGCGATTGATGAGTTTGACGAGCGAGGTCTTGCCCACACCGGTCTGCCCCACAATGGCGACGGTCTGTCCCTGCCTGACTTTGAAGGAGATGTTTTGCAGCACAAATTCTTCCTCGGCCTTTTCTCCTTTCTCAGCGGGAGATGCGCCGGGGTGAGGGTAGGCGAAATCCACATTGCGGAACTCCACCTCGCCTTTCATGGTTTCTGCGTAACCGTGCACATTCTGGTCGAGTTTTGTCTCGCGGTTCATTAATTCCAGAATGCGGCGCGCGCCGGAGATGCCGAGCGAAATCTGGGAGTAGGCAAAGGTGGAAACAAAGGTGGGGAATTGAAGCAGAAGGAGCAAGCCAAAATACCCCACCACATCGCCCAGGTTTAAGTGTCCGCCGCGGAAAAGCAGAAGAGCATGAAACAGCCCAAAGGCGTAGGCAGAACCGAGCAGGAGCATGGCGACATAGCGTCCCTCGAGATCGCCTTGTTTGACGAAGGCGTCCCGCACACGGCTGGCGTTCATCACAAACCTGTCCACTTCGGCGTTTTCCTGTGAGGCGCCCTTGACCACCTCCACGCCGTCCAGCGACTCGGACAAATGGATGTTCATTTTCCCGAAGGAGGCGCGCACTTCATCCGTAACCGGCGAGAGAGTTTTCAGATAACGAGCCAGAAAGTAGAAATACAAAACGGTGAAAACGACCGGCGTAAGCGCCAACGAGGGATGGTAACGCCCCGCCACGAAGATGGGCATTAGGATAAAGATGAACGACCCCACCACCAGGTTGATGCCCGGGCTGAACATATAGTTCACTTCGCGAACGTCGTTGGTGGCGCGCGCCATCGTGTCGCCAACGGGCTGGAGGTTGTGAAAGGTCATGCTCTTGCCGAGCAGGGACAGGTACAGTTCGTCGCGCACCTGCCGCTCCAGTTTTTGCGCCAGCAGTTCCGCGCCGAAGTTGCGTCCGAGTTGCAGAACGCCGCGGACGATCTGTGAAACGCCTATGATCAGCGCGAGCGGCAACAGCACGGAGGTGTCTGGCGCGGACTGGAGCATGGCGTTGAAGGCGTTGCCTGTCAATACCGGCACCACTGCCGCCAGCGCGGCGTTGCCGACCGCGCCGAGGATCATCATGACGATGATCCAACCGTGCCGCCACGCGTGCGACCAGATCCAGCGCACCGGACCGGAACGGTCATAGGTGTGGGATCGGTACAGGGAAAATTCAGCGGGGGATGCGGCGGAAATGTCCATAGGGTAAAAAAACTCCCCGCAATCGCAGGCGATTGCGAGAATGAGAATACGATCGAATTCTACCACGCAGGCGTATCCCCTCAAGCGATTTCGGGTTATCTAGTATGAAGCCGTCTGTGTGGACGGCGCAAACATCCCAAAGGAGAGTGTCAAATGAAAATGCCTTCTTCGATTGCCGGTTGGTGCACTGCTTTGTTCTTCCTATGGTACGGCTTGGGCGCGTTTGTCCCCGCCCTGATGGGCGGCGCCATGGGATATATCGGCGCTGTTCTTGCCCTCGGCGCGGCGGTCTTTACTTTCCTCGGTAAATAGGACGGTTTTATCGTTCGATCCAGCCTCAAACAAGCGGGGGACGAAAAATGATGGGCTCTTCCGTAATAACGGAAAAAAGCCTAAGCACGAAGGGCACGAGGTACACGAAGGCAAGAAGGCGTCAATTTTACGGGCGTTTTCCCCTCGTGACCTTTGTGCCCTTTTTGGTTTGAACAGGTTTTCCGCAACAATGGCAGAATTCCATAGGTCACGCAGTTGCGGGAAGATATCTTATAACCAACGTGTCCGGACAGGAACACTTGATTCGCGTGTGCGCGGGCGGGGTGAGAGAGTATTGGAAAGGCACTGGCGGACTCCCAAACGGGTCACGGCGGGGGGGGGATGGCGGCAGGTTGAGGCGCGTCGGGACGTTCGCTAACTGATGTGCGCCAGCCTCGGGTCGAGCGCGTCGCGCAAGCCGTCACCCAGCAGGTTGAAGGCAAGCACGGTCAATGCAATGGCGACGCCGGGAAAGAAAACCAGGTGCGGCGCGGTGAAAACCTGATTGCGCTCCGCGCCGAGCATGGATCCCCATTCCGGCGTAGGAGGCTGGGCGCCGAGACCAAGAAAGGAAAGCGCGGCCGCGTCGAGAATGGCGGTTGCAATGCCGAGCGTGCCCTGCACGATAAGAGGCGTCAACGCGTTGGGCAGGACGCGGCGGAAGAGGATCTGGGTCATACTGCCGCCCAACGCACGCGAGGCGGAAACATAATCCATTTCGCGCACAGACAATACGCTGGCGCGCACCACGCGGGCATACGCCGGAATGGAAACAATGCCGATTGCCAGCAAAGCGTTGATCAAGCCGGGACCGAGCACCGTAACAATCGCAATGGCAAGCAGGAGGGAGGGGAAAGCCAGGAGCACATCCATCAGACGCATGATGACGTTGTCCACCCACCCGCCGAGATAGCCGCTCAGCGCGCCGAGGACCGTGCCGATGGCAATCGCAAACGTCACCGTCGAAAAACCGATCATCAGGCTCAGGCGCGCCCCGTAAAGCAGGCGGCTGAATTGATCGCGGACGTTGCCGTCAATGCCAAGGATGTGCTGGGGTTTCGATTGCGGACAACCGAAGAGATGAATGCAGGGGGCTTCGCGCACCCTGACATCCTCCACGCCGATCAGCGGGGCGTAGGGATCATAGGGGGCGAGCCATTGCGCCGTCAAAGCGATGAGAACGAGCACCCCCAGAATTGCCAACCCGATCATGGCGGATTTGCGGCGTCTCAGCCGCCGCAGGGTGATGTTCCACAAACTGACGGATTTGAGGGATAGCCCTTCCGCGTCGAGCGCGGCGACGATTTGAGTTTCCTGGGTCATAATCGGTTAGTCCAGACGAATGCGAGGATCGAGATACGCGTAGGACAGATCCACCAGCAGGTTGAGCAAGACGAAGAAGATGGCAATCACCACAGTAAACGCCTGGACGATGCCGTAATCGCGGGCGGTAATGGCATCGTAGAGAATCCGTCCGACCCCCGACAAGTTGAAGACGGTTTCGGTCAGCACCGCGCCGCCCAATAACCCTCCCAGGGAAAGACCGATGACGGTCACCAGGGGGAGAAGCGCGTTGCGAAAGGCATGCTTCATGATGACAACCCGCTGGCGCAGTCCCTTGGCGCGGGCGGTGCGAATGTAATCCTGCCCAAGCACCTCCAGCATAGAGGAACGCGTCATGCGGGCGATCAATGCCATGGGGATGGTACCAAGCGCCAGAGACGGCAGGATGAGATGCCTGACCGCGTCTTTCAGGACCTCCAGGTTGAAACTCAAGAGGGCGTTCAGGATATTCATGCGCCCGATAAAATCCAGAACGCCAAAGAGCAGGGTGCCCTGCCTGACCGGCAAATTCCAGACCTCATAGAACGGCACTGTCAGTATTCCCGGGCTCAGCCTGCCGGAAGGAGGCAGTTGAAAGGGCGTGTCCTTGAGGGCAAGGGCGAACACATAAGCGAGCATCAACCCCAGCCAGAAAACAGGCATGGATACCCCAATGTTCGCCCATAACATCGTCAAAACATCCAGCCAGGAATTATGGCGTACAGCCGAGATCACCCCCAGGGGAATGCCGATAAGAATACTGACGAAAAGCGCGGAAAAACTCAACTCGATTGTGATCGGAAGGCGCTCAACAATCAGTTCATTGACGGGTTTGGAAAACCGGAATGAACGCCCAAAATCGCCCTGTGCGACTTCCCTGATGTAATAACCGAACTGAACGTGGATGGGTTGATCCAACCCGTGACGGCGGATGAATTCGTCACAAACGGCATCGGTGGCTTTTTCGCCGAGGATGGCGCGGCAGGGGTCGCCCGGGATCCAACGCCCCAGAGCAAACGTGACAAAAAGAATTCCAAGTAATACCGGTATGCTGGATAGAAGTCTTCGCAGAAGATAAGTGGTCATATTTTTAGAGCCCCCCGGCATCAGACGGGCGCCGGGGGGCAGGAGGGTCTGTCGAAACGAGTTGACTATTCAGCCGGGGCATTCAGGAAGGTGCCGAACAACCCGCTCCAATAACTGAAGGCGCCTGTGTTGCCCTTATGCAGAGGATGAGCCGCATCCCATTGCAGGACGAGCGATTCGACGACATCCGCCGCGTCGAGGGTGAAGCCGTTATGGAAGGTGACACCCTCGCGCAGTTTGAAGGTCCAGACGGTCAAATCGTCGCTGGCTTCGTAAGATTCTGCCAAAACCGGCTCGACCGCCGTGCCGGCAATTTCGTAGCCCAGCAGGGATTGCGTCACCTGCTCGCAGGCGCGCAGGGATTCGCCGTCGGTCTCATCGGCGCAGAACAGCGAGATGGGTTCCGCATTCTGCATCCAGACGAAGGTATCCTGCCCGGGGACTTCCATCACTGCGAAGAATTCATTCCCCAGCGGGCTGGCATGTGCGCCGGTCACACTGGCTTTGAAGGCTGTGCCCGAACCGCCGTGAGCAACCGGGATCATCGGCACATGCGTACGGATGGCGTTATTCGCCGCAATGTAGAAGGGTTCGCGGTCGGCATCGCTTGCCAGTTGGGCGGCTTGAGCAAGGTTGGAGGTGATATCGTCGAACTTGTTGCCGAATTGTTTGGAAGCGCCGGCGCCGAAGTGATAATCAAGGAAATTGGTCTGATCGGGATAATCGGCGCCCCAGCCCAACAGGTGCAAACCGTCGAGTTTACCGGAGTCGGCATTGTCGAGGAACGTGCCGGATTCCTGAACTTCGATCTCAGCGTCAATGTTCAGGTTGGCTTTCAATTGCGCCTGAATATCCTGCGCCACATTGCTCACCTGCGGCAGGTAGCCGCGCACCACATCGCGGTAGAACAGTTTGGTCTTGAAACCATCCGGGAAACCGGCTTCCGCAAGCAATTGCTTGGCCTTGGCAGGATCGAACTCATACCACGGATCGCCCACACAACCATTGGGGATGGCACAGGGCGTAAAGTGGCTGGCGACTTCCGAACCGGCAGGGTAGAAGTTATCCACAATGCGCTGGCGGTCAATTCCCATGGCGATGGCTTGGCGCACCTTTTCATTGTCGAACGGCGGATAGGTGTTGTTCATGCCGATATAGAAGATGTTGAGCGCCGGGCGGGGTTTCAACTGCAGATTCGAGTCCGCTTCGATCACGGCAAAATCATCCGGAGCGGGGTTGTCAATGCCATCCACCGTGCCGGATTGCAACTCCAACAGGCGTTGTGCGGATTCGGAACCCCAGCGGAAAACCAGAGTCTCGCTCTTGGCAGGCTCGCCCCAATAGCCTTCGTAGCGTTTGAAAACCAGCTGGTTGCCGCGTTCCCACTGCGCCACATAGTAGGGACCCGTGCCGATCGGTTTTTCAAGAATGTCGCCGGTCGCACCGGTCATTTGTAAATATTCCTTGGGTTGGACCGCGAACGCGGTGAATGCGATCTTGGACGGGAAAGCGGGATCAGGCACGCACAAAGTGAAACGCACCGTGGTCTCGTCCACCGCTTCCATGGACTTGAACTCGCCGCCGTAATCACAGTTCGGCGCTTCATACTTGACGGGTGCAAAGTCAGCCTCTTCCAAGCCTTCGATCTCAATAGCGGCAGGCTGTTTTCCGAAACCGCTACCGCACGCCGCCAAAATCAGGCTGGCAAGCACAAACACGGATAGTACAGCAAACAACTTACGATTCATGTTTCTCCTCCTGAGAGAAAAGTTTTTGAGACTCGTATACGGGTGGGGAAAATCGGAAATCTTAGCGCAAGGCACCTCCTTCCGAATGACTTGTTCGATTATACAGCAAAAGAATGTTTAGTAAACGGGCAGGGGCATTCCCAAGCCGTTCAACACGACTTGCGCGGGGTCGTTGTGCCAGAGCCCCGCCACCTTTGCACCGCAGCTCGGGCACTTCCCGTCTCCCGTAATTTGATACCCCAAAATGACATACCCCCGCCTCCGAATCAACCGATGACTGCATTCCGGGCAAAACGTATCTTCATACTCCCCCACCTGCCCCGGCAAATTCCCGGCATAGACATACCTCAACCCTGCCTCGCGCCCGATCTCTGCCGCGCGCAGGAGCGTTTTGGCGTCGGTGTTGTCGGGGTCGGTCATCTTGTAATCCTTGTGGAAGGCGGTCACATGCCAGGGAATGTCGCGCGAGACGCCAGCCAGAAAGCGCGCCGCGTCCCACAACTCCTCGTTCGAGTCGTTGAACCCCGGTATTGTCAGAGTCACCACCTCCACCCACAGCCCCCTCTCATGCGCGCGTTTGATGCCATCCAGCGTGTTTTGCAAAACCCCGCCCAGTTTGCGGTAATTTTTATCGCTCATGCATTTCAAGTCAACTTTATACGCTGAAAGATACGGCGCGAGATACTCCATCACCTCCGGCGTATTGTTCCCGTTCGAGACATAGGCGCACATCAGCCCCGCCTGCTTCGCCTCCTTGAAAATCGCCGCCGCCCACTCGCTCGTAATCAACGGCTCGTTATAGGACGAAACCACCACCGACGCCTTCGTCCGCTGTGCCAGCCGCGTCATCTCCTGCGGCGTAATTTTGCGGATGTAATTTGCCGAAACATCCGCCGCCGGGTCGCGCATGGCTTGCGAGGTCAGCCAGTTTTGACAATACCCGCAATGGAAATCGCAACCCAGCATTCCAAAGGTCAACGCCTTGGCGCTGGGCAAAACATGGAAGAACGGTTTCTTCTCGATGGGGTCGCTTTGCAAAGCCGCCACATAACCATACGGCACGCGCAACTCTCCCCCCTTATTGAACCGCACCTGACAAATCCCCCGCCGTCCATCACGGATCCGGCAGCGATGCCCGCAAGCGTGGCAAATCACCGTATTATCCGCCAGTTTTTCGTATAACTCCCCCGGCGCTGTCAAAGTATCCAGCAAATCACCGATGGATGTAGCCATACGAACCTTCCTTCTATTCCCTTTATAATACTCCAAATGCTCACAGTTTGCATCCAGGCTGGCGGCGCATCCTCCCGCATGGGCGAAGACAAGGCGCTCAAACCCTTCCTTGGGCGTCCCCTCATCCAGCGTGTGATCGAGCGACTTGCCCCCCTGGCCGGCGAAATCATCGTGACGACCAACCGTCCGACCGATTATCAGTTCCTCGGTCCGCGCCTCATTTCGGACCTCAAGCCCGGTCGCGGCGCCCTCGGCGGACTCTACACTGCCATCGCTTCCGCCGCGCATCCCCTCGTCGCGGTTGTGGCATGCGACATGCCCTTCGCCAGTTCAAGGCTGATCGAAGCGATGACCAGGCTTCTCGTCCAGGAAGAAGCGGATGTGGTCATCCCCAAAAGCGAGGAAGGTTACGAACCGTTCCACGCCGTCTACCGCCGCGAGACCTGCCTCCCCGCCATCGAAGCGGCTATTGCAGCAGACCAGTGGAAGGTCATTGCATGGTTTCCGCAGGTGAAGGTACGGACGTTATCGTCTGACGAAATCAAAGCCTTCGACCCGCAAGGGCTGGCGTTTTGGAACGTGAACACCCCCGAGGAATTCGCGCAAGCCGAAGAACTCGCTCAAAGCGAATAACCGATTACCAATCTCCAATTACCGCACGATTAACACCGGGCAGGGGGCATGACTGACAACCTTCTGGCTGGTGCTGCCAAGCAGCAACCCTGCCAGCCGCCCTAACCCGCGCGACCCCATAACAATCAAATCGCTGTTGCGGACTTTTGCAACTTCGATGATTGTCTCTGCCGCGTCCCCTTCCAGCACCTCGGTGTGAATCTCGCCGGGAATGTCTCCCACTGCTTCCACGGCTTTTTGCAGGATGGCTTGTGATTCATCGAGGCGGGCGTTGATTGCCTGTTGCAGGTTGGGTTCGCCCAGATACGGCGGGATGGGGGCATAGACCACCAAAATCCGCAGTTCTGCTTTCATGCACCGCGCCAGAGCGGCGGCAACTTTGGCAGCGTGAACAGCATGGTCCGAACCATCCACCGCAAGCAGAATACGTTCGAACATGGCGGCTCCTTTCTGTAGAGGGTACAATTTAAGTATACAAACTTTGTTCCCCTCTTTCAAATCACCACAGGAGACTTATGCCACTCGATCTGCCTGCTATTCGTCAGCAGTTTCCCTCGCTCGACCGCCCGGCGATTTTCCTGGATAATCCCGCCGGCACACAAATTTCCAAACCCAGCCTGGATCGTATCAACCGCTATCTGTTGGAGTGCAACGCCAACCACGAAGGCTTGTTCGAAACCAGCCGCCGCTCCGACGAAATTCTGCACGAAGCGCACGCCGCCATGGCAGATTTCCTCAACGCCTCGCGCCCTGAAGAAATCATCTTCGGCAACAATATGACTACCCTGACCCTGCACATCTCCCGTTCGCTGGCGCGGACCTTGCAGCCCGGCGACAACCTGCTGGTCACCCGCCTCGATCACGACGCCAACATTTCTCCGTGGATGTTGATTGCAGAAGACAAAGGCTGTAACCTGCTGTGGGTGGATATTGACGTGGAGCAAGGCACGCTCGACCTGGACGATTTTGCGCGGGCGCTGGAAAAAAGACCAAAGATTGCGGCTTTCGGCTACGCCTCTAATCTTCTGGGGACGGTGAACCCGGTCAAGAAACTGACGAGGATGGCGCACGAGGCAGGCGCGCTGGTGTACATTGACGCAGTGCAGTACGCGCCGCATGGTCCTATTGACGTGCAGGACATTGGCTGCGACTTCCTTGTGTGCAGCAGTTATAAATTTTTCGGTCCGCATGCGGGGGCGTTGTATGGAAGGTATGAACTGCTGAACGAGTTGAAGGCATACAAGGTCCGCCCCGCATCGGATGAATTGCCGCACAAGTTTGAGACCGGCACGCAAAACCATGAAGGGATTGCAGGAGTTTTGGGGGCGCTGGAATATCTGGAGTGGTTGGGCAGGCAATTTGGGGCGGCACAGGAAGCAGCGTGGAAGGAAGCGGGCTTCAGCGGTCGCAGGCTGGAACTCAAGAAGGGCATGTCGGCAATGCAGGCTTACGAAAAGCAGTTATCCCAAAAGTTGATTGGGATCATCGAAGCCGTGCCAGGAACGCGCATCCACGGCATCACCGATTTGGAGCGTCTCGATGAGCGCGTGCCGACGGTGTCATTCACGGTTCCGGGCAGGGACCCGGCGCGTATTGCCGAAGAAATCGGCAGGCATGGTATCTACGTTTGGAATGGACACAACTACGCCCTTGCCATCGTGGAACGGATGGGTCTGCTCAAGGCGGGCGGAATGGTGCGCGTGGGACCGGTGCACTACAACACGCTGGAGGAACTGGAAACGTTTGGGGAAGTGCTGGAGAAGGCGGTGAAATAAAAACCGGTGGTCGAGTACAAAGGTATCAAGACCACCGAGTCGGGGTCGTTAAATGATAACTGCCAGAGTGAGGGGGGCACCCTAGCAGTCATCGCTTTTATATTACTACAGCGCTGGTTTTTTTTCAAGGGGTTTTCATAAGATTTTCGTTAAAAAATGGATCATCCATGCGCCTTTGCATGGGCGTTATAATTCGAGGGTCGGAATAATGGTAAGATACCGTTAACAAACTTCAGGAGCAGTCAGCAGATGGACGCCATTGCAAAGAACGTATATATCGAGGAACGCTTCCCTGGCGTGACCCTGGGCGTCATCGTCCAATCGCGCGGTTTGATCCAAATCGACGCGCCCCCCGCGCCGGAGGATGGACGCGCCTGGCGCGCCTCCCTGATGGGCATGGGCGATGGACGCGAACGCGTGTTGATCAACCTGGATTCCCATCCCGATCGCACGCTTGGCGTCCGTATGATGGACTGCACGGTCATCGCGCACGAACAGACTGCGCGCGCCTTCCAGAACCGCCCCAATACGTTCAAAGCGCAGGGAGATGAAACCGGCGCCAACTGGGAAGCCATTCCCGGCTTGGGAAGCGTGCGCTGGGCGCCGCCCGAGGTCTCCTTCGTAAGCAAAATGTCCCTGCATTGGGGCGATGCCCCGGTACTCCTCGAGAGCCATCCCGGTCCCACCGAAGGCGCCATTTGGGTTATCTTGCCGGAGGAAAAGGTGGTGTTCGTCGGCGATGCCGTGCTCAAAGGGCAACCTCCCTTTCTGGCGCACGCCGATATTCCCGCCTGGCTTGAAGCGCTGGACCGTCTGCAGAGTCCCGAATTCAAAGGCTTTACCATCGTTGGCGGCAGGGACGGCGTGCTATCCCCCCAGGTTGTTCGCACCCAGGCGGACACGCTCCGAAAAATCCTTGCCAAACTCGAAAAACTCGGGGGGAAAAAATCCTCCGCGCCGGATGTCGCCGATCGACTTGCCGACCAAATCCTGAAGGATTTCAAAGTCTCCGCCACCCGGCACAAGCAATACGCCCAGCGACTGCGCTTTGGGTTGCGCAATTATTATGCGCGTCATTACGCGTCCCCCTCACGCAACATCGTGGATGAATAACCGCTCTGGTCGTGTAATATTCACATGGCGAATCATTAAGTAAGCGATCAGCCGCCAACAGGATAAATCTCACGGCATGGCATAAGGTGATCAGATCATGAATCCACAGCCTCTTTTTGAAACCACACGCGGCCATCTGGTCGAATCCGTCCATTACGGTTCCATCGCTGTGGTGAACTCGCACGGGGAACTGATCGCCTCCTGCGGCGACCCGCACATGTTCGCTTTTTTACGCTCCAGTGCCAAGCCGTTTCAGGCAATTCCCTTTGTCGAACGCGGCGGCATGGAACATTTCGGATTCACGCTGCGCGAACTCGCCATCGCCTGCGCCTCGCACGAGGGCAGTGATTTGCATGTGGAAACCGTCGTGAACATGCAAAAGAAAATCGGCATCGAGGAGAATCGCCTGCAATGCGGCGCCCACCTGCCCGGTGATGTGAATGCGCTCAAAGCCCTGATTCTGACAAATCAGCCCCCCAGTCCGAATCGCAACAATTGTTCCGGCAAACATACCGCCATGCTTGCCCACGCGCAGATGCGCGGATTTCCGCTCGAAACGTATCTCGACCTTCAGCATCCGATTCAACAGGACATCCTCGCCTGCCTGGCAGACCTGTGCCTGCTTCCAGCCCATGAGATTGTCATCGGCACCGACGGCTGTTCCGCTCCAAATTTCGCCATCCCTTTATACAACGCGGCGCTGGGAATGGCGCGTTTGTGCGACCCGCATGCTCTAGCCGCCGCACGCGCGTCCGCCTGCCGCCAGATCGTCGCCGCCATGACGTCCCATCCCGAAATGGTCAGCGCCGACGGCGAGTTCGATTGCGAATTGATGCGGGCAGGGGAGGGAAAATTTGTCTGCAAACGCGGCGCGGAGGGCTATCAGATTGCAGGTCTTTTACCCGGCGTGCTGGGGAAGGATTCGCCCGGCGTGGGCATCGCCGTCAAGGTTTCGGATGGAGACGCCTCGCGCACAGACATGAACCTGCAGTCGCATGTGCGCGTGCGCCCGGCTGTGACGCTCGAGATTTTGCGCCGGCTGGGAGCCCTCTCTGCAAAGCAGGAACAGGCTCTCGGTCGGTTCGGACCCGTCAAGCCCATTCGGAATCACCGCGGCATCCTGACAGGTCAATCCCGCCCGGTTTTTACATTTTCGTGAAGAGCCGATTTGAAATGTCATTTTGAGAGAATTTTGCAACGACCCGCCTTGTCACGAACTGGAACAAGGGTGATACAATGCAAATTGCCAGCATTTCGTGATGAAAACACGCCTCGATTCGCGCTTTCTCGAATTACCGACATACATTGTGAAAAGATTGAGAGCCCATCATGCCGAGTACCGGGGACCGAGTTCTGCTTGTTGAAGACGATCCGGAGATCAGCGACTTAATCGCTCGCCAGACGCTAAAATCTGTGGGGTATCAGGTGGATGTCGTCTCGGATTCCGCCTCGGCGATCAAGATGGCGCTTCATTCCCCTCCCGACCTGATCATTGCCAATATCAACCTCCCCGGCTTGAGCACCAAGGATCTGTTGGTCGCGCTCGTCTCGCAGGGCGTGGATACGCCGCTGGTGATCATTGCCAACAAGGGACAGGAGCACGACATCATTCAGGCGTTCCGTCTTGGCGCGGCGGATTACATCCTGTGGCCCGCCCGCGACGCCGAGGTCCTGTCGGTGGTCGAACGTGTCTTTGCGCGGGTGCGCAGCGCGCGCGAAAACCAGCGGCTCGACACACAGGTTCGCGAGATCAACGAACAATTACAACGCAAGGTACGCGAATTGACCGCCATCATCCACCTGGGTAAGGCGGTCATTTCCATCACCGACCAGCAGATCCTCCTGCAAAAGATCGTGGACAGCGCCGCGCAAGTTGCGAATACGTCCATTGCATGGCTGTTGATCCGCGAGCGGGAGAATAAAACCTTTCTCCTTTCCGCCCAGCGCGGATTGCCCGATGCCTGGGCGCGTAAAATGAACATGCCGCTGGACGACGGTATCAGCGCCCTGGTGGCGCTTTCCGGCGAGACGCTTGCCATGGAAGGCGACCCCTTATCCAAATTCCGAATCGCCGCCCTCGGTAAATCGGTCTGTGTGGTTCCCATCAAGGTGCATCTCGAGGTGATCGGCATGTTGATCGTCGTACGCAAGGAGGCAACCACCTTTACCGCCGCCGAACAAGCCCTGCTGGAGGCGGTGGCAGACTACGCTTCGATTTCGCTTGTGAACACCCGTTTATTCCGCGCTCTGAACGAATCGGCGCAGGCGGCAAAGGAGGCGCAGAAACGACAATATGTTGTGCTGGAGAATATCCGGCATGCGGTGGACGAGGAAGTGCGAGCCGCCATCCAGCCGATTGATCTGTTGTTCACAGAAATGCCCGGTCCCCTGACAAACGACCAGAAACAGGCGTTGCAAACCACTCGCGCCGCCCTGCAAAGGCTTGCGCGCGCTGTCGAAAGCACGACTCCGCCCTTACCCGTGGGGCGGAAAACAAAGTAAAATTTTCTAAAATCTCATGCCGAAAAAAGACCTGATCCTGCTGGCACTGGACGAATCGCACACGTTGAAATTAATGGACCGTGCCTTGCAAGCCGTCAATTACGAGACAGCGATTGCGGCAAATATCAAGGTTCTGGGCCGCTTGTTGCAAGAGACCACGCCGGCGCTCATCATGGTGGGGGAGACTTTCGACGGAAAGGACGGGTTGGACATCATCGAAGAACTGTCGGAGCGTTTCCCCACGCTTCCTTTCCTGATTTACATCGAAAAAGCAAAGCCCGAATACGTAAAGCGCATCTTCAAACTCGGCGTCGGCGCTTACCTTGCCCCCCCGCTCAGGACCGATGACATTGTCGGGATTGTGGAAGGCACTCTCAAACATGCCCACCGCGTGGGCGACTGGCTCCGCCGCGAGGTCAAACGCACCACTTCTTCGCTCAAGAAACGCGCCCAGATCTCCGAATCCGAACGTTCCCGGCTCGAAACCGTGATCAACAACATCCACGATAATGTAATGATCCTGGACGAGGATAATCATATCCTGCTGGTCAACCCCGCCATGTGCGCATCGTTCGGTCTGAACGAAAAGGCGGTCATCGGAAAACCGGTTTTGGATGTGATCCAGCACCCCGACCTGCGGGCGTTAATCACGAGCAACGGCCTTCATGATCCCCTACAGCATCACGAAGTCAATTTTCCCGACGGTCGTGTGGCGAGCGCTCAATTGACTCCCATCCCCGATATTGGCTACGCGGTGACCTTGCAGGATATTACCTATCTGAAAGAAGTGGATCGTATCCGCAACGAGGTCGTCCATACGGTCTCTCACGACCTGCGTTCGCCTCTCACCTCCGTGATTGGTTACACCGAATTGATCTCCCGTGCAGGCACGCTGAACGACAGTCAGCGGGACTTTCTGCGGCGTATTGAAGAAAGCGTACAACATATCACCGCTCTCATCAATGACCTGCTCGACCTCGGAAGCATCGAAGCCGGTCTGGATACGCGGCGTGAATGGGTGCAGTTGGACGGTCTTCTCCGTTACACCCTCGATATGTTACAAGGACAGATCAATGCCAAGCACATCAAAGTGGTGACCGATATTTCCCCCGATATCCCCGCCCTGCGCGCAAATCCGGTACGTTTGCGACAGGTATTGGATAACGTTGTCGGAAACGCCATCAAATATTCGGACAAGGATGGCGAGGTCAAAATATCCATCCATGCGGAGGGCGATCAAATCATCCTGCAGATCTCGGATAACGGACCCGGCATTCCCATTCAGGACCAGGCGCATATTTTCGACAAATTCTATCGGGGCCGCAACATGGACAGGCAGGAAGGATCGGGGTTGGGGCTGGCAATTGTCAAGAGCATTGTGGACGCACATCAGGGGCGCATTTGGGTCGAGTCCAACATCGGTCAGGGGAGCACCTTCTTCATTGTTTTGCCCATCAACAGTCCAACAATTCCCACAGGAAGAAAATAGAATCTCGATGGCGCGGCAGGTTTGCAGGGACGGCAGAAGCGTTGCGGTCATGTCCCCGGGCGAGGTGTATGGGTTCATCTATGCTGCAGCGAATTACGCAGTATTGAGCGCTTCATAAGAATTCGATGCCCAAAACAACAGATTTGCCTGATTTGGATGAAGCCGGTTTTGACACAGTTCCAACGCACTAGAGTCTATCCGAAAAATATCCTTGCGCCATCCCTCATCCAAAGCCGTCTGAAGACGGCTACCCCCGGCTATTCAGTCCGCTTGAGCGGACTTCGTACGAATAGCCCGGAGAGTGATCACCGGACGGAGCCGGCAGGACGCGAATTTTCGATAGGTTCTAAGTGGCCGGTTGAAAATCGTGAGACGCACAGGGGAGAACATCCCCGGCGGCGTCAGAGAACGCCGACTGTACCCATGAATTTATAAAAACATACAAGCGAGCACTACAGAGACTTTCGCTTAGAAAGGCAGCGGCGTCTTGTCCAACTCCAGGCTGATCCACTTCAACTCGGTGAAATGTTCCACCGAATATTTCCCGCCGCTGCGGCCAAACCCCGACATGCCAAAACCACCCACAGGCGCCATCGAATCGGACTGGAACGAGTGCATCCCCACATGTACCGCGCCGCAACGAATTCTGCGCGCCGCCGACATGCCGCGTGCCATATCGTTGGTCAGCACCCCCGCGCTCAGTCCGTAATCGCTTTCGTTGGCGATTGCTATCGCTTCGTCCAGATCGTCTGCCGCGACCACCGAAACCACGGGACCGAACGTCTCTTCACACCAGGCTGAACACACACGCGGCGGGTCCCAGATCACGGTCGGTTGAAAAACCAATCCTCGATACGTCTCACCGCCCGAAAGAATCTCCGCGCCCGCTGCACGGGCTTCGTCCACATGCCGTTTCACCTTTTCCAATGCCCGTGCATTGATCAGGGGACCATATGCGGTTTGGGGATCGCGCAAATCGCCGAGAGGCAGACGTTTTGCCCTCTCCGCCAGCGCCTTCGCGAAGGTTCGGGCAATCTCCTTCTCCGCAATAATGCGCGCACTCGACATGCAAATCTGCCCTCCGTGAAAGAACGCGCCCACCGCCGCAATGCCCGCGGCTTCTTCGATATCCACATCCTTCAAAACCACCAGTGGGTTTTTCCCGCCGAGTTCCATTTGCAGGCGTTTCATGGACTTAACCGCGGACTGAGCAATCTTGATTCCTGTGGATGTAGATCCTGTGAACGCGATTCCATTGACTTCGCGCGACTCGACCAGGGCAACCCCCGCCTCCGCGCCATAGCCGGTCACAACATTGAACGTCCCCGGAGGAAGCCCCGCCTCATGCAGAACCTCAGCCAGTTCCAGCGCAATGATCGGAGTCTCCTCCGACGGCTTTGCCACAACGGCATTCCCCGCGCCGAGCGCAAAGGAAACCATCTTCACCAGCAGCGATAGAGGCGCATTGAACGGGCTGATCGCCGCGATCACCCCCAGCGGCTCGCGAAAAACCATCGAGAGACGGTGCGGCTTGTCGTTCGGAAATGTGTCGCCGTACAGACGCCGTGCCTCCCCCGCCGCCGCACGCAGCAGACTGGCGCTATACAAAACTTCCGCCCTTGCCTTTGTAATCACCGACCCGCTTTCATCAATGAGGATGTCTGTCAACCTGTCGGCGCGCGTTTCGAGCAAATCTGCTGCTCTGAGCAGGACGCGTTCGCGTTCCGCAGGCGGAAGCAACGCCCACGCCTTGAACCCCGCCCGCGCAGATTTCACCGCAGCGTTCACATCTGCCGCCGACCCTCGCGCCGCATGACCGACAATCTCGCCGGTCATCGGCGCGTAACTGGGAAACGTCTCACCGCTGACGGCAGACACCTCGCCTCCATGGATAAAATGACCGTATGTCTTCATATTCGTTGCATCCTTACCACTCATTACCTGTGCGGCGAGATTCATCCTGCCTTTCAGGGCAACACGAGGGATCGCGTGCGAATACCCTGCACACCATCAGTGGATCAACCGAACCGCCGGGCGTGGGCAATTAGATTCTGTCCTCCAGCATGCTTGCCCGCAGCATATAAGCCCGCGCCTTCACAGGGTCGTTCGCCGCATCGAAGAGCATTTTGTTCCGGTGTTCTCGTTCCTCCCCCGCTCTCATGACCATGTGGGTGTATTGTCGGTCAGTATACAACTGTACGGATTCGATTGCATACTGTCGGCGTTCCCTGGCATACTCATCGAGCAATCCATCCGGTTCTCCGTTATACATCCGTTGCAACTTGTCCGCCAAATTTGCCGCATCATGAATGCCGCTGTTCATACCCATTCCGCCCGAAGGATTATTGTTATGCGCCGCGTCGCCGACCAAAACGGCGCGTCCCATGCGGAACGTGTCTGCCACGCGTTGGTGGACGCGGTACAGCTGAATCGCCTTGATGGTGTAAGGCGGTGTTTCGCCAAAGAAACGGCGGATGCGCATCCGCAAATTATCCTCCCGCAAGGCGGTTTCTTCATTTTCGTTGTCCGTCATTCGAAACACCACGCGGACAATATCGGGCAGGTTTAAAATGATGACCCATTCCTGCGGATCGAAGATATAGCAGACTTGCGCCGCGCCGGGAAGCAGGTCGCTCGTCTTGAGGTCGCTGCCGATGAGCAGGAAGCGGTCTTCGTAGGTTTTGCCTTGAAATCCGATGCCGAGTTGCTTGCGAACGACACTGTGCGTTCCGTCCGCGCCGATGATGTAGGAGCCCCGGCGTTCGACGAGTCCGTTTGCGGTTGCAAAGCGGGCGGTCACATACGCGCCGCAGTCAACGAAATCGAGCAATTGATGCCCCATGTGGACTTTGCCTGTGGCATTCGCTTCCACGGCAGGTTTGAGGATGCGCGTGGCAATATGCTGGGGGCATTGCAAGCGATACGGATAAGGGGTATCGGCTGCAATACATCCATAATCGAAATCCGCAATGAGGCGGCGTGGAGAGCGTTCCCAATATTGCAGGCGGTGCACTTTATATCCGTGCCTGATGATTGCATCGGCGACACCCCATTCCTGAAACATCTCCAGCGTTTTGGGGTGAAAGGTGCTGGCGCGAATCTGCGTATTGAGTTCGGCGTCCGCTTCGAAGACCTCGGCGGGAATGCCTGCGCGGGCAAGCGCCAGCGCCAGCGAAAGACCGACGGGTCCCGCGCCGACGATAAGGATGGGATGGGGAAATGGCATGGCGATAAAACCCGGAAAATGTTATAATGTTATAACAATATACCGCATGAAAAGGCGACTGTCAATCGAAACCTGCGGGTAAACGCCGTGCAAAATCCAGCAAAACATGGTTAAATACCGCCTGCTTCAAAAACGCATTCATCCGGCGTTCTCTGGCGGTTTTGACTTGCAGAATGCCGCACATGGAACGGCGTGATCGCATTGCAAGCCGTAACCAGTATCAACTCAAGGAGAAATGAAAATGCCAACCGAGCGCAAAGATTTCTACAAACTGAACGATAATTTCGTCACCATCGTCGGCGACGATGTGAAGGTGGGAGACATGGCTCCCGAATTTACCTCCGTCATTCCGGGTTGGGCAACGGTCAAACCTCTCGAAGAATCCAGGGGCAAGGTCATCATTTTGTCCGCCGTTCCCTCCCTGGATACCGACGTATGTGATCGCGAGACCCGCCGCTTCAACGAAGAGGCTTCGAAACTTGGTGAAGATATCGTCATCTATACCATTAGTTGCGATTTTCCCATGGCGCAGAAGCGCTGGTGCGGCGCCGCGGGTGTGGAGCGAGTGAAGGTGGTGTCGGACGTGGTAAATGCCGAGTTCGGCGAGAAATACGGCACTCTCATCAAGGAACGACGTTACTTGCGCCGCTCGGTTTTCATCGTCGGACGTGACGGCAGACTGACCTACGTCAATTACCTGCCGCAACTCGGCATGGAACCCGATTACGATGAAGTCATCGCCGAAGCAAAGAAAGCGCTGGGATAAACAAACAGCCTCCGGACTTAAGCGGAGGCTGTTTGTTTCTGACAGGGACGTTACAGCGCCGCCCAATTTCAACAGGGGGGTGTACAATTTTCGAGCGAACATGAACGGAATACCCACTCAAGGCACCTCTGCTTTGCAAAAGCACCGCCCCCCTTTGAAGGGCAGAACCCGGCTCTTCATCCTTTTGGCTTTCATTGCAGGGTACGTGGCGATCTTTCAAGTGTTTTTCGAGCAGGCAGGTCATCTACTTTCCATGTTATTGACGATTCCGGTCATTGCCGCCGGCATCTTTTTTGGAAGAACGGCGGGGACGGTTGCCGCTTTAACGGGCATTGCGTTCAACATGCTCATGCTGACAAGGTTCGGCGACGAAGCCCTTGCGTATGCATTCCGCTATACCGTCGGTTATCTGGTCATCCTGGTTTTGGGATACCTGGCAGGATATTTGTATGAAGGAAAAATTGCCCGCCGCCGCATAGACGACGCCACCGCCGCCCGCGAACGCTTCATCGTCCTCATGAGGATGGCAACACAGAGCATCTCCTCCCCCCAAGACGCGGGAAACAATTATTTCCAACTGCTTTCCCACCTGACCAACATGTTCGTCGCCGATTACGCCCATCTCATCCGCTGGGGCGATACCCGAAAGCAGGCGTTCATCCTTGCGACAACGCTTCCAACAGCCACGCCGTTGCCTCCAAATGTTTTAAGCCCCGAAGACACGGAGTGGTTCGCTGGTATCCTGCAAACCGGTAAACCGCAGGTGGTGGAAGATGCGGAGGACGTCATGCACATCCTGCGCGTTCTGCCTTTCCCAAAGCATGCCTCACAAACACAGTCGGTTCTCCTCATGCCCCTCAGCATGAAAGACTACAGTTTTGGCATCCTCATTCTGGGATTCCAGTCCCCGCGCCATTTCTCCCATGATGAACTCACGTATGTGGAACTGGCAGGTGGTCAGATCACTCTGGCACTTCGCACCGCTCAACAACAATCTGAAATCGAAGCCCGCCTGAAAGAAATGCAGGCACTGGCTTCCATCGAACGCGCATTGAGCGAAACCGAACGCGTCGGTACAGACGAGGTCCTCCAGCAAATCGTAGACTCAGCCCTGGAATTGATCCGCGAAGCGGAAGAAAGCGTCATCCACCTGCTCGATGCAGAACGGGAGATGCTCGTTCCCAGGGCAATTTCCGGGTTCGATCAAGGCTCGAAAACTTCCAAAAGATACCAACTGCGCCTGCGGGAAGGGGTTGCCGGGCATGTCATTGCCAGCGGAGAAACAGTGAACATCGGCGATGTACATGCCAGTTCTCTGTTCGTCATCAAAGACACGGCTCCTAACTACCGCTCCCTGCTGGTGGCGCCCGTCCAGAGCGGCGACCAGCCCCTCGGCACCATCAGCGTCCAAAGCAGCCAGGTGGACGCCTTCTCCAGCAAGGACGAAAACCTGCTCAAGGCATTGAGCGTCCAGGCGTCCATTGCCTTTGAAAATGCACGCCTGTTCGAAGCCACCCAAAAGAAATTGAAAGAAATCAACGCCCTCTACCAGACCGGGCAGGAACTGGCATCCTCACTCGATGCCGATGAACTCATCACCAGCGTCGTCAACCTGCTCCAGCGGAACTTCGGCTACTACCACGTCCAAATCTTCCTCGTGGACCCATCGAGCGGCGACCTGATATTCAAAAGCGGAAGCGGCGAAATCGGCGCCCGCCTGCTGGAAATGGGATACCGCCTGCCGCGCGGCACGGGCATCACCGGTCACACGATGGAGACCGCCATCCCCTTCGTGACCAACAACGTCAACGACATCATGTTCTATTACCGCAACCCCCTGCTCCCGGAAACCCAGTCTGAAATGAGCGTGCCGATCAAGGTGGCGGATCGGGTGGTCGGCGTTCTTGACATTCAAGACACCCGCCGCCTCACCGAAGACGACCTGCAGTTAATGTCTGCCGTTGCAGACCAGTTGTCGGTTGCACTTCAAAAAGCCCGCCTCTACGCCAACCTGCAGAGTGCCCTCCAACAGGAACAATCCATCCGCACGCAACTCATCCAAAGCGAACGGCTGGCGCTGGTAGGACGGCTCCTCGCCTCGGTCTCGCATGAACTCAACAACCCTCTGCAAGCCATCCAAAACGCCCTCTTCCTGCTCAAGGATGAGGAACGCCTCTCCGAACAAGGCAGGCAGGATCTGGATGTCATCCTCGCCGAAACCGAACGCATGGCTTCGCTCATCGAACGCCTGCGCAGCGCCTACCGTCCCGGACGCGTCCGCGACTTCCGCCCTGTTGACCTCAACAACCTCATCGAAGACGTTCACACCCTCATCTCCACCCACATGCGCCATAAACAAATCGCCTTCGAATTTCACCCCGACCCCGACCTGCCGCCCGTTGCGGGACTGTCAGACCAGATGCGGCAGGTGGTGCTCAATCTCTTCCTCAACGCCATCGAAGCCATGAAACCCGGCGGACGCCTCACCGCACGGACCCTCCACCTGCCCCTGCAAAACGAAATTCTCCTCACCGTAAAGGATACCGGTCCAGGCATTCACCCGGAAATCCTTCCGCAAGTCTTCGAGGCTTTCATCACCGATAAGCAAACCGGCACCGGACTTGGACTCACCATCACACGCGACATCATCGAACAGCACTTTGGGCGTATCGAGGCGGCAAATGACCCCTCGGGCGGAGCCGTGTTCAACATCTGGCTCCCTGCCGGGGCGAAAGGACAGGAATAACCCATGGAAGGTCACATCCTGATCATTGACGACGAAGCCAGCCTGCGCCAGACAATGGCGCGCATTTTGCAACGCGCCGGGTATGAGGTGACCACCGCGGCTGACGGCAGGGAAGGGCTTGCGCTCATCTCGAACCATTCTTTCGACCTGGTTTATTCCGATATTCGCATGCCCGACATGAGCGGGCTGGAACTGCTCAAGGTCATCCACGCGAAATTCCCGGATTTGCCCGTGGTGCTGTTTACGGCACAACCCGACTTGAACTCCGCGGTGGAGGCGGTGCGAAACGGCGCATCCGACTACCTGCTGAAACCGCTCAAGCCGCAGGCGGTGATAGAGCGAACGCATGCCATCCTGATGAAGACCCGCAAAGAACGGCGCAAACGCGAAATCCAGCGGCAGATCGAGGCATTGCAAGCCGAATTGATTACGCTCGAAAAAAACGAAGGCGAGGAAAAGACGGAAGCAGAACCGAAACCGGTTTCGGCATCGAGCGACCGCTTCGTCCGTTTGGGGGCGCTTACCCTTGATCTGTATGCCCGCCGCGTGACGATGAACAGCCGCGCGGTGAATCTGCCCCCCACGTCCTTCGATTATCTGCTGTCGCTGGCGCGTCATTCGCCCAATCTGGTGGAGTATCGGACGCTGGTCGCGGAGGCGCAGGGATATGAAGCGGATCTGCGCGAGGCGCAGGAATTGACCAAGTGGCACATTCATCACATCCGCCAGGCGATCGAGCCAGACCCGCGCAAGCCGGTGCACGTCATCAATGTGCGCGGAACAGGGTATCGTCTGGTGATGAGTTAGGCGCGCGGGGGCGATGCCGGTTAACAACTCTGCAAAGAGTTTCAACTTTTCCAAACTTTTTCAACTTTAGCCTATCGTTCGAGCGGGGGAGAATCCTGCAAAATAACCGCATGGATTTCAGGAAACAGCCTGCAACGAAAAATTCCCGCTTCAAAATCATGGTTGTGGATGATCATCCCCATACGGCGCATATGCTGGCGCGGTCTCTTTCACGGTTGGGACCACACGTGGAGGTGGTAGCAGCCGCCGATGGTCTCGAAGCGCTTCGCCTCCAGAAGGAGGCGCCTGCGGATATTTTGATCACGGACCTGATGATGCCACACATGAACGGCATGGAATTGATCGAGGCGTTGAATGCCCAGCCCGATCTTTCCCCCGTCGCCGCTTTTCTCTTGACGGCGCACGACTCGGCGCAGGTGCGTGAAGACGCCCGCCGCCTGCACGTGAAGGAAGTGTTTGCCAAACCTGTGCCTCCCGAATGGATCTGCGAAGTAATTGGAAAGACCATGGATGAGTTGAAACAGCCGAAAACGGTCAGCCCGGAAGCGGCTGTGAAAAATCTGGAGATGCCATGACCGATAACAAATTTTCAATCCGACAACCTCTTCTCCCCTGGCTGAGCGGCGTGTGGGGGCAGATCACAACTCTCCTCGCCTTGTATGTTTTAGTCTATTTGGGCTGGGTCGCCTTTCATTGGGGAGGGGAGGAAAACGTCACCCTGATCGGCAATCTGGCTTATTTGCCGGTGGATTTGATCTCCGTGATCGCGGCTTGGCGCGTGTGTACCCAAAAAGATCTCGACCTGCGCATCCGCCGTATGTGGCTCCTGCTAGGGCTGGCTTTTTTCTTCTACTTTGTGGGCGACTTAATTTGGGTGTATGTTGAAAACGTGTTGCAGGCACAACCGTTTCCATCTGCAGCCGATTTCTTTTATCTCCTCTTTGCGCCTTTTGCCGCCTTTGGCTTGTTCAGCATGCCCGGTGCGCCCCTCAACCGGCGTGAACGCTGGCGGTATTTCTTCGATATGCTGATCCTGATGACCACCTCCGGCGTCCTGATGTGGTATTTCATCATCCAGGCAACCGTCGAATCCAACGCGGGCGATTGGCTGACACAAGCCATTGCGGTTGCCTACCCGATCACAGACTTTATCGTCATCAGCAGTATTGTGGGCGCCCTGCTCCGCCAGCCCGATCGAGATACCCGGTCGGCGCTCTGGTTACTTTTTGCCGGCATGATCTTCTTTGTAAGCGCCGATATCATCTATGCGTACACCGGTCTGAAAGGCACGTATGTGACCGGTTCCTGGGTGGATGCCGGTTGGGTTCTTGCCCAGTTTACCTTCATGGCAGCCGCCCTGCGGCAAACGTATCAGGCGCCGGCTGATCTACAGAAACCCCGCCTGGCAAACTTACAAGACAACTTCGTCCGAATGCTCCCGAACATTGTAGCAGCCACAGGTACGCTTGTGGCGATCGGCACGGTCCTTACCAACTACCAGTCGCAGGCTGGCTGGCTGATGGGCGGGGCGTTGGTCATTGTGATGTTGTTTGTCGTCCGCCAGTTCATCAACATCCAAAACTACAATTTTCGCAACCGCCTGTCATGGAGTTTCATATTGCTGGCGGGTCTGACGATGTTGTCCATCCTGACCGGTTCATTCATCCAGTTTCGCCAGGCTTCCCGCGCAGCCTACCAGCAGCGATTGCTTGACATAGTCACCTTGACTGCCATGCAACAGGATGGGGATGCGTTCCTCACCATCTCGTCTGAGAACGATGCAGAGTTCCAGCGCGTGCGCGCCCAGAATTTGGCGATCAAACGCATCAATCCTGATTTTGCCTTTGTTTACACAATGCGGTATGACGATCAGGGCATTTATTTTGTCGTGGATGCGGGCGAACCGGATGATCCCGGCTTGGCGGCATTCGGGGAACGTTACGAAGATCCCAGCGAGACGCTCGCCGACTCTTATCGGACCTTGACCACTCCGATCGTGGACAAGGACATCTATACCGACGCCTACGGCTCCTTCCTCTCCGCCTATGCCCCCATCTGGACGGATAGTGGTCAGATCGCGGGCATTATCGGCGTTGATATTGCCGCGGATAAAGTCCTCACCTCCGAACGGGACTTCCTGCTAAAAAATCTTGGACTGTTCGCCATCACCCTTCCGTTGATTGCTTTGTTGGGCTGGGCTCTGGGGAACGCACTCGCCTCCCCCATTCAGAAACTGGCCCGGGCAACTGCCCAAATTTCCAACGGTAATTTCAACTATCAACCGCTTACTACAAACGTTCCCGAAATCCAATTGCTGGATGATGCATTGTTGTCCATGACGGGACAACTCAAAAGCTCGATCGAGAACCTGGAACAGCGTGTGGCTGAACGCACCCGGGAGCTATTCTCTGTGGCTGAGATCAGTACTGCGGTATCCACGGTTCTTGAAACGGACAAACTCCTGCAACAGGTCGTGGACCTGGCAAAGGAGCGCTTTGGTCTCTATCACGCCCATATTTACCTTTTGAACGAAACCGGGGATAGGCTCGTGCTGGCATCCGGCGCCGGCGAGGCGGGACGTCAGATGGTCGCCAAAGGACATTCGATTCCGCTCGACCGCGAGCAATCTCTGGTCGCCCGCGCCGCGCGTGAACGAAAAGGCGTCACCGTCAACGATGTGACCCGGGCTCCAGACTTCTTGCCCAATCCCCTGCTTCCCGAAACACGTTCCGAACTGGCGGTGCCAATGATGGTCGGCGATTCTATTGTCGGCGTTTTCGACGTGCAATCGGAAGTCGTTGGACGCTTCACCGAATCAGATATTGCCGTTCAAACCACCCTGGCTTCGCAGGTTGCCTCTGCCGTTCAAAACACCCGCCAATATATCGAGAGTCTGTGGTTCAAATTGGGGATCGAGAATTCGGGGGATGCTGTCTTTGCCACCGATGTAAACGGCACGATCACGTATGCCAATCCCGCGTTCGAAAAAGTATATGGGTACGCACCGGCGGATGTACTCGGTCAGAATCCCAGGATTATCAAGTCCGGTCTTCTCACTCAGGAAAACTATCAGCAGTTCTGGGGCGCTCTCCTTTCAAAGCAGTCTGTCACCGGCGAGATTGTCAATCGTCACAAGGATGGTCATCTGGTTTATGTGACGGGGACGAACAGCGCCATCGTAAACGACGCAGGTGAGATCATCGGCTTCCTGGCGGTCCATCACGACATCACCGAGCAAAAGAAAAATCAAAACAGCATTGCGAAACGCGCCCGCCAACAGGAAGCCCTGAACCTGATCGCGCAAAAGATCCAGGGTGCCGACACAGTGGAAAAGGCGCTTCAGATCGCCGCCCGCGAATTGGGACGCGCGCTCGGGCAGAAGCCTACGCTGGTTGCCCTGGAGCCGTCCGTTTTGGACGGCGCGCACAATATCACGTCTGGGAAACAAAGGGGATGGATGTCAGGAGATACAAAATGATGAAAACCATGCATACGCTTCCTCCCCGGGAAGAAACACTTCGACAGGCTGTATTGGTCTCCCAGGTGACAGCCGTCAACACCGTATTCTTTATCATCCTTGGCGTTTATCTCGCCCTCACCACCGGAACCTGGCAGGCATTCGCGTTTTCCGGCATTGCCATCGCGGCAGAAACGGCGGTGATCGTCGTCGCACTGCCATCGATTCAGCGCGGACAATTGAACAAAGGCGGTTGGACGTTGCTGGGGTCGGCTCTACTGGCAACGGCGCTCATTTCCTTTTTGTACGTCAGCATCGGCTATGTGGCGGTCGCCTACAATTTGGTCGCCGGCTTCTTCTTCATCCGTTATGTGTTGCCTCGAGAATCGAGGCGTCTCGCAATGGGACTTACCGTCGTCGAAATGGTCATCTCCATTGCGGCTGAAGTTTTGAACCCGGCATGGCGGCAGGTGTCTCCGCTCATGCTGAACATATCGCCCATCCTCACCGCCACCCTGGGAACCGCTTTTATCTTCACCGTCGCCCGTCAGGTTTGGGGGCGCAGTATGCGTAACAAACTGCTGGTATCCTTCATCGGCGTCACGCTGGCGGGCACTGGGGTGCTGGCAGTCTATGCCTATATCTCGACGGTCGGACTGCTCCGCCAGAGCATCGAAAACGAAATATATCAACATACCCATGGTGTGGCGGACCAAATTTCCGCCGTACTGAACGAGCAGGTTGATGTATTGACTGCGCTGTCTCTGAACAGAACCCTCCAATATTTTGTGGAGGTGGCAAATCGCTCCTACCGTGACGACCTGATTTCCATTCAGACCACACTGGGCGTCAGAGATGCGCGCTGGCGCTCTGCCGATGCCGCCAATAACGACGACGATCCCCTGGTCAGGGAATACCTGAGGAACGCGGCGGCGGTGGAACTGCTCGAATTCCAAAAAAGCTTTCCCAACCATGTCGAAATCTTCATTACCGATGTATATGGCGGGCTGGCGGGAACGACCAATCGCACATCCGACTACTATCAGGCGGACGAGGGATGGTGGCAGGCGGCATACAATAACGGCGCGGGGGCGGTTTACATCAGCGAACCCGAATTCGACGAAAGCGCAGGCACGCTTGCCGTATTGATCGCCATGCCCATCCGCGACCGGAACACCGGGGAAATCACGGGCATCCTTCGCACAACCTTTCAAACCTCCGCCCTTGCCCCCACCCTGCAAGAGACCGTCGGCAACACCGGCGTGACGGATCTGTTCATCCCCGGGGATACCGTCCATCTTTATCGCAACGGCAAATATGAGCCGTTCGATTCGGAAACCTTCGAAGAAATTCTGAGCACCACCCATCTTGGCATGACCGAGATGAATTACGAAGGCGTTCACAGCATGGTGCTTCGAGTACCTGTACAAAACCCCGAAGGCAACCTGGCTATCAACAAACTGGGATGGATGGTTGTATTCCATCAGGATCGGTCGGACGCCCTCGCGCCGATCAGCGCGCAGATCCGAGGCGCCTTTATTGTCATAACGGTGGTGCTGGTGATGGCGATTGGCGTCGCCTCCGTCGTATCCTTGTTGCTGGTTCGTCCCATCCTGCAACTGACCCAAACCGCCGGTGAAATTGCCGGAGGCAACCTGAACAGCCGCGCCAAAACCGTCAGTGACGACGAGATTGGCGTGCTCGCCGCAACCTTCAACGACATGACATCTCAATTGCAGGAAACCCTGCAGGGATTGGAGCAACGCGTCGCCGCACGCACCCGCGACCTGGAAATCGTGGCAGAAGTAGGCACCACCGCCGCCACCATCCTCGATTCCAAACGCCTTTTGCAAGACGTGACAGACCTCACCAAGGAACGCTTTCGCCTGTACCACTCTCACATTTATCTGCTCGATGAAGAAGGAAAAAACCTGATCTTAGCCGCAGGCGCAGGCGAGCCCGGACGCAGCATGGTATCGCGTGGACACTCGATCCCGCTCGATCGGGAACAATCCCTCGTCGCCCGCGCCGCGCGCGAACGCAAAGGCATTGCGGTGAACGATGTGACACAAGCCCCCGACTTCCTGCCCAACCCTCTGCTTCCCGACACACGCGCCGAACTGGCTGTCCCCATGATCGCCGCAGGCAAAGTCATCGGCGTTTTTGATATTCAATCCGAGCAGATCGGGCGATTCACCGATGCAGACATCAACATCCAAACGACCCTTGCCGCGCAACTGGCGGTTGCCATCCAAAACGCGCGTTCCTTCGAACACTCCAAAAGACAGGCGGAATTTCAATCGCTGGTGAACAGGATCGGCAGCCGCATCCAACGCGCCGTTTCCATCGAAGAAGCGCTGCAAACCGCCGTTCGCGAGCTGGGAACCGCCATTGGCGCCGCACGCGTCCGTACGGCAATTGCCGTACGACCCGAAGATGACTCAAACGGGCAACCTGAGCGCGCCGGTCAACAAGGAGCCTAGAAGATGAAAAAACTATTCCATCGCTTCACCGAAAACCTGTCGCCCCAGGCACGCAATGGATGGTTCATCACCGCCCTGATTACTCTTGCGCATTTCGCGGCGGTGCCTTATTACCTGTATTTGAGCGGTACAGCGGGCATTGTTCAACTTAACCTGCTGGCATACATCACCCTGGCGCTGGGTGTTACATTTGGGGTCGGCATCCTGCTCATCCAGCGTGACCGTTCCACGGCGGGCATGTGTCTGGTATTGGGTGTCCTGGCGTTTTCCTATCCTCCGATTTCCGCATTCCTTGTCAGCGGGCTTGGAATGGTGCTGGGGATTGCACTGGCGATCGTGGGACCGCTGAGCGCTTTTCAATCCCTCCCTCAAAAGCCCGCCCGTCTCATGGCGGCTCTCACCCTGACTTCGGGCATATCCACCGTTCTGTTGGATCTCTTCGGCTCTGACACCAGACCGCCCCTGCCGGGTGTTTTCATCCAGGTTTTGGCGGCATCGGTCGTGGGGATGATCCTCGCTCTGGTCGTGGGTGAATTTCGCAAACGCTCCATGCGGCTGACTTTAAAACTGCTTACACCCACCCTGATTTTCATCACTCTGCTCGTTGCGATTGTCATCTCTTACAACGTGTTCGTTTCGGTGCGACAATATGAAGAGGCAGAAGTCGCCCGTCTGGCAAACATGGAAGCGGTGTTTCAATCCCGTCTCAAAGCCAGGGAGGACATGGCGGTTGCCCTGGCTGCCGAAGTCGCCAACAACCCCGAGGTGCAAGCCGCCTTTGCCGCCGGAGATCGCGAACGCCTCATCGAATTGACCTTGCCCGGTTACCAGATGATCGACACCCGTTTCGACATCCCGCAATATCAATTTCATCTCCCGCCCGCCGTTTCCTTCCTTCGCTTACACAACCTGGAACAATACGGCGACGATCTCTCCGCCTTCCGCTTCACCGTACTGAAGGCAAATACCGAACAAAAAGTGGTCAGTGGTCTGGAAATCGGACGGGGCGGCTTGGGCATCCGCGGTGTGGTTCCCGTAACCTATCAGGGCAGGCACGTCGGTACCGTGGAATTTGGTCCCAATGTCGACCTGACCCTGCTTCAGGAATTGAAAAACGAATTTGGCTACGACATGCAAATTCTATTGGAACGCAGTGCCGCGGAGATTGCCACGTTCGAGGGGGTGGTTGGCGAAAACGAAGGTCCGATCAACGAGACCCTGCTTCAGGCAAGCACACTCGGCACGCCCTTCTTCGCGCCCGCATCGAATTACCGGCAGGCTCTGGCAGGCGTTCCGGGCGTAGAGCATGTGAATATTGAAGATCATGAATATGCGGTTTACAGCGCCCCGCTTTACGATTTCTCCGGCAGAATTATCGGCGTCGTTGACATCATCTCAGACCACACCTTGCTGGTACAGCAACAGACTGCGCAAATCCTGGTATCGCTCGTCGTATTTGCACTAACGCTTCTGATCATAGGGGTTGGTTTTTCCTATTTTGCCAGCCGCACCCTTCGCCCGATCGGCGAATTAACCGCAGTGGCTGATGCCGTCACGCACGGCGAATTGGATCAACGCGCAGGCATTCATGGCAACGATGAAATCGGCGTTCTCGCCACCGCCTTCAATACCATGACCTCGCAGTTGCAATCCACATTGCAGAGACTGGAACAGCGCGTCGCCGACCGCACCCGCAACCTGGAACTCGCGGCGCAGGTGGGACGCGCCGTTTCGCAGGTGCGCGCCCTCGATATCATGCTAAAGGATGCCTGTGAACTCATCCTGAAAGAGTTCAACCTGTACTACGTTCAAGTGTATCTTGCGGATCCGGGCGGTTCCACCCTCAAACTGGAGGCGGGCACCGGTTCCGTCGGCGCGCAGCTTCTCGAACGCGGGCACAGCCTGCCGCTCACCATCAACTCCATCAACGGACGCGCCGCGGTGGAAAAACGTTCGGTGGTGATCTCCGATACCGCTCAGAGCGCCGACTTCCTTGCAAACCCGTTATTGCCCGAAACGCGCAGTGAAATGGCGATCCCTTTGATCGTCGCCGACAAAGTGATGGGCGTGCTCGACATGCAGAGCGCCATCCCGGGAGCGCTGACCGACGAACTCCTGCCGGCTTTCGAAGCGCTGGCTGGTCAACTGGCTGTCGCCATTCTGAACGCGAACCTTCTTGCCGAAACCGAACAAGCCCGTTCCCAGGTGGAGAAACAAGCCCGCCGCCTCGTACGCCAGGGGTGGAGCGAATACCTCGATGCCATCCACAAACCCGAACGTCTCGGTTTTGTGTTCGATCACAACAGGGTCGCGCCGCTGACAGAGACGGATGTCCCCCCTCTTTCTGAACACGGCAATACCATTTCCGCTCCCATCGCCGTGACGGGCGAGCCGCTCGGATTGTTGAGTGTCGAACTCACCGACGACACCCACGCCGAACAAACGCAGGAATTGGTCGGCATGGTTGCCCGCCAGGTGGCTCAGCAGATCGAAAACCTGCGCCTGCTCGAAAGCGCCGAGCGCTATCGTCATGAGGCGGAACGCGCCGCCCGCCTGCAAACTCTCGAAGGCTGGCGGAAATATATCGAAACCCGAAGCGCCGACACGGTCGCTTATCTCTACGACGCGAACGAGGTTCGCCCGGCAGGGGCCGTCGCACAAGAGATGGACGCTTTCACCCTGCCGCTCAAAGCGCGCGAAGAGAAAATCGGCAAACTGGCGGTGGAAGGATTGAACCCCGAAGACCGGGATGCGGTTGAACTTCTCGATGCCGTTGCCGACCGCCTGAGCGCACACATCGAAAACCTGCGTCTGTTCGAAGAAACCCGCCAGGGTCAATTCGAACTGGACAAACGCGCACGCCAGCTCGCGGCGGTCGCCGAAATCAGCAACCTGTCATCCAAGGAATTGGATGTACAAAAGATGGTGGAGTCGGTGGTGCGTCTGACCCAGCGCAAATTCGGACTCTACCATGCCCACATCTTCCTCTATAACGAAAAGACGGATGAACTTCAAATTGCCGCCTGCGGATGGAAGGAAGGCGACGAACACGAAGGTACGCACGGCTCCAGATCCATTCCTTTGAGTCAAGAACAATCGCTCGTGGCGCGCGCCGCCCGAACCAGGCAGGCTGTCGTGGCGAACAATGTCTTCCTGGAGCCGGGCTGGCTCCCCAACCCGTTGCTGCCGGATACGGCCTCCGAACTGGCAGTCCCGCTGGTCATCGGCGACCGGGTCCTCGGCGTACTGGATGTACAGTCGGACCGCCTCAACGCCTTCACCGAGGAGGATGCAAACATTCAAACCACGCTCGCCTCACAGGTTGCCACCGCCCTGCAAAACGCGCGTTCCTTTGCTCAGGCGCAGAAACAGGCGGAACGCGAAGCCATGCTGAACGTCATCAACCAAAAGATCCAGAGCGCCACCAGCGTGGAAGCGGTGCTGCAGATCGCCGCGCGTGAACTGGGGCATGCCCTGGGCGCGCCCATGACCGTGGCGCAATTGAGCATGAAGGACAGAGCCTCTTGATGGTTTCCGGTCGCAAGGAGAATCCCCGATGACGCACGCCAGAGCCAGGAAACGGGTTGAAAGATTATTCTCGGAAATGGAACAACTCGCCGTCAAGCCGAACGGAAACGGCGCGCAGAATCAACCCGCCCCCGCCGCTGTCTCCTCCGTATTCCAGGAATTGGAGACTTTACGGTCACGCGTCCGCGAGTTGGAAGCGCAACTCAAGGAAAAGGACGCGCATAGAACCGCGGTGACCCATCTCTATGAAAAGGAGCAAATCGGGTTTGCGTATGTAGGGGAACAGGTCATGCCGCTTCGGGGGGATCAGCCTCCGGTCCGGGTGGAAGCGGAAGTCGTCAAAACTCCGTTGATCTCCGGCGGACAACCCATCGGCGAGTTCCAGATTGCCGAACCACTCCACCGTCCGCTTTCCGAGGACAATCTCAAACTGGCGAACGACATTGCGCGTCAGGTTTCGCTTCAGATCGAAAACCTGCGCCTGCTCGCCGCCGCCGAACGCGCCCGTTACGAAGCGGAGGAAGCCACGCGCCAGTTCACACACCGCAACTGGGAAAATTTCCTCGATGCCATTCACAACAGCGAACGCATCGGATACCTCTATGACCAGGCGGCGGTGGAACCGTTCAACGATCCCGCCCCCGCGCAATATGATCACGAAGAGATCATGCAGGTGCTCGATCAGCAAATCGGCAGGTTGTACATCAAGGGCGGCGGGATGCTGAGCGACGAAGACAAGGCTCTCATTGGCGCCATCGCCAGACAGGTCGGGCAGCAGGTGGAGAACATTCGTCTGCTGGCAGACGCCTCGCGCGCCCGGGCTGAAGCCGAGGAAGCCACACGCCGCCTCACCCGCCAGAACTGGGAAACATACACCGAACAGGAAGGGGCAGTGACGGGGTTTGTGTACGACTCGCTCAGGGTCTCTCCGTTGGGAACCGAAACGATTGCGACTGCGCTGAACATCGAACAACCGCTGACGGTACGCGGCGAGCCCATTGGCCGCCTGGCTGTGGCGGGTTTACAAAACGTCTCGCAAGAGGCAAGGGACATCGCCGCCGCCATTGCCGCGCAGACCAGCATCCACCTCGAGACTTTGCGCCTGACCGAGGAACTCCAGAAACGCGCCAACGAATTGAAGGAACTCGACCGTCTCAAATCCGCGTTCCTCGCCAATATGTCACACGAATTGCGCACCCCGCTTAACTCCATCCTCGGCTTCACTGATGTGATGCTCGAAGGCTTGGACGGACCGCTGACCGATTACATGGAAAACGACCTGCGCCTGATTCAAAAGAACGGACAGCACCTTTTGCACCTCATCAACGATGTGCTCGATATGGCAAAGATCGAATCGGGCAGAATGAACCTGCACCTCGAAAGATTCAAAGTGCAGGAGGTCTTCGACGATGTCAACAGCCTCACCTCCTCCCTGGCGGGCACCAAGGGCAACCGGTTGATCGTCGAGGAAGACTCGGACCGTGCAGTGGAACTCTACGCCGACCTTACGCGCATCAAACAGGTAATGATCAACCTGGTCAACAACGCCATCAAGTTCACTTCCAATGGAACCATCCGCATGTGCGCCCTTAAGCTGGACGATACGCGGGTGTTGATCACGGTCAGGGATACCGGTCTGGGCATTCCATCCGACCATCTCGAATCCATCTTCCACGAATTCACCCAGGTGGATACCTCCACAACCCGCAAGGTCGGCGGCACCGGCTTGGGGCTGCCGATCAGCCGTCGCCTGATCGAAATGCACGGCGGAAAACTTTGGGCGGAAAGCGCGGGCATCGAGGGCGAAGGTTCGACATTCTACATCGAACTGCCCATCGAAGCGCGCATCAGCGAAGTGGTCGAAAAACAGGCGGAATAAATGGCAACGCCCCAACATCTCGAATGCAACCTGTGCGGCAACCAACAGCCCTACGAACCCTTCGTTGCGGCGGTATGCCAAAACTGCGGCGGGCAGTGGCTGGAGGCGCGCTATGATTACGCCGCTTTCAAGCGTGAACTTCTGCGCGGACTTCCCAACCGTCCCGCCAACATGTGGCGTTATCAGGATGTTCTGCCGTTGAAGGACCCCTCCGCCCTTGACCTTTACCCCGCCGGTGGAACGCCCCTCTGGCTTTCGCACCGCTTCGCTCCCGGACTTGGGCACGAATCGGTTTACCTGAAAGACGAACGCTACGCCCCTACCTCCTCCTTCAAAGACCGTCAAGCCGCGGGGGCAGTGGCGGTAATGCTCGAAAACGGCGTAAGAGAGGCGGTCATCGCCTCGACCGGCAACGCGGCAGTGGCGTATGCCGCAGCGTGCGCCCGGGCGGGCATTAAACTGTGGGTCTTCATGACCAGCCTTGTGCCGCAGGAAAAATTACGCGAAGCCGCGCTCTTCGGCGCGGAGGTCATCCGCGTCAGCGGCAACTATGACCAGACCAAGCAGATTGCGGCGCAGTTCGCCCAACGCCGCCAGCTTCTGCTGGACCGCGGCGCCACATCCATCCCTGCACGCGAATCCATGAAAACCATCGCCTATGAAATCGTCGAACAACTCGGCTGGCGCTCCCCGGATTGGTACATCCAGGCGGTGAGCGGAGGGTTGGGACCGCTAGGCGTGTATTCCGGCTTCAAGGAATTATTCCACATGGGTTTGATTGACCGCATCCCCAAACTGGGAATCATTCAAGCAGAAGGCTGCGCGCCAATGGTCAAAGCTTTCAAAGCCGGGAAGGAGATCGCCGAACCGGTCGTCCCGGAAACGAGCATCATCATCCTCTCCACGGGCGATCCGGGCAAAACCTATACCTACCTTCATAGTTTGATCCGGCAATACGGCGGCGTGATGGAATCCGTGACGGACGCTGAGGCGTTTGCCGCCATGCGCGCGCTGGCAAAAAGCGAGGGAATGGCAGTGGAGCCGGCGACTGCTGTCGCCTTCGCGGGACTGGAAAAATTGATCCGCAATGGAACGATCCAACTCGACGAGAAGGTCGTGGTCAATTGCACCGGTCATACTTTCCCCGTCGAAAAGCACGTGCTCGGCGACCAATGGGCGGTGGATGTACATCTTAGCAAGGACCAATCCCCCGCTCCGCGCGAAGGACTGGAAGCCGCGCTCGAAAATCTGGACGAAAAGACCAAAACCGTGTTGCTGGTTGACGATAATGCGGATGACGCCCTGTTGATCCGCCGCCTGCTCGAAGGGAAGAAGTCTTATCGCGTCTTCCATGCAAATGACGGCTGGGAGGGACTTTCGCTGGCGCGGCAAAAATTGCCCGATCTGATCATCTCCGATCTGACCATGCCGGGCATTGACGGTTTCGGACTGGTGGAGGAACTCAAACTCGACCCTCGGACCAGGGACATTCCGGTGGTGGTGGTCAGCGCGAAGGACATCACGCCGGAGGAACGCAAACGGCTTAACGGACACATCCAGGCGCTTTACCAAAAAGGATCGCTTCCCACACGCAAGTTTGTGGATCAGGTCATCAACGTCATCGAGGAAACGAACGAAAAAGCCGAACGCGGAGAAAAACCATGAACAGGAACATCCTTTATATCGAGGATCATCCGGATAATATGACTCTCATCCGGCGCGTCCTGAGCGCGGGAAGTTATAATTTGATCGAAGCAAAAACCGGGTGGCAGGGCATCCACATTGCCGAGACGCAGGATGTCGACATGATCCTGCTGGACATCAATCTGCCCGATATTGACGGGTACGAAGTGGCGCAAAGACTGCGCAACAGCGAAAACCCGAAACTCGCCCGTGTTCCCATCATCGCCGTAACCGCCAACGCCATGCGCGGCGACGCCATCCGGATTCTGGGCGCCGGTTGCGATTATTATATTTCCAAACCGATCGACATTCATGAACTTCTGGAAAAGATCGAAATGTATACAAAAGACAGAGTGATTTTGAGGACCCAATCATGATGAACAAAATTTTGTACATCGAAGATAACCCCGATAACACCACCTTGGTCAGGCGTGCGCTGGAGGCGCGGGGATACACTTTGATCCACGCGGCAAACGGCCTCAATGGCGTTTCCGCGGCGGAAGCGGAGGATGTCAGCCTGATCCTGCTGGATATCAACCTGCCAGATATTGATGGTTACGAAGTGGCGCGGCGGATACGCGCCAGCCATAAAATCCAGTTGAAGTCGGTCCCCATCATCGCCGTGACCGCCAATGCATTGAAGGGCGACGCACAGCGGGCGTTGGAAGCGGGCTGTGACGTGTACATGTCGAAGCCCATCAACATCCGCGAACTCTGGGCGCGGGTCGAGGCATTCGTACCGGCAGGGTAGCACCTTCCGGCTCACTTAACAACGGCGGGCTGCCATCGCAGGCGCGCCTCAACCTTCGTTCCTTCCCCCCATGCCCCATTCCCATCTTTCCCATCTAAAGTGTTCCGGCTGTGACAGGCGCTATTCCGTGCAGGAGGTGCATACTTTCTGTCCCGATTGCCAATCGCCGCTCCTGGCGAGTTATGATTTAAAGCAGGTGAAAGCGCGTGTGGATCGGGACGAAATTTCCCGCCGCCGAAAGGGGATGTGGCGCTGGCATGAACTGCTTCCAATTCAAAACCCGGATAACATTGTTTTTCTCGGCGAGGGCGACACCCCGCTCCTAAGAGTTCCCAACCTGGGGAAGGAACTTGGGTTATCCAACCTTTACGTCAAGGATGAAAGCGCAAATCCGACCGGTTCCTTCAAGGCGAGGGGACTGGCGGCGGCCGTTTCCAGGGCGAGGGAGTTGGGCATCGAAAAAGTGATCATTCCCACTGCGGGAAACGCGGGCGGAGCAATGGCGGCATACGCCGCACGCGCAAACATCCGGGCGACCATCTATATGCCGAAGGATACGCCGCGTGCCAACGTGGAAGAGAGCCGCATGGCAGGCGCGCAGGTCATCCTCATTGACGGGTTGATCAGCGACGCGGCCGGCATGGCGGGCGAAAAGGCTCGCGCGGAAGGATGGTTCGACCTGTCCACATTCAAGGAACCGTATCGCGCGGAGGGCAAGAAGGTGATGGGATACGAACTTGCCGAAGCCTTCGATTGGACGCTCCCGGATGTGATCGTTTATCCCACCGGCGGCGGCACGGGACTGGTCGGTATGTGGAAGGCTTTTGCCGAACTCGAGGAACTTGGCTGGCTGGAAGACACGAAACGTCCGCGCATGGTGGCGGTGCAAGCGGCGGGATGCGCGCCGGTCATCAAGGCGTTCCATGAAGGCGCGGCCTTCTGCGATTTCTGGTTGAACGCGCATACGCTGGCATCGGGGTTGCGGGTGCCGAAAAGTTTCGCCGACGCTTTGATCCTCGAAAACCTGCGCGAAAGCCAGGGGACCGCCGTGGCAGTCCGCGATGAGGACATTCTCGAAGCGCAAAGTCAGCTTGGCAGGCGGGAGGGTATTTTTGCGGCGCCGGAAGGCGCGGCGACCCTGGCGGCGCTCCGCATTCTGATCGAAAACAAATGGATCGCTTCAAACGAGCGCGTGGTGCTGTTCAATACCGGCTCCGGTTTGAAGTATCTTGCCTAGGCGCCAGAGCAACCGGGACGGATCATTCGCCGGGGTGAGCAACCAGCCGCAGGGAAGTTCGAAGCGGGATTCGTCGAGGTCGAACAGGGATCCACAGGTCCGCAGACGGCCAACATCACCGTGATGGGCTGATTGACTGAAGCCTGATCAACGAAAAATTATCCCCACAGGACTGTATAATTACGCCAATGAAACCGAGCAGCGTCAACACATGGGTTGTCAACCTCGTAAAACACGGTCTGTTCCCGGCTTCTTTTTATTTCCTCGCCTTCCACCTGTTGACCTATCCGCTGATCCGCGATTTTTCCACCCGCTTCTTCACCGACAACGGCGACGGCTTCATGAACGTCTGGAATCTCTGGTGGGTCAACACGGCAGTGAGCCAGCCGTCCATCCATCCGTCCATCTGGCATACGGGCATGTTACACTGGCCCTTCGGCGTCACATTGCTCGGGCAGACGCTCAACCCGTTCAACGGTCTTGTTGCGGCGCCGCTGCTCAGGGTCGTGTCCCTGGCGCAGGCGCATAACATCATCGTGCTATTCTCGTTCGTGATGAGCGGGGTTACGACTTACTGGCTGGCTTACTATTTGACGAAATCCTTTTGGGGAAGCCTGCTCGCGGGATACGTTTTCACCTTCTCCAGTTATCACTTTGCACATTACCACGGACACCTCAACCTGATCTCGATGGAATGGATTCCGTTATTCGTGCTTTGCTGGTACGTCCTGATCACGCGCCCCAGCCTGACCATGGGGATCGCCTCCGCCCTGACCTTGTGGCTGGTCCTGCTCTGCGACTATTACTACCTCCTTTACTGCGTCCTGGCAGGGATATGGATCGCGGTGTGGCGCATGTTTACCCAAAAGGACATCTGGCTCCTTCTGAAACGCGAGTACCTTTCGGCGTTTTCCTCTTTCGTCCTAATCTCTCTGCTCCTAACCGGTCCGGTCATATTCCCGCTGATCTACCTCATGCGGACCGATCCGCTCCTCGACGCGCACAACCCGACGGGTTTTGCCCTCGATCTGTTTGCGCTCTTCGTCCCCGGCGAGACCTGGTGATTTAATCAACTGACCGAAGGCTACTGGTCGAATCTTCCCCTCGCCCTCAGTGAAGCCAGCGTATATCTGGGCTGGGCGGTCATCATTCTGACCGGTTATCTCTGGGTGAAACGCAGCGAAACCCGATTGACAGTCGGTTTGTGGTTCTTCCTGGCAGGTTTCTTCTTCCTCATGTCGCTGGGACCGGTCTTACAGGTCAACGGGAAGATCGTGTATGAAGCGCTGATGCCTTACACACTTCTGGAAAAAATCATCCCCTTCTTGAAACTTTCCGGTGTGCCGGTCAGAATGGTCGTGATGGTGACACTATCTGCATCCGTGCTGTACGCGATGGCGGTCACCCTCCTGATGAAGTCCTTGCGCAGACAGGTACTCGCTTTCCTCCTCGTGGCGTTGCTCGTCGTCGAATACCTGCCCGCCTCCCTGCCAGCCACGCCGACGGATGTGCCTCCCTACGTCACAGCCCTGTCAGAACTTCCGGACGATGGCGGCGTACTGGATCAAGCCGCGCAGACAAAATACCTGCAGTTGTATTACCAGACCGTTCATCAAAAACCAATGGCGTTCGGTTATATTGCCCGCACCCCGTCCAGTGTGGCTGAAAAAGGAAGCCTGCTTCGAAGAGCCGTCAACAGGGAGGAGTATTCGACATTATGGGATACCTACCGCATCCGCTACGTTGCCACGACGGATGTGATCGAATATGACGACCCGTACATTTCGGTTGAACTGATCCATCAGGATGGCGAGGTGAATATCTATCGTCTTGCATGCAAATGTGACAGCGGGGAATGAAAAAAAGCGGACATCCCTTTGGGACGCCCGCTCACCGGTCACTGGTGACTGATCACTGAATTTACCCGTACCGCATCATGAAATTCTTCATGCGGTGCAATGCCTCTTCGATTTTGCTGTATTCGGTGGCGTAGCACATACGCGCGAAGCCCTCCCCGCCTGGTCCAAAGGCATTGCCTGGCACCACCGCCACATGCTCCTCGCGCAGTAGTTTTTCGGCGAAGGTCTCGTCGTCCATGCCGGAGGCGCGGATGTTGGGAAAGGCGTAAAAAGCGCCGCGCGGCTCGAAGGTCCGCAGACCGAGGCGGTTGAGTCCCGTCACCAGCAATTTGCGGCGGCGGTCGTATTCCGCCACCATCTCCTGTACGTATGGCTCCCCGCTCTTCAAGGCTTCGAGAGCGGCGTCCTGCGCAGTCGTCGGCGCGGACATGATGGTGTACTGGTGAATGCGCACCAGCCCCTGGAGGATGTCGGCGGGACCGCAGGCGTAGCCGATACGCCAGCCGGTCATGGCGTAGTCCTTCGAGAAACCGCCCAGCAGCACGGTGCGCTGTTTGAGGCTTTCACCGAGGGAGGGAAAGCAGACGTGTTCGAAGTCATAGACCAGACGGTCGTAGATTTCGTCCGAAACGACCAGCAGGTCGTGTTCCTCGGCGATCTTTGCAATCTCCAGCAGCACCTCGCGCGTGGCAACCGCGCCTGTCGGGTTGGAGGGATAACCAATAAAGATGCATTTGGTGCGCGGCGTGAGCGCCCGGCGGATGTCGTCGGGGTCCACCATGAAATTGTTTTCTTCGCGCGCCACCACTTCCACCGGCACACCGCCCGCCATGATGACCTCCGCCTGGTACGAAACAAAACATGGCGTGGGGATGATGACTTCATCGCCGGGGTCGAGGATGGCGGTGAAGGTGAGGTACAGCGCCTCCGAAACGCCCACCGTGGCGACGATTTCGTTGGCGGGGTCATACTTCACGTTGTAGAGCCGCGCAAGGCTCTCTGAAATTGCCTGACGCAGTTCCAGCCTGCCCCAGTTGGATGTGTAATGCGTCTCGCCGTTTTGCAAGGAACGGATGCCGGCTTCGAGAATCGGCTTGGGGGTGGTGAAATCCGGCTCGCCGATGCCGAGCGAAATGACATCCTTCATCGTGGCGGCAATATCGAAAAACTTGCGAATGCCCGAAGGCTTGAGCCCTGCCACACGTTTCGAAAGACGGCTTACATTTGTTACTTCCTGCATTGCGCCTCCATTTATTTTTGTCATTGCGGGCGAAGCGAGGCAATCTCCGTCGCCGTTTCTTGCAATGACATTAGATGGGTTGAACGTGCCACTCATCGGGTACTTCCCGATAGGTGATTTCAAAAGCCAGTCCGTCGGTGGTTTTGACGCGAAAGCCCCGTTCAGCAGGACCGCGCCAGCGGGCAAAGATTTCCGCAATTTCGTAGCGGATTCCCTGCCAGACGAGAGAAAGCGGACGTTCGGCAAAGGTGGAATCGGAGCGGCATTCGACCGTATTCACAGGATGACCTCGCTCGAATCGCCCACATTCAACTGCATGACGCGCCCATCGCCTCTGCCCCTGACCTTCGCCTGCCTGCCCACCAGCGAGCGATTCAACGCTGAATCTTTGATCTCGCAACCGGGCTCCAGGATGCTTTCAGCAATCGCACTGTTTTCTATTTTGCAGCCTGCCCCAATCGAGGCATGCGGACCGATGGTGGAGTTGGAAATCTCTACCCCCTCGCCAATGGCAACCGGCTCGACGATGGTCACGTTCGAACCTGTAAACCTGCCAATCTTCGACCCCAGTTTATCGAGAAGAATTTTGTTCGTATCTAGCGTCGCTTCGATGGTACCCGTGTCGAGCCAGGTGTTGATCTCGTGCACGCGGATCTTCGCCCCGCGTTCGATCATGAGGGACATGGCGTCGGCAAGGAAGAACTCGTTCTTGAGCGAGATGTTTCGTTCGAATTGTTCCTCGATGGCGGCCATCAGTTCCTGCCCCTCACGGAAGTAGTAACACCCGGCGATGACCAGGTTATTTTCCAGCGTCTGCGGCTTTTCGATAAAACGCTTGACAAAGCCGTCCTCGCCCACCTCCGCCACCCCAAAGCGGCGCGGGTCGGGCACGGGCATCACCCAGGCGACCGAATCAGCCGTTTCGTGCGCGAGAAACGAGAAATCCGTTTCGATCAGCGTGTCCGAAAAGACCATTTGCATCGGTCCGTGCAGGTATTCGCGCGCCAGCCACAAGGCATGGGATTGTCCTTTCATCTCATGCTGGACTACGTAATGCGCGTTGAGGTGGGGATACTTCTCTTTGATAAAGGCGGGGATTTGCGTTTCGCCCAGAAACGGACCGACGATGAACACATATTCCAGACTTTCGGGATTCGGCATGGTCTTGAACATGTCGAGCAGGTGTTCAAGGGCTGTTTTCCCTGCCACGCTGACGAGCGGCTTGGGTTTGCTGTAGGTATGAGGTCTCATGCGCGTTCCCCAGCCTGCCATGGGAATCGCAATTTTGAAGGTTTCAGTCAAGGTCCGGCTCCGTTCTGGGTCATTTGCCCTGCTATTGTACCAATGAAAAGACGGCAAAAAGAAATAAAAGTTAATCACGGAGATCCAGAGAACGAACGGTCTCTGTGGTTTGCTCGCGTGTTGGGGGCGGCGCGCTCGCGCTACGAATGTCCCAAAACCGGGTGCGGCTTGTAGGGTTCCTCGAGGCGTCTCACCTCCTCATCGGACAGTTTGATTTCGAGCGCGGCAATGGCCTGGTCGAGATGTTCCATTTTGGTCGCGCCGATGATGGGGGCGGTGATATGCGGTTTGTTCAACAGCCATGCCAGCGCAATCTGCGAGCCGGTGACGCCGCGCGCCTCGGCGATCTCGTTCGCGCGGTCTGCCACGATGAAATCCTCCTCGCGGAAATACAGTTGCCGTGCGAATGGATCGGCTTGGGCGCGCGCGGTTTCGCCTCCGCCCGCGCGCGTGCGATTCTTCGCAAAAAACCCGCGCGCCATCGGGCTCCACGGGATGAGTCCCACCCCTTGATCGAGACACAGAGGAATCATCTCGCGCTCCTCCTCGCGGTAGACGAGGTTGTAGTGGTTCTGCATCGAGACGAAACGCGTCCAGCCGTGACGTTGGGCGGTGTACTGCGCCTTCGAGAACTGCCACGCGAACATGGAGGATGCCCCAATGTAACGCGCCTTGCCTGCGCGCACCACATCGTTGAGCGCGTCCATCGTCTCCTCGATGGGTGTCTCGTAGTCCCAGCGGTGGATCTGATACAGGTCCACGTAATCCACACCGAGGCGCTGAAGGGATTTGTCAATCGAATCGAGGACATGCTTGCGCGAAAGGCCGCGGTCGTTGATGTCGTCGCTCATCTGTCCGTTCACTTTGGTGGCAAGGATGACATTTTCCCGCTTTACGCCGAATTCCCTGAGCAGTTTGCCCGTGATGCGCTCGCTCTCGCCGGTGGAATACACATCCGCCGTATCGAAGAAGTTGATGCCGGCTTCCAGGGCGCACCGCACAAAGGGTCTGGCTTCCTCCTCCTCCAGAATCCAGGTGCGCCATTGTTTGGAGCCGTAACTCATCATGCCCAGGCACAGGCGCGACACTTTCATTCCGGTGCTGCCGAGATTCACATATTGCATCGAAGCCTCCTTTGTTGAAAACCCATGATGGATGATTATACATGGAACGAAAACGAAAGACGCCGCTCGAAACAGCGGCGTCTGCGGTCAAACGGCTGACATTCGTCGGCGGTATCTTACGGCTGCGGCGTTCGCAAGGCGAACAGGATGTTCTCGCGAATATCGGTGAAAAAGCCAAGCGGGAGTTTGTAAGGAACGGTCTCGCCGCCGCCCTCCAAGGGAATGTAATACAATTCCGACATGCTCTCGGCGCCCTGACCGATATCCTGGAACACAAACAAGATGTATGTGCCGTCGGGGCTGAACGTCGCGCCGCGATAACAGCAGGTGCCGTTGATGGGGTTGAGCAGGGTTGCCCGCGTCGTATCCATGTCGTAAAAGTAAAGTTCGCCATAGCCGCGGTTGCGAATGAAGGTGTTGAACAGGAAGCGCGAGTCTCCGTCCCAGTGATGGGAAGGCAGAATGGGATATTCGGCGTATCCCTCCGGCACAAAACGCCTGCCGGGAAATTCGTCAATGAAGAGGGGCGTAACCGCCTCACAGCGGATCAGGTCCACGCCCAGGATGCGAACGGTATCGCCCAGCCGGTTGAGGTTGCCGACCGCGCCCTGATACAGGATCGCGATACGGCTGCCGTCCAGAGACCATTGCGCGCCCTTTACGGTCACGTCAGCGTAATCAATGCAGGTTTTATCGAAACTTTGCAGGTCGAAGGCGGATTTGGCGGAAGCGAGCAGGGCGAGGTCGAAGGGAAGGACGATCAGGCGGCGCGCAATGCTGATCGCGACGTGGCTTCCATCCGGCGATACGCGGAAGCCGTCGAAATGTTCTTCGTTGAAGCAGGCGATCTTTTCCGGCAGAGGCTGTTCGGATTCCACGTTCACCTTGTAGACGCACTTTCCCTCGCCATAGAGCAATTCGTTCCCGCCGGGAAGCCATTGCAGGTCGAATTTGGATAATTTGGTGTTGGTCAATTGCTTGAAATGTTTGCCTTCGATATCCATCAGATAGATTTCGCGGTCGGAGGTAAAGGCAATGCCCACGGCGCCGCCCAGGGTGAAAACCGGAACTGTGGTGGGAGAGGGGGGAACGGTTGCCGGGGAGAAAACGGTTGCCGAGGCGATGGGAGGAGGCGTAGGGGTGAAGGGGATGTTTGTGGGTGTTGTGACAGGCTCCGGCGTGGAGGTCGAAGCGCCCGACGTAGGTTCGGGTTGAAACGCGGACCACAGCCCAAAAGCCAGGAGGAGGAACACGGCGAGTCCGCCGATCCTCCAGACGTTCTTTTGAGATTTTTGAATTGGCGCGGAAGACGCGGGAGCGTGGGTGGGTGCCTCGTCTTTCGGCGGCGTGCGGGGCGGAAGAGGCGTGATGAATTTTATGTTGGGGGATGCATCGGCAGGGATGGCGGAGAGGAAAGCGTTGGCAAATTCGGCGCAGGTTTGATAACGGTCGGCGGGATTCTTTTCGAGCGCTTTTTTCAGGATTTCGCCCAAACGCGGGGGCAGGTTCGGATTGATGGTCAGGATATCCGGCGCGGGTTCGGTGGCGTGTTTGAAGGCGAGGGCAAGCGGAGTAGTGGCTTCGAAGGGCGCTTTGCCGCTGAGGATTTCGAATAACAGGACACCCACCGTATAAAGGTCGCTTCGTCCATCGGTTTCGTCGCCGCGCGCCTGTTCGGGGCTCATATAGCGGGGGGTGCCGATGATGCCGGAGTGGGTGATGCGCGTGGCGGCTTGTGCAAATTTGGCGATGCCGAAATCGGAGATGAAGGCGTTACCGACTTCGTCGAAGAGGATGTTGCCGGGTTTCAGGTCGCGGTGGACGATGCCTTTGCGGTGGGCGTAATCGAGGGCATCGGCAAGCCGCAGGAGAATGCGGGCGATCTGTTCGAGGTCGAGTTTGCCTTCGTTGATGCGTTCGGAGAGGGAACCGTCGGTCATGTAGCGCATGACGTAGAATAGTTGTCCATTGTCATAGCCGACATCGTACACGGGGACGATGGCGGCATGTTCGAGTTTCGCCACGATCTTGGTCTCGCGTTCGAAGCGTTCGCGCAGTTCGGGTTCTTCGAGGAGTTCGCGCTTGAGCACTTTGAGCGCCACCTCGCGCTCGAACAAGGGATCGTAGGCGCGGTAGACGGTCGCCATGCCTCCGACGCCAAGTTCCTCGATGATTTCGTAGCGGTTGAATTTCTGTTTGGGCGTATTCACCGATGCTCCAGCCATCAAAACAAGTATAACGAGCGAATGTGGAGCGAGCGATACATTTGGATTACAGAAATCGGGCTGCCTCTGCGGTGATGAATGGACGGGGGATTTTGCCCCGCCTCAAACACGAAAAATCCCCGAAACGCGCGTTCCGGGGATGGGGGTCGGGGGAAATGCGGTTCAGCCGACGATGACCACGTCTGCGGCTTGCAAGCCCTTGGGTCCCTGTTCGACGTTGAATTCGACCTTCTGACCTTCCTGCAGGTTCTTGAATCCTTCGCCCTGAATGGCAGAGAAGTGGACGAAGACATCCGGTCCGCCTTCACGCTCGATGAAGCCGTATCCCTTCGTTCCGTTGAACCATTTCACAATACCGTTGATACGTTCCGACATGTTTGCCTCCTTGTGGCAAGTAGAGTTTTGGAGGGTACTCATTGGGTATTGCATCGGAGCCGCCTCAACGGCGGTAAAACAAAACCGGCTCACGGATAAACCGCGAGCCGATCTGGTACTTCCAAAGCAAACTACTGGTATCCTACAGCGGCAAGGATAACATGGGCGGGGCGGCGCGTCAATGAATTTACAAGGGGATTCCCGCCCGAAATTCAGGCGTCCTCCTCGTGCGCGTCGAGGTGCCCGGGTTTTTCCCTTCCCAATTCCAGCGAGCGTTGATATGCCGCCCAAACCGCCCGGGAAACCGCCGTGCGAAAGCCGGCTTTTTCAAGGTAATACAACGCCTCGGCAGACGTGCCCCCCGGTGACGTCACCTGATTCCGCAATGTGGCAGGATGCCTGCCGGCTTGTTGGTAATAGGCGACGGAACCTTTGATCGTTTGCAGTACAAGCAGTTCGGCAATGCGGCGGGGGAAGCCCATGTGAACGCCGGCGTCAATCAACGCTTCGGCGAAGAGGAAGACATAGGCAGGACCGGTGCCGGAGAGGGCGGTTGCCATATCGAGATAGGTTTCATCTTCGACAAGAATCTCATCACCCAACGCGCCGAGGATGGTGCGCGCCGTTTCCCGTTGTTCGGCGGTCACCTCTTTCGAACACGTCCAGACGGTGATACCTTCGCCGATCTGTCCGGGCGTATTGGGCATGGAACGCACAACGGCTCTATGATTCAATCCGGCGCCGATCTTCTCGACGGTTGCACCGGCAACGATGGACAGCACCAGCGCCTCGGAACGGATGCCTTTGAGGCCCTTCATCACTTCACTGAGGCGCTGAGGTTTTACGGATAGCACCACTACCTCTGCGCGTGAGGCGGCGAAGGCGTTGTTCGTCGTAAATTCGATTCCGTAGGTTTTATGCAATTGGTCGCCGCGTTCCTGTCGCGGTCCTGCGGCGATGATGTTGACGGGATTCGTCAGTCTTTTTCGCAACAAGCCCGCCAGCATGGCTTCTGCCATGACGCCGGGACCGATGAATGCAATTCGCTTGTCGTGCATGAACGCCTCCGGTGGTTTAAGTTGACGGTCGCTTACGAACGCGTTCGCCGTCCCGCCGATGATAAGCAAACGGGCGGACGTGTTGTCCGCCCGCCAGATGGCCGATTGCCGACCATGGAATTACGCGTAAACCATCTGCTCGGCGCGTTGTTTTCGTACCTGGCGCTTCTTCATTCTCGCCGCCAGCAGTTTTTCCTGACGGTTCTGGGCGGCACGGATGATCAGATGAAGGAATTTGCGGTGGTTGTACACCGGATCGTTGATCAGGGAGAAATCCGCAGACCCCGGTTCGTGCGGCGCGTAGAAGATGCCGCAGTTGGGGTTGATCTCGAGCATGTGAATGACGCCGTCCGCGTCCATGCGGTAATCGCAGCGGGCATAACCGTTGCCGTTCATGGCGCTAAAAATGCGGGCGGTCTGTTCACGCAATGTCTTTTCGATGCGTTTGTCGTTCACCGGCGCGACGGACATCTTTTCGTAGTCAACCCATTTCATATCGTAATGTTTGAACGATTCGCCCTCGGGAAAGATGAATTCCACCGGCTTGAAGGTGATGGGATTCTTCGGGTCGTCGGGATTCTCGGCGATCAGACAGGTGAACTCGCGTCCCTCGATGAACTCTTCGAGGAGCGCGCGTCCGAACTGTTGTATTTCGAACGCAACCTGCTGCCTGAGTTGTTCAGGGGTTTCACAGCGCGATTTGCGCGTGATACCGACGCTGGCGTACCCGTGCGGCGGCTTGACCAGGATGGGAAAGCGCAATTTCTTTGCGGCGCGTTCCACATCCTCCACGCGATCCAGCATAATCCAGTTGGGCGTGGGGACGCCTGCTTTCCTGGCGTAGGTTTTCATCTCCTGACGCGAAGGATCGAAGAATTTCGAATCGGCGCCAGTGAATGCAAGCCCCATTTTTTCCATGAGTTGGACCAGCCCGACGCCGGAGAGCGCGTCGTCGGGGGTTCCGTCACAAAGATTGACAAAAACCTCCACGCCCTCGTTGACGAGATCGCGCAGTTGTTTTTCAACATTCTTGGGATTGACCGGATGATGCTTCCATTTGAATCCATTCATATGCGGGGATGGATCGTATGGTTTGTCGTTGGGATCATCCGGCGTGCTTGATAAAACACAAATATACATGTCGAGTCCTTTTCTCCGTTTCGACCAAGATGTTTTGGCTTGAAAGTATGTTCTCTTGATCGCTTCATACACTCATCATGTTTTGAACTGTTTTTGATTCATTCGTGCGTTACGCGTTGAATCATGCGATGATGATGTATAACTTTTATAGATTGTATCTATTATTGAGTTAATGTAAAGGTTTTTTGGAGTTGAATAACTTTAAAATTTTGCATGTGTTGATTTGCAATTCATACGATGATATGCAAAAGACGAATCACGATTCATAATGCAGCCTTTGAAGACTGGCGAACATAAGGCCGATATGCCTTGCACCGACGATGAGAACCTTTGCGCGCGAATATCTTTCATGAATCAGCCTCTTGCAAAAGTGCGCTGGAGAGCGCGTTACACGCCCCGCATAAGAGACGTTCGCAAACACCGGCGTACTCATGCAAGAGATCAACGGTGTGACACGCGCACAAAGTGGAAGTAGAATACAGCCGGAGGATGTCATGACGCTTCATTCCGAGATCTTCGAACAACCCGAACGACTCGCTTCACTGCTGGAAAAACAAAAACAAAGCGTGCTCGAAATTGCAAAAGCCATTCAATCGCGTGATGTGCCATATGCATTCCTCGCCGCGCGCGGCACATCGGATAACGCGGGCAGGTATGCCAACTATCTATGGGGCGCGCACAATGGGCTTCCGCTGGCTCTGGCAACGCCTTCGCTGTTCACGTATTACCAAAGCCCGCCGCGTTTGCGGAACGCGCTGGTCGTGGGCGTCTCGCAATCGGGGCAATCTCCCGATATTGTCAGCGTGCTCGAGGAGGGACGCAGGCAAAATTGTCTCACGCTCGCCGTCACCAACGCCCCCGAGTCCCCGCTTGCCAGAGCCGCCGATTTCGTTCTCGATATTCAGGCAGGCGAGGAAAAAGCCGTCGCCGCAACCAAAACCTACACCGCCGAACTCATGGCGATTGCCATGCTCTCCGCCGCGCTGAACCATTCGGATGAACGGTGGCGGGAACTCGCCTCCGTCTCCCAATGGGCGGAGCAGGCGCTCGCACTCGATGAACAGCTCGCGCAAATGGCGCAGCGCTACCGTTACATGAGCCAGTGTGTGGTGCTTGGGCGCGGCTTCAACTACGCCACCGCCTTCGAATGGGCGCTCAAACTCAAGGAATTGACCTACCTCATCGCCGAACCCTATTCCTCCGCCGACTTCCAGCACGGTCCCATTGCCATGGTCGAAGGCGGATTCCCCGTTCTCGCGGTTGTGCCGGGCGGCAGGGTGTACGATTCGATGCAGGATATGCTGACCCGCCTCCGCAGGGGAAAGGATGCGGAACTCGTCGTCATCTCGGATCAGGCGGATTCGCTTGCGCTGGCTCAATCCCCAATTCCCCTCCCGCCTCAGATTCCCGAATGGCTGACCCCGCTGGTGGGCATCCTCCCCGCCCAGTTATTCGCCTGCCACCTGACTCAGGTCAAGGGATACGATACCGAAAAGCCGCGCAACATTACAAAGGTGACCGAGACTCATTGACCATAGACGATAGACCGCGGACCATGGTCTACGGTCCACCGTCCGCGGTCTATCACTCCACTCTCTTCGACATCAAAATATCCGGCTTGCCTCGTCCATTGGCATCCGGCACGACGCCGGTGATGACGTATCCCATCTTTTGATAGAACCCGAACGGATGTCCCTTCAAATTACGGATGTTTTGAATCTTCTCCCACATATTCTCGTACAGGTCAACATTCGATAACGAAGTCATGTTGTCTTCGTCATCCGTGCCGAGCGTGATGGTGAGTCCGCCGCGCTGGCGCACCTGCTCCTCGAAGTCTTCGACCAGGGCACGTCCGATGCCCCGCCCCTGCAGATGCGGTTGGACTGCGAGGGGGTGCAGTTCCCACACGCGACCCTCATATTGCGGAATCCCGCCGATGATGCCCAAAAGATTTCCTTCCTCATCCACTGCGGCGCGGCAGATGCGTTCGGCTTCGAGCATTTCGCGCACTTCCTCCATCCCATCTTCGAATCTTTGCCACGCATGCGACCAATGTTCGCGGAATGCATCCACCATCAATTGCGCAGCGTGACGGATGAGAGTTTCGTTTGTAGGTGTGAGAGTGATAATTTTCATCTTGCCTTTTGATGATGTCACCCCGAGCGGCGAAGGGTCTCTACAATAGGTTCAGGGATTCTTCGCTCCCTGCGGTCGCTCAGAATGACAGAGGGTCTACTTCCAATACTGCGGAAGATATTCTTTGTAAGTTATCAAGTAATCATCCAATATCTTTTTCGCAGTATCAATATCGGTGATGACCGGGTCGAGCAGCAGACATTGCAATGCCTTTTCGCGCGAGCCTTCCACAGCCGAGTCCACGCAGAGTTGGGCAACCATCGTTTCTCTTCGGCATAATTCGGCGATGGGTTCCGGCAGCGCGCCGACATGAACAGGGTGAATCCCCGCGCCGTTGACTTGCACAGGCGTTTCGACCGTTGCGCCAGGCGGCAGGTTGGAAATTTGCCCTGCGTTCGGCAGATTCGCGGCAAGGTGATAATGATTCCCTGCGCCTGCCACGTTCTCGATCATTTCGAGCGCACCTTCGGAGTCTGTGTCGAGCAAGCCTTCGATGGTCGCTTCATTGTTTGCCATTTGATTCAGACGATGCAATTCGAACCCTCGCACGTTCGCGAACAATTCCCAATCGTACAAACGAATGTTGTATTTCTCCCAGGGTTTGGTGTTGGGGTCGCTCATCCAAGGCAGGTATTCGCACAGGTGCGTATCGCCGGGGACGGGGAACAAGCCAAAGGCGGAGAAAACGTCCCTCGTCAGCGGCTCAAACTTCGGGTCCAGTTCGAAGAAGCGTTTCCGAAAGAGCGGGTAAAGGTCCTCGCCGGTGCGCCGGTCGCGGATGGAAAGAATCCATGTGAAGTGATTCAATCCCGCGGCGCGAATATCCACGAGCGGGACGATCTGTTCGCGCACGCGATGCTGAAGCGGATGCTGATCCACCGCGGCGTGCATGCCCGTGAGACCCTCGGGCACTTCGATGCCGAGATCATCCGCGAGCGCAACACCAACCATGCCATAGCCCGCATAAATTTGATGACACAACCCGACGCACTTGATGCGGCTGTGGCGGTTGACCGCGTCGCAAATGCGGATCATCGGATTCGTGAAGTTGACGAACCACGCGTCGGGGCAGGCTTGTTCCATGTCCTGCGCGATCTGCAGGATGGGAGGGATGTTGCGTATGGCGTGGGCAAATCCCCCGGGCCCCCCATTCTCCGCGTAGGGTTGGCGCACACCGTATTTGATGGGAATTTCGAAATCGCGCTGCCATAGATTTTCGCGCGCGCCCACCTCGATGGCGTTGACGACGAATTGACTGCCCGCCAGCGCCTCGGCATGATGGGGGTGGGCTGTGATGACAAACCCCGCCTCCCACTCGACGTTGAGCCTGTTCGCCAGCCGATGCACGATATCCAAACTGTCGGCGTTTCGATCCACGAGCGCAAGCGTGGAGCCGCGTAACTTTTTCGAGCGCATGATGGCGGAGAGCGTATTCTCGCCGAACGACGCCGAACCGGCGCCGATGACGGTGATTTTGGTGGGAAGGGTCATAGGTTCTCCGGTGTCAGGTTTCAGGCAGAAAAAGACGCGGACATTATAGTGCATCCGCCTCTCGATCACTGTTTACTGATGACTATTCGCTCATTACTCTCCAAACGTTACGTCCGCTGTCATACCTGCCAGCGCTCCGGCGGGCTGTTCCTCGAAAGCAAGCGTGACCTCGTACACCACGTCTCCGCCGAGGACCGACGCCAGCGGAGAGATGTAGAGAACTTTCCCTTTGAATTCCTGATGGAGCGCATCAACAAGGATGGTTGCCGGGTCGCCGGCTTTGATTTTCACAACGTCGCGCTCGCTCAAATCGGTGGTCTTGACCTGTAAGTGGTCCACATCACTGAGGACGATCAACATCCTGCCCGGGGCGGCGTATTCACCGGCGATCACGTCCACCCGCGTCACCCAACCGTCAAAAGGAGCAACCAGGCGGGTTTGTTGGAGGCGGATCTGCGCGGCTTGCAGGTCGGCGTGCGCCTGCTGAAGTTGCGCAAGTTTTGCCCCGCGGGCATCCGCAGGAACCGCCTCGCCTTTCAACGCGGCAAGATACCACTTTGCCTCCTGCAATGTGGCAGAAGCGGCGTTGAAGTCTGCCGTAAGGCGGGCAACTTCGGTTTCAGAGGGTTTTTCCGTAAACCAGTTGAGGTTCGCCAGCGCGGTGTTGTATGCCTTTTGGGCGTCATAGAGAGCGGTGGCGGCTTTCGCCCGCGCCGGGTTGGCAGAAGAAAGCCCGCGGGTGCGGTTGTAGGCTTCCCGCGCCAGGTCCAATGCCTGCTGCGCCAAAGTGACCTGCGCTTCAAGGTAATCACGAGTGACCGTATCGGCGAAGCGGCGGTTGAGGCTGTCGGCTTTCTTTTTGGCTTCGTCGTAAGATTCCTGGGCGTTTGCCACCGCCTGTTCCGCGGCGGCAATGGCAGCGGGGGAAGTCAGTTCACGCAAGACGCGCTGAACACGTTCCACTTCCAGCCGGGCGAGGGCGTCATCCAGTTCCACCAGGATGTGTCCTGCAGTCACCCGGTCTCCAACTTTCGCATTGACCTTCGCAACGATCCCGCCGCTGACGTAAGCCAGATGCGCCTCCTGCGCAGGGACGAGGACTGCCGAGACGATAACGTTCCCTCCGCTGACAACGGGACGGGGCGCAGTGTTGCCGGCTTCATCTCCCAGCACGATGGTGGGAATGGGGGTGGGTGTGGCGGGCGCGCCGCAGGCAGAAAGCGCCAGCGCCGCTACGATAAGCACAATCAGGTTGGTTTTCTTCATTCTTTCTCTACGACTTTCCGTTTGCCGGCACGTCTTTGACGATTACGCCATCCTGCAAGGTGACCACACGGTTGGCATATTTGATGACGCGCGGGTCATGCGTGGCAAAGACAAAGGTGGTGCCGGTCTCTTTGTTGAGTTTCTTCATAATTTCCATGACCTGCTCGCCGTTTTCGGTATCCAGGTTGGCGGTAGGTTCGTCGGCGAGGATCAGTTTGGGGTTTGTGACAAGCGCTCGGGCAACCGCAACGCGCTGCTGCTGTCCGCCGGAGAGTTGATCGGGGCGGTTGTTGGCGCGGTCTACCATGCCGACTGCTTCGAGCAGTTCCATCACACGCCTGCGCCGTTCAGCGGCGCTCTTGCCGTTGAGCAGGAGCGGCATTTCCACATTCTCGTAGGCGGTGAGGGTGGGGATGAGCGCAAAGAACTGGAACACAAAGCCAATCGTACCTTTACGCAGATCAGCGCGCTGGTTGCGGTTGAGCCCGGTGGTCTCTACGCCGTTGATGATGACACTGCCGCTGGTGGGCTGGTCGAGACAGCCGATAAGTTGCAGGAGGGTGGTCTTGCCCGAGCCGGAGGGACCCACCAGCGAGGTGAATTCTCCGCTTTCGATGGTCAGGTTGATGCCGTTCAAGGCGCGGGTTTCCACCTGCCCGATTTTGTAAGTGCGGGTGACGTTGGTCAATTTTGCGACTTCCATGTTGTTTCTCCTTGTTGCTCGTAGAACAAGCCTATAGACTTGTTCTACTTTATTGCGCGCTGTGTAAGGCTTCTACCGGTTCCATGCGTGCAGCCATCCGCGCGGGGTAAAGCGAAGCAAGCAGGGTGATGACGAAGGCGGTGACGATCAGGTTGACGGCAGATTCGAGCGTCAGGTAGGTGTAGATGCGGTCTTCGAGGAGCATATCGGCGCTCAAACCCAGGTCGCCGAAGTAAATACCGACTTTCCCAAAATAAGCGGAGACCGCCCAGCCAGCCAGGGTGCCGGCAGTCACGCCGCCGAGCGCGAGCAGGAAGGCTTCTGCCAGGAAGAGCGTGACAATCTGGCGTCCCTTCATGCCGATGGCAGAGAGGATGCCAATCTCGCGCGTGCGCTCGAAAACAGACATCAGCAAGGTGTTGACAATGACTGTAACGGTCACACCCAGGATGATGAGGTTGATGACAACCAGATAGGCATCGGAAAAATCATTGACCAGCACAAGCAGTTGATTCAACTCGCGCCAGGTTTTGACCTGATAGTTTGGGCTGGAAATCGCGGCGGCTACCGCCTCTGCCTGTTCACGGTCTTTGAGCAGTACAAAGATGATGCTGGCGCGGTCGCCTGCGCCCGAAAACGCCTGCGCTTTGGCAAGCGGCAGAAACACGATACCTTTATCGTAAGCGGTGGTGCCGGTGGTGAAGATTCCGCGCACGGTGAAGGGTTGTTGATCCACGCTGCCGTCAGCGGTGTTGACCAGCAGGGTGAGTTTATCTCCCACACTCAGCCCAAGGCTTTGAGCCAGCGGATACCCAATCAGAATTCCGTCGCGGTCGTCGGCGGTAAGAAACGCTCCTGCCATGAGCGTGCGGTACGGAGCGTTCGCCGGGGAAGCGGGGTCAACACCGATGATTTGGACACCCACCGATTCATCCCGCACCGAGACGATGCCACTGGCAAACAGGCGCGGAGTCGCTGTTTGAACCACGTCCAGGGTTTGAATCTGCGCTGCGACTTGCTGGGGGGTTTCAATCAGATAGTCCCATGCCACGCTGAGTTTATCGGGGTCGTAGTCTGCATCGCGCACCTGAAGATGTCCGCTATTGAGGCGCAAAGTGGATTCCATAGCGCTGCGCATCTCACCCTGAAAAAAGGCGGCAATGAACATCAACAATGCGGTGCCAAGAGCCAGCGCCAGCCCGGAAAGAAGCGAGCGGCGGCGATGCCTGCCCAGGTTTCGGTATGCCAGTTTGAAGTAGTTGATCATAGGAGGGTCTCTTTTCTGGTGAGGCGTCGTTAGAGAACGCCGGGTACGCAAGGAATGCCGCGTAAGCAAAGAATCGAGCGGTCAGGCAGCATTCCGTTATACATAATGCAGCGCCTCGGCCGGTTCGCGCTGGGAGGCTTGAAGGGCGGGATACAACGCCGCCAGCGCAGAAATGATCGCGATGGTGACAGCATGCTGGAGCACCTTCAGCGGCGCAATTTGCGGGTAGATCCGTCCGCTGATGAGGGCGGTGTATTCGGTCAGGCTGGCAAACTGAGTGTAGTCGAGACCGACCACGCTCAAGGTCCCGTTGAGAAGCGTGCCGAGAATCGCGCCGAAGGCTGCGCCCATCAAGCCAATCAAAATCCCTTCGAGCAAAAATAGAAAGGTGATTTGATAGGGCTTCAACCCCAGCGCGCCAATGACGCCGATTTCGCGTGTGCGCTCGAAAACCGCCATCATCAGCAGATTGAGGATGCCGATGGCGACAATGCCCAGCAGGAATATGCCAAGGTAACTCATGACGCCGGTTTTCATGTCCATGGTCTGCTTCAAGTCGGGGAAGGAGTTTTCCCATGTGTCCACTTCGTAGCCGGGCGCGGCGCGGCGGATGGCCTCTACCACCGGCGGTTCCTGCCCAATCTGCTTGAGGGAAATGACCACTTCGGTCACCTGCCCTTCCAGCCCAAAGAGTTGCTGCGCCTCTTTCAGCGAAAGGTAAATCATGGCTTTTTCGACCGTCGGCACGCCGACATCGTAAATGCCGACGATGGTCATCGTGCGCTGGCGTGTCTGCTCGTGAACAGCGTTGCCGACCATGGTGATGCGGTCACCCACGTCCACGTTCATGGCGGTGGCAAGTCCCTGCCCGATGACGATGAAATCGCCGTCGTCGGGGGTGAGATAACGTCCTTTCGAGAGGTTGGCGGCGACGGGCGTGATACGGGCTTCCTTATCGGTTTCGATGCCGATAATCGAGACGGCAAACGCGCCCTCACGGTTGGTGACCAGCCCGCCGGTCACAATGCGTTTGGAAGCGGCGACCACCTCCGGGCGCGCTTCCGCCGCCTGCACCACCGCATCGGGGTCTGCCAGCGGGAGCAAAGGCTTGCGCCCGAGCTTTTCACTATATCCCGCCGCATGAACCTGAATGTTGCCGCCGAGCAGCTGGATGGCGTTGCCATAGATGGCTTGCTCGAAGCCGCCGATGAGACCATCGTAGAAGACGAGCATTGCCATCGTCACGCCCATGCCGACAGCAATCAAGAGCGTTCTGCGACGCTGTCTCCATACGTTGCGCCATGCCAGGCGCAGATAGAGAGTCATGGTGTTGTCCTTTCCTGAAAGTTCTTTTCGAAATCCGATTCGGTCTTTCGCAAGCCGTATTCCATCACGTACAACATTTTGTCAATCATTTGCTGCGTCTTTGCGGAGCGCACCCACTTCATGATATCTTTCTGTTTCATGCCTTCCTGCAGGATGTAATTGCTGATGGCGTTGCTCCACGTTTCCATGATCATCACCGCCAGTTCCACATCCACGCTGGGGTCCACCTCGCCGCGCTCAATCGCTTCGCGGATTATGGTACGCAATCCCTGCATAGACCGCTCGCGGATGTTGGCGAAGTTCTTGTAATACATCCCTTCATTAAACATCACCCGGCTGATGGCTTGTACCAGGCGGGGATAGGCGGAGTTGAATTCCATGCCCGTCTTGATCATCCAGCGGAAATACTGGAAAGTATCCATGTTCATGCTGGGAGGGTGTTTTCCTTTGAAGTACTCCACTTTCTCGCGCTCCAGCACCGTCAGCAGATACATGAAGAGATCCTGCTTATCTTCGAAATACTGGTAGAAACTGCCCTTTGAAATACCGCTTTTAGACACAATGCGGTTCGTCGAGGCGTTTTCCAATCCATACTCGGCGAACTCTTCGATGGCGGCGTTGATGATCTTCCCGCGCTTTTCTTCAGGGAGGTTATGGAATGTCTGTCTGGGCATACAAGATGTGACCTCCAAGTCATGTGACTAGCAGGTCACATTATAGGACGATTCCCCCACGCGTCAAGAAAATTGTGAGTGACTTACGCTTCTTACTGGACTTGTGCCGGTTGAGGCTTCGAGAAGCCGAATCGTCCCCACAGCATTTTCAGCATCAACCCCGCCCGCCAAAACGCGACCGCCGCCATCCCGTGTGCCAGCACCGCGAACAGCGGCGGCGTTTCCAACGTGTAATACGTCCAGCACTCGCGGGTTGTCCCCCACAACTCGAGAAAATATCCCAGCCCGGAACCGGCGATGAACGTGAGCATCGCAAAACGATGATCCGTTGGCGTGAGGACGAGGAGAATGCACAACGCGAGAGAGAACCAGGTAAAGGACTTGTCGAAGGTTGGGGCGACAAAGACCAGCATCAGGCTTATAAAAGAGGCGAAGGTAATCCAGTAAAAAATGATGAAGGAAGAAGGCTGAAGGATGAAGCGGAAGCGTTGTCCGATTTTATTGATCGTCCAATTGAACAAACGAGTAACGCGATCAATGGAGAGATTTGCAATGGGCCAGGCGGGGATGATCCACAGCGGCGGACGCTCGTCCGTATAATAGTGCCAGAGGTTCGTCTGCGTTCCCCACGACTCGATCGCCAGCCCGCCGCAGACGCCGACGACGATGATGAGTCCGTCGGTCTTGAGGTTCGCGCGGGTGATGATCGTCACAGACATGAAGCCGAAGATGCCGAGCAACAGCCAGTCCATGTAACGCCACCAGGCGCCGTCCCAGTTCACGTATTTGAGGTATTCCTCGGCGAGGGGCCACCAGATGTACACGATGAGGAAGATGGTCAGCAGGAACCCGCCGAGCAGGATGGATGAGTCGCGTGTCCAGAGAAGGCGTTTCTGTTTTTCCATTGGGCGGATTATATTGCAGGAACGGATATTTTCCCTCTTGAGTTTTACTATCTCTTTACAACTCATTAATATTTTATCGTTGATAACAGGATATAATGTGGGCAAAGGGCGATGTTCTTTGCATGCGCCCGCATATCATATTAATCGAGAGGATTTTTTACCATGGGTCTCTTCAACAAGATTTTGAGCAAATTGGGAATCGGGAAAAAAGATGACGAACAAAAAAGCGCATCCGCCGCGCTGGGCGCAAAACCGGCGTCTGCCGCTCCCGCCGCGACCGCAAAACCGGCCGCGACCGTCAAACCCGCAACCCCTGCGGTAAAAACAGGACCGAACATGGAGGACGAGTACAAGGCAAGGGCAATGGCTCAATCTGCACCGGCGCCCGCGCCAGCCCCTGCGCCCGCTCCCACTCCCATCTCCGAAGTGGACGTGGTCAAAAAACTGGAGGAGATGAGCAAAGGGAAGAACCTCGATTGGAAGGTCTCGATTGTGGATCTGCTCAAACTTCTGGATATTGACAGCAGTTTCGAGGCGCGAAAAGAACTGGCAACCGAACTCGGGTGTCCGGAAAATCTCATGGGCGATTCCGCCAAGATGAACACTTGGCTCCACAAGGAAGTCCTGCGGCAGATTGCCGCGAACGGCGGCAATATCCCCAAGGAACTGCTCGACTAGCCGACATAGAACAAACAACAATGTGGACTCAAACCGGAGCCACATTGTTGTTTAAGCGGTAGATTCCACAAAAAGGTTACATGCGCCTTGCTTTTTTGTCCTGACTACCATAGAATGAAACAGGCGGCGCGGCTGGCACCCGCCGCCTCCCAATCCGTTTCATCTATAAACATTTCATCCATCAATAAAGAGGAGAGCACATGATGACTGGAAAAATCCATTCCTTTCTAGCCAGTATGCTGATACTGGCACTGTTAATGGCTCTGATGCCCACACAAATGGCAACTGCCGCGGCGCCTTCAGAGCTATTTTTTTCGGAATATATCGAAGGCTCCAGCAACAACAAGGCGCTCGAGATATACAACGGCACCGGAACCGCCGTTGACCTTTCTGCCGGCGGTTATAACATCCAGATGTTCTTCAACGGCAGCGCCTCCGCAGGGTTGACCATCAACCTGACCGGCACAGTGGCAGATGGCGATGTATATGTCATTGCCCAATCCTCCGCCAATGCCACCATCCTTGCCCAGGCAGATCAAACCAACGGCGCGGGCTGGTTCAACGGCGACGATGCGGTAGTCCTTCGCAAAGGCACCACGGTCATAGACGCAATTGGGCAAATCGGCTTCGACCCGGGCACCGAATGGGGTGGCGTCACCGCCGATAACACTTTGCGCCGCAAAAACACTATCTGCGCCGGCGACCCTAACGGCACGGATGTCTTCGACCCGTCAGTGGAATGGGATGCGTTCCCCACAGACACCTTCGACGGACTCGGTAATCACGTGGCGAACTGCGCCCCGGAAGATACCGCCCCCGAGGTCACCAGCACCTTCCCCTCGAACGGCGCCACCGACTTCCCCGTTGACGCCAACCTCACCGTCACATTCAGCGAGCCGGTCAACGTCACCGACCCCTGGTTCGACCTCTCCTGCTCCACTAGCGGAACAGTCTCCGCATCCTACAGCGGCGGACCCACCACCTTCACCCTCGACCCCGCCATCTCGCTCACCAACGGCGAAACCTGCACACTGACCATTCTCGCAAATCAAATCAGCGACCAGGACACCAACGACCCGCCAGACAACATGATCGTCAACTTCACAGTTGGCTTCTCCCCCTTCAATGTCTGCGCCGCCGCATACACCCCCATCTACGCCATTCAGGGCAGCGGCCTTTCCGCCGCCATCACCGGCACCGTCACCACACAAGGCGTTGTAGTCGGTGACTTCGAAGGCACCGCCAGCGCCTCCGGCTTCTACCTTCAGGACCTCAACGGCGACGGCGACCCCGCCACATCCGACGGCATTTTCGTCTACACCGGCGCATCCAACCTGGTCAGCGCGGGGCAGGTCGTCCGCGTAACCGGCTACGCCCGCGAACGCTTCAACCAAACCACCCTCAACGGCTCTAACAGCAACACCGCCGCAGTCCCCGCCGCCAACATCGTCCAATGCGGCACCGCCACAATCGCCCCGCTCGACGTGACCCTGCCCGTCACCAGCCTCAACGACTTCGAACGCTACGAAGGCATGCTCGTACGTTTCCCGCAGGACCTCGTCATCGCCGAATACTTCAACTATGACCGCTTCGGCGAAATCGTGCTTGCCCTCCCCCTGCCCGGCGAGACCCGCCCCTTCACCGGCACCGCCATTGACGAACCCGGCGCAGCCGCCAACGCCCGCACCCTCGCCAACAGCCTGCGCCGCATCACTCTCGACGACGCACAAAGCGCGCAAAACCCCGCCACCCTTCGCCACCCCAACGGACTCCCCTTCTCGCTCGATAATCGCTTCCGCGGCGGCGACCTCGTCACCAACGCCCTCGGCATCCTCGGCTACGACTTCAACCTCTACCGCATCATCCCCACCGGACCCGCCGACTACACCCCCGTCAACCCCCGCCCAGCCGCACCCGAACCGGTCGGCGGCAGCCTGCGCGTCGCATCCCTGAACACCCTCAACTACTTCCTCACCCCAGACTACCCCACCGGCAACCCCCTCGACAACAAATGCGGACCCCTCCAAAACGTGGAATGCCGCGGCTGGGACTCTGACCAGCCCGACGAACTCACCCGCCAGCGCGCCAAACTCCTCGCCACCCTCGCCGGCCTGGATGCAGACATCGTCGGCCTCAACGAACTGGAAAACACCACCGGCGTCGAACCGCTCGCAGACATCGTCGCCGGACTGCCAGGCTACGCCTACATTGACACCGGCACCATCGGCACCGACGCCATCAAAGTAGGCATCATCTACAAACCATCCAAAGTCACCCCCGTCGGACCCTTCCAAATCCTCGACTCCTCCGTTGACCCGCGCTTCATTGACACAAAGAGCCGCCCCTCCCTCGCCCAAACCTTCGAAGAAGTCGGCACAGGCGCACGCTTCACCGTCGTGGTCAACCACCTCAAATCCAAAGGCTCCGCCTGCGACGACATCGGCGACCCCGACACCGGCGACGGACAGGGCAACTGCAGCGGCACCCGCACCCTCGCCGCACAAGCCCTGGTAGACTGGCTCGCAACAGACCCAACCGGCAGCGGCGACGCCGACTTCCTCATCATCGGCGACCTGAACTCCTACGCCATGGAAGACCCCATTGACGCCATCAAAGCCGGCGCCGACGACACCCCCGGCACAGGCGACGATTACACCAACCTCATCGCACACTTCCAGGGCGCCTACGCCTACTCCTACACCTTCGACGGACAAGCCGGCTACCTCGACCATGCCCTTGCAAACCCAAGCATGTTCCACCAGATCACCGGCGCAGCCGACTGGCACATCAACTCCGACGAACCCGACGTGCTCGATTACGACACCTCCTTCAAACCGCCTTCGCAAGACGCCCTCTACGAGCCGAACGCCTCCCGCTCCTCCGACCACGACCCAGTCCTCATCGGGCTGGAACTGGACCCACCCTTCCCCACCACCGCCATCCTCGACACCTTCGACCGCCCCAACGGCAACCTGGGCTCCAACTGGAAAGGCGCCACCGGTTCCTACCGAATCTCCGGCAACCAGGTGGACGTGCGCCGTGACGGCGCCATCTACTGGAAAACGCCCTTCGGCGTCGACCAGGAAGTTTTTGTAACCCTCACCACCATAGACACCGCCGGCTTTGAACAAGACCTGCTCCTCAAAGCCCAGGGACAATACGGTCCCAACTGGGGCGAAGGCGTCATCGAACTCCAATATCGCGCCGCATCCCACACCGTCGAACTGTGGACCTTCCGCCCTGACACCCTGACCTGGCAGAGTTACGGCACCATTCCCGTCACATTTGCCAACGGGGATCAATTCGGCGCGCGGGCGCTCTCCAACGGCATTGTCATCGTCTACAAGAACGGCATCGAAGCCGGTTACTTCACCCTCGACGCAGCCGACCAGGCATTCTTCAACCCCAAAGGCGGCTACATTGGTCTCTGGTTCATCAATGCCGCCAATGCCTTCTTCGATGACTTTGGCGGCGGTACCCTGCTCCCATAATCTCCTTCACACACCACACCCAACAGCCTCTCGGCAAATGTCGGGAGGCTGTTGGCTTCCACCACAAGCCGGGAAAGCGATCCTGCACCACCATTCCGCGTACGCGTTGTAATGTTAACGTGAATTCAGGATAAGCAGGCGGACGTTAGAGAACGTCCCCTACGCTTGGCGTAAAAGACGCTCTCTAGCGTCGGGCAACATGCTTTGTTCCCTATCCCGAAGGCAGGTAATGTTACATTGACAAGGTTTCTTTACGGCGGTGATGCTCGACGAGGGGCTGAAGGAGGAGGGGTTCTTCCGCAGTTCGTTTCTCTTCCCGATGGCAATTTCCTATATCATGACGGGCGCGGTCTGGCGCTGGCTGATGAACCCCGCCACGGGCGACCGTTTGAGCGGGTTCAACCTGCTGTTTTCCTACTGCTCTGGATTTTTTGATCAACAAATGGCACACCACCGAAAACTGGGGCATTGCGGCGATTGCCCTGGCAGCCATCTGGGCATATGACCGGTTACACCATGGCGGTCTATTTGGCGGGTTTGCGTTCCATGCCGGACGAATTGCGCGAATTGACGGCGCCGACATGCTGGGCATCTATCGGTGGATACTCTTCCCCATCTCCATCCCCAGTTTTGTCGTGGTGCTGATCTGGCAGTTTACCTCGGCATGGAATGACTTTCTGTTCGCGGTGGTGCTCACGGGCAACCGTTCATGGCCCATCACGGTTGCGTTGAACAATATGGCGGGAAGTCAGATCATTGCCTGGAACGTGCAAATGGCGGGTTCCCTGCTTGCCGCCCTGCCCACGCTGTTGGTTTACATCTTTCTCGGGCGTTACTTCCTGCGCGGTTTGCTGGCTGGCTCATTGAAGGGATAAATTCCCTTCACCGGCAAACCGAATTGTCATTACATACGGGTTGTTCGAGCGGACAGGTCAACCCGGATTCGGGCGAACGGACATACACGGCACGAGACCCGTCGAGAACGATCAGAGCAAGAACGTCGAGATGTTCCTGCGCCTTGCAACCCAACACCAGCACATCAGCGGCGTGCGGGAAAGGTGAGGAGAATGTTCCCGGCAGGACGGCATTCTGCTGTCCGTCAGGTCCGATCAGGTTGAAGGTCAGGCGCGGGAACGGCAGTGACAGATTAGGATACTTGGAGGTCGCGCCTTGATTCATTCTGTAATAACGCGGATATAAAGCCCGTCCGACAAAGGCGCCTGCGCTCTCGTTTTGCAGGAACGCGTCAAGGGAAGAGGCGCCCAGCCCCATTGCTTCCAACGTTCCTCTGCGTTCGTCAAGCAGGCGTGCCGCGTCGAAACCGGCGTATCGTTTACCGAACAGGTTTTCGGAAAGCGGAAGCAGCGAACCGAACCCCGCCAGGAGAATGAGAATCTTCACAGCCGCCAACGCGCCGTTGTTTTTTTTGTGAGTCTCTACCTCGAGGGGGGCATTGTCCAGAGTCTCACGAACGCCGATACTCTCCATAACCCATCCGGCGAAATACACGATGCCAATCAGGAAATAGACCGCTGCAATCCAATCGGCGGGAACGATATACCTGCCCCCGGAGGTGCGCGCCAGCGCGTTCGACAGGTTATGGAAGAGAAAGATGGCGAACGGCGCCAGCCCAATCAAGCCGGTCCTCTTCCACGCCGCGGCGATTCCCGTCATGATCAGAAACAGGTTCAGGAGAAAAAAGAACAGCGCGCGCGGGGAAAATCTGCCGTCCCAAGTGGGATACCAGTAGGGATGATTTTCCCTGACCGTGACGCGCAAATCGTCCATCACCGGCGAGGTCGGAAGAATCAAAATCGAAGTCATCATGTTATGCAAAAAGTGACGGGGGACAAAACACGCCGCCGAATCGCACCCCGCCTCGAACTGGAACGACTCATGCGGCAGATAAAGGGCTTGCAGCGCCCGATAACTCTGCGTAATCGGGATCGAAGGGGCAGGTTCGCTTGGATCCGGCGGAGTCGTGTAGCGCTGGTCAATCACAGCTCTGAACTTGCCGACGATCGAACCGTACATTTGCCCCCCCAACGACAAGTTCCGCAACTCCCACGGAAACGTAATGACGAGCGTCGCAAGAACAACGAGCAACGGATGGAACAGCCATTTCCTCCCAATCCCGTAAAACCTGATCCAGGCAAACAGTGCGATGGGCGCCAGGAGAATGAGCGCGTTGATTCGCAGCATGAGCGTAAAGCCAAGCGCGCCTCCGACCCACAGGGCGGTGTAATACCCTTGATGCCCGCTTGTTTTCAACCATACACACACCGCCAGCGTGATGAGAGCCAAACCGATCGCCGCGGGAAAATCGGTGAGGATCATCTTGGGTCCGGCAAGATCAATCATGTTACTGGCAGCGATGGCATTCACACCTCTAAACATGGCAACCAGGGCGCCGGCAAACCCGGCGGAACGAAACCCCAAAAACCTGCCGATCAGGTAAACAAGCGCGGGAAAGATGGCAAAGACCACCGCCTGCCCAGCCATCAGGGTTTCATAATTCTGTCCCAGGGCGGCGTGTAGATACGTCAGAAACGCCGGATACAGCGGACGCTCGAAGAACAAACTTCCGTAGACGTTGATCTTCTGCCCGATGAGCGGAAACTGGCTTCCTATATCGAACGCGGCGGCGTCATAGATCGGATAAAGCATATCATTGGGCGGTCGAGACACAAAGGAAAACCCCTGTTGCAAAGGCTCGCGCGCCCACACAAACGCGGTCACCGCAAAAACGAGAACAACCGTCAACAGATCGAGCCGCCCGGAATCCCATTTTCGTTCGACCTGCAGAAACAACAAGCCGCCGGCAATGGCGACAATGAGTTGCTGGACAAGGATGGGAACACCCGCCCCGTACCAAAAATCCTCAGATGAATGGACGCGGAATCCTGCCAGCAAAACGTCCAGCATGGGCAGCAGGCTGAGCAGGAACAACGCGAGAGCCAACCGCAGAGTCCCGGCAAACCGTTCGAAGCGGGCTGGGCGCCGGCGATGCGCATACCACAGGATCAGCGTGGCAAAACCGGTCAGCAAAAGGAACGCCATCACAGGCTGGAAACGCAGCCAATACGCTCCGAGCGAGCCAACACGATAGGATGGGAGAAACACGCCGATCCATCCCAGCCCGAAACTGATTCCTCCCAGCCAGAGCGCGATTCCACCGGGAACTTTCCCGCCCAACCACCCCTGGAGCGTCCTCGCCGCCCATGCCGGGTCGGCGGCAGATCGGATGCCCAACGCGGCAAAACCAAGGGCGGCAAATAGAAGCCCAAAGGCAAGCGCGAGCCGCGGGGGCGAAAGTCCGAGCAAAACCGCATTCCCCGCTTCGGATGGCGAACCCAGCATGACGCCCAGCGCAACAGCGGCGCCGGACGCCACAAATGTACTGTAAGCAATGATGGATCGCGCCGGGCGGTTATCCGGTTTCATTGGGTTTCCTGTTTTTTTCCAGCCAGAAAATGAAAAACAAGCCGCCAAGCGCGGTCAATCCAAAAATCATATTTGCCCACAGGGGCGGGAGCGGCAGGGTGATAAATGCCAGGCATCCCGTCAGCAGCGCGGCAACATGCATCAAGGTCACAGATTGAACCGGCGACAATCCCAACTGTGTCAGACGGTGATAGAGATGATCCTGTCCTGCTTTATAGAACGGCAAGCCCTGTCTGGTTCGCGAAATGATCACAAGAGCCGTATCGAGGATGGGAACGCTCAAAAGCAGGATGGGAACGAACCAGGAGGACGTTTGTACGAATCCCTGAGGCGTATACGCCATGGCGATGGTAGCCAGCATGAACCCCAGGAATTGCGCACCCGAATCGCCCAGGAATGTACGAGCGGGCGGCGCATTGAAGAAGAACATGCCGATGCAACTGCCAAGCAACACAGCGCTCAGGAATGCCAGATTCATCTCGTTGGAATCGACGGTAACGAACAGAAAAAAAACGGAGGCAATCGCCGCCAGCCCCACAGCGAGACTGTCCATGCTGTCCACAAGGTTGAAGGCGTTGGTGATACCTACGATCCAGAAACAGGTGACGGTCAGGTTCAGAAGCGGAGCGCTCACGAACATCCGTATCTGGATTCCCTGCCAGAGCAGCACCGAAGCAGCCAGCATCTGACCGGTCAATTTCCAGCCTGCTGAAAGTCCTTTTGCGTCATCCCACAATCCAAAAATAAAAATCACCGCTGATGCCAGAAGAATGGACAGGACTTCAGGCGCGGCGAATTTGCCGCCGATCACCGTGACCAAGAACACAGCAAAAAAGATGGCAAGCCCTCCCGCCTTGGGAACAGTGTTTTGATGTGTTTTGTGAGGAGCGCTAAAGGGGTGGTCCAGAAGCCTGTAACGAACCGCAATCCTGATGCCGGGCGACACCAACAGCAATGTGAATATTGCTCCCATGAATATCGTGACAAAGAAGTTCAGTAGCATAAACCTTTCGGCATTGCCTTATTTTACCCTTTTGCACAATGGATTGCCCGCCTATTGCTCCAGCGCTTTTCGATAGACTTTCAAGGTTTGGGCGGTGATGTTTTCGAGGCTGAATTTTTCCAGCGCGAGTTGTCTGCCGGCCTGTCCCAGTTTGTCGCGCAAGGAAGGGGCGGCAAGAAGCGTTTCGATGGCATCGGCAAGCGCGTCGGAATTCCGAGGCGGCACCAGCAAACCGTTGATGCCGCCTTCGACCACATCGCGGCACCCCGGAACGTCGGTCGCGATGATCGGAAGTCCGCTGGCGCAGGCTTCGAGAAGCGCGCTCGGCACTCCTTCACGATAGGAAGGCAGGCAGAAAATATCCGTTTGAGCGAGGACGGAGGGCATATCAGCCTGCCAGCCCCAAAACTCCACCGCATTGGATCGTTTCCATGCTTCGATCTGTTCGGGCGGAACCGAGGCTGGGTTGCCGGGATCAACCGTCCCTGCAATGGCGAAGCGGGCGTTCGATCCCTTGTGTTTTACCCGTTGCGCGGCTTCCACAAATTCATGGATTCCTTTTGTGGCAAGCCACCTGCCGGCAAATAGAATCAGCGGTTGATCGTTATGTTTCGGCGCGGGGCGGAACCGGTTGACATCCACGCCTGTACCCAAAACGAGATGAGCCTGTTCGGGTTCGATGAAACGGTTTCGAATGAACGTTTCCCGGTCTGCAGGGTTTTCAAAGATCACCTGCGTGCCGCGCAGGCTCAGGCGGTATAGAATTTTTGTAATCCCGCGCAGCACACCCACAAAAAAACCGGGATGTATGAATAGATGACCCAGTCCTGTGATGGAATTGACGATTCCCCTGACGCCCAGCAGTCGCGCGGCAATGGAGCCATAAATGACCGGCTTGACGGTGAAGTGATGGACGATATCGGGCTCGATCTGCCGATAGATACGCATCAGGCGCAGGATGGTCCACAGTTCTCCAAGCGGGTTGACGCCCTGACGGGAAAGCCGGAAGGAAACCCATTGGAAGCCGTGTTCCAGGAGCAGGTTCCGGTAGCCGCCGGGCGGGGAAAGCAGGATCACCTCGTTTCCCTGAGCGCGCAATTCCTCAGCCAGCGCACGTCGGAAGTTGTACAGGTACCAGTCGGTGTTGGCGAAGAGCAGGATTTTAGGCATTGGATTTAATGCGCCGCGCTTTTTAGTAACTCCAGCAATTGGGGCGCCGTCACGCGAAGATTATATAAGGTTTCCGCTTTTCGACGCCCGGCATTTCCCATTTCGATTCGCATTTGGGGGTTTTCGCGAAGGTGGCAAAGCGCGGTCAACCACTCAGAGGGCGAATTGGCAAGGTACCCATGGACACCCGGTTCGACGATTTTCCGGTTGACACCCACCGGAGAGGCGACGACGGGGATTCCACCTGCCATGTACTGAATCAGTTTGTAACCGCATTTACCGCGTTCGAACGGGTCGTCCACCAGCGGCATGATGCCCACATCGAATTTCTGGTTTACAGTCCGCTCGATTTCCTCGCTCCAGGGGATGAGTTCGGTCGGGACATCCGGGAAGGGAGGCACGTTTCCGCCGACCAGTACGAGCCGAACGGGGAACATCCGGCTCAGTTCGGAGAGAACGCCTCGCAGACCGTTCAGGTATTTGGCGGTGACGGGGGCGCCGATCCATCCGATTTTGAAAACGGCATCCTCCTCCGGGCGTTTGATCTCGTATTGGCTGACATCCACAACGCTGGGGAGTATCTCAATGCGGCGCGCTCCCGATCTTTCTGCCCTTTCCGCCAGGTAATCGTTGCCTGCGATCACCAGGTCGGCATGACGCATCACACGGTCTATCTTTTGACCGAGCCATTTTCTCACCAGGCGATTTGGGTGCATATCGTAACGATGAAAGACGGCATCATCGTAATCCACCGCGCAGGGAACGCGGCGCGGCAAGAGGAGTTTTTCCACCTCGAAGGGAAGCCAGGGAAGGAATTCCTTTTCCGCCCAAATCAGTGCGATGTCGCGGCGACGGGTCAGGGCGGCGAGGCGGTGGAGATAGGCGTGCAGAACGGCATATGGCGAGATTCTGCGTCCGGCGTAAAGTCTGCGGATGTATTCGTCGTCGAAGAAGGGGGCGGTGATGAGTTCGATGCCCCGCGCCTCGAGATAGGGAAAATATTGATAAAAACGGACCCGGCTGCTGGAGCCAAGCCGCCAGTAGCGCGTAAGGACAAGAATGGTCATAGGTTATCGCGGTTTCATCTGCCGGTCGAAGAAAATCGTTTCCAAAATGTCGATGCTGGAATCCCACCGAAATTTTTGCGCGGTTTTTCCGCCGTTGACGGTCAGTTCGCGGCGTAACGTCTCGTTTTCGATTAGTTTTTTTACCGCTTCGCGGGCGCCTTGCACATCCCCTTGCTCCACGACCAGGGCATTATAGCCATCCACAATGTACTCCTCTATGCCGGTCACTTTCCCGACCACCGCCGTGCCTCCGCACGCCATCATTTCCAGAGGCGGGTAGCAGAATGATTCGATCCGGCTCATCTTCAAGAGAAGATCGCAACTCGAATATACATGACGCATTCGACCGAAGGGTACCTTTCCCAAGAATCGGTCGCACTTCCAATCCGGTTCGGGTTTGCCCGAGGAACTGACGCACCACACCTCACAGTCGAGGTCGCGAACCGCCGCAAACGCGTCCCGCATGCCTTTGTAGGGCATGTTGATGGCTCCTTCCAAAAGCACGCGTACCCGGCTGCCTTTCTTCTCGAGAGGTTCGTCGGGGAACAATAAGCGGTCGTTGATTCCGTTTGGAACGACCGGCGCGTCCTTGCCGTATTCATTCTTGAGCCAGGTTCGAATCCATCCAGCCATGGTGATGAATTCGAAATCCATTGCATAGGTCTTTCGGGCTCTTTTTGCCCTGAAATCCCCCGCCGGGTAGAAACGGCTTTCGTCCGATTGGACAAAATAGAATTTCCGATCCGCTTCCAGCGTTTGGACAGTGTATGCCGTTGTCCAACCGGTGGCGACAAGAATATCGTAGGCGCCTTCTGTGATTTGTGAAATGGGAATGACCGGAACCGATTGATGGGGGAACCATGAGATTCGATCAAGATTGTCTTCCGAAATGATGGAAACGTCGCGTCCTCTTTGGATCAGTCGGTTGGCATGCTCACAGACGACCGCCACCCCGCCGGAGATGGCGGTCCCGGGAATGACGTAGGCGATTTTGAGTTTGTGGCTTTTCGCGGAAGAAGACGAACCGCTCGGCTGCCTGGTTGTGATGTTCCGTTTTGTTTTCCGCCGGATGATGAAGTTCCAGACGGCATCGAATCCCATGACGAACGACAGGAGCGCCCGTCCCAGTCTTTCTCTCCGGCTATTGGGTGGCGCCAGACGCGAGCCGATGCGATGGAGAAGCCGCGCCAGCCTCCATTCCCTGCTCATTTGGATCTCCGCCAATTGATTGTCGCGTTCGATGATTTCCGCCTCCCGCTCCAACAGGCGCGCGGTCAGTTCCCGGATGCGTTCGTTCGGGTCTTCGTTTTGGGGTTCGATTTCCGAGGCTTGACTCCGTTGCATGAAACTCTCTCTCTTTGATTTTACCTGCCTTCAACGAACCTGATATGCCCCGGTTTCGCACCCCCGCTTACGACAAGACGGACAGTACAGCGGACTAACTGGTTTTCATCCCAAACCAGGCGGCAATTTTTCTCATGCCCCGGATGAAAACATGTATCGCCTGATAGTAAAGCATCCTTTGCCACCCCAGGCGGTCGCGGAGGACAAGGCAGACCTCGTTTTTTCTTCTTTTGTGGTTCGACGAGACTCCGCCGGGATGATGCAAAGCGGAAAGATACGGAACAATCCTGAAGGACGCTCCCGCCAGAAACGCGCGCAGGAAAAAGTCGAAATCGGAGGCGATCTTGAGGTCTTCGCGATAAGGGAAACGGGAAAGCAGTTGCCGGTCAATAAAAGAGGATGGGTGCGGGAGAGAGTCGCCGAACATCAGCCGTTTGGGTACGGGCGCATAGGAAAAGGGCGGGGTCGTTTCACTGCCGGCGACCAGGGTGGCGGCGCACACGATTTGTTCGCGGCAGTCGGGCAGGATGGAAAGCACCTTCTTAACGCCATCGGGTATCAACTCATCGTCGCCATTAATGAACAGGACGAATCTTCCCCGAGACGCGGCGATCCCCTTGTTCATGGCGTTGTATATTCCCGTATCCGGTTCACAAATGAACCGGTCTATCATGCCGGAGTATTTTTCGAGGATTTCGAGTGTGCCGTCATACGAGACGCCGTCCACCACGATATATTCCACGTCGTCCGATTTGACCGGCGCTACGGATTTCAACGTGCGTTCGATCGTGCGGGCACAATTCCTGGTCACTGTGATGATGGTCAGCAGTTTATCGGACATGTTGCTTGCCATCATGGATGTGATAATCCGCCGGAATGTCGATTCGCCAGCGCCTTTTCGTATCGCATCAGGGAGAGCCACGCGCGCGCTTCGTAAACGGCAATGAAAACACTCAGGAACCAGCCTGCCCAGCCCCCGCGCCAGCCTGCGTATTTGATGAAACTCGCCGCAAAACTTTTCAATGGATTGTATAACAGGGATTTCCAGTCGAAACGAAAGCCGTTGTTATACCGGCTCTCGCCTTCCATTTTGAGGTAACGTTCATGTTTTTCGATTAACTGCCGGTAATCGTCCACCCAGTAATGAATGACAGCGTTTCCGGGGCGTGAGGGAAGCGTGTAGGTTTCGCAACCGGGTTTGCAGCGCAGCGCCCTGTGGACATCGGCCGTGACCGTCACCCGGTCCCGGTGCATGACGCGTGGGATGGGACGCACCCCTCCCCAGAGTGTGGTGTCGAGTCTCCGGTTGAGAAAATAGTATTGGTACGGAACATGAACGATTCCGATGTTGTCACTCACCTCTAAACGGATCAGGTCTTCCACAAGGCTGGGCGGCAGGATTTCGTCCGGGTCCACGCGAATGACCCAGTCGTTTTGCAGGGATGGAAAAAGACCCGGCAGGACCATTTCGCCGATGGGAACCCATGGATGACGGATGACTTTTGCCCCCATGCTATGCGCGATGGCGATAGAATGGTCAGCCGAACCGATATCGGCGACGACAACCTCCTCGAATGGCTTCAGGGAGGCAAGGCAATCACGTAAATGCCTGTCTTCATTAAAGACAACGACGAGGGCTGAGATGTTCATCGCCGAACGCGCCTCGCCAGTCTGACGGCATAGCGCGCCGGTCTGCTGCATTTGATCTTTTGGTAAAGCCCGTAAAAAAGGATCTTCCAATTTTTCAACGCCGCCGGGCGGACAAAGAAAACATCCTGACCGTTATCCACCCATGAAACATACCCTTGAAGTTCCATGAAGCGCAGGAGTTCGCGCTGTTCGTCCGGGGACGAGTATTCCACAACCAGCAGACGGGGATCGTATTTGCGAAGGTCGAAACCGCGCAAAACAGCCATCTCATTCCCCTCCACGTCAATGGACACAAAATCCACATGCGGTATGTTGTGGGTTTGCAAGATGTCGTCAACCGTCGTGGCGGTTACGCTCTCCTTTTCCCAGAGGTAATCGGGCCAGCGCTCGATGACATCGTCTGCAGGCGAAGAAACGTCCGAGCCCCACTCCGTTGCCCAGGGGACGGTCGCCACGTTCAAGGTCATTTCGCCCTTGTAGTCCGACGCTGCGGCTCTCACCGTGACGACATTCGTGTGTTCATACAGTTTTTCGAGTTTTTTGTAATTCTTCAGGACAGGTTCCACGCACACGCCGCTCCAGCCGTGTTCGAACAACAGGCGGCTGTTGCTAAAGCCCACTCCGTCGAATGCGCCGACATCCAGGAAAATCCTGCGGGCAGGAGGAGAGAAACGGAAAAAATCGAGCGTGATCAAGTCCTGCCCCAATTGCGAATAACTTTTTGGTGTTGCGCCCATTTTCGCTCAGATCTTGATGATGATGCAGGTCATAGCCCAAAAATGAATGGATAGCACGTTGCCGGTACGATGATCGAGTTTTCTGATTTTCTCCAGAAAGAAATCATCCATATCCTTTCTGTCGTTGTCGAACGTTTGCCCGGGATCGTTGTATTTCATTCCGGGCCAAACCTCGAGCACATGATGATCGGTTTGAAGTTTTTCATAGGAACATCCCAGATCTTCGATGATGTAGATGCCGCCGCTATTGAGTCTCCGATCGAAGAGATGCTCGAAGGAGGCGAGGGTCATTCGGTTGACATGGCTGCCGTCGTCTATAATGATATCGAATCGTTTGTCGGCGCCAAAACAATTCGCCAGGAAATCCCCGTCGTCCTGACTGCCGATTTCTATGTGGATGCGCTTTTCTTCGAAGGCTTTGCACCGCGGATCAATGTCAATCCCATACACGTTTCCTTTCCTGAAGTACGCCTTCCAGGTTCTGAGAGACGCGCCGTCCCTCACGCCGATCTCGAGTATCGAGACTTTTTGGTTTCTAAAGCGCTCGAAGTATTTCTCATAAATATCCAGATACGACCAGCCGGCAAAGGAATGATGCTCGTCGAATTTATCGGTGAGGTGGGCAATACCAATCAATTTCAAACGCGACTTAACGCCATATCGAAACACCGAATGTATGCGCCGATACGCCGCGCCCAGTTGATGATAGAGGGATTCGCCCATCACTCTTTTTGCAATCGTTTTTAATCTGGTTTGCATTGATGCTCCATGTTACATCGTTTAGCCGCGCAGACTGCTAATCGCGAACGCCGTCATAGATTTTCGATTTCGACGCGGAAAACCTCGAGCGCAGGAGTGCAAAAATGGGTTTCTTCAGCGCCTGCCGCGCTCTTGCCAGGAGAGTCCTCTTCTGACTCGAGGGGTCGGCGGGTATATACGGCTCGCCCGGCAAAGACACGTGCCTTTTGAAGTGCTCCATGTCATCCGCTAACAGGGCACGGCGGTGCACCCATATCTTCTGACCATGAACCTGGCAGGGCGAAGACCATCCGGCATAGATCATGGCATCCAGCATGATTGGGTTTGGGATATGTTTGTAAATCAGCAAAGAAAGGATGGCTTGATCGTGCCGACCGAGGGGAATTGTGCTTTGAATGTATTCCTCCACCGAGGCAATTTGCAATGCCCAAGAGAGAATATCGGCGAAAATGCCCTCCTTCCTGAACCCCACAACGCCGCCGGCAAAGGTCATTTTGTGATTACGAAATTCCGGTTCGACTCCGCAGCCAACGCACGCCGCCTCGGTCGCCGTGTCGCTTAGAAGATAATAGGTGGGATTAATGAAATACCCGATTCGAGCGATGACGTCAAACAGCTCGTCCACAGGCTGTAACACCACGACGCCCGCATCCAGCCAAAGAACATCGCGGGCTGGAGCGTCGTTCCAACACCAGATTTTCCAGGTAAAGTGCCTGCGCCAATGAGGCACAAAAGCAGGAACCTTTCTGACTTCGATGCGGTTTTCTTGCAGCACGGCGAGCGTCTCTTCGTCCATGCCCAGGTCATACACCAGAACGGGCGGATGGTGGGGCCAGTTCAGGGTTAACGAACCTAATAACGCCAGCAAAGACGGTCCGAAGGCGCGCGAGGCGCCGGTAATAATTAATTTTTCAGTCCTTTTTTGCCGTTGGACTTTTGGTTGACTGGCGCTCGATCTCATTGGTCAATTCTCCTCGATCAAGTGGCGAACATTATTCCCGGGTTTGGATTGCCGTCCGGCGAACCGTCGGGGACTTGATTTCAAGCCTTCTTCTCGAACTGTCTTTTCATCCAATTATAAATCGGCGTGAATCTTGTTTTGAGCAAAACCCCGAGTCTCGTGCGGATGCCGTGATAAAAGGAACGAACCGGATAGTTTTTGATATATCGTTCCAGCCAGAGCGCATAACTCTCCAGTCGTTGTTTTTCGTCTCCCTCCACACGACGCATCCAGTGGCGGACAATTTCCAATTCCTCCTCCCAGAATACAATCGGAAAGTTGACGGTCTTTTGCGCCGAATGCATACGGAAGCAAGCCAATGCCTGCCCGATGAGGACGGGTCGGAACCCGTGATACGCCAATCGTCCATACAGTTCGTGATCCATCGCATACTTCAGCGTTTCATCAATGCCCCCGACCTCGATCACGATGTCTCGTTTCCAAAACGAGGAAGGTTGAGGAAGGGCGATTCCCGAGCGTTTCGTACAGACAAAATCAATCCAGCCTGTTGGAATATAGTTTCTATCACGACCCGGCGAGGTATAGAGGTGAGGGGGGAATTGAGATATTTCGTGCAAATCAGGATCGGTAAAAATCGTCGCGCCGACGATCCAGAAAACGGGTTCGGGAGACCGAACGATCGCCGAAGCGATTAGCGGTAATGCGTTTTCCAGGTAGAGGTCGTCTGCGTTCAACCAGGCGATCCAATCCCCGGTTGCTTTTTGGAGTCCCTTGTTAATCGCATGAGACTGACCCCGGTCGGGGACGCTTTCCCAGTACGCAAGCCAGGGTTCGTATTTCTTGATGATTTCAAGGGTGTTATCCGTACTGCCGCCGTCCATGATGATGAATTCCAAATTGGGGTAGTCCTGCAAAAGCACCGAGCGAATGGTTTCCTCGATGTATTTTCCCTGATTATAGGATGGCGTGATGACGCTGATCTTCGGCAGCGCCGCACGCTCCCAGGCGGTTGGGAGCGTGCCGGAGGCGTGACGCCAGGGCCATTTGGTTTTTTCAACGTCATAGGGGAATGCAGGGTCGGTGGAGATCATTCGATATACGGCCTTTTTTGCCGGCGGGTTATGGAAACGCTACAGTCCAGTGAACGTCCAGACCGTTCAGGCAGACGGAGATCCATCAAGAACATGAGCATAAACGGTGATGTATTGTTTTGCGACGTTGTCCTCGCCAAATCTTTCAACGGCTCTCTTTCTGGACTGACGGCTGAGGGTATCATCGTCCTTTTGATCGAGTATCCATTTGATGCCCTTTGCCAGGTCCAGGGTGTCGTACGGTTTTGCCAGATAGCCGGTCTTGAGGTGTTCGACAATATCCGGCAACCCGCCGGTATGGAAAGCTGCGATCGGCGTTCCGCAGGCGTGCGCCTCCACACCTGTATTGGGCAGATTTTCCAAGCGGGAGGGAATGACCAGCACATCGGATGCATTGTAGAGGAGCCGCAGGGAGAGGTCGTCGCGGAGTTGTCCCATGTAATGGGTCGGGAAGCCAAGATGCGGCGGGGCGGGAGGCGGGTTTTGTCCGAAAATGACGAGTTCCAAACCGGCGATCTCGCCTTGCAAATGGGCGAGGGCGTCTGTCAAAAGATCAAAGCCTTTGTTGGGATCGGCATCTCCTCCCGCGGCGCCAAACGCCAGGAGGGGAATGTCGGGGGGCAGGTCCAAAGCGCGCCGCGCCAATCCTTTCTCGAGGGGACGCCACAGATCGGTATCAATGGCGTTGGGGATGACAACGACAGACCAAGCCCGCATCAGCGCGCTTTGCCGAACGCAATCTGCCAGCCAATGACTGGGAGCGACGAGTTGAATGGGGCGCCTCCAGTGTTTTCGTTTGCGCTCCCAGGTCCAGCGGTTTAGGTCGAATCCGCTTTCATGCGCAGGGCGGTTATCGTTTCGGTAACCGTCCTTCCAGCGGGTGTCGAACGTGACATGCTCTGCGCCGCAAAATGCCCACATATCGTGTAACGTCCAGACGAGAGGCTTGTTTATTTTTGCGACATCCGAAATGGATAACATGCCGCCGTTGAACCAATGCAGGTTCACGAGATCGGCATCGCCGGCATTGATCGGCGCGATGCTTACGGAAGAGGGCATGTCGGGCGAATGGAGCGAACGGCTGGCGGTCTTGAATTGCGCGGTCATTTCGAAAACCAGCCGCCGGTTGAGGCGCGGGAAGAACGCCTTGTGAGGCGCAAGGCTTTGAACGGACCAATCTGGTTCGGTCATTTCTTTCACCAGCATTCTCGATTGAACGCCCGCCCGCAGAAGGGCGCGATGGAGGCGGTAGGCGGCGCGTCCGGCGCCCCCGATTTTGTCGTAGTAGTTGACCTGTACAATTTTCATGGCGGTTTCGAATTGCGGGAGGTCGCGAGAGGTGTTTCAGGCGGCAGATGCCCGCAGGTCGTTTGCAATCATCCAGCCCATTTTTTTCAGGATGCGCAAAGACAAGCCGAATTTGGCGACGCCAAAACCGAGCATTGCCCAATAAGAGGCGGGCGGCAATTTTCCGGGCAAGGCGCGGGAACGAACGGCGCTCATCCATTTTTCCCACAACACCTCCCGAAACGCCTTTCGATCGTAGGTTTTGTATTTCTCATTTGCGCGGTCCAGTTTGATCAAATAGTCTCCGGCTTCGCGGATTCTGCCCGGCTCGGCAAACAAACCGTGCGCGAATCCGCTCAGATACAGGTGGAGCGTCCTTTCGTCTGCGGTGGGGAGGATGCCCAATTTCAGCAATTGTTCCCGTTGGATCTCCCAGGAGATGTCAAGTTGTTGTTGTTTGCGTTGGACGGTCACCTGGCTGGAATGCGTGCGATAGACGGTCAGCACTTCGGGCATATTGACGATCTTCCATTCCCGCGGGATGCGGGTCCAAAGCCCATAGTCTTGCGAGAGGTGATGCGACAAATCGAAGCGCAATCCGATTTCGCGGGTGCAGGCGGCTCTCATCATGACCGTTGAATTTGCCAGGCAATTATTGAACAGCAGGCAGGCGCGGAGATATTCCGAGTGCGCCGGATATTGCGCAATCACATCCTTTCCGTCGCCGACGATTTTCACCCAGCCGCCGCATACCCCGACCTGCGGGTGGGTGTCGAGGAATTTCACCTGTTTTTCCAGACGTTCCGGCAGGCTGATGTCGTCGCAGTCCAGCCAGGCAATGTACCGTCCGCGTGAGGCGTCCAATCCCTGGTTGCGAACGCGGGGCAGTCCCGTATTGGTCTTATTCTCGAGAAAAACGATTCGGGGGTCGCGGTATGAGGCAATAACCTCCGCGCTGGAATCGGTCGAACCATCGTTGATGACGATCAATTCAAAATCCGAAAAGGTCTGACTCAGGATGCTGTCCATGGCGTTACGGATGAACTTTTCGCCGTTGTAGACCGGTATGACGACAGAAACGACAGGCGGTTTCATGAGATTGTCAGGGATGGAGTTGTGCGACATCATGTGAGTCTATCATACGCCTTCGCCCGGGGGTCATCCGCCGGCGAGTTTGACCTTGTACCCCAGTTTTTGCAAGACCGCCGCGATCTTTTCGCGCTGTTCGCTCTGGATTTCGATCGCGCCATGCTTGACCGTCCCGCCAACGCCGCAAGCCTGTTTGATATGCTTCGCCAGCAACTTCATTTCTTCTTCCGAGAGCACAAGATTCTTAATCAGCGTGACGGACTGTCCGCCGCGCCCTTTCGAGTCGCGGTGCAGGTAGGCGGTCTGTTGCTGAGGCAGCAGGGAGCGTTCCCCTCTGCCTGCGGGAGAGGGGGTAGGGGGGAGGTCCTTCTTGCGCTGGTCGCCGCCATCGGACGACCAGACGGTGCGGGCATGATTTTTGTTCATGCCGATAGTGTAGAGGAGGTCGAGGAGGATGTCAATAAGGTCCCGTGCAATCCGCGGAGCGGAACGATGTTACAGCCTCAATGTTATACTTTCCTGCATGAACTCCGATTACAGGCAACTCATCCGCGAACACATCCTCGATACAGACACGTTCATCCGCGCGGTGTTCAGCGGGGAACAGAAAGGCGCGTCCGTGCCATGGGTGAGGGTCGTGGTACGTCCCGTCGAACTCAAGGGACAGGTCCACTGGCAGTTCTCCTATTTCGACGAGAAGAAGGACATCACCAAGAATTATCTCGACGAAGCCGCTTCCAAATTGAACGAACTGCTGGCGTTTCCCTTTCGCAACATTTTCATCGAGAGCGGTGCGGGGAACATTCAGGTTAACTTTTCGAAGAAGGGAAAACCTCTCCTCAGCAGATCCAAACCTTCGCAATCGGTGACCGACCTTTCGCACGACCGTCACAAGGATAGACTGCTCCACGAAGAGAACGCCGCCCCGTTCCTGCAAGCCGTCGGCATTCTGACGCAGGACGGGCGCATCAAAGCGGATATGCGGCGCAAGTACAAGCAGATCAACGAGTTCCTGCGACTCGTGGACGAAACCGCATCCTTCTCCGCCTGGGCTGGGTCGCCCATCCGAATCGTTGACTTTGGCTGCGGCAGTGGTCACCTGACCTTTGCCCTGTACTACTACCTGCACGAGGTGCTGGGGGTGGACGCGCACGTTACAGGCGTGGACATCAAATCCGAGTTAATGAGCCGGCTTCGGGCAAAGTCTGAGGCGCTGGGCTGGGACCAGATCGAGTTCCAAACGGGGTACATCTCCGATTACCAAACGGATGTTCCGCCGGAGGTTGTCATTGCCCTGCATGCCTGCGATACCGCCACCGATGACGCACTCGCAAAAGGGATACAATGGAACAGTAAAGTCATCGTTTGCGCGCCGTGCTGCCAGCATGAATTGCAGGCACAACTGGCGAAGGTTGAACTGCCCGACTCGCTTGCGTCCGTGTTTCAGGACGGCATTTTCTTCGAGCGCATGGGCGACATCCTGACCGACGCCTTCCGAGCGAATATCCTGCGCATCATGGGCTACCGCACGGATGTGACGCAGTTCGTGCCCATCGAACACACGGCAAAGAACCTGATGATTCGGGCAATCAGAAAATCACAGCCGGGGAATGAAAAGTGGGTGGAGCAGTATCGAAGGTTGAAGTCGTTCTGGGGCGTCACGCCGTATCTCGAACGGTTGCTGGGCGAGGAATATAAAAAGAAATTGTAATATTGGCATTTCGGGCGAAGCGAGAAATCCTTTGCCGGCAGCTATAACAGACCTCCTGCAAAAGCGCGCCAGAGGGCGCACAGTACGCCTTCGCGTAAGAGACGTTCTCTCACGTCGGCTGACTTATGCAAGAGGTCTAACAAAAGATTTCTCAGCCGCAAAGCGGCTTCGAAATGACAATCCCATAAATCGAAAACAGTCCCCGAACTTTCGGGGACTGTTCGCTTTACTTCGCTTTTGCCAGGCTGATCTTTTCCTTCCCGATGCGGTAATTGCCGTTGTGCGTCATCACCTGCTCGACCAGGTCTGCGGGGATATCCACGAAGGTGAACGTGTCCTCGATGCGGATCTTGCCGATGGTGTAGCCCGGGATGTTCGCATGGAAGGCGATCGTGCCGACGATATCGTTCGGGCGGATGCCGCTGGACTTGCCTTTGTTGATTTTCAAGCGAACCATCCCCTCCTCATGCGAAGAGCCGCCGCGCTTGCGGTTGGTGGGACTCTTGATGGGTAGTTCGCGCCGCCCGAAAGTCTCCCGCCCCGCGTTTTTCGGCTTGTATTGTTTTTCACTGCGGTGGTCAGACTTGACCTCACCGATTTCGGCAATGGGACGCTGTTTCTCGTCGGCGCGGGCGATCTTGATGGCGGCGGCGGCGATGTTCAGCGGGTCGTACCCGGCTTGGATCAGTTCCTGCACCATTTCGAGTTCGCGTTTGTAGCGTCCGCGCCCGAGCCAGACCTTCAAATTCTCAACCACCTTGCCTTCGCGGTGACGGTGAATATCTGCAACGGTGGGCAATTCCATCTTTGTGACGGTCTGTTTGGTAAGCGCTTCCACCTCACGCAGGCGGCGCTTTTCCTTCGGGGAAAGCAGGGTGATGGCAACTCCAGCCTTTCCGGCGCGGCCCGTCCGCCCGATACGGTGGATGTACACTTCGGCGTCGTCGGGCAGGTGAAAGTTGAAGACGTGTGAGATGTCGTCAATGTCCAGCCCGCGGGCGGCGACATCGGTGGCGACCAGCACTTTCAACTGATTGGCACGGAAGCGTCCGAGCACACGTTCGCGGGCGTTCTGGTCGAGGTCGCCGTGAATGGCTTCGGCGGGGATGCCGCGCACGACCAGTTCGTTGGCGAGGGCGGCGGTCTCGGCGCGGGTGCGGGCGAAGATGAGGGCGCTCTTGATCGGTTCGATTTCGAAGAGACGCGTCAGGGCATTGGTCTTGTCCGCTTCGTGGACGAGGTAGTAGCGCTGTTCGATGGCTAAGGCGTTGGTGGGGTCTCGTTTGATGGTGACAGGCTGAGGGTCCCGCATGAAGCGGCTGGCAAGGGAGCGGATGCGCGGGGGCAGGGTGGCGCTGAAGAGCGCCGTCTGCCGTTCAGCAGGAGTTTCGGCAAGAATCTTTTCCACATCCTCCATGAATCCCATGTTGAGCATTTCATCGGCTTCGTCCAGCACGAGGGTGCGGAGGTGTTTGATGTTGAGCGCGTTGCGTTCGATCAGGTCGAGCAAACGTCCGGGCGTGCCGACGACGATATTCACGCCGCGGTTGAGGCGGCTGATCTGCGGTCCGTAAGGCTGACCGCCGTAGACGGCGAGCACCCGCACGTTGAGGTGTTTGCCATACTCGTTCATCGAATCGGCGACTTGCAGGGCAAGTTCGCGGGTGGGTGCGAGCACAAGCGCCTGGACGTGTTTTTGCGGTTGGAAGTTGTGAAGGATGGGAAGGGCGAAGGCGGCGGTCTTGCCGGTGCCGGTCTGTGCCTGACCGATTACATCTGCCCCGGAGAGCATGAGGGGAATCAGTGCGGCTTGAATGGGCGTTGGCGTGGAGTAGCCGAGTTCGGTGATTGCGTGCATAATCTCGTCACGCAGGTTGAGGGAGGTAAAGTCGGTTGTCATCGTTTCCTTTTTTATGTCATTGCGAGGAGCCCGGGGGCGACGAAGCGATCCCTAATTAAGTGGGAGATTGCTTCACGCCTTCGGCGTTCGCAAAGACATGATACGGGTTGTTCCGATGACTCCGTTAACTTTCTTCCTGTCAATCAAAGCCTCGCTTTTCAGCCCGGCTCGCCCAACAAAAAAGCCCGACACACTTTCATCGGGCGTTTAGAGCAATCAAAACAATTCCCAGAGAGTTATGCTCTCCAACAAGAGCGAACGGAGTTTATCACAGATTTCAGAAAAAACGGAGGCAGTTTCATTCCGTTTCAAAGCCATGTATGGTACATTCCAATCATCCATACTTCAAGAAAGTGCATATCTGGCGGTCTCTACCGCCGCATTTGCGCTACACCTGCCCTGGCGGGCGGCGCCAGGGGAGAGCGCAAATTACGCCAAGTTTTCATAAATCTGGAGGTGATCCATGCAAGTTCTCGGCATTGACGTAGGCGGTTCGGGGATCAAAGGCGCGCCCGTGGATACACGGACTGGAAAGTTGCTGGCGGAACGGTTTCGCATCAAGACTCCAAAGGGAGCTGAACCCAAACCCGTTGCCAGAGTGGTCGCTGAGATCGCCCGCGCCTTCAAGTGGAAGGGGCTCATCGGCATCGGCTTCCCCGCCCCGATCAAGGCGGGAATCGCCATGATGGCGGCGAACGTTTCAGATAAATGGATCGGCTTGAACGCGGACGACTTGTTTACCCAAGTCACCGGCTGCGACTGTACGATGATCAACGATGCCGATGCGGCGGGACTGGCGGAGATGAAGTTCGGCGCAGGCAAGGGGCAGCCGGGGACGGTCATCATGATTACGCTGGGGACGGGCATTGGCACCGCCATCTTCCATGGCGGGAAACTGCTTCCCAACACCGAATTCGGTCATCTGGATATGAACGGCAAGGACGCCGAACGCCGCGCCTCGGACGCGGTCCGTCAGCGGGAAGACCTCTCGTGGAAAAAATACGCCAAACGCTTGAACAAATACCTCGCTACCATGGAAAAACTCTTCTGGCCCGACCTGTTCATCATTGGCGGCGGCATCAGCAAGCAGTCTGAAAAATTCATTCCCTTATTGAAAATCGAGACGCCCATCGTCCCGGCACAATTCCTGAACGAGGCAGGCATCGTCGGCGCGGCGCTGGCGGCGAAGAAGAGATCATGAAACAAGAGAAACGTCCCGAAAGTTGTCGCCCAAACCATCAAGCCTTCTGTCCCGCGCAAGATAGTATGTCAAAAACTGTATAAAGGTAATGCGGCATTAAGCTCGCGCCACCTTTTTACACAGTATTCGCAATACAACCGCGTAAGGGACATTCTCAAACGTCGAAGGACGTATGCAAGAGATCAAGCGGATGATTCGTCCGCCTTTTCTTTTCTCTTTGCCCGTGTTCATCTGCGTTTATCTGTGGTTTAATTCCCCCCAATGGATGCTAAAAGTCTGCAAGTCCTCGAATACCCAAAGATACGCGAGCGGCTGAAGTCGTTCTGCGATTTTTCCGCTTCGATGGAACTGGCGCTTGCCCTCGAGCCGACCGATTCCTTCGACCTCGCTCTTGCCCGCCTCGCCGAAACAACCGAGGCGCGGCGGCTGTTCTCGGTCACGGATGTGGGTATCGGTGGCGCGCACGACATCCGCCCGGCGGTGGATCTTGCCGCGCGCGGCGGCGTACTCGACCCGCAACAACTGCTGGATGTGAAGTCCACGCTGATTTCCTGCCGCGAGTTGAAGAAAACCTTCGAGCGCAAAACGCAGGAATACCCGCGTCTCTCCCAGATCGCGGCCGGACTCCCCGAAACCCACGGTATCGTGGACGCCATCACGCGCGTCCTCTCCGAGCGGGGCGAAGTGCTGGATTCGGCTTCCCCGAAACTTGCCGCCCTGCGGCGCGAGATCAAGATTGCCCATGACCGGCTGATGTCACGTTTGCAGAAATATCTCACCGAGGCAGGGAACAAATTGCAGGAACCCATCATCACCCAGCGCGACGGGCGTTACGTCATCCCCCTGCGCGCCGAGTTCAAAGGGCAGATCAAGGCGATCATTCACGACCAGTCCTCCAGCGGCGCGACCCTGTTCGTCGAACCCCTGCCCGTGGTGGAACTCAATAACACCGTGCGCGAACTCGAACTTCAGGCGCGCGACGAGGAGCGCCGCATCCTTCACGAACTTTCCGTGCAGGTGGGCGAACATGCAATCGAGTTCAAATACGGCATCGAAAACCTCGCCATGCTCGACCTGGTTTTGGCAAAGGCGAAGTATGCGGAGGAATTGAAGGCATCAGAACCAATCCTGCAGAACGCGTCAACCGTCAACCGTCAAAGGTCAAAGATCGAAGACGCTCCACGTTCGACGATAGACGCTCCTTCCATTCGGCTGATCCATGCCCGTCATCCGTTGCTCGACCCTCAAACTGTCGTCCCCATTGACGTGGATCCCCAGCCCGGCACGCGCGCCATCGTCATCACCGGCCCCAACACGGGCGGCAAAACCGTCTCGCTCAAGACCGTCGGCTTGCTGGCGCTCATGGCGCAAAGCGGACTGCACATCCCCGCGCAAAGCGGCTCGGAACTGCCATTCTTCCATAACGTCTTTGCCGACATCGGCGATGAGCAATCCATCGAGCAGTCGCTCAGCACGTTCAGCGGTCACATCACCAACATCATCCGCATCCTCGAGCAGATTGACGAACGTTCCCTCGTCATTCTCGACGAACTGGGCGCCGGCACCGACCCGCAGGAAGGAGCAGCGCTGGCGCGCGCCATCCTCCAGCACCTGCTCGAGGTCGGATGCATGACCCTCATCGCCACGCATTATCCCGAACTCAAGACGTTTGCCCATTCGACCGAGGGGGTGGTGAACGCCTCTTTGGAATTCGACATCAAGACACTGCGTCCGACGTACCATCTCGAAATCGGACTCCCCGGCCGCTCGAACGCCCTCCTCATTGCCCGGCGCCTCGGTCTTCCCCAGCCGATCATTGATTCGGCAAAAGGAGAGATCCACCCCGACAACTTGCGCGCCGACAAACTGCTCGACGACATCCGCAAGGAACGCAACCGCACCTCGCGCGAACGCGAAAAACTGGAAAAAGCCCGTGCCAAACTCGAAGCGCAAACCCGGGAACTCGAAAAGCGACTCGAAAAGATCGAAGATGAGCGTCGCGAGGTGCTGGCAAAGGCGCGGGCGGAGGGCGAATTGGAAGTTGCCATCCTGAAAAAGAACATCGAATCGCTCAAGTCGCAGTTGAAAAAGGCGAAACAGCCGCTCGAGGCGTTGAAAGCAATCGAAGAGAAGGTGGAAGCGATTGTACAAAAAGTCGAAGCGCCGGTTGAACGTCAAGTTGAAAAATCATCAGTGATCAGTAATCAGTCGCTGAAGTTAGGGGAAAGAGTCACCGTCGGCACGCTGAATGCCGAAGGTGTGGTGACAGCCCTGGGCGAGTCCGATGCGGAGGTGCAAATTGGGAATTTGCGCGTGCGGGCGAGGCTGTCGGAGTTGGCAAGGAAGTCCGGCGCATCGACAATAGACGATAGACCACAAATTATGGTGAATCGCCCATCGTCCGTGGCCTCTTCCCCCGGTCTTGAACTTAATTTGCGCGGCAAACTGGTGGAGGAGGGGCTGGAGGAGTTGGAGCGGTATCTGGAGAAAGCCTATTCGGCTGGCTTGCTGTTCGTGCGGATCGTGCACGGCAAGGGGACCGGCAAGATGCGCGACGCGGTGCGGAACGCGTTGAAGTCCAGCCCGTATGTGGTTTCGTTCGAGGAGCCGAAGGAGACCGAAGGCGGGGCGGGCGTGACGTTGGCAAAATTGGCGAGGTAATTCGCCGGGAGGTTTTGGAATGTCTCTGGATGATGCAATCGGGAAGATGACGGATTTAATCAGGAGCGTGAGCACAGGGGCTGAGATCAAGGCGGTCAAAATGTCGGAGGAGGAGGCGCGCTTGAGCGTCTATGCTCCCGCCGCCGAGATTCAAGTCATCAAGAACGCCACCTTCCAGCCCGCGATTGATTTGTTGAACAACGAAGGGCTGGATATTCAGGTGTTCGTGTACGACAAAGACGCGCCACCCTTGAAGGGTTAGCCGATTGGAACGCTTTCAGGTTGGACTCCCCCGCGGGAGTCTTTTTTAATTTCCCGTCACCGCGCGCCAGACGGCGTTCAGCGCTTCGAGCCCGGTCATGCGGTGGATGAGGGCGGCTTCGTCGGTCAGGTAGATATCGCCTTGCAGAGGGCGGTCGGGACGGGTGTACAACCCGCGATTCGGTAGATCGGAAACCGCCGCCCAAAAGTTCCAGAGCGGCAGGTCGTATTCGGATGCGAGCAAAGCCATGTCACGGTTGACGCGCTCATCCAGTTCCCGGTTGTCGGCTTTGGTGGCGAGAATGGGCACTACGCCTGCATCCAACAGTTGGGTGATGATCTTTTGCAGGTACGCGGTATTGCGCGATTCGAAGTGGGTCCCAACCTGGATGATGACAAAAGAAGGGCGGTGCGTGCGCAGTTCGCATTGCACGGGCGTCTCTGCAAAGGTGCAGCCATATTCGCCGCGATGCCATTGAGTCCACAACAGCGCGCCGGGCGTTGTGCCATCCTGGGCGGTGGAGGCTTCTCGATTGAATGAGCCGTTGAAGTAGGCAACCGTCTCGCGTAGTTCGGGGGAGAGACTCTGCAACGAAGCCGGGTCGGTTTCGAACACGCCGAAGAATTCGCCGGGCCGGGTCTGGCAATCGCCAAAGATCGAGAAGGCATGCGGATCGTTGCCGAGCGACACGCCCAGTTCATAGACGTTGTGCAGGCTTGGGTCAATGAAGGAGGGAATGACGGACCAATTCTTCCAGTCGTTCGGGTCGAGGGTGGGAGGCGGCGGGGGGAAGGTGATGACCGGAGGGGGGCTGGCAGGAACGGGCGATGAGGTGACGGATGGACGAGAGATCTGTGTGAACGCAGGAGTATGGGATGCGGCGAGTCTCGAGGGGACGAGGGTGTCTGTCGGCGCCGGTGTGGATGTGTCCGTGCAGGAGGCGAGAAGCAGACAAACCAGTAGGGATATGACAACCGGGCGGTTCATTCGTGAATGGAGCATGCAGGTCAGGGACTTGTCTTACGGAGTCCATGCGCCGGCAAACTTCAGAATGCGCGGCAGAATGTAGAAGGCATACGGGTCGGCGGCAGGTCGGCGCTGGACGATGAGGTCCATCGCCGCGCGTGGATCGTATCCCTGGGCGATGAGGATGCAGGCGCCCATCGCCACACCGCGATGACGTCCGTAGGCACAGTGGGCGAGGACGTTCCCCCCGGCGCGGATGGTTTCGAGGGCGGCTTGCGTTCCGTGAATCAATTTGCGGATGGAGATGGGGAAGAACGGGCTGTCTATGGAGGGAAGCCAGAGCGTAGAAATCGGCTGGGGGTGAGGGTCAGGCTGGGGTCCGCGTGAGAAGCGCATGTTGATGATGAGTCGAACCCCCAGTTCGCGCAGGCGGTCATAGTCTTTAAGCGAGGGCTGACCGCTGATGAAGAGGTGGTCGGTAATTTTTGAAATATTCATGCGCAAAATGGTATCACGGAAATTTTGTTATACTTCATCCGATTTATGGACGATAAAACACTCCCCAAATTTTACGTGCGCGACGTGCCTGTGTATGGCGATACGGTTCTGGCGCCGATGGACGGTTATTCCGACTGGCCCTTCCGCTCGCTGTGCCGCCGGCTTGGTTCTGCCATGAGTTACACCGAGTTCGTGAAGGTGGAGAAGATTTTGAGCCGCTCGAAGGAGCCTGCCAAGCGGCTGTATTTCGAGGAGGTGGAACGCCCTGTTACGTTTCAACTGTATGGCGACGACCCCGACCTGATTTTGAAAGCGGCGCTCAAGGTGCAGGAGTTGAACCCGGATATCATTGATATCAACATGGGCTGCCCCGCCAAGACTATCGCAGATCGCGGCGCAGGGGTGGGCATGATGTTGACGCCGCTCAAAGTGGCGCGTACGTTCCGTAAACTGGTGCGTGCGCTTCGGGTGCCGGTGACGGGGAAAATTCGCCTGGGGTGGGAAAGGTGTAAAAACTACAAGTTGATTGCGCGTATCGTGGAGGAGGAGGGCGGTTCGTTGATTGCCATTCACGGGCGGACGAAAGAACAACGCTACAGCGGGCATGCCGATTGGGATGCGATCGCCGAGGTCAAGTCGCTGGTGGGCATTCCCGTTATCGGTTCGGGTGACGTGCGCACTCTTGCCGACATCCAGCGCATGAAGCAGCACACCCGCTGCGACGCAGTCATGATCGGGCGCGGCGCGATTGCCAATCCCTGGATTTTTGCCGGCTATGACCGTGAACAGGTGCCGCAGCAAATGGTGCACGAGACCATCCGTGAGCATTTGCAAAAAAGCGTGCAGTTCTACGGCGAGGAGGACGGTCAGCGGTTGTTCCGCAAGTATGCGGTGCAGTATCTTCTGCTGCGCACGCTCGACCGTGACGCACGCAAAGAGATTTTGAAGGAGCGTCCCTCAGGGGAGTTTTTGGAGTTGTTGAACCAGGTCTATGCGGTGATGACGTGAGTGTGACAACTCGGTTATACTCACTTCACCGACCTTCACCCCAGCCCTCTCCTTATGGGAGAGGGGGATGGAATTGACATGCCAAAGACACAAACACGTTACGTTTGTCAGCAATGCGGGCGGGTTGCCGCCTCGTACATGGGAAAATGCCCCCAATGCGGATCGTTCAACAGCCTGGTGGAGGAGGTCGTCCACGATGAGTCTTCCCAGAAGACGAAAGCGGTTCGCGGGCTGACGGGCAGGTCTGTTCCCCGTCCCATCGGCGATGTCTCCGCTGACGCCGAGGACCGCATCCACCTGCCCATCGGTGAATTTGCGCGCGTGCTGGGCGGCGGCATCGTACCCGGCTCCATTGTGCTTGTTGGCGGCGACCCCGGCATCGGGAAATCCACGCTCATGCTCCAAATGGCGATGGAGATGGCGGGTCACAAGCGCGTCTTGTATGTTTCGGGCGAAGAATCGGAGCGGCAAATCAAAATGCGGGCGGTGCGCCTGAGCGGTCAAAAAGACCCGCCGAAGAACCTCCTGCTTGTCACTGAGACCAATCTCGAAGTCATCCTCAACCACATCAACGAAACCAAACCCGAACTGCTGATTGTGGATTCGATTCAGACGGTTTATCTCTCCGATCTCGACTCTTCCGCGGGTTCCGTTTCGCAGGTGCGCGAGTGTTCCTCGCAGTTGCGTGAACTGGCAAAAACCAGCGGCATTTCGGTCTTCGTCATCGGGCATGTGACCAAGGAGGGCGCCATTGCCGGTCCGCGCGTGCTGGAACACATCGTGGACACGGTCTTGTATCTCGAAGGAGACCGCTTCCAGGCATATCGGTTGCTGCGCTCGGTCAAGAACCGCTTCGGCGCCACCTCGGAGGTGGGCGTTTTTGAAATGCACGAGAGCGGGCTTGTGGAAGTGACCAACCCCTCCGAAGCCTTCCTTGCGGAACGGATGGTCAACGCGGCAGGCTCGTCCATTGCGGTGACGATGGAAGGCACACGTCCCATCCTTGTGGAAATTCAAGGTCTTACTTCCCCGACCCAATTCGGCAACGCGCGCCGCACCGCCAACGGCGTGGACTTCAACCGCCTGCTGCTCATTGCCGCCGTGTTGATGCGCCGCGCAGGGTTCAAACTTGGCGAACAGGATATTTTCGTCAACGTGGTGGGCGGCTTGCAAATTGACGAACCCGCCGCCGACCTTGCCATTGCGGCTGCCATCGCCTCCTCCTGGAAGGACGTTCCCGTCCGCGCAGATGCGGTTCTCATCGGCGAGATTGGTCTGGCGGGCGAGTTGCGCATGCCCGGTCAAATGCCGGCGCGGCTGAAAGAAGCCGCCAAACTGGGGTTCAAGACCGCCATCGTGCCGAAGGCGCTCCGAAAAGCCGAAGGTTACCCAAAGGGAATCGAGATCATCGAAGTACGCTCCGTGCATGAGGCGTTGAACGCTGCCCTGCAAACGCCCGATCTCCCCCGCGGCCGGCCAATTGCCTGAAATCCTCGCGGCGTGCAACCAATCTCCTTCCTGCCCGTAAGTAACACAGAAGGAGATTGAGTATGAACAAGATTATTTCAGCCATTCTTGTGCTTGCGCTTGCAAGTCTGGCATGTGGTTTCGATGTGAACCTGCCCAAAAGCGTAACGCCCGGAGCCGAAGTAGAAGAATCCATAACGGTGACAGGCTCGGGATCCGATGAGATGCGTTTGACGCTCTCATTCGGCGCCGGGACGTTGAATCTCTCACCGGGTGCGAAGAATCTAGTCGAGGGAACGGCGGTCTATAACGTCGCAAGCCTCAAGCCGGAAGTCATCCAAAGCGAGGGGAGCGTCGAGATCAAACAAGGCAGCCTGAAGAACATCGCCAATTTCAATGACATCAAAAATCAATGGGATTTGAAACTCGGCGCTGCGCCGCTCGACCTGACCATCAACGCCGGCGCCTACAGCGGCAACTACGAACTGGGTGGTTTGGTGCTCACCAGTCTCACGGTCAAAGACGGCGCGGCACAGGTGCAACTCTCATTCTCGAAGTCGAACCTCACCGACATGTCGGTGCTGCGCTACGAGACCGGCGCCTCGAACGTGACCTTGAGCGGACTCGCCAACGCAAACTTTTCCACGCTGATCTTTTCCGGCGGCGCCGGCAACTACAAACTCGATTTCAACGGCGAATTGAAAAGAGACGGCACGGTCAACATCTCCGCGGGAGCGGGCAGTGTGCAGTTGATCATCCCCAAAGGCGTGAATGCCAAAGTGACGGTGGACAGCGCCCTGGCGAGCGTCAGCCTGAGTTCCAGCTGGTCGCAGAACGGCAACGTTTACACCCAGCAGGGGAATGGTCCTACGCTGATCATCATCGTCAAAATGGCGGCGGGCAACCTGGCAATCACCGATTGACGCGGGAACGTCCCGAAGGCTCTCAAAAAAAACAGGCAGGTGTTCTACTCGAGCCTTCGGGACGCTGGTTTTGCTTATCCCAAACCTGCGTTTTTATGTTATTCTAATTTGGAGTAAAAGGTCATAATTCGTCTGTGACCTCTATCACTTGTATATCGAGAAGGCAGTTACTAAAATCGTGTTATGAGAGAGGGATTATCTGGTTTTTAGATTCGGTTCTTCACGAAAGCGCATAACAGGCGTTCTTTCGCGCCGAAATTGCGTGCTGCGCAAAGAGCGAAATCTACACGGGAGTTTCGTGAATGACTGGGTACGATAGGAAATGGAAGGAAGGCAACCATGCAAATCACTCGTCAGGCTGACTATGCAGTGCGTGCGGTCTTGCATTTGGCGCGCTCGGGGAGTGCGGAACGTTCTGCCACCAGCGCGATTGCCCGGGAACAGAACATACCGCCCTCGTTTCTGGCAAAGATCATTTCACAACTCTCGATTGCGGGACTGCTGCACACCTCGCGCGGCGCGCGCGGCGGCGTAACCCTTGCCCGCGACCCCAAGGACATCACCCTGCTGGAAGTGGTCGAAGCGATTGACGGTCCCATCCAGCTGAACGAATGCGTGGGAGACAATGGAGCCTGCGCGTTCGACAAAGACTGCCCGATCAAGCCGGTCTGGTGCGACGCACAGGAAGAATTAGTGCGACGGCTCAAAGGCACCAATTTCGCGGACATGCTCAGGCAGTCCGCCTAGAAAAAGAAACTCGTCAATACGATTCCTCCCTGAGCGATCTTCAGGAGGAATTTTTTAATCACTGATGTTACGCGCCGCTCCGAAAGTTTGGGCAGATAACCAGGCCTGATATGCGGGAGCCTTCGGGACGTTTTGCGCAAGATGAGTTATCAAAAGGAGGAAAAAAACTTATTCAAATCAATAACCTTGATCAGTTTGATCGCCCTCGCCAGCCTCTCTCTCGTGCGGTGTATCAAATCTTGGGAACCTGTTTGCCACTGCAACACCCACGCCCACCTTCACATACACCCCAACCCTTACATTTACTCCAACCTCCACATTCACCCCAAGTCCTACATCCACATCCACGCCAACAAGGACGCCAACTGCCACACCTCTTCCAACCGGGGTAACAACGGAGGAGCAGTCGAACGGCGCGCTTCTGTTTATTGATTATGATAACAGGTATCAGATACTGCTTCCGCCCAACTGGGTGGTTATTTTCGCGTCACAGAAGGACCTGCAGGAAGCCATACAGGGTGATCCGGAAGTAACGAACATGTCGGAGAGGTTTAATGACGTGGACCCGGATGTTTTTCGTCTGGCGGCAATGAACGTCGACCGGGCTTACGTCCGGGCTGGCGCTCCAACATTATTGATGATCAACGCCTATAAGGATTCCATTGCCAGTGCAATGCCCATGGCATTCGTGACCTCCATGATAGAGAATACGATCCTGCAGGATGCCACGTCCACCACATGGGATGTGATCGAAAACAAAAATGGCGTTGAGGTGGGGATCGTCGAGGGGGCAAGAACGTTTGCTTTTCCCGGCGCAAACATCCGCGTTCGGGAAATGGTCATTGCATTTCAGGCGAATAAAAAACTGATCGTGATCGAAATCGCTGTCCCAATCGCATATGCAGAGCAGATCCTGGCTCCTTTTGATGAAATCATCGATACCATCAAAGTCAACATAAGATAATGTCAGGCATGGGCAACGCCTCCCGACGAATCGCTGCCGGGAGGAATGATTCGTACAAAGTAAAGAGAATACAATGCAAAACAGATGCTTCGGTCCTACGAGGCAGTTTTACACCACCCATATCCAGCGAAGGAACACAGTATGAAGAACAGAAATTTACACTTTTCATTGGTCGCGGCAGTGTTGTTTCTCCTGATCGCGGCATGTGCCATCCCCGGTCAAACCCTGCCCGCCGTACCGGCCATTGACCCGGGGGCAGTGCAAACCTCCATTGCCGGGACGGCGCAAGCTGCCCAAACACAGACCGCCATAGTACCCATCGTGGCGGTCACTCCTTCGGCAGGTACGACAGGCACGCTCATCGAACAGGCGGCGGATGGGACCACCCAATATACCGATTTCAATGGCGGGTTCGAGATCGTTTTCCCCGCCGGGTGGCTGGCGCTCCGCCCGAATTCGGATGAATTCACTGCCGCGCTGGCAAACGAAGGCGCGGTCAACTCGATGCTGTATGAACAGATGACAGCCGATCAAGCCGGCTATGAAGCCGGGTTCGACAGGCTTTTTTCCTATGTTCTGCGACCCGACATTCAGAAGGATGCCCTGTTTGGATTCTCGAAACTGGCATTGGATCCGGAAGACACGATGTTCATAGACAACTTCACCATGGGGGAGCTGGTGAAAGAATTGGAAGGCTCGGGCGGCATTCCGGGATTCCGCGCCAATGTCGTCCAATTGCGCGAGGACACTGCGGTCAGAATGATCGAGATCGGCGGGCGCTGGTCCATGAGCGACGGTCAGGGCGGCACGATCCCGTTCTATACAACGATCATATTCTTCAAGCCCGCCTCCGACTCGCTGGTGCGCTTGACCTTCACCTACCTCCAGGACTACGAGGCGCAGATCGCAGCGGACGTAAGAGCGATTATCGCGTCGATCAAACTCATATAACCGTAGCAACCATCCAACGACATCCCTCCCGGCGTATAATTACCGGGAGGGATTTTTCATTCGACAAGGAGACGCATCATGCCTGGACCTCGAACTGTGCGCGCCCCAAGGGGCTCTACACTCACCTGCAAAAACTGGCTCAGCGAAGCCGCCTATCGCATGATCCAAAACAACCTCGACCCCGAAGTGGCGGAGAAACCCGAAGAACTCGTCGTCTATGGCGGAAGGGGCAAAGCCGCCCGCGATTGGGAATCGTTTGACGCCATCCTCGAATCGCTCAAGAACCTGGAAGAGGATGAAACCCTGCTCGTGCAATCGGGCAAGCCGGTGGTGATCTTCAAAACGCACAAAGACGCGCCCCGCGTGTTGATTGCCAATTCCAACCTTGTGCCGCACTGGGCAACCTGGGAGCACTTCGACGAACTCGCCAAAAAAGGACTCATCATGTACGGGCAGATGACCGCCGGCTCATGGATTTACATCGGCACGCAGGGAATCCTGCAAGGCACCTACGAGACCTTCGGCGCGCTTGCCAAACTCAAAGGCTGGGGTTCGCTGAAAGGAAAATTCGTACTCACAGCGGGGCTGGGCGGGATGGGCGGCGCGCAGCCGCTTGCCATCACCATGAATGAGGGCGTGGGGCTCATCGTGGAAGTGGACCCCGAACGCGCCGAACGCCGCCGCGCCATCGGCTACGTGGACATGGTGGTGGATAATCTCGAAGAGGCGATGACGCTTGTTGAAGAGTTCAAAGACAAGCAAATTCCAAAATCCATTGGGCTGATCGGCAACGCCGCGGATGTGTACGATGAACTCGCGAAGCGTGGAGTCGTTCCCGATGTGGTGACAGACCAGACGTCCGCGCATGAGGCATTGTTTTACGTGCCGTCTGGATTAAGCGTAACGGCGGCGAACGAATTGCGGAAGTCCGATCCTGAGAAATACAAAAAGATGGCAATGGATTCGATGTCGCAGCACGTGCGCGCCATGCTGGCATTTCAGCGGGCAGGCGCAGAAGTGTTCGATTACGGCAACAACATCCGCCAGCAGGCATACAACAACGGCGTGACCGACGCCTTCGAGTTTCCCGGCTTTGTGCCAGCCTATATCCGTCCGTTGTTCTGCGAAGGCAAGGGACCGTTCCGTTGGGTGGCGCTTTCGGGCGATGAAGAAGACATTTACACCACCGACCGCGCCATCATGGAATTATTCCCCGAAGACGAGCACCTCAAACGCTGGCTGATGATGGCGCGCGAGAAGGTCCCGTTTCAGGGATTGCCGGCGCGCATCTGCTGGCTGGGGTACGGCGAACGCGTCAAAGCGGGACTCAAATTCAACGAGTTGGTTGCCAGCGGCAAGGTCAAAGCCCCTATCGTGATCGGGCGCGACCACCTGGACTCAGGCTCGGTTGCTTCGCCCAACCGCGAGACCGAATCTATGAAGGACGGCTCGGACGCCATCTCCGACTGGGCAATCCTCAACGCCCTCATCAACGCGGTCGGCGGCGCGACGTGGGTTTCGTTCCATCACGGCGGCGGGGTGGGGATGGGTTACTCGCAGCACGCGGGGCAGGTCATCGTGGCAGATGGGACTCCCGAGGCGGCTCGGAGGTTGGAACGCGTCCTGACGACGGACCCAGGCATGGGTGTGGTCCGACACGCCGACGCGGGGTATGAGATTGCGGTGGAAGCGGCGAAACGTCACGGGATCAAGATGCCAATGTTGAAGTGACATTCCCCTTATTATTGGTCAGCCAGCGCGTAGAAATATCCATCTTCGGTTGCCACGTAGAGCCTGCCCGGCACGCGCGCCCCGCCGGAGACGATATCCCCACTTTCTAATGGAAGGGTCCAGATCGGTTCTGATTCACCCCTGCGGACCGCCGCGCATTCCACATTCCGGCGGGTCGAACCGCAAATATAAAAGACGGAATCTTCATCCATCCCCAAAAACAGGCTGGGACGGTATTGAAAACGGGCGCGGTTGATCAATTCGCCGTTCTTGTCCAGCCAGACGATGGATGAATCTTCGAATTCCGAATTGTAGTGGAGCCACAGGGAACCATCTGCCAGAACGCCAATCAGTCCCGGGATGCCAAAAAAGCCCGTGCGCGACCAGCTCATTTGATGAAGCACAAAAGCATCTCCTTCAACATATTCCCACACGGTCATTCTGCTCTCGAAGCGGGAATATAGCAGACCGTTCTGCCCGACGATGTATTGCTCCGCCGTCGGGAGATTCTCGAACCTGACGACATCCCCGTTGCGCGCGTCCACGATGGTGTTGCGGAGGAAGATGAAATCCCCATCCGGGCTGAGGATGGGCGTGAATGTCACGCGCCGTCCGAAGGCGTTGGTCTGCCACAGCAATTCGCCGGAGGGTGAGACCGCGCGCACATCCCCGATCACCACGTAATATGCCGCTCCATCCGCGCTGACTACGGGTCCTGAGGTGGCTTCGAAACCATCCACGGGTTGAAGGTTCCAGCGTAGTTTCCCATCGGGCGTGAAGGATGTCAGTCCGCCCAACGCGTCGGCGACGTAGATATTCCCGTCGGCATCCAACGCGGGCGATCCCACACCGGCAGCGGGCAAAGCCGCAGTCCAATGGACGGCGCCCTCCGCGGTCAACGAATATAACTTCCCGCCCCTTGAAGCGAGATGCAATGTTCCGTCTCTGGAGACAACAGGACCGCCCGAAAAGCCATCTCCATCGCTGAACTCCCAGAGGACCATGGGTGACTCAAGCGTGCTCACGTTCAGGTACATCGTCGCGTACGGATCGTGCCATTGACTGCCCCACAGGTGGTCGCCGGGAACGGGAAATACCAGCGGCTTCGGTTTCAAGGCGGACGAGATCTGTAGGACAAAAAAAAACAAGCCGATGATAACAATGCCGGTAATCAGCGATGAAATCACAGGTCGTTCGGAGAATTCGCGCTTGAGGCGCGGGAGCGCTTCATCTTCGAGTCGCCAACGCCAGCGCGTAACCGCGTCGCGGAGACGGGATGGCTGCGCGCCCGTACTGGCAACACGCCGCAACCCTTCACCCAGCAAATTAAAACCCAGCACCGTTATGAACACCAGCGTGCCTGTGGCGAACATCTTCCACGGACCTGTGTAAATGTCTTCGCTGACGCTCGAAAGCATTTGACCGAGTTCGGGCATGCCGCTCAAACGGGTCGCTGCTGTATCGCTGATCCAGATCCATACCTCGCCGCCCACGTAATACCCCAGAAAGCCCAGGCCCGCAAGCACGAGCAATGTGGAACTGATCTCGTAGGTCAACAACATCCAGACATAGGGGAGCACCTGTCTTAGGATATGAGTGGTGACGGTCTGGAAGCCGGTCTGTCCCAGCGCCTGCCCCGCCTCGACGAACACCTGACTGCGCGCGATGCGCGCCTGGTCGCGGACGATGCGGGCGGAGTCTGCCCAGCCGGTGAGCGAGAGACCCAACACGAATCCCCACGGTCCCCAGGTTGTGCCTGCCACGGAAACGACCGCCAGCGCGACAACGAGGGTGGGAATTGCAAGCGACGCGCCAATCAAAAAATTCAGCACAGAGCCAGGCAACCTCCCATCCCAACCTGCGATCAAACCGATCATGGTCCCAAGCAAAAGCCGTAACAACGCGACATAGCCCACTAACAGCAACGTGGGGCGCAGCGCCCAAAGCATCTGGCTGAGCACATCGCGTCCCCAAATATCCGAACCGAGCGGGAAACCCGGAACGGTAAAAGGCGGGAACGGCGCGTTCAGCCATTTCCCGTCAATTTGCACCACGTGCATTTGTTCCAACGGGTTGCGCGGCGCGAATTGCGGTCCTAGAAAGGCAATCAATAAAATAAACAATACAAGGACCAGCCCGGAAATCAGCGGAAAGTTGATATTGTGAAACGCCCTACCCATTTTCGGCTCCCCTGCCCTGCATACGCAGGCGTGGGTCGGCACCATGCGCAAAAGTGGAAAACACCAGGTCGGTAACAACGAGGACCGCGCCCAATGCCGTCACCACCGTGGCGACCGTCGGCGCGTGAAGGTACGTGACCGGCAGCGCCGCCCTGAAGACGGTTGCCACACTCGGAGGTTGTAAAGAGGTCGCCAGCATCCTCCCAAGACCGGGCCACCCGAACAGCCATTCCACGAGAATCAATTCGCCAACCATCAACCTCAGGGAGGAAGCCGCCATTTGTGCAAGCGGGGCAAGGATGTTCTGCAAGGCGGTCTTCCGGCGTATGAGTCTCCACGAATGTCCCAGGCTGAGCGCCGCCGATACATACTGCTTCTTGAATTCCTCGGCGAGAAGTACGGCGGTGGTCTGCGCGACCTGCACCGCGGGGCGGAATGTCAACGCAACGGCCGGAAAAACGAGATGTTCATCCCATCCGAACCCGCCGAGGGGAAAAGGCAGGCTGTTCCTTATACCCGGGGTGTACAGCAGATAAAAGACAGAGGCTGTGATCAATACCGCGCCGACGTAAAACCCCGGCATCGCCAGGCTCATCGTCGTGACGGGGATCAACCAGCCCGCCACGCGCGGCGGGTTCGTCCTGGCGGCGTTGATGCCAACCCAAAAGCCGATCAACAGGCTCGACAAAAATGCGATCCCCAGCAAACCCAGACTCGCTTTTGCCGCAATGCCCACCGCCTTTAGAATATCCACGCCGAGCATGGCGGGCATCTGCGCGGGCGTGCCGCTGAGAAAGCCCTCGACATATTCCCGGTACAACGGCAATACCGGTTCGGCTTCCGCGGTCTGGGTGAAAAACGGGTTGGATGCCAGTTGCGCAAAACGACCATAATGTGCGTAGGCGAAAGAGAAAAAATTCACACCGGCCAGCAGTACGACCATGAAAAATGTCCGCCGCAGGATGTAACTCAACATATGGGCATTCTAACACGTGGATATTACGCCTCCCACCTCCCGGAGACCTGATTCTGTTTCAGGTTGCCTTTTCCTTCAGACAAGCAAGACCATTGCAAATATCACGATATACTCACTGTCAAACCATGAAAACAACCCAATCCTGCAAATTGATTGTCCCCGTCAGTTCCCTGCTCGTTATCCTTGCATGTCAGCCAGTCATCGCGATAGGGTGGAGGGAAATCCTGTTTATTACCATCCTTGCGGCGCTCCTTATTGGACCACCTGTATATAGATTCTTCCGCAGATTGGAAAAAGCACGCGGGAAAAATCGCAAGTAATACATGTGTGACCTGCAAAACATTGGCAATACCATTGGACTATAAAAGACGGACGAAAGTTCGTCTTTTTGCTTACATCAATTATACTTTTTCTATTGACATACTGTATGAAATACAGTATTATATAAGCAACAAGGTAACCTATGGAAAACGAAGAACTCGTACAAAACATGCTATTGGAACTGCGGCGCGGCATCCTGTCTCTTGCGGTGCTGAGTCAGTTGAGCAGGGAGGAGTATGGTTACTCCCTCCTCAAGGCTCTCTCCGATCAGGGCATGGAGATTGACCAAAGCACGCTCTACCCCCTGCTCCGCAGGCTCGAGTCGCAGGGACTGTTACAGTCCGATTGGCGCATTGTGGATGAAGCCCGTCCGCGCCGGTATTACGTGATCAGCACGCAGGGCAAGGCGGTGCTGGCAAAACTCAAAATGGAATGGTCTGCCATGACGGAGACCATAAACAAGATGTTGTCATAAACATCGCATAATCGGCGTTCTCCAACGCCGGAAGGAGTAAAAAATGAATCTCATTGATAAATATGTTGCCGAAGTCGGCAAGCACTTACCACGCAAGCAACGTGCGGACATCGAGAAGGAGATCCGTTCGACGCTGGAGGATATGCTCGAGGAACGGAATCAGGCGTCCCTTAAGGATGAAGCGGCTGTGGTCGCTTTGTTGAAGGAATATGGGGAGCCGCGCAGGGTCGCCGAATCCTATATCGGACCGCGCTACCTGATCGGTCCCCGCATCTTCCCGACCTTTGAGTTGATCGTCAAAATTGTGATGGCGGCTTTGTTGGGAGCGGGTCTGCTCGGGTACGGAGTCAGCGCTTCGATCACCGGTTCTTTTGCCGGTCCGGATTTTCTCTCGTTCCTCACCGAGTTCTGGACGGGTCTGCTTGGCGGCATGTTCAGCGCCTTCGGGACGATCGTGATTGTCTTCGCCATTCTCGAGCGGGTGTTACCTGCAAGTGAGTTCGAGAAGGAGGAGGAAAAATGGGATCCCGCCGACCTGGCGAAGGAACCCGATCCCGACGAAGTGAAGATATCGGACGCGATTGCCACAATCCTCTTCACCGTGATCGGACTGGTCATCTTCAACCTGTACCCGAATGTGATTGGCCTTTTCTTCGGCGCTGATGGCGAATGGACGTTCATCCCGATCCTCTCGGATGCCTTCTTCACCTACCTGCCGTGGATCAACCTGCTGGGTGTGCTGCAGATCGCTTTCAACCTGTACCAACTGCGTGAGAGAGTCTGGACGACATTCACCCGCCTGTGCAATATCGTCCTTGAAGTAAGTTCGATTGCCCTGGTGATCATCATGCTGAAGGGTCCGTCATTGATCGACCTGGGCGCGGGCAAACTTGCCGGAACACCGCTGGCTGATGTGTCAGATGTGTTGACGAAGGTGATGGGCTTTGTGCCCGGATTGGTATTGGCGATCGTTCTCATCGTTTCAGGCGTCGAAGTGGCACAGATGGTGTATAGATTGTTCAATATAAGGTATGAAACAAAATAGGCGCTCCGGCAATATCGAAACTCCCCGGTGACAACTCATCACTGGGGAGTTTTTATCAGACAGAATGGACGATATTGTCCAACTTCCTGCGTGGACGGATGCGCGGGGTCTCGTTCGGGTAACCGATGGGCAGCATGGCAACCGGTCTTTGTCCCGGTTCCGCGCCGATGACCTTCCAAACCGCCTCTTCATCGAACGCGCCCACCCACACACTGCCCAGCCCGAGCGCGGTCGCCGCCAGCATGACATAGGTGCAGGCGATGGTGGCATCCTGAATGCAGTAGAGCGTCACGCCGCGTTCGTTATAGCGCACGGCAGATCGCGCCGGCGCGGCGCAAAACACCAGCACCACCGGCGCCTGGACGAGGAATTCCTGGTCGTGGGAGGCGCTCATCAATGCCTCCTTGTGTTCGACTTTGGTCACACGATAAATATCGAATGCCTGCAAATTTCCCGCCGATGGAGCGCGGTTGACGGCTTCAAGGATCTTCCCCAAAATCTCCCCTGTGACCGGCTGATCTGTGAACGCACGGATCGAATGCCGCGCCGCAAATACTTCAAACAGTTCCATGTTCCCTCCGCGAATGTTTCCATAACCATAGCACGAAGATACCCCGGAGAGAAGTGCTTTTCATCTTGCCACTGCCATGATGTTTAGATAAGATGAATATCATGAGATCAAAACTCCTCCCGCTAATCGTTGCGATCACTGTCGTTGCCTGTCAACTTCCAGCACTTCCAATATCTCCAGCCGCCACAGCGACGCCATCTTCTTCCACTTTTTTTACGGAAACTCCCACCCAAACAGCCGTACCAACCGGGACAGCGACTTCCACCCCGACGCCTACTCTTACGCCGACGCCTGCGCATCACGCCTCCCGCGTCCTGATCCTCTCCATTGACGGACTCCGCCCCGACGCCATTCTCGCCGCGCCCATGCCGAACCTGCTCGGTCTCATGCAAACCTCGGCGCGCACCCTGAACGCAAAGACCGTTTATCCCAGCGTCACCCTCATCGCCCACGCATCCATGCTCGGCGGGGTGTGCCCTTCCAAACACGGCGTGGATTGGAACGACTATCTTCCCGAAAAGGGATACGCCCTCGGCACCGACCTGTTCGACCTCGCCCATGCGGCAGGCTTGCAGACCGTGATGTATGTGGGCAAGGAAAAACTGATCCAACTCACCGAACCCTCCAGCGTGGATATTTACCGGTTCATCAACGACCGCGATCTGGTCATTGCCGACCGGCTGATTGCGGACTTTCCGCAGGATTTCAACCTGCTCTTCGTTCACTTTCCCCTGGTGGACGGCATGGGACATCGCTACGGCTGGATGTCGCCGCAGCAACTCAACGTGGCGTACCGAGCCGACGAGGCGCTGGGCATGATCCTTGCCGAACTCGATGCAAGGGGCATACGCGACGAAACGCTCATCATGGTCACAGCCGATCACGGCGGGCACGATACCCTTCACGGCTCGCGCCTGCGCGAAGACATGACCATCCCGTGGATTGCCTCCGGTCCGGGGATTCAGCCGAAGGTGTTGACCACCCAGGTCAACACAATGGACACTGCCGCCACCGCCGCGTTTGCCCTCGGGTTGTCCATCCCGCCCGAATGGGATGGAGTACCCATCTACGAAGCCTTTGGCTTGCCGGTGGAGAGGCAGTCCGCGCCCTGCGAGTGAAGCGGATGCCGGTCAGGCGATATCCGTACGGCGTTTTGGGACAGGCTAGCCCAGCGGATGCCAGCGAAGGGACAGGAACATGGCAAGCAGGATCACCACCGCCGCGAAGGCAGTGAAAAACACGCCGACCTCGATCGTCTCGCGCGTGGCGACGATGAAGGAGGGCAGGTTTCGAAAGGCATTCTCCAGTTCGCCGGCGCTGGAGGCAAAGTAGTATTCGCCCCCTGTCATTTCGGCAATCTGCTTCAGGGTGGTCTCGTCCAACTGCAGACGGAAATCGCGCGAACCGGTCTGCGGCTCGAATTGGAAACCGCCGCCGCCGAAAAAGAACTGATCCTGATCGAAATCGCCGCCGCAGTTCATGCGCGAAGTGTTATTGATCGTTCCATATCCAATGGTATACACGCGGATTCCGCGCGCCGCGGCTTGGGCGGCGGCGGTCAGCGGGTAGGGGCCGGCGTTGCTGGCGCCGTCGGTCAGCAGGACAATGATATGGGGAGAGAAAGGCGTCTCAGCCGGAGGCGGCTCCACAGTCCCCGATGATGCGTTTTCGCTCGGCAGGACGCGGTAGTCCACCTCCGCAATGGCGTCAATGGCGCGCAGAATGGCGCTTCCAATGGCGGTTCTGCGCGCGGTGATCAGGTTTTCGATGCTGTCATGAAGCAAGTGCCTGTCGGTAGTGGGCGGCTGGATGAGCTCGGCAAATCCGGCAAACGCCACGATGCCGATCTGCCTGCCGGATTTGTCGTTCTGGACGAAGGCTTGCGCGGCGTCCTTGGCGGCTTCGAGACGATTGGGGGGAATGTCGGTGGCGCACATACTGCGGGAAACGTCAATCGCCAGGATGATCGTGGCTTTATTGGAAGGGATCACGACCGTCGCCACCGGACGCGCCAGAGCCAGCACCAGGGAGGCGAGCGCAAGCAGGAAGAGCGCGAAGGGAAGATGACGCCGCCACCACGTCTGATGCGCGGCGGCTTCGCGGATCAGCGACAGGCTCGAATAGCGCACCGCGCATCGTCCGCGCCGCCGCAGAAGAAGGACGTACAGGACAACGACAACCGGAACGATCAACCCCAAAATCAATAACGACGGCCAGAGGAAACTCATTCTTCCTCCTTGCGCTTCGAACCTGAAACGCGCGAAGCCAACGGTGTTTGCCGCATTGCCCGCGTGATTCGTGTCCCGTAAAACCTGCCGCTCATATCACACGTCCAAACCAGAACATGGACAACGCCCCTCCGATCAGGAAAATCAGCATGGCAAGACCCGCCAGCAGCGAGGTGATTTCCAGCGCTTCGGCTCGAATGGACAGGGTCGGTTCAAGATCGTTGTAGATTGTTCGTAATACGGTTTGATCCCCGGCAAAGTAGTATCGCCCGCCGGTGACGCGGGCGATCTCCGCCAACAGCGGTTCGTTCAGCGCGGTATGGACGGTCATCCCTTCGACCTGAATCGTAACGCCTTGCGTACTGCCGACTCCGATGGTGTAAATACGCACACCGAGATCCGCCGCCAGATCGGTGACGACAAGCGGATCGGGCGGCGTGTTGCTTTCTCCATCGCTGAAGAGGACGATCACCGCCGAAGGATACCATCCCTGAGGGACGGTCGGCGAATCGTCTGCCGTGGACAGGTTGGTGGTGTCCACAATCGGCGGGTCGCCCGCGTCCACGGCGATGGTATTCAACGCCACCAGCACGCCGTTGCCCAGCGACGTGCTCCGGCGCGGCACGAGCCGTTCGATGGTCGTCAAGGTATTCTCGCGGTTGACGCCCGGCGCCTGTACGGTCAGCCCGCCATCGCTAAAGGCGACCACGCCCACGCGTACCTCCGCCGGTTGATCACGCACAAACTCGGAGGCGATCTTCTTTGCCGCCTCCATGCGATTCGGCTCGATATCCTCCGCCGCCATACTGCCGGAAACGTCGAAGACCAGGATCAGCGTCCCGTCGTACTTCGGCAGGACGACCGTCGCCTGCGGACGCGCCAGCGAAAAAAACAAGACCGCCAACCCCAGAAAAAAGATCAGGGCAGGGATCGGGCGGCGCGGATCCGTTGCCTTCGAGGTCCGCGCCAGCCCCAAACCGGAGGCGCTTGCCGCCGCACTCCGCCGCTTTCTTTGCATGAACACATAGACCAGCCCCAGCAACGGCAGCAGCGCCAACAACCCAAGCAGCACGGGCCAGAGGAACGACATGGGTTAGACCTTCCTGCGCTGGCGGCGCTTTGCAAAACGCAGGATCGCGCGGATCAGGTCGTCGTCCGTCGAGAGGGACATCATATCTACACCGGCGCGTATGAACGCCTGCGTCAGGTCCTCTTTGCGTTTTTGCACGGCTTCGAAAAAACGCCGGCGGAACTTTGCATCGTGGGTATCCACGAACAACTGCTCGCCCGTCTCGGCGTCTTCCATCATCACCATGCCCACATCGGGCAGTTCCGCCTCGCGCGGATCGGTCAGGCGGATCGCCACCACCTCATGCCTGCGTCCCAGCAGATTGAGCGGACGTTCCCAGCCCGGCTCGCTTATGAAATCCGAGATCACAAAGACCAGCGAACGGCGTTTGATCGCATGCAGGGCGCCCTCGAAGAACGGCGTGAGATCGGTACGCGGGACGCGACCCAGACGCGGCTGTTTGAGCATATCGTTGATCAGACGCAGCACCTGCACTTTCCCGCCTCTTGCCGGGACGGTGTGCTGAATCCGGCTCCCGAACATCATCGCCCCGACGCGGTTCCCGTGGCGCGTCATCAGGCGCGCCAGCACAGACACAAAATCCACGAGCATCGCCCGCTTCTCGAACGGGGTTCCCACGGCGCCAAAATCCACCGAGGGACTCATATCCAGCAGGAACCACGCCGTGATCTCGCGGTCTTCGAGATACTGACGCACATACGGCGTGTTCATGCGCGCCGTGACATTCCAATCAATGTAGCGGATGTCGTCCTCGGGCTGATATTCGCGCAGATCGGCAAAGTCCACACCGAAACCGTAGAACAGGGAACGATAGTCACCTTGCAACAGACCGTCCAGCCGGCGAATGACGTGCCAGTCGAGGCGCAGCAGAATCTTTTCAGGCGTTTGCGCGGAGGTCGGCGTGTTCATGCAAAGGCACCACAGGGATGGGAATGCGGTCCAGAATGCGGCGGAGGATGTCGTCGGAAGGCGCGTTGTCGGAGAGGGCTTCGTACGTCAGGACGAGGCGGTGGCGCATCACATCGAGCGCCATGTCGAGCACATCCTGCGGCAGGACGTAGTTGCGTCCGCGTACAAAGGCGAGGGCGCGCCCGGTCAAAATCAGGTTGATCGAAGCGCGCGGGCTGGCGCCAAACTGGATGTAACGTTCCAGTTCCGGCAAACCGACCTCCTTCGGATTACGGGTGGCGGTCACCATGCGAACGGCGTATTCCATGAGCGCCGGGTCCACATAGACCTTGTCAGCCTCCTTTTGCAATTTGAGCAGCTGCTCGACGCTCAGAATTTTTTGAACGGTCTGCAAGGCGCTGGTCATGCGCTCGACGATGACGAACTCCTCGGTGGGCGAGGGGTAACCGATCAACACTTTGAGCATGAAGCGATCCACCTGCGCTTCGGGCAGGGCATAGGTCCCCTCGGTTTCGATGGGGTTCTGGGTCGCCAGCACAAGGAAGGGATTCGGCACCTTGAACGTTTCGCGCCCGATGGTCACCTGCCGCTCCTGCATGACTTCGAGCAACGCGCTCTGCACCTTGGCAGGCGCGCGGTTGATTTCATCTGCCAGCAGGAGGTTGGTGAAGACGGGTCCCAGTGAGGTCTCGAATTTGCCGGACTTCTGGTTGTAGATGCGCGTGCCGATCAGGTCGGCAGGCACAAGGTCTGGCGTGAACTGGATGCGTTTGAATTCGCCGCCGATGGCTTCGGCAAGCGTCTTGATTGCCATCGTCTTCGCCAGCCCCGGCACGCCCTCCACCAAAATATGTCCGCGTGCCAACAGGGCAACAATCATCCGTTCGAGCATGTGATCCTGCCCGACGATGACCTTCTTCACCTCATACAGCACCTGCTCCATTGGCGTTCGATTTTCAGTTTTGCTTTGAAACATGGGTTATCTCCTGATGTGATGCGCCATCCCAAAAGGGGGCAGTTCGACAGGCGCGTACAAGGAATCCTTCAGGACGTTTTGCGATACGCTCCATTAATACGGTGGGGTTCCGCCTCCGCCGCCCGCCACATTGGTAATCGGAACGGCAAAACCTATACCCACAAAGAAATTCCCCTCACCCGGGTTGACCAAGCCGGTGACAATGCCGATGACATATCCATTTCGATCCAGCAAGGGTCCCCCCGAATTGCCGGGGTTTGCCGCCGCATCGAACTGTATTAATCCCTCGAGGGTCACATCGGTGCCTTGCGGTCTGAACGTTCGCCCGAAGGCTGAGATTACGCCTGCGCTCATCGAACTGTACAACCCGAACGGATTCCCCACCACAAACACATCGTCGCCCACCTGCAGGGCACCCGGGTTTCCCAATGTCGCCGGCACGAACAATGAAGGCGAATTGAACGCGCGCAACACCGCCACGTCCATCTCGGGCGTTTCCATCAGGATAAACGCTTTTGATTTTGTCCCATCGGCAAATGTCACGTTAATATCCCGCGAATTCCGTACCACATGCAGGCTGGTTACAATATCGGCGGAGTCGTTGATAATCACGCCCGTCCCCACCCCGCCGTTCTGGTTCCCCTCCGCATCCACAAAACCCGTCTCGATATACACAATCGAAGGCTGGATCATCCGATACGCCAGCGCAGCGTCTGCAGGGCGCGGCGTGGCAGACGCCATCGCGCTGGCAACCGCCTCGTTCACTTCACGCACCGTCAATTGCTGAGACGGAAACAAGACTCGATAGAACATCAACGCCAGCAGGGTTGCCAGAACGCCGAACGCGAAGGGGGACATCTCCCGAATGCGTTCGCGCCACTTTCCCAGGCGTTGCCGCAAAAGATCGAACCTCGAAATTCTCTCTCCGCTGGTTGTCATGGACGGATATAAAGTCAATCTTACAGGATAATGCGAACCTCTGCGATTAAATTCCAATGAGAAAAAACTGAGAAACGGGGGGACGATTTACAGGTTTGATGCCACCAAAAAAGGAAAACTTACCGCCAGTCTCTCCACGCTTCTTACCGCCCCGAAGCCTGCCTCCGCCAAACCGAACCTTATCCACCCGTCAATATTTCCGCCAACGCCTGCAAGCCCAGCGTATACGACCTCCACCCAAAGCCCGTAACTTTTCCCGCGCAAACCGCCGAAATCATTGAAACGTGCCGAAATTCCTCACGCGCGTACACGTTCGAGAGATGCACCTCGATCACCGGGATTTGTATCGCTGAAATCGCATCGCGCAGGGCAACGGAAGTGTGGGTGTAGCCGCCGGGGTTGAAGACCACGCCGTCTGCCCATGTGCGCGCGTCGTGCAGGGCGTCAATCAGCGCGCCTTCGTGGTTCGATTGCAGACAGGTCACTTCCGCGCCCAGTTCCTTTCCCAAAGCAATCAATTTTTCATTGATGGCGTCTAGCGTCATCGAGCCGTAGATTTCGGGCTCGCGCGCGCCGAGCAGGTTGAGGTTGGGTCCGTGCAAAATTAATATTTTCATTTTGTATCCTCACTGGATGTATGGTAATTGGTAAATGGTCATGACCATTTACCAATCAATCACCTCTTCCAACTCCGTCACCTCCACCAACTCCACCCTGCCGATTTCCGCAGGCAGGGCAAAGCGGATGGCTTTGACGTTCTTCTTTTTGTCCACACGCATGACGCGCAGGATTTCTACGCGCGGCAGTTCCTCAGGGATGCGGGTGGGCAGTCCAAGATGAGAGAGCGTGTTTGCAATTGTATCCGCCACGCCGCGGCGGGCAACGCCGATTTTTTCCGCATAGCGGGCTTCGGCGACCATGCCGATGGCAACCGCTTCGCCGTGACTTAACTCAAAGTGACTCACCAACTCAACGGCGTGACCGACGGTATGCCCCAGGTTCAATGTTGTGCGCAACCCTTTTTCGTAGGGGTCTGCCTCGATGACTTGTATTTTCACCGTCAGGGCGCGTTTGACGATGGTTTCGAGGTTCCCCTTCACCCAGCCCATGCCGCGCGAACACAGGTCGAACAATTCGGGGTCGGAGATGACGCCATGCTTGACCACTTCCGCCATGCCAGAGCGCAGGTCGCGGTCGCTGAGGGTGAGTAAAAGGCTTGGGTCGGCGAGGACAAGTTTCGGCGGGTGGAAAGAGCCGATGAGGTTCTTCCCCTGGGGCAGGTCGAAACCTGTCTTGCCTCCGAGCGCGGCATCCACCATGGCAAGCAGGGTTGTCGGGATGGCGATCCAGTCTATGCCGCGCATGTAGGTGGAGGCGGCGAAGCCCGTCAGGTCGCTGATCACGCCGCCGCCGAAGGCAACGACCGTGCTTTTGCGGTCGAGACCGTTTTCGAGGAAGGCGTCCCACAAGCGCGAGACAGTCGCAAGGTTTTTATGCTCCTCCCCCGCAGGGAGGACGATGGAGTTGATGCCCTGAAATTTTTCGAGATGATACTTTGCGACGTTTTCATCGGTGACGATGATGGCGTTTCGAGAAATGGACAAATTGGAAATCTGTCCCACAAGCACGTCATATTCGCCCATGGCGGAGAGGTGATGCCTGCCCACAGTCACTTGAATTTGACGGGCAATATGTTCCGCCGATTTGCCGTCCACACGCAGGCGGAGGGGAAAGGAGGCGTAATGTTCTTTGCGGGCTTCGAGGAGGGAGGTCAGTTTCCCGCGCAGGTCTCCCGCCAGCAATGGACGTTTTTCTGAATCAAGTTCGAGTCTTTCGAGCAGGGTTTGCAAATCAGCGATGAGCAGAATCACGCTGCCATTCGATTGTGCAATGGCGCGGTTTTCCTCACGCAATAATGCGCCGCCGCCGAGGGCAATGACTGCCCCCCTCACCCCTATCCCCTCTCCCTTTGGGAGAGGGGAACAGATTTTTCTTAACACGGATGTTTCCATGTCACGAAAAGCGGATTCGCCCTGTTCCTCCATAATCTGCGAAATGGACATGCCCGCGTTGGTTTCGATGACGCGGTCGAGGTCAATGAAGGGGAGTTTCAGGTTCTCCGCCAGCAACTTGCCGATGGTGGATTTGCCTGTACCAGGGGGACCGTAGAGGAAGAGGTGGGGCATGGGGGTTGTTGGTATTGGTGAATGGTGAGTGGAGAGTGATTAGTGAAAAGTAATCAGTGAACAGTGATCAGTAAATCAGTGATCAGTAATCAGGTTTGCGGACGGGTTACCTCTTGAATATGGGCAAAGATGTGGCGGGGCTGGAGTTGGAGACGCTGGAGGAGATGCCAGTATGCCCATCCAAAGATGCGAAAGACGCCGTATCCGATCAGGGCGCCAAGGGCATTGAGAATTACGTCATTGATGTCTATAACGCGGAAGGATGTGTGAAATATCAGCGAGACGGCGAGTTGAATGAATTCCAATACCGCGCCGACGCCCGCCGCCAGCACAAAAACATGCCTGGGCTTGATGCGGGCAATGAAGTTGATTCCAAAGCCGAAGGGGAGGGTGAGTAGAACGTTTTCGTAAATTTGCCTGAAGCATTGTTCGATTCTACGAGGGTCACATTGTCCGAAATCGAAGGGGACGAGGTTTATGCTTGGCTTGAATTTTTCATAAGGTATGTCAATTGGGAACGGAAAGACGGCAACGCTCACGACTTGCATCAAGTACAACCAAAACAATGAAAAGAAGAACAGGTACGAGATACTTTTGCCCTTCTGCCGCAGGAAAATGAGACGGCGACAAGGGCTACAATGCCATACAACGGGTTGAACTCGACCAACATCGAAAATCCTTTTGTGGGAAGTAAAGGGTGTACGTTATCAGTCATCAGCGTTTGCATTATTCCCAAAAGATGTGCGGGAAGTTGTCCATCGGCAAGTCGTCGAGGGTTGCCTTGCGCAGAGTCTCGAAGCGCGGTTTGATTTCAGCCATCGAATCGCCGCCAAGTTTTTCGAGCAGGGCATCGGCAAGGACAAAGGCAACCATCGCTTCAAGAATAGGCACGGCGCGTGGCACGGGGCAGAAGTCGGAGCGTTCGTAGCGGGTGGGGGAATTTTCGCCAACCGCAAGGTCAACCGTTTGTTGTGGCGTGAGAGTGGTGGCAATCGGTTTCATAGCGGCGCGCAGGACGATGGGTTGTCCGTTGGAGATGCCGCCTTCCGTCCCTCCAGCGCGATTCGATGGGCGGGTGAGAGATTGGTAATTGGACATTGGTAATTGAATGGCGTCGTGCGCTTCGGTGCCGAGACGTTTTGCATTTTCGAAGGCGTCGCCAATTTCCACGCCCTTGATTGCCTGCACAGACATCACCGCCATGGCGAGTCTGGCTTCGAGGCGTTTGTCCCATTGCATGAAACTGCCCAGCCCCACAGGGATATTCAGGGCAACGATTTCGATGACGCCGCCGAGGGTGTTTTTGCCGTGGATGGCTTTTTCGATTTCATCCCGCATCTTTTGCGCGGACCTCGAGTCTGGGCAGCGGACCTCAGACTCTTCCCCACGCTGGAAGCGTTCCGCGTAGGGCATGTCAGCGAGTTCAGTCTGGACGCTTCCGATGGAAACGACATAGCCTCCGATGCGGATGCCGAACTGCGAGAGGAAGTGTTTGCACACCGCGCCGACGGCGACCCGCATGGCGGTTTCGCGGGCGGAGGCGCGTTCGAGGGCGGGGCGCAGGTCACGATAGCCGTATTTGACCGCGCCTGTGAGGTCGGCGTGACCGGGGCGCGGGGCGGTCATCGGTTCGATGGGTTTGCCTTTCCATTTGGCATGGTCGGCGTTGGGGACGAGCATGGCGATGGGTGCGCCTGTCGTTTCTCCCGCCATGACTCCGCCGAGGAGTTGGACGGCGTCGGTTTCGATTTTCATGCGTCCGCCGGAGCCGTAGCCTTTTTGGCGGCGGGCAAGTTCGAGGTCAATGATGGAGGCGGTGAGGGGAAGTCCCGCGGGGATGCCTTCGAAGATGGCGGTGAGGGCGGGTCCGTGCGATTCGCCTGCGGTGAGGAAGCGTAGGGGCATTTCAATCTCCAGTTTTCAGTCTTCAGTAATCAGTTTTCAGTAATCAGTTTTTGCTTTGTTGCAAACACTCTCAAAGTATGTCACTGCGAGCGAAGCGAAGCAGTCTCCCAGCCGGCAAGAGGATTGCTTCGCCGCTTGCGGCGGCTCGCAATGACATCCTCGCAACAGAGTAATCAGTTTTCAACAGCAGCCCATAAAACATCACGCGGCGGGTTGTGACCTGTCCAGAGTTGGAAGGCGAGGGCGGCTTGTTCGATGAGCATGCCCAGCCCTGTGGCGGCTTGCAGTCCCTGCGAAAGGGCGCGGCGGACAAGTTTGGTCTCGCGTGGATTGTAGACTAAATCATAGACAAAAGCATTGGAAGGCAATGACAGATTTTCAGGGAGCGGCGAGGTTTCGATGTTGGGAAACATGCCGAGGGGGGTGGTGTTGACGATGAGTTGAAAGTTGGAAAGTTGGAAGGTTTGAAGGTTGTTAATTGGGAAATCGTAATGGGGGAAGGAGGCGGCGAGTTGCTGTGCTTGTTCGAGGCGGCGGGCGGCGATGGTGACGTTCCAGCCGTCATTGAGGAGGGCGTGGACAACTGCCCTGGCAGAACCGCCGGCACCCAAAATCAAGACTGAAGGATGAAGGCTGAAAAATGAATAACCCATCGCCCGTTTCAGGTCTGTTGAAAACCCCTCCGAGTCAGTGTTGTCGCCGATGAGTTTGCCTTCGCGCAGGTATATGGTGTTCACGGCGCCGATGGCTTGGGCGGTGGGGGTGAGTTCGTCGAGGTATCCGATGACGGTTTGTTTGTGGGGGATGGTGACGTTGAGTCCGTGAAGTTCGCCGCTGCGAAGGCGGGCAAGGAGGGCTTTCAGTCCATGCATGTCGTTTGGGTGAATGGTAAATGGTATATAGTCGCCTTCGAGACCACAAGCCTTTAGCGCGGCAGCATGGATTTGAGGGGAGAGGGAATGGGTGAGGGGGTAGCCGATCAAGCCCAATTGGTAATTGGTAATTGGCAATTGGTAATTGGTTGAGTTCATGCAGGGTGCTTGCTCAATTGGTCAAGGACTTCAAAGAAGGTGGGGAAGGTCTTGGAGACGCAGGAGGGGTTTTCGATGGTGATGCCGTCGAAGCGCAAGCCGATGAGGGAGAATGCCATTGCCATGCGGTGATCGTTGTAGGTTTGAACGTTTGAGGGTTTGAAGGTTGAGCAAGGGTAAATCGTCATACCGTCTTCGTGTTCTTCCACGCGAACGCCGAGGCGGGTGAGTTCGGTGCAGGCAGCATGGATGCGGTCGGTCTCTTTGAGGCGGGCGGAGGCGATGCCGTGAATGCGGGTTGGGGTGTCGGCAAAGGGGGCGATGGCGGCGAGGGTTTGGGCGGTGTCGGGGATGTCGCGCAGGTCCACGTCAACGCCATGAAGTTCGGAGTGACCAGTGACCAGTATGCAGTTATCAGTTTCTTCGACGGTACAACCCATTTGCTGGAGGACATTGAGGAAGGCAATGTCGCCTTGAACGGAGTTGCGTGATATGTTTTCGACTTTGACCGTCCCGCCGCAAATGGCAGGGGCGGCAAAGAAGTAGGAGGCGGCGGAGGCGTCGGATTCGATTTGGTAATTGGTAAGTGGTAAGTGGTAAGTGGCAATTGGGATAGTGAAGGATTGATAGCCGCTTCGTTCCACTTTCACGCCGAAGTCTTGCATGACGGCGAGGGTCATGTCCACGTAGGGTTTGGAGTTGAGTTCGGTGGTGAGTTCGATTTCGATGGGAGATTGGGCATACGGCGCGACCATGAGCAGGGCGGAGAGGAACTGGGATGAGATGTCGCCTGCGAGTTGGGTTTTTCCGCCAGGCAAGCCCGATGCGATGATTTTGAGGGGAGGATAAATCTCTGACCGCAGATCGTGGACGGCGGATGGGTGTACGGTCTGCGGTCTGCCGTCCACGGTCGTTATGTTTGCACCCAACTGCCCCAACGCTTCCACCAAATCGCCGATGGGGCGTTCACGCATGCGGGCGTCGCCGTCGAGGGTGTATTCGCCGTGACCGAGGGTGAGGAAGGCGGTGAGGAAGCGAGCGGCGGTGCCTGCGTTGCCGATGTAGAGTTCGGCTTTGGCGACGGGGATTTTCCCACCCAAGCCGGTGACGGTCATTTCGCGGTTGGCTTCATCGAGTTGAACGTCGAAGCCGAGGGTTTTCAGGGCATTGGCGAAGTAACGCGAGTCGTCGGAGAAGAGGGCGTTGGTGAGGCGGGTTTGTCCGCTGGTGAGGGCGGCGATGAGCAGGGCGCGGTTGGTCAGCGACTTGGAGCCAGGCACGCGGACAGAGGCATTGAGGGGATGGGATAAAGGGTGAATACGGAAGGCTTGCCCTGAGCTATGTCGAAGGGATGAAGGATGAATAGTTGGCATGAAGAGAAAGTAATCAGTTGTCAGTTGTCAGTTGTCAGTTAGCAACGAATAGGAGGCGCGGGATTGATCGAGGAGGAGTTCGAGTTGTGAATAGTTCTCATCTTGCAGGACAGACTCAAATGCCGCAAGGAAATTACGAAAGGTCTGGAGGGCGTTCAGCACGTTATCCCGATTCGATTGGAGGATGCCCATCATCATGTGAGCGGGAGTCCCTGCCAGGCGGCTGGTGGAGCGGAAGCCGGGTCCGATGAGGGGGGCGAATTCCGGCGGTGTGGAATGAGCGAGAGCGGAGGCGATGATGAACGGAAGGTGACTGGTGGAAGCAAGGACTCGGTCATGTTCTTCGGCGGTCATTTCGAGGGGATGTGCTCCAACGGCGGCGATGAGTTGTATTGCGGCAGATTTGGCTCGCGGCGATGTGCGCTCTAGAGGAGTGAAGACGAAGGGAGCGTCTCGATACAGGTTGGGGTCGGCGTTTTCCAAGCCGAGTTTTTCCTTTCCGCAAATGGGATGCCCGCCGAGGGGGTCGAAGTTGGGAGGCAGGGCAGACATGGCTTGGGTAATCTGGCGTTTGGTGGAGCCGAGATCGAGGAGGGTGATCGGTAAATGGTATTTGGAGATTTGCAGTTGTTTGAGGAAGTCAAGGATGGCTGGGACGGGGGCGGCGAGGATGAGCAGGTCAATGCCCCTCTCCCACAGGGAGAGGGGTAGGGGGTGAGGGAGGGCGTGGTGAATGATATTTTTGGAAAGAGCAAGTTCGAGCGTGGGAAGATGCGTATCGCAGCCTATCAGGCGGGCGCACCTGCCTTTGAGCGCCAGGGCGAGCGAGCCGCCCATGAGTCCCAATCCAACAATTCCGACGGTTGCCTGTTCGAGCGAAAAGCCGTCCTCCATGATCACCATCCCACCGTGACAGGTTTGTTAACGGGAGCGATGCGGCGCCCCATGACTTCGGCGATGGCTCTGACCTGGCGAACCATTTCGGCGAAGGCTTCGGGCTTGAGGGATTGCTTGCCGTCGGAAACGGCATGCGCGGGGTCGGGATGGACTTCGACAATGAGACCGTCGGCGCCGGCGGCGATGGCGGCGCGGGCAATGGCAGCGACGTAATCGGCATGACCAGTGGAGTGTGACGGGTCGAGGATGACGGGCAGGTGGGTAAGTTTTTTGAGGACGGGGATGGCGTTGATGTCGGTGGTGTTGCGCGTGGCGGTTTCAAAGGTGCGGATGCCGCGCTCACACAAGATGACCTGTTTGTTGCCTCCCGCCAGCAGATACTCGGCAGACATGAGCAGTTCTTCGAGGGTGGCGCTCAACCCGCGTTTGAGCAAAACGGTTTTGCGTGTTTCGCCCAGCGCCCGCAGAAGATTGAAGTTTTGCATGTTGCGCGCGCCAACCTGAAAAACATCCACGTATTTGAGCATCAGGTCGAGTTGTGTTTGTGACATGATTTCGACGACGATGGGCATACCTGTCTGTTCGCGCGCTTCGGCGAGATATTCGAGACCCTCCTCGCCAAGCCCCTGGAAGGAGTAGGGCGACGTGCGCGGTTTGAAGACGCCGCCGCGCAGGGCGTTCGCCCCCGCTTCTCTCACCGCCTGGGCTGTTTCCAAAATCTGACTGCGCGACTCCACCGAACACGGTCCCGCGATGAGGACGATGTCGTTTCCGCCGACCTTGAAGCCGTCAATGGGGAAGACAGAGTTTTCGGGATGCGCCTGACGCGAGCCAAGTTTGAACGGCTGGGAAATTCGTTTCACACTCTCGACTCCTTCGAGGACCTCGAACGGGTCCAGCGACGGGACGTGGAACTCGCCGACGGCGGCGACGATGGCGGTTTCGACTCCGTAGGTGATGTGGGGGGTCAGCCCGTGCTTTTTGACGACGGCGATGACGTTCTCCAGTTGCTGGGGGGTGTAGTTGGGTTTCATTACGATGATCATGGCGATTTCTCCTCAAGGATGAATCATGAATTATGAATTATGAATTATGAATTATGAAGGATGAAGGATGAAGGATGAAGGATGAAGTTACTGTGCGGCAGCCCAATCGGGTCTTAACTGTACTGCGTCGCGCAAATAGACGTGAGTGATTTTGTTCTGTGAAATGTCAGTGTTCCAATGCACCAGCACACGGATTACGCGCGGCAGGCTGCCCGGCACGGGAATTTCCCGGGCGCAGAGCATGGGGACGAGGTTCCAGCCCATTTGGCGCGCCGCCTGCGCGGGGAAGGTGGAGGCGAGGTCTTCGGTGACGGTAAAGAAGGCGCTGGCGATTTCTTCGGGGCGCATGGTCTCATTCGCCGCCAGAATTTCCTCCAGCAGTTCGCGCGTGGCGTGCAGGATGAGGTCGGGGGCGTCGGTGGCGACGGTGGTCGCGCCGCGAATTCCACGGATGGGCATACATTCACTCCTTATGTCCCCTCTTCCTCCTGGAAGAAGGAACAGGGGTGAGGGATAAACAAAAAAGAGCGAGACCGTGTGGCTCTCGCTCTCTATGTAAACAGACGGAAGTTCGATCTGCTTAAGCGCCGCCAACGGTAGCCGAGTCTCGGAAACCGTAAAAATAGAAGTAGGCGAACCAGCGGGCGGACTTAAGCATATTGGGCGCAATTCTATGCGTGAGGCGCGGATGCGTCAAGGGGGAATTCGAAACGTTAGCGTGATTCGATCAGGCTTCGCATCGCGGCGAGCGTGGATTCTGCCATGACCTCGGAAGAAAATTTCCCAAAGACGCCTTCGCGTCCCTGTCTGCCGAGGCGTTCGCGCAATTCGGCATTGCGCAATACTTGGGCAAGTTTTTCGGCGAGGTCGGCGGTGTTATGCGGTTGGAAGAGAAGCCCGCCCTGCGTGGCAGTGATCCATTCAGGATACGCGCCGTGATCGGGCTGGACGACCGGCACGCCCGCCGCGAGCGCCTCGAGAATGGAAATTCCCTTCGGTTCGCGGTACGGCGCCGGAACGGAGAACACGTCAATGCGGCGGAAGAAGTTCAACTTGTCGGCACGCTCCAAAGTGCCGAGGAGTTTGACGCGGTCTTCGAGTTTGTGATCCCGAATCGTTTTGCGGATTCCATCGAGGTAGGTCTTGTAGGCTCGGCTGACATATCCGCCCGCAAGCAGTTGCAGGTTGGGGAATTCGCCGCTGCGCGCCAGCCGGATGAACGCGTCCACGAGCAGATGCAGACCCTTTTCGGGAACGAAGCGGGCAAGGAATCCGATAGTCAGCGGGCGAGGCGAGGAATCCCGTGTCAGGTTGCGGTAATCGTCCAGGGCGATGCCGGGGTAGACCACGTCAATTTTGGATTCGTCCAGCCCGACCCATTTGGAGAACATCGCGCCGTAATAGGAACTGATGGCAAGGAAGCGGTCCACGTCGGCGGCGCGTTCGCGGATGATCGCCAGCGCCTCGTCCTGATAGGGCTGCGGAAGTCCTTCGAGGAAAATGTCCTCCCCGTGCAAGCCGCACGTGACCGGAACGCCGAGAGCGCGTTTGAATTCGCGCACCACGCCGATCATCAAGGCATTGGTGACGTGAACGACATCGGGCTGGTAATGCGTTTTCACCCAGCCGACGAATTCTTCGAGCAGTTCACGTTGATTGCCCTTCTCGCCCCTGAGCATGGAGACGGTCAATTGCGCGTTGGCGACCGGGTCCACTGCCGAGCCGATATCGAAGCGCGGCATCAGGCGCAACAACACCTGCGACCCGGCAAGGCGCAATAAAAGGTCCCGCCCGAAAAACGGACGCGGGTATTTTTGAAGCAGGTAGGCTTTGATTCCACCGTAGAAAATCCGCCGTTCGCCAACGCTTCGCTCATCCAGGCGCATGGGCGTATAGAGCGGGAACAGGGTGACCTCCTCGCCGGCGGCTTGCATTCCCGCGGCGAGGGCGTTATCGTGCATGCAACTGCCGCAGTACATGTTTGCGGCGCCGGTGGCGATATAGACGATCTTCATGGCTTTCTCCCCAACACGGTCTCGACCGGCAAGCCCCACATGGAGGAAACGCTTACCTCCTGAATCACAAAATCGCCTTGCTCGATGGATTGGCGCGCAAAGATCGGACGGCAATCCGCGTAATTGGGCAGGTGTTCGTGGAACCATTCGTAGAGGCGGACCGCCGCGCCGGGCGGATTCGTCTTGGTCATCGAGACGACCGCCAGCCTGCCGCCGGGTTTGAGGATGCGGCGGCATTCCTGCACCACGCGCGGGATTTCAGGATTATCGAACAGCTCGAGGGTGAAACTCATGAAAACGCCATCCAGGCTTTCCGCCTGGATGAAGTCCAGATTCGCCGCGTCGCCAAGATGCAATTCCACGCGGTCGTCCAGCCCCTGCGATTGCAGGCGTTCTCGCGCGATGACAAGCATCCCATCCGAAATATCCACGCCGACGACGCGCCCCGTCGCTCCGACCGATGTTGCCAGCGCGGCAAGGCAATGTCCCGTTCCGAAACCGATTTCCAGAATCCTTTCGCCCGGCTGGGCGGCAAGTTTCCGCAGACCCTCCTCGCGGTATTTCTTCTCGGTGCTTCCCGCGATCACATCGTACCATCGGCTGAGACGATTGTAACTTGCCCGGGCATCGTCTTTGGAACGATTCACGCGGCGGATGGTTAAATCCATGGTTGCAGTCCTTTCGAAGGATAACTAACCTGAGTTCGGGATAGACTGTTGAAACGTCCCGAAGGTTTTAGAGAGCGCAATTTGGGCGACAAAATCGAGCCTTCGGGACGCTTTTTCCGCTCATCCCGAACCGACGTTAATTATATATGATGAATCTTCATCGCCAAGAAACCGGGAAACGGATTCCATCGGCAATTCTGCAAGGCAGCTTGTCGAACCCTTGTCGAACCGTACAAGTTTCGAAAGAAACGCTCCGCTTTTCGCGAATTTCTCTCTCCACTCCGTGTAAATTCACGTTGAAGGGCGCTTCGCGAAGCCACTCGATTTCAACCATTGACCTCTTTCAAAAGTCCCGAGTCTCACCGCTCTTGTTCGAAAGTGACGTATGATAGAATCCGCCCAGCGCAGAGATTGCCGCCGGGCATCCTTGCCTGCAGGACATTCCATGCGGCAATTCCATCCTCCGCGGCTGGAGACGATGAATGAATTTCGATTTTGGCGAAATCCTCACCCGCGCGGGCAAGATCACATGGCAACACAAGACCCTGTGGCTGTTCAGTGCCCTCCCGGCATTGGCTGGTATCCTGGTCCTCCCGTTCGCCTTTCTGCCCATTCTCTTGACCGATTTCGAATCAAGCCGTCCGTCGTTTTTTATAGATCAGCCGCTCTACGCAGTTCTGTTCCTCATCTTTGGAGTCTTCATCAGCCTTGCAAGCGTGTTCCTGTACGTTGTCTCCGCCTCGTCTGTCACACTCGGGGTTTTGCGCGCCGAGAACGGCGCAGAACGCTTGACCGCGCCCACCCTGTTCGAAGACGGACGGAAATACTGGTGGCGGGTGCTTGGCGTATTGTTGTTGACCGGTCTCGCGGTTTCGATATTCTTCACAGTGATCTTCGGCTGCATAACCCTGATCGGCATGGTGACGATGGGGCTCGGTTTCATCTGCCTTCAACCGCTGTTTTTCCTGATCTATCCCCTCATGCTCGTGCTTTACAGCGTTGTCGAAGAGGCGGTGGCGGCGGCAGTGGCAGACGAACTCGGCATCACCGACGCAATCCAGCGCGGCTGGCGGCTGGTAAGCGCCAATCTCTGGCGCATTGTCCTGATTTCGGTCATCGTATATTTCGGACTCAGTCTGCTTGCAGGAATTGTCGTCGTCCCGTTCATGGTGCCCCTTTTCTTCATGCCCTTTTTCATGCAGGACGCCTCCAGGTTCGACGTGCGGACGATCATGTTGATCACGGGCGGACTTACCCTGCTTTTTATCCCCGTCATGGCGCTGGTACAGGGCATAGGGATGACCTTCCTGAAGGCGACCTACACCCTCGTGTATCTGCGCCTGACCCGCAACGCCGCGCCCCCCATCCTCGAGGCAAATGCGTAGACTTTTCCGCCTCCTCCTAAGCCTGAGCCTGATCGCCGGTGCATGGACACGAGTCCACGCCCAGACTGCCGCCTACGCGGAAATCGTGCGTGTGGACGCGTCGAACTTCCCGCAGATCTCTGCGCTTGTGGATGTCTTCGACGCGAACGGTCAATTCATTTCCGGCCTCGAGCCGTCCGACATCATCGTCTACGAGGATGGACAGGAGCGTACAGCCGCCACAATGCGCCAGTCGGTTGTACCGGTGCAAGTGGCGGTCGCCGTCAATCCCGGTCCTGCCCTGGCGATACGCGACCAGAACGCCGTTTCACGATTCGAAAAGGTTGTACAGGCGCTCCGTCAATGGGCAGAGGCGCAACCCGTCGAATCGCAGGACGATTTGAGTCTCGTCTCGCTGTCCGGCTCACTGATTAATCACGCCGGAGTCCACGATTGGTTCGTCAGCCTCGAATCGTTCAAACCGGATTTCCGCAACTCGGTACCCAACCTGCAAACCCTCGCCATCGCGCTGGATACGGTCAGTGCGCCAACCCCGCAGCCCGGCATGAAGCGCGCTGTGCTGTTCATCACCCCGCACATGGACGATCCCAACATTGATAACACCATTGCCCCGCTCATCCAGCGCGCGGTGGATGCAAAGATCAGGGTCTTCGTCTGGTTAATTGATGCCGAGGAATTCAACGTTTCCCCGAGCGCGAATGCCTTCAAACTGCTTGCCCAACAAACCGACGGCGCCTTCTTCTCGTTTTCCCGCGACGAACCCTTCCCCGACCCCGGGCTATACTTCCTCCCCCTGCGAAACATCTATGAAATCGCCTACACATCCGCTTTGACAACCCCCGGTGACCATACGCTCGGCTTGTATGTTCAAGCGCAGGGGGCGAGCATTCCCGCACTGAACAAAACCTTCAACGTCAACGTTCAGCCCCCGAACCCGATCTTCGTTTCCCCGCCCCTGCAAATCACGCGCCGTCCCCCGGCGGACGATCCCTACAATGCGGAGGTATTGGAACCCTCGCAACAAATCATCGAAATCATCGTCGAATTTCCCGATGGACACAAGCGCGACCTCAAACGCACGACCCTGTACATGGACGGACAGATCGTCGCCGAAAACACCGAAAAACCCTTCGAGAGTTTCCTGTGGGAGTACAGCGGCGTCACCGAAAGCGGACAGCATCAGATCGTCGTCGAGGCGGAGGACATTCTTGGGTTGAAAAAATCGAGCATCGGCATTCCTGTCACATTCACGGTCATCCATCCGCCCGGCGGCTTTGAGGTGTTTCTGATGCGATACAGCTCCCAACTTACCCTGGGCGCCCTCATTTTCGCAGGGTTTGCCCTGCTGGTCATTCTGACCAGGAGCCGGACGAACATCCCGGAATCCCGCCGCCGAAGGGCGCGCCGGTCAATGGAAGACCCGCTGACCCAACCCGTCGCGGCATTGACGGAGCCGCCCATTTCGGCTAAAAACAATGCCAAATCACAGCCGCGTTTCGGCTGGATGGGCTCCACCAAAAACCGCCTGCCTCCGGCGCCCGCCTATCTTATCCGCCTGAGGAACGGAGGCGAACCCGCCAGCGCCGCGCCCATCCCTGTGAGCGAAAAGGAGACCACCTTCGGCACCGACCCGGTGCAAGCCATGTACGTGCTCGACGATCCGTCCATTGCGCCCCTGCATGCGCGCATCCAACAAACCGGCGACGGACATTTTCTGATCATGGACCTGGGGTCTGTGGCAGGCACCTGGGTGAATTACGAAGCGGTCACGCGCGACGGAATGCCTCTCAAGCACGGTGACAGAATCCATTTTGGACGCCTGCAATACCGCTTCGACCTGAGACAGCCTCCGGCGGAACCCGCACCGAAAGTCGTTTCCCTCTCCTGACCCGCACGATATGATCCGCACATCACGCGCTCACCTGCACGTCGAAGCACATACCCATCAGGGCATGACAGGCAAGAACAACGAAGACCGTTATGCCGTCGCGTCCTTTCGGGTCAGCGAAAAGGATAATACGCCGGTGCTGTTTGCCGTGCTTGCCGACGGCATTGGCGGCCACAAGGGAGGAGAAGTGGCGGCGGAACTGGCTGTCAACCACATCATGCAATGCGTGGCAAAAGGGGACGGCAAGTTCTCCAGACACATCCTCGAGCAGGCGATCAATGAAGCCAGCAGCGCCATTGCCGCACATTCCGCCACGAACGAAAACCTGAAGGGCATGGGCGCCACCTGCGCCATCGCCTGGATCATAGACAACAAACTTCACACCGCCTACGTGGGCGATTCGCGCATTTATCTGGTGCGCGGCGGGCGTATTCAACAACTCACAGTGGATCATTCCTGGGTACAGGAAGCCATCGAGAAGGGCATTCTCACACCCGAACTGGCGCGCGATCACCCGAACGTGCACGTCATCCGCCGCTATCTCGGCTCCACCATCCCGCCCGAGCCGGACTTCCGCCTCAACCTGTTCGACGGCGAAGGCGCGCACCACGCGGAAAACAATCAGGGTACGGAAGTCCAGCCAAACGATGTGCTGTTGTTATGTACCGACGGATTGACCGACCTGGTCTGGAACGACGAGATCCTCGAAATCATCCGAACCAAACCGAATCTGAGGGAGGCAAGCCGCGCCCTGATCAACCTTGCCAACGAGCGCGGCGGACACGACAATATTACGGTCATCCTCATCGGCGCCCCGCCCGATTTCAAATCGCGAACCGCTCCCCGGAAAACGAAAACAAACTGGCTGCCCTGGGCGATCGGCGGAATCGTCGGGTTGTTTTTTTTCCTGGTTGTCGTTTCCCTCCTGACCCTCAGCCTGCTTCGCCGTACAGACGCTGTGACCGCCACGCCAGCCGTTCCTCCAACCGTTCTGCTGACGGAATCGCCGCTCCTGGAGGCCTCCCCCACCTCAACCATCGCCCTCACGCAAACCTCCGCGCCGGATATATTCATCCAACCGCCGACCGCCACCCTCACACCGTGGCCCACGAATACGACCATACCGTAATGCCGTTGCGAGCAAAGCGACGCAACCCCCTCAATGTGTCGAAGATTGCTTCACCCTCGCCATGACAGAGGAGAGATACCATGTCCGTCAAACATTCCCATGAAGTGGAAGCGAAAAACGTGACCGCAGGCAGGGACACGACCATCCAGGTCCTCATCTCCGCGCAGGAAGGTCCCAATTTTGCCCTGCGGAAGTTCTCCATGCAAAAGGGAGGCGGGATGCCGCGTCACACGAATACGGTGGAACACGAGCAATATGTCCTGCGCGGCGAAGCGACCATCACCATCGGCGAGGAGACGCATCACGTCAAAGCCGGAGACGTGGTCTTCATCCCTGCGAACGTTGTCCATTCCTACGAAAATACCGGCGACGAACCGTTCGAATTTCTGTGCATCATCCCCAACAAGGAAGACAGGATCACGATTGTGGAAGAGGGATGTTAGCGGTCAGTGATTGGCGTCCCGTGAATCAGCAGTCGGATGCCGGCACCGATCACGGTTGATGGATCACTGATGACCGACTACAACGGCTGTTTCGCCGGGATGCCCGGCTTGCGCGGATATTTGGAAGGCGTCGCGGCAACCTTTTCCACGACCACAAGATAACGATCCTCCGCCACGCCCGGCAGATTGACGGGGATCAATTGTTCCATCTTTCCGCCCAACAATTTCATCGCGCTTTCCGCGGACTGCGCTTCGGCGGGTCCGTTTTCGCCTTTCTGGGCGAGCATCCGCCCGCCGATTTTGAGCAATGGAATGAGATATTCGCTCAAAATATTGAGTTGCGCCACTGCGCGCGCCACCGCCCAATCGTACGTTTCACGGTACTGCGGGTTTTGCCCCACGTCCTCCACGCGCTTGTGGATGACATCCACCGCCTCCAACCCCAACACACTGACGATATGCTGGCAAAACATGGCTTTCTTGCCAACCGACTCGACCAACGTTAATTTCATGTTCGGATAGAGGATCTTGAGGGGAATCCCCGGGAAGCCGGCGCCGGTGCCCACGTCAATGAGGCGGGAGGGCGGCTGTGCCTTCCATGCCAGCACACAGGAGAATGAATCCAGAAAATGTTTGGTGCGAATCGACTCCATGTCGCGGATGGCGGTCAGGTTGAACTTCTGATTCCACTCCATCAGTTCCTTTTCATACGTGATGAGCGCCATCACCTGCCGCCCGGTCATGTGAATGTGAAACAATTCCTGCGCTTCGCGGACAAGTTTTTCCATTGAGCGGATTATACATGCTTGCGCAGTACGATGTATATCAAAAGACCTGACAGGCTGTTGGGAACCTGTCAGGTCTCAGAGGCTGGATCGAGGTCGAACTACTTCTTCTCTTCCTTCGCTTCCACAACCGGTTTCGCCTTCCTAAACCTTCGCAACAGAGCGCGCCCGCCCAGGAAGGCTCCGTATGCCGGGATGGCAATCAGGATCAGCGCCGGCAGGTAGGTCAGGAAGAGGCGGATCAGGAAGCGGGTGAAGCCCTGCGTGAAGCGGATCAAATCCTGAACGGCATCGTTGGCAGTGCCTTGCAGTTTCCACCCGCCGATCTCGATCGGCTTGACTTTTTCCTCGGCAACCAGGCGAATGCTGATAGCAGACAGCGCGGCAGACTCTTCGAGATATTTGATCTGCCCTTTCAGCGATTCGATCTCGGTTTGAATGTTTTGCACCTGCAGGTAGATGGCAAGCACATCCTCGGCGTTCGTGGCGGTGTCCATGATCTTCAGCAGGTTCTTTTCGGCTTCCTCTTTCGCCGCCAGGCGGGACTTCAAGTCCACATACTGGCTGGTGACATCCTGCCCGGAACGGTTCTCATACGTGACCTCGACCACATCTGCCTTGATTTTTTCCAGCGCCTCATCCAGGCGTTCTGCCGGCACTCGGATGGTGATGCTGGCTTCCGGTACTTCGATTTCGTTGGGTCCGTACGTGGAGCGGTACAGGTTGGAGGAAACCACAAAGCCGCCCATGTCCTCCGCCATGCGGGCAATCTCATCCATGCGCGCCTTCGGGTCGGCGACGACGATGCTCATATCCACATTCTGAATGACCATGCGCTCTGTCGCCGGGCTGAAAACTTCAGCCTCATAGGATTTATCGGATCCGCCGCCGCCCATTAATTGCAATGATGGCTGTGCCGGCGCCTCGGCTGGCAGGTACATCATCTCCGGGACACCTCCGCCGCCGGCAGGAAGGCTGTAGTTAATATCGCTAAAGGTGTTGCCGATTTTCGGTGCAAATAAACCTGTGACCACGCCGATCAGCGTCAGCACCACCACGGTTGTCAGCGATATAGTAATCAGGGTCCTTTTCATGGGTTCTTCTCCTTCTTGAAAGTCAGGTGATTTCACCCTATAGACGAATCGCATGCCGCAAAGTTCCTCCCCCAACACCCGATAGATTTCAGTCAGGCAAGGGGGGGTCACCACCCTTCGGCAAGGCGGATGGCATGCTTCTCCGGCAAACCGGCTGCACGGATGCGTTCCTGCACCTCGGCAATGTCATATTCCACCCGGCGCGGCTCCCAAATATGACCGTCCGTTTCGTAAATGGCATACGCCGCGCGCGGATCACGGTCGCGCGGCTGACCGACCGAGCCGGGATTGACGATCGCCCGCGGACGCAGGGGATAATGATCCCCCGCCTGAATCGGCGCCAGGCTGACGCGGTCGCTGTTTATGTTCAGCTGAAACATGCATTGCAGGTGAGAATGCCCCACAAAACACCAGGGCGTGGTGAAATGATCGAAGTTCAAACGCGCGGAAAGCGTATTCAAAATGTATTCCCACACCGAATCGCGCGGGCTGCCATGCACAATGCTCACAGCCCCGCACACCTTCAGGTTCGAAGGCAGGGAGCGCAAAAAATCCATGTTCGAGGCGGTAAGCACCTTCTCGTGATATTCGAGCGTGCGGCGCGCGTCTCCATTGAAGACATCCAGCGGAATCTTGCCAATCACCGCCATATCATGATTGCCCAAAATACACGTCAGATTGGGAATTTCGCGGATCTCCTCCACCACCGCGTTCGGGTCCGGACCATACCCCACCATATCCCCCAGGCACCAGGTCTCATCCACCGTGCCGGCGTCCTTCAATACCGCCTCCAGCGCGGTGTAATTTGCATGAATATCCGATATGACCAAAATGCGCATTCTACTCCAACAGCGCCGCAATGCGTTCGACGATCAAGGTTGCCGCCTCGCTTTTGCTCATTAAGGGCAGGGTTTCACTGCGCCCATCAGCAAACAACAACGTAATCCGGTTGGTCTCCACGGAAAACCCCGCATCGGCTGCCGAAATATCATTTGCGGCGATCAGGTCCAGTTTCTTGGATTGTAACTTATTTAGCGCATTTTCAAGAAGACTCTGCGACTCAGCCGCAAACCCCACCACCACCTGTTTGCGCTTCGCTTCGGATCTCAAACCTGCCACTGCTTTCAAAATATCTTCCGTCGCTTCGAGCTCGATCTGCGGAACCCCACCCTCTTTTTTGATCTTGTTCCCTGCAACGGTCTTCGGGCGGAAGTCTGCCACTGCCGCCGCCATGATGAGCGCATCGCAGGCGGGAAATGCCCCGAGCACGGCATCCAGCATCTGACGGGCTGTCTCCACGCGAATCACCTCCGCCCCCACCGGAGCAGTCAGCGCGGTGGGAGCCGTCACCAGCGTAACCTGTGCGCCTGCATCGAGCGCCGCCTGGGCGAGAGCGTAACCCTGTTTGCCGGAGGAACGGTTGGTGAGTACGCGCACCGGGTCGAGCGGTTCCTGAGTCCCTCCGGCGGTGACCAAAACCCGTTTTCCGGCGAGCAAGCCGCGGCGTCCGAGAAGGAGGCGGATGTGTCCGATGAGTTCGGGCGTTTCGGGCAGGCGTCCCTTTCCCGTCAGTCCGGAAGCGAGATGTCCCTCCGCCGGTTCGATGATACAGGCGCCTCGTTTGCGGAGCGTCTCTAGATTTTCCTGCGTGGCAGGGTGGTCGAACATGCCGCCATCCATGGCGGGCGCAACAATGAGCGGACAGGCGGCGGCGAGCGCGGTGACTGTGAGCAGGCTGTCCGCCTGACCGTGCGCCAGTTTGGCGAGGGTGTTGGCGGTGCATGGAGCAACCACCAGCAGGTCGGCGGCGTGACCCAGCCCCACGTGCAGGACATGTGCCTCATCTCCCCACAGGTCGGCGTCGGTGTAGGCGCGCCGCCCGGTGACCGATTGGAAGGTGAGCGGGGTGATGAATTTTTCGGCGGCCGGGGTGAGAAGGACATCCACCTGGGCGCCTGCCTGCGTGAGTTTGGATGCCAGGTCTGCAGATTTGTAGGCGGCAATCGAGCCGGTCACCCCCAGGATGATGCGCTTTCTCGAAAATATGGACATGAGGGTATTATACATCTCCGTTCGGGTCAAAAAACGAAAAGTTAAGCAGTCGGTCGAACATCATCAGACCTCTTGCAAACGTGCGCCAGAGGGCGCACAGTATGCCTTCGCGTACGAGACGTTCTCTCACGTCGGCTGACGTATGCAAGAGGTCTCTTCGGCACGCAGGGGAGAACGTCCCCGTCGGCGCAAGAGAACGCCGACTGTGCCCATGGTTTTCCAAAAACATACGATTGAACACTTACGACTTTGAAATTGAAACTTGTCTCGCCCGTCTACTAAGTCTATAATACCTTTGGAATGGAAACCATCGGCATTGGAGGCGCGCAATGAAGTTTTCTCATTATGAATTGTACGATTTGCTCAACCGTCCTGGTCCGCTCTGGCTGGCAAAAGCCGACCTAAGCGACGCCAATTTGCGCGGCGCCATTTTGCGCCGCGCCGTGCTGAACGGAGCGGATTTGAGCCGGGCGATCTTGAATAACGCCGACCTGAGTGAAGCGGACTTAAGCGAAGCGAATCTGAGCGAAGGGATGTTGATCGAGGTCAACCTGAACAAAGGCGTGCTGGTCAAAGCCGATTTGAGCGGAGCGAACCTGGGCGGCGCAAACCTGAGCGAAGCCAATATGGGGAGCGCCAAACTCAACCACGCCAGTATGAACGAAGCCAACCTGCGCAATGTCAATCTGGGAGGCGCAAAGATCGTGCGGGCAAATTTGAACAAGGCAAATCTCCAGGGCATCCATCTGGGAGGGGCGGATCTAAGCGAGGCAAGACTGATCGAAGTCAATATGCAGGGGGCCAAATGCGTCAAAGCGAACCTGAGCAGCGCCAGTCTGGCGGACAGCAACCTTCGCGAATCCGATCTGGGCAGGGCGACCCTGCTGGGGGCAAACCTCAGCCGGTGCAACCTGAGCGGGGCAGATCTGAGCGAGGCAAATTTATCCAATGCAACGATGAACGATGCCAATTTGAGTCACGCCCAATTGATCAATGCCAATCTGCACGGCGCGTCCTTTTTCTCCGCCAATCTGTGCAACGCCAATCTGGGCGGCGCGAACCTCACGAACGTGAATCTTGCAAAAGCGCGTTATAACGCTTCCACGATCTGGCCCGAAGGGTTCGACCCGCAAGCCGCCGAAGCGGAACTGGTTCAGGACGAAGGCGGGTAAAGCGCCTCCAACCCTCTCCACACATCGTCGCGCCAGGCGGTGAAGTTGTGACCTGCCGAGAACTCACGGCAGGTCACGTTGTATCCCTGCTTTTGCAGCAGGGCATACATGTGGCGGTTGTCCTCCAGCAGAACGTCCAGCCGCCCGATGTCCATCCAAATCTTCACGTTGTGCGCCTGTTTGTGGCGGACGAGGTCCACGACGACGAAGTCGCGGCTTTCGACATGGAACGCCCCCGATTGACACAACACTTTGCCGAACGTCTCCGGCAGGCGCAGAGCGGTGTACATTGCCATTGTGCCGCCCAGCGATGCGCCCAGCACGCCAAAGGCGCCGGGCTGTTTTTTTACGTCCAGCAGGTTGAGTTTTTCCCGCGCCAGCGGCAGGATGGTCTGGTCGAGCCAGAGGAGCGTGCCGTCGGAGCAGGCGTATTCCACGCTGCGCCAGCGTCCGCCGCCGGGGAGCAGGGCCATTGCAATCGGCTGGATGCGTCTCTCGGCGATCAGGTTATCCACGATGACCGCCAGCCTGCCGCGCTGGAGGTAATCCTGTCCATCGTAAACGACCAGCAGCGGCACGGGGTGTTTGACAGGCGGACGGTAGAGAAAGATTTCGCGTTCGTAATCTTCGCGCAGCCAGGTGGTGTCCACGCGGTGAGCGGTCAGCCTGCCGGGCGGCACGTCGGCGCGGCGGAGGTGGAACGGCGAGGGCATGGTTTCGGGCATGTAGAAGTAGTTGTTGCGCCCGCCCACGCCGTTGGGAACGGATTTTTGGTTGAGAGGGTCGAGGAAATTTTTTTGCGAGACGGGGTCGTAGAAGGCGTATTCGATGTAGGCGTCGCGGGGAACGGTCAGGGCGGCGTACCAGAGCGGTTGGGTCGAATCAGGTATCAGTTTAGGGGAGAGGCGTTTGAATCGGCGGCGGTGCTCGTCCCAGTGGTTGAGGTCGCCTGTCAGGTGCGGCGCGGTATCTCCCTGCCAGAGGAAGATGGCGCGGTCGCCGTGAACGACGGGGTTGCCCTCTTTGAAGGCGCGCTGGATGAGCGAGTGGGAGACGGTCATTTGCTGAAGGTGCCCATCAATTCTGCGCTGGCGAGGATGTGACCCGCCATGGCCTTTTCGAGCTCGCCCTTGTCTGCGCCGGAGGATAGCCCCAGCATTTCGTCGAGGGCGTAGAGTTTGAAGAAGTAGCGGTGTGTGCCGCTGGGTGGGCAGGGACCGCCGTAGCCGGTGCGCCCCCAACTGTTTTTGCCGCTCAGGCTTCCGTCGGGCAGGGCGGCGTCGGTGGGGAAGGCTTCGGGCAGGCTGCGCGCAGCAGCGGGGATGTTGAAGAGCACCCAATGCACCCAGGTGCCGGCGGGCGCGTCGGGGTCGTCCATGATAAGGGCGAAGGATTGTGTGCCGGCGGGCGGTTCGCCCCAGGCGAGGGCGGGGGAGATGTCTTCGCCTTTGCAGGTGTATTTGACGGGGATGGGTTGCCCATGCGTGAAGGCAGGGCTGGTCAATTCCATGGTCATGGCTTCCTCCATTCCAAGCGGGTCGGCGGTGGGCTGTTTTGCCGCGGGGGCAGAGGGGGCGCACGCCGATAATAAGAAGAGAACGACCATCAACAGGATGCGTTTTCTCATAGCAGATCCTCTCTTTCCACGCCGTCAAAGCCGAGGATGAAGTCTGCACCGAAGGCAAGTGACGGGGTTTGAAAGCCGGGTGTATAGCCACCAGATAGAATGCGCTTCATGATTTCGACCGAGGTCAACGCGGTGAGACGGTAGGCTTCCGTCGTCCGCAGTTTGGCGCGGACGATGCGGTCTCCGTCGCGCATCTCGCCGATCATCAGGCTGAAACCGCGTTCGTTCTGGTCGCGCGAAGGTCCTGAGGGGATGACGATGCCGATGAGCCATTTGAGCAGGTTACGCACAGGGCGGGAATAGACCAGCGGTCCGATGAAGCGCGAAAGTTTCAAAAATCGAATGACGGGGCGCGGGAAGGCGAAATACGTTTCGATGTTCGGGACTCCGGTGCTGTAATACGCCGTGGACACATCGCCCCAGCCGACCGAGACCACCGGCACTGCTCCGCGCCCAAAGTCCTGCTCCAGCACTCTCCAGGCGGGCGACACGGTGACGATCTTCCCGTCGCGGCGGATGCGTCCCTGACGGTGCATATTTTCGACGGCGGAGCGCGCCGTCCCGCGCGAGACGCCGCCGCCGACTCCGCGCAGGAACAGACGGAAGTAAGTGGCGGTGGGCAGTTTTTGCTTGAGAGACGCGGCGAGACAATCGGAGGGGACCACGTCGAACCCGCCGCCGGGCAGGAGCATGACGCCCGCCCGCTTCGCCTCCGCGCTCATGCCTGCCAGCGCTTCGAAGCCTTCGATCTCCCCGCTGATGTCCACGTAGTGACGTTTCGTGCGCAGGCAGGCTTCCGTCATCTGGCGGAACGTCAGCACGAACGGACCGGCGCAGTGCAGTACGGCGTCCACTTCGAGCAGGGCGGCGTCGAGCCTGGCGGTCTCTGCGAGCGAAAAGGCGCGGTATTCAAGGTTGTATCGCTCCGCCTGGGCGCGCAGTTTGCCTTCATCGCGCCCGGCAAGCAGGGGGCGCATCCCCTCGCGCAGCGCCTGCTCCACGATGAGTTGACCGGTGTAGCCGTACGAACCGTAGATGAGGAAATTGCTCATGAAAACCTTCTGAACCACAGAGTCACTGAGAAGAAAAAACAAACTCCGTGCCTTCGTGTCTCAGTGGTTAGTTACCTTCGTCATAGCGGGATGCGCCCCGCTCGACATCAAAAAGACCCTGAAGGCTCAGCCTTGAGGGTCTTTTGTAACTACTCGCCCTTGCGTTTGGAAAGGCGATGGTCGAGCATCAGCACTGCCGATTCGCGCGCCTCGATCATCTTGAGTTGGGCGACGATTTCGGCGGCGTTCTTTTCCTCCTCCACCTGCTCGCTGATGAACCACTGAAGCATCACCTGTGCGGGATAGTCCTTTTCCTTGAGTGCCAGTTCATACAGCGCGTGAATGGATGCCGTCACCTTTGCCTCATGCGCCGCCACTTCCTCCGCCGCCTCCAGCGGCGAAGCCCATTCGCTCTTGGGCGCTTCAATGGCTTTGAGCTGTACCGTTCCGCCGCGTTCGAGAATGTGGTCATAGAGTTTCATGGCATGCTCGCGTTCCTCGTCCGCCTGGACGCGCATCCAGTTGGCGAAGCCGGGCAGGTTCTCGGTCTCAAAGTGCGCCGCCATCGAAAGGTAGAGATACGACGAGAACAGTTCCTTGTTGATCTGTTCATTCAATGCGTCTTGTACAGTTTTTGCGATCATAGAATCCTCCACTTCCATTATACGGCTTTGGATGAGAATTGGATAAGCCGGATCAAAACGATGACCGTCGCCCCAGCCAGCCGGACGCTTCTTTCCACGCCGGAACCTGCCGCCTTCTCCCGAGCCTCTGCCCGCACCTCGGCAGGAATCAACCGAATCGCCAGCCACAAATCGCCCGGACGCGCACTTTCACGGATTCCAACATCCGAAAAATCACTCTCCGAACACGAACAGATCGTTGATGGACTCGTGGTGCAGGTTATTGTAGATGGCGCTGGCAAAAATCGGCGCAACGGACAGAATCTTCAACTTGGGGTGGCGTCTTTCGGGCGGAATATAGACCGTGTCGGTGGAGATGATTTCGGTGATTTGCGGAATATCCGCCAGCCGTTCCAAGCCACCGCGCGTGAAGACACCGTGCGTACACACGACCGTGATGTCCTCCACGCCTTCTTCGATCAGCACGCGGCTCAACTCGGCAATCGAGCCGCCGGTGGCGATCTCGTCGTCGTAGATCAGGGCGCGTTTGTGTCCGCGCACCTGGTTGCCGACCAGTCCGCTAATCCTTACCTGCGTGTCGGAGATGCGCTCCTTGTTGCCGGCGGCAATGGGCAGCTGCAGGCTTTTGGCGAAACGGGCGGCGGACTTTGCAGAGCCCATATCGGGGGCGACGACGATATGATCGCTCAGGTCGCGCGTGGAAAGGTATTCCCGGAACACCGGTCGGGCGCTGAGCGGGTCGGTGGGCAGAGCAAAGAATCCGTGTACCTGCGGCGAGTGGAACATCATGCTCATCACATGCGTGGCGCCGGCGGTCTTGATCAGGTCGGCGACGAGGCGGGCGGTAATGGAGATGCGCGCCGCGTCCTTTTTGTCCGACCTCCCGAACGAGTAGTACGGAATGATGGCATGCACTTCCGATGCCGCCGCGCCGCGCGCGATATCGAGCATCATCAAGAGTTCCATCAGATGATCGTTGACCGGTTGTGACAGCGACTGCACGATGTACACGCGGCGATAGCGCACCGTCGCGCCGAGCTGGATGTAGAGGTTATCGTTGCTGAAGCGGGTGATGTGGGTCTCGTCGAGCGGGACGCCAAGCGCAGCAGCGATGCTCTCTGCCAGCGGCTTGTTCGAACTTCCGCTAAAAAAACGGACTTCGTTGGCTGGAATGGGAGAAAATGTCATTTTGCGGTCCTCATAAAGGAATCGGATGGATGTTTCTTCACTACTTCCTGTTCTTCAGCCACTTCAGCAATTTGTCCGTTGACCAGCAGTTGATCACCTCGTTCTTCGTCAGCCAGGCGCGGCGGGCAATGGCGACGCCGTAGAACAGCATGCCAAAATCGCCTTCGGAGTGCGAGTCCGTGTTGATGCTGATGGGGATGCCCAATTCCTTTGCGCGGCGAGCATACATATCGTCCAAGTCGAGGCGCGAGGGATGGGCGTTGATCTCCAGCGCAACGCCAGTCTCTGCCGCGGCTTGAAGCACTGCGTCCATATCCAGATCCGCGCCTTCCCGGTCGGGAATCAGGCGTCCCGTTGGGTGACCGATGATGTCCACGTGCGGGTTGCGGATGGCTTTGAGCATACGTTCGGTCACCTTCTCGCGCGGCTGCCGCAGGGAGGTGTGCATCGAAGCCAGCACCAGATCGAGGCTTGCCAGAAACTCATCAGGGTAATCGAGCGAGCCGTCGGCTTTGATCTCAACTTCGGTGGCGTGCAAAATCAAAATCTCATCGCCGAGTTGTTTTTGAATCTTTTTGATTTCGGCGGCTTGCTGTTTGTGCTTTTCGATGCTCAAGCCGCCCGTGACGCCGAGGCTCACTGAATGATCGGTGAACGCGATGACATTGATGCCCCGTTTCGCCGCGGCGCGCGCCATCTCCAGCATGGACAGTTTCCCGTCGCTCCAAGTGGAATGCACCTGCAAATCCGCTTTGATGTCTTTGAGTTCGATCAACTTCGGGAGTTTATTTGCTTTCGCGGCCTGCACTTCGCCGCGGTCTTCGCGCAGTTCGGGCGGAATCCACGGCAAGCCAAGCGTTTCATACACTTCCTCTTCGGTCGCGCAAAAGATTTCCTTGCCGCCCTTGACCTTCGTGAATGAATGTTCCGATAACGATAATCCCTTTTCGAGCGCAAGTTGCCGCAATTGCACGTTATGGTCTTTCGAGCCTGTCGCGTATTGCAGGGCAGTCCCGAATTTTTCGGGCGGATGCACCCAGACCTGCGCGCGCACGCCGTCCGTGAATTCGATGGACGATTTCGTCTCGCCTTTTCCCAGCACGCGCGAGACACTGGGAAGATTAACAACCGCTTCCATCACAGGTGCGGAATCCTTTGCCGCGACAAGAATGTCCAAGTCGCCGACAGTGGAGCGCATCCTTCTTAAACTGCCAGCGGGTTCTGCAGCGACGACTCCCTTCACCTTTTTGAGCGTCTTGATGATCTCCTGCGCCAGCGGATACGCCCGCCCGAGCGGAATCCGCCCCGACCTGCGGGAGAGAGATGCAATCCCTTCGAGGATCGCGCTCTCGGACTTGGCGCCCATGCCCGGGAGGTCGCGAAGTTTCCCTTCTTTGGCGGCAGTTTCCAAGTCCGCAAGAGCCGTGATTCCGAGCGTCTTCCAGATGAGGGCAATCTTTTTCGGTCCCAGTCCCGGCACGGCGAGCCACGAGGCGAGTTCCTCGGGCACTTCCTTTTTGAGTTTTTCGAGAAATTCGAGTTTGCCTGTCGAAAGCAGTTCATCAATCTTTTCAGCGATGGCTTTTCCCACGCCGGGAATGTCTTCGAGTTTTCCCTCCTTCCAGTATTCGCCGGCTTCGCGCGGCAGCGACATCAGGCTTTCCGCGGCTTTGCGATAAGCGAGCGTTTTGTAGATGATCTCGCCTTTGATTTCGGATAAGTTCGCGATGAGGGTGAATGTATCTGCGAGTTGACGGTTGTTCATCATAACGGTAATCCTTTCGGCTGGTTAGATTATACGCTCAAACATACCGTCTCTGGTCGCGCTGAAATACAGCCTCAAGACCCGTCCCTTTAACCGGACAACAGCGTATCCTTTGAGCATCAACCAAAGGAGTTTCATATGCCGTCTCAATCCTTCTTCCAAAAGTATGAACTTGCGTTGTTCTTCCTGCTATCCTACCTGTTGAGCTGGTGGTCTGCGCCGTTCGCAAACGGCGGGATCATCCCTCACGGTCCCGCCATCGCGGCGGTCATCGTCATCGCCTTGACCACAGGCAGGCAGGGCTTGCGCGAATATTGGAGGCGCCTGACGAACTTCCGCGCCGGTTGGTGGTATCTCGTCGGTCCCGCGATCATCGCCGCGTATCTGCTCGCCGCGTTTGCCGCCAACCTGTTGTTGGGCGCAACAGCCGCAAGTCCGTTTCCATCTCCGTCCCTCGGGACGCTCATCATCCTTCTGTTGATGGGCGGATTGTGGGAAGAACCAGGCTGGACGGGTTACGCCCTGCCCAAATTGCAGGAACGCTTTGCGCCTCGCGCCTACGGGACGTTTGCCGCGACCCTCGTGATGGGATTCGTCCGTTCGCTCTGGCACCTGCCACTCGTCCTCTATGGAGGCATCGCGTGGTACGACGCGGCATTCTTCAGTTTCGCCTTCCAGATCATCATCACATGGCTGTACAACAGATCGAATGGAAGCGTTCCCGCGGTGATGGTCTTCCATTACGCATCCAATGTATTGGCAGGTTCCGTCATGTTGTCCGCGTTCAGCGGCGCGGAGAAGGCGATGTACTACGTCCTGTTCGTCGTCTTCGCCTGCCTGATCGCGCTGATCATCGCGCGGCAGACCAACATGCGGCTGGGTTTTCAAGCCCGGAAATGAATTGTGAAAGAAGAAACGTCCCGAAGGTTTCTTTGAAGAAATATTGGTCGTTTACGCCAACCTTCGGGGCGGTATCAACTGAAATGCCTGCACTGTGCCGCAGGCACACGTGAAACACACCCAAATGAATTTGGATGGGCGCCTGCCGGGAGGAAACCAATGTTGACACGCGGAGGATGGGAGTACAATCCGGTCATGCTGAGCGATACCGTTGTCCGCGTGCGCATCCCGCCATTGCTGGATGCCGCCACCTATATCAGCCTGATTGTCATGTCGCTGCTCGTCGCACGCGGGATTCCCTCCCTGCAAACGCAGTTGATATTTTTCGGGCTGTGCGCGGTCTACGCTTTGCTATATCGCTTTGTGTTCCGCGCGGGACGTTACGAAAGGAATCCCGCGCTGTACTTTGGGGCGCAGTTCCTTGTGTTGGTCTTGCTGCTCCTCCTGCGTGCGCCCTTTGTGGACGGGATCAACTTCATGTTCCTGATGGTGAGCATCCACGCCGCGCTGGTGTTGACACGCAATGCCGCCAGCCTGTGGATCGCCGCCTACTTTCTGGCGGTCAGCGCGTATTCCTTCCTTGCAAGCGGCGCGGATGGTTTTTTTGCGGCAGCGTTCTATCTGGTGGTGTATGTCATTTGCGGCGTTTTTGGGCGCATCCTGCAACAGGCGGAACTGGCGCGCCAGCACAACCAGCAGTTGATCGAGGAGTTGAAATCGACCCAACAGAAATTGCAGGAAATGGCGGTAGTGGAGGAAAGAAACCGCCTCGCGCGTGACCTGCACGATTCGGTGAAGCAGCAGGTCTTTGCCATCTCGATGCAGTTGAGCGCGGCGCGGACGGCTTCATCCGAAACCGATAAATCTTATTCGTCCGTTGTGGAAGCCGAACGACTCGCGCAACAGGCGGGCGCGGAATTGACCACGCTCATCAGCGCGCTGCGTCCGCCTGTGTTGGAGAGCAAGTCGCTGCCAGATGCCATAAAAGAACATGTCAATGAATGGTCGGGACAGAACAACATCACAACAGAAATGAACATCGGTGATGTATCTGTGAACTCGAATATCGAGCAGACTTTGTTCAGGGTGCTTCAAGAGGCATTGGCGAATGTTGCGCGGCACAGCCAGGCGAACCATGTGAGGGTCGTGTTGAAATCTGAAAATGATCAGGTCACATTGATGATCGAAGATGACGGAATCGGCTTCGACGCCAAACGGATTGCCAAAGGCGTCGGCTTGGATTCGATGAGGGAGCGGCTCGCGGCGGTGAACGGCGAATTACAAGTCTCCAGTCTCCAATCTCAGGGGACCCGCGTCACTGCAATTGTGAGGAGGTCATAATGGCGGAACAAATCTCGGTTCTGCTCGTGGACGATCACGCGGTGGTGCGTCGGGGAGTGAAAGCCTTTTTGGAAACGCAAGCAGACCTCTCGGTCGTGGGCGAAGCGGGGTCGGGCGAGGAGGCGGTCAAACAGGCGGCGCAATTAATCCCTGATGTCATCCTGATGGATTTGATCATGCCAGACATAGACGGCGTGGAGGCAACTCGAAAAGTCAAGCAGGTGAGTCCGCGTTCGCAGATTGTCGTCCTCACTTCATACCATGAGGACGAACATATCTTCCCGGCATTGAAGGCGGGCGCGTTATCGTATATCCTGAAGGATGTCAGCGCGGAGGAACTGGCTTCGGCGGTGAGAAAAGCCGCGGCGGGCGAGGTGGTGCTGCATCCGCGCGTGGCGGCGCGTGTCATCAAGGAGTTGCAGGGCAGGCGCGAAGATAACTTGAATCCGTTCACGGAATTGAGCGAGCGCGAACTCGAAGTGTTGAAGTTGATCGCCGACGGCATGTCCAATGCAGAGATGGCGGCGAAACTGGTGTTGAGCGAGAAGACGATCAAGGGGCACGTGAGCAACATCCTGAGCAAACTGCATCTCGCTGATAGAACGCAAGCCGCGGTGTACGCGTGGCGCGAAGGCGTGGTGCGGAAGGAATGAATCACAACGATCATGTCAATTTGCTGCGATCAGCGAATTTGAATCAGGGCGGCGTTTATGCAGACTTCGGCGCGGGGAGCGGCGCGTTTACTTTGGCTTTGCGTGAATTGGTTGGATTGGATGCGACAATCTACGCGGTGGATAAGAACAAATCGTCATTGAGAGAATTGGAGAATTCTCACCGCGCCCGCTTCAATTCAATCTCGAACCTGATCCTGCTTCCGAACGACTTTTCGCGCCCCCTCGATCTTCCTCCGCTCGATGGGATCGTGATGGCAAATTCCCTGCACTACTTCCGGGATAAGGAAAACATCCTCCGGCACGTGCGCGGATTCCTCAAGCCGGGCGGCGTCCTGCTCCTCGTCGAATACAACGTGGACGCGGGAAATCTGTGGGTGCCGTATCCTCTGTCCTTCGAGACTTTCCGCTCGCTTGCCCCGCAGGCGGGTTTTGGAGAGCCGCGTCTGCTAGCGAAAGCCCCGTCCGGTTTTCTGAACGAGTTCTATTCGGCTGTGGCGTATCGGGAATTAAAATGAAATAGTGCCGCCCGTGAAATGGGTGTAAGATTCTTCGTAGAGAGGCATTGTGACCAGGAAAAAATCCCCTCCCCGATTTGATCCGACTAATTACACAAAGGTCGTTCTCAACGATCTGGTGGTGTATTCCGTCCATTACCTGCACAAACAGGGACTTGAGACCGCGTCCGAGGATATTATTTCCGCCTGTTTCGTGCTGTTCCCCGAACGTTTCTCCATGCGGAAGTACCCGCAGTATCCCGACTCGGGCATCGTCAGCCGACGGTGGGGTGACTGTAAAAGCAAGGGTTACTTGAAGGGCAATGCCACGAAGGGATTCCAGATCACGGCGCGTGGAATCAAGCGTGCGGAGAAGGTGGAGAAGTTACTCGGCAAGCCGCTGAAACCCGTCCGCGTGGAAAAGCCAAAAGATGAGGAGTCAGCCGTCCCTGCGGCGGAGGCGGTGCATCCCGAACTCAAAAGGCACGCGAAGAAATACGTCCGCTCGATTGAAATGTCCGACGCGTACAGGCATTACAGGAAAAACCTTCCGCTCAACGAATTCGACTTTAGAAGTCTATTGCTCTGCACCATGGAATCCCCGCCGGCGACGCTTGCGCGCAATCTCAACCAATTCAAGGAATATGTGAATATTCACAGTCGCAAGGATTTATTGTCATTTTTAGAATTTTGCGAAGGAAAGTTTTCGTCTTTGCTTGGTACAAAAAAGAAATAGAAGCACCTCGGTGGTTGAGTAGGGGCGGGGCTTTCCCGCCCCGTATCGAAACCACCACGAAGCAAAGCAGTTCTTGTTACAAAAATATTCTTGATAACGTGTGATCTCGATACGCCCCGTGACGCTTCGACTTCCACTTCGTCTCGCTACCGCTCGCTCAGTGTCCGCTCAGCGCGACGGGGCTACTCGACCACCGAACCTCTCTTGAAAGGAACAAATGCCGATCAGCCGCAAACTCCAATATGCTGACAGGGTCGCCCTGCAACAGGCGGATCAAGCCATCCGCAAGGACGTTTTGCGCGCGCTGGTCGAGATTATCACCAACAGCAACGACAGTTACTCTCGCCTGGAGGACAAGGGCGTTCAGGTCAGCGGCGAGATCATCATTGACGTGTGGCGGAAACACAAGAACTCCGTCATCCGCGTGCGCGACTTTGCCGAAGGCATGGATGACAGACACATGGACAGGGTGGTGGGCACGTACGGCGAAGCCACCAGCGGCTTGAAGGAAGACCTGCACGTGCGCGGCATGTGGGGACGCGGACTCAAAGACGCCATCTTCGGGCTGGGCTATGGTTACGTCAACTCGATCCGCGATAACATCCTGTATCGCAGTTCGCTCCTGCTCAAAGATGGCGTTCCCACTTTCGAACTCGATGAACCCATCCCAGCCACAGATGAACTGCGAACCAAATACAGCATCCCCGAAGGCAACGGCACGGTCATCGAGATCGTCATCTCGCGCGAGGATGTCAAAATGCCGCGTTTCGAAAACCTGCGCAATTACCTGCAGCGCCATTTCGAACTCCGCACCATCATGGCGGACCAGGAGCGCCTCATCATTCTCCGCAACCTTGCAGGCGCAGACAAGGTCAGGGATGAGTATGTCCTCTCCTACAAGCCGCCCAAAGGGGAAATGGTCCTCGATGAGCGCTTCGAGATCGAAGGCTTCCCCGCCTCCGCCCGCCTGCAGCTCCTGCGTTCCAACCTCCAACTCTCGACGCGCGGCGAGGAGGGCGATTACGCCGACGCGGGTCTGCTCGTCATCAGCCGCGGCACGGTCATTGCGCTGACCATGCTCAAGTTCGAGAACGACCCGTATGCGTCCTTCTTCTACGGCTCGCTCGAATGCGATTACCTCCACGACCTGCTCAAGAACGACGAGCCTGTCCTCACCGCCACGCGCGACGGAATCAACTGGTCGCTGCCGTTTGCAAAGGCGTTGAAACAGGCTGTCGAGGAACGCCTCGAGCCTTTGGTCCAGGTCGAACGCGTGCGCGCCCTCCAGGATGAGCAGATTAAACTCGACAAGCAATTGCGCCGGAAACTCGATAAAACGATCCGTGAACTGAATGTGATCGCTTCGACCGAATTGAGCGACAGGCGCGCGGCATCGGATGGAAAACCAGAGCCGCCTCCCTCCGGACTGGAATTTGCTCCCGTCCGATATTACGTTCAAACGGGACAGCAAGCCTCGCTAACTTTAAGAGCGCATTTGTCTGCGAAGATTCATGACGGCGCGACGGTCTTTGCCGTCTCCGACAACCCCGAAGTGGACGTGCTGACTCCTAAGGTCAGGATCGAGGCGTCGAAGGATCATCCGCAAATCGGCATTGCCAAAATTCAAGTGGAGGGGAAACAGGTCGGCAACGAAGCGACGATCACAGCTTATTTGGGAGATCAAAAGGCGCAGGCAATGGTGCAGGTGCGTTCGAGGAAGGAGGAGGTTGACGAATCGCCTGCCAGAAAACATCACGGACTCTTCAACGACATCCGTTTCGACGACCGCATGGACCCGCGTCAGCGCGTGTATCTGGACCGGGTCAACTCGACGATCGTCATCGCCACCGCCGCGCCGTCCGTCAAACGCTACCTCGACGGACAGCACCGCCTGGACACCTCCGCGCAGGGACAGGTACTGCTTGCCGAGCTCATCACCGAAGCCGTGTGCCGTGAGATCGCCCGCCAGGGTGTCGAAAGCGGAAAGTTCCTTGCCCCCGAAGGCTCCGAAGCGGACGCCATACAAAGTCATTTTATTCGCCTGCAAAACCGCTACGCACATTTGATCCATGATGTGATCGTGACGAAAGAGTAGGGGCGATTTGTCATTCGCGGGGACATACCGTCCATGATACTTGATTAGACCCCTTGCATACGCCAGCCGACGGCACACTTGCCCTCCCGCTCCGCTTTGCTTTGGGGATGTTTCGCCATGGCGGGCAAGCGCCAGGGGAGAACGTCTCGTACGCGAAGGCGTACTGGGCGCCCCCTGGCGCACGTTTGCAAGAGGTCTATTCTGGAAAACAAAAAACCCGAAGTTTGGCTTCGGATTTTTGCGGACGGAAATTGCGGGAGATTAACTCAGGAATTTCGCCAGCACATCGCTGGATTCGAGCAGAAGATACTCGGTGCCGTCCAGCTTGAATTCGGTGCCGCTGTATTTGGCGAACAGCACCTTGTCGTTGACGTTCACTTTGATGTCTTCATCGTCGCCCACCGCCACGACGAGACCCGTCTGCGGTTTTTCCTTTGCGGTTTCGGGCAGGAGCAGTCCCGATGCGGTTTTGCTCTCCTGTTCGAGGGGTTGGACGAGCACACGCGTGCCCAAAGGTTGAAGATTGAGTTTTTTAGCCATTGTTGCCTCCAAAATTCAGATACCAAGATATTTGTTGATTTTCACGCGGTCGAAACCGACCACGATCTTTCCGCCGATGTCAATGACGGGCACACCCTGCTGACCCGAACGGCGCATCATGTCACGCGCCGCGGCGGGGTCGCGGCTGACATCCACGTCTTTGAACTTGATGCCCTTTTCACGGAAATATTTCTTTGCCATGTTGCAAAAGGAACAGGTTGGCGTGCTGAATACAATCACACGGGGTTGGGGTTTTGTTTCTGCCATTTGCACCTCTATAGATGATTTCCACCGTCCCGAAGGTTGAACGCTGCTGTGAAAATTGCCCAGGACACCTTCGGGGCATTTGTTACAAGTCATCTCAAACATGTCACCCTGAGCGTAGCGAAGGGTCTCGACTGCCCAAAACAAGGGACTCTTCGGTCGCAACAATCGCTCCCGCAGAGTGACCTGGTATTTTTGAGACAAGTTCTAGTTGCTTTCCTCGATCAACGGTGTGACATACTGCTCGAGCATTGACCTGCCGATTTCACCCGTCCATGCATAACGGACGGCGCCGGAGCGATCAATCACGTATGAATTGGGAAGACTGCCGTTCCCGAAGGCTTTCAGGGAGTCGCTGTTTGGGTCGAGCCATACGGGGAATTTCAGTCCATAGTCCTTCGCAAATTGCGCGACCGCCTCCGGCGGATCCCCCGCTTCGATGGCGATGAGGGTGAAACCGTCGGCGTGATGTTCACTGTAATACGCCGCCAGCGTCGGCATCTCCGCCTTGCAGGGCGGGCACCACGTCGCCCAGTTGTTGACGAGCACAACCTGCCCTCGATAATCCGCCAGCGACTCGGTCTCACCGGTGAGGTTTTGCAGGGACAGTTCCGGAGCGGCATAATGGACCGCCACCGGCACGACCGAGTTCCGCGTCTCTGTGTGGGCATCCGATTGGGGGGATGCCAGCGTAAACAAAGCAAAACCGATCAGGAGCACACCAACCGACACGGGAATGAAAGGGAAACTCTTCCTTTGCTTGCGGCGATATTTCTTCCTGGATGTTGCCATGTCAGCGAAGTTCTTTGTGGCGAAATCTCAAACCTAATTCTGCATGGCGCGCATGATCTCCGCCAGCAGGTTCTGCTCGGGAACCGCGCCGACGACCATTCCCGCGCCCGAATTGATCACGGTCTGCGGAACGCCGCGGACGTTGAACTTGTTTGCCAGTTCGGGGAATTCAGTTGCTTCGACTCCCTCGGCAACGATCATCTGCGGGTTTTCCATCGCCATCTGATGGGCAAGCAGCACGGCGCGCGGACAGTACGGACAGGTCGGCGTGACGAACACCTGCAGGCGCAGAGGCTGGTCGAGGCTTTTGAGAAATTCGCGGGTCTTGGGGTCCAGCCCGGAATCCCGTTTGGAGACCATCAAAATATCGTTGATGAAGGTGCTGAATTCGTGCCCGGAGGGAATCCCCGAAAACTGAATGCCAAGATTGGTCACTTCCGCGTTGTCTTTTGCGGCGACGACAATGCCCGGCGCATTCGTGACGTTGAACTGCTGCGCCACGTCGGCATTGTCCTGCACGTCATACACGCTCAACTCGATTTTGTCGCTGAGTGCGGTTACTTCTTCAAGGAGTTGCCGGGTCTCTTTGCAGTAGTCGCAATTCTCGCGTGCGCCGAAGAACAGCACCTGCACGGGTTCCCGCAAGTCTGCGAACACCTCATTGATCTGTCTGACAATCTGGTCGTTGAGAACTTTTTCCATTTCGATTGAGTCCTTATCTGCTTACAATGCGAGATTCATGCCGCATTACGCCATTTCGACTTTTGTGGTCGTAATCTCGAACGCGGGCGGAGTCTCGAGATGTTTCTTCACCGCGCATAAGTCCGCCGCGCGGATCAGCGAATCGCGGTACTTGTCTGGAAAACCGGCGGGCACCTGAATGTCCAGGTCAATTTTGCTGACCATGCCGGTAAAGGGGTTACTGTGAATGCGCTGAACGATGCGGATGCCGTCGGTGGGGATGCCGCGTTGACGGCAAAAACCGAGGACATAGATGCCCGCGCAGGTGCCGATGGAAGACAGGAACACCGCGAACGGCGTCGGAGCGCTGGCGGCGGGGGGTTGGTCGGTTGGGACGGTGAACCCGCCAAAATGGGCATCCACGCGGGAACCGCCGGGAAAGTCAATGATCATTTCCATACGAAATCTGATACTCCTTGTCGGAAAATGTTGTTTGCGTAATCATCCTTTGGATGCAAGAAAGACAAAAAAGTTGCAGGTTTCACAAAACGGGATGTATACTTTGCGAACCTGAAAACATCTGGTAGTTGAGCGCGCCGAAGGCGTGGATCGAGACCACCATGCAAGCAGAGCCATTCTGGTTGGTGTTGGTCTCGATATGTGCCGCGAAAGGCATGCGGGACTACTCGACCAATGGAGTTCTTGCAACTTTTTCACAGGAACCGCATCTAAATGGATAAGACAATGCCGAACGACATGTCACTGGAGGCGCTCATTGCCGGAGACCGCGCCGAATTTGCCCGCCTCGTGGATGAGTATTCCAGCCCCATCTATCGCCTCGGCTTGCGCATGCTCGGCAACCCCCAGGACGCGGAAGATGTTTTACAAAACACATTCCTCAACGCCCTCACCCACATCCAAAATTTCGAAGGGCGCTCCAGCCTCGCAACCTGGCTTTACCGCATTGCCGTGAACGAAGCGCTCATGCTGATTCGCAAAAAGAAACCGGAAGTGAACCTGGAGGATGTCGAGGCGGAAGACGACACTGACGACTTGCGCCCAACTCAAATCGTAGATTGGAGCGCTCTGCCCGAAGAAGAACTGCTCTCGGAGGAAGGGAAAAAAGCCCTCGATGCCGCCGTCGCCCAATTGCCTGAGTCCCTCCGCATTGTCTTTTTGCTGCGCGATGTCGAAGGTTTATCCATCAAAGAAACTGCCGAAGCGCTGAACCTGACCGAGACCAACGTCAAAACCCGCCTGTTACGCGCCCGCATGGTGTTGCGCGAACAGCTTTCTGCTTACTACAGTGAACGCCTGCCCGCGAGGAGCGAGAAATGACCGACCATCCCCACACAACATGCGAAGAGTTACTTGGATCGCTTTCGGCATACATTGACGGCGATCTCGACCCCCAACTCTGCCAGGAACTCGAAAAACATCTTGCCGAGTGTGACAACTGCCGAATCGTTTTGAACACCACCAAACGGACGATTGACCTCGTGCAGACTCCCCTCGAAAAACCCGACCTTCCCGAAGACGTGCGCGAACGCCTCTTCAAACGCCTCAACCTCGACCACTACCTGACTCCTAAGCCCAAATAGCTCCCTGCGCCTGGGCATTCTCATACAAGGACAATTCTGCACCATGGCAACCAAAACTGTACGCCTCAACTGGAACCCTGAAAGCCAATTCATCCTCAGCGACAGGGACGATTATCAAATCGTCATGAAGAAACCAAACGGAGTCAGCGCCTCAGACCTGCTCCCCATGGCGCTCATCGGGTGTTCCTCGCACGATGTGGTGGAGATTTTGAAAAAACAGCGCGCCGATCTTCGTCAACTCAACGTGACCGCCGAAAGCGTTCAAGATGACGCCCCGCCCTGGCGCTTCCGCAAAATTCATATTCACTATCAAGCCGTTGGCAAAGGCATTGACCCGGAAAAACTCGCCAAAGCCATTCAACTCAGCGAAGAGAAGTATTGCTCGGTCTATGCCACCCTCAAGGACGCTGTAGAAATTACGCACGACTACGAGGTAGTGGAAGCGTAACCCGTCCTGTTGCGCATCGAGCAAACCACGAAAACCCTTCGCTCCCGCCTAAAACCCCAACTCTTTCAGGTTTTGTTCTTTACTCCGCTTTTCCCTGCCTCCCAGCAACTCCTTCCAAAACTCCTCGTCATACCTGCGTGACCGCACAGGCAGCGGCATCGGGACTCCCCATCCCAACAGCAGAACTTCCTCCTTCGGCTGGAGCCGCGCCAGCATGCCGCGTAAAGCCTCCCGTCCCGCGAGACCCGAAAGCACGGCGTGGATATCGTCCTCGTCGCCGAGCCAGCCCGAGATGCGCGTCCCCAACTGCGACATGACCTCGTCATAGATTTGCGACGGGCGCTGGTCCACGATCAACAGCGTCACGTAATACTTGCGCAGTTCGCGCGCAATCGTGGCGAAGGTCGTCTGCGCCGCCATCTCGCGGTTCAACAACTTGTGCGCCTCCTCCACCACAATGATCAATTGACGCGGCTCTTCCCTGCCGTGCGTTCTAAACTCGTTCGTCTTGCGTTCCCACGCGTTGCGGATCTTGCGCGTCAGCAGGTTCGACACGAGCAGATAATCCAAATCATTTTCGTGTTCGCCGAACGACAGGATCACGTGCTGTCCGTTTTCGAGCGAGGCGATGATCTCCTTCACGCTGTCGGCCGCGGGGTTTTCGACGATATACGGCTTGCCGAACAGCCGCCGCAGTTTATCGTGCAGAGCCTCCGCCGCCATCACGTTGACGCCGTTCTCGTTCGCCCACGCCGCCACACTATCGGGATGCGGCACGCGCTTTGTCCTTCCTTTTTCATCTTCGATCTCCACCTCCTCACGGTTCATCGCTTTGAAACGCGCAAACCACTCGCCTCTGAACGAAGAATACAATGCCTCGAGCGTGGTGGGCGTGGTTTCTTTCAGGTTCAATTCGCGCGTCAACGTTTCGATGTCGGATGTGGAAATGTCGCCCGTCGAGATTTCCAAATTAAAATCGGGGACCTGCTCCCGAATGGTTGATCCTGCTCCCAAACCGACGATTCGCACCTTCGACTTGAATTTGGTCTTCAGTCCCGTCACGGGCTTTTTCGTGTCTGACGCCACATCGTCGAAGCCGTACTCGTTGTGCATGTCCAGCACGAACACGGAGGCTTTGTTGTAGTGCATCAACCCCGCCAGCACGAGCCGCGTGAGGAACGACTTGCCCGTCCCCGTCGCCCCGAACACTCCCGACGACCTCTGCACGAACTTCTCCAGGTCAATGCACACAGGATGATTCTGTTCGCGCGTATAGCCGATGATGAAATTGCCCTTTTCATTGGGGTCGCCGAAGATCTCGGCAATGTCGCCTTCGTTTGCCAGGAACACCTGCGCATGATGCGGCGGCACGTTCTTGACCGGCAGAATGCGCGGCTCATCTTTCAATCCAGCGTCTATTTTGCCCCGCCATTGTTTATATTCGGGCGTCCCCAACTCAGGGCCGACCTCCAGCATCAAGTTCGGCAGAACTTCGAGGTTGGCATACAGGGTTTGTCCATGCAGCGCCTTCGAAATATGCGCGGGGAAGCGTCCCTCCATCTGCTCATCCGCAAAGCGCGGATCCGTCGCGCCGAGTTGAATATCGGTGACGATGCCGTAATAATTCCACTCGCCGCTCTGGATGACAACGAACGCGCCTTCCTGAATCTCCTGAGGAGACACCATCAGCCTGACGCGGAAGTTTTCCTTCAACCCGCCGCCGACCAGATAACCGATTTTGACACGTTGATTTTGCATAATTACTCCATTTCTGGATGAAACATTTTTGATTTTCAGTATTTCACGAAAACGCATATTAGGCGGTCTCTACTACCGCCGCATTTGCGTGTTGCGCAAAGAGCGCACGCTACGCGCGGTTTTGGTGATCTAGTGATTTTAGATTTCCTGATGGTCGTGCTCACCTAAAACCCTACATCACAAATCAAAAATCTACACTCACATCGCTTAACGCCCCAAGAACCGCCATCAACGTCGGATAATCATCTCGCAGCAATGTAATCACCTCATGCGTGGCACGCTCCTGCCAGCTCTTATCCTTGTGCGCAGACTGCGCCTGGAAAATATGCGCCGCCACCACCTCTCCCACAGGGATTTCCTTGTTGTTCACCATGTGCCTGAAATACCCGAGCTTCTCTGTGAACCGTACAATATCCTTCTCGCCGCACAGATAGATGACATCCAAACTCAGCGGCGGGCGCGGCGGCAGGAGATGAAAGATCTTCCCCTCCTGCTCGTATCCCACCGCCAGCACGGACATCTCCACCGGCACAATGCGGTTGACGCGGTTATCGTGCATCACCGCCTCGCTGACGTTATCCGCCGTGACCAGTTGACGCACCAGCCCGTCGTCGTCAATGTGAATGTCGTGGATGATACCGAAGATTTGGTAATCATCCCTCAGCGGCGCGCGTACCAGCGCCCCAAACGAGGGAGCGTTCAATTGATTGACGCGGCACCCGGCAACAAAGCCCGTCGTCCCTGCGCGGAGTAATCGTCCGATTTCGATGGCTTGTGTCATGTTCCATACCTCTTTCTTCCGCTTGCAAGAGAATCTTTCCCTGTCTGTTTAGGCGAAGCGCTGTCAGTTTCTTCACCCTGTTTGCTGAGTTCCATGGCAAGCAACTGCTCGATCTGCTGTTTTTCCTCATTTTTCACGACTGCAATTTCATGAGCGCGGTTGAGCAGATACGGGTAGGGCTTACTGCCCATCATTCTGCATTGCTCGACCAAAACCGCCTGAAGCAAATTCAACTTCTCTCTATCGTCCGCCACCCATTTGGGAATCTCGACGCGCACGGGCCAGGGGTGTCCCTCCGTGCCGACATTGAGGTAGAAGAAATGCAGGGATAAGACGCCCGTATAGCGCTTCTCCGAACTGGATTGAATCTTGAATACCGCCGAACGATGACCGGGCTTCAACAGCGGATTCTCGCGCTCGCCGTACAGCCAGCGGTCGCTCACCCCGCGCAGTGGATGGAATTCGCGCAGTTTCTGGATTTGCTCGTTATCGGCAATGGCAATTTCGAGCAGGCGCACCACCAGGTCGGCGGAGGGTTTGTCCACATAGCCGGCGGTGATCACGCCGCGCGATTGCAGGCGGGAGAGTACACCTTTGTATTTTTCGATGAAATCTTCGTAGGAAGTGGGGTCGTCGCCTTTCATGCCCCACAACTCGATGGGACCATCGGTGAATGTGATGACCGGTCCGTGTATTTCTTTGGATAGATCGTCCAGTTTTTTTCGTTCGGCAAGGTCGCGTTTGAGGGCGACCATTCCGTCGGACATGGGGATGCCGTTCGGGAGCAGGTCGTCGCCGAAGAGCAGTTCGCTGTCGGTGACGATCTGAGGCGGCTCGGCGGATTTCATTTTCATGATGATCGCGCCCACGTTGACCAGCCCAAACTGGACCGCGGCGTGACGGTCTGGGTTGATCTGGGAGCCGTCGGCGGCGATGAGGGTGGGGGAAACAGAAGCAGGCCGAACGTCGAAGGAAGAGGCGAGCGGTTCGTCGAGGGGATAAGCACAGCGGAGGTTGGGGTCAATGGCTCTGGCAGAATCAACCTTGGAGCGCAGCAAATCCAGTTGTGAATCAAACGCGGCGAACCACTCGCGCGCGCGGGCTTGCGCTTCTTCCTTCCTCTTTTTTCTTTCTTTTGCGCCCGCGCCGATTGTCTGGATCTGTGTGTAGACTTCCTGGTAGTTGATGGGCATGTCGTCCCTTTGGGAGTAGAACAAATGTGTCAGGATTGTACCAAAGTTTGCGGAAATTGCAGGAACTTTTTGAAAGCGGCAGCGTCTTTTTCAAGAGATATCACTTACAAGGAGTAACCCATGAAGACCAAATTGTATCTTGTCGCCATTGTTGCGCTGCTGGCGCTGATGGTGAGCGCCTGCGGGGCGACCACCGTCAACCAGGCGGCGCAACCGCCTCTGCGCAGCATCAGCGTTTCGGGAGCGGGGACCGTCAATCTCGTGCCGGATATCGCCTATATTTACGTGGGCGTGCATACGGAAAAGCCTTCCGCTTCGGATGCCGTGGCGGAGAACAATGCCCAGACGCAGAAGATGATTCAGGCGCTTCGCGATTTCGGCATCGACGCCAAGGATATTCGCACGACGAACTTCAGCATCTACCCGTTCGATAAATACGACCCGATTACAGGCACATCCACAGGTGAAAAGTATTACTCGGTGGATAATACAGTCTATGTCACCGTGCGCGACCTGGCAAAACTCGGTGAGTTGCTCGATACCGTCATTGCAGCGGGCGCCAACACCGTCAACAGCGTTCAGTTCGATGTGGCGGATAAGGATGCCGCTCTCCAGCAAGCCCGCGCGGACGCGGTAAAAGATGCCCAATCCAAGGCGCAGGAACTGGCGGATGCCGCCGGCGTGCAACTCGGTGAGATCCAAACCATCGGCTTCTTCGACAGCGTCCCTTACCCCATCATGGACGGGAGGGGCGGCGGCGGAGCGGCGGCGGAGGCGGCGGCTGTGCCGATCCAACCTGGGCAGTTGACTTTCACGGTGACCGTTAACGTGACGTACGAAATCAAATAACCCGCCGCGCCGAGCTTACGGCACGCTTCGATCGGGAGAGGAATCTGCTTCTTACAGAAAGCGGATTCCTCTCTATATTTAACGTCAATTCGGGATGATCAGGAAAAGGCATTTTGACGAACGCGACGGAGTCGGTTGAGAATCGTTGGATGCGCAGGGGAGAACGTCCCCGTCGGCGTAAGAGAACGCCGACTGCGCCAATGGATTTCTAGAACTTGTCTCAAAAATACCCTGTCACACTGAGGGAGCGGTTGTTGCAACCGAAGAGTCTCTGGTTTTTGCCGTAGAGACCCTTCGCTGCGCTCAGGGTGACATTTTTGAGATGACTTTGCTCTGTTGCAAATACATGGCTTAACTGTTGCGAAGCCCTTTTGCGCCCTCACCCCAACCCCTCTCCCACTGGGGCAGGGGCAAGGGGGGTGAGGGACAAGGCAATGAAATGATCCATGCCTTTGGGTATCTTTGCAATAGAGCAAGATGACTTGTAAAAACATACGATTGAATACTTCGAGAACGTCTTTTACGCCAAGCGCAGGAAACATTCTATAACATCCGCCACTGATTCCGAGTTCACGTATCTCGGTTTGGCGGCAAAATGTTCGAATGGAATTATCATATTACATCTGGTCTATGAATTTACAGGCTGATACAATAGGGTAATTTTGCTATTCTGACGGGTCTGTTGCAATCATGTCTGCGAACGGACGATTCTCGTTGAGAGTCCTGATCGGGGGAAGTATCATCGCGCTGGTGGCAGTTACGTGGGGAATTGTGCAGTGGGACGTTCAGTACTGGTTCTTATATGTGGTTTCCGTTCCTTTTGTCTTTGTCTCCGCAATCGTTCATGACCGCCGAGTCTACCTGGCGATCGTTCTGCTCTACGCCATCGCCCACATGGGCGTGGATGTGTGGACCGCCAACAGGACTTTCATGTTGGAAACCGACATCGCGCAATGGCTGAGCATTCCCGTCTCGGGGGAGATCATTTATCAAATTTCAAGCCAGCGGCGCCGCGCCGATGCGCTCAGCCAGCGGCGAATCCGTGAACTGGAGGTGATGAACGAAACGTTGACGAGCATCTCGAGCGAATTGGATTTGAATACGCTCCTGCAAACGATCACGGCAAGGGCGGTCAAACTCCTGGGGGCTTCGCTGGGCGAACTGCTCTTATACGACAGGAATACAGGCATCATGGAAATCGTGGCGCAGTACCCGCCGGAATTGGGCCAGATCGGTTTCAAAATGAAGCCGGGCGAGGGCGCCATGGGACGCGTCGCCGTAACCAAACGTCCCTTGATCCTGAACGATTACAAGGCTTTCGTGAACGCCCTGCCAGACCACATCACCACAGGGGTCGAAGCCACGCTGGATGTGCCGTTGTTGAAGGGCGATGAACTGATCGGCGTGCTGGGATTGGCACATCACGACAAACACAAAAAATTCACCGCCGACGATCAGAGCCTGTTGATCGTGTTCGCCAGTCAGGCGACCGTGGCGATAGAAAACGCACGGCTGTACAGGGAGGTGCAGCATCTGGCGTTCACCGACGTGCTGACCGGCATCAACAACCGTCGTTGCCTGTTCGAACTGGCAGACAGGGAATACAAACGTTCGGTGCGCTACCGCCGCCCGCTTTCCCTGATGATCATCGATATCGATCATTTCAAGAGCATCAATGACCATTACGGGCACGCGGTAGGCGACGAGGTGCTGAAATGGTTCGCCGCGGAATGCAATGCCGTCATCCGCAAGAAGGTGGATATGATCGGGCGGTTCGGCGGGGAGGAATTTGCCCTGATCTATCCTGAAATCAGCCTGCCCTCCGCCCTGATCGCAGGGGAACGCCTGCGCAGGCACATCATCGGCGGTAAGATCATCTGCGCGGGAAACACGCTGCAGATCACCTTCAGCGCCGGGATCGTATCCCTCCCGTTCGATCAGGAGATCAGCCTTGACCAACTCTTCGAACGGGCGGATAAGGCGCTATATCACGCGAAACAAAAACGCAATTGCATCGCATACTGGGATGACGCCGCCAACGCGCCGGTTTTGGTCGCCGTGTAACGCCGCATTCATCCCCTGGCGCACTTCAGATATTTCCATTACGCTCAACACAAACCTTTGTGGTTAAATAAGACCATGCCCGCCACCATCCCCATCCTGCGCGCGAGACGCGAACGGCGCATCGCAAAGCGGCGCAGCGACGAAGCCCGCACCCGCAGCCTCCTCCTCAGCGCAGGGACCTTCCTCACCCTGCTGACCGCCGCCCTCATCCTGACCGCCGCCTTCGCCTACGTCAGCCTGACGCGCGGACTGCCCTCCCCCCAACTCCTCCCCACCCTGCTCAACCCACCCGACGGATTGCTTCTCCAGCCCACGCGCATCACCGACCGCACGGGCGAAAACGTCATCTATACCTTCGCCCCCTTCGATGCCCCCCGCCGCTACATTCCCCTCAGCGACACCAACCCCCAGCACCTCCCCCCCTCCCTCGCCGACGCACTCATCGCCCGTTCGGACCCCAATTTCTGGACTCACCCCGGTTTTACCCTCAACGCAATCACCAATGGCCAACTCCACGATACCCTCGCCCAGCGCCTTGTCTTCGACCTCCTGCTCTTCAACGAACCGCCCTCCCTGCGCCGCGCTCTGCGCGAACGCATCCTTGCCGCGCAAATCACCGCCGAATTCGGGCGCACCCAAATCCTCGAGTGGTACCTCAACTCGGCGAACTTCGGGCGTTACGCCTTCGGCGCCGAAGCCGCCGCCCAACTCTACTTTGGCAAGCCTGCCGCCCTGCTGACCACCGCCGAATCCGCCATTCTTGCCGCTGTCAGCGACTCGCCCAGCCTCAACCCGCACGACGCGCCGCAAATCGCCCTCGAACGCGGAAAAGAAACCCTTCGGAGGATGTCTGCACTGGGACTTTTATCCGAGGAAGCGACCGCCAACGCCCTCGAAGAATCGCCCCGCTTCCAGCCGCCGCCTCCAACTCCGCCCCAGCCTGCTCCTGCCTTCGTCAACCTGCTCCTCGCCCAATTGGATTCTCAATTCCCGCGCGAACGGATCGAACGCGGCGGCCTGACCATCGTCGCCACGCTCGATTACGACCTGCAAAAACAGGCCTCCTGCGTCACCGCCTTTTACGCCGCGCGGCTGGCGGGATTGCCCGACCCGCTCCTCGAATGCGACTCGCTGAGAACCCTCTCTGCCCTGCCGCCCGCCATCGCCGCCGCGGACTCGTCCGCCAGCGCCATCATCACCGATCCCAAAACGGGACAGGTGCTTGCGCTCGTCGGGGAAACATTTCAGGCGCAGGAAACGCCCCTTGTCGGCGCGCACAACCCGGGGTCCGGTTTGGACGCGTTCGTCTATTTGACGGGATTCACGCGGGGCTTGAGTCCAGCCTCTTTAATCTGGGACATCCCCGGCAAGACCTCCGTCCAAAACTTCGACGGCGAATATCACGGACCGATGCGTTTGCGGGTTGCCTTGGCAAACGATTATTCGGCGCCCGCCGCGCAGGTGCTGGCGCAAATGGGCGCCGAGAATGTGACGAAGATTGCAGGGTCGTTCGGCGTTGCGCGCGATAAGCCGTTGTCGCTGTTAGATATCGCGGGGGCGTATGGGGTTTTCGCGCAGAACGGTGTGTACTTTGGGCAGGAGGTGGGCGATGACTTCGCCCCGGTGACCGTTTTGCGGGTGGAGGGCGGCGACGGGAGTATTTGGCTCGACTGGTCCACGCCGCAGGCAAAACCGGTGGTGACGCCCGGGTTGGCATATTTGATCAATCATTCCCTGAGCGACGAGACGGCGCGTACGGGCTGGCTGCGCGACACCCGCCTGCTGGACGTGGGCAGGCCCGCTGCCGTGAAACTGGGGCAGACCGAAGACGGCCGCGATACCTGGGTCATCGGGTATTCGCCGCTGCGGGTGGCGGCGGTGTGGACGGGAAGCCGCGGCGATGCCCAACTGACCGCGCGCGCGCCTGCCGTGCTTTGGAACGCCCTGATGCAGAGTGCCTCGCAAAATGTCCCGCCGGAGGATTGGCCGCTGCCTGCGGGAGTTTCCGTCGTCAATGTGTGCGATCCCTCGGGCATGCTGCCTACGCCCGAATGTCCGAACGTTGTAAATGAGGTGTTCCTCAACGGTAACGAACCCATTCAGCCCGATACCATGTACCGCAGGTTTTCCATCAACCGCGAAACGGGATTGCTGGCAACCGTGTTTACCCTGCCGCAGTTGATCGAGGAGCGCGTGTATCTGGTTGTTCCTCCGGATGCGCGTTCATGGGCAGAGAGCGCCGGGCTGGCAATTCCCCCATCGGCATACGATGTGATCCAGGCGCCACCGTTCAACCCGGATGTGAACCTCTCTTCGCCCGAACTCTTTGCGGAGGTCAGCGGCAGGGTGCGAATCGAAGGCACTGCCGCGGGCGCGGAGTTTGTCTCTTACCGCGTGCTGGTGGGTCAGGGATTGAACCCGCAGGAATGGATTCAGGTGGCGGAAGGAACTGTGTCTGTGACCAATGGTCTACTCGCCACGTGGGACACCAGTGATATAAACGGTCTGTACGCCGTGCAGTTGCAGGTCATCAGAAGCGACCAGCGCGTGGATACGGCAATTATTCAGGTAACCGTCAGTGATTAGCCGAAGCGGTTGGCGGTCAGTCATCCACTTATCAGTCAAGGAACTCACGATGGATAACACAGCTCTGTTGATGGTCGGTATTCTTGGATGCGTCGTTCTCGCCCTCAATGTCATCTTTATCGGTATTATCTTTACCACACGGCGGAAGATGAACGCCGTACAGGGATGGTCCACCACCATGGGAACGGTGCTTGCGTCCTATCTGGAGAGAAGGCGTTCGAGCAGCAATCGCGGGTCGGTGAATTACCCCGTCGTGCAATATTCCTACCAGGTGGGCGGACAGGTATATCAGGGTCAAAAAATTGCGCCAGGCATGGAGGGGGGCGGAACCGGCGCGGGAAAAGTCATCGAACGTTACCCCGAAGGCGCACAAGTGATGGTGTTCTACAATCCGCAAAACCCGTCCGAAGCGGTGCTGGAAACCAGGGCGCCCGCTCAATGGATTCTGTGGCTGGTGTTGATTGTCTTGAATGCGATGCTATGCGGGGTGACGACGGTGTTTGCCTTTATACTTTAACTATTCGGACGCTCGTTCCCTTCGTCGTTCCAACAGCATCTGAATCCGCCCATGTTTTTCTCGTGAGAGCGGAAACAGCCAGGCAAGCAGGATCGTGCCGGAGAGCATTGCCGCTCCCAAAGGGGAGACCAGCAGACGGATCGTCTGCAGCGCGGATACGGACTGGGCAAATTGGACGGCGCCCTCGGGCGGAGAGACATAGCCCGACCAGCCGAGAAGCTGCAAAGTCACAAAAATCACCAGCGCCCCTGTCAGTTTGCGGATGAGCGTGCGAATGCCGTAAAAAATTCCCTCCTGACGGCGGCGGGTGCGCAGTTCATCCCACTCGATGACATCCGCAAAGATGGCATCCGGCAGCACATAGGCGGCGGAAACGCCGATCCCTGCCAGGGCGGCAATCAGGAGCAGATATGTCGTTTGCCCAGGCTGGACGGTAAAAATCAGTATCGTCACGCTTACCCAGAAGGTCATGCCGAGCATGTACGCTTCGCGCTTGTTGCGCACCTTCGAAACCCACAGCCAGAACGGCACGAACAGAATGCAAACCGACATGAGAATGCCAAAGAACGCCGACTCATACGCCAGATCGAAGCCAAACAGGCGGATGGAGGCAAGCATATCCCCCTGCGCCACCCAGTACAGGAGAAAGTAGGGGAAAGTCACCGCCACCATATCCACCGCCGACCAGTTCAGCATGTGAATCCCCACCGCATAGCGGAAGGGAATGTTCTTCCAGGCTTCGCGCAGGGTTTGCCGGAAAGGCAGGCTTTGCTGCTGCTCGGGTGTGGAGGTTTCGCGCACGAGCAGCCCCAGCAGCAACAGCGGAATTGCGCCAATCGAACCAAAGATCGCCCCGACCAGCATGAACCCCTGTTGTTGTGTACCGCCGGAGCGCAGCACCATATCCACGATGGCGGGCGCGGCGACCACCATCGAAAGCGCCCCCAGCAGTTGAAAGACCGAGCGGAAACTCGTCAGCGTGGTGCGTTCGTCGTAGTCGGGCGCCAGTTCCGGGGTCAGAGAAAGAAACGGCACGGAGATGAGCGTGGTCAGGGTATCCGAGAGCATGAAGGCGAGCGTCACATACATCAACAACGCCGTCTGGCTTTCCCAATCGGGCGCCGACCAGAGGATCACAAAACTCATCCCAAAGGGAATGGCAAACCACAGCAGGAAGGGGCGGCGGCGCCCCCAGCGGGTGTGCAGGCGGTCGCTGAGGATGCCAATGATGGGGTCGTTGACGGCGTCCCACACAATGCCCGCCAGCGCGCCAAAGGAGGCAAGGCGCGGCTCCAGCCCCACCACGTCGGTCAGGTAGATGGCGTAGAAGATCGAGCGCATCATGCCGATGCTGGAAATGCCCCAGTCGCCGGAGCCGTAGAGCAGTTTGAGCCACAGGGGAAGCCGTTTCGTTGCCGGTTGATTCATGAGAATTGCGCAAGTGTAGCATAATATAGAACGTCTCTGCGCCTGAAAAGTGACGTGACTGGTTATAATTAGTGTTTCGCGAAAGCGCGTAATTGGCGCTGCCGAAGGCGTCTAACGCCAGTTTTGCGCTAGAGAGCGCACACGACGTGAGGTTTTCGTGATCGACTGATACTCGTTTGGAAAATCGAATGGTATACAACCCCTCCCTGGCGGATAAACTCAAGACACTCGGCGTGAAGACGGCGCGTGCGCTTCCGACTCCGCCGAAATCTGATTCGTATTCCATCGACTCGGTCGTGGCGGGGACCTTTCTCCCCACCCCGCGCGGGGAGGTGTTCGTTGCCGAACAGCGTTTTTCCAACAGCCACCTCTACGGTTCGTCCCCACTACTTTCGTCCTTTCCTCTTTCCGTAATCGCGCAATGGGCAAACGACCCTGCCATAGCCAGCCGCCCGCTTTCGAAATTCGCCTTTCTCGATACCGAAACCTCGGGTCTCGCCGGCGGCACAGGGACGTATGCCTTTCTCGTCGGCGCGGCGCGTTTTGTGGAGGATGCCTTTGTGGTGCGGCAGTTCTTCATGCGCGACCCCGCCGAGGAGCCTGCCCTGCTCGAAGGGCTGGCGAATTTCCTCGCGCCGTGCGAGGGGCTGGTCACCTTCAACGGCAAGGCGTTCGACGCGCCGCTTCTCTCCACGCGGTACCGCCTGCACCAGATTCCCATCCCTTACCAGGGGTACTCTCACCTCGACCTGCTTCCGCTTGCCCGCCGCCTGTGGCGCGAGCGGCTCGAGTCGCGAGCGCTGAAGTTCCTCGAGGAGCATGTGCTGGGGTTCACGCGCTCGAGCGAGGAGGTGCCGGGCTATGAAATTCCCTGGTTGTATTTCGATTATCTGCGCACGGGCGATGCGCGTCCGCTGGGGGGTGTGTTCTATCACAACGCCATGGATGTGGCGGCGATGGCGGCTTTGCTGGCGCACATGAACGATATGCTCGAAACCCCTTATAATGGGAAGGTTCGGCACGGGCTCGATTTTGTGGCGCTCGGCAAGTTATTCGAAGACCTGGGTCGCTGGGAGGAGGCGGCGCGGCTGTTCGAGCGTGGACTCGAGTTTGGGTTGGATGAATCAGATTTCAGCGCGGCGGTGAAGCGTTTGTCCATTCTGCAAAAGCGGCGCGGCGATTTGGAGGAGGCTGTCCGCTTGTGGGAGGCGGCGGCGCGGCGCGGTCATCTGTATGCCTTCATCGAACTGGCGAAGTTTTATGAGCATACACAGCGGGACGTGAAGCAGGCGCTGAAGTGGACCCGAGCGGCGTTGAAGCAGGTGGAGAAGAGTGACTTGCCCGCCTATGTGCGCCGGCACTGGCAGGAGGATATTGCTCATCGGATGGAACGGTTAAATCACAAAGCGGGGATATAATTGCCCGCAATGCGGAAGGGTCACTGCGCGGCAGGACCCGCCGCCCAGCCAGAGGAGAGACAAATGAATATTTCCGTTTCGCAGGAGCAGGGGAAGGTGCCGGTGACCATCATCAAACTTAATGGGCAATTGGATGGGCAGAATTACCAGGAGTTGATTGACAAAGCCAAAGAGGTGTACAAGGGCGGAGCGCGTGATTTCCTGCTCGATCTGGGCGATTTGACGTACATCAGCAGCGCCGGGCTGGTGGCGCTGCATTCGGTGGCTCTGTTGGCGCACGGCGAAGCACTGCCTGATCCCGAGGCAGGCTGGACGGCGATCCGCTCGGTGGGGAGCGCGGGCAAGGGGGGCGTTCAACCACACGTCAAACTGCTCAATCCGCGCCCGGAAATCAAAAGCGTGCTGGACATGGTGGGGTTCGGCGCCGCCTTTGAAATCCATTCTGATTTAGAGTCGGCAGTTCGTTCGTTCTAGCGAGGAAGCGGTGTGGTGAGACTCCCGTCGTTTTTTGCTCTCCCGTTTCTGACGGGAAGGGAATTGATAAGCCAATTCTTTACCACGGATTTCACGAATTCGTACGGATTACGAAGGAAAAGTCAGCGAAAATCTGTGTAATCCGTGGCTGAGATTGTCGGCTTTCCCGTTAAAAACGGCAGAATTTTTGTTTTATTCGATGGAGCGTGTATGAAGCGGCATGTCGGAAACCTTTTGATTATCACTTGTGTAGTGCTGACCGTTGTCGTGTGGGTGGTCTTTCCGCCGGAGAACGACGGGCGCGAAAAATTCGCGCGTCAATATGCGGGAGAGGTCATCGGTTCGGTCAACATTGTGTTGATGGCGTGGTCGTTGTTCATTTCCACGCGTCCCAAATGGATGGAACCGTTCTTCGGCGGTCTGGACAAGATGTACATTGCCCACCGTCGCACGTCGGTCACCGCGTTGTTGCTGATTTTCGTCCATGTGTTGACCGTTCCCATTTCGTTGACGGGTTGGGGTCTCGGTAATTATCTGGCTGTGCTTGCGTTCACGGGGATCGTTTCGATTGCGCTGGTCAGTCTCTCGCCGCGCATCCCCTGGCTAAACCGCCTGACGGGCGGGACGTATGAGGGTTGGAAGAACCTCAAAAAGACCGTCGGCATTTTTTTTATCGTGGCATATATTCATGCGTTGACGGTCCCCCGTCCTCTCGACGCGCTCGAAGCCATCACCTGGGTGCAGGTCTTTTTCATCGCCGGGGTCGTCTCGTATCTCTATACCGAGGTCTTTGGGAAGTTTTTGAGGAAATACGTCCCATACAGAGTGGAAGCAGTGAAACGCCCAAATGGCACAACGACGGAGGTGATCCTGCGTCCCCAAAAGGATGCCATTCCCAAACATCGCGCCGGACAATTCATCTTTGTGCGCTTTCCAAAGAGCAAAACGTTGAATGAGTCGCATCCGTTCACCGTTTCAAGCGCGCCGCATGAGGACGTCTTGCGCATCACAGTCAAAGCCAGCGGAGATTTCACCCGCGCCCTGTACAGCGACATCCAACCCGGTTTGGAAGCGCTGGTCGAGGGAGCCTATGGAATGTTCGATTACAAGACCGGGGGGCAAAAGCAGATCTGGATCGCAGGGGGAATCGGTCTGACACCGTTTCTCTCCTTCATCCGCGAAATGACTGGGGATTTGGACCGCGACGTGGAGTTCTATTACACCGTCCGCCACAGGGATGAGGCGTTGTTCCTGGATGAAATCGAAGCCGCGGCAAGGCGAAACCCGAGGCTGAAGACGCACATTCGCTTTTCGGTGGCGGACGGTTCGCTGGGAATTGGGGAGATCGTCAGGAATGCAAGCGGACCCTTGACCGATTATCATGTTTACATTTGCGGACCCTATCCCATGATTCAGTCCTTCGAGAAGAAGTTTTTGGAATCGGGCGTCCCTGCAAAGAACATTCATTTCGAAGAATTCAACTTCCGTTAGGAGCCGCCATGGAAATCAGCGTTTCCATCGAACAGGGAAAGGAACCCATTGCGGTAATGAAATTGAAGGGCAGCGTCAACGCCTCGAACTTCATGGAAATTGTGGATAGGGCGCGGGAAATTTACGGTCATCCGGCGCGCAATCTCATCCTGGACCTGAGCGAGGTGTCTGACATCAGCAGTACGGGACAGGTCGCCATTCACAAGATTGCGCTTCTGTTTAGCGGGGTCCCGCATAGCATCGAAGCGGACGAAAACCCCGATTTCACGCATAGCGCCGAGGCGCGCAAGCACGTCCGTCTGCTCAACCCGCAACCGGCTGTGGATGAAGCGCTGAATAAAGCCGGCATGAAACTTTTCTTCAAGGTGTTCCCCGATCTCGAAAGCGCCCTCCGGTCGTTTTAGGCGCGCATCATTTCCGGCGATGTTCAAGGAGGCTTTATGCCCAGACGCTATGTTTATACCCGCCGCCGCAGACGAGACCCGGATCAGCGCCGCCGGACGGTGCGCATGCGCCCCGGTGTGCAAATGACCATTCTCCTGGTTGCCGCGTTGGTCGTATTCCTCCTTCTTCAAAGCGGGGGCAGGTAGGCAAAGAAACAACTCCCTCTTTTGCAGAGGGAGTTGCCGCTTAAGACTCCACCCGGTTGCGTCCGGCTTCCTTTGCTTTGTATAACATGCGGTCGGCGCGCCGAAGAAGGTCCTCGAGCGATTGGTCGGTGAGAGCGGCTTCGGCGACACCGATGCTAATGGTGGAATGAATCAACCTCCCGTCCAGGTTGACCGGCGAAACCTCCCAGGTATGGCGGATGCGCTCGGCAACCAGTGCCGCATTTTCGAGCGTTGTTTCGGGCATGAGCAGTCCAAACTCCTCGCCACCGAGTCTTCCGAACGTATCCTGGGCGCGCTTTTGTTCCATCGCCACGAGGGACAGGCTCCGTAAAACGACATCACCCACGTGATGACCGTACGTATCGTTGATTTGTTTGAAACCGTCGGCGTCGAGAATTAGAAGGGAGAGCGGTCTTCGATATCTTGTAAATCGGCGAAACTCGCTTTCGGCAATGTTCATGAACTGGCGCCGTGTGAGACTTTTGGTCAGCGGGTCTATGTTGGCAAGGTATGCCACCATTTCCTTGGCGTCCTTTTCATCTATAAACGCCTGATACGATTTGCGGCGATACGATTGCAATTGCAGTGAAAAACTGATTCCCAGCACATGCACGATCACCTGCGTAAACACAGCGGCATTCAGGATGATGGGATCGAACTCGAAGTTACGAAAGAAAGCGATATACAACATCCCCAGGGAATAACCCGCAGCAAGGGGGAAGGTCTGCCTGATCTTGAGAGGGGAAAGCAGGTATACGACAAAGGGAACGACAACATCGAACGAGGCAGACAGGTAGTTGGCAGGACGCGTGAAATTGATCAACAACACAAACAGGATGGTCAACAAAATCCAGCCAAACGCCAGGTGATCGTAGTCTCTCACCCTGGTGGTGCGTTTCAAGACCCGTCCTACCAGGATCGTCGCCAGCACGTAACCGACCCTGAACAACGCCACAAGCAGAAACCGGCCCGGGTCGCTCCTGAAGAACATCGCATCCATGCCCAGCATGAGCAATGTGCTGACACTGATAATGGACATGTACAGGATGCTCTGCGAAATATCGGCTTTGAGGTGGGCAACGCGATAGTCGCCCTCCAGAGGTCCCAAGTCCGTCAATGTATCAGCCAGAAAACGTTTGACCAGATTTTTCATCTCGCTTTTCGTTGTCCGAATCATAATTCATTCCCGTGCGGGATCACCCCACAAATTAGTAATGTATGCGGATGATGCGGGAGGCGGAAGGTTACAATATCGTTAAAATTCGTCCGTGCGGGGAAAACGTGTTCGTTCAGATAGAGAAACTTGTCCGCATGCGCCGCGAGGACCGGCGCGCTCATGGGGCTGGTTTTCCCGGTCTGTGAGTGTGGCGTGATCCCTCTGCCGCGCTGGTTGCCGTGAGAGAGCCGAGGTGGGCTCCTCTTGACATCATGTTTTTTTTTACTATACTTATTGAAAATGGTTTTCAATAATAAAAAGAGAGAACATGTCTGTGAGCGCCTGGCTGGAACAACTGCATGATCACGGCTACCGCCTGACCGGGGCGCGCCGCGCCGTGGTGGAGACGGTGGAGAAATCCACGCGCGCGCTCACCCCCATCGAGGTGTATGACATGGCGCGCAAGAAATACCGCGCCATCGGTCTGGTGACGGTCTACCGCACGCTCGAAAAACTGGAGGAACTGCATCTCATCCAGCGCGTCCACCAGCCGATGGGATGCCAGGCATTCATTGCGGCAGGCGTGGGTCATCAGCACCTTCTGCTCTGCCAGAACTGCGGTCAGGCGGCGTTCTTCGACGGCGACGACCTCGACGCGCTCACGAAAGCCATCGAAAAAAAGACCGGCTACCAGATCAACGAGCACTGGCTGCAATTGTTCGGTTTGTGCGCGGATTGCCGGGCATAACCTCATTTCATCCCTCACCGCAGTGGGGGATGAAATTTAGGAGTATCAAATGAAAAAGATTTTCAATACCATTATCGGACTGGGCGCGCTGGCGGCTCTTGTCCTGACTTCGTGCGGGTCCGCCCCATCCAGCGACTCCTCCATCCAGGTGCTCGCCTCCACCTCCTTCCTCGCGGATATCGCCCAAAACGTGGCGGGCAACCGCCTGAAGGTGGACTCCCTCCTCCCCATTGGCACTGATCCACATGCCTACCAGCCCACCCCAGCCGATGCGGCAAAGATTGCCGAAAGTAATGTGTTGATCCTCAATGGCGTGGAGTATGAACACTTCATCGAAGCGCTGTTGGAAAATGCAGGGGGCGAAAGATTGGTGATCGAAGCGACGACCGGTCTGACCCCGCATCAGGCGGAGAAGCATGGACATGAAGGGGAAGAAGAACATGAAGCAGGCGATCCGCACATGTGGCTCGACCCCACCCTCGTCATGACCTACGTCGAAAACATCGGCGCGGGTTTGATCGAAGCCGATCCCGCAGGCGCAGATACGTACAATACCAATGCCGACGCCTACCTCGCCCAACTCAAGGAACTGGACAAATGGATCGCCGAACAGGTGAATACCATCCCTGCCGAACGCCGCCTGCTGGTGACCAACCACGAAGCGCTGGGGTACTTTGCTGAGCGGTACGGCTTCGAGGTGGTGGATACCATCCTGGTGAGTTTCAGTAGCGGAGCGAGCGCCTCGGCGCAGGAGATCGCGGGGACCATCGAAGCCATCAAAGCCTCAGGCGCGCCTGCCATCTTCCTCGGTGAAGTGGAGAATGCCGCCCTGGCAAATCAAATTGCCGCCGAAACCGGCGTGAAGGTGGTGGACGGACTCTACCTCGAAACCCTGACCGATGGCGAACCCGCCGCGACATACATTGACATGATGAAGTACAATGTCACATTGATCGTGGAAGCGTTGCGTTGACCCTCACCCTTCCCCACCCGCCCTGCGGGCGCCCTCCCCTTCCCTCTCCGCGGGAGAAGGAAGGGGAGGGATGGGGAGGGGTAAGGTGAGGTAAAACATGTACCCACACTCCCATCACCAGGAAGACCAGCCGATTCTCGACGTGCGCCATCTGAATGTCCGTTACAACGGGTATACCGCGCTCGAAAATATCACCTTCCATCTGCACGCCGGCGAGCGCGTGGCGGTGGTGGGACCGAACGGCGCGGGGAAAAGCACGCTGTTAAAAGTGGTGGCGGGCGTCCTGCAACCGTCATCGGGCGATGTGACCATCTTCGGCTCACGACCGGGCAGGCACGTGTGTATCGCCTACATCCCCCAGCGCTCGCAAGTGGACTGGGGCTTCCCCGTCAGCGTGGCGGACGTGGTGATGATGGGACGCTCGGCGAAACTCGGTCCGCTCAACTGGCCCCGCAAGAGGGATTGGGAATTCGTCCAGCACGCGCTGGAAACGGTGCAGATCAGCGATCTCGCCTCGCGCCAGATCAGCCAACTGTCCGGCGGACAACAGCAGCGCATGTTCATCGCCCGCGCGCTCGCACAGGAAGCCGAACTAATGTTGATGGATGAACCGCTTACCGGTCTCGATACGCCGTCGCAGGAGGGGTTGCTCGATCTGCTGGATACCCTGCGCGAGCAAAACGTCACTGTAATGGTGGCGACTCACGACCTTGAACAAGCCGCATCGCATTTCGACCGCATCATGCTGCTCAATCACCGCATGGTTGCCTTTGGCGAGCCGCACATTGCATTACAAACAGGCAATCTGCTCAAGGCATACGGCGGACGGTTGCGCACCACCGAAGATGGCAACATCGTGGCTGTGGACGATTGCTGCGATGAAGGGGAATATGACCACGTTCATTGATCTTTTACTTCAGCCTCTCCAATACGAATTCATGCAGCGCGGCATGATCGCCGCGATCCTCGTCGGCATTGTCTGCGCGGTGGTCGGGACGTACATCGTCCTGCGCGGCATGGCATTCTTCGGCGACGCGCTCGCGCATACCATCCTGCCCGGCATCGCGCTGGGCTATCTCATCAGCGGCGGCGCGCGAGATGTACTGTTCTGGTGGGCGCTGGGGACCGCCATCCTCGCCGCGCTCGGCATTGGCGTGATCAGCAAGAACTCGCAGATCAAGGAGGACACCGCCATCGGCATCATCTTTGCCGGCATGTTCGCGCTCGGTATCGCCATGATCTCCACCGTCCGCAGTTATGCGGTGGACTTGAGTCACTTCCTTTTTGGGGATGTATTGAGCGTCTCGCCCCAAAACCTGTGGCTGATCCTGATCTTCGGGGGAATCATCCTGTTGACCGTTTTCGCCTTCTACAAGGAATTCATGACCCTGTCCTTCGACCCGGTCCTTGCCGCTACGCTGCGCCTCCCCGTGACCCTGCTGAACAACCTCCTGCTCGTCCTCATCGCGGTGACGGTTGCCGTCTCGCTTCAAACCGTCGGCGTGGCATTGATGGTTGCCATGCTCGTCACGCCCTCCGCAACCGCCTACCTGCTCACGCATCGTTTATCGAGCATGATGGTTCTCGCCGCGTTCTTCGCATCCTTGTCCGGGGTGATCGGGTTGTACCTTTCCTATTACCTGAGCATTGCCTCCGGCGCGGCGATTGTGCTGACGGCTACCGGGTTTTTCATGCTCGCGTTTGGGTGGAAGAAGACAAAAGGCGCATAAAAGCGTAGCAGTGGATGTTTGAATGTTCTCCCCTGGCACTCAGCGCAAGCGTAACGTCCGCCGCGCGTACCTGAACCAGGCAAGGGACTTTTTCGTCAGGACGGGGAACGTCCTCATTTCGGTCAAATTCCTCCCCTGCAAAAACCCATTGCGACCCCACTTCCGTCATTTGTATTTCGGCTTGGCTCAATTCGAGCCTTGCGCATGGTTCTCCTCATCAGCCGTTCTTTCCCCGCTTTTCATGTTACCCTTTTTATCCACCTCGCGCAAAATGGCTTTTGCAATTCTGTCTCTGGCGATCCGACAATATTCTGGCGAAACATCGAAGCCCACATAATGACGTCCATTTTCTTTGGCGGCAACACAGGTTGTACCCGATCCCATAAACGGATCAAGGACGACATCGTCAACATAGGAATACAGTTTAATGACCCGCTTCGCCAATTCCACAGGGAACGGGGCGGGATGTCCGACTTTCCTGGCGGACTCGGGCTGGACCTGCCAGACAGAAAGTGTGTACTCCATGAATTCTTCCGCAGAGATATCCGACTCGCCTTTATCCGGTCTCGAAAAGCCCTGTTTGGCGAAAACAAGCAGATATTCGTGCAAATCCCGCAGGCGCGGCGATTTTGCGCTCTTCCAACTGCCCCATGCACAACTTCCGCTGGCGCCTTTTCCCTTTTGCCAGATAATCTCGCCCATTGGCAGAAAGCCAAGTTGAGCGTGAATCTGATAGAAAAAAGAATGCAATGGAATGTAGGGTTTTCTTCCCAGGTTCGCGATGTTGATCACATACCGCCCGCCCGGTTTCAAGACGCGATAAACGTCCCTGCCGACTCGTTTGATCAGATCCAGATATTCGTCGAGGGTCATATTATCGTCATAGTCTTTCCCCACGTTATAAGGCGGCGATGTAAATGCCAGGGCTATGCTGTTATCCGGCACGGGCATGGATTCGGACGTCTGGTTATACACACGGTCCATCCAACCCTTCATCTGAATGGAAGGGGCGACGGCATCCATCGAACTTGTGATAGGGGCGGATTGAAAGAGGTTACGCGCGTAAAATTCCGACGAATCGTGAGCTTCGCGTTTTGAAACTCCAAATGAAGATGTCTGTGTTCTTTTAGCCATGCCGGTATCTCCGAATGACAATAAGCATACCATACTCCGTTGCCGAACCCGTTCCTCCCGGACCATCGCATTTCCACCGCCCAAGAAGAACTTTTCTTTTCTGGCCGCATGCTTGCAACGGCGCGGTTTATGCAATTTCCTTAATTTTGCTGTTGACAAAATAGAACTTATGTTCTAAAATAAGACTGTCGTTATCCAAATTGGGGACAAATGCATTTGCCAGAGGAGTATTCATGGCTAAAACAAATTTCCAGAGCATTGACGAATATATTGCGGCATGCCCACCAGAATCGCAAGCCTATTTGCAGGAGATCCGCCAACTGGTCAGTACGCTGGTGCCAAATGCGAAAGAGAAAATCAGTTATCAGATTGCGGCGTTTGAATTGAATCACCGGAACCTGATCTATTTTGCAGGGTGGAAAAAGCACATTTCGCTGTACCCGGTTCCGGTGGGGGATGAAGCGTTCAAACGTCAGATCGAGCCGTATGTAGCCGGCAAAGGCACGTTGAAATTTCCGCTCGACAAGCCGCTTCCTGTGAAATTGATCCAGAGAGTTGTGGAATTGCATGTGACGGCAAACAAGAAGAAAATCAAAGAGGAGTCAAAATGAAAAAAATCACACCGTTCTTATGGTTTGACACACAGGCTGAAGAGGCGATGAATTTCTACGTCTCGCTGTTCAAGAATTCGAAAATGCTTGGCGTCTCACGCGGACCCGACGGCAGGGCGTTCTCGGTCTCGTTCGAGTTGGATGGGCAGGAGTTCATTGGTCTGAATGCAGGTCGGCAGTTCAAGTTCAATGAGGCGATTTCGATGTTCGTTCATTGCGAAGATCAAGAGGAAGTGGATTACTTTTGGAACGCGCTCACTGCCGACGGCGGCGAGGAATCCATGTGCGGCTGGCTCAAGGACAAGTACGGCTTATCGTGGCAGATCATTCCGAAGCAGTTGGGCGAGTTGATGAGCGACCCGAACCCGGTCAAATCGCAGCGCGTGATGGGCGCGATGCTTCAAATGAAAAAAATCATTGTGGCAGATTTGCAGAAGGCATATGATGGAGTTTCTTCATGAGAAAAGTCGTTGTGCTTGAACATATCTCGCTGGATGGCGTGATACAAGCCCCCGGCGGGTCAGAAGAAGATACCAGCGGCGGTTTCACACACGGCGGGTGGATAGCGCCCTACGCCGACGATATTCTTGGAACGGCTCTGAGGAAGCAGATGAATTCACCGTTCGACCTGTTGTTGGGGCGAAAAACCTTTGATATTTGGGAACCGTACTGGCCCCAACATGCGGACGCATGGTCCCGCGTCATGGCGGCGACCAAATACGTCGCGTCGAATACCCGAATGTCCAGTGAATGGCAGCCGTCCGTGTTTTTAAGCCGAGACATCCCGGCACAAGTCACTACACTCAAGCGACAGTCTGGTCCTGATTTGCATGTTTGGGGAAGCGGCAATCTCCTTCAGACGCTTCTCAGGCACGATCTGGTGGATGTGTTCTGGCTGATGATATACCCCATAACGCTGGGCGGTGGAAAACGCTTGTTTGCCGATGGCACGATCCCGGCGGCGTTCAAGGTGACGGAAAGTATGGTCACCTCGAAGGGTGTCATTGTCGTGAATTACGAACGCACAGGCACAATCGCAACTGGAAGTTAATGGAGAGACCCGCCCCGGCGAAAATGGGCGTGTGATGCAGACAATGTTGAAGAAAAAGAAGGTCATTGCCGCTGATCTACAAAAAGCGTATGATGGGAAGTAATCCACACAATGTCAGAAAGAGGTTGCTATGAGCCCAAAGAAAGACACACAAAAATCTGCCCACCAGGGACTCTCGGCGGAAGAGCGAGCCGCTATGAAAGAGACTCTCAAAGAGAGGAAAATAGCTGCAAACAAGGAAGAGATGGAAAAAGCCGCGCTGGAGGCGATTGCTAAGATGAAGGAACCGGACCGTTCGATGGCAAAACGAATCCATGAAATCGTCAAAGTCGCTGCGCCGCAACTCACGCCCAAAACCTGGTATGGAATGCCCGCCTATGCCAATCAGGAAGGCAAGGTCATCTGTTTCTTTCAGGCAGCGAGTAAATTCAACGTAAGATATGCAACCTTCGGCTTCCAGCCCGAGGCGAAACTGGACGATGGCAATATGTGGGCTGCCTCGTTTGCATTGATCCAATTGACCCCTGCCGAAGAGTCAAAGATCGTTGCGCTCGTAAAAAAAGCAGTAAGTTGAGGGTCATCGCACCATGAATGCAAACGCCTTTCGTCATTTATACGGCTATCATTTCGCCGAAAATCGCAAGCTCTGGAATTACGTCACTCCACTCTCCTTCGAACAGTTCATACAGCCCGCCCATTACTCACGCGGCTCTATCCGAGACCAGATCGTTCACCTCATGGAGGTGGATGAGGTTTGGTTCAGCGAACTGCGCGGCGTCGAAACCTCGGAGCCGCTTCCCCCACCCGGCGGCGACGACCGGGAGACCATCCGCGTACATTGGGACAAGGTCGAGCAAATGATGCGCGGCTATCTGGCGGAATTACACGATGACCTGTTGTTCACCAAGCCGATCAAAGAACCTGAAGAGGACAAGGACCTCATCCTGTGGCAGGTTCTTCTCCATGTGGTCAATCACGGAACGGATCACCGCGCTCAAATTCTGAGATTGCTCAATGATCGGGGAGTGCAGACAACCTCGCAGGATTATATTTTCTACGCGTACGAACATGCGCATATGGAATAGGACATGAACCAGACACAAAGCGCCCGCCCAACGCGCGCTTGCGAAGGCGGGCATCGCCCGCCTCGAACCGTTGACACCACTCAACGAAGCCGATCTTCTGCCCTTGCATGGCACGGGAGAAAACGCAATCAACACTTTGCGCGAGGCACTTTTTCAGCCTGGACGATCGTTTCGCAAAAGAAAGGACGCCGGCATGGACAAGACCATTCGCAAACATCCGGATAACATCCGCTATGATATTCTTGCGGGGCTGCGCAATCTCTACGAAGCCTTCGCCTCCGGCGGGATCAGGGAGAAGGCGCTGAAATTGATCGAACGGGAGACAGATGCGAAATACAAAAAGAAGTATGCGGGAGTGTGGCGCTCATGAAAATCCACCTCGTGGACGGAACCTACGAACTCTTCCGCGCCCATTTCGGCGCCCCGCCCAAGAAGGCTCCCGATGGACGCGAAGTCGGCGCGACCCTGGGGCTTTTGCGAAGCATGCTCCTGCTTCTCTCCGACCCCGAAGTGACGCATGTGGCGGTCGCCTTTGACCATGTAATCGAATCCTTCCGCAACGAACTTTATTCCGGATACAAAACCGCTTCCGGTGTGGACCCGAACCTGCTCGCCCAATTTGGGCCGGCGGAGGAGGCTGTTGCCGCCCTCGGGTTGACGGTCTGGTCCATGGTCGAATTCGAAGCGGATGACGCGCTTGCCACAGCGGTTGTAAAGTTCAAAAAGGTCAAATCCGTCGAACAAATCGTCATTTGTTCCGTGGACAAGGATTTGATGCAGATGGTGGACGGAACGCGCGTGGTTAGTTGGGACCGCCGCCGTGAGATCGTCATGGACGAGAAGGGCGTCATCGAAAAGTTCGGCGTCCCCCCCGAATCCATGCCCGATTATCTGGCGCTGGTGGGCGATTCAGCGGATGGGTATCCTGGTATTCAGGGTTGGGGAGCAAAGTCCACGGCGGCGGTGCTGGCGAAATTCGGGCACATCGAGGCGATACCCACAGACCCAAAGAAACTCCCGCTGGGGCTGGGACGCGCGACAACGTTGATCGAAAATTTGCAGGCGAATTATGAAGATGCCCTGCTGTTTCGACAACTCTCCACGCTGCGCCGCGATGTTCCGCTGCAAGAGACGCTTGGCGATTTGGAATGGCGGGGAGCCCATCCACGTTTGAAGAAATTGTGCAAGGAATTGGGGGATGAGCGGATTTCGGAACGTATCGCAAACTGGCAATGACCGCCCGGCGTCTTCACGCAGGATGATAGGGCGGTAGCAAAGGTACTTGAAAAAGGACAAACAATGAGTGTGGAGGGGGATCTGACAAGGACGCAAACGGTGGACGCCCAAGGGAAAATCCCCTATACTCACGGCGTTAGAAGTCTTTCACTTTCAGAGGTAACCGCAATATGCCACAACCCCCAAGAACCCTCCTGCAAAAAATCTGGGACGCGCATGTTGTTGCCGAAGAACCCGATTCCCCCGCAATTCTCTACATTGACCTGCACCTCGTCCACGAGGTCACCTCGCCTCAGGCGTTTGCCGGTCTTCGCCAGCGCGGACTCAAGGTTCGGCGTCCCGACAAGACGCTCGCCACGCTGGATCACTCCGTTCCAACGACCCCGCCGGACCTTCCGATGGCGGATGCGATGGCGGCGGCGCAAATCCGTCTTATGGAGCAGAACGCCGCCGAATTCGGGATTCCCCTGCACGGCATGACCAGCCCGCAGCGCGGCATCGTCCATGTCATCGGACCCGAATTGGGACGCACCCAGCCCGGCATGACCATCGTGTGCGGCGATAGTCACACCGCCACGCACGGAGCCTTTGGCGCGCTGGCGTTCGGCATCGGCACGTCCGAAGTGGAACACGTGCTCGCCACACAATGCCTGCTCCAAAAGAAACCGCGCACATACGAAGTGCGCATCGAAGGCGCGCCGACAAAAGGCGTCACGGCAAAGGATATCATCCTGGCATTCATCGCACGGGTCGGGGTCGGCGGCGGAACGGGACACGTCTTCGAATATACCGGTTCGGCGGTTCGCTCCTTCGACATGGAACAACGCATGACCCTTTGCAACATGTCCATCGAAGGCGGCGCGCGCGCAGGCATGATTGCGCCCGACGACACAACCTTCGAATATCTGCACGGGCGCGCATTCGCCCCCCAAGGCGAAGCGTGGGACAAAGCCGTTGCAAAATGGAAAACTCTTCCCACCGATGAAGGCGCCGCCTACGACAAATCCATCACGCTCGACGCCTCCGCCATCGAACCGATGATCACCTACGGCACCCATCCCGGCATGGGCATGCACATCACAGACCGCCTGCCCACCGCCGATTCCCTGGGCGACTCCTCCCAAAAAGCCGCCTTTGAAAAGGCAATCGCCTACATGGGACTCCACCCCGGTCAATCGCTGCTCGGACAAAAGGTGGATGTCGTCTTCATCGGTTCCTGCACCAACTCACGCATCTCCGACTTGCGCCTCGCGGCGTCCCTGCTGCGGGGACGCCGGATCGCCGATGGACTTCGCCTGATGGTCGTCCCCGGTTCCCAGCAGGTCAAAAGACAAGCCGAACTGGAGGGACTCGACAAAATCTTCAAGGAGGCGGGCGGCGAATGGCGCGAGGCGGGGTGCAGTCTGTGCGTCGCCATGAACGGAGATATCGTCGAACCCGGCAAGTACGCCGTTTCCACCAGCAACCGCAATTTCGAAGGGCGGCAGGGCAAGGGCGCGCGCACCTTCCTGGCAAGTCCCCTCACCGCCGCGGCTTCGGCAATCATGGGTGCAGTCGCCGACCCGCGACCCCTCATGCTGTGACCCGGAGTTCAACATGGTTCAATTCGCCTCCTTTACCTCCTGCGTCGTCCCGCTTCCCGTCAACGACGTGGACACGGATCAAATCCTCCCCGCTCAATTCCTGAAAATCACCGACAAAAACGGACTCGCCGAAGCGCTCTTCTTCAACTGGCGCTACGCTCCCGATGGATCGCCCAACCCCGGCTTCATTCTCAACAAGCCCGAATCGGCTGGCTGCCAAATTCTTTTGACGGGAGACAACTTCGGGTGCGGTTCGAGCCGTGAACACGCCCCCTGGGCGCTCGTCGCCTTCGGATTCCGCGCCGTCATCTCCACATCCTTTGCCGACATCTTCCGCAGCAACGCCCTGAAAAACGGACTCCTTCCCATCGTCGCGGACGGCGCCACGCACCGCATGCTCTTCGACCTGGTGAAGGAAACGCCTCACGCGAAACTGACGGTTGACCTCGCCTCCCAAACCGTCTTCCACCCTTCCGGCTCTTTCGCCTTCCCTATTGACCCCTTCAACAAGGCTTGTCTCTTAAACGGCGTGGACGAACTGGGGTACATTCTGGGTTTCGAGGAACGAATCAAGGCATACGAAGATGCGCGGGGTTGAAATCGCCCGAAATCGGGAACGGACGTTGTTGCGACAGCCCCTTCCGCGCTGAATGGCTGTATAATCCTCGTCATGAAAAGGAACAGCAGGAGGAAATCCCATGACGCATCCCCTGGAACCCTACATCACCAGAAACGAACCGTTCGGTCCCATCGATTCGACAGACATTGACCCCGGCGAAACCGTTGCGCTGGAGAAATTATTCGAACAACACAACCGCATCTACAGAAACCTGCACCGTCGTCCCTCCATCATCATGGGACGCAAAGGCTCGGGAAAAACCTCGTACCTGCGAACCGTATATTTCGAAAGCAAGTACGATTTTCATGTCGAAATACGAACCGATCATGCTCTGGCCCACATCTCGAAAGCCATACAGGATACCATCAAGGACGCCGTGTTCCCGGAGATGCTCGCCGAAGTATGGGAGATCATCCTGTGGCTTTGCGTCCTATACGAATTGCGCTGGCGGGATTTCCTGCCCCCCGACACGGCGAAACAGGCGGATGCCTATTTCGAAAAGATCGGCGTCCAGCATGCCGCCAATATGGAGGATATTTTCTGGAAATTGGCAGACGTGTTCGACCAGATGTCGAAAGCCGGTCAACGAGTGGGGCTTTCCGAGGTCCTGCGGCGGCTCGACCACGCCGCTTTCAAGTCCGTCGCCGCGGCGGCGGAAGAAAGCCTCCGCCGTACAAATAAAAAATTCGTCATCCTGATGGATTCGCTGGACGATTTTCAATTGGATTTCGACTCGGTCGCTTACGCCATCCAGGGATTGCTCAAATGCGTCGGCTCGATGAACAAACCGCGCGACGTGGTGGACATTCGCTTCTGTCTGCCGGCCGAACTCTACCGCCGCATCGTCAAGATCTCGTCCAATCCGAACAAAGATTTCCGCCGCTCCTTGAAACTGCAATGGACAGCCAGTGAATTGCTTCTGATCGGCGCCCAACGTTTGAAGATCTTCCTCGAACTGTACTACCCCGATTATCTCAACCAACTGCTCCCTCTCGACCTGACCAGCAAAACCGACGCGCTCAAACTGTTCGGAGCGGTGTTGCCCAAACACGTCATCAATCAGGCAGGGCATCGGGAGGAAACGATTGCCTATATTCTGCGCCATACGCAGTTATTGCCGAGACATCTGTTGATCCTGCTGAACTCCATTTTCAAGAACCTGAACCATGAGCAAAGGTCGAGCCCCTTCCCCATCAGCGAGGCGCGCATTCTCAACGGCATCCGTCAGGAGGAGGCGCGCATCGTCCAGGAAATCTTCGTGGCGTTCAAATTGATCCATCCCGCGGCGGAAAAAGTTTGCGAAAGGTGCATTCCCGAACTGAAACATCAATTCTCGGTGGGCGACCTTCACCGGGTCTATACGCGCAAGGGAAAAATCGTCTTCGACGGGGATACTCAATTCGAATTCCGGCGCATGCTGCTGGAAATCGGCGCGCTGGGCAAGGTTAAACTGGGCAAGGCGAGCGACATGTACATTCGGGGAAATTTCGAATACACAGTGGAACACGAACTCGGCATCAGCGACGACGACGAATTGTGCGTCCATCCGCTCTTTTCGGGCAAGTATGGGAACGACACAAAAGATCGTCCAGTATACCCGTATGGCTGCGAACTTAACGACGAAGATTACCGGGATAATTTCGAATAGGAAGTCCGTTTTCGACGCATCGTCACGCCCGGGACAGATGGGTCATCTATGCTAAAATAAAAGCGATGAACGCCAAACTTCCCCAGCCGGTTCACGAATCGTATAAAAACCACCGCAGGCAATTGGCGTGGCAAATCATTCTGCCCATAGCGTTGAGTGTGATCCTCTGCCTTGCCTTGATCGCGCTGATCCACATCGCCGCTTTCCGCGATGGCGGCGATGTGGCGCGCTGGGCGGCGGTTTCCACCATGTGGATCGTCATCCCCATCATGATCGGGCTGTTGTTGGTTTTGGTCTTGCTGGCGGGGCTGGTGTACCTCATGGCAAGACTGCTGCATGTCACTCCGACCTATACCGGTCTGGCGCAGGATTACGTCCATAAAGCCGCCATCTACATCAAGCGCGGCGCAGATGCGGTCGTCAAGCCGATTTTCCTGATGGATGGAATTGGCGCAAGCATTCGGGCATTGTTTGGAAGGAAGTAAACCATGAACAGAAACAAAACGCTTCTATTTGGCGCCGTCATCGGCGCGGTGACCGGTCTGATTGCGGCATCTCTGCTCCACCGCCGCGCCGAGAAAAATGAACGGGAGACTGCTCTCACCGCCGGCGAAGGTATCAAACTCGGTGTGCTGGTACTGGGGCTGCTGCGGGCGATTGCCAGCCTAGGGGACGATTGAAGTCTCTCATTCCTATACAAGAATAGGACGCGGCTCACCGCGTCCTATTTTTTTATACACACCAGCCCTTTGAGATAGGCGCTTTCGGGAAAATGCAGCGAAACGGGATGATCTGCCCCCTGTGACAACCACTCGACAATCTGCGCTTCGACCTCCGCATCCAGGGCGGAGCCTGCCACAATTTTCTGGAACAACGCTGAATCCACCCCGCCCGAACACGAGAACGTGACCAGCACCCCGCCGGGGCGCAGGAGTTTGAACGCCAGCAGGTTAATGTCCTTGTAGGCGCGGGCGGCTTTTTCGGCGTGGGCGGCGGTGGGCGCGAACTTGGGCGGGTCCAGGATGATGAGGTCGAAGGAGCGGTTTTCGTCGCGGAATTTGCGCAGGAGTTGGAAGACATCGCCTTCCAGCGCGGTGTGGCGGCCCGCGGGCAGGCTGTTGAGGGTGATGTTCTCTTTGCACAATGCCAGCGCCTCGGCGGAGGAATCCACCGAGAGCACCGATTGGGCGCCGCCCGCCAGTGCGTTGACGGTGAACCCGCCCGTGTAGCAGAAGCAATCCAGCACATCTCTGTCTTTTGCCAGTTCGCGCACGCGCAGGCGGTTGCGACGCTGGTCGAGGTAGAAGCCGGTTTTGTGTCCGCTTTGCAGGTTGACCAGGAATTTCAGGTCATGTTCGTGAATGGTCATCGGGAATGGGGGGGTTTCGCCGCGCAGTAAACCGACTTTTGGGGAAAGCCCTTCGAGTTCGCGCACGTCGGCGTCGGAGCGTTCGTAGATGACAGCAAGCCCGGTCTCTTCGAGGAGCAGGTCGGCAAGGGTTTGCTTCCAGTATTCGCTCCCGGCGGTTAAGGATTGGAGGACGAGGACATCGTCATAACGGTCAACGATGAGACCGGGGAGGGAATCCGCCTCCGCATAAATCAAGCGATAGGCGTTCGATTGACCTTCGACGTTCGATCTTCGACGCATGTCAATTGCGGAACGGATTCTCTTGCGAAAAAATTCGCTGTCAACGGATTCTTCGTCGAACGTCCACACGCGCGCGCGGATTTGGGAGGCGGGGGAGTAGGAGGCGCGGGCGAGGAAATGCCCACCGGCGGAGACCAGGTCCACGGTCGAGCCGGAGGCGATGTTTCCGTCTGCCCTATGGATCGCGCCGGAGAAGATCCACAGATGACGGCGGAGTAGACTCTTTTCACGTCCGGGTTTGAGGCGGATTTGTGGCATGATGGGAGTGTATCATGATATGATGGTGGCTTGTTTGAAACGAGGAGCCATGTTGAAACCCATCCGCTGGAACAGGTTTGCAAGGGATTTGATTGTTATTCAGTTCGGCTTTTTGCTATACGGGCTTGCGCTGGCGTTGTTGATTCGCGCCAGTTTGGGAACGAGCACCTGGCTGGTGCTGGAGATTGCGCTGGCGGATATTTTGGGCATCCGCATCGGCACGATGACGGTGTGGATGGGGTTTGCCGTTTTGGGGCTTGCGCTGGTGTTCCGCGAACGGGTGGGCTGGGGGACGCTGGCAAATATTCTGTGCATCGGTCCGTGGTTGAATTTGTTTTTGGAATGGATTCCGATGCCTGCAGAGAACCTTGCCTTGCAAATCGGGATGTTCCTGCTGGGGGTGTTGATTCAGGGCATTGCCACGGCGGTCTATATCGGGGTGGACGCGGGGGCGGGTCCGCGCGATAGTTTGATGCTGGCGATTCACCGCGTGACGGGCGTCAGCGTGCGGGTGGCGAGAGGCTCCATCGAGGTGATCGTCGTGACGCTCGGCTGGCTGTTAGGCGGACCTGCCGGCTGGGGGACGCTGGCGTTTGCGCTGTTGATCGGTCCGTCGGTGCAGTGGGCGTTCAAGTTGTTCGATGTGCGTCCGCATAAAACCGACGACGCGAGGATCCCTGCGAAAGGAGTGGCGGATTAAGATTATGAAACGATCATCCAAAATCATTCCGGGCGTTGTAGCCGGCGTGTTGGTGATTGCCTTGGCTGGAGTTTTGAACCTCACCAGGAACGAAGCGCACAGATTGATCACCGCACCGGTGGAGACGCGCAAACTCCCCGAAGAGACACCCGCCGATTACAACCTGCCGTTCGAGGAAGTGACTGTGACCTCACCCGATGGGATCGAACTGGCTGGCTGGTTCGTCCCTTCGCGGAACGGCGCGGTCATCATGATGCAGCACGGCTACAAGTCCACGCGCAAGGAGTTGTTGAACGAAGCGGCGATGATGTACCGGCACGGATATGGGTCTTTGCTCACGAGCGTCCGCGCGCACGACCAGAGCGGCGGGGAGATGATCACGTTCGGGATGCACGAGGTGGACGATATGGCGGCGTGGTATCAATACCTGCTTACGCGTGGGGATGTGAACCCGCAGAGGATCGGCATCCTGGGCAACTCCTACGGCGGGATGCTTGCCATCCAATATGCCGCGCAGAACGAAAACATCAAGGCGGTGGTGGCGAACAGCGCGTTTTCGTCATTGAACGATACGGTTTCGACGAGCGTCGAGTATTTCACCGACCTGCCCGCCTTTCCCTTCGCGCCGTTGATCGTCTTCTGGGCGGAACGGGAGACCGGCTTCAAAACTGAGGATATTGATACAACGAAGTGGATCGCGCAGATCAGCCCGCGCCCGGTCTTTCTGATGCAGGGCGGCGCCGACGTGGTCATTTCGGCGGACAGCGGTCAGCGCCTGTACGACGCGGCGGGCGAGCCGAAGGAGTTGTGGTTCGACCCGGAACTGGGTCATGTACAATTCGATACCGAAAGGGCGGAGGAGTATGAGAGGCGCGTGGCGGAGTTTTTCGACAGGTATTTGTTGGATCAATAACGGAGAGATGCAATGGCAGAAACTCAACAGGATTCGAATCAACCCGTTCAGCCGCAGGCAGAACCGAAGAAGCGTTCGACAGGCGCGCTGGTGTTGTTTTTGGTGGTGGCGCTGCCCATGCCGATTTGTATGCTCATCTACCACTTTGTGCTGTGGTCTACGGAGCAGACGGCAATTGCATCGGGCAGCCTTGCCGACCTCAAATGGGCGGGCGTGCTTGGGCTGGCGGCGCAGGCGTTCGTGATGACGGGCGTCGTGGCGGCGTTGTGGTATTTCACGAAGGATGAGCGTTTCAAGCCGGTCTATGCCGGGTGGCTGGGGGCGGCGGCGATGGCGTTCCCCGCGCTCGGATTGCGCTTTCTCGGTCCGAACAACGACCAGTTGGGGGCAATCGCGCAAATCGTGATTTGTCTGGCGGCGTTTGTCATCGTATCGAACATTCGCAAGGTGAAGTTGGACTGGAAAGCGGGAGGCGTTCCGACTGCGCTTCTGCTGGCGGCGTTCGGCGTCGCGCCGTTTGCGGTGTTGGGCGCGTTTGGCTCCCCCGCCGATGCCCTGCTGAGCCTGCTGGCGGGGCTTTCGCTGGGGGCGCTGGCGGCGGTGTTGATGGAAGCGACGACAGGGAACAGGCTCCTCGATGCGTTCGGCATCGGCGCCACGCTTGCTTTGCTCGGCTCCGCCATCGGGTACGACGGGGCGCAATTGATTCTGCTTGCCTTGCTCCCGTCGTTTGCGTTTGCGGCAGCGACAGTCATGCCTTCACGGACGGCAGGGATGACACTCACAGGTCTGCTGGCGGCGGCGGGCTTCGTTTTCTTCGACCCGACGGAACTGACGATCTTGCTGGGCGACATCGGCGGGCTGGCGCTCAAGGCGGGTGCGTTCGCCATCGGCTTGGGGTTGGTGGTCGGTCTCGCGGGGGTGGCAATCCGCCTGTTTGCCGAATCAGGCTCAGGGCGTCGTCCTGAGCGTACCGAAGGGTCAGGAGCGAAGGGGGCGCTCGGTTGGGTCGGTGCAGGGGCGGCGTGGCTGGTCGTCATCATCCTGTTCATCACGAACGGCAATCACGGCTTTTACGGCGACCGTCTCTTTGTCATCATGAAAGACCAGGCAGATTTATCGAATGTGCGGCAAATTCAAAATATTGATGAGCGGCGGACGGCGGCGTATCGGGAGTTGACCCGCTTTGCGGACGAGTCGCAGGCGGGGCTGCGCGAGACGTTCGATACGTTCGGGGTGAAGTACACGCCGTATTATCTGGTCAACGCGATGGAAGTACGCGGCGGGACTCTCATCCGCCTGTACCTGCTGACCCGCCCCGAAGTAGACCGCGTCCTTCCCAGCCCGAGGCTGAGACCTGCCCCCCAGGCTGAAACCGCCGCCTTGAGCGGACTCTTCTCCTCGCCTCCGCCAGATGGTGTGCAGTGGAACGTGAGCATGATCGGCGCAGACAGGGTGTGGAAGGAGTTCGGCGTGCGCGGCGAGGGGATTGTGATTGGGCAGTCGGACAGCGGTGTGGATGCGGCTCATCCCGCTTTGAGGAACAGTTACCGCGGCGGGGAATCGGGCGACGATTACAACTGGTTCGATCCGTGGTATGGCGGCAAATCGCCATACGATGTGAACGGTCATGGCACGCACACGCTTGGCACAGCGCTGGGGGAGAACGGCATCGGCATTGCCCCGGGCGCCACGTGGTTTGCGTGCATGAATTTGAACCGCAACCTCGGCAACCCGGCGTTGTATCTCGACTGCATGCAGTTCATGCTGGCGCCGTTTCCGCAGGGAGGCAACCCGTTCACAGACGGCGACCCCACCCGCGCGGCAGATGTGTTGAACAACTCGTGGGGCTGTCCTGAGATTGAGGGGTGCGACCCGCAGGCATTGCTCTATGCGGCGAACCATCTGCGCAACGCGGGGATTTTCGTTGTGGTTTCAACAGGCAACGACGGTCCGAATTGCAGTACGGTGAACGCGCCGCTGTCGTTGTACGACTCGGTCTTTTCGGTGGGCGCCATTGACCAGTATGGCAACGTGACCGAGTTCTCCAGCCGCGGACCGGTGACAGCGGACGGCTCGAACCGCATCAAGCCCGATATTGTCGCGCCGGGCAGGGACATTTTGTCTGCACTGCCGGGCGGCGGCTATGGCGCGCTGGAAGGCACGTCCATGGCGGGACCGCACGTCGCCGGTGCGGTAGCGCTGCTATGGTCGGCAGATCCGAGCCTGATCGGCGATATTGACCGCACGGAGCAGATTCTCATCGAGACGGCGGCGCCCTACACGGGCAGCACGTCTCTGGGGTGCTTTGAGGGCGGCGTTCCGAATGCGGGATATGGCTATGGCGTGGTGGATGTATACGCGGCGGTGAAAGAAGCGCTGAAGAAATAATTTCCAAGAGCCTTAAGTACCATCTCTCCGGGATGGTCTTATAATCATCACAGAAAGAAAGGATTTGCTATGACAAAGAATCTAGCGCTCGTCATTGAAGACGATGAAGACCTCTCGGACATCTTCACAAAAGCCCTGGAACAGGCGGGGTTTGAAGTCGAAAAAATCACGGATGGGAAAACCGCCCAGCAGCGATTGCAACGGGAGAATGTCCCGAATGTCATTGCCCTGGACCTGCACCTGCCTTTTGTAGACGGCGCGACCTTGCTCAAATTCGTGCATGCGGACGAGCGATTTCTCAATACCAAGGTAATCCTGACCACCGCCGACGCCGTACAGGCGGAATTCCTGCGCGAACAGGCGACCATCGTGCTGATTAAACCCATCGCGTTCACTCAATTAAGGGATATCAGCGCGCGGTTGAAAGCGGGCTGATGCCCGATGGCAAACCCAGGCATGGCAAATTGCCATTTGTTATAATCCTCCCCTGTGCAGGTCTTTGCAGTCATCCCAATCTAAATGGAAAACGCAGGACGCGTCCTCCTCCGGCGCTCCCGTGCGGCAGGCATAACGCGTCCATCGGCGCCGGAACACGCCGACTACAAATGATGTCCCGCCACCCAAAAACCAAGGAGAGAGACACATGCCCCAAAAGAAGGGTACGGTTTCGCTTCCCCTCGAAAAAGAAGAAATCATCAAGGATTACCGCCTTGCCTATCGGAGCAGGCAGGCTTCGCTCATCGGTCGCCGCGAGGTGTTGAGCGGCAAGGCGAAGTTCGGCATCTTTGGCGACGGCAAGGAACTTGCCAACCTCGCCATTGCCCGCGCCTTCCACAAAGGCGACTGGCGCTCAGGCTATTATCGTGACCAGACCTGGATGTTCATGTTGGGGGTGATGAGCATCCAGGAATTTTTTGCCCAACTCTACGCCCATGCCGACGTGAATCACGACTCCAATTCGGGCGGGCGCATGATGAACGCGCATTTTGCCAGCCGCTACATCAACCCCGACGGCGCCTGGCGCGCCCAAACCGAAATGTACAACTCCGCCGCCGACGTCTCCCCGACGGGAACGCAAATGCCGCGCGCGGTGGGGCTAGCGTATGCCTCGGTGGTCTATCGCCGCCTCGAGGAACTCAAAGGCTTCACGCAATTTTCGCGAAACGGAAATGAAGTCACCTTTGCGAGCATCGGCAACGCTTCCACCGCCGAGGGCATGTTCTGGGAAAGCGTCAACGCCATCGGTGTGCTCAAAGCGCCTGCCGTCGTCACGGTTTATGACGACGGCTACGGCATCTCGGTCCCCAACCAGTTTCAGATGGTCAAGGAAAACATCTCCGCCATCCTGAGCGGCTTCCAGCGCGAACCCTGCCCCGAACCCGAATGCCTGCACGGCTACGATCTCTATCAGGTGCGCGGTTGGGATTACCCCGCCCTGCTCGAAACCTACGCCGCCGCCGCCGAGACCGCCCGCGAATATCACATCCCCGCGCTGGTGCATGTGATCGAGGTCACACAGCCGCAGGGACACAGCACGAGCGGCTCGCACGAACGCTACAAGACTCCCGAACGGCTCAAGTTCGAGGAGGAATACGACTGCATCCGCAAGATGCGCGAGTGGATGATCGAAAACCGCGTCATCTCGGACCCCGAACTTGCCGCGCTCGAAAAAGCCGACTACGAGGCTGTGGAGGGAATCCGCAAACTGGCGTGGGAGGCGTATTTCAACCCGATTCTCGAAGAGCGCGCCCAGGTGATGGATATGCTGGATGAGATCGCCACGACTTCGAGTCATGCGTCAGAGTTGGCGAATGTTCGGGAACGGCTGGCAAACCTCCCGTCGGTGACGAGGCGGGATATTCATGCCGCGGCGCATGAGGCTTTGCGAATCCTGCGCGATGAGGCGAATCCATCCAAGCAGGTTTTGGTCCAATGGAAGAATGAACAGGATGCGGTCAATCTCGAGCGATACGGTTCGCATTTGTACAGCGGTACGGCGCTGAAGGTGAAGGAGGTCAAGCCTGTGTATTCGGCGTCTTCGCCGACGGTGTTCGGCTTCGAGGTGATGAACGCCGCGTTCGACGCCATGCTGAGGCGCGACCCGCGCGTGATTGCCTTTGGCGAGGATGTGGGCAGGCTGGGCGATGTCAATCAGGGTTTCAAGGGCTTGCAGGAAAAATACGGCGAGTACCGCGTGACGGATACGGGCATCCGCGAGGCGACGATTTTGGGGCAGGCGATTGGGATGGCGATGCGCGGGCTGCGTCCGATTGCGGAAATTCAGTATCTCGATTATCTGCTGTATGCTTTGCAACTCATGAGCGACGATCTGGCGACGCTGCACTGGCGCACGGCGGGGGGGCAGGCGGCGCCTGTGATTGTCCGCACGCGCGGGCATCGGCTGGAGGGCGTCTGGCATTCAGGTTCGCTGATGGCGGGCATTATCCATCTCGTGCGCGGGATGAACGTGCTGGTGCCGCGCGATATGACGCGCGCGGCGGGCTTCTACAACACGCTGTTGAAATGCGACGAGCCTGCGGTGGTGGTGGAGGTGTTGAACGGTTACCGCGTGAAGGAACGACTGCCCGATAACATCGGCGAGTTTACGGTTCCGCTTGGCGTGCCTGAGGTCATCCGCGAGGGCAGCGATGTGACGCTGGTCACGTATGGCGCGTGCTGCCGCATTGCGCTGGATGCGGCGCAGAAGTTGTCGAAGGCGGGCATCGAGGCGGAGGTGATTGACGTGCAGTCGCTTCTGCCGTTCGATGTAGAGGGGCGGATTGTCGAGTCGCTGAAGAAGACCAACCGCATTGTGTTTCTCGATGAAGACGTGCCAGGCGGGACGACGGCGTATATGATGCAGGAGGTCATCGAAAAACAAGGCGGCTATTTCCACCTCGATTCCCCCGCGCGGACTCTCTCAGGCAAGGCGCATCGTCCCGCGTATGGGAGCGACGGCGATTACTGGTCCAAGCCGAATGCCGAAACAATATTTGATACGGTTTATGAAATGATGCACGAGGTTGATCCTGATCGTTATCCAGCGATTCATTAACCGCGGAGACGCAGAGTACGCAAAGGATTTACCCTCACCCGCCCTGCGGGCACCCTCTCCCTTTCAGGGAGAGGGGTGGGGTGAGGGGCGTAAAGGAGAATTTATGGCGACAAAAGTTCTGGTTCCATTGCTCGGCGAAGGTGTGGAGGAAGTTACGGTCACTAAATGGCTCAAGCAGGAAGGCGACTCGGTCAAGGAGTTGGAACCCCTGCTTGAAGTGAACACTGATAAAGTCGACACGGAAATCCCTGCGCCCGCTTCGGGGACGGTGTTGAAGATTCTGGCGGAGGAAGGGTCCCCTGCAAAGGTGGGGACGGTACTGGCGGTGATCGGGAAACCTGGGGAAGCGATTGACGGTGGACAGTTATCGGTAAGCAGTGAGTCAAAAGTCGAAAGTCGAAAGTCTGTGCCAGAACCTGCGACCTTCGACCTGCGACCTGCAACGAGGCAAGACCTCGGCTTCATTTCTCCTGTCGTTGCGAAGATCGCTGCGGAGCATGGAGTTAACTTGCAGGAGGTGAAAGGGACGGGGTTGAACGGGCGAATCACGAAGAAGGATGTGCTGAATTACGTGGAAAGCGGCAGGAAGGCCACAGACCGTGGACCGCAGACAATGGTCAGCCGTCCACCGTCCATCGTCGCGCCGATAGAGGGCGACCAGCTTATCAAGCACACCGTCATCCGCAAGCAGATCGCCGAACACATGGTCATGTCCAAGCATACGTCGCCGCACGTGCTGACCGTCATGGAAGCGGATATGAGCCGCGTGGTCAAACATCGCGCCGCGAACAAGGATGCGTTTGCGCGGGATGGGGTTAATCTCACGTTCACGGCATATTTCATGATGGCAATCGTGGCGGGGTTGAAGGCGTATCCGCTGGTGAACTCTTCGTGGACGGACGAAGGTTTGCTCGTTCACAAGGCAATCAATATCGGCATGGCGACTTCGCTGGGCGAGGAAGGCTTGATTGTCCCCGTCATCAAGGGCGCGGATAATCTGTCCTTGCTGGCGATGGCGCGCACAGTGAACGACCTTGCCAACCGCGCCCGCTCGAAGAAACTCCAGCCCGACGATGTCAAAGGCGGGACGTTCACGCTGACCAATCACGGCGTGAGCGGATCGTTGTTCGCGTTTCCCGTCATCAACCAGCCGCAGTGCGGAATTCTGGGCGTCGGCGCGATGCAGAAGCGGGTCGTGGTCATAGATGACGCGATTGCCATCCGCCCGATGGTGTATCTCTCGTTCGTGTTCGATCACCGCATTTTGGACGGCGCGTCCGCAGATTGGTTTTTGGCGAAGGTAAAGGAGACGCTGGAGAATTGGGCATAGAGTTCCAAGTGTCAAGTTCCATGTGTCACGTGTCAAGTGCCACGTGTCAAGTGTCAAGTGTCAAGTTTCAGGTTTCAGGTTATAGGTATTGAGGAATAGTCATGTCAGAGAATATCGTTGATCATGCCGAGGTGAAAATCCACCCGCCCGTGCTGACGTCAATTCACGTCGCGGGGGCGGTTTCGTTGAACTGGCTGATGCCCTTTCCCGAGTCTTTGCCGCAAATTTTCAAAACGTTCGGCATTGTTTTCGTGCTGGCAGGGTTGACGCTGGCTTTCCTCGCCATCCGCGAATTCGGGCGCGCCCACACCACGCTCGATCCGCACGGAGCGGTCAGCGCGCTCGTCACCAGCGGACCCTATCGCTTCTCACGCAACCCCATTTACCTGGGATTCGTCTGCACGCTGATCGGGCTTCCGCTTGCGCTGGGAACGGTTTGGGGCGCGGCGTTGAGTCCGATTTTGGTTTTGGGACTCAACGCGCTGGTGATTCGATACGAAGAGGCATACCTGGAGAAAAAGTTTGGGGAGGCGTACACAGGCTACAGGTCACGCGTGAGACGCTGGCTGTAGTGGTGTACAATCGAAGCATTCCAAAAGTCAAACGGAGTTAACTCATGGCTGAAAATTTCGATGTCGTTGTGATCGGCGCGGGACCCGCGGGATACGTCGCCGCGATTCGCGCCGCGCAACTCAAACAGAAAGTCGCGATCGTGGATAAGCAATGGCTGGGCGGCGTGTGTCTCAACGTGGGATGCATCCCGTCGAAGTCGCTGCTCAAGAACGCGGAGGTGGCGCACACCCTGCGCGAGCGCGGCAAGGATTTTGGTTTCTCGTTCGATAACCTGAAACTGGATTACAGCGTGGCCGTCAAGCGCTCGCGGCAGAACTCGGACAGGCTGACCAAGGGCGTGGGCTTTTTGATGCGCAAGAACAACATCGCCGTTTTCATGGGCGAAGCGCGTCTGACCAAGCCGACAGTTGTTTCCGTTACCGATAAAGACGGCAAGACGACGGAGTTATCCGCCAAGAACATCATCGTGGCGACGGGCGCGAGCGCGGCGGTGCCTGCGGCGTGGAAAGTGGACGGCGAGAAGGTCGTCACGTATTGGGAGGCGATCCTTCAGGAAAAACTTCCCAAATCTGTGATCGTAATCGGGTCGGGCGCGATCGGCGTGGAGTTTTCGACGGTCTGGAATTCCTACGGCGTGGACGTGACCATCGTCGAGATGCTGCCGCGCCTTGTTCCGCTCGAAGACGAGGAAATCTCGAAGGAACTCGAAAAGGAGTTCAAGAAGCGCGGCATCAAGTCGCTGACGGGGCATAAGGTCGAATCCGTCGAGGCGGCGAAGACGGGCGTGAAGGTCAAGGTGTCGGCGGAGGGGAAGGAAACGGTCCTCGAAGCAGACCAGGCGCTGGTTGCCATCGGCTTCCGTCCCAATTCGAAGGGACTGGGGCTGGAGGAGGTCGGCGTGAAGATCAACGAACGCGGCTTCGTCGAAATCAACGAGAAGATGCAGACCAGCGTGCCGAACATCTACGCCATCGGCGATGTGACGGGCAAACTCATGCTGGCGCACGTCGGCTCGGCGATGGGGATCGTGGCGGCGGAGGTCATCGCGAGCGCGGAGACGGTCACGCTCGATTACGAGATGATGCCGCGCGCCACCTATTGCCAGCCGCAAATCGCCTCGTTCGGTCTCACTGAGGCGCAGGCGAAGGAGCGCGGTTATTCGGTGAGGATTGGGCGGTTCCCGTTCCAGGCGAACGGCAAGGCGCTGGGGCTGGGCGATTACGGCGGCTTCGTCAAGATCGTGGTGGATGAAAAATACGGCGAGATTTTGGGCGCGCACATGATCGGTCCCGAAGTGACCGAACTGCTCCCCGAACTGACGCTGGCGCGCATGATGGAACTCACCCCGCACGAGATCGCGCGCAACGTCCACGCGCACCCGACGCTTTCGGAAGTGCTGATGGAAGCGGCGCACGGCGCGGGTGGGACGCCGATCCATATTTAGCGGGCAGACTTCCGAAGTCTTGTAGACTTCGGAAGTCTTTTTTATCAGCGGGGAAAAGGTTGTTTGAACAGAAGCAGGCTCAAGTCAGGGGGAGGCGGGAACTTCGTCCGACCAAAGCCAGTCTTATGGGTATAATGCAATTCCATCGTCATTGTGATTGGATCATCATCGCAGGGTAGGAGGTCAATGTGAACGACCGCAAGAGTACATCGCCATCTCCCACACAGCCGCGCAACGGGCATCTTGTTTCCCAGCGGGGGTTGTTGAGCCTGGTGATGCTGCTCATCAGTCTGGGAGCGCTGGGCATTGCCATGCTCGGCGGAGCCAAATTGGCGTATGACATCCTCGGACCTTCCAGCGGCACCTCGCCTGGCTTGTTTGCGGCGGTGATCTCTCTGGGCATTGCGTACCTGATCGGCTGGCTGGCGGCGATGCTGGCGATTCGCGTTTATGGGAATTTGATCCTGCCGATTCTAATCAACGCATTGATGTGGATTTGTCTGGCGGGGATTTGCTACCTGTATGTCGAAATTCTGGAACGCCTGTATATGCAGCAGTACGATTTCTGGCGCTTTTGGAAGTACGTGATCGTTATGCTGGGAGGGCTGGCGGCGCTGGTGGGACTGCACTTGATTGTGGAAGGACACAATCTGCGCCCGTTTGCGATTCCTCTGCTGGTCACCAGCCTGATTCAACTGGGGTTGATTGTGTTTCGCTATGTGTTTGCGGGCGGCAAGTCCATTTATCTATTGGGGGACCTGTTCTTCCTGTTTGGGATGTCCGCCTTTTCGATTTTGATGCTGGCGCATATCGGATTGCTCCACCCGCTGCGGGCGCGTTTCACCAGTTACTTCGACAGGAACAGCACCTCGATTCGGACTCAGGATTGACCTGCTCCCGTTTCGATGAAAACTTCCGAGGCTGAAAACGGCTTCGGAAGTTTTCGATTCCAACATTTCCATGGCGAGAAGGGAAAAATAAGAGTTTCGTTAAGAACTGTCTGTACTGCTTGACAAGCTGGACAAAAACTGTAAAATATGAAAATAAATGTACAAAATATGTGCATAAATCAGGCAATAAAATTTAGAAATAAGGAGTAAAGAAGATGAAACGTTTTAGCATTTTTGCCCTGCTGGTGACGGTCACCGCTCTGGTGCTTGCCGCCTGTGCGCCCGCCGCCACCCCCACCCCGGCTCCCGAGCCGACGGCAATGCCCGAACCGACCGCCCAACCTGAGCCTGAAATCATGCTCAAGGATATCGTGGATACCGCCGTCGCCGATGGCCGCTTCCAGACGCTGGTTGCCGGCGTTCAAGCCGCTGACCTCGTGGACACTCTCAAAGGTGAAGGTCCTTTCACCGTTTTCGCCCCCACCGATGATGCCTTCGCCAAACTGCCCGCCGGTACGCTCGATGAACTGCTCAAACCTGAGAACAAGCAAGCGCTTACCGACATCCTGCTCTACCATGTCGTTTCCGGCAAGGTCATGGCAGCGGATGTGAGTGGACTCACGAGTGCCGCCACTGTTCTCGGCAAAGACGTTGCCATCAAGGTTGACATGGGTAATGTCTACATCAACGATGCGCAAGTCGTCATCACCGACATCGAGACCTCCAACGGCGTGATACACGTGATTGACACGGTCCTTCTGCCCCCCGCGGAGGAAGCCGCCGCTCCGGGCACCATTGTCGACATTGCGGCCGCCGACGAACGCTTCAGCACTCTGGTTGCCGCTGTGACCGCCGCCGGTTTGGCTGAAACCCTCGCTGGTGAAGGTCCCTTTACGGTCTTTGCTCCCACCAATGACGCCTTTGCGGCTCTGCCCGCAGGCACGCTCGACAGCCTGCTCCTGCCGGAAAACAAACAAACACTGACCGACATCCTGCTCTACCATGTCGTTTCGGGCAAGGTCATGGCTTCCGATGTTGTTGGTCTCTCCGCCGCTCCGACCGTTCTGGGCAAGGACATCACCATCACCATCAAAGACGGCAAAGTATTCCTGAACGACACTGTCCAGGTGATCATCACCGACATCGAAGCGTCCAATGGCGTGATCCACGTGATTGATGCGGTTCTCCTCCCGCCTCAATAACTCTTCTCCTCACGTTTGGGATTTGGTAAAGAACGGACGGGCGTATGCCTGTCCGTTCGATTCTGGCGAAAACCTCCCGAAGGTTGACTATTTCGCCAGCGGGATTTGAATAATGAACGTACTGCCCGGCAGTTTTTCCTCGTCGTAGCCGGGGCTTTCCACCCAGATTTTTCCCTGATGCGCCTTGACGATGCCCGCCGCAATGGCAAGCCCCAACCCCGGTCCGCCGCCCTTGAACTTGGTGCGCCCCGAAGAATGCAATTCCACCTTGCCCACCTGGTAGAGTTTTTCGAAGATCATTTCCTTATCGGCGGCGTTGATTCCGATGCCGGTGTCGCGGATGCGGATTTCGCACATGTCGCCGCGCCCATCGTTGACGGTCGCCGCGCTGATGTAGATCGAGCCGCCATCCGGCGTAAACTTGATGGCGTTGACGACGACATTATCCAGCGCTTTGAGCAGGAGTTCGGAATCCGCCCGCAGTGGAGGCAGATCGTTGATGACAGGATCGAGTTCGAGCGTGAGGCGGCGCGTCTGCAAATCCTGGGTGTAATCCTTTTGGATGAGGCGCAGGAGCGTCCCGAGAGTCACCTTCTCGAAATGAGGCGACAGCACCTGGTTTTCGAGACGCGCCACATCCAGCATGCTGTTGACCACTTGATGCAGGCGTTCAGTGCCTTGTAAAACGCCGTCCATGGCAAGCCGCAGGGTGTTGTCGTTTTGAACGGCGGGAGCGCCTTTGATCATCCCCATATACCCCTTGATGACGGTCAGCGGCGTACGCAATTCGTGCGCCGCCACCTGGATGAAGTCGCTTTTGTTCTTATCGAGTTTTTCGAGACGGCTGATGACCTTGTTGAGTTCATCCACGCGCTGTTCAACCATGCGTTCGAGCATCTGATTGAAGCGGTTCAGGTCGTCGTACAAACGCGCGTTCTCGAGCGCGATGGAGGCCTGAATGGCGAACGTGCTGGCGAGTAAAACGTCATCCTGAATGAACGCGCCCGCCCGCTCGCGGCTCATGGTCAGCATGCCAATCACCCTGTTTTTCGCATACAGGGGAATGCCCACCCATGAACCGTCCACCGGAAGCCATTCGGGCTGACGCCAGTCTTTCATGTCTTTGATATCACCAATAACGAGCGGTTCAGCCTGCCTGACAATCGTTTCGTAGACGTTCACGCCGCGTATTTCGTAACTCAGATCCTCCACCGGGACATACTTCGGGAACCCCAAATGACCGCGCAGGCGCGGCACACCGTTGACGTCTTCCAGAAACAACGCGCACCGGGATACCGGTACGATTTGCGTCAACTGCTCGACGATTTGCTGGGGGACCTCCGCCTCGGTGGAGAGTGAAGACAACTGACGCGAGGCGCGCGTCAGCGCCTCTGCCGAACGACGCCTTGCCTGTTCGCTGGAATACAAACCTGCGTTTTCCTCCGCGGTCCTTTCGGCAAATTCCTTGGCAATCGCCAATTCCTGCGCCCTTTCACGCGCCTCTGCCAGAAGGCGCTCCACCTCCCTTTGTGCCTGTTCCCTCTGCGAGACCAGCATGGTGCGGAGCAGGGCACTGCTGACCAGGTTGCGGATGCGAACGTAAATCTCCCAATCGTCCGGTCCCTTTTCAATCCACATAAAGCCGAAGCGATTCTTTGCCAGCGTCAACGGCATGACCACGGCGGTGTAGCGGTGATCTTCGGGGGTCTTGCCGCGCGGCACCAGTTGACCGGTTCCCATCGGGACCTGTTTGCGGGGAATTTCGAACTTCGCATTCTCATATTGGAACAATAACTTATAACTCTCCGGCGTGGGCGCGGTGATGGATTGCGGCGAACTGACATCGCTATAGAACATCACATACCAGCGTTCGATTCCCATAATAGGGAAATGTTCCGAAATGGCTCTTCCAATCTCCTCTATGCTCATGGCTGGAGCCATCGAAAAACTGAACCCCTGCAACAAATTCTCCTGTTGCTCCAACGCCAGCCGCTGGTACGCCTGCCAGCGTTGTGACAATTCTCCCGTCAGCAAGCGCGCCTGTTGGAAGAGGTTCTCCGCCTGCAACATGACGGTATGACTGGTGATGCCGCTCAACGCGTACCGGCGCATCGTTGAAATGACGTTGTGCCAGATCGAGGGCGGGATGTTATGGCTCTGCATCAATTCGATCATGGCGTTGATCGTTTTAAGGAACTCGTCGCCGGTGGTCTTTTCGTGCAGCGTCATCAGGAAGGCATCCCACACTCGACCAAAAACGTCCCTGAATGGCGGGATGGCCGGGTCCTGCTCCGTGATTCCCGCCGAATTGAGCAGGGCGCGCATGGCGGCTTCGCGTTTGTTCTCCAATTTACCCGTCCTGGCAACATCGCGCGGGGCGACCGCCGCCTGCCGTACGTTTTCTGGCAGGCACCCGCATGACCAGCGCACGAGCATCTGGGTGGGCGTGACGATCTGCTTTTGCACCGCGTCACCCCGGAGGCGTTTCACCAAAGCCTGCAAGGCGCTCCTGCCCGCCGTATAGAAAGATTGCCGCACGGTGGTCAACGGCACGCCCATGGATTGAGCCTCGCGCAAGTCGTCGAAACCGGTCACAGCCACATCGTCCGGTATGCGAATGCCGCGCTGCTGCAGAGCCTCCAGCGCGCCAAATGCCATGCGGTCGTTTGCCGCTACAACAGCCTGAAAACGCGATCTTCTCTCGTCCAGCAGGATGCGCACCGCCTCGCGCCCGCTTTCCTGTGTAAAATCCCCCGTGACTACAAGGTCGTTATCGAAGCGCAGATTGTGCGATTTGAGTTCATCCTTGTAGGTTTGAAAACGCTGATCCGAGTCGATCTGTCCCCTCAAACCGCAGATAAACGCAATGCGCTTATAACCGTGTCCCTCGATCAGGTGACGCATGAGAGCGCTCATCCCGTCCGCGTTGTTCGGGATAAACATCGTCGCCCCCTCCACCGATACGGATTGCGTCACGATGGGAATATCAATGTGGGCATTGCGAAAGGCTTTCAAATCCGCATCACTGACGCCGTAGGCGACATCTGCGGCAAGTAACAACCCGTCGAACTGCCCCGGCTTGGCAAGATCGTACAAGCCAAAGGAGGTTCTGGAACCGTCCCCGGGCATTGAAGCGAGCCGTCCCCCAATGAAATGCACAAGATTGACGTTCAATTCCCGTGCGGCATCCTCAACCCCTGCGAGGAATTGCGTCCCCCAGCCGCGCCCCACCTGCGATGCAAATACGCCGATTGTCTTTCTCTCTGAGGATGCCATATGCATTTCACTCCCGGAAGAATGGCAAAATTATATCCCCAAAAATCGACGCAAGTAAAAAGAAGAATGACAAATTGATGTCTGATTCGAATCCCGTCCATGAGCCAAACGCGGCCGGCTTCGAGGTCAATGGCATCCTTGCGAAGCATTGTCAGAAATATAGAAACCATTCCAGCCGCTTTGGACGTATAATCGGCAAATTCACGGAGAGTCCTTCCATGACAGACCTGAAACGTACCGCTCTGAAAATTACCCTCGTTCTTTTCATTGCACAGAGTCTTGCATCCGCAGGCTTCATCGCCGCCGCGGCGATCAACCCCATTCTCGGCGCAAAACTGGCACCCAGCCGTTCGTTGGCAACCCTGCCGACGGCGGTTTACCTCTTGAGCGGGGCGCTCTCGGCTTCGGGGTGGGGCAACCTCATGGATCGTATCGGGCGTCGCAACGCAATCGTCCTGGGGCTTTTGCTTGGCGCACTTGGCAATGTTCTTGTTCTGGCTGCGATTCAAATCTCGCTGTTCGCGCTGGTATTGATCGGTCTCATGATGATGGGCATGACCAACAGCGCCGTACTGCTCGGTCGTTTTGCCGCGGCGGAGGTCAACCCGCCCGACCAGCGCGGGCGCGCCATCTCGCTGGTGGTATTGGGAGGCGTGATCGGAACGATTCTAGCGCGCCTTTCCGCCGTGCCCATGAGCGGATTGGTTGTCAGCATGGGCATGGACGAACTGGCAGGCGCATATTTCACTACACTGGTGTTATTTTCAATCGCTTCTGTCTTTGTATTCATTGGTTTGCGCCCCGATCCGCGCGAAGCGGGCAGGGAAGTGGCAACACTCTATCCCGAAAGCATCCCGCACGGCAAGTCGAGACCCGTCGCCCAAATCCTGCGCCAGCCGGCGGCGGCAACCGCAGTCACCGCAATGACGCTGGGACAGGTGGTGATGGTTGCCATCATGGTCGTTACCTCTCTGCATATGGAAGATCACATGCACCCGCGCAGCGACATCTACTCGGTCATTTCGGCGCATACGTTCGGGATGTATGCCCCCTCGATCATTTCCGGCTGGCTGCTGGATCGCTGGGGGCGCGGCAGGATGATTCTGATCGGTTCGGCGACCCTCCTGTTGTCCTGCATCACAGCCCCGCTTTCGCCGGATGTCCTGCCGCTCGGCATTGCGCTTTTCCTGCTCGGCGTAGGCTGGAATTTCTGTTTTGTAGGCGGCTCCACCCTGCTCGCCGATCAACTCTCTCCTCTCGAACGTTCGCGTACACAGGGAACGAATGACCTGCTCGTGGGGCTTGCCTCGGCGGTCATCAGCCTTTCAAGCGGCATCATCTTCAACACCACCAGTTACACGATGATGGCGATCATCGCCGGGGCGCTCTCGCTCGTGCCGCTGGTCATGTCGGTGTCGTTCCTGAGAAAAACGAATGTACCAGCCGTTGCCTGAATAAAACATCCCGCAAAGCGCAACACTCGCGGGATGTTTCGTACCGTTTACTGTGCACGGACTGCCGGTTGACTGTTCACTTCCGTATCATCGTCAACAACATCTTGACACGCGTCAAGGCTCTGAGGGCGTGCGGCTCGTCGGCGGGCAGGATGATGGCGTCGCCGGTCTTCAAGTGGTATGGCTTGCCGGAGATTCTGACCTCCGCGGCGCCATCCAATAGATGAACGAGCGCGTCGAACGGCGCCGTGTGCTCGCTCAATTCCTGATCCTTGTCGAAGGCAAAAATTGTGACATTGCCTCCCGTTGCCCTGGCGATCTGGCGGCTCACCACGGAGCCTTCGTTATAGGCGACCAGGTCAGCCAGATGCAAAACCTCGGATTTGGGCGCTGTAGGCATTACTTCACCTCGATACGATAGCTGGCGGGAATGGTCGTAAAGCGCGTGGTACCGGTGACAATCAGGACAGCCTCGTCGCCCGCTCGAAGCGACAGGGGAAATTCAACCGACTGATCCGGGTTGAGTTTTATTTCGGTCACCGTGGTGGTTTCGCCTCGAAGGATGAGCGATAGACGATAGGTTTGCGGAAGAATATTTTCGACACGCGCGAACCCCTCCGCCGACCAGCCACCGTCATCCGTCTCGAAATCGGACCGATAGCCGATCGCCTCCACCCGAACATCGTCCAAAAGCAAACCTTCCCCATTGACCGCTGCATCGGTGACGTATTCGAAACGGATCAGGATGTTCTTCCCGGCGAACTTCGAAAGATCCACCGTCTCCTCGATCCATCCGCCGCTCGCGCCGGTATATCCCCAACCGTAGGAATTGCCCGAGGGGTTGTAATCCGTGCCCGAGGGTGTTTTGAGTATTTCCCATCGCTGGCCGTCGGTGGAGGCTTCGACGTAAAAAAAATCCCAATCCTCCTCGATATCGTACCACGTCCAATAACTGATCGCCACGGGACCGCTCACGCCGGTCAGGTCGAACTCACGCGTCAAAGTCATGTCCGATTCGTCGCCCTTGTTCGACCAGAAGGCATACTTCCCGGAGTGCACCTCGGTGGGCAAAAGACGAATGCCCGTCGAACCGCTGAAACGCAGGGTGTAATCGCCCGCACAACTGATGTTGATGTAATCAATGCCGTATTGGTTCACCTTGAATTCCCGCGGCGGCTGCGGACAGGTTGTAATCGTATCGGTATCAGAAGTGCGGGGAACGTCGGGATAATTGTAATAGGCATAGCGTCCGTCTCCCACACGTTCGTCGTTCAAATACAACGCCGCCGCCCAATCCACAAACACATCGTCAGCTGTGACGATCTCACCGGTAAGCGGATCCGCAATACCGAGATCGGCAAGAGTATCATCCACGCCGGAAAGATCGTTTTCCGGATTGGTATTCAGGGCTTTTGTGGCTTCTTCGCCAAAACGATCGAGAAAATAGGCAAGATACAGAAAGGACTGCCCGTAATGCGGTCCGTTGTCTTCCATACTGTCGCCCCAGGTGTTCAATTGCAGGTCGGGGTCCAGGGTATACGCCCAATCATGTCCTCCGACGCTGTACCCGTTCAGAAACATTCCTACATCGGCAAACCCTTCGGTCATCCACGTTGCATCGTTGCGGTCAGAGGCAAACTGAATCATATGCACGAATTCGTGCGCCAGAACGCCGTAGGTGAATTCGTCCGCCAGATCTTGTGTGGTGCTAAGCATGTACGTTTCGTGCGCGTTGGAATACTCTTTGACCAGCGGGTGAAATGAGTCGGACGAATTGAAGTACCCCGCCACACCGCTTCCCAAACCGCTGGCGTAGATGACAAAGATACGCGGGTCGCCATCTATGCCGGGGTTATTTTCATTACCGAAGAATTCGCGGTCAGTGGGATAGATCTTTTCTTCAAAGGTATCCATCAGCCGTTTCACGTCGGATTCATTGTAACGAGCCCCCTCCTCCGCCCAGAAATAGGAGTGTGGCGTGAGGTACACCAGCCGGACAGTGATCTGACGGTGCTTTGCCGTATCGTTGTTGGTGATCCAGAATTGTTCCGTATCGCCGACCTTGTAGGTCTTCCCCGGCACGGTTCGGGGAACATCGCAAACTCCCTTCAGGCGGCACGCCAGATCGTACGGATCGTTCTCCGGAACCAGGGTCAGATTCAGCGTTTCCAGCGTCTCCGACGAAACGGATTCCACCTGCCCCTGCTGGGTTTGTTCCGAGGTGGGGCTGGGAGGTATCGCCGTGGCAACAACCTCGAGCGTCGGCTCGAACGTGGGAAGGGAAATATCAATAGGAACCTGCCGGGACGCCCGATAGACGATAACCCCTGCCGCGACAATGAGGAGACAGGCACAGCACAACAGGACGGACACAATGCCGCCGACAACCTTGGGAACAATGGATGAAGATGGATTGGGATTTGATTCCATGCCGAAAAGATGAACCCTTTGCGAAAAATTTTCCCCATGATAAATTGAAAACTCAAAAACGGCGAGGGAAAACGCAGGGGCGACAAAGGTCACCCCTGCATACCATCCTCATGCATCTGCGTGCTGTTCTCGCTTCTTTTTCACCGGCTCAGAGGTTTGGAAGATGATTTTGTTCTTCTCCTCGTCCACATCCACATGCACGGTGGCGCCTTCTTTGAATTTGCCGCCCAGCAATTCCACAGAAAGCGGACTCTCGACATGTTTTTGGATCGCCCGGCGCAAGGGGCGCGCACCAAATGCCGGATCATAACCTTCCTTTGCCAGCCATTTGCGCGCCGCGTCGCTCAATTCGATGGTGATGTTATATTCGTTCAGGCGGTCCTGCACTTCCTTCATTTGCAGAACGACGATCTCTTCCATCTGTTCGACCGAGAGAGGCGAGAACATGATGATCTCGTCTATACGGTTCAGGAACTCGGGACGGAACGCGCTCTTTAGCGCCTTTTCGATCTTATCATGCGCCTCGCGCTCCTCACTGGTGGCTTTCGATTGGACAAAGCCCAGCGCTCCGCCCTTTCTCACATATTCGGTACCCAGGTTCGAGGTCATGATGAGAACCGTATTCCGAAAATCCACAATATTACCCTGACCGTCGGTCAGGCGTCCGTCGTCCAAAATCTGCAACAGAGCGTTCCAGACCTCCGGATGCGCCTTCTCGATCTCGTCGAACAGCACGACTCTGTAGGGACGCCGCCGAACCGCCTCGGTCAATTGTCCGCCCTCTTCGTAACCGACGTAACCGGGAGGCGCTCCGAACAGACGCGAGACCGTATGTTGTTCGCGGTATTCGGACATGTCAATGCGCACCAGCGCATCCTCATCGTCGAACATGAACCAGGCGAGCGCTTTGGCCAGCTCCGTTTTGCCGACACCCGACGGACCGATGAAAATAAACGAACCGATCGGACGGCTCGGATCCTTCAAGCCCGATCGTGCGCGGCGGATGGCGTCGGAAATAGCATGAATGGCCTCCTCCTGTCCGATGATGCGTTCATGCAACCGCGCTTCCATGTGCAATAATTTTTCGGCTTCGGTCTCCATCATCTGCGAAACCGGGATGCCCGTCCACTGATGCACCACCGCGGCGATGTCGTCCACATCCACCACCTCGTCCAATTGATGTTCGGATTCCCACTTGTCGCGTTTTGCATGGTAGTCCTCTTCCAGTCTCAATCGTTCCGATTTCTTTCGCGCGGCAAGTTCATAGTCACGATTCAACCCCGCCTGTTCCTCCTCGGCTTGCAGTTTTTCGATCTCGGTCTTCATCGCTTTGAGATCGGGCGGCATGGAATAGAGCGCCACACGCAGTTTGGCGGCGGCTTCGTCCATCAAATCAATGGCTTTGTCGGGCAGACGGCGGTCGGTGACGTACCGATCCGCCAGGCGCGCCGCGGCAACCAGCGCATCATCCGCAAAACGGACTTTGTGATGCGCCTCGTACCGGTCGCGCAAGCCCTGCAGCATTTTGATGGTGTCATCCACGCTGGGCTCTTCCACATAGATTGGAGCAAAGCGGCGTTCGAGCGCCGCATCCTTTTCGATGTGCTTGTGATACTCGTCGAGAGTGGTCGCGCCGATGCATTGGAGTTCGCCGCGCGCCAGCGCCGGCTTGAGCATGTTGGAGGCGTCCATGGCGCCCTGGGCGGCCCCCGCGCCGACGACGGTGTGTAATTCGTCAATCATCAGGATGATGTCGCCCTGTGCCCGCTGAACTTCCTCCATCACGGCTTTGAGTCTTTCCTCGAATTCGCCTCTGAAGCGGGACCCGGCGATCATCGCGCCCAAATCGAGCGCCACCACCCGTTTGCCGGAGAGGATCTCCGGCACGTCGTTATTGGCGATTTTCTGGGCAAGGCCCTCGGCAATGGCGGTCTTGCCGACGCCCGCTTCGCCGATCAGCACCGGATTGTTCTTGGTGCGGCGGGAAAGTATTTGAATTAATCTCAAAATCTCATTGTCCCGCCCAATGACCGGGTCCAGTTTGCCTTCACGGGCAAGTTGGGTGAGGTCGCGGGAGTATTTTTCGAGAGTGCGGTAGCGGGATTCCGCCTGCGGGTCGGTGACGCGCTGTCCGCCGCGCAGGTCCTGAATGGCGGCATAGACGCGGTCACGCGTCAACCCGGCAGATTCTAGAATGCGCGCGGCAGGCGTGTTACGCTCGGTAAGGATGGCGAGGAAGATGTGCTCGGTGGAGATGTACTCGTCCTTGAGGCGGTTGGCTTCCTCGTTGGCAAGGTCAATGATTCGTTTGACGCGCGGGGTGATGAAGATCTGCCCGGCGCCGCCGCCGAAAATGTTGGCTTTAGGGCTGGCGCGCAGGGTGGCGTCAAGGCGTTCGGTCAACGCTTCGGGGCTGACGCTCAGTTTTTCTAAAATCTGGGGGATGACTCCGCCGGGCTGTTCGATCAGCGCCAGCAGGATGTGTTCGGTGTCGATCTGGTTATGGCCGTAGCGCTGGATGATCTCCGCGGCGCGTTGGGCGGCCTCCTGGGCTCTCTCGGTAAATCGGTCGAATCGCATCATGGGGGTTTTTTCCTTTTCAGAGACCCTAAAGGTCTCAAAGACCTTTAGGTCTAGTGGGACAAGTGCGATTATAACAAAACCGTCCTGACGGATTGTCAACACGGTGTAAGAGGAGTGTTGGAATTTGCCGGTTCTCAACCCACCCGGAACCGGATGACCACATTATCTCCCACATTATTTTCATCGGATCAACAAGCGCCCACGGAATATACCAGGCGATGACGACGACAATGGCGCTCAGCGCAATCCATCCCGGATAAAAGAACCGGCGGGCTTTTCATTGTTTGCGATCATCACGAACCTCCTTCCCCTCACCTTTGCTTTCCACGCTTCCAGGATCCCCTCCTGGCTTCCAACCAGTGTTCTTCGTGAACCCCCTCAGCGCTCAGGTAGACACGCTTCAGGATGGCATCCACCTCCGAACCGATTCTCTCCCCTCTTTCGCCTCCATCAATACGAATAGAAACGACGCCAAAGGAAGCGAGCACCGCGTCATCGAAGTCGTCCCTCTCAGGGATACTGCGTGGCAGGATGGCGAAATGCCTCCTAGGTTGCGAGGAGGCAAGCCTCTCCCTCCGCAGGTGATACAGGATTCTGCGAACGTTTCTATCGGTCATGGAGCATCCCACAAAAATGGAGTGAAACTGCCGGAAGAAACTCGCCGCCGCCATGTTGCCAAAACCAAGAAGGTTGTAAAAGGTCTGGTAATAATCCTTTTCGGTCAATACAAGATCGGACGCTTTGACGAGATCCGGGCTTTTCGGATCATCCACATGACTGACATAGCCATGCATGTGATAGACGGGAATGATCCTCCGATCCCGGAACACTTCGCGCGCGCCCTCCCGTGCAACGGGATGCAACAGATGCTTCCCATACTTGCTGTTGAAAGACCCTTCCACCAGGTTGTCATAATTGGTCGTCAGGATGGCACCCACCTTGCGATTGGTCTGCCACCGCCCTCCCGGCGCAGAAGCGATGGGAGAGTCTCCGACCGCCGCACAAAACGTGATGACGGCGTCGAGCGTTTTGTTCTCACGGAACGTCCGGGCGGCAACCATGCCGTGGGATTTCGTCTCGATTTTTCCCTCATAAAGGACCTGCTTGATGAGTTCCTGAACCTTCCCCTTCGGCTTGATGTGGTCGCAAACAAACTGTAGGATTTTTTCCGGGTCCAGTTCGATGTTCGGAGTCTGTCCGCTGCGCCAGCGGGACAATTCATCCTCCAGGAGTTTCACCGTTGTGCGCGGGGCTCCCCGCAGGAACCTTCTATTTCGAGCCCTCTCGAAGAACTCCAATGCAAGTCCCCTCCAATTGGGAACCCCCGACTCCTTGGTGACGCCAGCCCCCAACATAAGGCCGATCTCAGGCACATCGGCATAGATGCGGCAAAGTTCGTTGATGACAGTGTCCTGATCGTTAGCCATTTCCACCTCCACCTACCGTACACTTCTCAGGATGGACCGTCCGGACCCACAACGGTTCGTAACCATTCCATGCGGATCACTCACATACGATTATACGCCTGTCCTCCTCCTGAATGTTATCCACGCGGTGAATCCAATCTGCACACCGTGCGCTTCCATAAGTCATCTCAAAAATGTCACCCTGAGCGCAGTGAAGGGTCGCTACGACCAAAAACAAGAGATTCTTCGGTCGCAACCACCGCTCCCTCAGAGTGACAGGGTATTTTTGAGACAAGTTCTAGAATACCCCCTTCAGGAACAACAGCAAGCCTATAATTGCCAGCGGGATTCCCACAATCGCTCCGATAACCGTCAAACTGACAAGCGCACCGACGATCATCAGCACGATGCCGAGGATCATGGCTATGAGGCGTCCCGTCATCTCGACGATTACAGCAAGCAATTTCCAGATTGCGGCAAAGGGCCAGAGATACCAGGGGATGCGTCTTTCCTGTAGGGTCATTTCTGCCTCCATATGTGTTTCATCTTTACGACTCTCCCGCTTATGACGGGACGGAAGAACCATTTCGATATAACCTGAGTTCGGGATAGGTCGTTGAAACGTCCCGAAGGTTTTACAAAGGGCGATTTTGGCGGTAAAAGCCAACCTTCGGGATGCTTTTTCTGCTTATCCCGAACTAACGTTATATACGCTTAACCCGTGTTAAAGTCGCAGACCGTTCTGCATGATATAATGCCAGTCATGCCAGCCAAATCAATTCGCAGGAAAAAGTTGGAAGAAGAACCGGTCATCGAGTTGGAGCATTTCGAAGAGCCGACAAGTCCGCCTGCCCCTGATCTCGATGAAACGTTTACGTTCAAACGCAGTCATTTTTACGCGGTGATGACCGTTCTCGCCTTTGCCGCAGGCACCCTGCTTGGGTATGTAGTGTGGGGCTTCGATCCGGCGGTGGAAAAATCGGTTGCGGCAGTGCAGGCTGGGGGGCCGATTGTGGAGGCGCCGGTCACTCAATCACCGCAATTCATCCGGTATGAGGTAGCGGTCGAGGGATTCCCCTCCATCGGGCCAAAAGACGCTCCGATTACCATTTTGGAATTCAGCGATTATCAATGTCCGTATTGCCGCCGCTGGCACGAACAGGTATATCAGCCCTTGTTAAATGCCTATCCGGGGAAGATCCGTCTGGTATATCGCCACCTGCCGTTGACATCCATCCATCCCGATGCCTTCTCCGCGGCGGAAGCCGCCATGTGCGCGGGTGAACAGAATGCGTATTGGCAATTTCACGAAAAATTGTTCAGCCGTTCCGAACTGGGCGCCGTTGTGTATGAGCAATATGCCCGGGAACTCGGGTTGAATATGACCTCTTTCGAAACCTGTATCACGGAACGCAAATACCAGGAAGCGGTGCAGGCTGATCTCGATTTTGCCATTGACCTGGGTGTGCGTTCGACACCGACGTTTTTCATCAACGGTCTTGCCATTGTCGGTGCGCAGCCTCTTTCCGTTTTCAAGCAGGTGATTGACAGGGAACTGGCAGGGGAAATTCCGTAGCAACGCCCTCGCACCGAGCAAAAAGAAGCGCATTCCAAACGGTGGACTTTATGGTTCGTTTGGGGCGGAATCATTTTCGGAGGGAAGCAATGAAGAAGTTTGTTGCAGTGGCAGGCAATATCGGCGTGGGAAAATCCACTTTGGTCGAAATGCTTTGCGTGAGGCTGGGTTGGGAACCCTTCTACGAACCCGTCACTGAAAACCCTTACCTCGAGGATTTCTACAAGGATATGGGCTCCTGGTCGTTTCATTCACAGGTGTTCTTCCTGACGCACCGGCTGCGCTCGCATTATAAACTTGGGCAGCATCCCGGTTCCGTGGTACAGGATCGAAGCGTGTACGAAGATGCGGAAATTTTCGCCTACAATCTCTTTCTTCAGGGATATATCAACCAGCGGGATTATCAAACCTATCGCGATCTGTATGAGACGACTTCCCGCCTCCTCCCGCCCCCTGACCTGGTCGTGTATCTGCGCGCATCCGTTCCTACCCTTTTGCACCGCATCAAGCGACGCGGACGCGACTATGAGCGGACAATTTCAGCGGAATACCTTCATGGCTTGAACAATCTCTACGAAGAATGGATTGACAACTTCACGCTTTGTCCCGTTCTTGCCGTTCCCGCCGATCAACTAGATTATGTCTCCCATTCCGGTCATTTGCGCTTGATTGTCGAAAAGGTTCAGGAGAAACTGACCGGCAAGGAAGAGGTTGTATTCGAACCGGATGAGGTGGCGCGCGCCGCGGACGACTAAGGTAGTCTTTGGGGGCGGGATGGTTTTCCGAGAATACTTTCTATAAAACCAAAAAGCCCCATCGAATGATGGGGCTTTTTGGTGGCTCCGCGCCGGTTACGGCAGGGAAGAGTTGATGGTGCTGAATGTGTTGCCGATCTTGGGTCCCAGCAATCGCATGACAGCAATCACAACGATGGCGACGAGCGCGAGGATAATCGCGTACTCGACAAGGCCCTGACCTTTTTCTTTGGGTGCGAACAACATAATGGAAATTCCTTTCTGAAAAAAAATTTGGTAAGTTCCGGGGACCATCCCCGGAACTTTCTATATTGTACTCATACTCCAAAATAGCACAAGAGGAATATTGTTTCTTTTAATTTCAACCTTGTTAGGCTTAAGAATATGATAAGTGCCGGTCTTTTTTTTCACAAATCAGGGGATGGAGGAATTAATCCGGGAAAAAGTGTTCCCAACGCTGGGACCCATGACGCGCATTACGGCAATAACTACAACAGCAACAAACACGAGAATAACCGCATATTCCACAAGCCCCTGACCTTTCTCTTGGATAAAAAACAACATAGCGCCTGCTCCATTATCATATGTTGTAACGATAAATACTTGACCATTTTCGCCGAATAATGTTACAACCCTGGGCGGGTAATTTTCAGTAATTCACGAAAACCCGGCGTAATTTGTGATCTTCGACGGTAGAGACCATCCAATACGCTTCAGCCTTTGGTTTTCCCAAAATTTTTGGAACCGCAGGCAATATCGTTCAGGAGAAGTTCTGGTTGAGAAAAATTCTTGCCTTCGTCCGGCGCATCTTTTTCATTGCAGGAATCGTTGGATTCCTGGGATTGGCTTTACCACGTCTGTTCACTTCCTTATACGCGTGGCAGAAGATTTACACCGTGGAGAACGCTCCCGCTGAACGGGTCGCCATCATCTTTGGAGCCGGTTTACGCCGCGATGGTACACCGACTACCATTCTGCGCGACCGGGTGAAGACCGGTGCACGCCTGTATTTCGAAGGGAAGACGGAAAAACTGCTAATGAGCGGCGATAACCAGGTTGTAGAATACAACGAGCCTGAAGCGATGCGCCAATATGCGCTCTCTCTGGGCATACCAGACGAGGCGATCGTATTGGACTATGCCGGAAGGCGCACCTACGATACCTGTTACCGGGCAAAAGCGATTTTTGGCGTGAAGAGTGCTCTATTGGTGACTCAGAGTTTCCATTTGCCGCGCGCCCTGTTTCTCTGCAACACATTGGGAGTCAAAGCGGCTGGCGTGGAGGCAAACAACTTTAACTACCTGAAGCGCTCTCTTTTCCTGTGGAATCTGCGCGAACAATTCGCCACGGTCACGGCGTTCGTGGATGTATTTTTCGAAAAACCCCTCCCAATATTGGGGAAAGCCGAGCCGATCTTTCTGGATTGATCCATACAACTTATCCACAGGGTTGAGATCTGCCTTGAATGCGACACGAAGAATCACCCGTTGGTACTAGATTCATATCCAGATTTGGGGGATGGAAAGTTTTCCGACTTGCATGTTCAGACAACTAAATTGTGGATAACCATCGTTTATTTGTGGATAAGTGCCTGCCCTTGTGGAGAACTCCTGTTTACTGCATCCATTTGACTAGAGAGCCTACCCCCATATGTGGGGGCTGATCTCGATGGATGTCAAAATATAGAAAACATAAAAAATCTACTTTCGTTGTGGATGAGATGTGGATATGTTTTCAAGATTCTTTCCACAATCAGGCAATGTCCTTTATGGCGGTTCCAACCCTACATCCGGAGCGAGACGGGGGCATCACCCCATATCTGCGGTCATACGGGCTTTGTCCACAGTATCCACAGTTCCTGCTACTGTTACGAGTCCAGTATCCTCTATCATAAGAGTTGCTTGAATAGAAAGGCTTAATCTTGTACAATGCCTTTAGTACAGCCCCTCTTTTCATTGTTGGGAGGTTCCCATGGAGATGATCAAAGTTTCTGCAAACTCCCGTACTTCTGCCGTTGCTGGGGCAATTGCGGGCGTCGTCCGTGAGCATAAACGGGCGGAAGTGCAGGCGATTGGCGCTGGCGCCGTCAATCAGGCAATCAAAGCGCTGGTGCTGGCGATTGGCTATCTCAAAAACGATGGTCTCGACGTAGTCTGCATTCCCGAATTTGCCGATGTAACCATCGAAGACAAAGTGCGCACCGCCATCAAGATCGTGGTGGAGCCTCGATAGCCCGTCCGTACTTGGACATTCCACTTCTAGGGGGCTTATAATATGACATATTGTTCCCCGCCTCCCGCGCAGGGACGTTCGATTCTGTTTACGAGGGCTTGTCTGCCCTTCGAACTTTATGCGCCGTCCAAAACCTTTTGTCCGTTTTCTGTTCTTCATTTTTTTGCTTGCCTGTCTGTTGACCGGGCTGGCGGGGACGGTACGCGTTCCGGTGCAGGCGGCGCCGCAGCGACAGGCAGTTTTTAGCGTAGTGATTAGCGAATTCAGATTTCTCGGACCCGCCGGGGGAAACGATGAATTTATCGAGTTGTACAATCCCACTGCCGCAACGATTGACATCAGCGGTTGGTTGATTCGAGGCTCCAACAATGCCGGCTCCGTCAGCACCCGCGCAACCATTCCTGCCTCGACCTTTCTCGCTCCCGGTCAATATTACCTCGTTGCCAACAACGCAGCGGGCGGCTACAGCGGCGCCACCCTGGCAGACCTGAACTACACCACCGGCATTACGGATGACGGCGGCGTTGCCCTGACCCTGTCCGATGGCGTCACCATCATGGATGCCGTCGGGCTGAGCGCAGGTTCCGCCTATAAAGAGGGAACCCCGCTCACCCCTCTCAGCGGTACGGCAGACCAGAGCTACGAACGAAAGACGGCAAGCGGCGGAGGAAATTGTAACGACACAGACAACAACCAGGCAGATTTCACCTGGAATCAAACAAGCAGCAATCCACAAAATTCTGCCAGCCTGCCGGTGGCATGTATTTCTGTAACCAACGTCACCTCGCCAACCCCAGACGGCACGTACACAACCGGCAACATCATAGATGTTACCGTTTCCTTCAATGCAGTGGTGGATGTCACCGGCACCCCCACGCTGCTGCTGGAAACAGGCATCACCGATCGAACCGCCTCCTACCTCTCCGGCAGCGGAACCAACACCCTGACATTCCGCTATACCGTCGCGGCGGGCGATTCCTCGATTGACCTCGATTATGTCTCGACCTCCGCGCTGGCGTTGAACGGCGGCTCGATTGTCGGCGCAGCCGGAAACGCAATCTTGTTTCTGCCTGATCCGGGCGCACCGGGTTCTTTGAGCGACAACAAAGATATTGTGATTGATAACGGTGCGCCTCCTTCGCTGAACTCCATTCGCCGCCAGAATCCAACTGTTGCAATCACCAATGCCGATACCCTTACCTTCCGCCTGACTTTTACGGAAACGGTCATCGGTGTTGACGCTTCGGATTTTGTGCTGACAGGCGCCACCGGCGCGGCGTTATCGGTGACGGCGGTCAGCGGCAGCGTGTACGATGTAACCGCTTCGGGCGGCACTCTGCCAGCCTATAACGGCGCCGTTGGGCTGGATTTGAATCCCGCTCAAAACATCACGGATGCTCTTGGAAACCCGCTGCCTCTTGCGGAACCTGTCGTTGACGAAACCTATACCCTCGACAATACTGCCCCTTCGGTGATGATCGAACAGGCAACCGGTCAGGCAGACCCCACCGGTGTGCCGCCGGTGCAGTTCACGATCATATTCTCGGAAGCGATCAACCCCTCCACCTTCACCGTCAGCGATATTCGGCAAACCGGCAGCGCAAATTTTATTGCATGGAGCATTACCGATTCGGGCGACAATCAAAATTTCACCTTGACTGCCACATCCATCGGTCAAAACGGGACATTGGTGCCTGTAATTGACGCAGGCACGGTTTTTGACCCGGCCGGCAACACCAACCTTGCCAGCACAAGCATTGATAATTCAGTCACTTATCTGGATACCACCCCGCCCGCTGTGACCATCAATCAGGCAACCGGTCAGGCAGACCCGGCAACCGCATTGCCGATCAACTTTACGGTCGTCTTTTCTGAGCCGATTGTTGCCAGCATCTTCACCCCCTCTGATATTACCCAGACCGGCACCGCCACAGGCATTACCTGGACCATTACAAATTCCGGTGATAACAAGACCTTCACAGTCTCTGCCACCGCCGTGACGGTTCCCGGCACGCTTCGCCCCACCATCCCTGCAAACCGTGTAACAGACCTCGTGGGCAACACCAACCTTGCCAGCACCAGCACAGACAATACTGTCACATATGCACCGCCGCCCACGCCCACCGTCACCCCCACCCGCACTCCCACCCGCACCCGTACCCCCACCCCGGTGCGCACCGCAACGCCCACGCGCACCGCAACCCCTCTGCCTCCCCCTCCGCCTCTTCTAGCCATCAGTGAATTCGTCCCGCGTCCCGGCAGCGACTGGAACAATGACGGCTTCATTAATACCGGCGACGAGTACATCGAACTGCTCAACTACGGCGTCGTCAACATCGTCCTGAGCGGATACAAACTGGACGATGAAGTCAACGTCGGCTCTGCTCCCTTCCCGCTTCCTTCCATCACACTCAAGCCCGGCGAACGGTACGTGTTCTACGGCAGTCAAACGGGATTGCTCCTCAGCGACGGCGGCGACGGCGTGCGCCTGCTCAAGCCAAACGGACAGTTGATGGATGCTTACAACTACTCGGTGGTCCAGTTTCCCAATCAATCCTTCTGCCGCTTGCCTGATAACGGCGGTGCAGGCGACTGGAACATGAACTGTTTCCCGACCCCCGGTTTACGAAACTCCCTGAGCGGCAACATCCTCCGCCCGCCCACCCTGGTGGAAGAAGATCAACCGTTCTGCCCCATCGCGGATACGCTCCCGTACGAATTTGTCCTTGCGGAGTGCGCTCCGTTCGGAAACAACATTTGGAACCGTGCCTATTGGGATCGCTTTGGCTGGTATGGGGAGCGAACTCTGCCAAACGTGGACGGCAAATGGAACGTTTTTGCGGATTGATACCCGGCAACAGGGCGACGCCCCCTCACAGCCAACCCACCCCCCACACAATCAACGGCGCGACCAACAGCCCCGGCAGCATATTCCCCACGCGTATCTTTTTGATTTCCAGCAGACTGCTGATTGCAAGCCCCAGCAAAATGACGCCACCCGTCGCGGTCAATTCATTCATCATGGAGGAGGTGACGATTGCGTTCAACTGCGCCGCCAGCAGGCTGATACCGCCCTGGTAAACGAAGATGATGACCGTCGAGAACATTACTCCAACCCCCAGCGTTGACGCGAAGGCCATGGACGCAAACCCATCCAGCACAGACTTGACCGCCAGCAGGTTATAGTTGCCTGTCAACCCGTCCTGAATCGAACCCAGTATCGTCATCGGTCCCACGCAGAACAACAACGACGCGGTCAGAAAGCCGCGCACGAACGCGTTCGAGCCGTCATCGTCCGTTTTTGAAAAGCGCTGTTCGAGAACTTTCCCCAAATTCTGCAGACCGTCTTCGATGCGCCACCACTCGCCGAGCAGGGTGCCGATCAACAGCGCGCCCAGCACGATCAGTGGATTCTCCGTCTTCAGGAACATCTGCAATCCCATTGCCGCCGTGAAGAGACCCATCCCTGCGATGACGGTCGCTTTCAATTTGTCGGGGATGCGTGCGCCAAAGAGCAAGCCGATCATCCCGCCGATCAAGACGGTCGCGATGTTGAGGAATGTGCCGGTCATTTTACGCCTGTAGGGGTGGCCTGTGGCGCATCTACTTTTACGCCTTTGCCAGCGTCGTTTTGTGACCCGCCGCTTTGTTTTCCAGCAACTCCAGCACGAAACATAAAGACGACAGGCGGTTCAAATATCGTTGCAAATCGGGGTTCGAGAGTCCGTCCGTGTCGTACATTTCCACCACGCGGCGTTCCGCCCGGCGGATGATTGCCCGCGCCAGCGAGAGCGCCGCGCCCGCCAGCGAATCGCCGGGCAGGATGAACTCCTTCGGCATTTCGACGGCTTTGGCTAACTCGTCCGTCTGCTCTTCGAGCCACTTCACGCGGCTTTCATCAATAAAACGGAATTTTTCGGCGTTTTCGGGCGTTGCCGCCACCTCCGCCATCAGTTTGTACAAATCTCGCTGGGCTTCGAGCAGGATGGGACCCGAGCGTGGATCGAGACATTGGGCACGCGCCAAGCCGAGAGCCGCGGTCGATTCGTCCACCGTCCCGATGGCTTCGATGCGCGCATCGTACTTCATCACGCGTCCCTCGCCCAGCAATCCCGTCGTTCCGTCGTCGCCTTTGGTCGTATAAAATGTCATGCGGGCATTATAACGCAGTTATAATCGGCAAATGCTCACGCAGTATCACATCGAAATCATGCTGGCTTCGCTGGGCGGGCGGTTGAGCCCGCGCGCCATGTCGGTCATCGTTCAGGCGAACATAAACCAGGACCGTCTTGCCGGGCAGATCGGTCACGACGAATTTCACTTCGACAACAACGCCTTCGACAAGTCTTATGCCTACATCGGGGAGCAACGCGCCCTTGCGGTTTCATCTTTGAAGTCTGGAGATGCTGACTCGGCGTGGAAAGCGTTTGGAAGATTCCTGCATGCCGCTCAGGATTTCTACGCCCACAGCAATTACATTACATTGTGGGTGAATCGCTTCGAAGGAAAATCGCTTCCCCCTCCGCCCGAAGTTGACCCAATGGACCCAGACCTGATCCACAGCCCAGACCTGCGTTCCGGCAAAGTGTACTATCCGTTCGAACTGTTGTACTTCTTCCCCCGGACACGCGCCCTCTCCCTGCGCATCCTCCCCCGCGACTCGCACGCCTGGATGAATCTCGACTCTCCCGAGCAGGGCTTCAAATTCGACTACGCCATGCACGCCGCCATCAAACGGACAGTCATCGAGTTCGAGAAAATGACCGGGGGATTCTCAGAGGAAATGTGCCGGTTGTTCCTGGATAACAAAAACAGGTGAACAGACATCTCAACCTGTTCACCCCTCAACATGTAACCTGTACACTCGCTCACACCGGAAACAGCTTATCGAACACCTCAGGGCAATACTTCTTCACCATCTCGGAGGTGAGACCGTTCTCCTTGCAGATCTCGGCATACAGGTCCGCGCTGGGGCGTTTCGTCCGCTTTTGGGTTTCCACGTCCAGCGCCCACAGACCGAAGCGTTGAGTCCAGCCGCGCTCCCATTCGAAGTTGTCCACCAGCGACCAGTAGAAGTATCCCTTCACGGGAAAGTTGAAATTGACCGCCCGCCAGACCTGATGAACATGCTGGGCAATGTAACGCGGGCGCATTTTGTCTTCGGCATCCTCCACGCCGTTTTCGGTGATGAGGATGGGCGTATCAGGGTATGTCCGCATGATCCATTTGATCGAATCGAAGATCCCTTCGGGGATGTTGGCAATGAACTTTGTCGCGCTGAAATCGGAGTTTTCAGGATAGTATCGTCTTCCAAACACCTCCTTCGGATTGGTGATATCAAACTTGACCGTATCCACGGAGTAGTAGTTCAGCCCGAAATAATCCTGTGTGCCTTTCGCTTCCGGGACGCGCACACTGCCCAGCGGTGACTTCATCACCCCCGTGCTGATACCGCTCGGAAATGACATGTTGATCCCGTTGTATTGGATGTTCCTCATCCACACATCGAGAGGAGACCATGGGTTTTTCACCACCATCGGGCGGTAGTGCAGGGCATACCCTACGCGCGCTTCGGGCTGGATCTCATGGATGGCGCGGTACGCGGCGGCGTGCCCGCGCAGCATGTTTGCCTGCACGCGCACTGCAACGTTCAGTCCCTTGTTGCAGGCGGGAAACGTCCCTGCCACATAGCCGCTCAACGCGTACACGTTCGGTTCGTTAATCGTACACCACAGCGTGCAATATTCCTTCAACGCCTCGACTGTCTTCCGTACGAATTTTTCGAACAATGGGACGATCGCTTCATCCTCCCATCCGCACTGTTCATATAACCATAACGGATCGGAGAAATGATGTAAGGTAACCAGCGCGGTCATGCCGCGTTCCTTCAATCCGCGCAGCATGGCGCGGTACCGTTCGAGGGCGTCCTCATCCCAGGTATCGGGCGTCGGCTGGATGCGGCTCCACTCCACCGACATGCGGTGGGCGTTCTGTCCGCCCTCGGCGGCGCGGTCGAAGTCCTCTCTCCAGCGGCCGCCCCACCAATCGCAGGCAAGACCAGACGTCCCGTTGGTGTGACCCGTCTGCTCCCACTGCCACCACTGGTTGTTGGTGTTATTCCCTTCCACCTGATGCGCGGCGGTCGCCGTCCCCCACAGGAACCCGCGCGGGAAATGATAGGATGCTTGAACCATGTTAGTCTGATAGTCTCCAGTCTCCAGTCTCCAGTCTCTAGTCTCTAGTCTCCAGCCTTGCAAGATAAGCCAAATACAACGCCACCGACCCCGCCACCGCCGCATTGAGCGACTCGATGTGACCGCGCATGGGCAGTTTCAACACGATGTCGCACTTTGCCCGCGTGAGTTGACGGATGCCCTCGCCCTCGCTTCCAACCACAACGGCAGTTGCTCCCGTCCAATGACGCTTTGTCCTCTCCCCAACCGTTTCCCCCTCCTGATCCAACCCCACCACCCAGATATTCTCCTGCTTGAGAGCGTCTATCGCCTGCGCCAGGTTCGACCGCGCAATGCGCAAATGCTCGCTCGCCCCCGATGAGGCGTTGACCACCGCCGGCGTCACCTCCACCGTGTGCGCCAGCGGGATGACCACCCCATGCACGCCCACCGCCTCCGCCGTGCGGATGAGCGCGCCGAAATTCTGCGGGTCATTCAGCGAATCGAGCAGCAGGACGAAAGGCAGCTCGTTCAATTCCCTGGCATGGTCGAGAATCTCGATCAAATCGCTGTACGGGTACGCGCTGACCTCCGCTACGACGCCCTGATGGTTCTCATGGATTCTATCCAGTTGGGCGCGTTTCACTCTGGCAACGGGAATCTTCCTCTGCGAAGCCAAAGCCAGGAGGTCCGCCATTTTGCCCTTGACCTGCACATTATCGGCGATCTCGAGTCTGAACACCTCCCTGCGTCTGGCGCGCAAGGTTTCATAAACGGCATTGCGGGAGTAGAGAAGTTCCTTCATACGGCATTGATTTTACCTGCAAAAGAGGATTTGGAAATTCTCATAGCGGCGGAATGCCGGTGCATGTTAGAATTTCTCCATGCCATCCAAACCCACCTTCACAGCCCTCAGCCACGATGCTGGAAGAGGCGCGTTCGTGGAAATCCCGAAAGATTTGATGAAAGCGCTGGAACAGGACGGCGAAGCCAGAGCGTTCTTTGAAAAACTCTCACCCACCCATCGAAAAGAATACCTGACATGGATTGCCGAAGCGAAAAGGGAAGAGACGCGGCAAAATCGAATTGCCAAAACCATCCAGATGTTGAAAAATCGAAGAAAAAACGTTTGAAATTCGCAGGTTTGAAAATACGTTGTTTGACCCGCAAGGCATGTCTGCCGAGGAGGCGATATGAACCTCAAGGATTATCTGACCGAACTGTACGACTATAACTACTGGGCGAACAAACGCTACCTCGCCGTTGCGGAAGCACTCGCCGAGGAACAACTCTTCCGTCATCAGGGACATTCGTGGGATAGCGTTCACGCCGTTTTCGTCCACATGATGAGTTCGGAACGAATGTGGCAACAACGCTGGCGCGGCGCACCGGGGGAGTTCCTCTCCCCCGGAGACTTCCCGACCGCCGCTTCCATCCGCATCTATTGGGCGGGCGTGGAGGAGAATCTGCGAGCCTTCCTCGCCGAACAAAACGAAGTATCGCTCCAGCGCGCCGTCACCTACACCAATCCCAAAGGCGAAACCTTCACCCTCCCGTTATGGCAGATGATGGTCCAGCCGCCCAATCACAACACCCATCACCGCGGCGAACTGGCGGCAATGTTTGCTCTCATGAACATTCCGCATCCCGAAGAGGAAATCGTGCAGTATTTCCTGTTCAAAAGCGGACAGAAAAAGGAGTAGACACAGGTCTTTATGCGGCCCGCCCTCGCGTTTCCCTACAACGACCCGGATGGGACGATGCTTCCCCGCCTGCGGCACATCCTGCAGGACTTAAAGGAGCACTTCGACCATGCCTATCTCTGCTCGCCTCCCGCCACCCTCAGCCTGCTCCGGCAAAACGACCCGCTCCTCACCGACGATTTTTTCACCCTGTACCCTGTGAACGGCAACGCCCCGGTCGGCGAGCGTTTTCATCTCTTGTATCGGCGCGCCGCAATCGAAGCGCCTCCTGAACAGGCGCTTCATCTTTGCTACCTCGATCGTCTTTCCTTCGCCCTGCAAGGCGCCCATCGCGACTCCTTTCTCGCCGATATTGACTCGCTTACCCCTGCCGACCTGCCGCTCATCTTCCAGCGCTCGCAATACGCCTGGGAGACACACCCGCAAAACTACCGCCGGCTCGAAGCGATCGTCACGACCGTCGGCAAAAACCTCTTCGGCAGAGAACTGGATTACGGCTGGTGTCATATCGTCGTACCGGCAAAGCAATTGCGCGAGGTCATGCCCCAAGTCAAAAATCCCGACCTGAGCATGGTGGCTGAAATGATCTTTTACATGCACGACACCCTCCACACCCGCGAGGTGGATTGGCTGGCATGGGAGGATCCGTTCATTCTCAACCGAGACGCCCACGAACTCAAAGCGGAGCGCGAACGCAGCCCGGAGGAGACCAACAAGCGCCTGCGTTACGTCCTGCCCATGCTCGAAACATTGACGAGACTTTCCATGAACGGAAGACAGTACGGCGAGCAACCCCAAAAACAGTCAAACTGGATCGAATGGGCGCGCGAGATATTCTCCCTGAGTCAGGCGGGGTTGACGTACGGCAGGAACGAATTCGACATCGCCCGGTACAAACGCCTGCAGGAAATCGCCGCCGAAATGATCGAAAGCCGCTCGGAACTCTCCAAAGAGAAAATATTGCAAAGTTTTTCCCTGCAGGCTGGATACGCCACCCCAAAGATCGATGTGCGCGGCGCGGTGGTGCATGAAGGGAAGATCCTGCTGATTCAGGAGCGCACAGACGGAAAATGGGCAATGCCCGGCGGCTGGGCAGACCTCGGCGACACGCCCGCCTCCGTGGCCGAGCGGGAGGTGTGGGAGGAAAGCGGCTATCGCGTAAAAGCCGAAAAACTGATCGCCGTGCTGGACGCCAACCGCATTCAGCCAATGGAGTTCTACCATGCCTTCAAGATCATCTTTCTGTGCAGGCTGATCGACGGTGAGCCGCGCCCCAGCAATGAAACCCTGGCAGTGAATTTTTTCGAGTTGAACGACCTGCCTCCCCTTTCCGGGTTTCGCACAAACCACGCCATGCTCCAGGAAGTATTCGCCCACGTCGAAGACCCTCACCGCCCGGCGGCATTCGACTGATGTACCCGATCCTGCGTTCCCTCCTCTTTCGTTTCGACCCCGAAACAGCCCATCAACTCACGCTCTACGCGTTGCAGGTCATGCAATCCGTCTCTCCCGCCTTATGGCTGTTGGAACAGATCTATAAATTTCCTTCCAAGCCCGTTCAGGCGTTCGGCTTGACCTTCAAAAATCCGGTCGGACTTGCGGCGGGATATGACAAGGATGCCCTCGCCGTTCGCGGGCTTGCCGCCCTGGGTTTCGGTCACATTGAAGTCGGGACGGTCACACTTAAGCCTCAGCCTGGCAACCCCAAACCGCGCCTCTTCCGCCTCCTGGAGGATGAAGCCGTTATCAATCGGATGGGCTTCCCCTCACAGGGAGCGTGGAAAGTCGCAGGTCGAATGGCGAAAGCCGGCCGGGCGCGCACGGCGGTCGTGGGGGTGAATTTGGGCAAGAACAAAGACACGCCGCTCGAGGAAGCCGCGCAAGACTACATCGAACTGATGCGCATATTTGCCCCTCGGGCAGATTACCTGACCATCAACATTTCCTCCCCCAACACCGTCGGCTTGAGAAGATTACAGGGACGGGAGATGCTGGAGGGGTTGTTGGGCGCCATGGCAAAGGAACGTCACGCCTTACGCCTTGCAACCCCCCTTCTCGTCAAGATCGCGCCCGATTTGAACGATGAAGAACTGGAGGATGCCATCGGGGTCATCTTGGACAAGAGCATGGATGGGGTCATTGCCACGAACACAACCCTGGCGCGCGAGGAATTGAGGTCGAAGTATCGGCGTGAAACCGGCGGGTTGAGCGGAAGCCCGTTACGGGTCCGCAGCGAAGCGGTGTTGAAACGGGTGGTTGGTCTGGTCGGGGGGAAGATCCCGATTATCAGCGCGGGCGGCATCCTGCATCCTGAAGATGGAAAAAGGAGACTCGCCCTGGGGGCGAGTCTGGTGCAGGTGTATACCGGGTTGGTCTATCGCGGACCGGGGTTGGTGCGCGAGATCGTTCGAGCGCTTTAGGGGCGGGCGGGGCGCAGGGCGGGTTGCGGCGCCTCGCGCAGGTTTCTAAAAAAGTCTTCGGCCAGCGGCAGAGGTTGGAATTTGGCGCCGGTATTCAATTCAGCCACCGGCACGTAATACAGCTGGGTGAATGTGCTGGATCCCAGCGCGATATCCTGAAAGGCAAACAGGACAAACGTGCCATCGGGGCTCCAGCGCGCATCGCGAAAACAGCATGGACCCAGCGGGATCTGCCTGAAGCCTTTGTGCGAGACGGTGTTGTAAAGGTAAAGGTTCCCCCAGCCGTTGTTGCGGATGGATGTGTTGAACAGGAACTGGTCTGTGCCGTTCCAGTCGAAATCGGGTATGAGGCGGTTGTCGAAACCATCGGGCACAAAACGCGAGCCGGGGAAATTATCGAGCAGGTCAATCAATTCGGGTTTGCAGGATGAGACATCCAGCACATCCACTTGTTCCGATTGAATGGTGGCGTCGTTGGGGTCGTTGCCCACATAGAGCCAAGCAACCAGTTTGTCGTCGCGTGACCAGCGCACCTCCCGGACGCGCGCCACCGTGCGCGTCTTGGCAACCTGCCGATACAAACAAGCGCCTTCGATTTGACCGAGCTGACTGCGCAGGGTGATTCGTTTGAATGCCTCGAAATCGAACGGCACGACGAAGACGTTATTACTCATGGCGATCATCACCTGCTTGCCGTCGTGCGATATTTGGAAGGCGTCCACCGAGACCTCGGAGGGAAAACTGGTCAGCGTGTCCACCACCCCGGCGGCAATGTCGTAATACTTGATGGCTTTGCCGCTGATAAAGAGGATGGTGTTTTGATCCAACCATTGCAGGTCGCTTTTGACGGCGCCATCGTTGGTGAGTCGTTCCAATTCCGAACCGTCCACGTTCATCAGCCAGATTTCTCCGTTGGCGAAAAAGGCGATCTTATCCGCGCCGCCGATCACGGGAATCTTGGGCGGTTCCGGTGTGGGCGTGGAGGGAATCGGCGTATCGGTGGGAATTTTGGTCGGCGCCACCACGACAGGTTCTTCCTTTGTCGGCGTGAAGGTGAGGGCGGAGGTGGGAGTGGCTGGGACGGATGTTTGCGTGGGAACCGTCACCGGCGGTTCGGTCTCGACAGGACGGTTGATCCCGTTGAGCAAGAAATACCCTCCCCCCATCAGTCCCAACAGGAGGATGGGAACGACGATCAGCCAGATGTTGAAGGACGCCCGGGGAAGGGGCTTGGCAACCGTTTTTGTCTGAGACGGGCGGATTTGGGCGGTGGCTTTCAGCGCTCTCGTGCGCATTTGCGTCCGGGTTTCGGGGGAGTTGATGTTGCGCAGAGCCTCCACGAGTTCCACCGCGCTGGTAAAGCGGTCCTCTTTGCGTTTTGCCATCGCCACCTGGATGATGTTTTCCACATCGGGAGGCAGTGTGGGGTTGGCGTCGAGGATTCGCGGCACAGGGTCGGTGATGTGTTTGATCGCCACTGCCATGGGGGTGTCGGCTTCGTAGGGTTGCCTTCCGGTGAGCATTTCGAACAGGATGATGCCGAGGGCGTAAATATCCGAACGCCCGTCCACCGTTTCGCCGGATGCCTGTTCGGGAGCCATGTAAGCGGGCGTACCGATGATGGCGCTCCCGGTGACGCTGCTCGCCTGGGCTTGGGACAACTTGGCAATGCCGAAATCCGAGATGTAAGGCGTTCCTTTGGCATCGAACAGGATGTTGCTTGGTTTCAGATCGCGGTGGACGATGCCTTTGCTGTGCGCCTCATCCAACCCGGGGGCAATCTGCCCGAGGATTCGGGCGGCTTCCTCCACCGTCATCACCTTTGCCTTGATGCGGTCGGAAAGTGAACCGCCGTTCATGAACCGCATGACAAAATAAGGCTGCCCGCCCTCGTCGCCCACGTCGTATACGGGGACGATGGAGGGATGCTCGAGCTGGGCAATGATTTTCGCTTCGCGTTCGAAACGCAGTTTGAATTGAGGGTCTGCATGCAAAAGTTCGGAGGGAAGAACCTTGACCGCCACCTCACGCTCGAAGCGCGGGTCGTAGCCGTGATAGACGGTCGCCATGCCGCCGCGTCCCAACTCCGCCTTGATTTCGTATCGTCCGATCTTTTCGGGTGCCATAATATGCCAAGTATACTCAGCCGAAAGAGGGAATGCAAGAAAAACAGGAGACTTGTTATCGTTTTATAAGAGTACTTTTTGGCTAACGGTCTCGTAATGTTGGAATATCCCCTTTTGTGGTATATTCCCGGTCACCATGGACGATAAAATCACAATCATCGAAGGACCGCCTCCCCTGTTCGAGGCAGTCAACGACGGCTGGGCGCTGGGCTTGAACGAAAGCGCGGGGTTGTCGGTCCCGGCATTGACGCGTTTGCGCACCTTCAACGGACCGGCGCTTGTGGAACGTTGTTACCGGGCGTGGAAGGCAAAATCCCCCATTCATCTTCATTATAGCAACGAAATGGGCGTGGAACAATCCGCTCCCATTCTGGCAGCGCGCAATGTGGATACGCCCGAGGGACATGTCCTTCTCCTGTGGGTCTATCTCGACCACGAAAAGGTGGAATACGAATTCGATACAGGCGAAGACGACGCTGACGGCAGCGACCCTGAGTGACAAAAAAAGACCGGGCAAGCCCCGGTTTTTTTGTTTCGAAATAACTGCTTTTAGTCATATTGACGAGTTTTTGTCACTCATGATATTGTTAATTGGCAGTTGGCTGATTGGGATGTAACCGATGGCAATACAGTTGACATAACCCAGGCAACAAGCGGGCACCCGTTCCGGGATGCCCGTTTATATTTCCCCCATACTTAATATACCTTTCAGGAGAACCATCATGTCTGAACAAATTAATGCCTTTGAAATGGCGCAGAAACAATTCGACGGCGTTGCCGAGATGCTCAAACTCGATCCCGGCGTGCGCGAAGTGCTGCGCTGGCCCATGCGGGAATACTCCTTCCGCATTCCCATCCGCATGGATGACGGTTCGACCCGAGTCTTTCAGGGATTTCGCGTCCAGCATAACGATGCGCGTGGACCCAACAAAGGCGGCATTCGCTTTCATCCCAATGAGACCTTCGACACCGTACGCGCCCTTGCCACCTGGATGACATGGAAATGCGCCGTTGCCGATATCCCCCTGGGCGGCGGTAAAGGCGGCGTCATCTGCGATCCAGCCACCCTCTCGAACGTCGAAAAGGAACAAATTTGCCGCGGTTGGGTGGACGCCATGTGGAAGAACATCGGTCCGCGTAACGACGTCCCCGCGCCGGATGTCGGCACTACGCCTCAAATGATGGGCTGGATGATGGATGAGTATTCCCGTCTTGTCGGTCAATATACGCCCGGCGTGTTCACCGGCAAACCCCTGGGAAGCGGCGGCTCCGAAGGCAGAACCGAAGCGACCGGCTACGGCGTAATCTACACCGTGCGCGAAGCGCTGAAACATCTAAAAATGGATTCGAAAAAAGCCGTCGCCGCCATCGAAGGCTTTGGCAATGTGGCGCAATATGCCGCCATCGGTTTTGTCGAGATGCTGGGTGGCAAGGTTGCCTGCGTTTCCTGTTGGGATCGTCACGACAAGAAAGCCTACACCTATAGTCACAAACAGGGGGTGGACCCGCGCTTCCTGTTGACCATTACCGACCAATACGGCACCATAGATCGGAAAGCCGCCGAGGAAGCCGGTTACTTGATCGAGGATGGCGAAGCCTGGATTACCAAGGAAGCCGACGTGCTGATCCCTGCCGCCATCGAAGGTCACGTCAACGCGGAGACGGTCAAGAAGATGTCCAGCCGCGTGAAGATCGTCGCCGAGGGCGCCAACGGTCCATGCACGCCGGAGGCGGATGAGTTCTTCAAAGCGAACAAGATCTTCAACATCCCCGACTTCCTTTGCAACGCCGGAGGCGTCACCACTTCCTATTTCGAACAGGTACAAAACGACATGAACTTCTACTGGACAAAACAGGAAGTGCTCGAAAAACTCGATACCAAAATGACGAACGCCTTCAATGCCGTACTCGAAACCGCCGAGAAGGAAGGCGTCTACATGCGCGACGCGGCTTACATGGTCGCCATTACCCGTGTGGTGAAGGCGATGGAACTGCGCGGTTGGTTGAATGCGACGTGGTAAACGGTAATTAACCATCAAAAAGGATGCGCCCCATGCGGACGCATCCTTTTTGATTCTGCGCTTCATCCCCGCGGAGAACTGATTCTGCTCCGATCAGCCTTTGTGCCCCTCCAGGCAAACCACGCCCCGCTCTCCCACCACCGCATCGTGGACGGTGCCGGCGGGCAGGTCGAGACGGTCACCCGCCTTGAGGGGGAGGCTTTGTCCCAGTTCAGGCAGCCCAAACGTGATCGAGCCGCGCACGACATAAATCACCTTATCGTAGGAATGGGTGTGCGCCGCATATACCTCGTGCGGTCCGTTCGACCAGACATAAGGGCTGAGACCTTCGTCTGCCATGAGCTGTCTCAGCGTAGATTCGGTTGGGGCGGTTGAACCAGCCCACGGGGTGACCTGAGGCGTCTTAGTCATGGTTCGATGAAAACTCTGCAAGACGACTGACCGTCGTCCACCGTCTGCGGTCCATTGTCTTTATTACAACTGGCAGTACCGATCCACGCGTTTGCCGATGATGGCGAGGCTGTCTGCCCAGAACTTTTTAGTGCGGATGTTGATGCCGAACTTGTCGGCAAGGTCTGCCGCGCGGGCTTCGCCGGTGGTAGCGAGCAGTTCCTTGTAGGCGGGGACGAACTCGGCGCCGCGCTTCTGGTAAATGGCATATAAGCCGGTGGCGAAGAGCAGACCAAAGGCATAGGGATAGTTGTAGAAGGAAAAGCCGCTGGAGTAGTAGTGCGGTTTCCACGTCCACATGAATTTTTGCAGGTAGCGCTCGTCCAGCCCGTCGCCGTAGGTGGCTTTCTGGGCGCGCTCCATGATGTCGCACAACTCGTCGGCAGAGAGTTCCGCTTTGGCGCGGCGTTCGAAGACTTCCTTTTCGAACAGGAAGCGTGAGTAGATGTCTACGACCACCTGCGAGGCGTTGTTCATTTGCGCTTCGAGGATGGCAAGCATCTCCTGCGAGTCGGTGGTCTGTTCGAGGGCGGCTTCGGTGACGATGGTCTCGCACATGATGGAGGCGGTCTCCGCCAGGGTCATGGGGGTGTTTTGCTGGATGGGGGTCTTGCCTGCCTGCCAGGCGCACTCGTTGTGGAAGGCATGACCGAGTTCATGCGCCAGCGTGCTGACCTGGTCGAACGAGCCGTCGAAGTTGCTGAGGATGCGGCTTTCCTTCACGCCTTCGACGCCCATGCAAAAGGCGCCGCCGCGCTTCCCTTCGCGTTGTTCGCCGTCAATCCAGCGGTTGTCGAAGGCGCGTTGGGCGAAGGCGCCCAGTTCGGGAGAGAACTTGTTGAAGTTGGCGACGATGAAGTCGCGCACTTCGTCCCACGAGTAGACCTTGTCGGTTTTGCCCATCGGGGCGAAGAGGTCCCACCAGGCGAGTTTTCCCGAAGGGTTGCCGAGCAGTTTCGCCTTGTGCTGAAAGTAGCGGCGGAACATGGGGAAGGAATCGCGCATGGCGCCGAGCATGGCGTCGAGCGTGGCGCGGTCAATGCGGGCGAAGTCGAGCGAGGCGTGGATGGCGTCTTCGCGCCCGCGCTTTCGGTCGAGCGTGAGCGTTTCGCCTTTGACGCCGTTCATGCACGCCGCCAAAACTTCCTTGACCTCTTCCCAGGCTTTATTCTCGGCTTCGTAGCCGCGGCGGCGGGTGGCTTCGTCGGGGTGAGAGCGCAGGTTGATGAGGGCGGGCATGGGCAGTTTCTGCATTTTGCCGTCCAGTTCGAAATCCACGGTCATCTGCGAGGTGACTGTGCCTTGCAGTTTGCCGAAGGCATTGCCTCCGCTCAGGGTCAGTTCGGCGGCGAGGGCTTCCTCCGCTTCGCTCATCAGGTATTTGGATTGCTCCACGCTTTCCAGCAGGGCAAACTCATGCGCCTTTGCCGAGGGGTTTGTTTTGGCGGCTTTTTTGACGGCGGCTTTGCCCAATTTGCCAACCCATGCCTGGAATTTGGTGTTGAGAATGTCGCGCTTCACCGACATCTGCTCGAATTCCGAGAGGGCGCGCATGGCTTCCTTGTCGCGTGAATCGGTGGTGACGAACGAATAAATGTAGGGATTGATTGTGCCAGAAAGTTCGAGGAGCGCATTGAAGCGGTCCACGGCTTCGCCGAGCAGTTTACCGAGTTTCTTTGGTTCGGTTTGAGCGTCGGCTTTGGCGGCTTTTTTGAGGAAGACTTCCAAGTCGTCCAGCGAGTTTTGATATTGTTTGACGGCGCTTTTGAACTGCCTGGAGGCGAGCGCGGGATAGACGTTGGTCATATCCCAGCGGGGGGCGGAAACGGTCATAGGTCACTCCTTTTGTTTGATAAGGCAAGTATATCAAATCCTGCCCGGGCGCTTTCAGCCGGAAACTTCTCTGCTTGTATTTTCGTCCTAAAAACACTACAATCGTTTGAAATATCGGAGGAAACCATGAAACAAGATCGCTTCTTGACGGGTATTTTGATCGGCATCGGCATTTTGGTGGTGGCTGCGCTGGTTGTGTTCTTCGCACGCCCCGACAAGCAGACGTATGTTGCGGAAGACACCCCCGAAGGCGTGGTGCACAACTATGTGTTGGCTCTCATCAACAAGGATTATGAAAAGGCGTATGGCTACCTCGCCGATCTTGAGTACAAACCCACCTATGAGGAATTCCGACGGTCGTTTTTTGAAAGGTATCCCGATTCTTATAATACCGCCGTAGACATCGGTATCTCGGTCATCAATGGGGATGAAGCATCGGTAGAAATTTCCCAAATTTATAATTCTGGCGATCCATTCTCAGGAAACTATCGTAATACCTTCAGCGTCACTCTGGTTAAACAAAACGGCGCATGGAAAATTACACACATGCCAGTGTATGAATTCTGGGATTACAGTTGGTATCAGGAAGTGCCGAAATAGTCTGTCATTGCGAGGAGCGTTTGGGGTTGACGAAGCAATCCACACCAGCAGCGATGAGATTGCTGTATCGGGTTGCCCCATCCTTGCAATGACGGGAGGAACCCACTATGAAATCCATCCGTCGTCTGTACTTTTACCTTGTCGCCTTCATCAGCCTTGAGGTGGTGGCGTGGGGATTGATCCGCTTGCTGCGTTCGGTTGTGAGCAGAACCATTTCAGGCGGGGCAGAGATGCTGGCGCAGGCGTTGGCGCTGATTCTGGTAGGCGTGCCAATCTTCCTCATTCACTGGTTGTGGGGGCAAAAGGCTTCTGCGCAGGAGGAAGAGGAGAAAAGCGCCAGCCTGCGGGCGGTTTATCTTTACGCAATCCTGTTCGCCACGCTCATCCCGGTTGTGCAAAATATTCTGGCGTTCATTGACCGCTGGCTCGTGGAACTTGCCGGCTTGGGCGTGGAAAGCGCCTTTTCCATCTTCCGCGACCAAAGCCTTGCCGATAACCTGATCGCCATCGTCATCAACCTGCCCCTGGCGGCATACTTTTGGAATGTGTTACGCACTGATTGGGCAACACTCAATGAGCGGAAAAACTTCTCCGACATCCGCCGCCTGTACCGTTATATTTGGATGCTCTATGGTCTGCTGATGACGGTTTTTGGCGTACAACAAATTCTGGGTTTCCTCATCTACCTCCCCGGCGATATGGTGGGACAACTGGGACGCGCGAACCTGGTGAACGGCAGCGCATTGCTCGTGATTGGAGTTCCCGTGTGGGTCTCCTCATGGCGCGTCATTCAGGACTCCCTGGCGGATCCCGCTGAAATGGACTCGAATCTACGCCTCGGCATTCTCTACATCCTGGCGCTCGGCGGAGTGGTCACAGTTGTCAGCGCGGCAGCCAACCTGGTGAAGACTGTGATGATGCAGCTACTTGGCGCAGACTGGTCGCTGCAATTTTTTGTCCAACAACTTGGCAGATCGATTTCTATCGGCGTACCCTTGGGGGTGGTGTGGGCATATTACGGTTTCTGGCTGAACCGTCACATTGAGGCGGTTGGAGAGAAGGTGCGGCAGGCGGGGATGAAGCGGCTGTATAACTACCTGCTGGCGCTTATCGGTTTGGTGGTTGCGATTGTCGGGGTGGCTGCGCTGATTGAATTTGTTATCGATATGGTGACCGCCAACATCCTGCTCACAGATGATTTTCAACGTACGCGGCTTGCCAATGCGATTGCCGCGCTTGTGGTGGGCTTGCCGCTCTGGCTGATGACCTGGCGCCCGATGCAAGCCGAGGCGCTGGCACGCGGCGAGTTGGGCGACCACGCCAGAAGGTCGTCGCTTCGCAAGACTTATCTGTATCTGGTGTTGTTTGCTTCGGTCATCGGGGTGATGACAAGTGCGGTGGGGCTGGTCTATCAACTTATCCGCGTCGTTTTGACGGGCGAAACAGGGAGTAACTTTGTCAACACGCTGCTCAACACCCTGCAACTGTTACTCCTGTTCAGTGTGGTGATGATTTATCATCTTAGCGTCCTGCGAGGGGATGGCGCTTCTATGGCGGATACGCTGACGGAGAAGCAGAGCGCATTTTCGCTGCTGCTGGTGGATTCGGGCAACGGCATCGCAGGGGCAGTGCAGGCAGCGCTGGCAAAGGCTGGCGCGACGATGCGGGTGATGGTGACAACGCCCGATCAAAAGCCCGAAGGCGATTTCAGCGCGCTCATTGTCAGCGGGGCGACGGCGGTGAATGCCCCAGAGTGGATTCGCTCTTTTGGGGGGAGCCGGATCATCGTCCAGGATGAAGCGAACAATCTGGTGTGGGCGGAGGATGCGGGGCAGGCGGCGGAATCGGTGCAGAGGCTGGCGGAGGGGCAGGAAATCCAAAAGAAAAAACAAGCGTCTCCGGCATGGATGTATGTGGTGTATGTGTTCGCGGCGCTGTTTGCGATTGAGTTGTTTTTCTTGGTGCTGGCGATTGGCATTTCGACACTGACGGGGTTCTGATCACTTGCAGGTCACGTCTCGTACGTGACCTGCTGATTTAATGATGTAAAATATGAGGGTTATTATCTCTCGAGGAGACGCATCATGAAAGTGACTGTGCTTCAGGAAAACCTTGCCCGTGGTTTGGGGATTGTCTCGAAGGCTGTTTCGCCGCGCAGTACGTTGCCGGTGCTGGCGAATGTGTTGATTGCTTCAGACGAGGGACGGTTGCGTCTCTCAGCCACCAATCTTGAGTTGGGTATTACGTGCTGGGTTCCGGCGCGCATTGAGGAGGAAGGTTCGACGACGGTGCCGGCGCGTACGTTCAGCGACCTGGTGAACACCCTGCCGAGCGATCAGGTGAGTTTGAAACTTGATGTGCCAACGCAGACTTTGAATGTGCGCTGTGGAACTTCGACGAACGACATCAAGTGTATTGATGCGCAGGAGTTTCCGCCGCTGCCTGTGCCAGACCTGGAAGGCGCGGTGCAGATCAATTCGGGCGACTTCCGTGAGATGATTCATCAGGTGACGTTTGCGGCTTCGACGGATGAGGCGCGCCCGGTGTTGATGGGCGTTTTGATTCAGGTGGAAAAGGATAAGATGACGATGGCGGCGGCAGACGGTTTCCGTCTTTCGGTTCGCAAGGCGGTTCTTGCGGCGCCTGTGCCTGCTCCGGTTTCAGCCATCATCCCTGCTCAAGCCTTGAAGGAATTAGCGCGCGTGGCGGGCGACGGCGAGGAGCCAATTTACATGGTGCTGCCAAAGGGGCGTGGTCAGGTGGTGTTTCGCGTGAAGGATGTGGAGGTCGTTTCGCAGTTGATTGACGGGACGTTCCCCGATTTTCAGCAAATTATTCCGCGCTCCTACAAGTCGCGCACGCTGGTTTCGACGGCTTCGCTGTTGAAGGCGTGCAAGCAGGCGGAGATCTTTGCGCGCGACGGGTCGAATGTGGCGCGGTTGAACATCAAGAGTGCGCAGGGCGATTTGCAGCCCAGCGAGGTGGAGATTTCCGCCGTCTCGGAGGAGACCGGCAAGAATGAAACCATCGTGGAGGCGACGGTGGATGGCGGCGGGCTGCTGATTGCGTTCAACGTGAAGTTTTTGCGGGAAGCGCTGGAGGTAATTCGTACGCCGAATGTCGCGTTGGAAACTTCCGCTCCGAACGCGCCGGGGGTGATCCGCCCGGTGGGCGACGACGATTTCCTGCATGTGATCATGCCGATGCATCTTGGTTAGTCGAATCGTCAACCAGTCGTTAGCCTGATAGTCAAAAAAGGAAGCGCCCGTCCGAGAGACGAGGCGCTTTTTTGTGCGCGCTTTGGGCGGCAAAGCCGAAGTCTTCCATACGCTCAGGGCAAGCCTTCGGGATGCTTAGGCTTTGGGCAATGTCACTTTGAAGGTTGCACCTTTGCCAAGTCCTTCGGATTCCGCCCAGATTTTCCCGCCTTGCACTTCGATGATTCCCTTGGCGATGGTGAGACCGATGCCCAGCCCGCCGTAACTCCGGGTGTTGGGCGGTTCGACTTGGTAGAAATCTTCGAAAATCTTTTGTAATTTGTCGGGAGGGATGCCCTTGCCGTGATCCTGTACCCAGGCGAGGACGTGATTGCCCTGGTCCACTGCGCCGATGACGATTTGACTTTCTTCCGGGGAGAAACGGATGGCGTTGTTGAGCAGGTTAACGAAGGCAAGGGTGGTTTTTTCCTGGTCAACGCGAACATAGAGGGGATCATCACCGAAGGCATGGGTCAATTCCAGATTGTGTCGTGCGGCGGGGTAGGTAATTTCATCGCTGGCAAAAGTCAAAATATCCTGAATGGAAATTTTTTGAGGACGTATGTCCAGTTGTTCCGCCTGCAGGAGGGTGAGATTGCTCATCTGGTCGAGCAGGGATTTCATTTGCGAGGCGGCGGTCAAGACGTGACGGACATGGTCTGAAAGTTCGCCCTTTGCCTCTTCCTGCAAAAAGGTGGCATAGCCAATGATGATGCCGAGAGGCGTTCGCAGTTCGTGAGAGGCGAGGGCGAGGAAGTTGTTCTTGATTTCGTTTGCCTGGCGGGCTTGTTTGAGTGCCTGACGTGTGGCTTGCAGAAGGCGGGCATTGTTGATGGCGATAGCGGCATGAGCGGCAGTGACCGAGAGAATCGCCACATCCCGTTCGGTAAATTGTCCGTCGCGTTTGTTAACCGCCTCGAGCACACCCATCGTGCGATCCTTGATGGGCATGGGGACGCCGAGGAGAGTCCGCGTTTTGAATTTGATTTTGTCGGCAACGAGGGAGTAGTGACGCGGGTCCTGCTCCACGTTGTTCAGGATCATCGGCTGGTTGGTGCGGAAGATCGTCCCCGCCAGACTGCCTTCGATGGGGACGGGAATTTTGGCGAGTTCCGCCGGGTCGGAGCCGGTAGCGGCGGCGAAATAGAGGCGCGGATTTTTCTCGTCATAGAGCAAAATGGACGAACCTTCACAATCCAGCAATTCAGCGGCTGTGGCGGTAATCTGCTGGAGGAGTTCGTCCAAATCGAGGGTCGAGTTGAGAATAACGCTCAATTCGACAAGACGCAACAGTTGATTTTGTCTCCCCTCGATATCGCGCAATCTGCCTGTCGTGGTGTTCATGGATATAGTTTACCGATTTTATAGACGGGATTCAAGTGGCAATTTCACTTGTGCAGTTCATAAACAAGGTATTTGCGGTTTTCGTACACCAGTTTCAGCGGCAGATGGCAGGTTTGAATATCGCCGGGCAAAAATTGGCTGTACTCCCAGTTTTTGTGCAGGATGACGTAATCACCCCGAAGGAGGCGGTCACATTCGATGGACATGATCGTATTGCGATGGGTAAAAAGCCGCAGGGCACGCGGTTTGAAGAAGACGATTACGCTGTCGGGAGGGGTGTTTTCCCTGACGTATTCGTACATCTCCATACTGAACGGTTCGAACGGACCGTTGATTTGTCGTTCGTTCTTCAGGTTTGTGTGGGCGTAATTCGCCGAATGGAACAGGAAGAGTCCCGCCAATAGAATCCACAGGCCGGAATTAAACCCTCTTCCAACGGAAAGATACCTTGCGGGCAGTTTTTCGACTATGCCAAGCATACCCTGAAAGGCAAAATAAACGAAAATGGGTATCAGCGGAAAGATGAATCGAATCCCCTGCCACTCGGGCCAGAAGATCACGATCGCAAAATAGACCGTAAAGAAAATAATCAAGATCTGGTCGGTTTGGCGGCGTATCCATGCGCCTGCGACGAAAAAAGCGACCAGCAGGTGGTACAGATACGTCCACGCCGTTGATGCGTTTGGATCGAAGAACTGAACAAAGAGATAAAAATAATTGATGAGATTGCTTTGAAGCGTATCGAATGTCAATCCTGCAAGTTGACGAAAATACGAACTCTGTCCGCCGGGAAAAATGAGAGATGAAATTAACCAGAGCAGGGCAAAAACACCACCCACCACTGCCATGTCGGTGAAAATTTCCTTTCGGCGGGCGCGATCGTTCAAGAAACGCCATCCCTGCCAGGCAAGATAACCCGCAAGCAGAGCGATCCCCGTCGTGCGAAAGAAGAACGAAAGGAAGATGCCCGATCCCAGCAACACTTGAGACTTCTTCGCCGGTTGAACCTTTGCGTTTTCCATGACCCATAATGTCAGAAATACAGAAAACAGGAATGGAATATCCGAGATGATGTAATCGGTGGAATTAATCAACACCGGGTTGAATGCAAACAGGGAAACGAGGAGCAGGCGTTCGGTCCGCGGGAGGCGGGTTTCGGTCAACAAATAAAAACAAATCAAAAACCCGGCAAAGAAAAAAAGCCCCGGCAACTTCAACGTCAGCGGGTGAACGCCGCGCAACAACAAGGCAGGCGTGAGCGCCAGCGGGTAGCCCCACGGATACGCCACAGGTCCAATTTGAATCGACGATTCGAAAATCGTGAAGGCATTGCGCTCGACAAATTCATCCATGTTTCCATTCAAGATGCTTTGCGCCTGCATCACATATGATGCCCAATCGTCGCCCCATTCATGCCCGCGCGTCAGCGTGGAAAGACCAAGCATAAGATTCAACAGGAGAGCAACAACAAGGAATGGATCTCGAATTTTCTTCATGGAGATAATTGTATCGCTCCTAAATAAAAATATCCGCTCAATGTCGAGCGGATATTCGTACGCTTCGCACGCAGCCGAAGCCTGATTCTATTCCTCGAAGCGCTCTTACGCTGACGCATTTTCCTGCACGGGTGGCGCTATTACCCGTTCGACAAATCTAGGGCGCAGCACGAACACGAGCCACACGCTGACCAGCGCAAAGACGGCGATCAAGCCTTCCACTTGCAGGATTCCAACAGACTGTCCAATATATACGGCTGCCGCATCCACGAGGGCATGCCAAAGCAAAGCCAGCCAAAACCACATCGGGGTCTTGTTTGCCAGAGCATATAACACCATGACAGACAGACTCACATGCAGGCACATCGCAAAGATACGCTCGACGAATCCCATGACCGCCATATACCACGGCGCAGACCAATACGCGGCTACCTGCTGCTGTGCCAGTTCGAGTTGTTCGGCGGGAATGCTCGGTACAGTGGAGAGGTCAACGTTGCGATAGATCAGCATGTTGATGAAGCCCAATGCGGCGAAGACACCCAGGATGAGCGCCTCTGCGCCGCCGTGACCCAATCCGACCAGAACGCCTTCCTTCCATGTCCGCGCCGTCTTGAGGATGAATTTGAACAAGATATAACGGGCGGTCTCTTCAAAGATGCCAGCCAGCAGACCAAGGGTGAGAGCATTGATCAACAAGGATTGATTTTTCAGAAAATTGTTCAACCCCAACACCAGGGGGATATGGGGGATTTGTGACGCGATGAACGTCAAACCTCCAGCCAGCACGAGTTTCCAGGAAAGTGAAAATCTGCGTGTAAAAAAGAACCAGAGGATGATGGGCAGAAAGATCATACCCAGAAAACTAAAAATGTACGCAGCCGAGAGCATTTTCAACTCCTTATCGTTGTAACGGCATGGATCTCATCCGCCGCACCCGTTCTGTCAGCGGACGTTTGGCGACAATGGTGATCTTGCCGCTGTTTTCGGGCGTGAAGACGTTGACCGCTTCCCAGCCTTCCTCACCCCATTCATCCAACGTAGCCTGGATCAGTTCATCTTTTGTGCCAAACAGACTGCCGATGGTCTGGACGCGGTACTCCCATTTTTGATATTCGTCCGTCATTTGTGCCTCCTATAATTTTGCGATCAACGAACTGCGTTTGAAGTTGCGAACGCTCAAATAGATCAAGACCGCATCCACGATCCAGATCAAGGTCCCGACGATCATCACCGTGCCAACGCCAAGGAACAACACCCCCGTGGCTTGACCGACTACCAGCGCCAATACGAGAACGACTAGCGAACCTGAGAGTTGATAGGCTTCCATGAAGGTCCTGACTCGGGAAGATACCAGCACGGTCGCAGAGATACCAAGCAAGGCAAAGGCGGGCGTCAACCAGAACATCAGGGGCCACCAGGTGGGCAACGGGAACCAGATGCGCTGGAACAATCCATAACTTGCTATATTGGCGACAATGATATAAACCAGATACGTCAGCCACGAAAGCAAGATTGCAGGAATGACTGCCGCCAGCACTTTACCGAGGAAAAGTTCCATGTCGGTGGCGGGGGAGTAGAGCAGCGCCTCCATCGTTTTGCGTTCGCGTTCGCCGACGAACGAGTCCGCGCCGACGACCGACGAGAACATCAACGGCATGATCAGGAACAGCGGCGCCAGCATGAAGGCGGTCATATATAATACGAACATTTGTTCTAATTTTAAGCCTTCGAAGATCGCCTGTATTGACGGAGGTAAATTCTTCAACAATGTATCCATATCCCCCAGTTCGCGTTGAATATCCTCCACAGGCATTACCTGCGGCAATACCGAAAACAGGATCGGCATGAGGATCGCAAAGATCAACGGTATCGCGATGGCGGGTCCCCAGGCGACTTTGTTTTGACGCACTTCCTTCAAGTCCTTGCGGGCAATCGCCCAAATCGAACGCCAGTTCATGCTTCACCTGCTTGCAATGCGAAATAAATATCTTCCAGCGTGTAATCCATCGGGTTGACTCGCAGGATGGATTCGCCGCTATTTACCAGATGACGGACGACATCAGGAATCACATCTTCATTCTTGACCTGAACCGCCAACGCTTCACCCTCAACCGACACTTGGATCACGCCGCGAAGAGCCTTGAGACTCCCCGCGGCATCCCCCGACGGTTTCACGTGAAACGTGATGCTCACCCACGTGACGGGCCACAATTTGTGCGCGAGTTCTTTGAGACTGCCCAATGCCAGGATCCGGCCTTTGTTCATCACGGCGACTCGGTCACATAGACGTTGGGCTTCAAAGAGATTATGAGTCGCCAATACAACGGTCTGACCATTCGCGCGGCTTAGACTCGCGATTAGGTCATTGACTTGCTGCGCGGCTTCGGGGTCGAGACCTGAAGTCGGTTCATCCAGAAATAACAGCGGCGGTTTGTGGATCAACGCCCGCGCCAGGGCGAGCCGTTGTTTCATCCCTTTGCTGAAGGTCTCCACTTTATCTCGCGCTCGCGACGAGAGTTCAAAAAACCCCAGCATCTCATCTACACGGCGGCTTATGTCCGATTCAGGAATCCCTTGCAGCGTGGCGAAAAATTCCAGGTTCTCGCGAGCGGACAGTCGTTCGTAGAGAGCGGGTGTTTCCATCAGGACGCCTGTCCTGCGGCGGACGTCCTCGCCGTGTGTTGCAGGATCAAATCCGAAGACGCGCGCCGTTCCCTCAGACGGAGGCAGGATTCCGTTAAGGAGTCGAACCGTGGTCGTCTTGCCTGCGCCGTTCGGACCGAGCAGTCCAAAGACTTCGCCTTGTTCCACGTGAAACGTCATACCGTCCACGGCGCGGTTCCGCCCGAAAATGCGAGCCAATGAATTGACCTCAATGACCGCGTTCACGGATTTTCACGCCTCCACAGGATGTAGGAGTAGAGGATGGGGATGAACGCGGCGATGAATATGGCGGCGATGAGCAGCCAGACGCCGCTCTCACCAAGGAATGCACTGACAATGGTGACAACGCCAGCGAGCATGAAAAGTTTTGAGCCAAGTTTGTGCGTTTCATCCCAGACTGTTTCGCTGGAGAGCGTCCACGGCGTGCGGATGCCGATGAAGAAATTACGTTTGGCTTTACCCATCATATAGCCTACGCCGATGAAGAGCAGACCGACAACGGGCAGGAGCATAACGGTCATATTGAAGGGAACGCCCAACGCGGCAGAGAGAGTTAAGGCGTAAATGTAAAGCATATAGGCCACAAATGCCACGATGAACACATTGAAGGTCCCGATAAACTTGGCAATGTTGGCTTTGAGCGGGTCAATGTGCGGGATAACAAGAAACAAACCCAACAGCGCGAGAGTAACAATTGGCATTAAAAAGACACCCCAGAACTTGGGCATGTAACCGTCAATCTCACCTGCGGCGTTCCAATGCGATGGCATGGGGTCGGGCAGGCGATTCCAAAGCAGGATGCCTGCCAGCGTCGCGGCGAGGATGAGGACGAGCGAGGTAATGGTGATTGTGCGGATTGTCATTTTTACTCCTTTTGTGATGCAAGATGGCTCTTGCGCTACGAGTTATTTGTTTTCCTTCGGCAAATTGTTCTGTGCCAGCGAGATCATGCCGCTGAGACCGCCGAGATTCATCGTGTCTACAGCCGAACTGGGGACAATGACCATGGCGCCTTTTTCCTTCAAGCCTTCGAAGAGCATGTTCATGGCGCGCAGGTGCAGGGCGGTCGGGTTGTTGATGTAGGCTTGGGATGCTTCTGCAAAGGATTCGGCGATTTGCTTCTCCGATTCACCGAGGATCACGCGCGCCTGGCGTTCGCGTTCCGCCTGCGCCTGGCGGGACATGGCGTCCTCCAAATCCTGCGGGATGACGATGTCACGGATTTCCACCGATTGCACGGTCACACCCCAGGGCGTGGTGCGCTCGTCAATGACCTGCTGCAGTTCCTTGTCAATCACACTGCGCCCGACGAGGATGTCTGCCAGCATCATGCGCCCGATGATGTCGCGCAGGGCGGTCTGTGCCGCCCAGTCCACAGCGGCGCGGTAGTTCTCGACTTCGAGTGCGGCTTTTTCGGCGTCCCATACCACCCAGAACAACACGGCGTCCACATCCACGGGCACAGTGTCTTTGGTCAACGTCTTCTGCGCGGCGAACGGTGTGACCATCACGCGGTGATCAATCCAGGTCGGCGTGGTATCAATGATTGGGATGATCCAAAAGGGACCGGGTCCTGCCAGTTTCTGAAATTTTCCGAGCCGCAGAATCACAACCTTTTCCCATTGCGACGCCACTTTCAGCGCGAACAGAATATACATGCCGCTCAACGTCCACGCAAGCACCCAGCCGCCGAGCACGGCGTCGCTGAATTTGCCGTCGCCGAGGATCGCGCCAAAGATGCCAATCAACAGAGTCACAGTAAAGATCGTCCCTGCAATTGGCGAGATATGCGGATCCGCGCTTTGATTTTTTTTCTTTTCCGATGTTGATTTGATAAATTTGCTGTCCATAACCTTCTCCTTTATATATTCACGATTGGAATTCGTCCGATTCTGTCCAAGCCTTGAGCTGTTCGTTGACCATCTGCTTGATCTCGCTCTTCGAAAACTCGAGCCGCCTGGCTTCGCTGATGTATCGTTGCGTCAACGCTTCCAACGCCTCTCTGCGGAATTTTTCGCTGACCTTCGGCGGCGGGATCTCGGTAATGTACGTGCCGCGTCCCTGCTGTGTGGAAATGATCCGCTCTTCGTCCAAAATCCGATAGGCTCTTGCTACCGTGTTGAAGTTGACGCGTAACTCCTCGGCAAGCGCCCGCACGGTCGGGAGCTGGTCTCCCGGCTTGAGGATTCCGCTGGCAACCTGCGCATGGATTTGATTGACAATCTGAGTATAAATGGGCAGCCCCGAGCGGAAGTCAATTTGGAGGATGAGTTTCTTCTTTGTCATAAATTGTATCTTTGTATTATTGTATAGTTGTATTATTGTCATAATTGTATTTAGTCTGCAAGTTTTGTCAAGAGGCGAAAAAGCCCGAGAGAGGGGAAATTTCGGGTGTGATAAAGGTTCATAGAAACCGAAGCAGGAGTCGGCGGCGCATGAAGTGCATTGTCCTGCGTGGTAGAATCCCATGCGCACAATTTATCCATATTAGGATGACCGCGCAAGATGCGGAATCAAGGAGTGAAAAAATGGAAGTCAAAACTGGAACCTGGATTGAGAAAAAGGGGTTGGCGCAAATGCTCAAGGGCGGCGTCATCATGGATGTGGTAACGCCCGAACACGCGAAGATCGCCGAGGATGCGGGGGCGTGTGCAGTGATGGCGCTCGAGCGCGTGCCTGCGGATATTCGTGCGCAGGGTGGCGTGGCGCGCATGAGCGACCCTGAGTTGATTTTGAAGATCATGGATGCAGTATCCATCCCTGTGATGGCGAAGTGCCGCATCGGGCATTTCGTCGAGGCGCAGATCCTCGAAGCGATTGGCGTGGATTACATTGACGAGTCGGAGGTGCTGACGCCCGCCGACGAGGCGCATCACATCCTGAAACACAACTTCAAGGTGCCGTTCGTGTGCGGATGCCGCAACCTCGGTGAGGCACTACGGCGCATTGGCGAAGGCGCGGCGATGATCCGCACGAAGGGCGAGGCAGGCACGGGCGATGTGGTCGAGGCGGTGCGCCACGCGCGCGCGGTGATCGGCGAAATCCGACGCCTGGCGACGATGGCAGAGGAAGAGTTGATGTCATACGCCAAGGAGATCGGTGCGCCGTATGAACTGGTGAAAGAAACGAAGGAACTCGGACGCCTGCCTGTGGTCAACTTTGCGGCGGGCGGTGTGGCAACCCCTGCCGACGCGGCGCTGATGATGCAGCTGGGTATGGATGGCGTGTTCGTCGGCTCGGGTATCTTCAAGAGCGGCGATCCTGCCAGGCGTGCCGCGGCAATCGTCAAGGCGGTGACACATTATCAGGACGCGTCCATCCTTGCCGATGTGAGCAAGAATCTCGGCGAGCCAATGGTCGGGCGTAATGTCTCGCAGATGCCCGAAGCGGAGCGGATTGCGGGGCGCGGGTGGTAGGTACCATGGACCACCGACGATGAGCCTTGCAGGTTCATCGTCCATTGTCCATTGTCAACGGTCAACGTATGAAAATAGGTGTTCTTGCTCTCCAGGGCGACTTTGCCGAGCATATCGCCATGCTCAAGCGGCTGAAGGTGGAGACCGCCGCAGTGCGTTTGCCTGAGCACTTGAACGGACTGGATGGACTGATCATCCCTGGCGGCGAATCCACCACCATCGGCAAACTTGCCGTCGCGTATAACTTGATGGAACCGTTGAAACAATTTGGTCAGCGGCATGCCATTTTGGGAACGTGCGCCGGTGCGATCTTCATATCGAAGGATATCGGACGCGACCAGCCTCTGCTGGGTCTCATGGACATCAAGGTCCAGCGCAATGCGTTCGGACGGCAGATCGATTCGTTCGAGACCGACCTCGACATTCCCGAACTCAAACAAGCCACAGGCTCGGATGCGCCGTATCACGCGGTCTTCATCCGCGCGCCGATCATCGAATCGGTGGGGGGCGACGCGAAGATCCTCGCTTCCGTCCCCGACGGGAGGATTGTCGCCGCCCAACAGGGACATCTCCTCGCCACGTCCTTTCATCCCGAACTGACGAACGACACGCGCTTCCACGAGTATTTCTTGACGCTGGTGGATTAGACTGTTCACAAGGGTTTGAATGTTACAATCCTTGTAAATCTATCAACTTGTGAATCTGCAAACGAGAATGTCCGTTCGTCCTCTTGCTCTGTTGGATCTACCTTATATCTATGGCTTCCGCGAGGAGGCAGTGGGGCTGGATACCGCGCGGCTGTTGACGCGCGGCAGTCCGCTGGGAGCGGTGGGATTGATGTCGTATGTGAATCCGTCGCGGCACATTTATTCGGCGATTGCAAACGGAGAGGACGCCTCGGTGCTTGGGGGAATCATCCACACGCGCGATGAGACGTTTGCCAAATTGTATTATCTGGCGCCCATCTCCCAACTTGACCATCCCCTCCTGCCGGATTTAATTGAACATCTTGCCGCCCAGGCGGGAGCGTGGGGAGCGTTCCATGTACTTGCCGAAGTGAATGAAACAAGCGATGCCTTTGTCTCACTGCGCAAGTCGGGGTTTTCGGTGTATGCATGGCAGAGGATGTGGGATGTGTCTGAGGTGGCGGCGACAGGTTTGGGGTCCCGCGCGGAGCGGAGCGATACGGAGGTCGAAGCGTGGGTGCGGGTGAAGTCGGTCCATTTGCCCTCGATCCAGAGTCTGTATCATCAGATCGTGCCGCCGCTGTTGCATCCTGTCGAGCCGTCGCCGAGGACCCCCCTTGGCTGGATGTGCAACGCTGACGCGAAGTGTTATGTAAACGTGTCGCACGGCATGTATGGAATTGTGCTGACTCCGCTGATTCATCCCGAAGCGACGAGCGTCAGCGAAAAAGTTTCAGCATTGATCGCTCATTTGCCAGACCGCCGCAGCCGCCCCGTGTATATTTGTGTACGTTCGTATCAGGCGTGGCTGGAGCCCGTCCTGGCGGATTTGGGGGCACGGGCAGGGGAGCGACAGGCGGTGATGGTCAAGCATCTGGCTCATTTGGTAAAGGAGGCGGCGGTCGCGCGTGCAACCCAGCCTGCAGGGGTGAGCATCCAGCCTTCGAGAGTGAGCAAGGCGGAAAGCCAGGAGCAGATCAACCTTTGACAGGGAGAGGAGGGGAGCCATTTCTATGGGGCTGGGCGCGATTCCACCGTTTCTGCTTTGCGTCCGAACCACCACGAAGCGACTGGATTCGCCCGGATGAATAGTTCATAGATCAGCACCGATCCTGCCACCCCCATCAAAAACCCCACCCAAATAGAGAGTTGCCGGTTCTCTGTCACGGCAAAGAACTTCTGCCCCCAAAAATCCTGAATGGGAACGTGGAACAACAGGATGAACAGGGATACCCGTCCGAAATATCCGAACAGGGAGGCGAGGCGGGGACTCCGCAATTCGATTTGACGCGACAAGGCAAGTACGAACAGGATTCCCGCAATTGCTTCGAACGTGTTGATGGGAATGGAATCGTATGTCCGGGTATTGAAGTCGCTGCGCGCTTCGAAGAAATAGACCGTGCATACCACTGCAATCCCCAAGCCGATCAACAGCCCGAGATTTTCAAATGTCTTCTCGGAAGTGGTGTTTCTAACTTCGCTTCCCAGGATGAAAAAGAACCCGCTTAGCAGGACAAGATCAAGCCCGAAGGGCAAGCCCATCAACTCATAGCGTTTTCCCAAAATGGAGAGGGCGAACGGATAGAAATCTTTGAGCCACACGCCGGAGAGTCCGAGCGTAAGGATAAGCGCGCCCCAGCGAAGGTAACGATTATTCCCTCGTCCGAAAACGGCAAGAAACAGGAAGGCGTACAAACTTGCGGCAAACAAATGCGGCAGAAACCACAATTGCACCCAGTCTATGTATGCCCCTGAAGCGTACAGCGATTTGATGATGCGCCGCAGGGCGGTTTCGAAACTCATCTTTTCGAAGGAGACATTCAGGAAATAGATCAGGAAGATGGTGAAAAAATACGGTTTGAGAAGGGTGTCCGCTCGTTTTTTGAAATACTCCCAAAACGGAACGGATGCGTTCAGAAAGTATCCCGAAAGGAAAAAAAACAACGGCATGTGGAAGGAGTAGATAAGTTTGTATCCGAAAGGGGAGATATACCCAAAATCGTTGTGACCCAGCACCACCAGGAGAATGCCGATGCCTCTTGCAATATCAATGTATTCGATTCGTTTTGCCATGCCGACCATTCCTCGTCAGAATTTTACCCTGCGAATTCAAAGACCGGCATGCCTTCCGTTTTTGTGGTGATGCGGAAGACGGCGCCCGTCAGCGGATATTCGCGCAAAGCCGCCTCATCGAGCCCGACGCGTGCAGACGTAACGAACAGGTCGTTTCCGCCGGTTCCGCCGAACACGCAGGAGGAGACGTTCTTTGCCGGGAGGGGAATGCGCTCGAGCAGTTGACCGGTATCCGGGTTCCATTTTGTGATCTGCGCGCCGCCCCACATGGCAACCCATAAATTGCCCTGCAAATCGGAGGTCATGCCGTCGGGCCAACCGAAGGACTCGGGGATAGATACCGCCTCACGCGGACTTGTGATCGTCCCCGTTTCGAGGTCGTAGTCGAACGCCCGAATGGTACGCGTCGGGGTGTCGATATGGTAAAAGGTCTTGTAATCGGGGCCCCACGTCATGCCGTTGGAGATGGTGACGTTGCCCAACAATTTCGAGATCGTCTTTCCGTCGAACGAGTAGAGCGAGCCGTTTGGGTCTGTCTCGCCCATGTCCATGGTTCCCGCGAGGAAACGTCCGCGCGGGTCGCATTTGCCATCGTTGAAGCGGTTGTGGGCGGGTTCCCTGGTCAGGGTGGCGAGAGGGGTCAATTGGGATGAATCCGTTTCGAAGGTCCAGAAAGAGAAGCGCTTGGTGAAGACAATTCCGCCGCTTTTGCGCGGGGCGAGGCACCCGACGGTTTCATTCAGTTCGAGTAGAACGTCTGCATTGGCGTACACACGCTTGTGGAGGATGTCAATCCAGTATAGTGTTTGTGCGCGTGCATCCCAAACGGGACCTTCGCCGAGGGTTGCCCGAATATCGTAGAGAAGTTCGACCCGCATCCTAGAACCAATCGCGTTTGTAGAAGATATACGTGGCGAGGGCGGTCAAGCCGACCGTGACGCCGATGATGGAGAGAAAGGCAAACGGGCTTTCCTGGGCGGGGAGAGTCACGTTCATGCCGTAAAAGGAGGCGACGATGGTGGGCAGGTTGAGCACGATGGTGATGGCGGCGAGCGCCTTCATGACCGCGTTCAGGTTGTTCGAAATGATGGAGGCGAAGGCGTCCATCATGGAGGAGAGGATCTCGGTGTTTATGCTGGTCATCTGGATGGCTTGCTGGTTTTCGGTCAGGACGTCCTCCAGCAGGTCCTGATCCTCTTCGTAATAATTGAAGATCTGCATCCGCTGGACGCGTTCCATCATCACCTCATTCGAGCGCAGGGCGGTGGCGAAGTAGGTGAGACTCTTCTGGTATTTCAACAATTCCATTAATTCTCTGTTGCGCGTGGATTTTTGCAGTTGATCTTCGATGGTTTCCGTCATGCGGTTGATTTCGCGCAAATGCGTAAGGTAGCGCGTGGCGGTTTCGAGAAAGATGTAGAGGGCAAAACGGTAGCGTTTGCCGGTCTTCAACATGCGATACTTGCCGTTTGCCAGCACCTTGAACATTTCCTTGTCGTATTTGCAAATGGTGACGATCATGTTGCCGCGGATCATGATGCCCAAGGGGATGGTGGTATAGGGAATGTCGCTTTCGGGCTGACGGTGCGGAACGCGCAGCAGGATGAACGTATACTCTTCGTCGCGTTCGATGCGCGGCATTTCATCGAGATCAAGGGAGTAGTTGATGTAATCAATATCCACCCCCCAATTGACGAGTTGCTCGATCTCTTCCGGCGTGGGATCAATGGCTTTGACCCAGGCGCCGTTCACCATGGTATCCAGTTGTTCGAGACCGTGCTCGGTGGTCTTGTAGATGGTGAGCATGAATGCCTCCTGGCGTGAGATCACCACGCCGGGCATGGCTCACCCGCGTGATGTCATGTTCGTTTCGACGCGTACACTCCGTCCGTACTACTGGGCGGCTGACTCTCGGAATTTCCGGAATTGCTTTCGTTGGTGTACATCACATATCCTTGCAGCGGAATTGTACGCCCGTTGCGGGGATTCCACAACGGTATGAAAACGGCATTCTACGACGTTTCAGCCGTATGAATTAAGATTTTCCCGCTTATGGGGAGATGGAGGTTTCACCCCCCAAACTGCCCGATCACCCCGGCGATCAAGCCGATCTGCCCGAGGTGGTACGCGGCGATGTTGAGGATGCGTCCGTTTTTGAGGGGGGACACAAACTTGTTCCACGCCAGGATGATGTCCGAAAGGTAGAACAGGAACGCCCCGGCGCTGACCAGCAGGGAAGCGCCCGTCTTCCATGCGGGGTTCGAGAGGGTCGTCATGGCGGCGTACAACATTGCGGTAATCACCACTCCATACAGGATGACAGGAGCGACCAGCCGCGTCTGTCCTTTCGCCCGCATCGCCGAAACGATCCGCCGCATTACCCGCACCGCGCTGACCGAAAGGATCACGATCAGCAAAACCGACCAGGCATTGACCTCCCTCAATTCATTTTGGAAACCGAAGAGATACGCAACGTGCGCGAAGAGGAAGGCAATCAACCCAAATAGAAACATGCGGTCGAGCGAGATCATCAACAGCACATCCCCCGCCAGCGAAAACAACACCCCCAGCCCAAACCAGAACGTCAGCCCCTGCAGCCCCGTGCTGGAATACAGCCAGCCGAACAGACAAACCATCACCGCCGGCTTCGTCAGATATTCCAGTTTCCCCCATCCCTTCGCCAATACCAACACCTGCCAAACCGCAAACCCCAGTGCCAGGATGAGCCAGAGAATCATTCGTACCTCCTGAAATCATGTGTCATTGCGAGGAGCGTTCGCTGCGACGAAGCAATCTCCTGTTACAAGGAGATTGCTTCGGGCTGTGGTTTCGATACCGGCGAGAAGAGCATTCGCCCCACTCACCACCAGCCCTCGCAATGACATTATCTTCTTTTCTTCTTCCCGATCCGATACCCAAACCTTTGCAGGGCGTTCTCGTCGTTGCGCCAATCCTTCAACACCTTGGCGCGCAGCTCCAAAAAGACGGGGCGTCCGCCCATCGCTTCGATCTCCCGGCGCGCGTCGCTGCCAATCCGCTTGAGCATCCTGCCTCCCTCGCCGATGACAATCCCCTTCTGCGACTCGCGCTCCACAAAAATCGTCGCGGCAATATATGCCATGCCGTTCTCGCGCTCCTTGAACTCGTCAATGCGCACGCCCACGCTGTGCGGCACCTCGTCGCGCAGGTTGTTCAGGCACGCCTCGCGGATCAGGTCGGCGGCAATGTCGCGTTCGTAAGAGTCTGTAATCTGATCCTCGTCGAACTCCGGCGGGCGGATGGGGCTAAGGGAAATCAGCAGATCGAGCAACTTGTCGAGATTCTTCCCCTGAAGCGCAGACAGCGAAACGACCTGCGCCTCTTTCTTGACCGACGCCTGATACGCTTCGAGATGGCGGGTCAACGCCTCAGCCTGGACCAGGTCCATTTTGTTGGCGGCAAGTACGAGCGGAGTCCGACGCGGCAGGTTGTCGAGCAGGGAGGCAATCTGGCGGTCTTCTTCTGTTGGCGGCACAGAGGCATCCACCAGCCACAGGACAATATCCACACCTTCGAGCGCCTCCTGCGCCTCCTGATTGAGGAAGCGTCCCAGTTTGTGGCGCGGATTGTGAATGCCGGGCGTATCCACAAAAACGAGCTGACAGGTCTCGGTGGTGAGAATGCCCAACTGACGCTTGCGCGTGGTCTGCGGCTTGGGCGAAACCGCCGCGATCTTTTGACCCAGCAGGGCGTTGATCAGCGTGGATTTGCCGACATTTGGGCGGCCAATGACAGCGATGTAACCCGTGCGGAAGTCGTTCATGGAATCCTTTCGTAGATGCGGATGGCAGGGTTGATGAATTCAAAGCGAATTTGCGGCAGCCAGGGCGGCAGGGTGTATTTGAATTCTTTCAAAAGTTGATAATGGGCAGTTCGCCCCGTTTCCAGTTGTTTGAAGAAGGCGCATTCCGCCGGCATGGTTTCGCAGTAATGAGGGTCGTTGAATTTATCTGAAGTGAAACTGTCCACCACAAAATAATCCGTCTGGCGGTCTACAAGCCCCGTCTCGCCGGCATTGTATTCGAACCGTTTGTCGGTCGGCAGCGGCTCCTCGCCCCTGACGAAATAGATGGGGTAGTTGTACTCGCGTTCGAAGCGCTCGCCATCGTACGTTGGAGGATAATAGGTGTGCTCGAGCGATCTGCCCGGCGGAAGGGTGTCCATGAATGCGGAGGCGGGGATGCGCGCGTCGTTCATGACGAGGAGCGTCAGGCTGAGCAGGCGGGCGAGGGAATACAGGACGATTCCCGCCACCGTTAAATTGACTGCCAGCGGAAGGAATGATTTGCCTGTCGCTTTTGCCCGCGCGTGCAGGTCTGCGAGAAAGAATGCAGTCAGAATGGCAAGGAAGGGCATCAATGTCAGGAAGTAGCGCAGTTGGTAGTTGTAGGAAATCGTCATCGGCAGGTCGAGGGCGAGGATCGCCAGCAGGAGGACGGCGAAGGATTTCATCTGCGGAGTGCGTGCAACTTCTCCGCCGCGCCACGCCTGGACGACCCTCCAAACCGCCCACATCAACCCGGCGCCAAAGAGCAGGATGAGCGCGAGCCCCAGTCCCTCTGCCATGACGCGGTATTGACCGATGAACCCACGCACGCTGTCCGCCTGGTAGCCATAGTTGACCTGCCACTGCAGAGTGGAGAACAAACGCTTGAAGTAGTATGCCATCCAGGTCAGCGCTTTGGGGGTGCCAAGGGCAAAGCCAAGAAAGGCGAGTGCGACGCTGATGAATAATGTCTCTGCACTGGAGAGCCAGTCGGTACGGAGGCGCTTCCGCTGTTCGAGCAGGTACACCGTCAGCGGGGCGAGGATGAGACTGCCGCCGATGTATTTGCTCGAAGCCGCCATGCCTAAGGTCAGGAAGGGGGCGTAGAGCCAGAGGCGGTTTCCGCGCAGGACGTATTCGAGCAGGCAAAGCACGGAAAGGGTAACAAAGAAGAGCAGATAGGTGTCGTTGTGGGCGAAGCGCCCGTTGTGCGACATTTCGCTGACGCAGATCAGGAACAGCCCGCTCGAACCCGCGACCGTGATGCTCCCCCCGATGCGGCGGGCAATGATGTAGGTGAGGACCACTGTCAGACCGGCCAAAACCGCCGAAAGGAGACGCGCAGCGACGAGCATTTCCCTTGTTTCATACCCCAGCGCGAGAACGACCTTCCCAAGCCAGTACATGGCATATTGCGGCAGATCGGGATAGTCGAAGTTGATCTCGCTGAATTTGTAATCGCCAATCACGGCGTTGATCGAGCGCACGACGATCTCATCCGGATGCCAGACGCTCGGCGCGCCCCACGCGATGCCGGGCAGGGTGAAAGCGAGGAAGAGGAGGAACAGCCCAAGGGGAAGGAGAAATTCGCGCGTTTGGATGAATGATTTTGTTTTTGTAGGCATCATCGAGGGCTTTCTGCAAGGATGTCTGTGATTTAGGTAATGAGAGCGCCTTCCAATCTCAACAACCATTCCTTGGTGGGTAATCCATCCCCGCCGCCGTAGCCGTGGAGTTTGCCGTCCACGCCAATGACGCGGTGACAGGGGATGACCAGTGGCATGGGGTTCATGGCGTTGGCGGCTCCCACGGCGCGGTACGCCAGCGGACGGTTGATTTCGCGGGCGATGTCCATGTAGGTGCGGGTTTCTCCATAGGGGATGCGGTAGACCGCCTGCAATGCCTCGCGTTGAAAGGGAGTGAAGAACGTCCAGTCAATGGGGATGGTGAAGGCGGTGCGCTTTCCGTTCAGGTATTCGGCGAGTTCGCGGGCGTAGGGTTTGATCTTTTTCGCATCGGGCTGGACGGGACGCCTGAGCCGCGCGAGGTACGCGTCAAACTCAGGTTGAGAGTCTGCCCATTCGACGGCGACCAAGCCAAAGTCGGAGGCGGCGAGGCGCAGGTCTCCGAGCGGAGTCCCGTTCAATTCGCCGGTGTAGATGAATGTTGCGTCGGGTGTTTTCTTCCTCATAAAAAATCACCACCGAGGATACGCCTCAATGGTGATTATAGCCTTGTTTGTTTAAGACTTCGGAAGTCTTACCGTGGAAGTCTGGTTTCAATAATTCGACACTCTGTCAATCAGACCGAGTTCGCGCGCGCGATGGTCGCACCAGCGAAAGGTGAACACAGACACGATGGCGAAGACGACCGTCAGCCCGAGCAGGATGCCGAGGAGTTGCAGGTTGCTGTACTGTGCCAGCGTGGGAAAAGCCTGCGCCACATCCCCGATCAGGGAACGGCGCATGAGTTCGAGCCAGTAGGTAATGGGCATGGCGTACCCAACGGGACGCAGCCAGGCGGGCAGGACCTCGAGCGGGAAGATCGCACCGCTGAAAAGATAGAGCGCCCCCGCTACCGCTTCGCCGATCAGGAAGAAGTGATGCGCCACCATGAGCGTGATGCTGGCAAGGATCAGTCCCATCATGGCAAGCATGGTCACGCCGATGACGAGCGAGACGAAGAAGAGCCCCCAGTTCACCTGTGTCAGGTCCAGCGGGACGTTGAGGAAAAGCACGCCCGCCGTCAGGATGACGATGACCGCCACCGTGCCAATGAGGAAGCGGGAGACGCCGCGCCCCAGCCAGTAAAAGGGGATGTTGATGGGGGCAATGTACATGTACTTGAGCGTCTTGTAATGCTCGCGGTCGTCAATCACCGCCCATGAAACCCCCGCCATGACCGCGCCGACATAGGTGTAGAAGGCGTTGCCGAGGTAGATGTACGGAAAGAGCGGAGAGTTATACGCGCCGCCGGTGATGATGCTGTACATGACCACGAGAATGGCGGCAGACGCCAGCGGCTTGATGATGACATAGACGGCAAACAGAAAGGGATCGGTCCAGTTTGATTCGACCTGCCATCCCAGCCAGGTTGCCATGGTAAACGAACGAGTGGTTTCGGAACGGTTCATAAATTCTCCGGTTCAATTACCGCTTAGCGTGATTGGCGCTAAAGATTGGTAATTGGTAACTGGCAATTTAGCGGCGGCTTTCCGTGAGCCTGCCTTCTCGAATGGCAAGTTTCTCCATGTAATCGAGCAGGAACTTGGCGCCGATGAGAAAAAGCACGCACAAAACAATCAACACGGCGATTTCCACGTTCACGCTCAGGAAACCGAGCGATGCGCCCGAAGGGAAGACCAGTTGACGCATCGCGTCCAACCCCAGCGTGAGCGGGATGATCGAAGCCGCCGCCGCGACCCAGAAGTTGAACGATTTGATCGGGAAGTAAAACCCCGAAAAGAGATAGACCGGTTCCTGCGCCAGATTCGAGATGTGCCACGCCTCACGGCTGAGCAGCAGGAAGAGCGAAGCGCTCATCATGCCCATGCCGTACAGCGCCGTCATGGCGAGGAAAAAAACCAGCAAAAGTTGCGTAAAACTGGCGACCGAATACGTCACATTGAACATCAATGACCCAACGATGACAATCGCTGTAGCGCGCAGCGCCGTGGCAAACAACCCGCCCACCGCCATGCCCAGCAGAATCGCCATCATCGAGTTGGGCGCAATGATGTAGAGCGCCAGGTTGCCCTGTTCCTTCTCCCAATACAACTGGCTGGACATGCTCCACAGCACGTTCATCCAGAATGCGGTCATCGCGCCGCCCATCACCACAAACCCCACGTACTCTTCGGGCGCGCCAATCGCGCGATAGACGAACACGTAAGCAGAAACCGCCAGCATCGGCAGGAACACGTCGAAAAACAGCCACGACTTCTCTCTCTGCATCCCGATGACGCGCGGATAAGCCCGCGCCACAATCGTCTTCAAAAACAGTCGCCAGCCGCTCACTTTCGGCGAACCGCGCAACACCAGCGAAGGATTAGCCTGCATGGGGCGCCTCCTCCTTCTCCACGTCTTCCATCTTCTGACCCACCAGGTCCATGAACACGTCTTCCAGGGTCGGCTCACGCTTGGTCAACCGCCGGACTTTGACATTCTTTTGAGTCAGGATGTTGATGACGCTTGCCAGCGCCGCCTCCTCCTGCAGGATCAACTCCAGCCTTGCGCCGCCTTCGATGTCGGTCAGCGCGGCTTTGCGGACTTCGGGCTGATTCTGCAACAGTTGCGGAGTCAACCCGTTGAGCGGACTCGTTTCGATCTCGAAGATCGCGTCGCGCTGCAGGTTGCGCTTCAGGTTGGCGGGCGTATCGCAGGCGAGGACGCGCCCTTTGTTGATGATTGCCACACGGTCACACAACTCCTCGGCTTCGACCATGTAATGGGTGGTGAGCAATAACGTTCGCGACTTGTCCGCCTCCAGCCAACTGCGAATCAACTTGCGGACGTCGCGCGCGGCGCCCACGTCCAGCCCCAGAGTCGGCTCGTCGAGGAAGAGCACTTCCGGGTCGGTCAAAAAGCCGCGCACGATGTTCATCTTCTGCCGCAGACCCGTCGAAAGGTCGGACGATTTCGTGTGGATGCGGTCTTCCAGCCCCACCATCTTGAGCAGTTCCACAATGCGCTGGTTGGCTTCCTTCGAGGGCATGCCGTAGAACTGCGAAAACATCCACAGGTTTTCGCGCACAGTCAACAAGCCGTAGCCCGATGACTCTCCGCCCGAGACCATGTTGATGCGCGGACGGACCAGGTTCGGGTGTTGGATCACGTCGTAACCGGCGACGCGTGCCCAGCCGGAGGTCGGCGCGAGAAGCGTGGTGAGGATTTTAATCAGGGTCGTTTTGCCGGCGCCGTTCGGTCCGAGCAGTCCGAACAGTTCGCCGCGTTCCACCGTCAGCGTGACGTTTTCGAGGGCAACCAGTTCCTTGCGGATCTGTTTCTCCTTTTTGTTTCCGCGAATCTTGTAAATGCGGCTCAGGTCTTTCGTTTCGATGGCGAAGTGGGTCATTTTTCTCCTGATTCATGGAAAATATGTTCTATTATACATCCTTTTTCCCTGACATTCATGCAAATTGTCGGACAATCGTAGGGGAATCGTAGGTTTTGCGTCAAGCACCGCCGACGCCATTATGATAAATTTGGGGCAGTAAGGTGATTTCTCTTCTCCTCCTTTTGCAAGGGAACCGCGGTCGGCGTCCGCGGTTCTCGCATTTAACGGGCGGGTTGGCAGTATAATGCGGACACTCAAACCTGAGAGGATGTCATGTCAGTACAAATTACCATCATCGGTCTTGGACAAATCGGCGCTTCTGTAGGGCTTGCGTTGAAATCGCATAGCGACAACCTGTACATTGTCGGGCACGACAAGGAACCGGATGCGGCGAAAGCGGCGCAAGCCATGGGGGCGGTGGATACCTATAAATATAACCTGCCGGATTCCATACGGGATGCCCAAGTGGTAGTGCTTGCCGTTCCGCTTTCGGAGGTGCGCGAAACGCTGGAGGTGATCGGACCCGACCTGCAGGAAAGCGCGGTTGTTCTCGATACGGCTCTTGCCAAAGGGACGGTGGCCGCGTGGGCCAGGGAACTTGTTCCTCAGGGACGATTTTATGCAGGGCTCTTTCCTGCCATTCATCCTGACCGCCTGCATGAGACCATACAAGGAGTCAGAGCCGCCCGTGCAGACTTGTTTGAGCGCAGTGTCACCGTCGCGGCGTTGCCCCCGGGGACGCCGGAAAGCGTCTTCAAACTTGCAACGGATTTTATCACCCTGCTGGGTTCGAAGCCTCTGTTTATGGACATCACGGAAGCCGACGGCTTGGTGGGCAAGGTGCATATCCTGCCGCAACTTGCCGCCGCTGCCCTGCTGGATGCAACGCTGGACAAGCCCGGCTGGCAGGAGGCGAGGAAACTCGCTGGAAGACCCTACGCCTCTGTAACGGCGGGCGCGGCTTACAATGACGATTCCAATTCCCTGTGTGAAGCTGTCCTCACCGACCGTGAAAATGCCATCCGCCTGTTGAACGCGTATATTACCTCTCTGATCGAACTTCGCGACGAAATCGAAGACGGCGACCGCGAGGCAGTCGGTAAACGGCTCAATAATGCCCTGGAAGGACGGAATCGCTGGCTGGGCGAACGCGCCCGGGCGGATTGGACAGAGCGGGTCGGCGAACAAGCGCTCGAGGGACAATCCATGGGCGAGCGTATGAGCCAGATGTTCTTCGGCTCAGCCATGACAAAACGAACAAAACAACGCAAGTGACCAGGTGCTATTGTTACATCCTCGAATGCGCCGACGGGACGTATTACACCGGTTGGGCAATGAATCCCGAAAAACGAACGCAGGCGCATAACAAGGGGCGCGGCGCAAGATACACACGAACGCGCCTGCCGGTGAAACTGGTGTACGTGGAGGAACAACCGGATCGTAAAACCGCAATGAGGCGGGAGATTCAAATCAAACGTCTGGGGCGCGACGGCAAGAGAAAATTGATAAGGGGAGGATGGCGGACGGATGCACGCCCAACCGCAGAGGGAGATGGGGGGAGCGCGCAGGTCGCCGAATCATCGGTTTGACCGCAAAAAAGAACGTTGAGTCTGTGGGATTTATCCCGTCGAAGGATCCGCTCCCAAAGCCTCAACCGTCCAGCAAATCCCCCAGCCAATCCATCAAGCCGCCCTTCTTTTTCTCGTCAGGCAGGTCGCTGGCGGTAACGCCATTCTGCCCGTTGATCAGCACCAGGTGGGTGCGCCCGCCGAAGGGCAGTTCGGTCATCCACACGGGGACGAGCGCCAGTTTGAACGATTCCACCGACATCTTCGCCGAAGAGGAATGCAGGATGTGCATCGGTGCGAGTTTGTGAGGCAGATCTGTCTTGTATCTGGCATACGCCTGTTCGCGCGCGTCGAGCGAGGCTTCTGCCAGCGGAATATCGTACACTTCGGCGGGCCAGTCTGCCAAAAAGCGCGGGTCGTAGGGTTTGGCAGCGGAAAGGTCGAAGGTGGGAATCAGCCTGAGGAAAACGGCGGACAGCTTTCGGGAGGCGGGAACCGCCAGGTCGTTCATCAGCACAGGATAGCGGTCTGTCACGCGTCTCACTCGACGTTGAGCCGAGCGCGCCCGAAAGGGATTGTCCTCCCCTTCGATCACTTCGCCCGTGTACTCGATTTCGCCGCCGATGTCGAACGTCCACAAGGGCAGGTATAAGCCGCGCGGCATCTCCACCCGCTTTTCGGGCTGGAGGCGGTTTTCCTCCACCCAGTTGACCAGCAGTTTGACCGCCTGCCGCCGGCTGAACTGATGAGGGACGACAGCATCCGGCGCGAGCAGGTCTTTGGTATCTTCCCACTTGACGACGTGCGGCGAGCCGCAGTACAGGCAGTTGGCGGAAATTTGTTTGGGCGGCAGGAGGAACTCGGAGCCGCACCCCTCGCAATGAAAGACCTGCTGGTCGAGCGGCTTGCCGTGTCCGCGGGCGGTTGCCATTGCCACGACGAAGTCTTTCTCGTTTGCGGGCGCGCGCGAAAACCCGACTGCCTGATGCCGCGTGCAGTAATCGCACACCAGCGCCTGACCATCGGGCGAAAACGCCATCCGTCCGCCGCATTTGGGGCACATGAAGCGTTCGGCGTCGGCGGCGCGCAAGCCGGCGGGCGCGGGCGGCAGATGGTCGGGGTCAACGATTTCGTCCGCTTTGAGTTTGCCGTCGAGGATCGCCAGCAGTTTGCGGGCGCGGGCGTGTTGCAGGTCGTGGGCGAGGCAGTTTTCGACGGCGTTTCGTTTTTCCCCGGGGTCGTCGGTCACCTCTGCCATCCAGAACCAGGCTTCGGCGAGTTCGTCGTGGTCGTTGAGCGAATAGATGGCACGGTCGAGGTAGCGGCGCGCCGTCTCCTTGTGTCCCGCCTTTGCTTCGATGATGCCCGTGCGTAACAGGTCCTTGCCGTAATTGTCGAACATCATTTTCTCACAATCGCATCGGTCATCTTTGCCACACGCGCCATCTCTTTGACATCGTGGACGCGGATGATGTCGGCGCCGCGCACGATGCCCACTGCCACCGCGGCGGCGGTCCCTTCCACGCGCTGGTTGGGCGGCAGGTCGAGCGTGAAGCCGATGAACGATTTGCGGGACGGAGCCAGCAAAACGGGATACCCCAACGCGCGGATTTCGTCGAGGCGGTTGATGAGTTCCAGATTCTGCTCCCGCGTCTTTCCAAAGCCGAGGCCGGGGTCGAGGATGATGCGCCCTTCCTCCACCCCCACCTGTTTCGCCAGTTCCACGCTGGCAAGCAGTTCGCGCTTCACGTCTTCGATCAGGTCGTCGTATTCGGCGCCGAGGTAGGCGCTCCCCAGCCGTTCGCGGACTTCCACGCTGGCGGGGTTGGAGCGGTTGTGCATCAAAATGACAGGGGCGTTGAAGGCTTGGGCAACGAAAGCAAGTTGCGGGTCGGCGCGAAGCGCCCAAACGTCGTTGAGGATGCGCGCCCCCGCCTTGAATGCCTCTTCTGCCACTTTGGCTTTGTAAGTGTCAATCGAAATCAGCGCGTTGGGGAATTCCCCGGCAATCGCCCGAATAACGGGAATCACCCGCTCCAGTTCCTCCTCTGCGCTGACGGGCTGTGAGCCGGGGCGGGTGGATTCGCCGCCCACGTCGAGGATGTCTGCGCCGTGCTTGAGGAAGTGCTCCGCCTGGCGCAGGGATTGTTCGACTCTGTCGCCGTATGCCATCAAACCGTCGCCCGAAAACGAGTCGGGGGTGACGTTGAGGATGCCCATCACGTAGGTGCGGGACCCCCACTGGAAGGTGTGACCGCCGATTTGGAGAGAGGGGGCTTTCACGGTGATCTGTCGTTACGGCGCTATGGAATTTGATCCAGCGGGCGGGCGAGCCAGGCTTCGGCTTCGTTGATGTCGGTGAAGAGTTTGATGGCGGCGGCGGTTTCGGGCAGCGCCAGCGCCGCCACTTTGCGAATTGCCTGTGCCACCGATTCGTCTGCCACCACCACCGCCACGCGGATGTTGCGGGCGGCGGGGTCGCTGTTTGCCTCTACTGCCATTTTGATTGCTTTTTCGGGGATGTTTTTGACGGCGCGCAGGTCGTACAGGTTGCGCGTGCGCCCCGAGAGCCCGAGCAGATGCTCGAGGGCAAACTCGCGCCATTCGTTGATGGTGGCATCGGAGAGGTCGGTGAACGTCAGGGTCATGCCGCCGTCGCCGCGGCGCACCACGGACATGCCCACGCTGGGCTTGGGTTTCCAGTTCAGGGGTTTGATTTCGGTCATGCGTTATCTCCGGTTGGTGTTTGATGGTGGTCGTATCGAAGGCTTGATGGGCGCGATGTGTCTTTAGCCTTCGGGACATTGGTATCGGGCTGGTTGCGCCGGTTGAATTATACCCTTTGCTATTTTGCGTCCGGCAGGTAGGGGGCGATACCCTCGGTGTTGCACAAGGCGATCATTTCACGGGCGCTTCTCCCGGTGACCGGATGGACGTAATCGGGCGCAATGTCCATGAGTGGAACAAGCACAAATCCGCGTTCATGGACGTGCGGGTGGGGAATCTTGAGCAGGGGCGTATCCAGAATCAGGTCGTCGAAGAACAGGATGTCAATGTCAATCAGGCGCGGACCGTAGCGAAAACTTGCCTTTCGCCCCAGCGCAATCTCCAGACGTTTGAGATGTTTGAGCAGGGGTTCGGGCTCGAGATAGGTGGTCGCCATCACTGCCTGGTTGAGAAACGGATCCTGTTCGGTATAGCCCCAGGGGGGAGTCTCGTAAATGCGAGATTTCTGCCTCACCCTCATTTGCGGCGAGAGGGAGGCGACAGCCTGTTTCAAATTGGCGGCGCGGTCGCCCAAATTCGAGCCGAGAGAGAGGTAAACGGTGTGATTCATGTCCGTTTCGGCGCGACGGGTTGCAGCGGGGGGCGAAGCGGGGCGTCACAGAGGAATGGGATGTTCGTCATAATGTTCCACCACGTCCGCGGCGAGCCAGCCTTCGATGTCCGTGTTTTGAAAGGCGTCGTCCGGCAGTTCTGCCAAAAGGTCGAGCATGGCAAGACGCACCGTATCGTAGTGCTTGAACAAATCGTCGTCGGACCAGGTCGCATATTTCCGGGTCAATTCAAGGTTGAAGGCATCGGGGTCGCGGCTTTCCCAGGAGAACGAGGGACTGTCCATGATGCCGGCGATTACACGCGCACCTTCCTCCCACCAGCCGATCACATGCGCAACCAGATCGTGAAAATTTGCGAAGCCCTGTTTGGAGATGAACTCCCTTTGTTTTTCCTCATCCAGGCGCTTGAACTCCTCGATATATGCCGCCCAGTCGTTCTCCAGCATATCCACGACGAGAAAACGACTCAACGCGACGAGGTGTGTGCGCGCGTGATGGAGGAAGACGCCGTGGATCCAGGCGCGGACGCGGCGGTTTTCGAAAACCGCCTCCGGCATGGACCTCAGGTCTGCTTGCGCTTTCCGGCGCGTATTTTCGAAATGAGTCATGAAATCGGCATCGCTCCAGTCCCTGTATTTCGCCACCGCTTCCGCATTGAACGCGTCGAAATCGTATTTTTTCCGTTCGAACTCGCGGTTTGCCGCGACGGCGTGGATGATATCCATGCCCTCCTCCCACCAGGCGAGAATATGCGCCAGCATGTCGCGGAATCGCTCGTATCCCTGCGCCCTGACCCGCTTTTCCTGCACATGCCCGGGCAGGCGGTTGAAACGCTCGACATACGTTCCCCATTCCTGTTCGATGTACCCCAGGGCGCGTTCCTTTGTGATGATGGCCATGCACAACCTCCCGAAATTGATCTTGTCTTTGGCAAACCGGGTTATCGGTCTTGGTCTATTTTACCCCACCGGTCGTTTGTGGACGCCCGGCGCGTCGCGAAAACTGGGCGCGCCATCTCCGGCGCGAAGAACGTACTGTACAACACGGTGATGTTGCGGCTGATCTTGCATTACATTCACGATACAATTGTCTGACAATGGCGTTTCTCCGTTATGATTATTCCGGCGGTATAACAAGATGAACTCCGAAATTTTGCTCATCGGTCCGATTGGCTCGGGTAAATCCACCGTTGCCGAATTGCTTTATGAAAGAACCATGTTGCCGCACCGCTCCATGGACCTGTTGCGTTGGAAATACTTCGATGAAATCGGTTATGACCGGGAAATTGCCCGGGAGCGATATGTGCAAAACGGGTTCTGGGGGTTGTATCACTATTGGAAACCCTTTGAGGTGCATGCCGTTTGCAGGATGCTGGAGGATTTCAGCGAATGTATTTTCGACTTTGGGGGAAGTCAGACGGTGTACGAAGAGGATGACCTTTTCGAACAGGTGCGCCGGGTCTTTGAACCCTATCCCCACGTCATTCTGTTCCTGCCTTCGCCCGACCCGGAGGAATCCATCCGCATTCTGCATGCCCGCAATCAATATGCCTCTGAGGAGCAATGGGCGGTAAACGAACTCTTCATTCGACATCATTCCAACTATGACCTCGCCAAGTACATTGCCTACACAAAGGACAAAACCCCCGAACAGACCTGCGACGAAGTGTTGCAGTGGGTGAGGAGCAACGGCTGGACGTATGAGCCGTAGGGGATCGGCATTTGTCCGCTCCAAAGCGGATACGCCTGTCAACAACGCCCTCGAATGCAAATTTCGAAGCCGCCGGTGTCGGTCCAGCCTTTCGCACAGCGCCCTTACAACGATGAAGCCTGCCTGAATTTTTTCCCCTCTCCGGCAGTCCCCTCCCCATCATGCCGCAGATGATACAATAGCCGCCATGCTTGCGCTTGATTTCAATCCCCGAAGATTTTCGGACTATATCGTTCATCTCCTATTCCCCCTTCTTGCGATCGCTCTGCCGCTCCTGTTCCTGTGGGCGGACCTGCCGATTGCGCCTCTCATCATCACCACCGATCAGAGGCTGTTCGGCATGTTCAGTCTGTGCATGTGGTGTGTGCTGTTGATTGCCGCCGTCCGCGAGATCAAAACCCGCCCAGGGATCTCCTTCGAACAGGGGGGGATCGTTCTTCTGCCTCTGTTCGTCAGTTTCTTTCTGCTCGTCCTGGTCGTCGAATATGCCGATGTCTCGTGGGATTACGAACAATACGAAGACGCCGCCCGGGCGCTGGTACAGCGGCGCAACCCCTACTTGAGCGAACAGTATTTGTACCCGCCGCTGTTTGCCCAGGTCATGGCAGCCATCCATGCCCTGGGGATGAAAACGGTCGCGCCTGCAGTCGTGGGTCCCTGGCTGTTCGTGTTTTACATTTATCAGTGCGTGCAATTTCTGCTTGCCAACCTGGCATACCAGTTGACCGGACGTTTCGCTTCTGCCCTCGGTTTCCCGGCTGTGCAGGCGAAACTGCTCACCGCCGGTCTATTTCTTTTCAACTTTCCCCTCGTCCGAACCCTGCATTTGAACCAGGTCAACCTGCTCATCCTAAATGCCACGCTGGTCAGTTTGCTGGCATTGGCGCGGTTTCCCGTGTTGAGCGGCATGGCGATTGCTGTGGGAGGGCTGGTGAAACTCTATCCGCTTGTCCTCGGCGCGCCGCTCCTGTTCATGCGAAAATGGAAGGCTTTATTGGGCGGTCTTGTGGGCGGAGCCTTCATCGTGTTTCTGCTGACCGATTTCGGCAGGGATTTTACGCGTTGGCGGCAGTTCATCGAGTTCATGCTCTCCTTCCCCGCCGAAAGAGAGAGTTCGATCTGGCTCAGGAACACATCCATCCTCAGTCTGGGGCGTAATCTCTCCCGCTTTGCCAATCTGCCCGAATCCATGATTGTGCCTTTTTACAGTGCAGGAGCATTGATCGTGATCGCATGGATTGCATTGCGCCTTTATCAACGCGAGAAGACGTATCCCACCTTGCCACCCGGTCCGGCCCGCGAGGCATATCGGAACTTCGGCAATTTGATAGACTTCGTGAACCTTTCACTGCTCATCACTCCCTCCGCATGGGATCATCACTTTGTGCTGGCACTGCCGCTGGTTGTATGGGCGATTGCCCTGCGCGGCAAAGACAAACCGGGTTGGGTGGGTGTTGCCGCCGCCTGTATCTTCGTTCTCTCGCCCTTCGATGTTTTTCCCTTTAGTTATCTGCGCATGTTCGGCGTGATCGTCTTGATGGCGCTGACCTCTCCGAGCGTCCGGCTGAACCTCCATCGGGATGACGCCATTTCCGTTTGAACGCGGCTACCCGACCAGGCTTATAAAATCCGCAAACAGACCGTATGCCGTCTCGAGCGGTCCGCCTGTCATGCCCTCACGTTCGGTGACGGTAATCGAGTAATCGGGCAGGACATCGGTGCGAAAGGTGACGCCGGTCGAGGAGTTCATCATGCCATACAAGGGAGAGGACGAATCGACCAGTTCCGGTGCGACGCGCGCATTGACCGAATCTCCCACCCGCTCTGCCGAGCAAACCAATTTATAACGCTTCCCGCTCCCCTTTGCCTGCTCGATCATCCCCGGCGTGATCTCCCGAATGCCTTTTCGCTCCACGTCCTGCGGTTTGAGCGGAATCCCCATCAGCACGGTGACCAGCGCCGCCGCTTTGATGGCGGCGTCCCAGCCGTCCACGTCTGCCGAAGAGTCGGTCTCAGCAATGCCGATGGACTGGCAGTATTTGATGGCTTGCTCGAAGCTCTCACCGGCTTCCATGCGCGAGAGGACGAGGTTGGTTGTGGCGTTGAGGAGGCCCCTGAAAGAGTGCAGTTCTGCTAGCGGAAACGTTTCGCGAAAAACGGAAAACAGCGGCGCGCCGCCCAGCACCGTGGATTCGAACAGGAACTTTCTGCCTTTGGCTTTTGCCAGCGCCGTCAGTTCGCGGTATCCATGCACAACCGTACCTTTGTTGGCAGTGATGACATATTGCCCCGCTTCCAGCGCCGCGCGGACGTGCTCCACGGCGGGCTGACCAGTATGATGGCTCACAGGGGAGGTTTCGAACATGACATGCGCGGAAGAATGTCGGATGACCGCAAAGGAATCGGTCATGGGCGAGGGGTCATTGTTCAACACCGAAATGGATCGTTTGTTTTCGACGAGTTCGAGGGCTTTGTTCACGTCCAGCCCGGCGGGATCCACCGCAAAGCCGTGAGTTCCCGTTGCAATGCCCGTGACGGTGTATGTGGCGTCGTATTGCGATTGGAGCAGTCCGCGTTTGCGTTCGAGCAGGCGGACGAGGGCGCGGGCAACATTGCCAAAGCCGATGAAGCAGAGGTTGTAATGCATAAAAACTCCTTTTGAAAGTTGGCAGGTTACACGTTTGAACGTTCAAACCTGCCCACATGTCAACCTGAAAGCTCAAAGAGGAGGCCAGGGAATGGCGCGGCGGTCGCGCGGCTGGCGGGGGAAGACGCCGCGCTGGCAAACGGCGTTTGCGCGGGCTTGCAGGGCGCGAATCTCGTTTGGGCTGAGGTAAGGTTCGAGGTCGGCGAGCAGGTTCGAGGTCAGAGAAAGACGCGCAAGCAGGTCTTCGGGTATCGCCTGCCCGCCAAAGTCCCAAATCACGGTGCGGAGTTTGTCCTCTTCGTGAAAGCAGATGCCGTGGTCAATGGCGTAGAGGCGGTGTTCGTCTGCCGAGAAGAAGACGTGTCCTCCCTTGCGGTCGGCGTTGTTGACGAGCAGGTCGAAGAGGGCAACGGGTTTGAGGAGCAGTTTGTCTTCGGGGGTGAAGTTGAAGTAGTGGTAGTTGGGGTCATGTTCGATGTATTGCTGGAGCGAGCCGGCGCCGAAGGGACCCTCGCGGCGCAGGGTGGTAAAGGGAACGATGTGAAAGCCGAGCGCCTCGCTGACGAGGTAGGCGGCGACTTCGCGCAGGGCGAGGGTGCTTTCTTCGAAGTCCCAAAGCGGCTGTTCACCCTGCGTGGGTTTGTAGACGGCGGGGTAGGTTTTGCCTTCGTATGAGACTTCGACGAGGAAGGTGTAGTTCGAGCCGAAGGTGAATTGACCCCGGATGGTCAGGGCGCCGTGCTGGAAGGCTGTTTGCAAGGGATGGGGGTTGGTCATCGTTTGAGGTTTACAGGTTTGAACGTTGAAACGTCGGAACCTGCCAACTTGTAAACCTTCATCGGTTAGTGCAAATGCCCGTTCTTTTTGGGGCAGAAGTGACCTTCCGGCTCTTCGGGTTGACCGCACTGCGGACAGATGGGACGCCCGCGCGAGACGACCTCCACGCCCCAGCGCGCCAATTGACGCACCTGTGTGCGCGTCGCCCAAAAGCGGATGACCGCCGCCGTCTCCGGGTCTTCCTCCTCGGTCAGAATCTCCTTGACGAACAAAACCACCACATCGCGTTCCTTATCGTAGCCGAGACCAATCTCGCCCACGCGAAAGAGCGGGTCCACGGGAGGGTTGATGCGCATCACCGCCTCCACATAATCGCCCGAGGCTTCGGGCAGGTCGGGGTTTTGCACCGCCAATTGGGCGAGGAATTGCTCGATGCCGATGGCGAGCGAGTGCAGTTGCGCCTTTTCGATAATCACCGTAATGGTGCGCTGGTCTTGAAAGGCTTGGATGTAAAATACCCGTTGTCCGGGCTTGCCGATGGCGTCGGCGGTGATATGGTCACAGGGGTCAACGTCAATTTCGAAACGGGGCATGGCGTACCTTCAAAGTGAGTATACCAGAAGTGAAAAGTGGAAAGTATAATCGCAAGCAACCTGCCGAAGGAGCCGACATGTACGACAAACAAACACTGAAAGAACTCGAAAGACAGTTGAAACGCTGGGAGGATACCACCCTCAGCAAAGCGCTCAATTCCCTGCCCGAAAGCAGGGACGAATTCATTACGACCTCCTCCGAACCGGTCAACCGTCTCTACACGCCGCTGGATGTGGCAGATATGGATTACGCGTCCTCTCTTGGACTTCCGGGTGAGTACCCCTTCACGCGCGGCATCCACCCGACGCTTCACCGCTCCAAACTGTGGACGATGCGCATGTTCGCCGGCTTCGGCACTGCAGAAGAGACGAATCAACGTTTCAAATACTTACTCGAGCAGGGGCAGACCGGCTTGAGCATCGCCTTCGACCTGGCGACCCTGATGGGCTACGATACCGACCAGCCGGAAGCCCTGGGAGAGTTTGGCAAGTGCGGCGTGGCGGTCTCGTCGCTGAAAGACATGGAAATTCTGCTCGACGGCATCCCGCTTGACAAAGTGTCCACCAGCATGACGATCAACTCGCCCGCCGCCATCATTTGGGCGATGTACATCGCCGCCGCCGAAAACAAGGGCGTGCGCCGCGATCAATTGCGCGGCACCATTCAGAACGATATTCTCAAGGAATTCATCGCCCAAAAGGAGTTCATTTTCCCGCCGGAGCCTTCGATGCGGCTGGTGGTGGACACGATGGAGTTCGGCTCGCAGCACGTGCCGCAGTGGAACACGATTTCCATCAGCGGCTACCACATCCGCGAGGCGGGATCCACTGCCGCGCAGGAACTGGCGTTCACCCTCGGCGACGGGATGGAATACGTCCGCTGGGGCATCGCCCGCGGCATGGACGTGGACGAGTTCGCGCCGCGTCTATCGTTCTTCTTCAATGCCCACAACGACTTCTTCGAAGAGATCGCCAAATACCGCGCCGCCCGCCGCATTTGGGCGCGCGAAATGCGCGAAACGTTCAAGGCAAAGAACCCGCGCTCGTGGTTATTACGCTTCCACACGCAGACGGCGGGAGTCAGCCTCACGGCGCAGCAACCGGAAAACAATGTCGTCAGAGTCGCCATTCAGGCGCTCGCCGCCGTGCTGGGCGGGACGCAGTCGCTGCACACCAATTCGCTCGATGAGGCGCTGGCGCTTCCCTCCGAACATGCCGTGACCATTGCCCTGCGCACGCAGCAGATCATTGCGGAAGAATCGGGGGTGGCGAATACGGTGGATCCATTGGGGGGCAGTTTCTTCGTCGAGGCGATGACCGACCGTATCGAAAAGCAGGCATACGATTACTTCCGCCGCGTCGAGGAATTGGGAGGCGTCATCCCCGCCATCGAAAAGGGATTCTTCCAAAGCGAGATTTCCGATGCGGCGTACCGCTATCAGCGCGAGATTGACAAGGGCGTCCGCAAAATTGTGGGCGTGAATGCCTACGTGGAGCAAAAGCCGCTGAGCATTCCGATTCTGGAGATGGACCCGCAGGGCTACGAGAGGCAGATCAAACGTCTTGCGGAATTGCGCAGGACGCGAGATAACGGGCGTGTGGGTCAGGCTTTGGATCGTCTGCGCATTGCCCTCGAAGGGACGGAGAACACCATGCCGCACATCCTGGAAGCCGTCCACGCCTACGCCACGCTGGGCGAGATTGTGCAGGTGATGAAGGAAGTTTTCGGCGTGTACGAAGAGCCGACGATGATCTAGGGGCTCGACGAAAACGCCGAGGTCTTCAAGACCTCGGCGTTTTCGCGAGGCATCCCCTACTTCTTGCCCCGTTTGGAGCCGCCAGCCTTTTCCGTCTTTTTGGATTTCACCGACGGCGCGGACGCGGATGCAAACCACCTTTCCATCTGCTTTGCCGCGGCTTCACGACCTCCCAGCCCGAAGGCAAGAGCCGCCGCCGCGCCGATGGCAATCAGGGCAATCTGAATGACGTTTGCCGCAAGCGTTACGCCGGCCTGATTGAGCGCAATGCCCGCCACGAAAATCAGTATCGCCCAGCGCACGAGATTCGCAAGAAACGAAGTCTCCTCGCCGCCGGTGGAGGTGATGACATTGGAAGCCAGGTTGGCGAGATAAATGCCTGCCAGGAAGATGACAATGCCAAGCAGGACATTGCCCGCAAACGTGATCAGGCTTCCCACCAAAGCGGCGATGGAGGTCAAACCGAGATTATCCGCAGTTCCCTGAATGGCGAACAACATCACCGCCACCAGTACGATATAGCCGATCGTGTTCGAAACGTTCGAGTCTTTTGCCGTCTTGAAACCCAGCGCCGAGGGCAGACGGTTGATGCCAAGCCCCGCCAGCAGGCTTGCAACAATGTCGCCGATGAACTTTGCGATGTAGTAGGCCACGCTCAAAATCACCGCCGCCCCCAGCACGTTGAGGATCAGTCCCGTCACACCGCTCAGCAATTGCGCGCCGATACTCGAAATGACCGGCAATTGAAGCACATCCAGAGCCTGAACGACCACCGGAATCAGCACAAGGATGTAAACCACGGTGCCCAGCAACGCCGACAGCGGCTGCGCCGTATTGGACCTGCTCAACCCGATGCGTTCCCCAAGACGGTCCACGCCGATTCCTTCGAGAAAACCGGTCACGATCTGACGCACGATGCGCGCCAGCAAACCGCCAAGGATCAGGATGAGGATCGCGCCGATGATGCCGGGGATGTACCCAATCATCTGCGCCACAAGTCCCTGCACCGATTCAGCCACCTGTCCCAGCCCGAGGCTTCCCAGGATGGACGGCATGAACACGAGGAAGGTCAGCCAGAAGATCGCCCTGCCGATGGATTCGTTCATTTTCCCGGCGGATTTTTTATCTGCCACCTGTTCCCCCAATCTTTCATCCAGGCGTGTCCAATCAAGCACTTTGACCACCAGGAATCTCAACAGCGAAGCCACCAGCCACGCAATCGCAAAGAAGATCGCCACATTGACCAGCCTCGGAAGCCACTCGTTGAAGAGCGCGCCGAGCGGGTCCACCGTGGATTCGGGGATGCCGATGAACCGGCTGGCAAGCGTTGCCAGTTGCCAGAGCACAAAGACGAACAGGAGCCAGAATGTGGCGCCGCTCACCCAGCGGGTGATCTGCGTCTTTGTGTCGAGAGATTTCGAAGCGCGTTCATCCACCTGAAGCCGCTCGAAAATACGCTTCACAATGAATGCGCCGAAGCGTCCCACCACCCACGCCACGAACAGCCCCACAATGACGGCGACAAGCGGCAAAAACACGGACGCCTGACCTCCCAATTGCTGCAACAATTGATTGAAATCCATGATCAGCCTCCTTATGACGGTTTGAATTTGGATCTTGTATTTTCAAACACTGGATTTGGATGAAAGTTGCCCGAATCCCCCCGCCGCATGGAAGAGTGCCGATCGTTCCGGTTTGCGGCGTCCGCATTTCCCATAACCGCCGGAAGGTTGTACAATAGCCCAAGCGTACACGAAGAACAACCGACCGACGCCCTCCACCGCAAACCCTTTCAGGCAGCGATACGGACAAGCGCCTGGAGAATATTCCCACAGGAGGCAGAGAGATGAATATCAAAAAACCTGGCACCATCGGAATTTTGACCGGCGGCGGCGACGTGCCGGGACTCAACCCGGCCATCCGCGCGGTGACCATCCGCGCCCTCCGCGAAGGATACAAGGTGATTGGCATCCGCCGCGGCTGGGCGGGGCTGGTGGATACCCTACGCGATAAAAACGCAGACAACAGCAATAACTTCCAGGTGTTGACCGAGGAAATCGTCAACAAAGCGGGACGCACAGGCGGCACGTTCCTGCACACGTCGCGCACGAACCCGGCTAAAGTCAAGCAGGATCGGGTTCCGGAGCATTTGCGCGATCAATATCCCGAAAAGGTCAACGACGTTACCGAGGAAGTCCTCAAGAATCTGGATTTCATCGGGATTGACTATCTCATTCCCATCGGCGGCGACGATACGCTCAGTTACGGCGTCCGCATGTATCAGGAGGGGGTGAAGGTCGTCGCCATTCCCAAGACCATGGACAACGACGTGCCCGGCACAGATTACTGCATCGGTTTCAGCACCTGTGTTACGCGCACCATCGAGCTGGCAAACCGTCTGCGTACCGTGGCAGGTTCGCACGAGCGGCTGATGGTGTTGGAGGTTTTCGGTCGGTATGCCGGCTTTACCGCCATGCTTCCCACCATGGCGGGCGCCTCGCACCGTTGTGTGATTCCCGAATTCAAGTTCAACATCGAGCGGCTGGCGGAATTATTGATGCTCGACCGCAAATACAATCCGAGTCACTATTCGGTGGTGCTGGTCTCGGAAGGCGCCATGTTCGAAGGCGGGGAGATGGTGTTCAAGGACAAGACCACCGATGCCTTCGGTCATGCCAAACTGGGCGGTATAGGCGATCTGGTCTCCGAACGGTTGAAGGACTTTACCGCCCAATACAACAATGGACGCTCCGTGGATACGGTCACTCAAAAACTGGGGTATCTCGTCCGCTGTGGCGACCCCGACGCGATCGATTCGATCGTGCCCATGGCATACGGAAACCTGGCGCTCGATCTCATCCTCAAGAACGTGCATGGGCGGCTGGTGGTTCTGAAAAATGGACGATACGACAACATCCCCGTTGACATTGTGACCAGCACGAAGAAATTCGTCAACGTCGAACGCTTCTACAACACAGACCGCCTGCGGCCGAAATTCGAAAGTTTTGAGATGACCCCCTTGTTCATCATGACGAGCGACGGTCTCTAAAAAATGTCTGTACTAACGTCAATTCGGGATAAGCGGGCGGATGTTAGAGAACGTCCCCTGCGCTTGGCGTAAAAGACGCTCTCTCGCGTCGGGCAACATGCCTTTTTCCCTATCCCGAACTCAGGTTGTACTATGAAAAACTTCGACCCGAAATACAATGACATCCCCAAAACCGAGATTCACATCCACCTCGAAGGCTCGATTCGCACGCAGACCATTCTTGACGTGGCGCGGCAATATCACCTGCCTCTGCCCGCGTATGAAGCCGGCGAATTGGACAGGCACGTCAAGGTCTATGACCAGATGCGCGACCTGCACGCCGTGCTGGAGGCGTTCGAGATTTTTCAACGAAGCATCGCTTCGCCGCAGGTTGTCGAGCGCATTGCCTGGGAGTTGTTCGAAGACGCGGCGCGACAGAACATCAAACTCTTCGAGGTGCGCTTCTCGCCCGATTGGGCGTTTCACGGTCACAGCCTGGATTGGGATGAATGCCTGGAGGGGCTGATCAAGTCGAAGTCACGCGCCGAAGCGGAGTTCGACATGGCCATCGGCTACATTGCCATCACCTCCCGCAGTATGGGACCGGCGTCCTGCGTCAAAACCGTGGATTGGGCGATCCGCCACAGGGAGCACATCCTTGGTATTGACCTTGCCGACAGCGAGCGCGACTTTCCGCTGCGTGAATTTGTCCCGTCGGTGAGGAAGGCGCAGGAGGCGGGCTTGAAAGTGACCATTCATACCGGCGAGGATACGCCCGCCTCGTTCGTGAGGGAGACCATCGAGCTTGCCAGCCCCGACCGTATCGGTCATGGCATTCATGCCATTGAGGACAGGCAGGTTGTGGAACTGCTCAAGGAGCGCGGCATCACGCTGGAGGTCAACCCCTGGAGCAATTACCTCACCAACGCCGTGCGGACGATTGAGGAACACCCCCTCAAGAAACTATTCGACCTCGGCGTGAGAGTGACCATCAATTCCGACGACCCCGAAGTGTTGGAGACAAACCTCAACAACGAATACCGCATTGCGCACGAGGTGCTGGGCATGAATATGGAGGAGATTGCGGCGTGCAACCGGTACGCGTATGAGGCTTCGTTCATCTCCGAACGGGAGAAAACACGGGTGTGGGAGACCTATTTCCGATCACAGACCCTTTGTCCATGATTGCCGCGAGGAATTTTCAGAGATCGCCCCTGCGGCGGCGATAAAACATGCCTTTGTGGCGATACATGGCGTCATCTGCAATGCCAATGACCTTTTCCAGCTTCATGCCCGGTTTGCTGGTGGCGGTTCCAATGGAAAAACTCAGTTCTGGGGAGCGGTAATACTTGTTGTTCACTGCTGTCAGGGACTGGATGCGTTCGATCATCTCGTTGGCGGTCTGTTCTGTCGCGCCCGCCATGATGACGATGAATTCGTCTCCGCCGATGCGCGCCGCGATGAATCCGTTCTCGATGGAGGCGGTCAGCACCTCCGCCGCGCGGCGGATCAATTTGTCGCCGGCGTGATGTCCGAGCGTATCGTTCGTGTTTTTCAAACCGTTCAAATCCAGGACGATGAAACTGACCGGGTCGGAACGGTTCGTTTCGAGATGCAACAGGGTTTCCTCGAAAAAGGCGCGGTTATACAAGCCCGTCATCACATCGTGCGTGCCGAGGTAGCGCAGATATTCCTCCGCCTTTTTACGCGCCGTGATATCCTGCAGCGCCACCAGCACCCAGTCGAAATCCTTTTCGTGGCCTGGCATCAGCGTCCAATGCAGGTGAATATCCACAGGATCGCCCGAAAGGGAGTAGTTGATTCCCTCCCGTTCGTAATGTGTTTTTCCGTTCCACATATCCACGAGTTCATCCACAAAATGTGTGCGCATCTCGTCACGGAAAACCCTATTGAGATTGGCAAGCAGGGTGTCCTTATCCGTTGCTCCGAACAGGCTGAGCGTTTTGCGGTTCACGTCCAGCACGCGGATCATGCCCATGAAACGGGAGACCGCCTCGGGGTGCGAAGCGAGATGCGCCTGCAGGTCTTCGATCCCCTGCCCGCGTAACACGTCGAATTCCCTCTTGAGCGCGGAATAATCCTCCTCCCATAAAGAAATCGGGGCATGCTCGAAAAGATTCCGGAATCGTCTTTCCGCAAGTTTCAAGGCGGTGATGTTTTCGATGGAGACCAGCACACACTCCCAGTTGGATTCGCACTCCGGCAGGATTCTCCAATGCAGGCGGACTTGGAGCGCTTCGCCGTCCAGCCGATAGTTGATCCCGTCTCCCGACCAGCTCATTTCCCCGTTCCATAACGCCAGCAATTCGGAACGCCAGTGGACGCGCATCTCATCGCGAAACATCTTGTCCAGATTGGAAAGCAGTTCAGCCTCGTCTCTGGCGCCGAACAGGCGGAAGGTCTCCTGGTTGACATGCTTTACTTTGATGAGGCGCAGGCTCCGGTCGAGTTCGTCGGGGTGATCATCGAGGTACTTTGCCAGATCGCCGACCCCCTGCGCGCGCAACCCATCCAAAAAGGTCTTGATGGCGCTGTAATCCTGTTCCCACAGCGAAAGGGGCGCGTATTCGAACAGGCTCTCGAAATGATGGGTTGTGTCCGGCATGGCGACTCCTTTTCATCCATTATACAACCGGCATTCGGGCGGCGCGTGATGCATGAGGTACAATTTCTTCATGGGATACCTGCTTCTCGGAGGCGGCGCGGAGTTCGGCGGGCGGATGCGCGACCTCGACCGGCGCGCCCTCGAACTGGCAGGCGGCTTCGACGCCCCGCTGCGCATCCTGCCGACGGCTGCCGCGCCAGACCGCAACCACATCCACGCCGGGAACAACGGAGTCCGCTGGTTTCAAGGGCTGGGCGCAGTGGATGCGCTTTCCCTGCCGCTGATTGACAAAGCCAGCGCGAACGACGCAGCACTCGCAAAGTCTCTGCGTGAGGCAAAACTGATTTACCTGCTTGGCGGTTTCACCCATTATCTTGGGCAGACGTTGAAGGATAGTCTGGCATGGAATGCGGTATTGCAGGCGTATCGTAACGGCGCGGTGATTGCAGGTTCCAGCGCGGGAGCGATGGTTATGTGTCAGTTTTATTACGACCCCTACGAAGGAAAAGTCCACGAGGGGTTGAACCTCGTCCCCCATGCGCTCGTCCTGCCGCATTACGACACATTCGGAAAGAACTGGGCGCCTCGGCTGACAAGGGAGATTCCCGGCGTCACTTTGCTCGGCATTGACGAGCAGACCGGCGTGCTGGACGACGGCGAAAACCGCCGGTGGACCGTGCGCGGGCGCGGCGGGGTTGCGGTGTATCGCCAGGGGGACGTGCGCATGTACAAGGCGGGCGAGTCTTTTTCGATGGCGTCCTCTTGATGCGCCGGCTTTCGAACCGCCCTTTCGAATCGTGATACACTACGAACTCGAAATCAACATCATCATGTCATTCTGAGCGACGAATCTCGCCTTCGGGCGAAGAGATGCCTTGCGGCGTTCAGCCTGACAGCGGAGCGGAAGATGTCGAAATACGAAACCTATACCGTGGAAGTCGCCGGTCTGAAACGCGACCTGCGCCTGTTCGAAATCAAACCCGGGTTGAGGATTGCCATCTTGAACATCCTGGGCGATACCGACCTGGTCGAAGCCTGCGCGAAGGAACTGGCGGACAAGCTCAAGAAAGTCGAATATGATGTGCTGGTGACCGCGGAAGCCAAGTCCATTCCGCTGGCGCATGCCCTCTCGGTGGAGACGCGGAAGCCCTATGTGGTATTGCGCAAACTGTACAAGCCCTACATGGGCGCGGCGCTCATGGCGGAGACTCTCTCCATCACCACCGGTCAACCGCAAACGTTGATTCTGGATGAAAAAGACATCGAAACGATGAAGGGGAAAAGGGTCGTCATCGTGGACGACGTAATCAGCACCGGTTCCACCCTGCAAGGGATGCGGATGATCCTCGATAAGGCGGGCTCGACCGTCGTCCGTGAAGCGGCAATTTTCACCGAAGGCGACCGCGCCCAGTGGATGCACATTATTTCGCTGGGGCATTTGCCGTTGTTTACCGAATAGACCTCTTGCAAAAGCGCGCTGGAGCGCGCGTAATACGCGATGCGTAAGAGATATTCTCCCCCGGCGCTTGCCCGCCATTGCGAAGCATCCCCGAAGCGAAGCAGAGGGGAGGGCAAGTGTAACGTCGGCTGACGCAACAAGAGGTCAAATGAGCACAGCGTAAACCGGATGAAGGTCGAACCGATGCACCCGGGCGGTGGGGCACCTTTGCCCGGGCTTCATTTCTCTTTCTGGTCTCTATTCATGTTTTTTTGTTGAACGCCCTGTTCATAAGCCATTCCTGTATATCCATCTTTTCCTCTTTCTCCCTCGGTTTCAAACGGACGTATGTACCATCGGCTTGCATCCACCGGGCGCGGGTGTTGTCGCGCAGGTAAGCCGCAAGTACGTTTTCGCGCAGATGCTGGATGTGCTCCGATCTTTCCACAGGGAAGACCACCTCCACGCGGTGGTCGAGATTCCGCGGCATCAGGTCGGCGGAGCCGAGATAAACCTCCTCCTGCCCGTTGTTGTGAAAATAGTAGATGCGGCTGTGCTCGAGGTATCGCCCCACGATGCTAACCACGCGGATGTTCTCACTGACGCCCTTCAAGCCGGGGCGCAGACAGCACATGCCGCGCACCAACAGATCCACTTTGACACCCGCCTGTGAAGCGGCATAGAGCAGTTGGATCATATGCGGGTCCACGAGGGAGTTGATCTTGAAGATGAGGCGCCCCTTCCTGCCGTTTTGAGCGTGCTCGATCTCGCGCTGGATCAGGCTCTCAATTTTTTGCCGCAAATTGACCGGGGCGACCAGCAGTTTGCGGTATTCGGTTTGCGCGGAATAGCCGGTCAGGTAATTGAACAGATCGGTCGCGTCGGCGCCGATGGCTTCGTCGCAGGTGAACATGCCGAGGTCTTCGTAGAGGCTGGATGTGAAATGATTGTAGTTGCCCGTCGCAAGGTGAACGTAACGGCGGATGCCATCCCCTTCCTGGCGGACGACCATGCAGGTTTTGGAATGAGTCTTCAGCCCCACCAGCCCGTAGACGACATGCACGCCCGCTTCCTCCAGTTTGCGCGCCCAGCCGATGTTGCTCTCCTCATCGAATCGGGCTTTGAGTTCGAGCAGAACAGCCACCTGCTTGTTGCGTTCGCGCGCTTCGAGCAGGGCTTCCACCACCGGTGAATTACGCCCGACCCGGTAAAGCGTTTGTTTGATGGCAAGCACGTTCGGGTCACGCGCCGCGGCGTTGAGGAAATCTATAATCGGGCTGAAAGAGTCGTAGGGGTGATGAAGCAGAATATTCCCCTGGCGGATGGCTTCGAAAATATCGTCCGTCGTTTCCACCTTTTTGAATGCGGCGGGGATACGCTGTTTGTACAGAGGGTATTTCAAGTCATGTCGTTCGATGTTGTTGTAGATCTGCCACAGGTCCACCAGCCCCAACGGCTTGCGCTGGACGAAGATGTCGGTGGGTTTGATTTCGAGGTTTTCGATTAACACGTCGCGGATGCTGGACGGCAGTTTGTCGTACACGCTGACCTTCGCCACCGACCCGAACTTGCGCTGACGGATGGTCTGCTCCATCGATTCGAGCAGATCGTCGGCTTCGATTTCTTGAATCTCGGTGTCTGCGTCGCGTACCACGCGGAAAGGATGCACGGAGACGATTTCCATGCCCGGGAAGAGCAGTCCGATGTTGGCGGCGATGACCTGCTCGAGCCAGACGAAGTAATGATGGAAGGGAATTGTTCCGTCTTTGCGGATGCCGCCGGAGGAGCGTTTGATGGGGACCAGGCGCGGCAGGGTGCCCGGCACTTTGAGGCGGGCAAATTTTTCGTTCCCTTTCGGGTCGCGGATGACGACAGCAAGGTTCAGGCTGAGATTCGAAATGTGAGGGAAGGGATGCGCCAGGTCCAGGGCGAGAGGCGTGAGCACGGGGTAAACCGTCTCGCGGAAATAGGCGTCCGCTTTTTCCTTTTGGGCTTTGGTCAGTTTTTCGTAGTCGAGGATGTGAATGCCCGCCTTGTGCAGTTTGGGCAGGAGTTTGCGCTGCAGGCATTGATGCGCCTGGTCGTTCAGTTCGATGTAGCGTTTGCGGATAGCGGCGAGTTGTTCGCGGGGGGTCAGACCATCCGGTGAAAGCTCCACGATGCCCGCCTCCACCTGTTTCCGCAGACCCGACACGCGCACCATGAAGAACTCGTCCATGTTGGAGCCGAAGATGGCGAGGAATTTGACGCGTTCGAGCAGAGGGTTGCTCTCGTCCAGCGCCTCTTCCAGGACGCGGTTTTGAAACTCCAGCAGGCTGAGTTCGCGGTTGAGGAAGAGTTCGGGGTTGAAGGTCTCCTTTTCTTTTTTCATGCTCAGGAAATTCGGGTTGCGATTTTGGGTGTAATCAGCCACTCCAGCGCGGCTTTGCGATCGTAGTGCAGGTCGTCCACAACGAGGCAGCATACGCCGCCTTTTTTGAAGTTGAGGGCGATTTCGGCGTTCCCTGCCAGTAAAACGCCCGCCAGCGCGCTCAGGCTGGGTTCGTGACCGACCAGCATGAGTTCGTCCACGCTGTATTTTTCGTTGATTTCTCCAATCATAACATCAGGCTCGCCCATTGGCACGAGGGAATCGCTGTACGCCAGTTCTTCTTTATATTTGAGTTCCTTCGCCAGGATGGCGGCAGTCTGGCTGGCGCGCAGGTAGGGGCTGGAGACGATCAGGTCGGGCGCGGCGCCCAGGTCTCTGAGCGCGGCGGCGATCTTTTTCATCTTTTCGCGTCCCTTTTCGGTGAGCGGACGCAGACTGTCGTCTTCATACTCGGCGGAGTCTTCGGCGATGGCGTGGCGGACGAGGTAGAGTTTCATGGTGTCTTCTCCCAGGGGAAAGGTTCTTCGGGCGAGGCGCGCCAGAAGGCGGCGAGGATATCTTTGACTTGCAGGTAGGCGGAAATGGCATCGGTGTGACGGGACTCGTAGTGGCGGCGCACAGGCTGCGGGTTGGGCAGGGAGGCGGGTTCGACTTCGGTCAGGGTCTGCAGGAGAACATCCATGTCTTGAATCTCGCCCATCAGCGTTTGATATTCGTTCATGCGTTTGAGGTTCGCTTCGGGGAACCCCTCCAGCAGGGGGTGGATGATTTCGACCATGTAGCGGAATTTTTTGAAGGCGACGCGCACGCGGTGAATGGTGGCGGGCTGGGATGAATCCACGAGCGTGAGCCTTTGCCTGACGATTTGGAACGCGTCATCCACCGACTGGAGCAGGGGCGCGTCCCACTCTGTCTTTGTCTCCGCTGTGAGCGCATCGTGCGTCTTGCGGATGCGGCGTGCCGTTTCCTTCAGGTCGAGTTTGCTGAGTTTTTTACGCAGGTCTTTGAGCAGGCGTTTTTCCCTGCGCTCGAGATGGCGTTGCAAGGGTTCCAGCCCGGGCAGGTCGTGAATCGTCTCGGAGATTTCCGCCAGCATCACCTGGGTATCGCGCAGATCGTCGAACTCATCGAGCTGAATTTTAAGAGCGCGGCTCAACTTTCGCAGGCGCGGGCGCGGCTCGACGGAGTTGAGCAGTTGAATGAGCGAAAGCAGGCGGCGCAGCGCCACGCGCAAATCGTGGACGGCTTCGTTGGAAAATTCGGCGCGGCAGCGTTTGAGTTCCGCCAGGAAGGTTTTCCAGCGTTTTTCGAGCGCTTCGAGCAGGAGTTGGTTCGGGGTAATCATGTAGTCTCGCTATTCCAGTTCCAGCCTTACGCCGAACACTTCCTCGAACAGGGATTTGCGTTTTTCGAGCGACCAGTTTTCGAGCAGGAGTTCGTCCTTGCCAACGACGTGCATTCGCCAGCCCGATTGGGTCTCGCGCAGGAGGATGTCGTTCACTTTGGCGGTGTGGCTGACATCCAGCGAATCGGCCAGCCGCAGGAGCGCGCAGAGTTTGAGAACGACCGAGCGGTCTTTGGGCGGCAGGGCTTTGAAGTTTTCATCCTCCAGGGTGGGGGTGCGCTTGCGGTGATAGCGGACGAGGTTGGCGGCGATATTCTGCTCCCGCTGACTCAGCCCGATCAGCCGCGTGGTGTTCAGGATGTAAAAACCGTGTTTGTCGTGATCCACCGAGTTGATGAAGTGACCGATGTCATGCAGCAGCGAGCCGATTTCGAGAGGGAGCAGGTCGTCGTCCGACAGGTCGTGAAGCGGACGAGCCTGTTCAAAGAGACGCGACGCCACCCGGGCGGTGAGGCGGGCGTGTCGTTCGTCGAAGCGGTATTTGCGCCCCAGGTACAGAGCCGATTCCCAGGCTTGGTCTCGGCGGGATGGACGAAGGCCTTTAGAGAGGTCCTCCGCAAGGTCGAGCAGAATGCCGTCCTTTAAGCCGACGTTGGGAATGGAAATCTGTTTCACCCCCGCCTCCCGCGCCACCATGTGCAGGACGATGGAAGCCGGCAGGATGACATCGGCGCGGTCGGGGCGCAGTCCCAGTTTGCGCATTCGCTCCGAAACGCTCATCTCACTGAGCCGTTCGATCAATTTCTCCAGTTCTGGCAAAGTGATGAGACGGTCGCTCTCGCCTTTGAGCAGCTTCTGACGCAGACGCCCGATCTCCTCCACGTTTCCGCCCGTCGCTGCGCAGATTTGGATTTTCTCCTCCCCCAGGTCGCGTTCGATGCGGTAGCGCGCTGCTTCGGCGTACTCCCGCACCAGTTTCCCGAACGGCTGGCGGGACTTTTTCACCTCGTCCAGTTTTTCGAGCAGGCGCACCGTACCCATGTTGTAACTCTCGGTGGAAATGATGCTCTGTCCGTTCGAAACCGTGACCTCGACACTGCCCCCGCCGATATCAATCAGCAGGGCGCGTTTGTTCTTCAAGCCGAGCGCGTGGGTCACGGCACGGTGAATCAGCCGCGCCTCCTCCTCGCCGCTGATGATCTCCAGTTCGATGCCGCTCGTGCGGCGGATGCGGTCAATCAACAGGGCGCCGTTTGCCGCTTCGCGCGCAGCGCTGGTTGCCACCGCCCGCAAACGCTGGACGCCGTGCGTCTCTATCAGATGTTTGAAGCGCAGAAACGCCTCTTCTGCCTGTTGAATGGTCCTGGTTTGCAAGACCCCTTCCCCAAATACATCCCCGCCCAGCCGCACGGGCAGGCGTACATTTTCGATGAGGTGAACCTGCCAGCGTTCGTCCACTTCCCCCACCGCCATGCGCATGGCATTCGAACCGACGTCAATTGCGGCAATTTTCAACATGGACGCTCACACGAAAAGGGTTTTCATGTCGTTTTCATCATACAACCGGAAACCTGACCAGTCAACCATGTTGCGGCGATGCTTTTTCGTCATTTCCGACTGTGCTAATTGTACATGCTCCCATTAACGCGGCAGGAAAACCGGGTTAACGGCTTGTAAATGGAGGTTGCTTCCCAGCGACACGCCCGGGATAGGCTTGCATAATTGTTTTGCTACGGCAAACTCCCTGTAAAGCACGGATTATGGTCTCTGTGCTATCCTATTGGCGTGGTCACTCTCCTCCTTTTGTTGGTTTTGGGTTTGCTTGTGGTCATCTCCGTGGATGTGGGACAGAAGCGGCATGCCTTCCTGTGCCAGCAGGAAGATGCGCGAAATCGCTCCTGACCTATTCCAAAAAAAAGACTACATCTCTCCTCTGCGCAAGAGCCCGGTTCTCCTCCCGGGCTCTTGTGTCTTAAATCGTTAACCCGATCTTAAACCGTTCTTGAACTCCCTTTAAATGCTCTTTGCTAGACTGATGGGGAAACTAAAGGAGCAACATGGGACTTGCAGATCTGCACATTCATACCATTTACAGTTTTGACGGCACTGCCTCTGTGCGTGCCGTTTTGAAACGCGCTTATCAGAGCGGATTGGACGTGATCGCCATCACCGACCATGACGAGATCATCGGCTCACTCAAGGCGCTGGAACTTGCCCCCGTCTACGGAATTGAAGTCATCCCCGGAACCGAGGTCACCACCGCAGAAGGCGACCTGCTGGCATTGAACGTCACTCAGAAAATTCCGCGCGATATGCCTTTGATTGAAACAATTCTCAAAGTCGGTGAGTTGGGCGGTTTCTGCATCGCGCCGCATCCCATGGCAGGCGGATTTGGGATGAAAAGCCTGAGCGCCTATTCCATCCTCAAGGCGCTTCGTCACCCGGACGTTCCCCGCATTCTCATCGCCATCGAAGCCTACAACGCCACCATCATAGACAAGATAAGCAACCGCTACGCCCACATCCTGGCAGACCGTTTGAACATTGCCCAGGTCGCCAACAGTGACGCGCACGTCGTCGAAGCGATCGGGTTGGGCGCGACCGAATTCGACGGTCGCACCGCCCCGGACCTGATCTCCGCCCTGCAGAACGGAAATGTCCGCATCCGCAAACGAGCCGAATGGAACTCTGTACGGATCATCGGCAGCTGGGCGGCGAACTACCTTGGCAGCGCCTTTACCCGCCTGGCGGGCTTTGCGTAAAGAGCAGACTCGCCATGGAGTCCATCGTCATTACCGCCGTTATCCTTTTTCTGATGCTCATTCTCAAGGATTAAAAACAAGGAGTAAAAAATGGAAACGATCATTCTCACTATAATGATTGTCGGTCTTCTACTCATATTTACCATAGATACCTATCAGAAACGCCGCAGATACCTGAAAGAGAACCATTGAAAATGGCTAAACACATCCTCGTGACCAATGATGACGGCGTCCTGGCTCCGGGACTGCTGGCGCTCGTGCGTGAAATGCGTCGGCTGGGAAAAGTTTCGGTGCTTGCGCCAGACCGAAACTGGTCCGGAGGCGGGCACGTCAAGACATTGGATCGCGCCTTGCGCGTCAAGGAAGTCCGTCTGGCAGATGGCACGCAGGCATTCGCCAGCGACGGCGCGCCGTCCGATTGCGTTGCGCTCGCCACGCTTGGCTTCTTCAAGGAAGCGATTGACATCGTCGTTTCCGGCATCAACGCCGGCGCTAATCTCGGGCATGATGTCACCTATTCGGGGACAGTGACCGCCGCCATGGAGGCGGTGATCGCCGGCATTCCCGGTATTGCGGTTTCGCTTGAAACAATGGACAACCACATCGGGGATGTTGACTATGGACCTGCCGCCCGCGCCGCCGCGAAGATCGTCCGTCAGGTGATCGAAAACGGTCTTTCGCACGAGATCCTGCTCAACATCAATGTGCCTTTTCTCCCCGACGAGAAACTGCGCGGCATCGTCCTCACCCGCCAGGGACTGCGCGTCTACCACAGCCGCCTCGACGAACGCACCGACCCGCGCGGCAAACCTTATTACTGGATTGGCGGCGACGCGCCGACCGGCGTCCCTGAGCGCGGCACCGACGTGGGCGCGCTGGCGGAGGGGTTCGTTTCCGTCACGCCGCTTCAACTCGACCTGACCGCCTACCGCGCCCTGACCGATCTGAACACCTGGCAATGGGACGAATCGATCTACGAAACCAGACTGCTCGAATCCGCCGGGAAATTGACCCTGTTCCGCAGCGATTGAGTTTCTTCTTCTCTTTGGATAGACCCTGGGAATTTCAAAATTCCCAGGGTCTCAATATTTAACGAGACGTTAACCTGTTCTTCTTTTGACCTTAAACACCCACTGATAACATCTTATTGTTACAAAAACTAAAGGAGAAAAAAGAAATGACCAAAACTGTTCGTTCCTTATTGTTCGTGTTCGTCGCCGCCAGCCTTTTGCTGGCAGCCTGTGGGTCTTCTGCTACTTCCACACCCGAAGTCGTGACCGTTGTCGAGACAAAGGTCGTCGAAAAGATCGTCGAAGTCGAAAAGACCGGTCCCGTCGAAGGCACCATCCTCGTGGACGGCTCCAGCACAGTGGCGCCCATCACCGCGGCTGTCGCCGAAGAATTCCAGGCGGAATTCCCTGAAGTGCGCGTTCCGGTCGGCATCTCCGGCACGGGCGGCGGCTTCAAGAAGTTCTGCGTCGGCGAGACCGATATTTCCGACGCCTCGCGCCCAATCAAGGAATCCGAAACCGAACTGTGCGCGCAGAATGGAATTGAATATGTGGAATTGCCTGTCGCTTTTGACGGTTTGGCTGTCATGGTCAACCCGCAAAATGACTTCGCCGCCTGTCTGACGGTGGAAGAACTCAAGAAAATCTGGTCGCCCGAAGCCGAAGGCGTTATCACCAACTGGAGTCAGGTACGCGAAGGTTTCCCGGATCAGCCGCTTGCCTTGTATGGCGCCGGCACCGACTCCGGCACCTATGACTACTTCACCGAAGCCATCGTCGGCAAAGAAGGTTCCAGCCGCGGCGACTTCCTCCCCAGCGAAGACGACAACGTCCTCGTGCAGGGCATTGCAGGCGACGTGAACGCTCTCGGCTTCTTCGGCCTGGCTTACTACGAAGAGAACAAAGACAAACTCAAACTGGTGGCGGTTGACAATGGCGACGGCAACTGTGTCCTGCCCAGCGTCGAAACGGTTGCCAACGGCGCCTACCAGCCGCTCTCCCGCCCGCTGTTCATCTACGTCAACCGCGAGCGCATTGACCAGAAGGACGAAATCAGCGCCTTCATCCAGTTTTATCTGGAAAATGCCGGCGCACTGTCCCTCGAAGTTGGTTACATCCCGCTGACCGATGAAATCTACGCCCTGGCGCAACAGCGCTACGACAAGCGCATCACCGGCTCGATCTTCGAAGGTCTCGGCTCCACCGTTGGCGTCTCGCTGACCGACCTGCTGGCGAAAGAAAAGTAAGAAGGATTTTGTTTCGTGTGGCATAATGAGGGTTGACAGGTCCCCTGTCAACCCTCATCGCCTCTCAAAAGGAGACTCAATGCAAGAAAGCAAACTCATCACAGACGCTGTCCTTCTGCGCGGAGGAGCCGATCACGACCGCCGAGAGGCGCTCATTCGCGCTGTCTTGCTCCTGTTTTCCATTGTCTCCATCTTTACCACCCTCGGCATCATCGCCGTCCTGTTGCAGGAAACCATCCTGTTCTTTCAGGAAGTTTCCATCGTGGAGTTCTTCACCGAAACGCGCTGGACGCCGCTCTTTGCCTCCAAAAAATTCGGCGTGTTGCCGCTGGTCAACGGGACGATCCTCGTCGCGGCGGGCGCTATGTTCATTGCCCTGCCGCTCGGTCTGCTCGCCGCCATCTACCTGAGCGAATATGCCAGCGACCGCGCCCGTAAAATCCTCAAGCCCCTGCTCGAAATCCTGGCAGGCGTGCCGACGGTGGTCTATGGCTACTTTGCGCTGACCTTCATCACGCCCATCCTGCAAAGCATCTGGCCCGAAACGCAAGCCTTCAACGCCCTGAGCGCCAGCATCGTGATGGGCTTCATGATTCTGCCGCTGGTGGCCTCGCTCTCCGAAGACGCCATGTCCGCTGTGCCGCAGTCGCTTCGACAGGCGGCCTACGCGCTGGGCGCGACCCGGCTCGAGGTCACATTAAGAACCGTCGTTCCCGCCGCGCTGTCGGGCATCTCGGCGGCCTTCATCCTGGCCGTCTCACGCGCCATCGGCGAAACCATGATCGTCGCCATCGCTGCCGGTCAGCAGCCCAAACTCACCCTCGATCCGCTCCAATCCATCGAGACCATGACCGCCTACATCGTGCAGGTCAGCCTGGGCGATACGCCCCAACAGAGCATCGCCTACAAGACGATTTTCGCGGTGGGCATGCTGCTCTTCGTGATGACGCTCATCATGAATTTGATCAGCAATTGGATCACCCGCCGCTATCGGGAGGTGTACGAATGAACGGATTTTTTGCAAACGAGGACGGGCGCTTCACTCCCCGCCTGAACCTGCGTCTGCGCTACGGACGCATTTTCCAAATCGTCAGCCTCGCCGCCGTGACCATCGGCTTGTTTCTGCTCTCCATCCTGCTCATTGACATCATCCTGGACGGCTACAAATGGCTGCGTCCCGAATTTTTTACAGAGTTTCCCTCGCGCTTCCCCGAAAAATCGGGCTTGCGCTCCGCCCTGCAGGGCTCACTGTGGATGATCAGCCTGACCTCGCTGATGGCGTTTCCCATCGGCGTGGGCGCGGCGATTTATCTCGAAGAATATGCCCCCGATAACTGGCTGACGCGCTTCATCGAAATCAATATCTCCAACCTGGCGGGCGTGCCGTCCATCATCTACGGCTTGTTGGGCTTGGGCTTGTTCGTGCGCGGGCTGGAATTTGGGCGCAGTGTGCTGGCCGGCTCGATGACCATGGCGCTGCTGGTGCTGCCCATCCTCATCGTCTCGGGGCGCGAGGCGATTCGCGCCGTGCCGCAATCGGTGCGGCACGCTTCGCTCGCCCTCGGCGCCACCAAATGGCAGACCATCCAGAACCACGTCCTGCCCTATGCCATGCCGGGGATATTGACAGGCACCATCCTTGCCATCTCGCGCGCCATCGGCGAGACCGCTCCGCTCATCACCATTGGCGCGTTGACCTACATCCGCTTTGACCTCAAAGGGCCAATGGACCTGTTCACCGTCCTGCCGATTCAAA